>Ga0255334_1000030_pt1 | contig 204573 bp, 192 predicted proteins | sample EtOH5_35cm_T3_12_FD_202080 | JGI IMG/M metagenome (GOLD analysis project Ga0255334, IMG submission 202080) | Sandy soil microbial communities from University of British Columbia, Vancouver, Canada - EtOH5_35cm_T3_129 | ecosystem: Engineered > Artificial ecosystem > Sand microcosm >... | reverse complement strand
ATCTTGCCCGCGGTGGCGGCCAGCGGGTTGAAGTTCTGGGCGGTGTGGCGATAGATGACGTTGCCGAAATGGTCGGCTTTCCAGCCTTTGACGATGGCGAAGTCACCGGTGATGGATTCTTCCATCAGGTACTTGCGGCCATGGAATTCGCGGACTTCCTTGCCGTCTGCAACGGGAGTGCCGACGCCGGTGGCGGTGAAGAACGCCGGGATGCCGGCACCGCCTGCGCGCATTTTTTCGGCGAGGGTGCCTTGGGGGGTCAGGACCACTTCGATTTCGCCTTTAAGCAGTTGGTCTTCGAACAGTTTGTTCTCGCCGACGTAGGAGGCCACCACCTTGCGGATCTGCCGGTCTTCCAGCAGCACGCCGAGGCCGAAACCGTCGACGCCGCAGTTGTTGGAAACCACGGTGAGGTCGCGTGTGCCTTTGCGCTTGATCTCGGCGATGAGGTTTTCCGGAATCCCGCACAGGCCGAAGCCGCCGGCGATCACGGTCATGCCGTCTTCAAGACCTGCCAGAGCTTCCTCATAGGAACTCACGCGCTTGTCGAAACCTGCCATATGCACCTCTTTTATTCTTTGTGGGCGGCTGGCTAGCCGTATGGGGTAGGAGTGTCGCGCTGAAGGATTCATTTGTTAAGTTGATTTTTAAGGTTGATTGATAGATAAAACTCACCAATCAATCATCTGTACTACGTTGGAGCCAGTGGTCATGACAGTCAAGCAGATCCGCGCATTCCTGGCCGTGGCCCAGAGTCTGAGTTTTGCCGTGGCCTGCGAGCGGTTACACCTGTCGCAATCGGCATTAAGCCTGACCATCAAGGCGCTGGAGGAGGGGCTGGGCGGGCGCCTGTTCACCCGCAACACGCGCAATGTCGCGCTGACGGCGGAGGGAGAATCGCTGGTGCCACTGGCGCGTCGCCTGATCGCCGACTGGGATAACGCCGAGGATGAGCTGCGCCAGCGCTTCACCCTCCAGCGCGGGCGTGTGACGCTGGCGGCGATGCCCTCATTTGCCGGCAACCTGCTGCCGCCGATCCTGAAAACCTTTCGGGCGCGCTATCCCAAGGTCAACGTCACGGTGAATGACGTGATCAACGAGCAGGTGCTGGAGATGGTGCGTGATCGACAGGTTGAACTGGGGGTGGCGTTTGAACCGAATCAGAGTTCATCGCTGGCATTCACGCCGTTGTACATGGACCGGTTTGTGGCCGTTGTGCCGAAGGATTCTCCTTTGGCGGAACTGGAAGACATTGATTGGCAGACCTTGCTCAAGGAACCGTTCATTACTTTGCAGCGACCGTCCACGGTGCGGGTGATGCTCGAAGAGCACTTGCAGGCGCGTGGGATGAAATTGCCGGTGGAGTTTGAAAGCCATCAGTTGGCGACGGTCGGACGGATGGTGGCCAGCGGTTTGGGGGTGAGTGCCGTGCCGGCGTTGTGCGTCGGGCAGATGCTGGAACTGGGCGCGCGGTGCATTACCTTGCGCGATCCGGTGGTGGAGCGGGCGATTGGGGTGCTGACCAAGCCAGGGGTGGAACTGTCGGCGGCGGCGCAGGCTTTATTCGACATTCTGAGAGAACCACCCCCTCACCCTAACCCTCTCCCCGAGGGGCGAGGGGACTGACCGAGTTGAATGGGCTAGGTACTGCGACCTGCGACGTCGAGTCGAACTCAGGACTTGAAAGCACTGGAGATCTGCCCCCTTTCCCCCTCTCCCCACTGGGGAGAGGGCTGGGGTGAGGGGTGGATCTTCAGTCGAACACGGAGCTCAAGGCATCAGCGCCCCAGCCCCTCCGCCAACAACGGCAAAAGCCGTTCACAAGACCCTTCAATCTTCAAATTGAGCAATTCATCCGCCCGAGTCTTCCCCAAATTAATCGCAATCAACGGTTTCCCCTGATCCGCCACCGCCCGGCATAACCGAAACGCCGAATACGCCATCAACGAAGACCCGACCACCAACAACCCCGCCGCCTTTTCGACCGCCGCCATCGCTTTGGCTGCCGTCACCTGCGCCACATTCTCGCCAAAAAACACCACGTCCGGCTTCATCCGCTCACCTGCGCAGTGCGGGCAATGCGGTACCTGAAAACGTGCCTCAAACGCCGCATCCAGCAGCGTGTCGCCATCCGGGGCTTGCACCGCATCCACGCCGGCCAGATACGGATTCTGCGCTTCCATCAATTGCTGGATCGAATCCCGTTCGCTGCGTTTTCCGCAGTCCAGGCACAACACGCGGTGCAGGCTGCCGTGGAGTTCGATGACGTCATGGCTGCCGGCCTGGTCGTGCAGGGTGTCGACGTTTTGAGTGATCAGCCCGCTGATCTGCTGCGAACTTTGCAAACGGGCCAAGGCCTCGTGGGCCACGTTCGGCTGAGCCTGGCGCACCCGCGGCCAACCGAGCATCGCCCGCGCCCAATAGCGTCGCCGGGATTCGGGCGCCGAGAGAAACTCCTGATACATCATCGGTTGCCGGCCACGCCGCACGCCTTGATTATCGCGGTAGTCCGGAATGCCCGACGGAGTGCTGATGCCGGCGCCGGTGAGGGCCACAAACGGCTGCTCGGCCATTAACTGCTGAAGGCGGTCGAGTTGTTCGCGGATGAGGCTGTCGAGCATGTTCAACACTCCGGTGGACCATGAGTGTTTGCAGGGTAGCATTGGCCGACCACCCTGTAGGAGCGCAGCTTGCTGGCGATGGCGATTTCAAACACGCCATCGCCAGCAAGCTGTGCTCCTACAGGGATCGGGTTTACTTGCGCGCCTCCAGAATCAGGTTGAACGGCGTTTCCGTGGCCCGCCGGAACGTTTTGAACCCGGCCTCGGTGAAGACCTTGCGCAGCCGCGCCTCGCCAGCCTGGGCGCCGAGCCCGAGGCCGACCTCCTGGGACAGCGAGTTCGGGGTGCAGATGAAGGTCGAGGCGGCGTAGAACAAACGGCCAACCGGGTTGGTGTTGTCATCGAGCGAGTCGTTGGCGAACGGCTCTACCAGCAGCACCGTGCCATCCGGTTTTAGCGCGTCATAAGCGTGCCGCGCCGCGCCCACCGGGTCGCCCATGTCGTGCAGGCAGTCGAAGTAGCAGACCAGGTCATAGTCGTCGCCGGGGAAGCTTTTTGCCGTGCCCTGGAAGAACCGCGCACGCCCGGCCACGCCACCTTCTTCGGCGCGCTGGGTGGCGACGGTGACGGAGGGCGCGTGGTAGTCGAAACCGACGAACCGCGATTCCGGAAACGACTGGGCCATGATCACGGTGGAGGCGCCGTGGCCGCAGCCGATATCCGCCACCTTGGCGCCAGCCTCCAGTTTGGCGACCACGCCTTCGAGCGCCGGCAGCCATTCGGCGACCAGGTGCGCTTTATAACCTGGTCGGAAGAACCGCTCCGTGCCGCTGAACATGCACGGATGGTGATCGCCCCAGGCGAGGGCACCGTCGCCGCGCATGGCGTTGACCAGTTTGTCCTTGTCATGGAAAAACGATGCGACCACCCCGATGCCACCCGCCACATAGACCGGCGAGTCTTCGATTGCCAATGCCAGGGCTTGCTCTTCGGGCAGGCGGAACTGGCCGTCGCGGTGTTCCATGTAACCGGAAGCGGCGTGGGCGCTGAGCCATTCGCGCAGCAGGCGGGTGTTGCAGCCGGTTTTGTCGGCGAGGGCTTCAGGGGTGACTGGCTGACTGTCGGCCATGGCCCGGTACAGTCCGAGCTCTTCGCCGAGGATGACGTTGGCGAGCATCGCCGCGCCGCCCATGTCGTTCACCAGTTTGCCCATGAAATCATTGAGTCTTGCCTCGTCCATCACGTGTGCTCCTTCAGCAGGATCACAGTCCAGAGGCCTTGTTTTCCGAGGCGTTCACCTCTGAACGGTGGTCGTTGGAATGAACAGGACGATAAGCACGTCCTGCGTGCACTAAGTTTAGTCCGGGCCCCGTGTGCCGCTGCCTGGAGCGACGAAAGTGCCTGACTCACACGGGTCTCCTGTGGGATCGCCGCACCGCCGCTCCCACAAGGGATTTGTGTTGTGTATTGCACTGTATCTGACAGGCTTCCCGATACAGTTCCCTGCACTACCAGGGCATTGCCGAACACAGACCCGATACACCCTTTCGGTTAACTGTGATTCCGTTCTGACCATCATTGAGATCGACACCATGCAGACCCCCATCACTTCAGCGAAGGCGACCGTCGGGCTCGGTTTGCGTCGCGGTTTAATGAAGGACCTTCAGGCAGCCCGCGTGGGCGATTTCGATTTTCTGGAAGTCGCGCCGGAAAACTGGATCGGTATCGGTGGCGCTCATGGTCATGCGTTGCGTGCCCTGGCCGAGCGTTATCCGTTGTCCTGTCATGGCTTGTCACTGTCATTGGGCGGCCCGGCACCGCTGGACGTCGGGTTTCTGCAGGAAGTCCGGGTTTTCCTCGATCACTACAAGGTGCCGCTGTACAGCGAACACTTGAGCTACTGCGGCGATGACGGTCACCTTTATGACCTGCTGCCGCTGCCCTTTACCGAAGAAGCGGTGCACCACGTCGCCGCGCGAATTCGTCAGGCCCAGGACATTCTTGGTCGGCGCCTGGCGGTGGAAAACGTCTCCTACTACGCCGCGCCACAACAGGACATGGACGAGCTGACCTTCACCAACGCGGTGCTGCGCGAGGCCGATTGCGACCTGCTGCTGGACGTCAACAACGTCTACGTCAACTCGATCAATCACGGTTTCGATCCGCAGACCTTTGTGGCCGGCATCGATTCGGGCCGGGTGGTGGCCATGCACGTCGCCGGGCATTTCGATGAGTCCGACACCTTGAAAATCGACACCCACGGCGCTTCGGTCAAACCGGTGGTCTGGTCGTTGCTGGCAGAGGCTTATGCTCGATTCGGCGCGCAACCGACGCTGCTGGAACGGGATTTCAACTTTCCGGCATTTTCCGAACTGGTGGCCGAATTGCAGACCATCCGCCGTCTGCAAACCGAGGGGGTGAAGCGTGGATAAGCCGAGCCTGTTTCAACAGCAAAACACCCTGGGCCTTTACCTGCGTGATCCCGATCATTGCGCGCCACCGGCCGGGATGGACGTGACGCGGGCGCAGGTTTACCGCGAGCTGATTTTCGCGAACCTGTCGTCGTTGCTCAGCGGGACGTTTCCGGTGCTGATCAAGATTCTCGGTGATGAGCACTGGCGTTCACTGGTACGGATTTTCCTGCGCGACTACCGCGCGCACACGCCGAAATTCGGTGAGATCGCCAAGGAGTTCGTCGAGTTCCTGGCCTCGGAACCGCAAGCGTTGAGCGAAGGGTCGTGGCCGCCGTTCATGGTGGAGCTGGCGCATTACGAGTGGGTCGAGATGGCGTTGCAGCAGTCCGAGGCCGAACCGTTGCCGCTGAGCGATGCTGGGTTGTTGCTGGATCGACCGTTGCAGGTTTCGCCGCTGGCCTGGCCGTTGGCGTATGCCTGGCCGGTGCAATTGGTGGGGCCGGATTATCAACCGCAGACAGCGCCGGCTCAGCCGACATTGCTGTTGGTGCGTCGGGCGCAGGACTGGAGTGTGAAGTTTTCTGAACTGAGCCCGTTGGCGTGGCGGTTGTTGCAGCGGATTGAGGAATGTCCTCAACTGGACGGGCGTGAGCAGCTGGAAGGATTGGCGGTGGAAGCGGGGATGGCTGGGGCGTCGGAGTTTATGGAAAACGGGGCGGTGCTGTTGCGGCAGATGCATGAAGAAGGGGTGGTGGGCTACTGAAAGCACCACCAATGATCGTTCCCACGCTCTGCGTGGGAATGCCTCAAGGGACGCTCCGCGTTCCAGCTCTCGAAAGGGACGCGGAGCGTCCCGGGCTGCATTCCCACGCAGAGCGTGGGAACGATCAACGCCTCGACTTGGGAGCGATCAAGCGGGGGGAATCAAGCGTTGCTGGCAATCCAGCACCAACCGCGCACCGCCGAGTTCACTGGTACCGACTTCAAGCGTAAACCCATGCAAGCTCACAATCGCCGCCACGATCGACAGCCCTAGCCCGAACCCGCTTTTCTGGTTGCCGCCCTCTGCACGATAGAACCGCTGGAACACGGCCTCCCGCTCTGCCTCCGGAATCCCTGCCCCCGAATCGAGCACTTCGATCCGCGTATGCCCACCCTCATTGACCCCCCGCAAAATCACCTCGCCACCCGGCGGTGTGAACTTGATCGAGTTGCTCAGCAGGTTCGCTACCGCTTCGAAGAGCAACGCGCGATCACCATTCAATGGCGGCAAGACGTCAGGCAGTTGCAGCTTGAAAACCAGTTCGCCTTCTTCCGCCAACGGCAGATAAAAGTCGTGCAGCTCTTGCAACAATGGCACCGGATCCAGCTGCACAAAACCCGAACGGCGCTGACGATCTTCCAGCTCGGAAATCCGCAACAACCCTCGAAAGCGCGCCATCAAGGTGTCCGCTTCACCGAGCACTGAGTCCAGTTGCACCGCCAGCGTCGAACCCTCATCAGCCTGTTGCTGAATCCGGTACAGCTGCGCCCGCAGGCGCGTCAGCGGTGTGCGCAGGTCGTGGGCAATGTTGTCGCAGACGCCCTTGACCTCGTTCATCAAGCGTTCAATACGTTCGAGCATGGCGTTGACGATCGCGGCGAGCATGTCCAGTTCATCGCGGCGATTGGACAATGGCAGACGGCGGGTCAGGTCGCCGGCGACGATGGCCTCGGCACTGGCCTGAATCCCGCGTATGCGCCGCAAGGGGCGGCGGCGCAACAAGTGCCAGCCGGCGATGCCCGGCAGGATTGTCAGGGTCACGCCCCAGAACAACGCGTGGAGGATGATCCGGGTCACGGCGAATAACGAACCGTTATCGCGCACCAGCACCAGCCAGCGTCCATCCCGGGTCTGGGTCGCCACGGCGTCGCAGCTGTCAGCGGGCAGGGTCGGGTCGTCGGAGTCGGCGCAGTCGCTGAGCATGTGAATCTTGCCGTCCAGCGGCAGGTCTTCGGGAATGTGCTGCAGGGCGCCATTGAGGTAGCGATGCTGACTATCGAACAGGCCATAGGCGTCGATGCCGCGAATGTCGAAGGTCATGCTGACGGCGAGGGCGTCCATCAGTTGTTCGCCTTGAAAGCGCGAAAACAAATGCTGGCGCTGCATCAGCGAGTGTTTGGCCAGGTTGTCCAGGTAATCGGACACCTCGTAGTACATGACCCCCATGAGAATGCCGCTCCAGAGCACGAACAGCGAACTGTAGAGCGCCAGCAGGCGGCTGCTGGAGGAACGCCAGCCTTTAGACGGGTTCGGCAATGACATAACCCGAGCCTCGCACGGTCCGGATCAATGGGAGATTGCCGGGCGGGTCGATCTTCTTGCGCAGCCGGCCGATGTGCACGTCGATCAGGTTGGTGCCGGGGTCGAAGTGGTAACCCCAGACCTCTTCGAAAATCATCATCCGCGACAGAATCTGCCCGGTGTTGCGCATCAGGAATTCCAGCAACTTGTACTCGGTGGGCAACAGCGTCAGCAGCTGACCGTCGCGGCTGGCTTCATGGCTGATCAGGTTGAGCTCCAGATCCGCCACCCGCAACGTGGTGGCCTGGGCGGTCACGGTGTTCTGCCGGCGCAGCAGGACTTCGACCCGGGCGGCCATTTCATCGGTGGCGAACGGTTTGGTCAGATAATCGTCACCGCCCGCGCGCAAGCCGCGCACACGCTCATCGACGTCGGAGAGGGCGCTGATCATCAGGATCGGCGTGGCCACGCCCATGGTCCGCAGCGTGGTCACAATCGCCAGACCATCGAGCTCGGGCAGCATGCGGTCGAGGGTGATCAGGTCGTAGTTGCCGCTGACCGCGCGCGCCAGACCTTCGCGGCCGTTGTCGACCCAATCCACGTCGAGGCCGTGGCTGCTCAATTCGGCAACGATTTCCCGGGCGGTCACGGCGTCGTCTTCGATGGTCAAGATGCGGGTCATAGGGCGGGCCTGATAGTCAGTTCATGGCGAAGGTGTGGGCATTTTGCCAAGAAACGTCGGCGACTTTTTAAATTAACTTTCATGTTGATTCATAAGCCTGCCCGGAATATTGATATCATTCGGCCATAACTCTAATAGGAAGTTGGATTGTGCGCACTTTGATTTGTCGTGGCTGGATGCCAATTGTCCTGTTGCTGCTCTGCGTTACTAGCGGATCCGCCTGGGCGGGCAATACACCGTGCTCGGGAAAAAAGGGCGGTATCGATCGCTGCGATGGCGATCTGTTCCTGTGTAACGATGGCTCCATCAGTGGCTCGAAGAAAAGTTGCTCGGCGATGTATGGCGGCACCAGCCAGGCTCGCCCGCAAACGCTGTTGCAGAGCGCCGATGGTTGCACATGTGGCAGCGGTACATTCTGCACGGGACCTAGGGGCGGGGTGTATTGCCTCACGCCCAGCGGTAATAAGAGTTACAAGCGCAAGTAGTTCGTATGCAATGCATAAAACCCGCCGTTACTGACAGTTCCTTGCAAATTGCAAGGCCATTGGAAGTTCAAACTTTATAACTTATTGAAAAACCGCGATTTATTTAAGGTTGGCGACTGGCACGGTGACTGCACTTCCTCCGTTGAAGAGTTGTATCACCATCTTTCCTGCCTGGAGCGATATAACAATGAATAGATCCTCTGATGGTTTCTATCCTGCCCTCGAAGAAACGAGCACGCTCTCTGGCGTGTCCTGGGGCGCGATCTTCGCGGGAGCCGCTGCGGCGGCAGCGTTGTCGCTGATTCTCGTGCTGCTCGGCTTTGGCCTGGGTTTTTCGGCGGTGTCGCCGTGGGCCAATGAAGGGGTCAGCGCCAAGGGCCTGGGTATTTCAACGATTGTCTGGTTGGCGGCTACGCAAATCGTGGCTTCCGGACTGGGCGGTTACATCGCCGGTCGTTTGCGGGTGAAGTGGGCGTACATGCACGGTGATGAAGTTTACTTCCGTGACACTGCCCACGGCTTTCTGGCCTGGTGCGTGGCAACGCTGGTGACGGCGACGCTGGTGGTCGGCTCGGTCAGCAGCATCGTCAGCGGTGGCGTGCAGGCCGGGGCGAGCGTGGTTGGCGGCGCTGCGAGTGCCGCGACTCAAGCCGCCGGCACGGCTGTCGGCAACACTGACAGTGACCCGTACGGTTATTTCGTCGACAGCCTGTTCCGCGATGATCGTCCGGCGGCGGTCAGTGATGACGCCGTTCGCGGCACCGTGACGCGCATCTTCGTGCGCAATCTGAGCAACGACGGTCAACTGGCTGCCGAAGACCGCATCTACCTGGCGCAACTGGTCGCCCAGCGAACCAACCTCACTCAAGCGGACGCGGAACGTCGCGTTGATGAAGTGTATGCCCGCACGCAAAAAGCCGTGGCCGACGCCAAACTCACCGCCCAACAAGCCGCCGACACCGCTGCCAAAGTCGCTGCCTGGACTTCGCTGTGGATGTTCATTGCGCTGCTGATCGGTGCGTTTTGCGCCAGCCTCGCTGCAACCTTTGGCGGCCGTCGTCGGGATGCCGTGGTGTATCTGGAATCCGACGCTTACGTGACCACCACTTCACTGCCTGTTCGCTAACCCAGGAGAACTACCATGCGCTCACTACTGCTGTTCTTTCTCGGCGTACCGATCCCGATCATCATCCTGATCGCCCTGTTCATGCACTGATTTACGCTGGGGCACAGGCCTGTGCCGCTTCTGCCTTGGGTGGAAGCGGCGTTTTGTGCAATCGGGACTGACCTTTACTTTGATGTCGACTGTCACTCCGCTATCGCGAGCAGGCTCGCTCCCACAGTGGATCTTCAGCGAACCCAAAGTGAGCGACACAGATCAAATGTGGGAGTGAGCCTGCTCGCGATGAGGGCATATCAGACACAACAAATCCATCTACTCAATCGGCGTACTGACAAAATCCTCAAGCCCTTCGGCATATGCCGTAAACGCACTGATCTGTGGAAACCGATTCTCATCCACCTGATCCGGCACCACCAGACGGGTGAAACTCCATGCCACCGCCAACGTAATCCCGTCTTGAGCAATCGTCCCGTCAGTCTTCAGCGGCTGCATTTCCAGCTCCCGCTCCAGCGCCGAATAGGCTGCCGCCAATTGCCCTTCGACCCGCTCCACCCACGGCTCAAACTGAATCTCCGCTGGCCGCAGGTTGCGTTCGTAGTAGAGCTGTACGGACTTTTCGCACGCCGCCAACGCCAGGCCGATCAGGCGCAACGAGCGCAAGCGCTGCTTCAGGTCCCTGGGCATCAGGCTGTTGCTAGGGCCGGCCAAGGCTTCGAGGTAGTCGAGGATCAGCGTCGAGTCGATCAACACCTCGCCGTCGTCGAGCACCAGGGTGGGTGCCTTGACCACCGGGTTGATCTGCTGGAATTGCTCGAAATGCCGAAACACCGAAACCGACTGGTGTTCCAGTGGGATGCCAAGGCGTTTGGCAGAGATGGCGACGCGCCGCACGTACGGTGAATCCAGCATGCCGATCAGCTTCATTGAACCGCTCCTTCAGATGTCCATTTCGGGATGGACAACCTTAGTTTAGCTTCAGCGAGCTGCAAACGGCGTGGCGCTAATCCTCGAAGCCGACCTGTTCGTGAATCTCATCGACCTTCAATTCCAGCCGATAGGCCACGGCGATAAACAGCGCCTGACACAGGCACAGCGTTGCACTCAACGAACGGAAGGCAAACGAACTGCCTTCGTTGACCAGCAGCACGGTGTTGGCGCGCTTGGCCAGGGGCGAGAGGTTGCTGTCGGTGATGATCAGGGTTTTGGCCTGATGGTGCTGGGCAATGCGCAGGCAGTGCTGGGTTTCCTTGCCGTAGGGCGTGAAGCTGATGGCGATCACCAGGTCATTGGCGCGCACGCTGCGCATCTGCTCGCGGTAGCTGCCGCCGAGCCCCGAAACCAGATGGATACGCTTGTTGGTGTGTTGCAGGTTGTAGACCAGGTAGTCGGCCACCGCGAATGAACGGCGCACCCCGACCACGTAGATGTTGTCGGCATTCACCACCAGGTCGACGGCCTTGTCGAAAGCCTGATCATCAAGTTCCAGCCCCAGGCGTTCGATGCCCGACAAAGTCGCATCGATGCACTCGCGCGCCAGGTCGCCGCCGCTGGCCTTCTGCGACTTGTTGGCGATCATGCTGCGAATGCGCTGCTGGTAGTTCTGCACCGGCGTGGTCTTGTGGGTATAGGCCTCGCGGAACAGCGCCTGCATTTCGCTAAAGCCACTGAAGCCGAAACGCTGGGAAAAACGCACGATCGCCGACGGGTGCACTTCGCACTCGCGGGCGATGTCGCTGATGCGGTCGACCATGATCCGGTCGCTCTGCTGGCTCATGTAACTGGCGATGCGTTTGAGCTGGCGCGGCAGGCTTTCGTATTCGTTGGTGATCAGCTGCAGCAGACGCTCGGCGTTGATCGGGGGGCTGACGAGATCGCTGTCGGGCGTGCTCTCGGTCGTCGCCGGCTGATCGGTGCGGGTCATAAGGAATCCTTCTGGCTTGTTCTTATAGGGACGACAGAGAGCGTCATCCCCTGACAATAGGTTGGCTGTGCGCAGTCTACAGGGTAGGCCGGAATAAAATCTTGAGCGTGCGGTCAGTACGACGTGTGCTGAAACGATGCACTGCCTCTGGAACGCCTGTAGCAAAGTTTATTGGAAAAAATATTCCACGTAAAAAATATTTAGAATAATTATTGATTGTTCGGTCCCAGACGTTTTAGTCTGCATCCACCAAGAGTGTTCGGCGCGGCCATCGCCCCGAACACAGGCTGATAAAAATAACAGGAGCCAGCATGGGCCAGACTCGTTTTGCCAGTGGGCGTCAATTGGATCTGATTTGCCTGGGGCGCCTAGGCGTCGACCTCTATGCGCAGCAAGTCGGCGCGCGGCTGGAGGATGTGAGCAGCTTCGCCAAATACCTCGGCGGGTCGTCTGCCAACATCGCTTTTGGCACCGCTCGGCTGGGGCTGAAATCAGCGATGCTGAGCCGGGTAGGGGACGACCACATGGGCCGCTTCCTGGTTGAATCCCTGACCCGCGAAGGTTGCGATGTCAGCGGTATCAAGATCGATCCGGAGCGCCTGACCGCCATGGTCCTGCTGGGCCTCAAGGATCGCGAAACCTTTCCCTTGGTCTTCTACCGCGAAAATTGCGCCGACATGGCGCTGCGGGCCGAAGACATCAGCGAAGCCTTTATCGCTTCCAGCAAAGCCTTGCTGATCACCGGCACCCATTTCTCCACCGACGGCGTCTACAAGGCGAGCATCCAGGCGCTGGATTACGCCGAGAAGCACAACGTCAAACGGGTGCTGGACATTGACTATCGCCCGGTACTCTGGGGCCTGGCCGGCAAGGCCGACGGCGAAACCCGTTTCGTCGCCGACCAGAACGTCAGCCAGCATGTGCAGAAAATCCTTCCGCGTTTCGACCTGATCGTCGGTACGGAAGAAGAGTTTTTGATTGCCGGCGGCTCCGAGGATTTGCTCACCGCGCTGCGTAATGTGCGGCGCCTGAGCGCGGCGACCCTGGTGGTCAAACTCGGCCCGCAGGGCTGCACGGTGATTCACGGAGTGATCCCGGAACGTCTGGAGGACGGCGCCATTTATCCCGGCGTTCGGGTGGAAGTGTTGAATGTGCTGGGGGCTGGCGATGCCTTCATGTCGGGCTTCCTCGCCGGTTGGCTGGAAGATGCGAGCGACGAGCGCTGCTGCCAGTTGGCCAATGCCTGTGGTGGTCTGGTGGTGTCGCGCCATGCCTGCGCGCCGGCCATGCCGACCCGCGCCGAACTCGCCTATCTGTTTAACAGCCCGGTGCCGATTACCCGGCCGGATCAAGACGCGGTGTTGCAGCGTCTGCATCAGGTCAGCGTGCCGCGCAAGCAGTGGAAGCAACTGTTCATTTTTGCTTTCGACCATCGCGGGCAACTGGTGGAACTGGCGCACAAGGGCGGTCGCGACCTGAGCGCCATCGGCGAACTCAAGCAACTGTTTATCAAGGCTGTGGAGCGGGTCGAAGCCGATTTGCGCGAGCAGGGCATCGAGGCCGATGTCGGGCTGCTGGCCGATCAACGCTTCGGCCAGGACTCGCTGAACGCCGCCACCGGTCGCGGCTGGTGGGTGGCGCGTCCGGTGGAAGTGCAGGGTTCGCGGCCATTGGCTTTCGAACATGGGCGCTCCATCGGCAGCAACCTGATCGCCTGGCCGCAGGAACAAATCATCAAGTGCCTGGTGCAATTCCACCCCGACGATGAACCGCTGCTGCGACTGGAGCAGGAAGCGCAGATCAAGGGTTTGTACCAGGCCTCCCAGGTCAGCGGTCATGAGCTGCTACTGGAAATCATCCCGCCCAAGGATCATCCGTCGACCCATCCGGACGTGCTGTATCGCGCGCTCAAACGCCTCTACAACCTGGGCATTTACCCGGCGTGGTGGAAGATCGAAGCGCAGAGCGCCGAGGAGTGGAAACAACTCGACGAATTGATTCAGGAACGTGATCCGTACTGCCGAGGCGTGGTGTTGCTGGGGCTGAATGCACCGGCAGCGGCATTGGCCGAAGGGTTTCAACAGGCCAGCCAGAGCCAGACGTGCCGCGGGTTTGCAGTCGGCCGGACGATTTTCCAGGAGCCGAGCCGCGCGTGGATGGCCGGTGAAATCGACGATGAAACGTTGATCCGCCAGGTGCAGGGCACGTTCGTTGAACTGATCGATGCCTGGCGCACAGCCCGCGCCTGACGCAACACCGCAAAACCAATGTGGGAGCGAGCCTGCTCGCGATAGCGGACTGACAGTCAATATTAAAGTCGCCTGACACACCGCTATCGCGAGCAGGCTCGCTCCCACAAGGGTCCAGCGTCGTTCTTACTGATTTGTGTAAAACAATAAAAGGTGCAGCCATGCCCGCTATTCGAATTGGCATCAACCCGATCTCCTGGAGCAACGACGACCTGCCGTCCCTCGGTGGCGAGACGCCGCTGAGCACCGCCCTGAGCGAAGGCAAGGAAATCGGCTACGAAGGTTTTGAACTCAACGGCAAATTCCCCAAGGACGCCAAGGGTGTCGGCGATGTACTGCGCCCTTACGACCTGGCGCTGGTGTCCGGCTGGTATTCCAGCCGTCTGGCCCGTCGCTCGGTGGCCGAAGAAATCGACGCCATCGGCAGCCATGTCGAGCTGTTGGCCAAAAACGGCGCCAAGGTGCTGGTGTATGGCGAAGTCGCCGACTCCATTCAAGGTCAGCGCATTCCTCTGGTTGAACGCCCGCGTTTCCACACCGAACACGCCTGGCAGGAATACGCCGACAAGCTCACCGAACTGGCGCGCTTCACCTTGTCCCAAGGCGTGCGCCTGGCCTACCACCATCACATGGGCGCCTACGTCGAATCCCCGGCAGACATCGACAAACTGATGGCGCTGACTGGCAGCGAAGTCGGTCTGCTGTTCGATTCGGGCCATTGCTACATGGGTGGCGGCGAACCGTTGCAGGTGCTGCGCAAACACATCGAACGCATCTGTCACGTGCATTTCAAGGACGTGCGCAAACCGGTGGTGCAACTGGCCCGCAACAACTTGTGGAGCTTCCCGGACTGCATCATCAACGGCACCTTCACCGTGCCCGGCGATGGCGACATCGATTTCGGTGCCTTGCTCGACGTGCTGCTGGCGGCCGGATACCACGGCTGGCTGGTGGTCGAAGCGGAACAGGACCCGGCGGTGGCGCCCAGTTATGTCTACGCCAAAAAAGGCTACGACACCTTGCGTGCGCTGCTCGACGAGAGGATTGCATTATGAGCCTGCTGGTCAAAAGCAACGCCCGTGGCCGGACCATGGTCGAGCTGGGCAAAGGTGAGCTGGAATACGTCGGCTTCGCCGCTTATCGCTTGAGCCTGGGTGAGACCTTGCCGGTGTCGGCCGGTGATAAAGAGCTGTGCCTGGTGCTGCTCAGCGGCCGGGTCAGCATCAAGGGTGAAGCGCCGGGGCAGGGTGCGTTCGACTGGGACAACATCGGTGATCGTCAGTCGGTGTTCGAAGACAAATCACCCTTCGCCGCGTACTTGCCTCCCGGCAGTCAGGCGCAAGTGGTCGCGCTCAGCGATGTGCAAATCGCCGTGTGCGCCGCGCCCGGTTCGACCACCAACAGCCTCGGCCCACGGCTGATCAAACCCGACAGCATGAAGCGCAGCGTGCGCGGCAAAGGCGCCAACACCCGTTACGTCTGCGACATTCTGCCGGACACCGAGCCGGCCCATTCGCTGTTGGTGGTGGAAGTGCGCACGCCGTCGGGTCACTCGTCGAGCTACCCGCCGCACAAGCACGACACCGACGACCTACCGCACCAGAGTTTTCTCGAAGAAACCTATTACCACCAGATCAACCCGCCTCAGGGCTTCGTGTTCCAGCGGGTGTACACCGATGACCGCAGCATCGATCAGGCCATGGCCGTGGAAAACAGCGATCTCGTGGTTGTGCCCAAAGGCTATCACCCGGTCAGCGTGCCGTACGGCTACGAGTCGTACTACCTGAACGTGATGGCCGGACCCAAGCGCGTCTGGCAGTTCCATAACGATCCGCAGCACAGCTGGCTGCTTGATCTCTGAACTAAAAGCCTGAATTCCAACCTCTGCACGGAGAACACGATCAATGAGCAACGCCCCGATCATCGGCCATTACATCCACGGTCAAGTGCAAGACAGCAGCAGCGAACGGTTCAGCAACGTCTTCAACCCGGCCACCGGCAGCGTCCAGGCACGCGTCGGGCTGGCCAGCCAGAAGACCGTCGATGAGGCCGTCACCTCGGCCCTGAAAGCCTTTCCGGCCTGGTCCGAACAATCGTCCCTGCGCCGTTCGCGGGTGATGTTCAAGTTCAAGGAATTGCTCGACCAACATCACGATGAACTGGCCGAAATCATCAGCCGCGAACACGGCAAGGTGTTTTCGGACGCCAAGGGCGAAGTCACCCGGGGCATCGAAATCGTCGAGTACGCCTGCGGTGCGCCGAACCTGCTGAAAACCGATTTCAGCGACAACATCGGTGGCGGCATCGATAACTGGAACTTGCGTCAGCCGCTGGGCGTGTGCGCTGGCGTGACGCCGTTCAACTTTCCGGTGATGGTGCCACTGTGGATGATCCCGCTGGCGCTGATCACCGGTAACTGCTTCATCCTCAAGCCGTCCGAGCGCGACCCGTCCGCCAGTGTGCTGATGGCCCGTCTGTTGAGCGAAGCCGGGTTGCCGGACGGTGTGTTCAACGTGGTTCAGGGCGACAAGACCGCCGTCGACGCGTTGCTGCAACACCCGGACATCGAGGCGATTTCCTTTGTCGGCTCGACGCCGATTGCCGAGTACATCCACCAGCAAGCCACCTCCCGCGGCAAGCGCGTGCAGGCGCTGGGCGGGGCGAAAAATCACATGATCGTCATGCCTGACGCTGATCTGGATCAAGCGGCGGATGCCTTGATCGGCGCGGCTTACGGTTCGGCCGGCGAGCGCTGCATGGCGATTTCGATTGCCGTGGCGGTGGGCGATGTCGGCGACCAACTGATTGCCAAACTGCTGCCGCGTATCGATCAGCTCAAGGTCGGCAACGGTCTGAAGGGCGACAGCGACATGGGGCCACTGGTGACCGCCGAGCACAAGGCCAAAGTCGAAGGTTTCATCGACGAAGGCGTAGCCCAGGGGGCGCAGCTGATTGTCGATGGCCGCAATTTCAAGGTGCCGGGCGCCGAGAACGGCTTCTTCGTCGGCGCGACACTGTTCGATAACGTCACGACCGAGATGAGCATCTACCAGCAGGAAATTTTCGGTCCGGTGCTGGGCATCGTTCGGGTGCCGGATTTCGCCAGCGCCGTGGCGTTGATCAACGCCCACGAGTTCGGCAACGGCGTGTCCTGTTTCACCCGCGACGGCGGCATCGCCCGGGCCTTCGCCCGCACGATCAAGGTCGGCATGGTCGGCATCAACGTGCCGATTCCGGTGCCCATGGCCTGGCACTCATTCGGCGGCTGGAAACGCTCGCTGTTCGGCGATCACCACGCTTACGGCGAAGAAGGCATCCGCTTCTACAGCCGCTACAAAAGCGTGATGCAACGCTGGCCTGACAGCATTGCCAAGGGCCCTGAATTCAGCATGCCGACGGCCAACTAATTCACCTGTGCGGAGAACAACAATAATGAGCAAACCCCTGCGTTTCGCCCTGAACCGTATGGTCGCCCCACGTTTGTCCCTGCCCGCGTTCATCGAGTTGGCGGTGACCCTCAAGGCCGACGCCATCGAAATTCGCAACGACCTTAAAGGCGTCGAGATTGAAGACGGCACCGCCCCCGGGCGCGTCCGTGAGTTGTGTGCCGCCAAAGGCATTACCGTGCTGTCGATCAACGCGCTGTATCCGTTTGATGTGTGGAATGACGAGCGCCGCGCACAGGCCTTGAAGCTGGCCGCTTATGCCCGTGATTGCGGCGCTCAAGGGTTGGTCATGTGCCCGCTCAACGAGCGTGCCGACCCGCGTAACGAGGCCGCACGTGCTTCGGGTCTGCGCACGGCGTTGACTGAACTGGCGCCGATCCTGCGCGAACACGGCATTCTCGGTTTCATCGAACCGCTGGGTTTCGAAGAGTGCTCGCTGCGCCGCAAGCGCACGGCGGTGGACGCAATCAAGGCCATCGGCGGGCTGGATGTGTTCCGTCTGGTTCACGACACCTTTCACCATCACCTGGCCAGCGAGCATGAATTCTTTCCCGAACTGACCGGGTTGGTGCACATCTCCGGTGTCGAAGATGCCGAAGCACCGTTGGCGACCATTCGCGACGGCCATCGGGTGCTGGTGGGCGAGGGCGACATCCTCGGCAACGCGGCGCAAATCGACACCTTGCTCAGCAGCGGTTACAGCGGCTACCTGTCGTTCGAACCGTTTGCCGACAGCGTCCATGGCCTGGCGGATATCCAGCAGGCGATCGGCGCGAGCATGGATCACCTGCAAAAATCCCTGGCCTGACACTGCTATCAGGTTGATGGAGATCCAGTGTGGGAGCGAGCCTGCTCGCGATTGCAGTGTGTCAGGCAACATCAATGTTGAATGTGCCGCCACCATCGCGAGCAGGCTCGCTCCCACAGGGTTTCTTCGTGTATTGAAGGATCGGATATGACCACTACAAGACTGACCATGGCCCAGGCCCTGGTGAAATTCCTCGATAACCAGTACATCGAGGTCGATGGGGTTCAAAGCAAATTCGTCGCCGGGATCTTTACCATTTTCGGCCACGGCAACGTGTTGGGCCTGGGTCAGGCCCTGGAACAGGACAATGGCGACCTGATCGTCCATCAGGGTCGCAACGAGCAAGGCATGGCCCACGCGGCCATCGGTTTCGCCAAGCAACACCTGCGACGCAAGATCTACGCTTGCTCTTCATCCGTAGGCCCAGGCGCGGCGAACATGCTGACCGCCGCCGCGACGGCGACCGCCAACCGCATTCCCTTGCTGCTGTTGCCCGGCGATGTCTATGCCTGTCGCCAGCCGGACCCGGTGCTGCAACAGATCGAGCAGTTCCACGACCTGAGTATCAGCACCAACGACGCGTTCAAGGCCGTGAGCAAATACTGGGACCGCATCAACCGTCCCGAGCAACTCATGACGGCGGCGATCCACGCCATGCGCGTGCTCACCGACCCTGCCGAAACCGGCGCGGTGACCCTGGCCTTGCCGCAAGATGTGCAAGCCGAGGCCTACGACTACCCCGATTATTTCCTGCAAAAACGCGTGCACCGCATCGAACGTCGTCCGGCGACTGAAGCGATGCTCGGTGATGCGCTGGCACTGTTCAAAGGCAAGCGCAAGCCGCTGATCATTTGCGGTGGCGGTGTCAGATACTCTGGCGCCAATGCCGCCTTGCAGGCGTTTGCCGAGCGCTTCGATATTCCCTTCGCCGAAACCCAGGCCGGCAAGAGTGCGGTGGTGTCCAGTCACCCGCTGAACGTTGGCGGGATTGGTGAAACCGGTTGCCTGGCAGCGAATCTGTTGGCCAGGGATGCGGACCTGATCATCGGTGTCGGCACCCGCTACAGCGATTTCACCACCGCGTCGAAATCCCTGTTCCAGCATCCGGAGGTGCAATTTCTCAACCTCAATATCAGCCCGTGCGATGCCCTGAAGCTCGACGGCGTGCAACTGCTGGCGGATGCCAAAGTCGGCTTGCAAGCCTTGGCTGAAGCCTTGGGCGATTACCGTTCTGCGTGGGGCGATCAACCGCGTCAGGCCAAGGCGCAACTGGACGAGGAAGTCGACCGTCTCTATCAGGTCGAATACCAGAGCAAAGACTTCATCCCGGAAATCAACGACCACATGGACCCGGCGGTGCTGCGCGAATTCATCGAACTGACCGGTTCCTGCCTGACCCAGAGCCGCGTGCTCGGTGTGCTCAACGAAACCCTCGCCGATGACGCCGTGATCGTCGCCGCCGCCGGCAGCCTGCCCGGCGACTTGCAGCGCAGCTGGCGCAGCAAGGGGGTGAACACCTATCACGTCGAGTACGGCTATTCCTGCATGGGTTACGAGGTCAACGCCGCACTGGGCGTGAAACTCGCCGAGCCGGATCGCGAGGTCTATGCGCTGGTCGGCGACGGCTCTTACATGATGCTGCACTCGGAGCTGGCGACCTCGATTCAGGAGCGACGCAAGATCAACGTGGTGTTGCTGGACAACATGACCTTCGGTTGCATCAACAACCTGCAGATGGGCAACGGCATGGACAGCTTCGGCACCGAATTCCGGTTCCGCAACCCTGAAACCGGCAAGCTCGACGGTGGTTTCGTGCCGGTGGATTTCGCCATGAGCGCGGCGGCCTATGGCTGCAAGACCTACAAAGTGAACACGGTTGAGGAACTGCAAGCCGCATTGGCCGATGCGCGCTTGCAGACGGTGTCGACGCTGATCGACATCAAGGTTCTGCCCAAAACCATGATTCACGGCTACCTGTCGTGGTGGCGGGTCGGCGTGGCGCAAGTCTCCACCAGCGCCCGCACCGATGCAGTGGCCAAGACCCTGAATGAACGACTGGCCAAGGCTCGTCAGTACTGATTGCTCTACAAAAATTCCAACAGGAGAACAGACATGTCTTTGAAGCTTGGCGTCATCGGCACCGGGGCCATCGGCCAGGACCACATTCGTCGCTGCAGCCAGACCTTGCTCAACAGCCAGGTCGTTGCGGTGACCGACATCAACTTGCAGCAAGCGGCGAAGGTCGTTTCCGACTTGAAGCTGACCGCCGAGGTTTATCCCGACGGCCACGCGCTGATCAAGGCGCCGGAAGTCGAAGCGATCCTCGTCACCTCCTGGGGCCCGAGCCACGAAGCGTTCGTGCTGGCGGCGATTGCGGCGGGTAAGCCGGTGTTCTGCGAGAAGCCGCTGGCGGTCACCGCTGAAGGCTGTCGCAAAATCGTCGAAGCCGAAGTGGCCTATGGCAAACGCTTGGTGCAAGTCGGGTTCATGCGTCCGTATGACGAAGGCTATCGGGCACTCAAAGCGGTGATCGACAGCGGTCAGATTGGTGAGCCATTGATGTTGCACTGCGCGCACCGCAACCCGACCGTGGGCGAGAACTACAAGACCGACATGGCGATCACCGACACGCTGATCCATGAACTGGACGTGTTGCGCTGGTTGCTCGACGACGATTACGTGTCGGTGCAAGTGGTGTTCCCACGCAAAAGCAGCAAGGCCCTCGCGCATTTGAAAGACCCGCAGATCGTGCTGCTGGAAACCGCCAAGGGCACGCGCATCGACGTGGAAGTGTTCGTTAATTGCCAATACGGCTACGACATCCAGTGCGAAGTGGTGGGGGAGACCGGCATCGCCAAACTACCGGAGCCGTCGCAGGTTCAGTTGCGCAGCGGGGCGAAGTTGTCCAACGCGATTTTGATGGACTGGAAGGATCGGTTTATTGCCGCGTACGACGTTGAGTTGCAGGCGTTCATCGATGGTGTGCGGGCCGGGCAGGTCGGTGGCCCGTCAGCGTGGGATGGCTTCGCCGCTGCCGTCGCAGCAGACGCGTGCATCGAAGCACAGAACAGCGGGGCCATCGTCAAAGTTGCCCTCCCTGACCGTCCACACTTCTACGGCTAACCCCCGGTAATGATCGTTCCCACGCTCTGCGTGGGAATGCAGCCCGGGACGCTCGGCGTCCCAAAAGCGGACGCAGAGCGTCCATTGATGCATTCCCACGCAGAGCGTGGGAACGATTATCAGGAGAACAATATGCGTATCGGACTTGTCGGTTACGGCCATGGCGGCCGGTTTTTCCATGCTCCGCTGATCAGCAGTTTACCGGCGGCGACGTTCGTGGGTGTGGTCACCCGTTCACCGGAGCGCCGACAATTGCTGGCGGCCGAGCACCCTGGGGTGCCGGCGTTCGACAGCATCGGCCAACTGGTGGAGGCCGGGATCGATGTGCTGGTGGTGTCCACCCCGCTCAAGGGGCGTCCGGCACTGGTGCTCGATGGCATCGAACACGGGGTGGCGGTGGTCAGCGACAAACCGTTCGCCGCCGATGCGCAGCAAGCTCAAACTCTGATCACCATGGCCGAGCGCCAGGGCGTGCAGCTCAGCGTCTACCAGAACCGTCGCTGGGATTCGGACTTCCTGACCGTGCGCAAACTCATCGAATCCGGTGCGCTGGGCCAGGTCACCCGTTTCGAATCGCGGATCGAGCGTTACTCACCGCAGGCGGTGAACAACAGCAGTGGCGGTGGTTTCCTGCGCGATCTGGGCAGCCATCTGGTGGATCAGGCGTTGCTGTTGTTCGGCCCGGTGACACGGGTCTACGCCGAGCTGGATTACCTGGAAAAAGGCCAGGCCTTCGATAACGGCTTCTTTATGTCCCTGACCCATGCCAGTGGCGTGACCTCGCACCTGGGCGGCAGCTGCCTGCAAAACACCCCCGGCCCGCGCTTTCGGGTGACCGGCAGCCAAGGCTGTTACAGCGTCGATGGCCTGGACGGGCAAGAAGCATCGGCGCTCGCCGGGCTCTCGCCGAAATCCGAAGGTGAACGCTGGGGCGTTGAAGAGCATCGCCGCTGGGGCTGGTTCGAACAGGGCGAAGTGCGCGAGCGGGTGCCCTCCGAGCGCGGTTGCTGGAATCAGTTCTATTTACAGCTACAAACCGCGTTGCAGAGCGGTGGCCCACTGCCTGTGGATGCCCGTGATGCACTGGCGACCACCCGCGTGCTAGACGCTGCGCGACTGAGCGCCGAGCGGCATCAAGTGGTGGAATTGAGCCCGTTCAAGAGCCATGGAATAAAATCAGAATAAAATTCTAAAATGAGTTGATATAGAAATTATATTCTAATAGAGTCATTTCCAGCGACCTGCCTCGCAACCTGTTTCAACCCTTTTCCCGCTTGCCTGCTTACTGAAATCGTCACGCCTCATCCATAAAACCAACAAGAATGTGGAGAAAGACTTTTCATGAAGACCAAGATCCGCTTCGCCTCGCTTGCCTTGTCCCTGATGTTCGCCAGTGGCGCGGCGCTCGCCGATATGAAGATCGGCGTCAGCATGTCCCAATTCGATGACACCTGGCTGACCTACCTGCGCGAATCCATGGACAAGAAAGCCAAGTCCTATCCCGAGGGCGTGCAGCTGCAATTCGAAGACGCCCGCAGCGACGTGGTCAAGCAGTTGAGCCAGGTCGAAAGCTTCATCAGCCAGAAGGTCGATGCCATCGTGGTCAACCCGGTGGATACCGCCGCCACCAAGAAAATCACTGAAGCCGCCGTCAAGGCCGGCATCCCGCTGGTCTACGTCAACCGCCGCCCCGATGACTTGAAGCTGCCCAAAGGCGTGGTCACTGTCGCCTCCAACGATCTGGAGGCCGGTGAAATGCAGATGCAGTACCTGGCCGACAAGATGGGCGGCAAGGGTGACATCGTGATTCTGCTGGGCGACCTCGCGAACAACTCCACCACCAACCGCACCAAGGGCGTCAAAGACGTTCTGGCCAAATACCCGAACATCAAGATCGAGCAAGAGCAGACCGGCACCTGGCTGCGGGACAAGGGCATGACCCTGGTCAACGACTGGCTGACCCAGGGCCGCAAGTTCGACGCGGTCATCGCCAACAACGACGAAATGGCCATTGGTGCTGCGATGGCCCTGCAACAGGCCGGCGTCGAGAAAGGCAGTGTGCTGATCGCCGGTGTCGACGGAACGCCGGACGGTCTGAATGCGATCAAGAAAGGCAACATGGCCGTCTCGGTGTTCCAGGACGCCAAGGGTCAGGCGGACGGTTCGATCGACACCGCCGTGAAAATGGCCAAAAACGAGCCGGTTGAACAGGCCGTGTGGGTGCCATACCGCTTGATCACCCCGCAAAACGTCGACACGTTCAAATAGCCCGTCCGTTCAATAACAACAATAAACACGCAAGGTTGCGACCGCGACCTTGCTGATGGAGTACCTGATCATGTTCGCTTCAGCGACTGCTTCGAGCACCCCGTTGGTGGGTATCCAGCCAGCTGCAACACCTGTCGATGAGCCGTACCTGCTGGAGATCATCAACGTCAGCAAGGGATTTCCCGGTGTGGTGGCCTTGTCCGATGTACAGCTTCGGGTACGCCCCGGTTCCGTGCTGGCCCTGATGGGCGAAAACGGCGCGGGCAAATCCACCCTGATGAAAATCATTGCCGGCATCTATCAGCCGGACGCCGGTGAATTGCGCCTGCGGGGCAAACCGGTGGTTTTCGAAACGCCACTGGCAGCACTCCAGGCCGGGATCGCGATGATCCACCAGGAACTCAACCTGATGCCGCACATGAGCATCGCCGAGAACATCTGGATCGGCCGTGAGCAGCTCAACGGTTTCCACATGATCGACCACCGTGAAATGCATCGCTGCACGGCGAAACTGCTGGAACGCCTGCGGATCAACCTCGATCCAGAAGAGCTGGTCGGCAACCTGAGCATCGCCGAACGGCAGATGGTCGAGATCGCCAAAGCTGTGTCCTACGATTCCGACATCCTGATCATGGATGAACCGACCTCGGCCATCACCGACAAGGAAGTCGCGCATCTGTTCTCGATCATTGCCGACCTCAAGAGTCAGGGCAAAGGCATCATCTACATCACCCATAAAATGAACGAAGTGTTCAGCATCGCCGATGAAGTGGCGGTGTTCCGTGACGGCGCCTACATCGGCCTGCAACGTGCCGACAGCATGGACGGCGACAGCCTGATTTCGATGATGGTCGGCCGCGAGCTGAGCCAGTTGTTCCCGGTGCGTGAAAAGCCGATTGGCGATCTGCTGCTGTCGGTGCGCGACCTCAAACTGGAGGGCATTTTCAAGGATGTGTCTTTCGATCTGCATGCCGGCGAGATCCTCGGCATCGCCGGGTTGATGGGCTCGGGGCGGACCAACGTCGCCGAAGCGATTTTCGGCATTACCCCGAGCGACGGCGGCGAAATGCGTCTCGACGGCGAAGTGGTGCGCATCAGCGATCCGCACATGGCGATCGAGAAGGGCTTCGCGCTACTGACCGAAGACCGCAAGCTCAGCGGCCTGTTCCCGTGCCTGTCGGTGCTGGAGAACATGGAAATGGCGGTGTTGCCACATTACGCCGGCCACGGTTTCATCCAGCAAAAAGCCCTGCGCGCCTTGTGCGAGGACATGTGCAAGAAGCTACGGGTCAAAACCCCGTCGCTGGAGCAGTGCATCGACACCTTGTCCGGCGGTAATCAGCAGAAAGCCTTGCTGGCGCGCTGGCTGATGACCAATCCACGGGTCCTGATTCTCGACGAGCCGACCCGCGGTATCGACGTCGGCGCCAAGGCCGAGATCTACCGGCTCATTTCCTACCTGGCCAGCGAAGGCATGGCGGTGATCATGATTTCCTCGGAACTGCCGGAAGTGCTCGGCATGAGCGACCGGGTGATGGTCATGCACGAGGGCGACCTGATGGGCACCCTCGACCGCAGCGAAGCGACCCAGGAACGAGTGATGCAATTGGCCTCGGGCATGTCCGTACGCCATTGAGTCAAGGGTGAGCAGAGTCCAAGGGTGAACAGGTATGTATTCGATGCCGGATTTTTTAGAAGGGTGAGTGTTTATGAACGCGATACTGGAAAACAAGCCAGCAACCGCACCGGTCAAGAGTCGCCGGCGCTTTCCGACCGAGTTGAGTATTTTTCTGGTGCTGATTGGCATCGGCCTGGTTTTCGAAGTGTTTGGCTGGATCGTGCGCGACCAGAGCTTCCTGATGAACTCCCAGCGTCTGGTGCTGATGATTCTGCAGGTGTCGATCATCGGCCTGCTGGCGATCGGCGTGACCCAGGTCATTATCACCACGGGTATTGACCTGTCTTCCGGCTCGGTGCTGGCGCTGTCGGCGATGATCGCTGCCAGCCTGGCCCAGACGTCGGACTTCGCCCGGGCGGTGTTCCCGTCACTGACTGACTTGCCGGTGTGGATCCCGGTAATTGCCGGGCTCGGGGTGGGGCTGCTGGCAGGGGCGATCAATGGCAGCATCATTGCCATCACCGGCATCCCGCCGTTCATTGCCACCCTCGGCATGATGGTTTCGGCCCGTGGCCTTGCGCGTTACTACACCGAAGGCCAACCGGTGAGCATGCTCTCGGATTCCTACACGGCGATCGGACACGGCGCGATGCCGGTGATCATTTTCCTGGTGGTCGCGGTGATCTTTCACATCGCCCTGCGTTACACCAAGTACGGCAAGTACACCTACGCCATCGGCGGCAACATGCAGGCGGCGCGTACCTCGGGGATCAACGTCAAGCGGCATCTGGTGATCGTCTACAGCATCGCCGGTTTGCTGGCTGGCCTGGCGGGTGTGGTGGCGTCGGCACGGGCCGCGACCGGGCAGGCCGGGATGGGCATGTCTTATGAGCTGGACGCGATTGCCGCGGCAGTGATCGGCGGCACCAGCCTGGCCGGCGGAGTAGGGCGCATCACCGGCACGGTCATCGGGGCACTGATCCTCGGGGTCATGGCCAGCGGTTTCACCTTCGTCGGCGTCGATGCCTACATTCAGGACATCATCAAAGGCCTGATCATCGTGGTGGCAGTGGTCATCGATCAGTACCGCAACAAGCGCAAACTCAAGCGCTGAGCCACAGATAAAGCAGCCAATGCGCCACGCCTGACCCGCGTGGCGTAACCATTTGTCTTCTATATACAGCCGCTCGATTGAATTTCTTGCTATAAACGCACTCCGATAACCACTGCAAAGACTGCCATAGAGTACTTTCAGGGCTTTGTCGGACGAATTCGCTGTCTTTTCAGTTGCTGAGGCCTCAAGTCGGCCTTAGACTGCCGCCCCTCGTAAATTGAGTGCCGGGTGGCGCTTGGAATTAAACGGCGCCGTTCCGATGGCCGACCCAGGTCCGCCGGAACGCTCCCTAATTCGCCTTAATGCACGTTTTTTTATAGAGATATCAATGACAAAGGACAAGTTGCTGGCCATGCCGGCGGATGACTACATGAATGCCGAGCAACATGCTTTTTTCTCTGAGCTGTTGCAGAACATGAAAGTCGAAACCCATGAGCGCATCGAACAGAACCGCATCGCCATCGAAAGCCTGGACACCCCGGCCGATCCGGCCGACGCTGCTTCTGTTGAAGAAGAGCGCACCTGGCTGGTGAACGCGATCGATCGCGACCAGCGCATGCTGCCTCAGTTGGAACAGGCTCTGGAACGCATCAAGGAAGACAGCTTCGGCTGGTGCGACGACAGCGGCGAGGCCATTGGCCTGAAGCGCCTGCTGATCAGCCCGACCACCAAGTACTGCATCGAAGCTCAAGAGCGTCACGAACAGATCGACAAGCACCAGCGTCAGGCCTGATTTCGTAACGCCCCGCATCGCGGGCAAGCCTCACTCCTGTCAGGAGCTAGGCTTGCCCGCGATGCTTTTTTTCGTCTGCGAAAAACCCGCGTGCTTCTATTGATCTGCTGCAATACCCACTACTAATGGACCATAGATAATGGCCTTGTAGTGGCGTTTAATGCCGATACAACAATTAGAATTATGGGTGGGGTGACGAAGATGACGCGTGACGGATCTCTGGTTGCAGCAGCGTCTGCACCCGTGCTTTTGCCGAAAAACCTTTGGCTGACGCCGACCCTGCAAAGCATCGCCCTGATGCTCTTGTTGTGCGGCATGACGCTGGGCGGCTGGTCGCTTTACCTTGGCCTGCCATTGGCGGTGCTGGTGATCTGGCTACCTCGCTTACGCTCGCGCGCCATCCCTGAGGCAACGCCCATCGACAGCGCCAGCGCGATTGCCGAGCTGACTCGCGATCTTTCCTACACCACCAGTCATAACGCGTTGTCTGCCGCCGGTGTGGCCTTTTCGGTCAAGCAACTGGCCGACAAACTGCAGTCGCAGCTCGGTGCCGCGGCGCAGATTGTCAGCAACGCTGAAGTGATGATCGCGACCGAACAAGCCACCTCGACACTCAGCCGGGAAGCGCTCAGCGCGGCCAGCGAGGCTCATCGGAGCAGCGCGGCGGGACGTACGGAGCTGATCGAGTCCATCGCCCGTATGCATCAACTCAGTCAGCGCGCCAGTAACAGCCGTGAATTGATCGAAGCCCTGAGCCTGCGCAGTGATGATATCCAACGGGTCACCCTGGTGATCCAGTCCATCGCCAGCCAGACCAATCTGCTGGCGTTGAACGCGGCTATCGAGGCGGCGCGGGCCGGCGAGCATGGTCGCGGATTTGCGGTGGTGGCCGATGAGGTTCGCGGTCTTGCCGCGCGCACGGCGACGGCCACCGGCGAAGTCGGGGAAATGGTCGCTGATATTCAGCACCGTACCGCGCAAGTGGTGGAGCAGATCCGTCAACTGTCCAGCGACCTCGACACCGGTGTCGAGCAGGTCGAGCACACTGGTCAGCACTTGGAGAACATTGCGCGTCTGGCTGCCGGCGTCGAAAGCCAGGTCGGGGAAATCGCCAGGGGCGCCGACACCAACCGCGAACAACTCGATAGCCTGTTTCATGCCATCGAACAAATGCGCAGCGATCTGGCGATCAGTGATCAACAGACCCAGCGCCTGGCCCAAGCCGCCGTGCAAATGGAAGGTCAGGCCGAAACCATCAGCGAACGCCTCGCCGAAGTCGGGCTGGATGACTATCACCAGCGGATTTATGACCTGGCCCGTGAAGGCGCGAGTCAGATCGCAGCGCGTTTCGAAGCGGATATCGATGAGGGCCGCGTCAGCCTCGATGACCTGTTTGACCGCAATTACCAAACCATTCCCGGCACCAGCCCGGCCAAGTACCAGACCCGCTTCGATCGCTACGCCGATCAGGTCTTGCCGGCGATCCAGGAGCCCTTGTTGCCGCGTCATGAAGGCCTGGTGTTCGCCATCGCCTGTACGCAACAGGGCTATGTGCCGACCCACAACAAGGTCTTCAGCCAACCCCTGACCGGTGATGCGCAGGTCGATACCTTGCAGAACCGCACCAAACGCAAATTCGCCGATCGCACCGGGATTCGCTGTGGCAGCCATCAACAGGCCGTACTGCTGCAAACCTATACCCGCGACACTGGGGAACTGATGCACGACCTTTCGGTGCCCATCATGCTCAAGGGCCGGCATTGGGGTGGTTTGCGGTTGGGCTATAAACCCGAAAATCCTCGCTAGACGCGCGATGCCGGCTTTTGTGGCGAGGGGATTTATCCCCGTTGGGTCGCGAAGCGGCCCCAAAACATGGGCCTGCTACGCAGTCCAACGGGGATAAATCCCCTCGCCACAGGTTTTTCGTTGACTCAAGATATGTGGGCTAGTGGATCTGATGCATTCGCAGGTTCAGGTCGTCGACCACCCGCGCCCAATCCGCGTCTTCACGCAATTGTTCTTTCAGGAAGCCGGCTTGCTGCGGGGTCCAGAACTCGGCATCGATGAGTTTCTTGTCATCGGCCAGGGGGGAATGGCTGGCAATGAAATCGTCGATGGCCTTCTCGCTGGAGTCCAGGCCGAGTTGGTCGAACAAACCTTTCAAGTCGTGTGTCGGTGAATCCATGTTCATCTCCTTGCGAGTCGCGTCGAGTGCGAGATCTGAGGGGCGGCTTCAATACATCTGAGAGAGCCGCGCTTCAGGAGTTCGATGGCAATGTTCAAAAGCAGAGGTGAGCATAGACTGCAAACCGACTATCAGGCTTTCAATGCACCTTCATCGACGGCAACCTTCAGTGCCTTGGCGGCGTCCTGGGCGGCAACGGCGGCGACGTCCGAGGTCTTGAACCAGCGATCCTTCTCGACCTGGTGATAGGTCACGGTGGTCAGCGGTGGTTTGGCGCGCATGATAATGACTGCCTGGAATTCGCCTTCGACTTCTCTGGCTTCGCCCCGGATAAAAAATTCACCGATATCAAATTCCGTCACGTAGCCGCCTTCCCTTGAAAATATTCTGATGTTTTGAACGCCGCCCGCCCTGTGGACGGGTTTCATTGGTCGGGCAGTATGGCAGTAGTTGCATGCTGGCGGCTGAGTTAAGTCGCCGGCATGACGAAGCGTCTATGGAAATGAACGTGGCGGAACCGTCAATCGCGTAACTCGAGCGAGCGCGCAAGAGCGCAGGCTTCGTTATGATTGCCGCGGAAACCTCTGACGCGACCGGTGGAAGTTTCCTTGATATGAAAAAAGGCATTGCCGGCCAGAATGACCTGAAAGCGTGGCCGGGCGGGCTCTTCAGGGTAGTATTCATGCGGTTGAAACATCCCGGGGGGCAGTGTTGTCGAGCTGTTCGTGTTAGGCGCCTGAGGGTGAGCAAAATGTGTCAGCGTGCACATATGAAGTCCTTTTCGTTGTTTTACCGACGTGCGTACGTGGTTTTGGGTAGTCTCGAAGAGCATCGCTGCTCTAGAATCACCGTCAGTGTTTGGCGATCGATGTTCATCTAAAGCAATTTTTTGCTGGCGATATGTCGGAAAAGTGCTTTTGTTAAAGAGATTTTTCCCTAAAGTTGGTAGTCCCGTTTTTCTGGCCGTCGGAAGGGCTTTTTCCTTCAACCTCTGACGAACGCCAGGCAAGACGACGTGAGTGCTGTTCCAGTAGTCTTCTCAAGCCTCGCGATGGATGAGCCCTCTGCTCGTTTCAGGATTTCAACCCGGGTCTTTTTGCGACACCTTCGGCATTGCCGCTTTTTTCTGCTGTGCGCTGTTTTAGCGTGCAGCATCATTTTCATATGTGGGGATGTTTCCTTGGCAGTAAGTAATCTCGATATGCATGCTTTGTTCGTGCTGGGTGATTTGCGCGCAAAGCTGGTTAAACAGTTCCAGTCACGTTTTGTTTACATCACCGAACAGAACGCTGAAGGCATTTATATTGCCGAGATCGACACCGAAGAGGCGCTGGTGGTTGATGACAAACCGGGGCTTAAACTCAAGGTCGGCGATCATTTCAGCGCCTCTGTATTGCCCAGTCGCGAAGGCGGCAAGCTGGACATCAAGTTCCGTGAAATCAAACTGACGGTGTACGGCCTGGGTGATTACGCGTTCGTCACCACCGCTGATGGCCACGGGATTGTGTTCAAGGAAGGTCATGGCGTGGTGATGGTGTTCGCCGCTCACCAGCAGTTGCAGGAAGGCCTGACCAAAACCCTGAAGGCCGTGACGGCCAAGGCGGCCAAGTGGCGCAAAGGGGAACTGGTCACCTTCAAGGCCAGCGAGTAATGACCCTGACCCGCGCCGACTTCCACGAACAGAACCAGGCCAGTGCGCAAGCCGAAGCCCAGCGGATGTTCGACCAGAAGGCTGTTTTGCAAGGTGCATGGCTGGGTTGGGTGGCGTCACAGATCTATACGTTGCGTCCGGCGGAGTACGCCTGCATGGTACGAAGGGCGTTGGCGCGCTTGCAGGAACCTTCCGAAAACTGATTGACCTCCCTCGAAAGCAGGAACCTCTACTACAGTCAGTGGACTGAGTATTCAGAGGCTTTGCGGTCTTCTGCCAGGCCATCCTGCTATTGCTGTGAACAGCACGAGGTGCAAAAGCATGAACGGATTTCGACGGTTGCTGGCCGCTACCCTGGCCACTTTCGGATTGTTGGCTTCACCCGTTCCGGTGTTCGCTGCCCAGGCGCCGATCCACTTCGCCGACTTGAACTGGGAAAGCGGCAGCCTGATCACCGATATCCTGCGGATCATCGTCGAGAAGGGCTACGGGCTGCCGACCGATACCTTGCCGGGGACGACCATCACCCTGGAGACCGCGCTGGCCAACAATGACATTCAGGTGATTGGCGAAGAATGGGCCGGTCGCAGTCCGGTCTGGGTCAAGGCGGAGGCAGAAGGCAAAGTCGCGAGTCTCGGCGATACGGTCAAGGGCGCCACCGAAGGCTGGTGGGTGCCCGAATACGTGATCAAGGGCGACTCGGCGAAAGGCATCAAGCCGCTGGCGCCGGGCCTGCGCAGTGTCAGCGACCTGCCGAAATACAAAGGCGTGTTCAGCGATCCGGAAACTCCGGGCAAGGGGCGCTTCCTCAACAGCCCGATCGGCTGGACGTCGGAAGTGGTCAACAAACAGAAACTCAAGGCGTATGGGCTGGACGACAGCTATGTGAATTTCCGCAGCGGTTCAGGGGCAGCACTGGATGCGGAGATCAGTTCTTCGATTCGACGCGGCAAACCGGTACTGTTCTATTACTGGTCGCCAACACCTTTGCTCGGCCGCTTCAAACTGATTCAGCTCGAAGAGCCGCCGTTCGACGCCGATGCCTGGAAAACCCTGACCGACGCCGACAACCCGAATCCGAAACCGACGCGCTCACTGCCCTCGAAGCTGTCCATCGGCGTGTCCACGCCATTCCAGAAACAGTATCCGCAGATTGCCGGGTTCTTCACCAAGGTCGACTTGCCCATCGATCCATTGAACAAGGCACTGGCCGAGATGAGCGAAAAACACACTCCGCCACGGCAGGCGGCGCAGACGTTCATGAAGGCGCACCCGGAAGTGTGGCAGGCATGGGTGCCCAAGGATGTGGCCGACAAGGTGTCTGCAGAATTGAAGTAAAAAGTGGGCCATGGCGGAACAAAGTCAGCGATCAGTGCTGGTGGCCGTCCGCCATTGCTGACGAATACCCTTACAAAATCGTGCAAGTAAGTTCATCCTGCTGCGACATTTCACGCTGGAAGTCCGAACATGAGCCTATTGATCGCGCAATGGATGGCTGCCATCTTCCTGTTGATCAGCCTGATCCACCTGTACTGGGCGGCAGGTGGCAAGTTGGGTAGCGAGGCGGCGGTCCCGCGAATATCCGCAGAGGGCGGCGGGGAATCCAGGCCGGCCTTCAAGCCTTCAGGCTTTGCCACGTTGCTGGTGGCGGTCGGGTTGCTGCTGATTGCGATGCTGGTGTGCTTGCGGGTCGGGCTGTATCTGCCGACGGTGCAGCACTGGTCGCTGCAATGGGTGATCAGCGCCATTGCGATGCTGATGTTCGCCAGGGCGATCGGCGATTCGCATCTGATGGGGTTCTTCAAGCAGGTGAAGGATTCGAAGTTTGCCCGGCTCGACACCTGGGCGTATTCGCCGTTGTGTGTGGTGTTGGGGGCGGGGTTGTTGGCAGTCGCCTGGATTTGAGTTGCTGCTAAAAGCATCGCGGGCAAGTCGGGTCGCCGCACCGCTTGCTCCTACAGGATCGTGCAAAACCTGTGGGAGCGAGCCTGCTCGCGATGAGGCCCCACCAATCAACACAAAAACTCAATTTTAACTCCCGCTCTCCGTGCGCCGACTGCTCACCTCAGCCGGCACATCATCCCCCGCCATACGCTTGCGAAACAGCGCCGCCCGCGCCAGCAGCAACGTGGTCACCGGCACCGTAATCGACAACAGAATCGGAATCAGCCAGGCATGCAGCACCGGCCCGGACTTGAGTGCCGAAAAATAAATGATCGAAGCCAGCGCCACGCACCAGGCGCCCAAGGTCGATGCCAGCGCCGGCGGGTGCATGCGCTGGAAGTAGTCCTTCATCCGCACCAGGCCAATGGCGCCGATCAGCGCAAACAGACTGCTGAGTACCAGCAGGATTGCCACCGGAATTTCAACCCACAGAGACAGTTCAGCGCTCATTCGATCACCTCGCCACGCAGCAGGAATTTCGCCAGGGCAAACGAGCCGACGAAGCCGAACAGCGCAATCAGCAGCGCCGCCTCGAAGTAAGTGTCACTGGCATAACGAATGCCCAGCGCCAGCATCATCAGCATCGCGATGATGTACAGGTAGTCCAGCGCCAGAACCCGGTCCTGGGCCGACGGCCCCTTGAACAGGCGGATCAGGGTCAGAATCATCGCCAGCGAAAAGATGAAAAGGCTCAGCAGGATTGCGTTCGACAGCAAGGCGCTCATTCGAAGATCTCCATCAAGGGGCGCTCGTAGGTCGCCTTGAAGTGCTGGATGAACAGCGCTTCGTCATCCAGATCGAAGACGTGCAACAACAAAATGCTGCGGTCCAGCGCCAGTTCCGACCACACGGTGCCGGGAATCACCGTGCAGATCATCGACAGCGCCGCCAGGCCGTTGGCGTCGCGCAAGTCCAGCGGCACCTTGATGAACTGCGAGCGCGGTGGACGGCGACCGGCGTTGAGCACGCCCCAGGCCACGGCGAGGTTGGACACCACCACATCGCGACCGACCAGAAAGAACAAACGCACAATCACCCCCGGCCGACGAATGCGGATCGGCAGCGGTCGCAGCTTGCGCATCATCAACGGCGCACAAAACCCCAGCACTGCGCCCAGCAGCAGATTGCCGGGACTCATCGACAGGTTCAACACCAGCCACAGCAACCACAGGGCCAGCGACAACCAGGGAGCAGGGAACAGACGCTTCATGGTGTGACCTCCGCTACCGCGGCTTTGGCTTCCGGGCTTGGAATCGTACGGGTGCCGAGCACCGCCATCACGTATTGCTGCGGATTGTTCAAGGCTTGAGCGGCCGCCTGGGTGTAGCGCAGCAGCGGTTCAGCCTTGAAGGTCAGCGCAATGCTCAAGCCCAACAGCGCAATGATCGGCACGCATTCGAAACGTCGCAGCAACGGCGACGGCCGTTCCTCGGGCGTCCAGAAACGCTGGATGCCCAAGCGCGAGAAGGCGATCAACGACGCCAGCCCGGACAGGATCAGCAACGCCAGCAAGCCCCACGCAGCATTTGAAATCGGCTCATCGCCGCCATTGCCCAGGCCCAACGGATTGAGCAGGGCGCTGAGCAAGCCGAGTTTGCCAATGAATCCCGAGAGCGGCGGCATGCCGATAATCAACAGCGAGCAGGCAATGAAGCTCAACCCGAGGAACGCCATGGTCCAGGGAATCACCTGGCCGACCACGGCTTTCTGCTCGTCATCGAGGTTGATGCCTTTGGGCGGCTGCAAGGATTCCATCGGTCGCGGCAGATCGCCGTCATCGAAAAGCGGCATTTCATTGGCCGAACGCGAACGCTCGATCAACTCGGCCAACAGGAACAACGCGCTCAACGCCAGGGTCGAGCTGACCAGGTAGAACAGCGCCGCGCCGATCAGGTTGGGCTGGGCGAAACCGATGGCCGACAGCAGAATCCCGGCCGACACCAGAATACTCAGGCTGGCCAGGCGCTCCAGTCGTTGTGCAGCGAGAATCGCCACGGCGGCACAGACGATGGTCGCCATGCCGCCGTAGATCAGCCAGTCGCCGCCAAAGTACGCCGACGCGCCAGCCTGACCAGAGAACAGCAGGGTCCACAAACGCAGCAAGGTGTAGACGCCGACCTTGGTCATGATCGCGAACATTGCCGCCACCGGTGCGCTGGCTGCGGAATAGGCCGGCACCAGCCAGAAGTTCAGCGGCCACATCCCGGCCTTGGCCAGGAACGCCACGGCCAGAATCCCCGCGCCGGCATGCAGCAGGCCGCGATCGGCTTCCGGCACCAGCGGAATTTTCAGCGCCAGATCGGCCATGTTCAGGGTGCCGGTGACGCCGTAGATCAACGCCGCGCCGATCAAAAACAGCGACGAGGCCAGCAGGTTGATCGAGATGTAATGCAACCCCGTTGACACCCGCGACCGACCCGACCCGTGGAGCATCAGGCCATAAGAGGCCGCCAGCAACACTTCAAAAAACACAAACAGGTTGAACAGGTCCGCCGTCAGGAATGCGCCGTACAGGCCCATCATCTGAATCTGGAACAGCGCGTGGAAACTCGAACCGGCGCCGTCCCAACGGGCCATGGCGAACAGCAGGGCGCTGACGCCAATGATCCCGGTCAACACCAGCATCAGCGCCGACAGTCGATCGACCACCAGCACGATACCGAACGGCACCTGCCAGTTGCCCGGCAAGTACACGCCGATGGAGCCGGGGACGCCCGTCTCCTGAGTCCATTGCAGCAACAGCACGGCAATGCCCAACCCCACCAGGCTGGAGAACAGGTTGATCTTGGCCTTCAGCGGACGGTGTTTCTCCCCCAGCATCAGCATCATGGCGGCGGTCAGCAACGGCAGCAGAATCGGTGCAGCGATCAAATGCGGCATCAGATTCATTCTTTAGGCTCCCGGCCATCCACATGGTCGGTACCGGTCAGGCCCCGGGAAGCCAGCAGCACCACCAGAAACAACGCAGTCATGGCGAAACTGATCACGATGGCGGTCAATACCAGCGCTTGCGGCAGCGGGTCGGTGTAGTGCAACAGGTCCTGAGGCACGCCGTCCTTGATGTTCGGTTCCTTGCCGATGAACAGACTGCCCATGCTGAAGATGAACAGGTTGACGCCGTAGGACAGCAGGCACAGGCCCATCACCACCTGAAACGTCCGTGGCCGCAGGATCAGCCAGACGCCGGACGCGGCCAGCACGCCGATGGCAATTGCGATGACTTCTTCCATCAGACGGTTCCTTGCATGGCGACGGATCGAGGCAGGGCAGCGGTCTTGTGACCCCGCACCGATTGGTGGGCGAGGGCGGTGAGAATCAACAGGGTCGAACCGACCACCACGGCGTACACGCCAATGTCGAAGAACAGCGCACTGGCGATATGAATGTCACCGAGCACCGGCAGTCCGAAATGCCAGGTGTGGGTGGTCAGGAACGGATACCCGACGGCCATCGCTCCGAGCCCGGTGACCGTGGCAAACAGCAGGCCCGTGCCCATCCAGCGCAGCGGTCGCAGGCTCATTTGCGCTTCGACCCACTGGGTGCCGGCGACCATGTATTGCAGGATGAACGCCACCGACATCACCAGTCCCGCGACAAAGCCGCCGCCCGGCTGATTGTGGCCGCGCATGAACAGGTAGACCGACACCACGAACGCGATCGGCAGCAGCAGGCGCACCAGCACCGCCGGCACCATCATGAAACCGAGTGCGGTGTCGCTGGCGTGACGCGGGTTGACCAGGTCGGTGACCACGTCCGGTGCCAGCAGACGCTGCTGGGCGGGCAACTGCAGGCTTTCTTTTGGCGGGCGGAAGCGTCGCAGCAGGGCAAACACGGTCAGCGCCACGGCCACCAGCACGGTAATTTCACCGAGGGTGTCGAAGCCGCGGAAGTCCACCAGCATCACGTTGACCACGTTGCTGCCGCCGCCTTCGGGCAGGGCACGGCTGAGGTAGAACGAGGAAATATCATTCGGCGTCTGACGCGTCAGCATCGCATAGGCCAGCAACGCCATGCCGCCACCGACCACGGTCGACAGCAGCAAGTCGCGGATACGGCGGATGCGCGCCTTGCGCAGGGTGCTCGGCAACGGCGACACCTCTTCGATCCGTCGCGGTAGCCAGCGCAGCCCGAGGAGGATCAACACCGTGGTCACCACTTCCACGGCCAATTGCGTCAGCGCCAGGTCTGGCGCCGAGAACCAGACGAAGGTGATGCAGGTCATCAGGCCGCAGACGCTGACCATGGTCAGGGCCGCGAGCCGGTGATACTTGGCCTGCCATGCCGCGCCGAGGGCGCAGGCAATCGCCAGCAGCCAGAGGGTCACGAACACGATCGAACCCGGAATCTTCGGCCGGTCGCCCCAGCTCAGGCTGCTGTGGAGCATCGGGATCAACCCGGCCAACACGGCCGCGAGCACCACGAGGAACAATTGGGTTTGCAGGCGCTTGGTGCTGATCCGTCGCTCGAAACGACGGGCCAGGCGCATCATGATCACCAGGCTGCGTTCGAACAGGCGCTTGCCGTTGAACCGGCCAATGATCGGCGGGTGCTTGAAACGCCCGTGTTTGAGCTGATTGCGCAACAGCAGATAAAGCACGATGCCGCAGGACATGGCGATCAGGCTCATGATCATTGGCGCGTTCCAGCCATGCCAGATCGCCAGGCTGTATTCAGGCAAGGTGCCGCCCACCACTGGCAGGGCCGCCGCGGCCAGCAACGGGCCGACCACCTGCGCCGGGAAAATCCCCACGACCAGGCAGGCGAACACCAACAACTCCACCGGCGCGCGCATCCAGCGTGGCGGCTCGTGTGGGGTGTGTGGCAAGTCGGTGGCGGTCGGGCCGAAGAACACGTCGACGGTAAAGCGCAGCGAGTAGGCGACGCTGAAGGTCCCGGCGATGGTCGCGACGATCGGCAGCGTCATCTCGATCCAGGCTGTGGCATTGATGAACACGGTTTCGGCGAAGAACATCTCTTTGGAGAGGAAACCGTTGAGCAGCGGGACACCGGCCATGGAAGCGCTGGCGACCATGGCCAGGGTGGCGGTGAACGGGATCAGCTTGACCAGGCCGCTGAGCTTGCGAATGTCCCGGGTGCCGCTTTCATGGTCGATGATCCCGGCGGCCATGAACAGCGAGGCCTTGAAGGTCGCATGGTTGAGAATGTGGAACACCGCGGCCACAGCGGCCAGCGGACTGTTCAGGCCCAGCAGCAAGGTGATCAGACCGAGGTGGCTGATGGTCGAGTAGGCCAGCAAACCTTTGAGGTCGTTCTGGAACATCGCGCAGTACGCGCCGAGCAACAGGGTGCAGGCACCGGCACCGCTGACGATGTAGAACCATTGTTCACTGCCGGACAGCGACGGCCACAGTCGTGCGAGGAGAAACACCCCGGCCTTGACCATGGTCGCCGAGTGCAGATAGGCCGAAACCGGAGTCGGCGCCGCCATGGCGTGGGGCAGCCAGAAGTGGAAGGGGAATTGCGCGCTTTTGCTCAGGGCGCCGATCAGGATCAGGGGCAGCAGAATAGGGTAGAGGGCGTGTGCGCGAATCAGGTCGCCGGCGGCCAGGACCTTGTCCAGGTCATAGCTGCCGACCACATGGCCGAGCAGCATGACCCCCGCCAGCAGACACAAACCGCCTGCGCCGGTGACCATCAGCGCCATATAAGCACCGCGTCGCGCATCGGCGCGGTGGTGCCAGTAGCCGATCAACAGGAATGAAAAGAGGCTGGTCAGCTCCCAGAAAAACACGATCTGGATCAGGTTGCCGGAGATCACCAGCCCGAGCATGGCGCCCATGAACGCCAGAAAAAACGCGAAGAACCGCGGCACCGGATCGTCCGGCGACATATAGTAGCGGGCGTACAACGAAACCAGCGTGCCGATGCCCAGCACCAGCATCGAGAACAGCCAGGCGAACCCGTCCATGCGCAGGACGAAGTTCAGGCCCAGGCTGGGCAACCAGAAAAACTCTTCGCGGATCACGCCGCCATCGGCGATTTGCGGGTACAGCAGAGCGACCTGGACGGTGCCTATCAAGGCAACCAGGCCCGCCAACAAAGATTCGGTGTTACGCGCGTTGTGCGGCAGCAAGGCTGCCAGACAGCTGCCGATAAAAGGCAGAAGCAGTAGAACTATCAGGGACATAGGCTTCTAATCTGCGGAAGTTTGTAAAGCATCATACGTGCCAGCTCCCGGATCACCAAACGCCAAGCTGTCTCAGAATCCTACAAGGTAGACGGAAAAAACCTGATTCACATTGTTTCAAAGTTCTGTATGCCGCAGGTCTGGCCCCTTCGCGAGCAGGCTCGCTCCCACAGGGGAATGCATTCCAAATGTGGGAGCGAGCCTGCTCGCGAAGGCGATCTACCAGACGCTACAGATCTTGAAGCTTAACCCTGTGTTTCCTGCTCCAACTCTTCCTCTGTCGCCGCAGCCTTACCCTTGGTCTTCAACTCACTGACAATCACCGCCGCCACAATCAATCCCGCACCCACCAGCGCAATCGCCGGCAACCGCTCCCCGGCAATCCTTCCGACAATCCCGGCCCACACCGGCTCACCGGCATAGATCAGCGTCGCCCGGGTCGGCGAAACGCTCTTCTGCGCCCAGTTCATCGCCACTTGAATCGCCGCACTGGCCGCGCCCAAGCCCAACGCGCTGCATAACAGCAGCCAGGAGAAGTCCGGAATCCTTTCCTGAGTCGGCACCACCATCAAAAACGCCAGCACCGAGGTGACCGCCAATTGCACCACCGTCACCCGTCGCACATCGACCTGGCCAGCATAGGTGCTGATCAGAATGATCTCTGCCGCAATCGCCACGGCGCTGATCAACGTGGCGATTTCGCCAGGGCTGAAATTGAACGAGGCACCAGCCGGTCCTGACAGCAACATCAACCCGGTAAACGCCAACATGATCCCGATGCTCGGCATCAACCCCGGACGCCGTCCCAGCACCAGCCATTGCAGCAACGGCACAAAGGGCACGTACAACGCGGTAATAAACGCCGACTGACTGCTGGGAATGCTCTGCAACCCGACGGTCTGCAAACCATAACCGAGCATGATCGCCACGCCGATAAAGGCCCCGGCCTTCAATTCGAACAGGGTCAGATCACGCAGGTGTCGCCAGGAAAACAGCGCAACAATGATCGCCGCCGCGGCAAAGCGCAGGCCAACGAAGAACATCGGCCCGCTGACGGTCATCGCATGTTGCACCAGCAAGAAGGTGCCGCCCCAGACCATGGTGATCAGCACTAGCACGCACTCGGCCTTGCTGAACCGCGAGAAACGGGAGGAAGTGTGAGGGGTATTCACCGACGTCATGAGCTTGCGCGCTACCTGAAGGGGGACGCACAATGCGCCGAATGTTGCGCAGTATACTGCCCAACCCCACCGAGTGAGCAATATAGTGCACAAAGATTCCACGCCGCGGGCTTCGGTCCTCCAGCACGTCAGCCAGAACGTTCGACGCTTGCGCCACGCCGCCGACATGAGCCAGGCGACGCTGGCGGAAAAATCCGGCGTCAGCCGCCGGATGTTGGTGGCCATCGAGGCCGGCGAGAAGAATGTCAGCCTGACCACCCTCGACCGCGTGGCCGAAGCGCTCAACGTCGCATTCAGCGACCTGATCCAGGCCCCGGATGCCCGCGACCCGAGCCGCATCAACGAAGTGGCCTGGGCCGGGAAGATTCCTGGCAGCAAAGCCGTTTTACTGTCCAAAGCCACGGCTACCCGCGAGGTGGAACAGTGGGAATGGTGTCTGCAACCAGGGGAGATTTATCCGTCGCAACCGGACGCCGAGGGCTGGAGTGAGCAGATCTACGTGTTCGAAGGCTGCCTGACGCTGATGCTGGGTGAAACACCCCATGAGATCGCTGCCGGCGAGTTCTACATGTTCGCCAGCAATCAGCCCCATGCCTATCGCAACGATGGGCCGGTGACGGCGCGGTTTGTGCGAAATGTGGTGATTTGATCGGCGCTGATTTCGCCACGTCAAACACATATATACCTGTTACTTCTTACAGTAGACGATTGGCCTCGGATCCAGATATTGATGAGTGCACCGGTGGATGACGGTCCACTCCTCAACATTGGGTTCGTAAATGTCTATTCATCACAGAAAGCCGTCAGCGCTTTTACCTGCACCCGTACTGCCGGTGGCCTGCGGCGACATTGTCTTTCTCGAAGATGTCGTAGCCGGCGCCCAGGTCGATATTGTATTGAGCCGGGGTGTTTATCCGGGCATCCCGGTAACCCTCGAATACAACAATGGCGGCACTTCCAGAACATTAACGACCCCACTTACTGGAGGTGGGGCATCATTTGTGATTCCTGCTTGCGCGTTCATCAACAGTTCGGGAATGCGGATTCGGTATTGGGTCGACGATCCATTCCAACAAAGCGAAGTGCTCGATTTAGGTGTGTCGATGCGCTTGTGAGGCAGGCCTGACTGTTGGCAGGGGAACCGTGATTGAATATATTGCATTTTTTAGTGAGTGTGTTTTCGTTGAATAAGCCATAAGTAGCTGATTAATAACCCTATTAATAACAGGCACGACTTCTGTAACTGATCTGGGTATTCACCCGCAATGATGGGGCCGTGGCCGCACGGTTTGTTCGTAATATTGTGATTTGACCTCTTACCGCTGATCGGAAAGGGTGGGGTACCTGTTATTTCTGACAGTAGACGGGCGCAGTAATTGTCTTTCAAATGGACTTCAGCGCGCTGCTATTTTGTCCAGGCCCACCAGACGGCCAGGTCTTCGTCGAACGTCAACTGAAAGGAATTGGAAAAATGAACTTATTGCCGCTTGTTGTTCCAGAAGCTGTAGATGGAGTGATCAACCTGAAAGATGTTCCAGATGGTGCTACCGCTCGCATTCCTGAGCCTCTTAATCACACACCAGACGACCTTATCAGCGTGTTTATTGCAGATAAGGAGGTGGTTTCGAATGCACCTGTCGGAGAGTGGGTCGATGGTTTTTTTTCAGTAAACATATCTAGAGTGCACTTGCTTGAACATACTGGGCCGCAAAAAAAGTTCAGTTACATTATTTATTATGGTGGAACTAACGCAAGCTTCTCTGATCCAATCTATTACCATGTCGCGCACTAACTAATAGTTGTATTGGTTAACGAAATGCTCGACTTTCTCGAAGAGGTCGAGCATTTTTTTCTGTCATTAGTGTTTGCCGAGGAACAGTAAATCCACAGATTGTCTCGCTTCGGTTTGTGACGTAATTAAAAAAAGTCCGTAATTTATTGATTAATAAAGAATAATTATGTTGGCACGACTTCTGTATTGGCTCTTGGGTGTTCACCCGACGCAGGAGTCGCATTATGACAATCTCAGCTCAATCCCCTCGCACCGCCCACGTCATTCACTCTGATGCCGAAGCCATCGCCGTCGCCCACAAGCTCGCTGCATGCTTTGCCATTGAAGCCAGCGTGCGGGATCGCGAGCGACGCCTGCCAATCGCCGAGCTCGACGAGTTTTCCGCCAGCGGCCTCTGGGGCATCACCGTTCCCAAGGAGTACGGCGGCGCTGGCGTTTCCTATGTGACCGTCGCTGAGGTGATCAAGATCATTTCCTCTGCCGATTCGTCCCTGGGTCAGATCCCGCAAAACCACCTCGGCGTGCTCGACATCCTGCTGCAAACCGCCACCGAAGAGCAGAAGCGTTACTACTTTGGCAAAGTCCTGAAGGGCTACCGTTTCGGCAATGCTTTCTCCGAATCCAAAAGCAAAAACGCCGGGGCCTTCGAAACCCGAATCCGTTTCGATAAAGACACCGCGCAAATCGATGGCGAAAAGTTCTACTGCACCGGCGCTCTGTTCGCGCACATCGTGCCAGCGGTGGCGGTCGATGAAGAAAACAAAGCCTTCATCGCCTTCATCGAACGCGACACTCCCGGCTTGACCGTTATCGACAGCTGGGACGGTTTCGGCCAACGCACCACAGCCAGCGGTGGTGTCACCCTGAACGAGGTGAAGGTCCCGCTCAGTGCTGTGATCCCAGCCCACAAGGCTTTTGATGAACCCACCGCCGACGGCCCGATTTCACAAATCATTCAGGCGGCCGTGGACACCGGCATTGCCGTCGGCGCTCTGGAAGAAGCCAAACGCTACGCCCGTGAAGCCCGACCCTGGATCGACAGCGGACAGGATCATGGCTGGCAGGACCCATTCAGCATCGCTGCGATAGGCGACCTCGAATGGCGGGTCCACGGCACCGAAGCGATCCTCAAAAAGGCCGGACGCGCAATCGATCACGCCTTGCTCAACCCCAACGAAGACGCGGTGGCCCGCGCTTCGGTGGTGGTCGCCCAGGCCAAAGTGTTGTCCGCTGAGATCGCCTTGCTTGCCAGCAGCAAACTCTTCGAACTGGCCGGTACTCGCTCGGTGCTCGGCAAGTACAACCTCGACCGCCACTGGCGCAACGCCCGGACGCACACCCTGCACGACCCGGCCCGCTGGAAATACCACCTGATCGGCAACTACCTGCTCAACGGCGTGAAGCCTGCGCGCCACGCCTGGAACTGAGGAACCCACCATGAACGCTTTGACCCAACCGATTATTGCCGGGCAGCCCCTGGCCAAAAGTCAGCACGACCTGCACAACGCTCGCAGCGTGCTTGATGCGACGTTGCGTTTCGTCCGCCAGCAGGCTCAAGCCACGGATGATCCTTTCGTCATCAGCCGCTTCGGCGACTTGCACATCCGCATCGAAGTCGCCGCTGCGCTGCTCGAACGCGCCGAAGACTTTCGGAGCAGCGTTGATGACGACACGGAAATCAGCGTCGCCATCGCCGAATCGCACCTGGCCAGCGCCGACGCGTTAAATGCCGTCAGCAATGCCGAGTTCGAACTCACCGGCCAACGCACCGCGTTGCCCGGATCACTGGATGATCCGCTGCGCTGGAAACTCCACCTCATCGGCAACTTCCGCCTCAACGGCATCCATCCCCCAAGCGTTCGGAGTGTGGTTTGATGGCCCGTGAAATTCGTCTCAACGCCTTTGACATGAACTGCGTCGGTCACCAGTCGCCGGGTTTGTGGGCGCATCCGCGGGATCGCTCCTGGCAGTACAAGGATCTGGAGTACTGGACCGATCTGGCGAAAATCCTCGAGCGCGGCAAGTTCGACGGCTTGTTCATTGCCGATGTGCTGGGCATCTACGACGTCTACAACGGCAATGGTGATGCGGCGATCCGTCAGGCGGCGCAGGTGCCGGTCAACGATCCGCTGCAATTGATTCCGCCGATGGCGCTGGTCACCGAGCATTTGGGTTTCGGCCTGACCGCATCGCTGTCGTTCGAACACCCGTATCCATTCGCCCGACGCCTGTCGACGCTCGACCATCTGACCAAGGGCCGCGCTGGCTGGAACATCGTCACCTCTTATCTGGAAAGCGGTGCGAAAAACCTCGGCCAGAAAAACCAGACCGAACACGACGCCCGTTACGACTTCGCCGAAGAGTACCTGGAGGTTTGCTACAAACTCTGGGAAGGCAGTTGGGAAGAGGGGGCGATTCTGCGGGATCGCGAGCGGCGGATCTTCAGCGACCCGAGCAAAATCCACGAGATCCGGCACGTCGGCAAGCACTTCCAGGTGCCGGGCATTCACCTCTGCGAACCCTCGCCGCAACGCACGCCGGTTCTCTATCAGGCTGGCGCATCGAGTCGCGGCAAGCAGTTTGCCGCTGAGCATGCCGAGTGTGTGTTCGTTGCTGCACCGTCGAAAGTGCTGCTGAAGAAAACCGTTGCCGACATCCGCCGTCGGGCTGCCGAAGCCGGACGCGATCCGTCGAAGATCCTGATCTTCAACCTGCAAACCGTGATCCTTGGCGAGACCGACGCCAAGGCCAAGGCCAAGTTTGAGGAATACAAAACCTGGGTCAGTTACGAAGGCGCGATGGCGTTGATCTCTGGCTGGACCGGGATTGATTTCAGCCAGTTCAAGCCTGATGAGCCGCTCAAGCATGTGCGCACCAATGCCATTCAATCGGCGGTGGAAGCGTTCTCCACGGCGGACCCGAACAAGGTCTGGACCCCCAACGAATTGGCTGACTGGGTGGGCATCGGCGGTTTTGGTCCGTTGTTTGTCGGCAGCCCCGAGACCGTCGCCGACTTGTTGCAGGAGTGGGTCGAGGACACCGATGTGGACGGCTTTAACCTGGCCTATGCATTGACTCACGAAACCTTCATCGACGCTGTGGAATTGCTGGTGCCGGAGTTGCAGAAGCGCGGGGTGTACAAGACCGAATACGCGCCGGGGACCTTGCGCGAGAAGTTGTTTGGGGAAGGGCCGCGATTGCCGGAGATTCATCCGGGTGCAGGTTATCGAGACCTGGCGGCGTTGCGGCAGCAAGAGAAGAAAGTGGCGTCCGCATAGAAGACTCAAACACCACACAAATCCCCTGTGGGAGCGGGCTTGCTCGCGAAGAGGCCAGAACATCCAACATCAATGTCACCTGTAAGACCGCTTTCGTCGGAGCGCCGCCCGGAGCAAGCCCGCCCCCACAGAGGGCGGTGCCAACCCTTCAGCCCAGCGGACCACCGCACGCTTTTTGCCCATGGATAGGAGGTATGCCAATGAGCGTTCACGAACTCAAACGTCCACCAATTGCGGACACCACAGAGTGGCGGGTCGATCTGCCCAAGGCTTTGGAGCAATTGCGCCACTGGGCTCAGGTCAGCCCCTTGCAACCGGCCTTGCGACACAAGCGCCATGGCCAGTGGTTCGTCTGGCGCTGGATCGATGCCTTGCGCGATGTCGAGCGTTTGGCCGACGGCTTGCGACAGCAAGGATTCACCGAAGCATCGCGTCTGGCGTTGAGCGGCGCCTTCGAGCCGAATCTATTGCTGCTGGCACTGGCTGCGCAGCACATCGGCGGTGAACTGCTGACGCTACCGGACAACCTCGATGCAGAAGCTCTGCACAAAACCCTATGGCGCAGTCGCCCCACTCACGCGTTTGTCCAGGCACGACAGACGCAACAGCTCTGGCTCAGCCAAGGCCAATCGCTGCTGGATTTCCCCGAACTGCTCGGGCCGGTCGAACCTGCGCAACGCCCCAGCCGTTGGTGGCAACGCCCGCAACTGTGGAGCGAAGAGGGCACCCAATGGCAGGCCGGTCTCAGCGTTTTGCTCGAACAATGGCTGACCAGCGGCCACGCCCTGGCGTTCCCGGAAAGCCCTGGCAGCGCCAGCCGCGACCGTCGTGAAGTGGCACCCTCGGGATTGCTGTTATCCGGTGAGCGCCTGCATCTACTGGCCGCAGAAATTGAAAGTCGTCTCGCGCCGCTTGGCACCTGGCGCCGACGCCTCTGCGACTGGGCCATCGCCCACCCGGAAAAAGGCCTGCAACGCCTGATCAAAAACCGCGTTCGTCGACTGCTGGGCTTTCACAACCTGCATTTCATATGGCAAGCCACGCGCGCCCCCGACGCTCAACCAACGCCTGCCTGGTTATCCGAATTCAAACGGGACATCGCATGAGCTCGACCGATTCCATCCTGCAAGTCAGCGGTATTTCCCTGTCCTTCAAAGGCGTAAAGGCGATCAACGAACTCTCGTTCGACGTACGTCGTGGCGAGATCTGCGCACTGATCGGCCCCAACGGCGCGGGCAAGAGTTCGCTGCTCAATGTGCTGAACGGCGTGTACCGTTTCGATGCCGGCTCGATTGTCTTTGAGCAGCAACCGTTTAAACGTATCGATCCGCTGACCGCCGCACGACGCGGCATCGGCCGCACCTTCCAGAACAATGCGCTGTTCAAGAAGATGAGTGTGATCGACAACATCCTCACGGGCCTGTCCCGGCACCTGCGCAGCAGTTTCATCGAACAGGCGCTGGGCTTGCCGAGAGCCCGCCGTGAGGCTGATGACTTTCGCCAACAGGCTCAGGGCATCCTCGAATTCCTCGAACTTCAGGCTTACCGCGATGTGCCGGTGGGCAATCTGTCTTACGGCTTGCAAAAGCGCGTAGAGCTCGGTCGTGCCTTGATCGCGGGTCCGCGCCTGTTGCTGCTGGACGAGCCGATGGCCGGGATGAACGCCGAAGAGAAGCAGGAAATGGCGCGCTTCATTGCCGACGTCAACCGCGACCTCGGCACCACGGTGGTGTTGATCGAGCACGACATGAGCGTTGTGATGGGCCTGTCCGACCACGTGGTCGTGCTCGATTACGGACGCAAAGTCGGCGACGGCACACCGGCCGAAGTGCAGGCCAATCCCGACGTGATCGCGGCGTATCTGGGAGTGGTTCACTGATGACGTTCTTCTTGGAAACTCTGCTCGGCGGCCTGCTCGCCGGGACCATGTATTCGCTGGTCGCGATTGGCTTCGTGCTGATCTACAAGGCCAGCGGTGTGTTCAATTTCGCCCAGGGCGCGATGTTGCTGTTCGCCGCGCTGACCTTCGTCAGCCTGCACGATCAGGGCGTGCCGTTTGCTCTGGCGTTGTTGCTGACGGTGGCGGTGATGATCATCGGCGCGTTGTTGATCGAACGGCTGGTGCTGCGGCCCTTGGTCAATCGCTCGCAGATCACCTTGTTCATGGCCACCCTCGGGCTGTCGTTCATCATCGAAGGCCTGGCTCAGGGTTTGATGGGCTCGCAGGTGCGGGCGCTGGACCTGGGCATCGACGACGTGCCGCTGTTTATCGGGGGGCTGATGGTCAGCCAGTTCGACCTGATTGCCGCCGCCACGGCCATCGTGTTAGTGACGGTATTGGCGCTGCTGTTCAACAAAACCCGCATCGGGGTGTCCCTGCGCGCCGTGGCCGATGACACCACGGCTGCGTTGTCGATCGGTATCAACCTCAACCGCATCTGGCAGATCGTCTGGGCGGTGGCCGGTGTAGTCGGGTTGGTGGCGGGATTGCTCTGGGGCGCGCGGCAAGGTGTGCAGTTTTCCTTGTCGCTGGTGGTGCTCAAGGCCTTGCCGGTGTTGATCATTGGCGGTTTCACCTCGATTGGCGGGGCGATTGTCGGCGGCCTGATTGTCGGCGCGGCGGAGAACCTCGCCGAGGTTTACATCGGCCCGCTGATCGGCGGCGGCATCACCCCGTGGTTTGCTTACTTCCTGGCTTTGGCCTTCTTGTACATCCGTCCCGCCGGCCTGTTCGGCGAACGCGCCATCGAGCGAGTCTGAAACCATGTCAATTTCCCTTACCCGCGAAACCGCACCGTCGGTGTTGATCCAGCGCCGTGTGCCACTTGGACTGCTCGGCCTGTTGTTGATCGCTTTCGTCGTCGTGCCGCTGACCGGTAACGACTACTGGCTGAACGCGATTCTGATTCCGTTTCTGGTGCTGTCCCTGGCCGGGCTCGGCCTGAATTTGCTCACGGGTTACACCGGCCAGACCTCGGTCGGTGCGGCCGGGTTCATGGCGGTCGGGGCGTTTGCCACCTATGGATTTTTGCTCCGGTTGCCTGAACTTGGCCTGCCGGTCGCCTTGCTCGGTGGCGGGCTGATCAGCGCCGTGGTGGGCTTTGTCTTCGGCCTGCCGAGTTCGCGGATCAAAGGCTTCTACTTGATGGTCACCACGCTGGCCGCACAGTTCTTTCTGGAGTGGTTGTTCGTCAAATTCCCCTGGTTTTACAACTACGGATCGTCCGGGACCATTTCCGCACCCAAACTGGCGCTGTTCGGCCATGACCTGAACACGCCGTTGGGGCGTTATCTGCTGACCCTGACCACTGTTCTGCTATTGACCTGGGTCGCGGTGAACCTGGTGAAAAGCCAGATTGGTCGCAACTGGATGGCGATCCGCGACATGGACACCGCCGCCGCTGTGATCGGCATTCCGGTGGTGCGCTACAAGCACCTGGCGTTCGCCGTCAGCTCGTTTTACCTCGGCATCGCCGGGGCACTGTGGGCCTTCGCCTATCTGGGCACCGCCAGCGCCAGCAGCTTCGATATCAATCGATCGTTCCAGATCCTCTTCATCATCATTATTGGTGGCATGGGCAGCATCGCCGGCAACTTCGTGGGCGCTGCGTTTATCAGCCTGCTGCCGATCCTGCTCAGCCACGCCGGGCAAGCGTTGTTCGGCGGTTCGGTGGACGCCGGCCAATTGCAGAACCTGCAAAAAATCATTTTCGGCGTGCTGATCATCCTGTTCCTGATCAAGGAACCGGAAGGCCTGATCCGCCTGTTGAGCAACCTTCGTGAGCGGCTGAGCCACTGGCCGCTGCGCTTCTGAATTCCCCAACGATTAGAGAGACAACATGCGTGCATCCTTGAAACGTTCGCTGGCCGGCGCCGCCCTGACGCTGTCGGTTTTCGGCAGTGCGGTGCCGATGGTTCAGGCTTCGCCGGACCAGCAATTCTTCCCGTTGGCCACTTACCGTGTCGGCGCTTACGCCTCCAGCGGTGTGCAAGTGTGGGCCGGCATGCTCGATTACCTGAACTACATCAACGATGTGGAAGGCGGGATCAACGGCGTGAAACTGGTCTGGCAGGAATGCGAAACCGAGTGGACGGCGGAGAAGGGCATCGAATGCTACGAGCGCTTCAAAAAAGGTTTGGATGGCGCCCCGGTGGCGATCTATTCACCCAACGGCGCGCCGGCAGCCTATGCGCTGAGCGAGCGGGCGGAAGTCGACAAAATCCCGCTGATTACCCTCGGTTACGGTCGCACCGAAGCTACTGACGGCACGGTGTTCCCGTACAACTTCCCGGTGATGCTGACCTTCTATAGCGAGGCCTCCAGCCTGATCAACTACATCGCCCAGCGCGAGGGCGGCTTCGACAAACTCAAGGGCAAGAAGATCGCCACGGTCTATCACGACTCGGCGTATGGGCGTGAAACCCTCGGCCCGCTGAAGCTGCTGGCCGAGAAGTACGGCTTCGAAAACATCCAGATTCCGGTGGCCGATCCGGGCAACGAACAATCGGCGCAATGGCGACAGATTCGCCAGGTCAACCCGGACTGGGTGTTCCTGCGCACCTGGGGCGTGTCGACGCCGGTGGCGGTCAAGACGGCCGCGCGTTTCGGCTTCCCGGTGGACCATATCGTCGGCGACATCTGGGCCAGTTCCAGCGAAGACGTATTGCCCGCAGGCGCCGCTGCCAAAGGTTATCTGGCGCTGACGCCGTACCCGGCCGGCACTGATTTCGAGATCCACAAACGCCTCAAGCAGTCCATCCTCGACAAGGGCAAAAGCGACCTCAAGGACCTGAAGAATTTTGGCAGCGTCTACTACAACTCCGGGCTGGTGAACGCGGCAGTGATGGTGGAAGCGATTCGCACGGCCCAAGGCAAATTCGGCAAGCGTCCTTTGAATGGCGAAGAGGGACGCTGGGGTCTGGAACATCTGAATATCGACGACGCGCGCCTCAAGGACATGGGCTACCTCGGCCTGATGCAGAACCTCAAGCTGTCCTGCCGTGACCACGAAGGTGGCGGTTCAGCGCGGGTGCAGCAATGGGACGGCGCCAACTGGACGTTGATCAGCGACTGGATTGCGGCGGATCGCGCGTTGCTGCGTCCCTTGATCGATGAAAAATCCGCGGCCTTCGCCAAGGAAAAAGGCCTGAAGCCACGCACCTGCAACGGGGATGAATAACCCATGAGCCAAGCCGCCAGTGACATTGCTGCCAATGACCTGTTGCAAGTCAGCGACATTGAAGTGATCTACGACGGCGCGATCCTGGCCGTCGCTGGAGTGTCGCTGTCGGTGCCCAAGGGCGGCATCGTCGCGTTGCTCGGCGCCAACGGCGCGGGCAAAAGCACCACGCTCAAGGCGATTTCCGGGTTGGTTCGGGCCGAGCGGGCGGAGGTCAGTCGCGGGACGATCAAGTTTCTCGGGCATGACACGGCTGGCGTCGATCCGAGCCTGCGAGTGCGCCAAGGGATGGTGCATGTGCTGGAAGGTCGGCATGTGTTCCCGCAACTGACGATCGAGGACAACCTGCGCAGCGGCGGGTTTGTCCGGCGCTTGAGTCGTCAGGACATGGCCCGTGATCTGGAGCGAATCTATGCCTGGTTCCCACGCCTGAAAACCAAGCGTAAAACCCAGGCCGGGCTGACGTCCGGGGGCGAGCAGCAGATGGTCGCCATAGGCCGGGCCTTAATGACGCGTCCTACTTTGGTACTGCTTGATGAGCCTTCCATGGGTTTGGCGCCTATTATCGTCCAGGAGATTTTCGAGATCGTCGCCCAGCTCAATCGCGAGGAGCAGGTGAGCTTCCTGATTGCCGAGCAAAACATTAATGTGGCGCTCAAGTACGCAACGACGGCCTACGTTCTCGACACCGGCCGAGTGGTGCTGTCCGGGGAGAGCGAGGCGCTATTGGCGCGGGGCGATCTGCATGACTTCTATTTAGGTAAACACTGAGCAGTGAGAACGCCATGACTGAAACCCAAAGCGGGCAGGCAACCGACGCCATCCGCCACGCGGACATCCTGATCGTCGGCGGCGGCCTCAGCGGCGCAATGCTGGCGGCGCAGTTGCTGCGTCTGCCGGGCAAACGCCAGGTGCTGGTGATCGAACCCCGCGCCGAACTGGGACGGGGCGAGGCGTACAGCGCGGTCGAACTGGGCCATACGCTCAACGGCAATGCGGCGCGGATGAGCGTCGACCCGGACAACGCCGATGACCTGACCCAATGGCTGACCGAATACATCGCGGCCGGAGGCTGGCCGGAGTCTGACGAGCAGCATGTGCCGGTCAGCGAATTGTTCCCGCCCCGGGGGATTTTCGGCCTGTACGTGCAGCAGCGCCTGGCCGAAGCGCAAGCGGTGGGGGCGTTGAACGGGTCAACGGTCGAGCATGTGCGGGCCGAGGTGGTTGACCTGCAGACCCGGGACGATTCTGTGTTGCTGACGTTGAGCGACGGGCAACACTTGCAGGGCGCTTATGCGGTGTTGGCCACGGGGATGTTTCCCGCGGCGCGTACGCCACAGACCGAGTCCAGCGGCTTGAATGCGGCGGCGCTTGATCCGTGGGACGTCGCGGCCATGCAGCAACTCGATCCGCAGTCGACCGTGCTGATCATCGGTTCGGGCCTGACCATGGTCGATGCCGTGGTGTCGCTGGAACAGGCCGGGCATCGCGGCCCGATCGAAGTGTTTTCCCGGCATGGTTTGCTGCCTCATGTGCGTCGTCAGCCACCGGCCTGGGCAGATTTTCTCGCCGAGGATCAGAGCATTCGTACACCGCGACAGTTGGTGCGCGAACTGCGTCGGCATTGCCGGGACGCCATCGCTCAGGGCATCGACTGGCAGGCGCCACTCGACACCGTACGGGCGCACATTGGCCGCTTGTGGAATCAGGCGACAGACGTGCAGCGTCGACAGTTCGTGCGGCATGTGCGGCCGTGGTGGGAAAGTCATCACCATCGCTCGCCGCCGTTGAGTGCCGAGCTGGTGGAGCGATTGCACAATGAAGGCCGATTACGGATTCAGGCCGCGTCGTTCAAAGGGCTGGAGCCTTCAGCGGACGGAGCAGTGAGTATCCGCATTCGGCGTCGGGGTGAAGCAGAAACCAGCATTGTCAGCGGCGCGGCATTGATCAATTCCAGCGGCATCGAATACGACTGGCGGCGAGTGGCTCGACCGCTGCCACAGCAACTGCTGGCCCGCGGACTTGTCCGGCCGGGGCCGTTGGCACTGGGGATTGCGGCGGCAGTCGATGGCGCGGTGTTAGGCGCCGATGAGCAAGCCGCCAGCCGTCTGTTCGCCATGGGCCCACCGTTGCGCGGCATGTGGTGGGAAAGCACCGCAGTGACCGATGTCGCGAGCCAGGCCAAGGCACTCGCCGCTCGCCTGACAACAACGCCACATCTTATACAGACGGATACAAAACCCTATGAAAAAGTCTCCTCAGGTTCTGCAGGGGCAGAGCTTCATGATTCTGCGCCGAGCAATTCCACCGGGTAGGAGAACACGTAGCCTTCGCTGCGCACGGTTTTGATGTAGGTCGAGTCCCGTGAGTCATCCATCAATCGCTGGCGCAGACGGCTCACCAGCAAATCAATCGAGCGGTCGAACAGGTCGGCGTCGCGACCCTGGGTCAGGTTGAGCAGTTGGTCACGGCTGAGCACCCGTTGCGGGTGATCGAGGAACACCCGCAGCAGACGGTATTCGGCGCCACTGAGGGCCACCATCGTGCCGTCTTCGTCGAGCAAGTGCCGGGCGGTGGTGTCCAGGCGCCAGCGGCCGAAGCCCAGCAATCGGCCAGTTTCGGTGATCAACAGGTTGGGCGGCAGCATCCGCGTACGGCGCAACACGGCGTTGATCCGCGCCAGCAGTTCGCGGGCAGCGAAGGGTTTGGTCAGGTAGTCGTCGGCACCCATTTCCAGGCCGAGGATGCGATCGGTTTCGTCGTTGCGTGCGGTGAGCATCAGGATCGGTGTGGCTTTGTGTTTGCCCGAGCGCAATTCGCGGCACAGCAACAGGCCGTCATCGCCGGGCATCATGATGTCCAGCACGATCAGGTCCACCTGATTGGCTTCGAGAAAGCTGCGCATTTGCCGGCCATCGGCGACGACGGTGGTGCGCAGCCCGTTCTTTTTCAGGTAATTGCCGACCAGCTCGCGAATCTCCCGGTCGTCGTCGACGATCAGGATGTGGTTCACATGTTCCATCGCTCAAGCCTCTTGTTGTTCGCTTTGTATCGCACTGTATCGGGTGCCCCCGCAGACACCTTACGCCTTATTAATTCCGGTTCTACGACACATGGCAGATACCTCGGGCCGATTAAATGGGTTCCACCGAGACAAGACGACTTGCCTCACAACCACTGCCCATCGCAACCCTGAGGAAATCACCATGAACTGGAACACACTGATTGCCGCCAGCTTCTTCGCGGTCCTGAACGTTGCAGCGTTTTCGGCCCATGCCGATGTTCAAGCGCCGTCGCAGACAACTTCTCACGGCACCCACCTGGATATCAAGAAAGTGGTTTCCGTCGTCGACAACGGCGACGGCCATTGCGGCATTGTCGATGCCCGCCTGACCTATCTCGATTCCAGCGGCACGCAGAAAGTCCTCGATTACAGCAAATTCGCAGAGTGCAGCAATCAGGGCAGCTGATCTTTCCACTACGCTGATCGCTGTCAAAACCGATGAACGCGCAGTCTGCTCATCAACCCGCGATGGCTGACTCACGACGTCCAGAACACCAGGTCAATGACTTCCAGGGAAATCACCATGAAGATGAATGTGTTGAGCAAAAAAAACGACTCACGCCGTCGTTTCTTTGGCCCATCGGTCCTCGCTTTCGCGCTGATGCAGTTAGGTGCCCTTGGTGCTGCCAATGCGCAAACCACGACGCCAGAGCCAGTGGTGGCCAGCGCCGGCACTCTCAAGGCGGACGCCTTCGGCCCTCTGAAGCATGTCAACGCTGGGTTGCTGAACGTGGCCTACGCCGAAATCGGCCCCGCCGATGGTCCGGTGGTGATTCTTCTGCACGGTTGGCCCTACGACATTCACAGCTATAGCGAAGTGGCGCCCTTGTTGGCGGCCAAGGGTTACCGGGTGCTGATCCCGTATGCACGGGGCTACGGCGACACACATTTCCTGTCTGACAAGACGGTTCGCAACGGCCAGCCCGCCGCGTTGGCCAGCGACGTCATCGACTTTATGGATGCGCTCAAGATCAAGAAGGCGGTGCTCGGTGGCTACGACTGGGGCGCGCGTTCGGCGGACATCGTTTCGGCGCTCTGGCCGGAGCGGGTGGAGGCGCTGGTTTCGGTGAGCGGCTACCTCATCGGCAATCAGGCCGCCGGCAAGAATCCGTTGCCGCCCAAGGCCGAGTTGCAATGGTGGTACCAGTTCTATTTCGCGACCGAACGCGGCCAGGCCGGTTACGAAAAAAATCGCCACGACTTCGCCAGGTTGATCTGGGAGCTGGCCTCCCCGAAATGGACGTTCGACGACGCGACTTTCGACCGCAGCGCGGTGGCCCTGGACAACCCCGATCATGTGGCTATTACGATCTTCAACTATCGCTGGCGGTTGGGCATGATTCAGGGCGAACCTCAATATGAAGCGCTGGAGCAGCGGCTGGCCAAGGCCCCGGTGATTACGGTGCCGACCATCACCATGGAAGGTGATGCCAACGGGGCGCCACATCCGGCTGCCGAGGATTATGCCAAGCGTTTCACTGGCAAATATGAGTACCGACTCATCAACGGCGGCATCGGCCACAACTTGCCGCAGGAAGATCCGCAGGCCTTTGCCAAGGCAGTGATCGACGCCGATCACCTCTGAGCATCAGTGCCACAAGTTGATCGTTCCCACGCTCTGCGTGGGAATGCAGCCCGGGACGCTCCGCGTCCCATCCAAAGCCGAACGCAGAGCGTCCGTTGAGGCATTCCCACGCGGGAGCGTGGGAACGATCTTTAGCCGAATTACGCGACCACTTGATAACACGGTACATACGCCGCGCCACCTGGCAGTTTCATCCGGTGTTGGGCAACGAAGGCCTTCAGCAGTTGATCCAGCGGTTGCATCACCGCCGCGTCGCCACGGATCTGGTACGGCCCGTGCTCTTCGATCAGGCGGATGCCCTTGTCCTTGACGTTGCCGGCGACGATGCCGGAGAACGCGCGGCGCAGGTTGGCAGCCAGTTCGTGGGCCGGCAGGTTGCGGCTCAGTTTCAGGTTGGCCATGTTTTCGTGGGTTGGATCGAACGGGCGCTGGAAGCCTTCGTCGATCTTCAGCAGCCAGTTGAAATGGAACGCGTCATTGCGCTCGCGGCGGAACTGTTTGACCGCTTTCAGACCTTCAGTCATTTGACGCGCGACTTCAGCCGGGTCGTCGATGATGATCTCGTAGTGTTGTTTCGCAGCTTCACCCAAGGTGGCGCCGACAAACGCATCCAGTTGCTCCAGATACGGCGCGGCATGTTTCGGTCCGGTGAGGACCACGGGGAAGGGCAGGCCTGCGTTGTCCGGGTGCATCAGGATGCCGAGCAGGTACAGGAACTCTTCGGCCGTGCCGGCGCCGCCCGGGAAAATGATGATGCCGTGGCCGACGCGGACGAAGGCTTCCAGACGTTTTTCGATGTCCGGCAGGATCACCAGTTCGTTGACGATCGGGTTGGGCGCTTCGGCGGCGATGATGCCCGGCTCGGTCAGGCCGAGGTAGCGGCCGCCGTGGATACGCTGTTTGGCGTGGGCGATGGTCGCGCCTTTCATCGGGCCTTTCATCACGCCAGGACCGCAACCGGTGCAGATGTCGAGGCTGCGCAGGCCCAGTTCGTGGCCGACTTTCTTGGTGTATTTGTATTCTTCGGTGTTGATCGAGTGGCCGCCCCAGCACACCACGATCTTCGGCTCTACGCCGGGGCGCAGGGTGCGGGCGTTGCGCAGCAGGTGGAACACGTAGTCGCTGATGCCCTGGGAGGTGCTCAGGTCGATGCGTTGGGCGTCGAGTTCGTTTTCGGTGTAGACGATGTCGCGCAGGGCGCTGAAGAGCATTTCCCGGGTGCTGGCGATCATTTCGCCATCGACGAAGGCGTCGGCCGGGGCGTTCAGCAGTTCCAGGCGTACGCCGCGGTCCTGCTGGTGAATGCGGATTTCGAAGTCCTTGTAGGCTTCGAGGATGGTTTTGGCGTTATCGACATGGGCGCCGGTATTGAGGATGGCCAGGGCGCACTGGCGGAACAAGGTGTAGGTGCTGCCGGATCCGGCTTCGCTCAGTTGCTGTACTTCACGTTGAGAAAGGGTTTCCAGGCTGCCTTTTGGGCTGACCGAGGCATTGATTACTTGTCGTTGGGTCATTCAATGATCCTTAAAACGATGCCATTCATACAGGCAAATGGCATCCGAATAGTATGTATCCATGAAAGAAGATGGCACGAACTGCGCTGTATCGCCATTTCCCCGTTTGACGATGAAAAGATGAAAAGGAGCCCCAGCATAGCTAAATCCCCTGCAGAGGCGATAATGCCCCGCAGTCTTTTTACCCATGCCCTGAAGGAACCCCGTCGCGATGTTCGAAATCCAGCCGCAGAACCCCGAACGCTATCGAAGCCAGACGCGACGCAGCACGATAATCATAGCCTTGATTTTCCTGGCCCTGGCGATGGTGTTGTCCACCACGGCGGTGGCGCTGTTCGGCGAACCCGGTGGCGACAATCTGCGATTTAACGTCGGCGGGGTGTTTGTGTCGGTGCTGCTGATGGCAGCGCTGATGCGCGGCATGTTCTGGACCCAGCCATGGATGGCCCCGGCGGTTTACGGCTGGCAGCTCAAGCGCAGCCTGATGAGCATCACCAACGTCATGCATCAGGTGACGGCGGCGGTGGAGAAGGAGGATCCGACGGCCATGAAGCTGCTGCGTTTCTACCATCTGGGCTTGAGCCAGATGCACGAGCTGGACGGCAACTCCAGTGATCACAGCCAATTGACCCGGGAGATGGATCAGCACAAGGCGCGGATGGAAGCGCTGGGCATCGGGACTGATCAGATGCAATTGAATCCGGCCTGGATCGAGGCCGTGAAGCAGACGCCACGCTAAAGCATTGGATCTAATGCCGATCAGCTAAGCCATTTCAGCCGCAACGCAAACCTTGTAGCAGCTGGCGAAGCTGTGGCGAGGGGATTTAGCGAAACGTCGCACCGCCCCGTTCGGCGGCGAAGCCGTCGTAATTTATTGGACGCGGTGTGGCTGGAAAAACAGGGGCCGCTTCGCAGCCCAACGGGGATAAATCCCCTCGCCACAGCTTCGGCAGCTGCTACAGGGATCGTGTTATGGCGCTTAAACCCGCAGACGCAGGGTTTCAAACAGTTCCCGGTCTTCTTTTTTGGCCGAGCGGGCATGGCGTCGAATGACCTGCAACAGGCAGTCGGTAAAGCACAGCGCGGCATTGCTCAGGGAGCCATTGCGCTGTTCGACGAACCGACCTCCGCCCTGGACCCCGAGCTGGTGGGCGAGGTGCTCAAGGTCATGCAACAGCTGGCCGAAGAGGGGCGGACGATGGTGGTGGTCACCCATGAAATGGCGTTTGCCCGGCAGGTGTCGAACCATGTGATGTTTTTGCATCAGGGCCGGGTTGAAGAACAAGGGGCCCCGGCTATTGTTCTGGATAAGCCTGAAAGCGAGCGGTTGCAGCAGTTTCTGTCGGGAAGCCTCAAGTAACGACAAACGCTGAACCGCAGCCTGGGCGAACCGGAGGTGAGATTAGTCTCGCGCAAATCACCTATCGGGTGTTTGATGAGGCATAGTCGCCTGGCACCAGGCGGCTCATACCCGTCAGGGGTCATAAAAAGGGCGAACGGGAAGATTCGCCCTGTGATCAATATTCAGGGAGCGTCATGGGTCACCCGTCCGTTAACAATCGAATTGAACAATCCCGCCATGGTGAGCCTTGGGTCGCCGAGCAAACCGGGGCCACACTCAAGGTTCGCTCAGCGGTGACTCTGCTGGTCGCGGTGTGCCTGTCCATGACGGCTATCGTGATTTGGGAAGCCTGGAACTCGCGCCAGTACCATCTGCATGACACGGAAGTGGTGATGTCCAACCTGGCGCAGACGTTGGCCTCGCAGGCACAGGCGTCGATCAAGCAGGCCGACACGCTGCTGTTTACCGTGGTGGATCGCCTCGAAAACGACGGCATCGACCAGGCCCGGCTGCCTGAGCTGGAGCGATTGCTCAGGGTCCAGCGCAGCGAATTGAGCCAGCTCCATGGCTTGTTCGTTTATGACGAAAAAGGTGACTGGGTCGCCAATTCCAATGGCGCCGTCGTGCCCAATGCAAACAATGCCGACCGCGAATATTTCATCTTCCATCGCGATCATCCCGATCGTGGACCTCACATTGGCCCGTCGATCAAGAGCCGTTCGAGCGGCGAATGGATCATGACGGTTTCCCGCCGTATCAATCATCCGGATGGCAGCTTTGCCGGCGTGGCGCTGGCCACGATCTATCTCAACCACTTCCTGGTGCTCTACAACAGCATCGATATGGGCAGTAACGGCGTGATCAACCTGATCGCCGACGACGCCACTATCGTCGTTCGCCGGCCATTCAAAGAAGCGGACATCGGCACCAGCGTCGCCAAGGGACCGCTGTTTACGCAACTGTTGCCCAAGGGTGATTCAGGCACGGCAACGGTCCCGTCCTATGTGGATGGGGTCGAGCGTGTGGTCGGGTTTCGAAGGGTCGCCGGTTATCCTCTGATCATCTTTGCAGCGTTGGATAAAGAAGAAGTCCTGGCAGGCTGGCGTGAGGAGGCACTGCGCAGTGCCGGGATCGTCGCGTTGTTCCTGGGGTTCCTGGGCGTCCTCGGTTATCGCCTCATTCGCCTCATGAAGCAGCAAAATCACGTGCAGGGCGTATTGCTGGATGCGCAGGAAAAACTCATCGAGGTCAACCGCAGTCTTGAGTTGCTGGCGCTGGAGGACGCACTGACCGGGCTGTCCAACCGGCGTCAGTTCGATCTGTTTATCCTCGCCGAAATGGGCCGCGCCAGGCGCAACCAGACCCACCTCGCGCTACTGATGATCGATGTCGATCACTTCAAAAGCTTCAATGATCTTTACGGCCATGTGGCCGGCGATGAGTGTTTACGCAACATCAGCACGATCATCAGGGACAACATCAAGCGCCCCGGCGACCTGGCTGCCCGCTATGGCGGCGAAGAGTTTGCGGTGGTACTGCCGGGGACCGACTATGTGGGAGCGTTTCTGGTGGCGGAAAAAATCCGTCGCGCGGTTCAGCAAGCCGGCATCCAACACAGTGAAGGGGCTGAAGGTACGGTGACGGTCAGCCTGGGGGTCGCCGCTTACAATCCGGCGTCACAAGCCCAGCCCAACGACCTGGTGGGCGCCGCCGACAAGGCGCTCTACGTGGCCAAGGCCAGTGGCCGGAACATGAGCGTCATTGCCAATTGAATTCAAACAAGGCTGCCAACTGCCCGGATGGCTTTCAGCCAGGTGAGACCTTCAATCGATAACATGGGCGCAATCCTTGAATCGGGTTCAGGTGGCCCGACGTAACCTCCACAGCCTGATCAATCTAAAGTAGACCAGCACGTTGATCGCCAGCACCACGCTGCCCAGTCCCAGCTGAATTGCCGGTGTCAGGCCTGCCGGGTAAATGACCGGCCACACGTAATGTTCGATGAAACCGCCGCTGTAACCGGTTTGCCCGGCCGCGTCGCGCATGAGGTTTTCCCACTGTGTCAGCGGGCAGTTCAGGTGGAAGACTTCCACCGACACGCCCCACACAGCCGCAGGCAGGTGCCACCAGATCAGGGGGCGCCATTTGAGCACCAGCAGCCCGCCGAACAGCACGAACAGAATGAACAACAGGTGGAACAGGACCAGCCCGTCGGCGGCGATTCGGTAAAGCATGTCGACTCCCTGACGCGTTATGCGAATGGCTCCATGGTACTCGGGCGGGCCGCTGGTGCTCTATCGATTGCTGCTGTTCGGCGCTGCGACACGCCTTTCGTCAATCGCGAAAATCAGCGAGCTCCGCACGCATCCTGCCGTTGTGCTTGGCCTTGTAGAGCAACTTGTCCACCTGTTCGACGAATTCCAGCGCCGTCGCGTGCAGCGATGCCATGGTGGTGCCGACACCCAGGCTCAGGCTCAGCCGCTTCGATACCGCAGAAAACTCGTGGGGGATGTGCTGCTGGCGAACCAGGTGCAGGCATTTATTTGCCACCAGCCTTGCGGATTCGGCGTCGGTTTCCGGCAGCAGCCAGACGAACTCTTCACCGCCGATCCGCGCGATGAAATCCCGTGGCCGGTTGGCCGCCAGGGACAAGGTCTGAGCGACACGCCGCAAGCATTCATCACCCTTGATGTGCCCGTAGTGGTCGTTGAACTGTTTGAAGTAATCAATATCCAGAATCAGCAGCGACAACGGTGATCCCGTGCGTTGAGCGTTGCTCCATTCCCGTTCCAGTACGGTGTCGAACATGCGCCGGTTGGCGATGCCGGTCAGTCCGTCCTGGAACGAATATTCTTCGAGTTGCTTTTGCAGGCGACTCAAGTGTTCTTCGGTTTTCTTGCGCTCGCTGATGTCGAACATGAAACCCACCAGCGCTTCCACTTCACCGTCCTTGCGCACCACGTGCACCACATCGCGGATCCACACATAGTCACCGTCGCGGGTCAGCGCTCGATAGTCCGCCTCGTGATCCACACCCGCCCGCGATTGCGAAACGCAGAACTCCACCACGTAGTCGCGATCATCCGGGTGCATGCGCTCGACCCAGTCATTGACCCCCACCCAACTGTCCTGCTTCCAGCCCAGCAAGCGCTCGATCTGCGGACCGATGTAGCTGAAAGTCATGGTCTTCCAGTCGATCCGCCATGGGATTGCTTTGGTCGACTCAAGCAGGGTTTTGTAGACGTCGCTGTCGCTTTCGATTGAGCTCATGAGGGGGGGGCGGATCTCAAAGATGAAAAAACTGCGCCATCATGTTGCTACTACTGTAGTGAATCAAGCGTGCAGCCGATGAGTGGAACAAGTTCGCGGAACAAATTCGCGGAACAAGTGCGCAAGATTGTTCAAGCCAGCGACCATGACTGCTGGCACAGTCTGAGGTCTTTCCCTGGTTGTAGAGCGTTATGTCCAATTCACTCATGCCGCGCAATGCCTTTCTTCGCGGCGCTGCGGCGATCATGCCGTTGTCCCTGGCGACCGCGCCCTGGGGACTTCTGGCCGGTTCCATGGCCATCGAGGCCAATCTCACGCCCCTGCAAGGCCAGGGGTTGTCCAGCATCGTGTTCGCCGGAGCCGCGCAACTGGTGGCGATCGGCATGCTCAAGGGCGGTGCCGGGATCTTTTCGATTCTGCTGACCACACTGCTGCTGACCTCCCAGCATTTGCTCTACGGGATGAGCATGCGTTCGGTGATTTCGCCATTGCCGGGGCGCTGGCGTGTGGGGCTCGGTTTTTTGCTCACCGACGAGCTGTTCGCCCTGACCAGTGCGCATGACAAACAACAGTTCAACCGCTGGTACGCGTTGGGTGTCGGCCTGACGTTCTACATCGTCTGGAACCTCTTCACCCTGGCCGGCATCGTGCTGGGCAGCAGCATTCCGGGGCTGGAACATCTGGGACTGGACTTCTCCATCGCAGCGACCTTTATCGCCCTGATCACCCCGGTGGTGCGGAACGTGCCGACCGTGGTGTGCGTGGCGGTGTCGTTGTTCTGCTCGGTGCTGTTCAGCTACTGGCAATGGGGCTCGGCGCTGGTGCTGTCGGGGTTGGCGGGCATGACCGCAGGCTTTATCTGCAACAAATTCTACGGTGGACGCACATGATGGTCTGGGCGGTGATTGTCGGCATGGGGCTATTGGTGTTCCTCAACCGTTATGTGTTTCTGGAGCCGCGGCTGCCCGTGCGCTTGAGCAGCAATGCGCGGCAGTTCCTGGGGTTTGCGGTGCCGGGCATGTTGACGGCGATCTGTGGGCCGATCGTGTTCATGCCGGACAAGCAGCTGAATCTGCAGTGGGATAACCCGTACCTGATCAGTTCGCTGGTGGCGGTGGGGCTGGTGCTTTACACCCGTAATACGTTGCTCAGCATGTTGTTGAGCATGGGGTTCTTCTTTTTGCTGCGTTGGTGGCTCTAAGTCGTTTCCGTCGAAATTGTTCTACGCTTAAAGAGGACCCCTACAGGAAGAGAGGTGAGCATGGCTAATGATCCAAAGCGTCCGTATCCGGATGAAGATGTGGATGACGAACCCACGGAAGAAGAGATTGAACGGCAACGGCGTTCGACGCCGGACTGGAAGCACCCCGACGACGGTAAAGAGCTGTCAGATCGCGACCAGGAACGTCCGCTGAAACCTTGACCGCGCTGCACATACAAAAAAGCCCCGCGCTATCAAAGCGTAATACTGTTCACTTAAGACATTATTCAGTCGAGCTAGAACCTGTGGCGAGGGGATTTATCCCCATTCGGCTGCGAAGCAGTCGTAATCCAGACAACTTAGTCTGTCTGAAAAGACGCTGGGGCCGCTTCGCAGCCCAACGGGGATAAATCCCCTCGCCACAAATGTTGGGCCCGCGCCTATGTGAACAGCATTACGCTATCAAAGCGGGGCTTTTTCATTGGACGATTATTAAATCAGATCGCATTCCAACGAATGTGTGTAATACCCAATTGCTGCGCTTTGATGCGCGCAGCTCTGTTCAGGAGGAAACAGTCTGTTCAGTCCCTGTTACCAGGCAAACACTGTTCGCTGCGGGTCATGAGCTTATGCATTAATCGAATTTAAAAAGCTTATTGTAAGAGCGTTATGGTCTATCGCAATAACCCTCAAGGAGCCTCCGATGAACCTGTCCCGATTCGTGCGTAGTCTGCTGACCAGCGCACTGTTCGCCGCCCCATTGGCGTACGCCGCCGAGCCCGTTGTTTTGCATGTCGGTGATCAGAACTACTACAACGTTCGCGCTTCGGTGGAGGCATCGGGCGTGCTGAAAGACGCGCCGTATACCGTCGACTGGAAGCACTTCCAGGCCGCCGCGCCGCTGGCTGAAGCGCTGAATACCGGTGCGCTGGATCTGGGTTTTCTCGGCGATTCGGGGTTTCTGTTCCTCGCCGCCAAACAGGCGCCGGTGAAGCTGATCGGCGTGTCGCGGCAGAACCCCGACACCATCGCCTTACTGGTGCCCAAGGATTCGCCGGTCAAAACCATCGCCGATCTGAAGGGTAAGAAAGTCGCTTATTGGCCCGGTGCCTGGAGCCAGCAACTGACCCTGCGCGCCCTGGAAAAAGCCGACCTGCCGGAAGACTATGTCGACTTCATCAAACTGATGCCGATCGATGCCGCCGCCGCGTTGCCGCAGGGCAGCATTGACGCATTCCCGGTCTGGGAACCTTACATCTCCCAGCAGATTCTGTTCTCCGGCGCCCGGCCGATCCTCACCGCCAAGAACCTGATGCCCGGCCTGAGCGCCATCGCCGCCTCGACGCCGTCGATCGACAGCAAACGCGAAGCCATTGCCGACTTTCTGGTGCGCCTGAAAAAGGCCCGGGCCTGGGTCGACAACCACACCGACGAGTACGCCGATCTCTGGGCGAAGAGAGCCAACCTTGACCAGAACGTTTCTCGCCATTGGTTGCGCCAGGCCCACATGACCGTTGGCCCGGTGGATGCGCAGGCAGCAAAGGATCTGCAAAGCACCGCGGACTTCCTGTTCAAGGTAAAAGCGCTGCCGGCCGCGTTGGCGACTGCGCCGATTATCGACAGCTCGTTTCAGCAGGCGTTTGCCCAGTAACCCACGATGCCGGGCAGTACTGGAACCAAACCCTGTGTACCCTGATCCAACCTCGGCCCGCAGCGACCTGCGGGGCCGACGAAGGATAAATGGGCAAAACATGAAACGGCTGGTCAAGGTTCTCTCTGCACTCATCATCGCCACGGGGCTGGTGGGGTGCATCGCTTCTCCCATCGAAATGACGCCGCAGACCGAACAGCGTCTGAGCGCGCAAGCACCGATCCGTTTTCTGCTGACCTTCGACGACGGTCCCAGCGCCTCGAGTTTCTGGAATCCGACGATGACGGTGCTCGACAGTCTGGCGACGAACCCGGTGCAGCCGAACCTCAAGGCGGTGTTCTTCGTGCAGACCCGTGCCTCACGGGCGGGCGGCAGTGAAATAGGGCGCCAGGTCATGCATCGCGAACAAGCCGAAGGTCAGATCCTGGGCTTCCACACGGCCACGCCCGGGCACACCAATCATCGATCCCTGGATCCGCAAGAACTGGAACAGTCCCTCACCAACGGCAGCGCCGACATCGCTGCGATCACTGGTGCGCCACCGACCCTGGTGCGCCCGCCATTCTGGAACTACGACAAGCGCACCTTCGCGGCCTATCAGCAACACAGCCTGCATGTGCTGCTGACCGACCTGAGCGCCAATGACGGCAAGATCTGGGGCTTCAACGCCAGCCCCCGGCGGCGGGCCCACTTCTTGCGCACAATGTCCGAAGTGCGTGAGCGCATCGCCCGTGGCGAGTTACCGGTGGTGGACGGGGTGATTCCGGTGGTGGTGACGTTCCACGATCTCAATCGCTATACCGCCCGGCATACGCGGGAGTACCTGCAAATCCTTCTCGACAGCGCACAGGCGACCGGTGTGAAAACCGCCGAAAAGCCGTTTTACGACGACACGGCAGCGCTGCAACGGGCCGCCATGGCGCGTACTGTTCGCGACAGTTCGCAGCCGGTTGAGTTACCGGGGCTCTGGAATTGGATCTGGGGTGCGGATTCTCACTGAAAGGTCGCCAAAGTGAGAAACAGCTAACACTTATTTTGAGCATTGGCAGGCGCAGGATGGGAAAAGCCCATCTATGCTGAGCAAGTTGGATCCGATTACCAGCCACGGAGGCGCCAGTCATGGTTTCAGTTCCTGAGCTTTGCCGCATTGTCGAGTCCGGTTTTCAACCGCTTTCCTGCGCCTGCACGGTGAATCCCGACGGAACGTTACGGATCAAAGTCTACGAACCCGCCACCGGGCGCATTGTTCTGTTGATTACCGGTGTATCACCCGAACGGCTGACCAGCATTCGCGCTATCGCCAATCTGATAGGCGAGTTGCGCATCGAGATGCGCGCCGGTCGCCGGGCCTTTGCCGGCTGAAGCAGGTCGCATTGCGGATCAGGCCCGCGGTTGCAGTTCATCAATCATCTGCAAACAATGATTCAACCCCGGCGATACGTCGCCCACGCGTCTGCTGAGAATGATCGGCGAGGTCGCGTTGTCTTCCAGCAACGGCGTGAAACCAATGTCGTCGCGGTGCAGCAACTGCACCGAGGCCGGCACCAGGGTGACGCCGATTCCCGCTCCCACCAGACCGATGGCTGTTTGCAGCTCGTTGGTCCATTGCGCCACATGGATGCTCACGCCATAGGATTCGAACAACGCGATCACATGGTCGGCGTAGCTCGGGCGCGGGTTGCCGGGGTACAGCACGAAGGGTTCTTTCGCCAATTCGCGAAGGCTGATCGGCCCGGCCAGTAATGGGTGACCGGCGGGGAGGGCGGCGACCAGTCGGTCTTCGGTCAATACAGTCTGGATGATCGCCGGGTCGTCGATGCGAATTCGGCCGAAACCGATATCGATACGCCCGGCCTTGAGCGCCTGCACTTGTTGCAGCGTGGTCATTTCCGAGAGCCCCAGTTCAAGCTCCAGGGGCTCGCCGCTGCGCAAACGGCGAATCAGCTCCGGCAGCACGCCGTAGAGCGTCGACGGGGCAAAACCGATGCCCAGCCAGGTCTTTTCGCCCAGACCGATCCGTCGCGTGTTGTCGCACACCTTGCTCAATTGCTCGAGCAGGGCGGTGGAGTGCTCATGGAAAAACCGTCCGGCATCGGTCAGCTTCAGCGGCCGCCCGCGTTCCAGCAACAACACCCCGAGTTCATCCTCCAGTTGCTGCATCTGCCGGCTCAGTGGCGGCTGGGCGATGTGCAGCAGTTCGGCGGCACGGGTGAAATTGAGGGTTTGAGCCAACACCTGAAAATACCGCAGGTGACGCAGTTCCATGGGGCCTCCAGTCGCAAGTCGGTTGCATACCTTAAAGGTATCAAGTCAGACCAATTCTATATTGGCTTCCCGAAAAAAGCCGTACCAGAATCGGTTCCAGAACTTTAAGAACCTGACAGGTATCGACATGCTTGCAACAGCCATTGAATCGATCGAGACGATCATCGTCGATCTGCCGACCATCCGCCCGCACAAGCTGGCGATGCACACCATGCAGAACCAGACCTTGGTGATCATTCGCGTGCGCTGCGCCGACGGCATCGAAGGCATTGGCGAATCCACCACCATCGGTGGCCTGGCCTATGGCAACGAAAGCCCTGACAGCATCAAGACCAACATCGACAAACACTTCGCGCCGCTGCTGCTGGGCCAGGACAGCACCAACGTGAACGCCGCGATGTTGCGCCTGGAGCGCAGCATCCGGGGCAACACGTTCGCTAAATCAGGTATCGAAACCGCTTTGCTCGACGCTCAGGGCAAACGCCTTGGGCTGCCGGTCAGCGAGTTGTTGGGCGGCCGCGTTCGCGATGCCCTGCCAGTGGCGTGGACCCTGGCCAGTGGCGATACCGACAAGGACATCGCCGAAGCGGAAAAAATGCTCGACCTGCGCCGCCATCGGATCTTCAAACTGAAAATCGGTGCTGGCGAAGTCAACCGTGACCTGGCTCACGTCATTGCAATCAAGAAAGCCTTGGGCGACCGCGCCAGTGTGCGGGTCGATGTCAATCAGGCCTGGGATGAAGCGGTCGCGCTGCGCGCCTGTCGGATCCTGGGAACCAACGGCATCGACCTGATCGAACAGCCGATCTCGCGCAACAACCGCTCCGGCATGGCGCGCCTGAATGCCATGAGCCCGGCGCCAATCATGGCCGACGAATCCATCGAGTGCGTGGAAGACGCCTTCAACCTGGCTCGTGAAGGTGCAGCCTCGGTGTTCGCCCTGAAAATCGCCAAGAACGGCGGCCCGCGCGCCGTGTTGCGAACCGCTGCGATTGCCGAAGCGGCCGGTATCGGCCTGTATGGCGGCACCATGCTCGAAGGTGGCATCGGCACCCTGGCCTCGGCCCATGCGTTTGTCACGCTGAATAAGCTGGCGTGGGATACCGAGTTGTTCGGTCCATTGCTGCTGACTGAAGACATTCTCAGCGAGCCGCTGGTCTATCGCGATTTTGAGCTGCACGTGCCGAAAACACCGGGGCTGGGCCTGAACCTCGATGAAGAACGTCTGGCGTTCTTCCGTCGAGACAAAACGTCTACTGCCATTTATCAAGCCTGAGGAGAGCATCATGCTGTTCCACGTAAAAATGACCGTGAACCTGCCGGTCGATATGAATCCCGAAGCAGCCGCGAAGCTGAAGGCTGACGAAAAAGCCCTGGCCCAGCGCCTGCAAGAGCAAGGCAAGTGGCGTCACCTGTGGCGCATCGCCGGGCACTATGCCAATTACAGCGTTTTCGACGTCGACAGCGTGCAGGAACTGCACGACCTGCTCATGCAATTGCCACTGTTTCCGTACATGGCGATCGAGGTCGACGCGATGTGCCGGCATCCTTCTTCCATTCGCGAGGATGACCGCTGAACCCAGCCTGTTCAGTTCGCTACGCTAATAATTACAAGATGAGGAACCCACCAAAATGAACGTCAAGATTTCCCACACTGCCAGCGTCCAAAAGTTTCTCGAAGAGGCCAGCGGCCTGCATAACGAAGCCGGCGACCCGCGGGTCAAGGCCTTGGTCTACCGCATCCTGCGTGATTCGGTGAACATCATCGAAGACCTGGCCGTGACCCCGGAAGAGTTCTGGAAAGCCGTCAACTACCTCAACGTGCTGGGTGCGCGTCAAGAGGCCGGGTTGGTGGTGGCCGGGCTCGGTCTCGAACATTATCTCGATCTGTTGATGGACGCTGAAGATGAACAGGCCGGCAAGGCTGGCGGCACACCGCGGACCATCGAAGGCCCGCTGTACGTGGCGGGTGCGCCGCTGTCGGAAGGCGAAGCGCGACTGGATGACGGCATCGATCCGGGTGTGGTGCTGTTCATGCAGGGCCAGGTCAAGAACACCGCCGGCGAACCGTTGGCCGGTGCGGTGGTGGATGTCTGGCACGCCAACACCGGCGGCACATACTCCTACTTCGATACCGCTCAATCGGAATTCAACCTGCGTCGCCGTATCGTCACCGATGCCGAGGGTCGTTATCGCTTTCGCAGCATCGTGCCGTCGGGCTATGGCTGCCCGCCGGACGGTCCGACCCAGCAACTGCTCGATCAACTGGGCCGTCATGGTCAACGGCCGGCGCACATTCACTTCTTCATCTCCGCGCCGGATCATCGTCACCTGACCACCCAGATCAACCTCGATGGCGATCAATACCTGCACGACGATTTCGCCTATGCCACCCGTGACGAGCTGATTGCCAAAATCACCTTCAGCGACGATCCACAGCGCGCAGCGGCGCACGGTGTCAGCGGTCGTTTTGCCGAAATCGACTTCGATTTCACCTTGCAGACCTCCGCGCAACCCGACGAGCAGCAACGCCACGAGCGGGTCCGCGCGCTCGAGGACTGACAGAGTGATGTGATCGAACCCGACCTTGTGGGAGCGGCTGTGGCGAGGGGATTTATCCCCGCTGGACTGCGAAGCAGGCCCAAGATTTTGGGGCGGCTGCGCCACCCAACGGGGCGGTGCGACGTTTCGCTAAATCCCCTCGCCACAGCCCGCTCCCACACGGGTTTCGGTTAATCGGCTGGCAGCACGTCGGCCTACTGACACACCGTTGCACGCACTGTTCTAGAATGCCCCGACGCAACCTATAACAACAATGAGAGTGACCCGATGATGCAAGCGCAACTGTTGAGTCAGCGCAGCACCGTATTCGACCACGCCGACCCTTACGCGGTGTCGGGGTACGTCAATCAGCATGTCGGTAACCATTGCATTCTGATGCCCCGGGCCGGGCGACCGTTGGCCAGCCTCAATCACCGCAAGTTTGCCAGCCTCGACCTGTGCCGCATCAGTTACGGCGGCAGCGTGCGCGTCACGTCGGGCGCGCTGGAAAGCATCTATCACTTGCAAGTGTTGTTGCGCGGCAATTGCCTGTGGCGCGGGCACGGCCAGGAACACTACTTCGCGCCCGGCGAGTTGTTGCTGATCAATCCCGATGATCCGGTGGACCTGACGTACTCCGACGATTGCGAAAAATTCATCCTCAAAGTCCCCACCCAGTTACTGGAATCCGTATGCGATGAGCAGCGCTGGCGCTATCCGGGGCAGGGCGTGCGGTTTCTGGAGAACCGTTATCAGCTCAATGAGCTGGAAGGTTTTGTCGGTCTGCTGGCGATGATTTGCCAGGAAGCCGAGGCCACCGAGCAGATTCCCAAGGTGCAGGAGCACTACGCACAGATCATCGTCAGCAAGATGCTCAGCCTGATGAAGACCAACGTCAGCCGGATCAGTCTCGGCTCACAGACGGCCACGTTCGAGGTGATTGCCGACTACATCGCGGGCCACCTCAAACAGGACATCGACAGCGAAGAACTGGCGCGCCAGGCGCGGATGAGTCTGCGGTCGCTGTATGGATTGTTCGAACGCAACGCCGGCACCACACCGAAAAACTACATCCGGCAAAAACGCCTTGAGCGCATCAACGCCTGCCTGAGTGACCCGACCTGCAATGTGCGTAATGTCACGGAAGTGGCGATGGATTATGGGTTTCTGCATTTGGGACGGTTTTCCGATAACTACCGTAAGCAGTTTGGGGAGTTGCCGTCGGATACGCTGAAGCGGCGGGTTTGAGATGTCAATGAACGTTATTGGCGTTCGGGGCGCAGTTGGACAATCGTACGTCTTTAGGGTGCCGCTAATAGAGAGGTCTCCCCGATAAAGTAAAGTGCGAACATCGCTATTACTAGTGTTACGAGAATCCATTGTGTAAGGGCCAGTTTACGCCTCAGCGAAATCGGGATGGCTTGTAGATCTTCCCAGCTTAACTGCCCATTTTTCAAATAAAGTCTTGGAAAGGCTACGTAACTGGTTATTCCTCCAATCAACATCAATTTCCCCCAGGTCCCTCCATGTCTTAAAGGCGTCAATGTTCTGACCCCGACGCTATTCGGAAACAGTTCTAAAAGCATATCCATCTTGGTGTAAGCCAAATGCAGCATCACTACAAGACAGACAAATATTAAAAAAAGTACTAGGCCGCCAAGATACGCGATAATAAGCGAGCTGGAATTCATTTTGTACTCTCGTAAAGTTGTTGGGTTGAACGAGTTTCTAAAGCATGTCCCGCCTGTCGGTTTGTTTAATTGTTCGGTCTGAAAAATTTCCTCGGGATAAGGCATTGTTTATATAAGTTCGAGTTCAGCAATTGCGACAAGGCCAAACATTACGAGTAAAAGTCCCCAGCCGGTCCATTGCAAAATAATCAGCTTTCGTTTGAGGTCGGCAGGAAAACCTTTCAGGTCTTCTGCGCTGGCACCTCCATCGCGTAGGTAGAGCCGAGGTGTAGTCATTACGCCCATTATGGCGCCCAGTAAAAACATATTCCCCCAAGGCCCTCCGTGTCTTAAAGGTGCTCGAATCATAACCGCGGGGCAGTTTTGCAGGTGGTTCAGCATCACATCCATTTTTGTATAGGCGAGGTGAAGTGATATACCGATGGATATAAATGCACCAACAAAGTCGATCAAACCAATAATAAGAAAAATTGTGTCACCTGTACTCAGGCTCATTTGACGACCTCGTAAATTCGATCACCTATAAACTCTCCGGTCTTTCCTCCAATTTCCCCTGCAGCTAGGGAGCTAACTCCGATCAGTACAAGGCCGCATGCAAATGTTCCTGCACCGCCAGTAGGTACTCCGAGAGCTGCGCAAATAACGCCAGCGGTAGGGCCGCTCAAATACAAACCAGTTAGACCGCCGCCCACAATCCCACCCGCAAAACCACCAGCTTCGGTAAATTTCACCTTCTTACATGCCTCTGCATTCCCTTCCGCACAAACTCCCTGAACCTTGATAACTGACGCTCCACCACCCACCGCCGTACCAACCCAACCGCCATACTTGACATACTTCGCCGCTTTCGAAACGCCTTCAATATGCGTGGCATAACCAGGGATCTGCCCAACAGCCCCAGCTTTTCTCCAGCGATGAACAAGACTTTTAGTCGATATACCCAATACGGCTTTCAGATTGGGATGATCCGGAAAGCCAATGCTCTTTTTTGTCAGTTTGGTGAGCTGGGTATTCAACTGAGCCAGCAGGCGTTTGCGTTCCGCATAAAACTCGGCGGAGTTGAGGTGGCCATTGGCTTGAAAAGTTCGTGTATGCAAACTCTCGATGTCACGCAGAATGACCTTCACGTCGTCCAGGTTCTTCGCGAACATGGACAGTCCGAAGCTGGCACCGACTGAACCCTTGGAAAGAAAGAAGGCTATTTCGTCATGGTGACGCGCCATGAAATCGGCTTCTTCTGAACTGAGAGGCTCCAAGGCTTTATTTACATTACCCGCCGCTTGCATCAACTGCGCTTCTTCGAAGGTACATAGATGATTGTTCGGATCGCTGAGAACAATCATCGTCCCGGCTTTCACCTGATCCAGATTCGGATTCAGGGCCTTGAATTTGGCGATGACGGCGGGGGAGGCTGAAGTGAAAAGCTGAGCCTCCAGTTTGTCAGCGGTCGTGCTCCTGGGGACGACGTAGAACCCTGGTTCTTCTTGTGGGACGGCCGCAGGCCATTGCTCTTGAGGAAAAAACTTCAAGTCCGAGACTGGATGTGGCGAGGAGGTTGCCCTCAATGCGTCGGGCGAATTCGCGGTCGTCGACTCGAGGCTTTGAGCATGGACAAAGCGCAATAAGCGTTCCGGGTCAGGTTTTAATGAAGGCTGTGTGAGCGTTGAGTTCGGGATTCTTTTAACCCGTTCATTGATCGCGCCCTGAGCTTTTTGCCTAACGGCTTGCGATTGGCTAAGCAGGTCTCGTTGTTCTTGCACAAGCGCCTGCAAGCCTTGCTCCGGCGTTTTGTTGCCCTGCGCAACATCGTCCGCAACGCGCTTTGCATAGAAGGCGACTTCCCGATTGAACCGCTCACGCAACATACCTTGGGCAAGATGACGAGTAGCAAGAGTGCGAGCTTGCCCCACCAGTTTGCCCGCGGCACTGTTGACGTCCCAATACTCATGACGATTCGGACTCATCCTTCATCGCCCCACGAACTGTAACCCGCGGTTTTTGCCAGGTGGTGGGTCCAGGTAATGTCGCGGTAACGAATAGCCACCTGTTCCTGAGGCTCGGCGTCGTTTTGAAAAATGGCATGAGGCATTTCAAGCGTCAGGTCGGCAATAACTCCGCCATTGATCGAAACGGTATAAAACTTTTCCTGCATGCCAAGAGCCGACACGCGATAGAAACTGATCGTGCAGTTGATTTCTTCTCTGTTTGAAAGCGCTTGAGCGAGCAGCGGTGATGATTTATCGACGGCCTTTGTGATGATGATCGGGCTATGCGTCGACTTTTTGATGTTCCCGATATTAGTGATGTTGTGGCTGTAGGACAGCACCATGATTTCATCGGTGTGCGCTACCTGATACTTGTTGCCGATAGAGTCCTGGGTTGAGCAACCCGCTGAAATCAAGCCTTGAGCTTTTCCGTTTAGGGTCATGTAACCGTGATTAGCCATAGAAACCACTCCTTGTAGTCAGGCGGGCAGTCTATGGCAGAAGTTGTAAGCAGTTATGTAGTCCGATTCCGAAAATGCGTTCTGCACTAAACGGATAAAGGTCTGCACCCAGTGGATAGTCCACCCCATTGCCCCGTCCTAGCATGAGCCTTGCCTGAACAATAACAATGGAGGCGGCGGCCATGACCCTGCGACCCGAATATCTTCAATCCCTGCTTGAGGACGATCCAGTACAAGGCATCTACCGCTGCAAGCGCGAGATGTTCACCGACCCGCGGCTGTTCGATCTCGAGATGCAGCACATCTTCGAAGGCAACTGGCTGTACCTGGCCCACGAAAGCCAGATCCCCAACAAAAACGACTTCTACACCACCACCATGGGGCGCCAGTCGATCTTCATCGCGCGCAACAAGGACGGTGAGCTCAATGCGTTCCTCAATGCCTGCAGCCATCGCGGCGCGACGCTGTGCCGGCACAAGTCCGGCAACAAGAGCTCGTACACTTGCCCATTCCACGGCTGGACCTTCAACAATTCCGGCAAGCTGCTGAAGGTCAAGGATCCGGCCGAAGCGGGCTACCCGGCGAGCTTCAACTGCGAAGGCTCCCACGACCTGACTAAAGTCGCGCGTTTCGAGTCATATCGCGGTTTCCTGTTTGGCAGCCTCAACGCCGACGTAGTCCCACTGGTTGAACACCTGGGCGAGTCGGCGAAGATCATCGACATGATCGTCGACCAGTCCGCCGATGGCCTGGAAGTGCTGCGCGGTTCCTCCAGCTACATCTACGAAGGCAACTGGAAGCTCACCGCCGAAAACGGCGCCGACGGTTATCACGTCAGCTCCGTGCACTGGAACTACGCCGCCACCCAGAACCAGCGCAAGCAGCGCGAGGCCGGCGATTGCAACCCGACCATGAGTGCCGGCAGTTGGGCCAAGCAGGGCGGTGGTTTCTATTCCTTCGACAAGGGCCATATGCTGCTCTGGACCCGTTGGGCCAACCCTGAAGATCGCCCGCTGTACGAGCGTCGTGATGAATTGGCCCAGGACTTCGGCAAGGCCCGCGCCGACTGGATGATCGAGAACTCGCGCAACCTGTGCCTGTACCCGAACGTGTACTTGATGGACCAGTTCAGTTCGCAGATCCGTATCGCCAGGCCGATCTCGGTCAACCGCACGGAAATCACCATTTACTGCATCGCCCCCAAAGGCGAAAGTGACCACGCCCGTTCGAGCCGGATTCGTCAGTACGAAGACTTCTTCAACGTCAGCGGCATGGCCACTCCGGACGACCTGGAAGAGTTTCGTTCCTGCCAGACCAGTTATCAGGGCAGCGTGACGACGTGGAACGACATGTCCCGTGGCGCTGAACACTGGATCGAAGGCGCTGATGAGGCGGCCAAGGACATAGACCTGCATCCGCTGCTCAGCGGAGTGCGCACCGAAGACGAAGGCCTGTTCGTGCTGCAACACAAGTATTGGCAGCAGACCATGCTCAAGGCCTTGGCCGCCGAGCAGTCCGAACTGATTCCTGTGGAGGCCGTGCAATGACCATCACCTATGACGCCGTGCGTGATTTTCTCTACCGCGAAGCGCGCTACCTCGACGACCGGCAGTGGGACGAGTGGCTGGAGTTGTACGCCCCGGACGCGACGTACTGGATGCCATCCTGGGACGACAACGACGAGTTGACCGAAGACCCGCAACGGGAAATCTCGCTGATCTGGTACGGCAACCGCACCGGCCTGGAAGACCGCGTCTTCCGCATCAAGACCGAGCGTTCCAGCGCCACCATGCCGGACACCCGCACCTCGCACAACATCAGCAACATCGAGCTGCTTGAACAGGCCGATGGCTTGTGCAACGTGCGCTTCAACTGGCATACCCTGAGCTTTCGCTACAAGACCGTCGACAGCTATTTCGGCAGCAGTTTCTACACCCTCGATGTGCGCGGTGAAAACCCGCTGATCAAGGCCAAGAAAGTGATCCTGAAGAACGATTACGTTCGCCAGGTCATCGATGTCTACCACCTGTGAGGCAGCGGTCATGACTCATTCCATCGCATTCAATTTCGAAGACGGCGTCACCCGATTCATCGACGCCAATGTCGGCGAAACCGTGGCCGATGCCGCGTATCGCCAGGGCATCAATATTCCACTGGATTGCCGCGACGGCGCCTGCGGTACCTGCAAGTGCTTCGCCGAGGCCGGTCGTTATGACTTGGGCGAGGAGTACATCGAAGATGCGCTCAGCGCGGAAGAGGCCGAGCAAGGTTTTGTCTTGACCTGCCAGATGCGCGCCCAGAGCGATTGCGTGGTGCGCGTGCCGACCTCATCCGAGGTGTGCCGTACCCGTCAGGCCAGTTACGACGCGACCATCAGTGCCGTGCGCCAGTTGTCCGACAGCACCATCGCGCTGTCGATCAAGGGCGAAGCCCTGAGCAAACTGGCGTTCCTGCCGGGGCAATACGTGAACCTGGGGATTCCCGGCAGCGAGCAGACCCGCGCCTATTCGTTCAGCTCGTTGCAGCGCGATGGCGAGGTCAGTTTCCTGATCCGCAACGTGCCCGGCGGCTTGATGAGCAGCTTCCTTACCGGCATGGCCAAGGCCGGCGACAGCATGAGCCTGGCCGGGCCGTTGGGCAGTTTCTACCTGCGCGACATTCGCCGTCCGTTGTTGCTGCTGGCCGGCGGTACGGGGCTGGCACCGTTCACCGCGATGCTGGAAAAAATCGCCGAGCAGGGCAGTGAACATCCGCTGCATTTGATCTACGGCGTGACCAACGATTTCGATCTGGTGGAAATGGATCGACTCGAAGCCTTTGCCGCGCGAATCCCGAACTTCAGCTTCAGTGCCTGCGTCGCCAACCCGGATAGTCAGCACCCGCTCAAGGGCTACGTGACCCAGCACATCGAGCCGCAGCATTTGAACGAAGGTGACGTCGATGTCTACCTGTGCGGCCCGCCGCCGATGGTCGAAGCGGTCAGCCAGTTCATCCGCGAAAAAGGCATCGCGCCGACAAACTTTTACTACGAAAAATTTGCCGCCAGCGCGGCCTGAGCCGCGCTGTTGTGGGAGAGAGACATGAACAGGTTCCACGAAAAAGTCGCGCTGATCACCGGCGCAGCCCAAGGCATCGGTCGGCGCGTTGCCGAGCGCATGGCGGCGGAAGGTGCGCGGTTGATTCTGGTCGATCGCTCCGAGCTGGTGTTCGAAGTTCAGCAGCAATTGGGGCAGGGCAGCCAGGTACTCGCGCTGACCGCCGATCTTGAGCAATACAGCGAGTGCAGCCGCGTCATGCAAACTGCCGTCGAGCGTTTCGGGCGTCTGGATGTGCTGGTCAATAATGTCGGCGGGACGATCTGGACCAAGCCTTTTGAGCATTACGAAACGTCGCAGATCGAGGCCGAAGTGCGCCGTTCGCTGTTCCCGACGCTGTGGTGCTGTCATGCCGCGCTGCCGTTCATGCTTGAGCAGGGCAGTGGCGCCATCGTCAATGTTTCGTCCATCGCCACGCGCAGTGTCAATCGTGTGCCGTACGGTGCGGCGAAGGGTGGGGTCAACGCGCTGACCGCGTGCCTGGCCTTCGAAACCGCCGGTCGCGGGATTCGGGTTAATGCCACTGCACCCGGTGGTACCGAAGCGCCGCCGCGGGTCATTCCACGCAACAGCGCCGAGCAGAGCGAGCAAGAGAAGGTCTGGTATCAGCAGATTGTCGACCAGACGCTCGACAGCAGTTTGATGAAACGCTATGGCACGCTGGATGAGCAGGCAAGCGCTATCCTGTTTCTGGCCAGCGACGAAGCGTCTTATATCACCGGCATGATCATGCCGGTCGGTGGCGGCGATCAGGGCTGATCAGCTTACAGGCGACGCTGAAACGCTTTGATGATTCTGAGCGTCGCGTCGCTTGTGTTCAGGTTCTGGACCGCGTCCAGCGGATACCAGATGCAATCGAAAATTTCGTTTTGCGGGCGGGCCTCATCCGCGTTCGCCACTGAGGCCTCGTACACATGATGTCGGGTGCTGCCCGTTTGCAACTCCATCAGGTACAGCATCCCGTCGACCCCAAGCCCAGTCTCTTCCTCAAGCTCTCGCGTGGCGGCGTCGGCAATGGCTTCACCTCGCTCAACCTTTCCGCCGGGCAGCATCCAGCGACTCCTTGGCTTGCGCACCAGGAGAATGTGCCGGTCCTGCTCGCAAATGACGGTCGCGCGTACTTTCATTGTGTTACCTGATTGCTGTTTGTCATAAATCAGTCATAAAACTGCAATATTCGAGCCGGAGCGTCTGTCTCAATGGTTGGAGTGGTGGACGAGGCTGAAAGTGCAACCGGGTGCCGAAATCCTGGCGCGACGTCTGGTTGGCACTTCATGGAAGGTCGGGTGTAAGGTATTCAAGTGAATTCAGGATCATCACTGCCGAAATGGAGGTGACTATGAGCGTTCCGATGCTGACCAAAATGCACATGAATGGTTATGACGTACTCAGCGTGAACAACGGCCCGTGGCGGGTGTGCACCAAAGGTGACCGGCTTGGAGCCTTTGGCAGTAGAGAGGAAGCACTGGCTTTTGCGGCTGCGCTTCCCGGCTACAAGGCCAGGGCAAGTCGGCCTGCACGCAGCCAGAAATCAGATAAATAACGCGCTTGAAGCCCCGGTTCGCCGGGGCTTTCCTAGTTGGGCGCCAAGGTCCCTGGCTAATAACCGCCACCACCACCGGTGCTGCGGGAGGGTTCTCGGGCTTTTTGCTGCGCGTTGCTCCATTCCGCGCAGGTCATGAAGCTTTTATGGTCGACCTTGCCCCTGCCATCGAAACTGACGTTGTACGTTTGCTGATGGCCAGCATGCTTCAGCTTGTAATCAAAGCAAGTGCCAGGCTCAACGGTACGATCCGTTATGGATAAAGGCTGGCCGCCAATCTGCTGGACTTGATCCTTGGTCATGCCGGTCTCGACCTTTGCGACCAGCGGCTGATCCCTATAGACACGCGATTCGGTGCTGCAGCCACCCGACGCGGCCAGTACAACGACCAGCGCGCATAGAGGCTTGTGCATGGCAGTGCTCCTGCTATTGAGCTTTCGTTCGAGTGATGATCTTGGCTTTCACTTCCTCGGCATACCCCTTCAGTCGTTCTTCATCTCCCTGAAACAACTCGCACAGCTTCAGGGTCGCTTGTGCATCCACGTCATTGCCAGCCAGGCGCAGTTGCTCTGCGATGCGTAAAAGTTCTACGGCTGACCATCTCAAATCCGACGCAAGACCTTGCAGGTCACGCCGAAGTTCATTTTCAGATTCGTTAAGCCACATGATGACCTCCTGCCAATCTCCGCTACGAAATTTTAGTCCCATTTCCCGGGCCAGGGCGTTTTGTTCGTCTGACCGTTGACGCAACCTTTTGTCGGGAAAATGAACGCGAACCCGCAGATTTGATGTCGTAGTGAGGTAGTGAATTTTTGCTAGGGCGAGGCAACTTCAAATGACGGCGACTGATGACTTTAGATTTCATGCCCATGAGCTGATCGTTGATCTGGACGCGGCCACCACGGAAATGATGAAACTGATTTCTGCACATCAGTTGAGCGGCCCGGAATGGGAGCGGGTCACTCAATGGCAGCATGAAGCGTACGAAAGATGGATGACTTATCTGAATGAGAGGTCGTATCCCAATCCCGGCGATCAAAACGCCCCTTGCTGAGTTCAGTGCGACGGATGGATGTCGGGGCAGCGACACGCTACATTCCCCTTTTTTCGGGATAAGGACGCGTTATGCGTAAATTGATTGGGGGCGTAGGGTTGGCGTTGCTGGCGGGCTGTTCGTTGCCCGCGTCCCTGGTGCCAGGTGAACCCAATGTCAGCAAGTACAGCGACAAGGCGCCGAAAGACTACGCCGCGTGCGTTCTGCCAGCGTGGCAGCGGGAGATACCCAACACGACCCAGTCGGCGATTTCCAATGGCTACAGAGTCACCGCGCCGAGCATCATCACGGCCGACGAGATTGTAGATATCGTGAAATCGAAGGATGGCAGTCACGTATCGCTTTATCAGGGGCCGCCCTGGGCGAAATCCGGGGCGTTGCGTCAGGCCGTGCGTGACTGTCTGTAAGGTTCAGTCGGTGATATCGGTCACCTGGATGATCGGGACCGGCCGAACGCGATCATCTCGGTCGTCTGCACATCGATCCCGCCCGGGTTTTCCTGGGCGGGATTTTTTTTGTGCCTTGAACGGTTGTCGTCGTGAAATTTAACGTGTACTTTTTCATGAAATTATAAATATAAAATTTCATGAGGCCGTATGTTCCAGCAATCTACCCAGCACGTTGCCAGCTATTACGCCCACACCTGCGCGGATCGCTTGGTGAATCGAGCTGTTCTTGAGGGCGAGCAGGACACCGAGGTGTTGATCATCGGGGCCGGCTTCAGTGGGTTGCATACGGCGTTGCGTCTGGCCTTGGCCGGTAAGCGCGTGACGTTGCTGGAAGCCAGTCGGGTGGCCTGGGCTGCCTCGGGGCGCAATGGCGGTCAGGCCATTCTCGGTTGGTCGTGTGACATGCCGCCGTTGGAGGCGGCGCTGGGTTATGAGCGTGCGCGCCGGTTATGGGACAGCATGCGTTGGGCTGCCCGGGAGTTGCGAGACTTGCCCGCTCGCCATGATTTTGATTGTGATTATCGGCCCGGCCACCTCTGGACGTCGGTGATGCCGCGTCGGGTGAGTCTGCTGACAGAATGGCAACACGAGGCCAGCCACAAGTGGGGCCACGATGGTTTGCAGTTCATTTCGCGCGAGGCGTTGCCTGATTGGGTCGCCAGTGAGCGTTACCAGGCAGGCCTGTTCGATCCTGAAGGCGGGCATTTGAATCCGCTGAAACTGGCGCTCGGTCTCGCCGCTGCGATTGAGCAGGCCGGTGGATGCATTCATGAACAGAGCAAGGCGCTGAGTTATCGCGAAGAGGGCGGTCAGTATGTAGTTGCCACTGAGCGCGGGCAGATTCGCGCCGATGTGCTGGTGCTGGCGTGCAACGCCTACCTTGATCGGCTTGATCCGAAGCTGTCGAGTTGTGTGTTACCGGTTGGTACTTATCAGGTGGCCACCGCGCCACTTTCCGTGCAACAGGCGACCGCGCTGCTACCGAGCAATGTGTGCGTCACCGACAACCAGTTTGTCCTCGATTATTTCCGCCGTACGCCGGACAACCGCCTGCTGTTCGGCGGTGGTTGCACTTATCTGGGCGGCATGCCGAAGGACATCGCCGCTGCGACACGGCCCTATCTGGAGCGCGTGTTTCCCCAGCTCAGGGGCGTCGAACTGGACTTTGCCTGGGGAGGACACATCGATCTGACCCTCAAGCGCACACCTGACATCGGTCGACGTGGCGATCTCTACTGGTTACAGGGTTACTCAGGGCATGGCGTGCTGCCGACATTGGCCGGGGCGCGCGCCGTGTCCGACGCGATCCTTGGCCAGCCGGATGAGCTGGCGTTGTACCAGGGTTTGACCAACGGCAGTTTTCCCGGTGGAAAGTATTTGGCCGCCCCACTGGAAGCCATCGGCAAGGCCTGGTATCGGCTGCGCGACAGCCTTTGAAACATCAATTTCTGGAAGCCTTCAGATGGACATGCAAGAAGAAATCTCGGCGCTGGCGATCCTGATCCAGGACCTGCGCAAACACAAAAAATACACGCTCAAAGAGCTGGCGGACAAAATCGGTCGTTCGGTCGGGTTTCTCTCGCAAGTCGAGCGGGGGTTGTCACGTCCCACGGTGGCGGACTTGACCGCCATCAGCGAAACACTCGGCGTGCCGACCACCTACTTCTACAGCTTGCCCAAGCCCATGGCATTGCCTTGGGTGACCCGTCCAGATGAGCGACGCACGCTGTATTACGCCGACGGGATCACCGACATCCTCGTCTCTCCGAAGATGAGGGCGTCCTTCTCAATGCTTGAAAGCCAACTGGAACCCGGCGCCAGCAGTGGTGACCGGCACATGAACGACAGCTCGGAGCAGGGTGGCTATGTCCTCGAGGGTGAGCTGACGCTGTGGCTGGATGACGATAAACCGGTGACATTGCGCACCGGCGACAGTTTTCAACTGGCCAGTCATACGCATTGTCGCTACGGCAACCTCTCGGATCAGCTCGCCCGGGTACTTTGGGTTTACACCTGATAAAAACAACAAGGAACACTAACGATGGATGCTGTCTGCTCTGATCTGGTTGCCGAGGTTCGCGCGTTTCGCCAGCGCTTCCCGCAGGTGCGTTACGTTGACCTGATTTCCCTGGATATTCCCGGGCATTTTTACGGCAAACGCTACCCGATAGAAATGCTCGAGAAAGTCGCCGCCGGCAGCGCGCTCAAGCTGCCGCAAAACTGTGTGTTGCTGGGTACGCAGGGCGGTCTGTTCAAAATCGGTGACTACTGTTTCAACGACGGCGACCCGGATGCTCCACGCCGCCTGGTGCCCGGCACGCTCAAGCCCGTGAGTTGGGAAAAACAACCGCTGGGGCAGATGCTGATTACCTCAAGCGGTACTGAAAAGCCTATTGTTTTCGAGCCGCGTGAAGTGTTGGCGCAGGTGCTCGAGCGCCTCGGCCGAAAAGGGATTTTCCCCGTGGTCGCGTTCGAGCTGGAGTTCTATCTGTTCGATCGCCAACTGCGTGACGGCTTGCCACAGTTCCCTCGCGATCAGCTGACGGACGATGCCGATGATCAGCCGAATATGCACATCGAACGGCTGTCGAGATTTTCACCGGTACTCGATGACATGGTCGAGACAGCGCGGGCGCAAGGCATCGATGCCACGGTGATCACTGCGGAGCTGGGTCCGGGCCAGTTTGAGATCAATTTCGGTCACCTTGACGACGGCCTGCGGGCGGCCGACTGGGCAGCCCTGTTCTGCCGCAGCACACGAGGGGTGGCCCTCAAGCACAACCACCGCGCCAGCTTCATGGCAAAACCCTACTTGCAGCATCCCGGTAGCGGCATGCATGTGCATGTGAGCCTTTACGACGAGGCGGGCACCAACCTGTTGGCGGCTAACAATCAGCAGGCGCTGCGCCATGCGGTGGCCGGTTGCCTTGAAGTGTTGCCGCATTGCATGCCGATCTTTGCACCGAATCACAACGCAATGCGGCGCTTGAGCGGTACGGTGAATGTCGCGACGCGCGCCAGTTGGGGCTTTGAAGATCGTGACGCCTGCCTGCGGGTGCCGGAGTCGGACGCGAAGAATCTGCGCATCGAACATCGTCTGGCGGGCGCGGATGCCAATCCATATCTGGTATTAGCGGCGATTCTGGTCGGGCTGGAGCAAGGGCTGGAAGTGGGGCGTGAACCGATTGCATCCCTCAACGAAGATCGTGGCAGCGGAATCGACTTCCCGCTGGAGATGCTGGAGGCCGTGCGTTCGATGCAAAACAACGTGCAGCTGCGCGAGGGTTTGGGGGCGGAGTTTGTAGATGTCTACTGTGAAAACAAGCGCCAGGACCATTTGGCGTTCCTGCAGGACATCAGTGCGCGGGAGTATCGCTGGTACCTCTAAATCAGTCCCTGTCGCTACTCGCCCATAAAAAATGTGTGGATATTGAATGAGTTAGAAGCTTTAGTAACTGGATAGTGAATCCAAATATCTTGTTACAGGCGGAAATATTAAGTAATATTCCCCCCGCGTTCACCACCACGGTTTATGCATTTTGAGTCCCAGGCGTCCATCAGCTGCCTGGGATTTTTTTTGCCTGAGATTCGCGACAACTGTATATCCGCTACCGCGAAATGATCCCGTGATCGATCGCGTATTTGACCAGGGCCGCCGGTTTGTCGATGTTGAGTTTGCGACGGATGCTCAGTCGATGGGTTTCTACCGTGCGAACGCTGATGTCCAGTTCGCGGGCCATCTCCTTGTTGTTCAGCCCTTGAGCCATCTTGTACAACACCTGGCTCTCGCGCGGTGTCAGCTCGTTGTCGGTGTTTTTATCGGCGATGAGCCGCTGGGCGATCTCGGCGCTGTAGAACGTGCCGCCACTGGCGATGGCTTCGATCGCCGCGATGATTTCCCGCGACGGTGAGTTCTTCAGTACATAGCCGCTGGCCCCCGCGCGCACGGACTCACTCACGTATTCATTGTTGTCGTACATGCTGAGCACCAGCACCTTGAGCGACGGGTACTGGCTGCGCAACACCCGGGTCAGCTCGAGCCCGTTCATGTCCCGCAGGCTGATGTCGACCAGTAACAGGTCCGGCTGGCAGCGTCCGACCATTTCAATGGCATCCGCGCCACTCTCGGCTTCGCCCACCACTTCCAGGGGGGCCATGACCGCCAGCAGCGCTTTGATCCCGTCGCGGACCAGGGCGTGATCGTCGACCAGGGCGACGCGGATCGGGTAGGGCAGGTTCATCGCGGGTATTCACTCTTGTTGTCAGGGGGTGAGTCAGCGTGTTGTACCGGGCATTTTCATTGGCAGCCAAACGTCCAGCTCGCTTCTTCCCGGCATCGAGATCAGGTCGAATCGTCCACCAAAATGCTCGACACGCTCGCGGATGTTACGCAGGCCAATGCCCGCATGACGACGTTCGACCTGGGCGACGTTGAAACCGATACCGTCATCGACCACCGTCAACCGTATGGAATCTTCGGACCCGTGCAGGGTAATGGAGACGTTTTTAGCCTGGGCGTGTCGTTCAATATTAGTCAGGCCTTCTTGCACGATGCGAAACAGCGAGACCGCTGCCCCATCGACCAGGTGACAGTCGAATTCGTTGTCGTTAAAAGTCACCACCAGGCCACTGCGTTGCTCGAATTCTGCGGCAAGTTGACCGATCGCGGCCGGCAGGCCCAGGGTGTCGAGCAGCGAGGAACGCAGGTCGTGGGAGAGGCTGCGAACTTCGCCAATCGCTTCCCCCAGACGTTCCGTAGCGTCTCTCAGCGTACTCAATCCCTTGTCGTGTGCTTGCCCATTTTCGAGCAGGTGGCTGGCTAGCTCGAACTGAAACTTGATCGAGACCAGTAACTGGCTGATGCCGTCGTGCAGTTCACGGGAAACCCGTGAGCGCTCTTCCTCTTGCAAGCTGACGATACGCTGGGTCAGGCGCTGCAGTTTTTTGTCGGCCAGACGATGCTCGCTGACGTTGAGCGTCATGCCGCTGGCGAAGACAAACAGCACCGCCACGAGGGCCACTGCGGCAATCGCCAGCATGGTTTTACGAATGCCCTGGGCCACTTCGTCACGCGCTTGCTGGGTCGCGCGTTCAACGTCTTCAAGGTAGATGCCGGTGCCGAGCATCCAGCCCCAACGATCCAGCATCACCACATAGGCGAGCTTGTCGGTCACTTGACCGGAGGAGGGTTTGTTCCAGGCGTAGCGCTGAAAGCCTTCGCCTGATTGCGCACTTTTGAGCAACGCCTGGATCACGGGCAAACCGTGAGGGTCTTTCATGTCCCACAGGTATTTGCCCACCAGCTCCGACTGGCGCGCGTGCATCAGGCTGCGTCCTTCGTGGTCGTAGACGAAGAAGTAGCCATTGATGCCAAAGCTGAGTTTGCGCAGTTCTTCCAGCACTTGTTGCTGTGCGTGTTCGTCACCGTGGCCGTCGTCGTACAGTGGCTCGATCAGGCTTTGTGCCATTTCGACGTAGTTTTTAAGTTCTGCGCGTTTGCTGGCCAGGATGCTGTCTTCGATCAGTTGCGCCTGTTGTTCACCCAGCTGGCGGTTCATGGATATCACCAGCGCGCAGATGACGGCGATGGCCAATACCAGCGGCAGAATCCCGAGCGCGACGATTTTGTGTTTGAGCTGCATCTCTGCTCCTGTCCGGACCGAGGGAAGGCGAAGGCACGGCATCATATGCCAAAGATACGCGCGTCCAGTAGCAGTGCTGGACGGAATGACTTGTAGGAGCTGAGCTTGCTCGCGATGGCGGCCTGACAGCCGACCAATCTCTTTCAGGTGTACATATCCATTCCTGCGGTAACGGCGGCTAATGGTTTCGCCCTTACGGCGAGTCCCTTTTGGCAAACGCCCCAAAAGGAACCAAAAGGTCTCGCCCCAGCGTCCGGCCCCTCGCTTAGGCTCGGCGTTCCTTCGTTCCGGTATTCATCTGGGGGCATCGCCTCCGGTCGGCTTCGCTTCGACCTCCTCTCGATGTGTTCGACTGCGTCGAACGGCGCTGCGCGCCTACCCCCCAGATGAACACCTCCACTCAGCCTCCCGAAGGGGCGGGTGGATCAAGATCAAGAGCTGCAGGCGAGCTAACGCTCGGCCTGTTGAGTGGTGAGAAGCGAAAGGCGTACGCCGATCCCCTGTGGGAGCGGGCTTGCTCGCGAAGGCGGCCTGACAGCCGACCAATTACTCGCAGGCGTACACCATTCCCCTGTGCGGGCTTGCTCGCGATGGCGGTCTATCAACCGGCCCATCCTGGCGGGTGAATACCGATCCCCTGTGGGAGCGGGCTTGCTCGCGAAGGCGGTATATCAGACGACATCAACGTTGAATGACGAATTGCATTTGCGACCCCGTCGAATCGCTGAACCGTCGCTCCAACAAGAAGCTCACCGCCATCTACGTAGAACTACGTAGGCGCCACGTACGTAGTAACGCGGATTTATTTGTAGACGGCATGCGGGGATATTGGGCCAGCTCCGCACAGCGGACACAATTATAAAAATTACCGCCGCAGTCCACTGGCTGTCGGCAGGAGACACGCTATGCCCCGTCTGGCTAAACACCTCGCCTGGTTTGCCGTGGCTGTTCTGGGAGCGTTTGCGCTAAGTGTCGTGGCCCTGCGCCGCGGCGAAGCGATCAATGCCCTCTGGATCGTAGTCGCAGCAGTCGCTATTTATCTCGTCGCATACCGCTACTACAGCCTGTTCATCGCTACCAAAGTGATGCAACTCGACCCCAATCGTGCCACGCCCGCTGTCGTTAACAATGACGGTCTGGACTACGTGCCGACCAATAAACACGTCCTCTTCGGTCACCACTTCGCAGCCATTGCTGGCGCGGGGCCGCTGGTCGGTCCGGTCCTGGCGGCGCAGATGGGCTATCTGCCCGGTACGCTGTGGCTGATTGCCGGCGTGGTGCTGGCCGGTGCCGTTCAGGACTTCATGGTCCTGTTCATGTCCACCCGCCGCAACGGCCGTTCCCTCGGCGACATGGTTCGTGAGGAAATGGGCCGCATCCCCGGGACCATCGCGCTGTTTGGCTGCTTCCTGATCATGATCATCATCCTCGCGGTGCTGGCGCTGATCGTTGTGAAAGCCCTGGCCGAAAGCCCATGGGGCATTTTCACGGTGATGGCGACCATCCCGATCGCGATGTTCATGGGCATTTACATGCGCTACATCCGTCCGGGCCGCATCGGTGAAATCTCCGTGGTCGGCGTGCTGTTGCTGCTCGGTTCGATCTGGCTGGGCGGGCAGATTGCTGCTGATCCGGTCTGGGCCAAGGCCTTTACTTTTACCGGGATTCAGATCACCTGGATGCTGATCGGCTACGGTTTCGTCGCTGCGGTATTGCCGGTGTGGCTGATTCTGGCGCCACGTGACTACCTGTCGACCTTCCTCAAAATCGGCACCATCGTGGCCTTGGCGATCGGCATCCTGATCACCATGCCCGACCTGAAAATGCCGGCGTTGACCCAGTTTATCGATGGCACCGGCCCGGTGTGGAAGGGCGGTCTGTTCCCGTTCCTGTTCATCACCATCGCCTGTGGTGCGGTCTCCGGTTTCCATGCGCTGATTGCTTCGGGCACTACGCCGAAGTTGTTGGCCAGCGAAGGCCATGCCCGTTACATCGGTTATGGCGGCATGCTGATGGAATCCTTCGTCGCCATCATGGCCATGGTTGCTGCGTCGGTGATCGAACCGGGCGTGTACTTCGCCATGAACAGCCCGGCGGCGCTTGTCGGCTCTGACGCTGTTACGGTTGCTCAGACCGTCAGCAGCTGGGGCTTTGCGATTACTCCGGAAGCCCTGCAAGCGGTGGCCAAGGACATCGGTGAAACCACCATCCTGGCCCGTGCCGGCGGTGCACCGACCCTGGCGGTCGGTATCGCGCAGATCCTGCACCACCTTCTGCCGGGTGAGAACACCATGGCGTTCTGGTACCACTTCGCGATCCTGTTTGAGGCGCTGTTCATTCTGACGGCAGTCGACGCCGGTACCCGTGCCGGCCGTTTCATGCTGCAGGACTTGCTGGGTTCCTTCGTGCCGGCGCTGAAACGCACCGAATCCTGGACCGCCAACCTGATCGCAACCGCCGGGTGTGTGGCGATGTGGGGTTACTTGTTGTACCAGGGCGTGATCGATCCGCTGGGTGGCATCAACACCTTGTGGCCGCTGTTCGGTATCTCCAACCAGATGCTGGCCGGTATCGCGCTGATGTTGGCGACCGTTGTGCTGATCAAAATGAAACGCCAGCGCTACGTCTGGGTCACCATGTTGCCCGCCGTGTGGCTGCTGATCTGCACCACCACTGCCGGCTTCATCAAGCTGTTCGATGCCAACCCGGCGATCGGTTTCCTGGCCCTGGCCAAGAAGTACAGCGATGCGCTGGCCAACGGTCAGATCCTCGCCCCGGCGAAGAGCATCGATCAGATGCAGCACGTGATCTACAACGCCTACACCAACGCAACGCTGACGGCGCTGTTCTTGCTGGTGGTCTTCAGCATCCTGTTCTTTGCGCTCAAGGTCGGTATCGCCGCCTGGGGCACTAAAGAACGTACGGATAAAGAAGCGCCATTCCAGGCTCTGCCGGACGCTTGATCGAGGATTGCAGCATGTTCAATGACCTGAGTCGCCTCGGTAAATACCTCGGTCAGGCGGCGCGCCTGATGGTCGGGATGCCCGACTACGATACCTACGTCGAGCACATGCAGACCAAGCACCCGGACAAGCCGGTGATGAGTTACGAGGTGTTCTTTCGGGAACGCCAGGAAGCTCGTTACGGAAGCAAGGCCGGGCCGAAGTGCTGTTGATGATCGGTGGCAGTGATGCCACCTGAATAGCTAATAAAGAACCCGGCTGATGAGGCCGGGTTTTTTTTGAGTGGCCGAACTGTGTTGAGTCAGCTTGCGGGGATGGTTTCGAGCGTTTCGAGATCCAGCAGGGTGAAATAACCACGGTCCGGCCTCCAGCCACCCGTATCGATGTGAATCACATTCCCAAGGCTGAGGGGCATATAAAGCGGCGTATGCCCTACGACCAGTGCGCGCAGGCCTTCAACGCCATGCGCCTCCTGCTGATCGATCCGTCTTCGTGACCACATGCAGTAGTGCTGCACCTCCTGCAGACGCCTGTTGCTTTCCGGCGACTCCAGTTCGTTTCGCAGTTGCTGCCATGATGGAAATGGACAATCGGCGTGCACGATGCCGATCAGGCCGTAGGCCGTTTCGACTTCGATCGCGATAGGGAGCTTGGCGAACTGCGCCGCGAATGCTTGCTTCTCGAGCGGCGACAGGCCCAAGAACCATGAGCCGCCATTGTCGATCCAGCTGTCGACGTCGCAGGTATCGAAGTACACCACGTAGTCGTCATGGTTGCCTCGCACCGGGTGGAACCATGCTTTGTCCAGCCAATCGAGCGCATCGTGACACTCGGGCCCACGGTCAATCAGATCGCCAACACTGAACAGGCGATCTACCAAGCGGTTGAATCCGGCTGCATCCAGAGCGTCCTGCAGTCGAGTGAAATGGCCATGAATGTCACCGACCGCGAAATCTCGACCGGCAACGTTTGCGGCGAAGTGCTTGACACGTGACATCTCTAAATTTTCGAGCATGGGAATGCCACTCCGGCAGCTCCCCAACGGGCTAGTCAGTTGAGTTTAGGCCAAGAAGTGGTATTTAACCGTCACCGCCTGCCCGGCAGGCGGCCCGGATCAAGCGCGGTTAGAGTCAGTAACTTGTTGCCTGACCAAAGTGTTTGTCCTGCACGCCGGCGATAAGGTGCAGAGGCACGTGTTGCGCATCGGTGGATGGCACTTCGAAACTTTCCACAATCTGGGTGTGGCGCTCACTCAGCCCGGTCGACTCTTCGACAAGAGCCTTAGCCATTCTCGCGTGGTTCGCTGCGATTTCATTGAGAGTTGACACGTTACATCTCCCGGTGACTGACCAAGCGCATCGCTGGCGTCCTAAGCGTTAATTAAAGTGCTGCCGCGTCAGAATTACGTCGTTCTGGGGCTGCTACGAGCGTCTTGTGCAAACCTTGAGCCAGGCGCTGTCAAAAAAATCGCGCAGCGTTTCCGATGCGACGAATGGTGGTTACTGGCTGCTAAGGGGATATTTCCTGAGCCTATAAAGAGCCTGTACGGCTGGGGAAAAGGTGATTAGACGTGCAGAAGTTGTTTTGTTAAAAAAATAGTGCATGGTCGCTGTTGACGCACCAATGCATCTCCATTCGGTTAGATGGATATCGCCCAACATTGAGCTGGGCAATGATCAATGAGTCTGATGCCGATACAGGGATAAGTAACTGCGACTTTGGCCAACTGCTCGCGCACAGAGGCATTGGGCTCATTGATCCCCTTTCTCTTCCTCAGGTTGATCCTTTCGAACAAAAGAACATCGCGCAGGGGAGTGCGTGCAGGCTGGCCGAGCGCTGGCTGCTCGGGCGATGCCGCGCTACAGTCTTCGTTTTCAGGACAGGGAAGTATCATGTGGATTTTGAAAGTAGTGGTGATTCGACCCATTATCCGCCGATGGCTGATCGCTGTTTCTATCGGTCTTTTTGCAGTGGCGGGCGGTGTACAGGCTCAAACTTCGCCACAGGCGAACCAGGAGATAAAGGGCTTGCTGGATTTTGTGGAGCGCAGTGAGTGTAAGTTCGTGCGCAACGGCAGTGAGTACCCTGGGGCCCAGGCTCGGGCACATCTCGAAAAGAAGCTGAATTATCTTGAAGGCAAGAACCTGGTAAGCAGCGCAGAAGATTTCATCGATCTTGCTGCCACTAAAAGCAGCATGAGTGGCAAAGCCTATGAAGTGCGTTGCCCGACAGGCGTCCAGCCTACGAGCACCTGGCTGAAGATGGAGTTACAGAGGCAACGTCAGCTTCATTGAGCCTATCCCCTGAAACGAGAAAGGCCGGCCGACTTGCCATAATGCTGTTCACTTAGGGGTGGGGTACATATCCGTTTCTGCGGTGATGGCTGATTACGGTTTCGCTCTTACAGCGAGTCCCTTTTTCAAACGCCAAAAAGGAACCAAAAGGCTTTGCCCCTCCATTCGGTGCCTCGCCTAGGCTCGGCATGCCCTCACTCCGGCATTGCTCCGGGGGCCCGCCGCCATCGGCCATCCATGGCCGGGGGCGGCTACCGCGGCATCCTTGCCGCGGTGCCCCCTGCGCAACGCCTGCGTTCGGCCTCTGGGAAAGGGGCAAGCAGATCAAAATCAAGATCAAGATCAAAAGCCAGAGCCTGGCGCGGTACCTGTGGGAGCGAGCCTGCTCGCGAAAAACGTCCGGACACCGCGTTCATTCAGGCAGCACGCGTAATCGTTCACGTTTTTCGCGAGCAGGCTCGCTCCCACAGGGGGAATGCGTACGCTTGAAGAGACAGGCCGGCCGGTAGGCCGCCTCGCTTTTGCTTTTGCGGTGCACGCCCCATCGAGAGGCCGAGTGGAGGTTCTGCGCAGTGGGCAACCCGGCATGGATGCCGGGTTAGCCGCCCCCGGCCATGGATGGCCGATGGCGGCGGGCCCACGGAGTAGGACCGGAGCGAGGGCATGCCGAGCCTTAGCGAGGCACCGAACGAAAGGGGCAAGAGCCCTTGGTTACTTGGGGCTCTTCCAAGTGACTCGCTGTAAAAGCGAAACCAATAGCCGCCGTGACCGCAGAAACGGATATGTACCCCGGCATCAGCCCCCACTTACCGTGCTTTTACATTTCCGGGATTCGTACACGCACGCAGTTGTCATGAAATGAAAAGCCATTGTCGTCTGATGAGAAGCGACTCCCCAGACGGCGTCCTACAGTCCAATCAGCGCAATTCGACGCAGCACGCCCATCTTGCAGATTGGAGAATAAGAAAAAATGGCCAAAGCCGTACGCTTCTACGAAACCGGTGGTCCCGAAGTCCTTCGTTATGAGGAGGTCGAAGTTGGCGACCCCGGTCCAGGCCAGGTTCGTCTTCGTCATGTGGCGGTCGGCCTGAACTATGCCGATACCTACTTTCGCAATGGCACCTACCCGATCCCGATGCCCAACGGCATGGGGGTTGAAGCCTCCGGTGTGGTCCAGGCCATCGGCGAGGGCGTCACCAATGTCCGCGTGGGTGATCGTGTCACCTATACCGGTTTTCTCAATACCTTGGGGGCCTACAGCAGCGAGCGTCTGATCCCGGCCGCACCGTTGATCAAACTGCCGGAAACCATCAGTTTCGAGACCGCCGCCGCCATGACCATGCGCGGCCTGACCTCGTCGTACCTGATGCGGCGCATTTACGATTTCAAGGCCGGCGACAGCATTCTGCTGCACGCCGCTGCCGGTGGCGTGGGCCTGATCGTTTCGCAGTGGGCCAAGCTGCTCGGCCTCACCGTCATCGGTACCGTGTCCACCGAGGTCAAGGGCGAAATCGCCCGTGCCCATGGCTGCGACCATGTCATCAATTACAGCCATGAAGATGTCGCCCAGCGCGTGCGCGAGTTGACGGACGGCGTCGGTGTCAACGTGGTGTTCGACAGCGTCGGCAAGAACACCTTCATGGGTTCGCTGGATTCGCTCAAGCGTCGTGGCCTGATGGTGTGCGTCGGCACGGCATCCGGTCCGATCCCGGCCCTGGATCCGGTACTGCTGGCAATGAAAGGCTCGCTGTTCATGACCCGTCCAGCCCTGGCCGATTACATCGCCGACCCGGCGGAAAAAGCCGCCCTGGCCGGCGAATTGTTCGACCACGTTGGCAGCGGTCGGATCAAGATCGAGATCAACCAGCACTATGCTTTGCAGGATGCCGTGCAGGCCCATCGCGACCTGGAATCACGCAAGACCACGGGCTCTTCGATTTTCGTCATTTAAGGGAGTCGTCTGCCATGAAAGTCGAACAATTGACCTGCAGCATTGGCGCCGAACTGATCGGCGTCAACCTCGCCGACGCGGTCCATGACGACGGTCTTTTTGCCGAGATTCGTGCTCAGTTGCTCAAGCATCGAGTGGTGTTCCTGCGTGATCAGGACATCACTCGCGCCGAGCACGTGGCCTTCGCCCGCCGCTTCGGTGAGTTGGAAGATCATCCGGTGGCTGGCAGCGATCCGGATCATCCCGGGCTGGTGCGCATCTACAAGAACCCGGACCAGCCAATGGACCGCTACGAAAACGCCTGGCACACCGACGCGACCTGGCGCGAGGCGCCGCCGATGGGCTGCGTACTGCGCTGCGTAGAGTGCCCACCGGTGGGCGGCGACACCATGTGGGCCAACATGGTCGAGGCTTATGCGCGTTTGCCGGAGGACGTAAAGGTCAAGATTGCCGACCTGCGCGCCCGCCACAGCATCGAAGCAAGCTTTGGCGCCGCCATGCCGATCGAAAAACGTCTGGCGCTCAAGGCGATGTACCCGGATGCCGAGCACCCGGTGGTGCGCACTCATCCGGAAACCGGAGAGAAGGTGCTGTTCGTCAACGCCTTCACGACGCACTTGAGCAACTACCACACCCCCGATCGCGTGCGCTTTGGCCAGGACGCCAACCCTGGCGCGAGCGAGTTGCTGCGCTACCTGATCAGCCAGGCCTACATCCCCGAGTATCAGGTGCGCTGGCGCTGGAAACCCAACAGCATCGCCATCTGGGACAACCGCAGCACCCAGCACTACGCCGTCATGGATTACCCGCCGTGCCATCGCAAGATGGAGCGTGCCGGGATCATCGGCGACAAGACCTACTGATCGACCCCTACTGCATTCGCACTCGTAAACACGTCTGCCCGGCACGATCCCGGGTGGGCGCGACAATCATAAAAACAGGAGTAACTCATGCAATTCTTCGACGATTCCCTGCACCCGGAAAATATGGAAAAGGTGGTCATCACCGTGGCCCCGTACGGCCCGGAATGGATGCCGGAAGACTTCCCCGAAGACATCCCGCTGACCATGGACGAACAGGTGCAAAAAGCGGTCGAATGTTATGAGGCCGGTGCCACCGTCTTGCACTTGCACGTGCGCGAGCTGGACGGCAAGGGTTCCAAGCGTCTGTCCAAGTTCAACGAATTGATCGCCGGCGTGCGTGAAGCCGTGCCGGACATGATCATCCAGGTCGGTGGTTCGATTTCCTTCGCACCGGAAAGCGATGGCGAAGCCGCCAAGTGGCTGTCGGACGATACGCGACACATGCTGGCCGAGCTGACGCCAAAACCGGATCAGGTCACGGTGGCGATCAACACCACCCAGATGAACATCATGGAACTGCTGTATCCGGAATATCTGGAAGGCACGTCCCTGGCCAATCCCCTGTATCAGGCCGCCTACAGCGAAATGACTGTTCCGGCAGGCCCGGCCTGGGTCGCCGAGCACCTCAAGCGTCTGATGGACAACGGCATCCAGCCGCACTTCCAGCTGACCGGCATGCACGCCATGGAAACCCTTGAGCGTCTGGTGCGCAGGGGCGTCTACAAGGGCCCGTTGAACCTGACCTGGATCGGCATTGGCGGCGGTTTCGATGGCCCTAATCCGTTCAACTTCTTCAACTTCATCCACCGCGCGCCGGACGGTTGCACCCTGACCTCCGAGTCGCTGCTCAAGAACGTCATGCCGTTCAACACCATGTCGATGGCCATGGGTATGCACCCGCGTGTGGGCAATGAAGACACTATCATTGATCACAAGGGCGATCGTTTCGGCTCAGTTGCGCAGATCAAGCAGACCGTGCGTATCGCCCATGAGCTGGGTCGCGAAATCGCCACCGGTAAAGAAGCCCGTGAGATCTATCGCATCGGCGTGCAGTACCAGAGCATCGAAGAAACGCTACTGGCTAACGGCATGGCTCCCAACCGCAAGGCTGGGCAGAAAGGTGTGCCGCAGCGCGGCTGATCGGCAGACGAAGCGGGTGGTCAATGGCCTCCCGCTCGCTGCACTGCAACACGCTTGATAACAACAATAAAACAAAGCTTTGAGGAGGCTGCATGGCCTTTCACCCAATCGCCGCAGACGATGACGACTGTGCTGTCGGTGTTGCGCGACCGTACGCCTGGATCGTCTTCGCACTGACGTTCGGGCTGTTGATTTCCGATTACATGTCACGCCAGGTGCTGAACGCGGTGTTCCCGATGCTCAAGGGCGAATGGGCCCTGAGCGACGGCCAGCTCGGTCTGCTCAGTGGCATTGTCGCGCTGATGGTGGGGCTGCTGACGTTTCCCCTGTCATTGCTGGCGGATCGCTTTGGCCGGGTCAAGAGCCTGGCGTTGATGGCTTTGCTGTGGAGTCTGGCGACACTGGGCTGCGCAGTGGCGCAGGACTATCAGCAGATGTTCATTGCACGATTCATGGTCGGCGTCGGCGAAGCGGCGTACGGCAGCGTCGGCATCGCGGTGGTGATTTCGGTATTTCCCAAACACCTGCGCGCAACGCTGGCCAGTGCCTTCATGGCGGGTGGCATGTTCGGTTCGGTATTAGGGATGGCGCTGGGCGGTGCAATCGCCGCCAAGCTTGGCTGGCGCTGGTCGTTTGCCGGCATGGCGCTGTTCGGCCTGCTGCTGGCGGTGCTTTACCCGATCATCGTCAAGGAAGCGCGCATTGCGCCGCAACGTGCCTCCCTGGCGGCGAACAAGGCGGCGGCAGCGGTCAAGCGTCCGTTGCGTACGCTGTTTTCCAGCCGTTCGGTGATCGCTGCCTACATCGGCAGTGGCTTGCAACTGTTCGTCGGCGGCACCGTGATTGTGTGGATGCCCAGTTACCTCAATCGTTATTACGACATGGCCACGGACAAGGCGGGTGGTGTCGCGGCGATCATCGTGCTGTGCAGCGGTGCGGGGATGATCCTGTGCGGCATGCTCAGCGATCGACTGTCGCGCCATTCGCCGGAGCGCAAAGTCACGTTGGCCATCGCCTTTTGCCTGGGCAGTTGCCTGTTGTTGTCGGCGGCGTTCGCGCTGCCGGCAGGGCCTGTGCAATTGGCGCTGATCTGCCTGGGTATGTTGATTGCCGCCGGCACGACCGGCCCTTGCGGAGCGATGGTTGCCAACCTGACCCATTACTCGGTCCACGGCACGGCCTTCGCCACGCTGACCCTGGCCAACAACATGCTGGGGCTGGCGCCTGGGCCGTTCATCACCGGCAGGGTGTCCGACCTTATTGGCTTGCAAGCTGCTTTTCAATTAGTGCCGCTGGTCAGCATCGCGGCTGGGGCCGTGTTCTTTTATGCCAAGTGTCATTACCACAAGGACATTGCCCGGCTTAAGGGCGAGCGGGTCAACGATCCGGTGGGCGAATCCGTGTTAGAGGTGAAGTTGTGAGTAGTCGTTTACGTATTGATGTGTTCTTCGATTTCATCTGCCCCTGGTGCCTGATCGGCAAGCGTCAACTGGAGCATGCACAGGTACAGTTTCGCAGTCGCCACCCGGATGTGCAGATCACCACGGTGTGGCATGGCGTGCAGTTGCTGCCTCAGTTGCCGGTACAGGGTGAGCCCTTCGCCGATTTCTACCGCAAACGTCTGGGTAATGCCGACGCCATGACCATGCGCCAGGCCCAGGTTCAGCAGGCTGCCGCGGCGGTTGGACTGACCATCGACCTCAGCCAGATCGAGACGATGCCCAACACCGCAGACGCCCACCGTTTGTTCGAACGCGTCAGCGTACTGGGCAATGCTGCTCAGCGTGAAATGTTGCTCGAACGGCTGTTCAGCGCTTATTTCCGCAGACGAGAAAACCTGGGGTGCCGCGAGACCTTGCTCGCCATTGCCCGCTCCTGCGGCGTCGATACGGACGTGGTGCTCGATTGCCTGAAGGGCGACGCCACGCCGTTCGAAGGCTTCCCTGGCGCGACCAGTGGGGTGCCGAGCTTTCAGTTCGACCGTCGCATGACGGTGATCGGTGCACAACCTGCTCAGGCATTGCTCGGGGCCATGAGCCAGGCACTGAAAGAAAGTGATCTTGAGCGGCAACCTGCATGAACCGGCGTATCCCCGTGCCTGCCGGAAAACTCCCGCAGGCGGGCGGTCGTGCGCTGTTCGAATTCGATGACAAAAGCCTGGCGTTATTCAACGTCGAAGGTGACGTGTTCGCCATCGACGACAGTTGCCCGCACCAGGGCGCCTCGCTGTGTGGCGGGCGCCTTGAGGGGCGGGTGATTCAGTGCTGCGCCCATGGCCTGCGCTTCGATTTGCGCAGCGGTTACTTGCTCAATTCCACCGCAGTCAAAGTCGCCAACTACCCGGTCGAGATCATCGACGGCCAGGCATTCATCGTCATCGTTCCCCAGGAGGCCGCGCCATGAGCGCCATCGCTCTCACCCGTATCCACAGCCGAACGCGCGAACTGGCGCCGGGCTTTATCGTCAGTCTGATCGTTGCAGCGGCTGCGTCCTTTTTGTCCGAACACTACGGCGCGCCGGTGATGCTGTTCGCTTTGTTGCTGGGCATGGCGGTGAACTTCCTGGCCGGTGACGGTGCCTGCAAGGCTGGCATCGAGTTCACGGCGCGTACGGTGTTGCGCATCGGTGTGGCGCTGCTGGGCATGCGCATCACCCTCGAACAGATGGCTGCGCTGGGCTGGAAGCCTGTGGCCCTGGTGGTGATTCTGGTGGTGGTGACCATCGGCGTTTCAGTGATCGCAGCCAAGGCGCTGGGCTTTCAGCGTTTGTTCGGCATGCTCACCGGTGGCGCCACGGCGATTTGTGGTGCATCGGCCGCGTTGGCGCTGGCGGCGGCATTGCCGAACCATCCGCAGAAAGAACGCGCGACGTTATTCACGGTGATCGGGGTGTCGGCGCTGTCGACCCTGGCGATGATCGTGTACCCGATGATTGCCAACTGGCTGTCGTTGTCGCCACAAGTGGCGGGCGTGTTCCTGGGGGCGACCATTCACGATGTCGCCCAGGTCGTCGGTGCCGGTTACAGCATGTCGACCGAGACCGGCGATACGGCCACGGTGGTCAAGCTGATGCGGGTTGCCATGCTGCTGCCGGTAATCGTCTGTGCCGCCATGATCACCCGCATGCAGGGTGCCGACCCAACCGGCAAACGACCGCCGCTGCTGCCATGGTTCGCCGTCGGGTTTCTGATTCTGGCCTGTATCAACAGCACCGGCTGGGTGGCTCCGGTAGTGCAGGGTTCGGTCAATGAACTGTCGCGCTGGTGCCTGGTGGTTTCCATCAGCGCCCTGGGCATGAAAACCCAACTCAAGGAGCTGGCAGCGGTAGGCATCAAGCCGATCCTGTTGATGGTGGGGGAGACGGTGTTCCTCGTTGTGCTGGTGCTGTTGTTGCTGCGTTGGGGGCTTTAGATTCTGACGCGATACGTTTTATGGCAGGGCTGCACTGCGGTCGACTCCTAGTCGCAGTGGGGCTCCCGACCGGTGTCACAAACGCCGGTTTTTTGCGGCGACTGTATAAACAGTCGCCGTTTTTTTTGTGTAAGGCCCTGGGGCCTTTTCAGTCGTCCAAGGGTTGCGTGGGGCCGGGAAGGGCGCTCGGCTCGCTGGGTGCCTTGGGTTGTTTTTGCGCGCTGCGCCAAGCCGCCGGCGGCATGCCGAACTGGGTGATGAACCAGCGTGTGAAGGAACTCGCCATGGAGTAGCCGAGCATGTCGGCGATCCGGCCCAACGAGTAATTCGGGTTTTCCAGGTAGCGCAACACCAGGTCACGGCGCACGTCGTTGATCAGGTCGTTGAAGGCGCAGCCGTCGTCTTTGAGGCGACGTTGCAGGGTGCGTACGTTCATGCCCTGGGTCTGGGCAATCTGCTCGATGGTGGCGCGTCCCATCGGCAGCAGCAGGTAGATGGCTTTGCGCACCTCGAACAACATCGAAGGGCCTTCGTGGTTCAGCAGTGAGTCGAGGTAACTCTGGGCGTAGCGCGCCATGGCCGGGTCGGCATGGGGGTTGGTCATGTCGAGGCTGGCATTGGGACAGACGATGCCATTGAACTCGCTGCCGAACTCCAGTTTGCAGCCGAACAGACGGCGATGCAGTTGCAGGTTGTCGGGAGGCTGGTGCGTGAAGTTGACGCTGTAGGGTTGCCAGTGTGCGCCGAGCAGGGCGGCGCACAAGCGGAACATCACGCCGATGGCCAGTTCATTGGCTTGTCGGCAGGGCATCGGCGATTCGGTGACCACCTCTTCGCGAATGATCACCATCTTGCCCGCCTCCTCGATGAAGAGGGCCAGCGAATCGTTCATCAGATGACGGTAGTGCACCAACACTTGCAAGGTGTCACGCAACGTACGCTGGTGACTGAGCAGCAGACTGACCACGCCGAAGTCCGAGAGCTGACGCGACTCGGCCATGCTCAGGCCGAAACTCTGGCAGCCACTGGCGACGGCCGAATCCTCCAACAGACGCACGGCGGCATCGATGGGAATGCGATGTTCAGGGGCTTGCAGCTTGGCTTTGCTCAAGCCGACGCCGGCCAGTACATCGCGTGGGTTGAACCCCAGGTACTGAGTAACCTCCAGGTAGTTGGTCAAGACGGCGGCGCGAACAAGCTTGGGCATGCGAAGGTCTTTCCTGGGCCAGTTGCGATTCAAATTTGCGTGGCGACTATATCCAGCACATCAACAATTGAACAGTTGTGACGTTGGCGAGGGCGCTCGCCCAATGCTGTCCAAAATCACACCGTCGTTGTGCAGCAATCGACGCTCACCCATTGATTACAGTGAGCTGTAGAGAACCTGCGGGGATATTCGACCAATGGTCGCCATGTGCCAACAGCTGGAAATTTGTCATGAAAAGAAAAGTGCCTGACGTCTAATGAAAAGCGCCTCGGGCGGGCGCTCTTTAATGTCAGTCCTACAAAAAGCCCCTGGCGAATAGAGCCAGTCGAGTCATCGAGAAAGCGAAGGTGTTGAAGTGAACAAACTGCAAACTGCAGCAACCGTTCTGATCGTACCGGGTCTGCGCGAGCACGTTGCCGAGCATTGGCAAACGCTGCTTGAAACCAGGCTGTGCAAGGTACGCAGTGTGCCGCCGCTGGACACCGACAAGCTTGATTGCAGCAAGCGGGTCGAAGCGATTCAGCACGCACTTGAACAGATCGACGGGCCGGTGATTCTGGTCGCTCACAGCGCCGGCGTATTGATGGTTGCGCACTGGGCCGCGCGGCACAGTCGGCCGATCAAGGGCGCGCTGCTGGCCGCTCCGCCGGACCTTGATGCCCAATGGCCGCAGGGCTACCCCTCCGCTGAAACCCTGCGTACCCAGGGTTGGGACCCTTTACCCAAAGGCCGGTTGCCGTTCCGCAGTCTGCTGGCCGCCAGTACCAACGACCACCTCGCCAGCGTGGACGCCGCCACGCGCATGGCCGAAGGCTGGGGCAGCGAGCTGCTCAATCTCGGCGAAGTCGGTCATCTCAATCCTGCTGCCGGGTATGGGCACTGGCCACACGCCGAAGCCCTCATCCTCGAGCTGGATCGCTAGTTCAGGCGCCGGTTGGCCCGCGCCATCCGGCATTTGCCCTCATTCCTGAAACCGTAAACCCCTGGAACAAGGGGTTGCGCGAGGGCGGCTGCGCTTAAAACAAATACAAAAAGGCGGAGACAACGCAATGCACAACAATAAGAGTCACGGGTTCGCACCCTCGCGTTACACCTTGTTGGCCTCGGCCATTCTGGCCGCCGCCGTGCCGGTCGCGCAGGCGGTCGAGCTCGACACAGGTAACCCGGACTGGACCGTACGTCTTGATAACACCGTGAAGTACAACTACGGCGTACGCACCGAAAGTGCTGACAAACGCATGCTGGCAACGCCGAACAACAACGACGGCGACTACAACTTCCGCAGGGCCGGGACCAACATCACCAACCGTGTCGACCTGTTGACCGAGATGGATGTGGTCTACCAGAACCACATGGGTTTTCGTGTCAGCGCCGCCGGTTGGTATGACAAGGCCTACGAGAACACCGGTTCCAATTCCAACCCGTTCGTCAACGGTAACGACGCAAGGTCGGGGCTGGTCGCCAACGACCCACGTCTGGCCGGGGTCACCGGTGACAACGTCGGCAACGGCAGCCCGCACCTGAGCAACTATGCTCAGCGTTACTACACCGGTCCGTCCGGCGAAATCCTCGATGCCTTCGTGTTCTACAGCACCGAAGTGGGCGAGGAGTCGCTGCTGAGCGTCAAGGCCGGTCAGCACAACGTGTTCTGGGGCGAGACCATTCTCAACCCGGTGCACTCGATCAGTTACGGCCAATCGGGCCTGGACCTGGCCAAACTGGCTGCCTCGCCCGGTACCGAAGCCAAGGAACTGTTCGTTCCGCGTAACCAGTTGTCGATGTCGTTCACCGTCAATCCCGAGTTGACCGTGGGTGCCCAGTATTTCCTCGATTGGGACGCCGCGCGCCTGCCGGAAGCCGGCACTTATTACGGCGGTTCCGATCTGGTCGGTTTCGGTGCGCAATCTTTCCTGCTGGGCAACACCAATGGCGTGGTGCCGGGCAGTCCGCTGGGGTGTGGTCTGGCGCCCTGCAACGGTCTGACCAATGTGCGTCGCGGTCACGACCTGACGCCGGACAAGCGCGGTGACTGGGGCGTTATGGCCAAGTGGTCGCCGGCCTGGCTGGATGGCACCCTTGGCGTTTACTACCGCGAAACCTCGGAAATCCTGCCGCAAGCCTGGCTGGATGCCAGAGGCCTGAGTTCGGCCAACCCCAACGGCACCCGGCCGGCTGGGCAAGTGCCTGCGGTGGTCAATACGCTCAACTCGCTGAGCACCGCCACCTATCAAATGGCCTACGCCGACAACATCAAGATCGTTGGCCTGAGCCTGTCCAAGGATGTGGGCGGGGTGAGTGTGGGTTCGGACCTGAACATTCGTCACAACATGCCGCTGGCCAGTATTCCGGCGATTGTCAGCACCAACAGTCCGCTGGGCCTGGGCGCGGGTCTTGGCCTGTTGCCGGCGCGTACGGCTGCCACCGGTGTGGTGTATGACACCCCGGAGAGGGGCGACAGCATGGCCGCCACCGGCGACACCTTGCACTGGACGCTCAACGGTCTGATGACCATTGCCAAAACGCCGGTGTTCGATTCGGCAACCCTGCTGGGCGAGCTGTATTACAGCAACCTGCTCAAGCTCGATAGCAAGAACGAGGCGCTCTACAAGGGCAAGGACACCTATCGCGGCATCGACCAGCCGACCCGGGACAACTGGGGCGTCGCGGTCAACTTCACGCCGACCTGGTACCAGGTGTTTCCCGGCGTCGACCTCAACGCACCGATGTCCGTCAACGTGGGCCTTGCCGGCGTGTCGCCAGTGTCCGGTGGCGGCGCCAAAGACACCGGTAACTATGCCGTGGGCGTGGGTGCCGTTGTGTACAACAAATACTTCGTCGACCTGAAGTACGTGGACTCCTTCGGCAAGACCGACAAGTGCGACACCAGCGGTCTGAGTACCGGCGCGGCCAATGCCGGCACCGGCGACGGCTCCACACCCAATGCCTTTAGCGGCAATGAAAACTACGCCTGTTACGGCGGTGGCTACTCAGCCTTCTCCGGTGGGGGGGCCACGACTGAGGACCGTGGCGCCGTTTACCTGACGATGAAAACCACTTTTTGATGCACCACTGATTTGCTCAATGCAAGCAGGAGAATAACAAGATGAAATTCGCAAAAACCGTGTTGGCCGCGTCGCTGGCCATGGTCCTTGCCGCCCAGGCACAGGCCGCTGTTTCAACTCAGGACGCTGCCAAATTGGGCAGCAGCCTGACCCTGGTGGGCGCCGAAAAGGCTGGGAACGCTGATGGTTCCATCCCCGCCTATGAAGGTGGCCTGACCACGCCGCCGGCCAGTTTCAAATCCGGTGACAGCATGCGCCCGGATCCCTTCGTCAACGAAAAACCGTTGCTGGTGATCGACGGTAAAAACGTCGATCAGTACAAGGGCTTGCTCAGTGCAACCACGGCGGAACTGGCCAAACGTTTCCCGAGCTTCCACGTCAATGTCTACCCGACCCACCGCACCGTTTCGCTGCCCAAAGCCATCCTCGACAACGGCGTGAAGAATGCCAGCGGTGCCAAGTCCCTCGAAGGCGGTTTGGCCATCGATAACGTGCTGCCGGGCGTGCCGTTCCCGATCCCGCAGTCGGGCAACGAAGCGATGTGGAACTTCCTGCTGCGCTATCAAGGCGTGAGCATCAATTCCAAGTACGACTCCTGGAACGTTGACTCCGCCGGCGTGCCGAGCCTGGCGACCACCGGCCAGGCGTTCATTTCCTATCCGATCTACGAAAACCTCGCGCAGCCGATCAGCAGCGCCGACGTGTACTACCAGATGAAGCTGTCCTATACCGGCCCAGCGCGCCGGGCCGGTGAAGCGGTGATGCTCAAGGACGCCGCCAACCCGCTGCAGCAACCGCGCCGCGCCTGGCAGTACTTGCCTGGCCAGCGTCGGGTCAAACTGGCACCGAACCTGGCCTACGACACGCCTAACCCCGGCACCGCCGGCGCGGGCACCTACGACGATGTTTTCGTGTTCAACGGTGCACTGGATCGCTACGACTGGAAGCTGGTGGGCAAGCAGGAAATGATCGTGCCCTACAACACCTACAAGCTGACCTACGCCCAGGATCCCAAGTCGCTGACCACCGCCAATCACCTGGCTCCCGATTACGTGCGTTGGGAAAAACACCGCGTCTGGGTGGTGGAGGGCAACCTCAAGGCCGGCGCTCGACACATCTATCAGAAGCGCCGCTTCTACCTCGATGAAGACAGCTGGACCGCTCTGGCCTCTGACCAATACGACGCCCGTGGTCAGCTGTACCGTGGCTCTTTCGCGTTCCTCAGCCAGAGCTACGACAAGCAGATCCCGGATTCCACGCCCTTCATGATCTACGACCTGGTGGGGGGCTCCTACAACATCAACGGCGTGGTCGGGCCTTACGGCGGCATCAAGTACATCGATCCGCTCTCCAAGGCGCAATGGTCGTCGGAATCCCTGGCCGGCAGCGGCATTCGCTAAGCCAAACGCAAGTAAGCGCCCGCAAGGTCCACGGCTGACAAGGCGTGGACCGTGCGGCGGTCGGTGCACGCCGATCGTCGCGGGCGCCAGGTGTGAACGTCAGACACACGGATGTGTGTCCCGGCGCGGTTTTCCGAAGAGGACGCGGTATGTGTTCGTATAAGAATTATTTGCAGGTGGCGTTTGGGGTTGTGCTCGGCCTGTTGCAGGGCATCACCCACGCGGCCGATTACGTCGATGTGCTGGACCTGCCCGCCAGGGTCAGTGCCTTGGCCATCAACAGTCCGTTGTCCGGCATGGCCCGCGCCGGTGAGCGCGTGATCGCCGTCGGCCAGCGTGGCCATATTCTGTTTTCCGATGATGCCGGTCAGCACTGGCAGCAGGCCGCGGTGCCGGTCAGTGCCGACCTCAATGCCGTCAGCTTTCCATCCGCCACCCAGGGCTGGGCGGTGGGCGGCGACGGTGTGGTGTTGCACAGCAACGATGCAGGTGCGACCTGGCGCAAGCAACTGGACGGCCGCGAGATCGGGGCCTTGTTGGTCAAGCATTACGGTGCGTTGGCCAGTGCCGAACCTGACAACGAACAATGGCCACTGCTGGTCGCCGAAGGTGAGCGCCTGGTGGTGCAGGGCGCCGACAAACCCTTGCTCGATGTCTGGTTCGCCAACGACCGCCTCGGCTATGTGGTCGGGGTGTTCAACCTGATCCTGCGCACCGAAGACGGCGGCCAGAGCTGGACCCCGTTCCAGGACCGCACCGACAACCCGCAGGGCTTTCACCTCAACGCCATCGCCTCCACCGGCGATGCGCTGTACATCGCCGGCGAACAGGGCTTGTTGCTGAAATGGAATGACGCCCAACAGCGCTTCGCCGCTGTGCAGACACCTTATCAAGGCAGTTTTTTCGGTGTGCTCGGCAAACCCGGGGAAGCGCTCGTCTACGGCTTGCGCGGCAATGTGCTGCGCAGCACCGATGGCGGTCTCAGCTGGACCCCGCAGGACACTGGCCTGCACGTCAGCATCACCGCCGGCATCGTCGATGCGCAAGGTGATTACCGCTTGTTCACTCAGGGCGGGCAGATGCTGGTGAGCCAGGGCGCCGGTGCGCAACTGCACTGGTTGCAGCAAGCCGAACCGGTTCCGGTGACGGGCGTCACGCGCGCCGCCAACGGTGCGCTGGTGGTGGTTGGCAGCCGTGGTGCACGGACGCTGTCCGTTGAATAAGCCCTCGAACCCTTAGAGCGAGAACCCAGACATGGGCCATATCAAACAAGAAACCATGCCGGTGATCCGCGATCTGCGGGACTTCGACCGCCAATCCGGCAATCGGCTGGAGCGGCTGGTGTTCAACTACCGTCCGCTGTTCATGCTGCTGATGGCGCTGGCCACCGTGGTGTTGGGCTACATGGCCGCGACTCGCCTGGAGCTGCGTCCAAGCTTCGAGAAAATGATTCCGCAGAGTCAGCCGTACATCCAGAACTTCCTGGAAAACCGCCAGTCGCTGCGCGGTTTGGGCAACTCGGTGCGGGTGGTGGTGGAGAACACTCAGGGCGATATTTTCGACCCTGGCTATCTGGATGTGCTCAAGCAGGTCAATGACAAATTGTTCCTCACCGAAGGCGTCGATCGCGCCTGGATGAAGTCGTTGTGGAGCCCGGCGGTGCGCTGGACTGAAGTCACCGAGGAAGGGTTCCAGGGTGGCCCGGTGATGCCCGATACCTATGAGGGCAAGCCTGAGCAAATAGAACAGCTGCGCCAGAACATTTCCCGCGCCGGTATCGTCGGCAGCCTGGTGGCCAGCGACTACAAATCGAGCATGCTGATCGTGCCGCTGCTGGACAAGGCCACGGCCAGCGGTCAGCGCATCGACTACCACGCCTTTTCGCAGATGCTCGAGGAGCAGTTGCGCGACAAGATCGAATTCGCCGGCGACAGCGCTGCACGCAAGGCCGGGGAGGAGGGCAAGGGCCAGTACAAAGTCCGGGTGATCGGTTTCGCCAAACTGATGGGCGACCTGATCGACGGGCTGATTCAGGTGATGATGTTCTTCGGCCTGGCCGTGGTCACTTCGCTGATCATCATTTACGCCTACACCCGATGCGTTCGCAGCACCTTGCTGGTGGTCGGCTGCTCGTTGATCGCGGTGGTCTGGCAACTCGGCATTGTCGCCTGGCTCGGCTATGCCATCGACCCGTACTCGGTGCTGGTGCCTTTTCTGATCTTCGCCATCGGCGTGTCCCATGCGGCGCAGAAGATGAACGGGATCATGCAAGACATCGCCCGTGGCACCCACAAACTCATCGCCGCACGCTACACCTTCCGCCGTCTGTTCATCGCTGGCGTCACCGCGCTGCTGGCCGACGCCGTCGGATTCGCGGTGCTGATGCTGATCGATATTCCGGTGATCCGCGACCTGGCAATCACCGCCAGCATCGGTGTGGCGGTGCTGATTTTTACCTCGCTATTGCTGATGCCGGTGGCGCTGTCTTATGTCGGCGTCGGCACCAAGGCGGCCGAGCGTGCGCTGAAAATCGACACGCGCGCAGAAGGGCACAAAGGCTTCGGCAAACTGTGGGACTTGCTCGACCGCTTCACCACGCGCAAGTGGGCCACGGGGGCGGTATTGGTCGCGGTGCTGATGGGCATCGGCGGCTTCATGGTCAGCCTGCAACTGAAGATCGGTGATCTGGAAAGTGGCGCACCGGAGTTGCGTGCCGACTCGCGCTATAACCGTGACAACGCCTACATCACCAGCCACTACGCGCTGTCCAGTGACCTGTTCGCGGTGATGATCAAGACTGCGCCGGAAGGCTGCTTGAACTACAAGACGCTGGTCCTCGCCGACCGTCTGGCCTGGGAACTACAGCAGTACCCGGGCGTACAGGCCACGGCTTCGTTGGTCAACGCGGTGCGCCAAATCACCGCCGGCACCTATGAAGGCAACCCCAAGCTCAACAGCATCCAGCGCAATCAGGACGTGCTGAACTACGCCGCGCAACAAGCCTCGGTCAACTCCCCGGAGTTGTTCAACACCGATTGTTCGCTGATGCCGGTGATCACCTTCCTCAAGGACCACAAGGCCGAGACCCTGGATGCCGTAGTGGGCATCGCCGAGAAATTTGCCCGGGAGAACAACAGCGAAGATCGCCAGTTCCTGCTGGCGGCCGGGTCGGCCGGGATTGAGGCAGCGACCAACATCGTGGTGCGCGAGGCCAATCGCACCATGCTGCTTTACGTCTATGCGGCGGTGACGCTGTTCTGCCTGATCACCTTCCGCAGTTGGCGCGCGACCCTGGTCGCCCTGTTGCCACTGGTGCTGACTTCGATCCTCTGCGAGGCGTTGATGGTGGCCATGGGCATTGGCGTGAAAGTCGCGACCCTGCCGGTGATCGCATTGGGCGTAGGCATCGGCGTGGATTACGCGTTGTACCTGCTCAGCGTGCAACTGCATTTCCAGCGCCAGGGCTTGCCGCTGTCTCAGGCTTACCGCAACGCCGTGTCGTTTACCGGCCGGGTCGTGGGCCTGGTGGGCATCACCCTGGCAGCCGGCGTGGTGTGTTGGGTCTGGTCGCCGATCAAGTTCCAGGCCGACATGGGCATCCTGCTGACCTTCATGTTCCTGTGGAACATGCTCGGCGCGCTGGTGCTGATTCCAGCCCTGTCGTACTTCCTGCTGCGTCACCCCGTTGCGCAAGCCCAAGTGGCGCAAGCCGCTGAAACCGAAACCTCTCAACGCCAGGGTATGCCGCATGCCCTGACCACTTCCGAGTAAGCCAACCATGTCTGATTACAAAGCTCCTTTGCGCGATATGCGCTTCGTACTCAACGAAGTCTTCCAGGTTTCCCGGCTATGGGCCCAATTGCCTGGCCTGGCTGAGGTGATCGATGAAGAAACAGCCGCGGCGATCCTTGAAGAGGCCGGCAAAATCAGCGGTGAAGTTATCGCACCGCTGAACCGCAGCAGCGACGAGCAGGGCTGCACCTGGAGTAACGGCGCGGTCCAGGCGCCGGACGGTTTTGTCGCGGCCTACCAGGCATTCGCCGACGGCGGTTGGGTGGGTGTTGGCGGCGATCCGCAGTTCGGTGGCATGGGCATGCCCAAGGCCATTTCGGCTCAGGTCGAGGAGATGGTCAACTCGGCAAGCCTGTCGTTCGGCCTGTACCCAATGCTGACCGCCGGCGCGTGCCTGTCGATCAATGCCCACGCCAGTCAGGAACTCAAGGAACGCTATCTGCCGAGCATGTACGCCGGCACCTGGACCGGTTCCATGTGCCTGACCGAGGCGCATGCCGGCACGGACCTGGGGCTGATACGCACCCGTGCCGAACCTCAGGCCGATGGCAGTTTCAAGATCAGCGGCAGCAAGATCTTCATCACCGGCGGCGAGCACGACCTGACCGAAAACATCATTCATTTGGTGCTGGCCCGGTTGCCGGATGCACCGGCTGGTCCCAAGGGGATTTCGCTGTTTCTGGTGCCCAAGGTGCTGGTCAATGCTGATGGCTCGCTGGGTGAACGCAACGCGCTGTCCTGCGGTTCCATCGAGCACAAGATGGGCATCAAGGCCTCCGCTACGTGCGTGATGAACTTTGACGGGGCGACCGGCTGGATCATCGATGCGCCGAACAAGGGCCTGGCGGCGATGTTCACCATGATGAACTACGAACGTTTGGGCGTGGGTATCCAGGGCCTGGCGTTGGGTGAGCGTTCGTACCAGAACGCCGTCGAATACGCCCGTGACCGCCTGCAAAGTCGTTCGCCGACGGGCGCGCAGAACAAGGACAAAGCGGCCGATCCGATCATCGTGCACCCGGATGTGCGGCGGATGCTGTTGACCATGAAGGCCTTGAACGAAGGCGGGCGGGCGTTCTCCAGCTACGTGGCCCTGCAATTGGACACCGCCAAGTACAGCGATGACGCGGCAACCCGCAGCCGTGCCCAGGAACTGGTGTCGCTGCTGACCCCGGTGGCCAAGGCGTTCCTCACCGACATGGGGCTGGAAACCACGGTGCATGGCCAGCAGATCTTCGGCGGCCACGGTTACATCCGCGAATGGGGCCAGGAGCAACTGGTACGCGATGTGCGCATCACCCAGATCTACGAAGGCACCAACGGCATCCAGTCACTGGACCTGGCCGGGCGCAAAATCGTCGGCAGTGGCGGGGCGCTGTACCGGCTGTTCGCTTCCGAAATCCGCAACTTTACCGCCAATGCCTGCGCTGACCTCAGCGAGTTCACCAAACCATTGAACGCCGCCGTCGACACCCTCGACGAACTGACCGCATGGCTGCTGGACCGAGCCCAGAACAACCCGAATGAAATCGGCGCGGCTTCGGTCGAGTACCTGCACGTGTTCGGCTACACCGCGTACGCCTACATGTGGGCGCGAATGGCCAAGGCTGCCATGAGTACGCATTCCAAAGACGATTTCTACGCCAGCAAACTGGCCACCGCGCGCTTCTACTTCGCCCGTCTGTTGCCACGCATCCACTCGTTGAGTGCATCGGCCAAGGCTGGCAGCGAATGCCTCTATCAATTGGATGCAGAGCAGTTCTGAGCCCACGTAAAAAGGACCGGGAACCACAACCATGATGGCGACAAAAATAATTCCGCCCGCCGACGGCGCCTATGCCTATCCCTTGCTGATCAAGCAATTGCTGCTGTCCGGCGTGCGCTACGAGCCGGGCAGGGAAATCGTCTACGCCGACAAACTGCGCTACAGCTACCAGACCCTCAATCAGCGGATCCGTCGGCTGGCCAACGCCTTGACCGCTGCCGGCGTCAAGGCGGGTGATACCGTGGCCCTGCTCGACTGGGACAGCCATCGCTACCTGGAATGCTTCTTTGCCGTACCGATGATCGGCGCGGTGCTGCATACCGTGAACATCCGTCTTTCGCCGGATCAGGTGCTCTTCACCATGAACCATGCCGAGAATGACCTGGTGCTGGTACATGATGATTTCCTGCCGCTGGTAGAACAGATTCACGGACGGCTTGAAACCGTCAAAGGTTACCTGCAGCTCACGGACGACACAGCAACCGACACGTCGTTACCGGTGCTAGGGGAGTATGAAAACCTGTTGGCCGGCTCGGCCGACCAGTACGACTTTCCCGATTTCGATGAAAACTCCGTCGCGACCCTGTTCTACACCACGGGCACCACTGGCGACCCTAAAGGCGTGTATTTCACCCACCGCCAATTGGTCTTGCACACCTTGAATGCCGTGGGCACGTTGGGCGTCTATCAAGGCCTGCCGTTGCTGCGTTCCGATGATGTGTACATGCCGATTACCCCGATGTTTCACGTGCATGCCTGGGGTGTGCCTTATGTCGCCACCCTGATGGGGCTCAAGCAGGTGTACCCCGGCCGCTACGAACCCAACAGCCTGGTCAGGCTGTATCGAGAGGAGAAGGTCACTTTTTCCCACTGCGTGCCGACCATTCTGCAAATGATCCTGAGCTGTGAAGAAGCAGACCAGACCCGTTTCGATGGCTGGAAAATGCTTCTGGGCGGCAGCGCACTGACGCTGGGAATTGCCAGCGAAGCGAGTGCCAAAGGTATTCAGGTGCACAGCGGTTACGGCATGTCGGAAACCTGCCCATTGCTGTGCCTGACCTACCTGCGTGATAAGGACCTCGAACAGTCCACGCAAGCCCAACTGGCCACCCGCATCAAGACTGGCACGCCGGTGCCGATGGTCGACCTGAAAATCATCGATGCCAATGGCAATGACGTTGCCCATGACGGCGAGTCTCTGGGCGAGATCGTGGTGCGCGCCCCCTGGCTGACCCAAGGCTATTTGAAGGAGCCCGAAAAGGGCGCCGAGCTATGGCACAACGGCTGGATGCACACCGGCGATCTGGCCTCCATCGACGCCTTGGGAGGGGTGGAAATCAAAGATCGAATCAAGGATGTCATCAAGACGGGCGGGGAGTGGATCAGCTCCCTGGAACTGGAAAGCCTGATCAGCGAACACGCGGCGGTGATGTCGGTCGCGGTCGTGGGCATTGCCGATGAGCAATGGGGCGAACGGCCGATGGCGCTGGTGGTGTGCGAGCCAGGGCAGTATCTCGATCGCAAGATCCTGGAGACGCACCTGCAAGGGTTTGTCGAGCGTGGCCGCATCAACAAATGGGCGATCCCCAAGCAGTTCAAGTTCGTCGCCGAAATCCCTAAAACCAGCGTCGGGAAGATTAACAAGAAGCTCATCCGGGAAAGTGAAGTGGGCTGAAAAAGGTGCGGTTGGGGGGGCTGCGTCAACCCTGATCACACGTCACCAGGTGTTCTCTTTCGGATCAGCTGCTTTAAGGAACTGATGACTTGGCGGTGAGCTGCGCGGCTGACCACGGTGCGGGTCAATGCGCGAATATCGTGGTCGGAAGCACGGCTCACCGAGGCCTCAATTGGTATCAAGCGTGAGAACGAGTCTTTACCGAGTCAGACACAGTGTGCTGATCGAGCGGCTGACTATTCGGAAACGTTTCTGGCGACAGAGAATTATTCGCAATCGCTCCCAGAGAATGAGGTGCATTAATTCTCGAACTCAATCGCTCAACAAATGACTCAGCTCCAGCAAGGCTGCGGAAACTTGCACCCCACAGATCCATGTGAACCCACCAGAGATTCTGTACAGGATCTTTTTCAATATAAATGTTCATTTACGGCGCTCGGCGATACAGGGTTTCAATCATCCTGACCTGTGCAGAGTCATCCTTTGTTCTCTAAGCACGATGACGGTAGCCATTCATGCTGTTGATCTTCCTGGTTGTTAGCCTGTACTCGAATAACCGGCAGGCTGTTGATAAAAATCAAGCCTTCTGGCCTATTTCCCAATAGCCTGATGCCGCGTGTCGGATTCCTGCACTTGTGCCGCGTCAATTGAATATTGGCGGGCGGCTATCTGATCAGGGTCTTTTTTCGCTGACGGTTGCCGTCAGCTTGTCCGCTTCGGTCACCCAACCGCCGCCTGTTGCCTTGTAAACATCGATCATGGCGGTGAACACCGAACCCCGGGTTTGGGTGTAATTCAACTCGGCATCGAACAAGCTGCGTTCGGCATCCAGGACTTCTATGTAGCTGGTGTATCCATTGTCGTAGCGCAATCGCGCAAACCTGGTGTAAGTACGCAGCGCCTCGACCTGACTGGCTTGGGAAGCCATCTGCTCGCGGGATTTGCTCGCCGCCACCAACGCGTTTTCAACATCCCTGAAGGCTGATTGAATCGACTGCTGATAGACCAGCAAGGTTTGTTGTTGAAAGGCCTCGGTCTGTTGGACCTGACCGGCGATCCCGCCAGCGGTGAAAATGGGCATGCTCGCGCCGACACCATAGGACCAGGTGGCGGCCGGTCCGGTGAACAAATTCGAGAGTTGGTTACTGACTGAGCCCAACAGCCCGGTCAGGGATATCGTCGGGAAGTACAGCGCCTTGGCGGCACCGATACGGGCATTGGCGGAGATCAGGTCCAGTTCGGCCTGACGTAGATCGGGGCGTCGCTCCAGCAAGTCCGAAGGCAACCCGGCGGGGACCGATGGCAGGGTCAGTTGCGTCAGATCACGGCCTCTGATGATGGGTCCCGGATTGCGTCCAAGCAGCACCGCCAAATTGTTTTCCTGTTGCGCCACCTGGTATTCGAGTAGCGATACAGACGCTTGGGTGCGCTGGAATTCGGAGAGGTTTTGCGCCAGTTCCATTTCGGAAATGGTGCCGGCGCCAAAGCGCAGTTTAAAAATTCCGTAGGAGTCGCCGCGGGCCTTGGCGGTGGTGCGGGCGATTTCCAGCTGCCGGTCAAGATCGCGTAGCGCTATGTAGCTGGATGCCACCGACGATACCAGGCTCAGAATGACCGAACGCCGACCTTCCTCCGAGGCCAGCAAGTCAGCCCGCGCCGACTCATTGAGTCGCCGTAAACGACCCCAGACGTCCAACTCCCAGCTCACATTGAGGGTCGTCTGGTAGTTTTTGTAAATCGGGTCGACGCTGGAATCCAATGGCACCGGGCCGTTGTCGCGCGGTGCCCTGGCGCGACTGCCTTGCGCGGCGGCGCCGATTTGCGGAAACATCTGCGAGCGCACCACACCGTAACGCCCCTGGAATTCCTCGACCCGGGCGGCGGCAATCTTGATGTCTTTATTCTCGACCAGCGCACTGCGGATCAAGTCATTCAGGACCGGATCCTTGAACTGTTCCCACCACAGGGTGTTGGACAGATTGTTGGCCTCCTGCTCCGCATAGCGATAGGCAGCAGGGGTGTCTGTGGCAGGGCGATGATAATCCGGGCCGAGCATACAGCCCGTCAGGCCCAGGCAAATCAACAACGGGAGATGGCGTGTGCGCATCTCAATCCCCCTCATGTCTGTGCAGGGGGGCGCCGCCGGGAATCTCCCCGGGCGACGTTAACAAAGGTGGCGGGGTTGTCTGTTTGATCGCGCCTTTTTTCTCAGTCAAACGTTCAACGAGGTAGTAGAAGAGAGGGATAAAGAAGATGGCGATGACGGTCGCCGCCAGCATCCCGCCGATCACACCTGTACCGATGGAGTGTCGACTGTTTTCGGATGCCCCGACGGCAATGGCCAGCGGAACGCAACCCAAAATGAACGCCAGGGACGTCATCACGATAGGCCGCAAGCGCTCCCTGGCGGCAGTCATTGCAGCATCATAGGCAGACATGCCGTTTTCCCGGTTCAGTACCGCGAACTCGAAAATAAGGATGGCGTTCTTGGCGGCCAGGGCCACCAGCATGGTCAAGCCGATCTGGAAGTAGACGTCATTGCTTAACCCCCGGATCAGGACGGCAAGCAGTGCACCGAACAATGCGAAGGGCACCGCCAGCAATACGCCGACGGGCAGGGACCATTTCTCGTACTGAGCCGCCAGGATCAGGAACACCATGATCAGGCCGAAGATGAACACCTGAGAGGAGGCTCCCCCGCTTTTTTTCTCCTCGAAGGCTTCGCCACTCAAGGCCAGGGCGTAGTCGTTGGTCATGATTTCAGCGCTGATTTCTTCCAGGGCCTTGAGCGCTTGGCCGGAACTGTAGCCGGGTGCCGCGTTGGCAGTGAGTTTGACCGCCGGGAAGTTGTTGAAACGGGTCAGCAGGTCGGGACCGGTGACGTAGCGGGTGGTCAGCAGGGCCTTGAGCGGCACCATCCCAAGGTTTTTGCTGCGCACGAAAATCTGCTGCAAGTCTTCGGCCTTGAGCCGATAGCTCGGTTCAGCCTGCAGAATCACCTGCCACAGGCGGCTGAATTTATTGAATTGAGACACATAGAGAGAGCCGAACATGGTTTGCATGGTGCTGTAGACGTCTTCCACCGGCACCCCCAGCGTCTCTGCCTTTTCTCGGTCTACGTCGACCAGCAATTGCCGGGAAAACACATTGAAGGTGGAGGTGATAGCGCCGAGTTCCGGGCGCTGTTTGGCTTTCGCGACAAGGGTGCCGACCATCTCAGCCAATTGGTCGACGGTGGCGTCCCCCTTACTTTGAACCCATACCTCCATGCCGCCTGTAGTGCCCAGGCCGGGAATGGAGGGCGGATTGACCGGAAGAATGATCCCGCCCTGTACCGTGGAAAAAGCGCGGGCAGCTTTCTGAATCACCGCAGGGGCACTTTGTGCCTTGATTGTTTCCGAGTCCTTGTAGCGCTCCTCGAAATCCTTGAACCCGACGAAAAAGGCGCCGGCATTGTTCTTGTTCTGGCCGTCGAGCAGGCTGTAGCCGTTAACGATGGCGACGCCCTCGACGGCCGCATCGTTCATGAAGAAGTCACTGGCTACTTTGCCCACCTCGCCGGTGCGATCCAGGCTCGCGGCATCGGGCATGATCACGGCCCCCAGCAGATAACCCTGGTCTTCCGGTGGCAGGAAGGCACTGGGAATGCGCTGCGCCATCACCAGAATCAGAGCGATCATGCCGGCAAAGAGTAACAATGCCAGGACAAAGCGCTTGATCATAAACGCCACCGAGCGTGAGTAGCCCTCGGTCATGCGTTCGAAGTTGCGCTCGAACCAGCGGAAAAAAGCGTTTTTTTCGCCGTGTTGGGGCTTGAGCAGCAGGGCCGCCAAGGCCGGCGAAAGTGTCAAGGCCACGAGGCCTGAGATCACCACGGAGATGGCGATGGTAATCGCAAACTGTTTGTAGAGTTGGCCAGTGATTCCCCCCATGAATGCCACCGGGATGAACACCGCGCACAGCACCAGCACGATGGCCACCACGGGACCGGCCACTTCATCCATGGCGCGTTTGGCCGCCTCCTTGGGGTTCATCTTGTGCACGTGCATATTGCGTTCGACGTTTTCAATCACCACGATGGCGTCGTCCACCACGATGCCGATGGCCAGCACCATGCCAAACAGCGTCAGCATGTTCACCGAAAACCCAAGGGCCGACATGCCGATAAAGGTGCCAACAATCGACACCGGCACGGCGAGCACCGGGATCAGTGTGGCGCGCAGGCTCTGCAGGAAGATGAAAACCACCACGACCACCAACACCAACGCTTCGAAAAAGGTGTGTATCACCTCGGAAATCGACGCGCGGGTAAACGCGGTGGTGTCCATCACGATTTTGTATTCGATCCCTTCGGGAAAGGTCGTCTTCATTTGCGCCAGGGTTGACGTCACGGCTGCCGAGACGTCCAGCGCGTTTGCCCCCGGTTGTTGGTACACCGCGATCAATGTGGCGGGACGTCCCTGATAGGTGCTGCGCAGGGAGTAGTCTTTTTGCCCGAGCTCGGCTCGACCAATGTCCTTCAGACGAACAATGGCAGCCCCGTCATTGCTCGCGCGCAAGATGATGTTCTCGAACTCCGCAGGTTCAGTCAGGCGTCCCTTGGTGGTCACGGCAAAAGACTGTTCCACGGCCTGGCCCGTCGGGGATTGACCCACACGGCCTACGGCGAATTGCTGGTTCTGGTTGGTGACCGCTTTCTGCACGTCAGCGGCAGTAATCCCCAACTGGGCCATTCGATCGGGTTTGAGCCAGATCCGCATGGCGTAGTCCGGTGTGCCAAAAATACTGGCTTGGTTGGCGCCCGGAATACGCTTGATCGCATCCAGAATGTAGAGGTTGGCGTAGTTGGCGACATAGGTGCTGTCATAGCGGTCGCCGGCAGAATACACGGCAAGAACCATCATGAACGCCGAGGATTTTTTCTGTACCTGAATACCCTGGCTCTGAACCGCGGAGGGCAATTGCGGCAGGGCCAGATTGACCCGGTTTTGCACGTCCACCTGGGCAAGAGAAGGGTCGGTGCCAATCTCGAAGAAGACGTTGAGGGTCATGTTGCCCGTCGCGGAGCTCGACGAGTTCATGTAGATCATGTTGTCGGCGCCGTTGACCTGCTGCTCGATTGGCGCTGCCACGTTATTGGCCACGACCTGTGCATCTGCCCCCGGGTAGGTTGCTGAAACCGTAATTTGCGGTGGCGTAATATCCGGGTACTGGGCGACCGGCAATTTAGCCATCGCCACTGCGCCAGCCAAGGTGATGATGATCGAGATCACCGACGCGAAGATGGGTCGATCAATGCAATAGTGTGAAATGCTCATGGGCTGCGCCCAGTGTCTTGCGCCGATTTGGCAGGTGTCGGTTTCGCCGTTGTGTCGCCTGCCTGCGCGGGGGGAGCGGGGGAGATGATATTCAGCGGCCCTCCGGGCGTCACTCTGATCGCTCCGTCGACCACTATGCGTTCGCCCGCTTGCAAGCCTTGGGTAATGAACCAGTCATCGCCATGCCAGTCACCCACTTCGACAACGCGTTGTTCGGGCTTGCCCTCTGCATTGATCACCCAGACGAAGTGGCTCTTGGAACCCTCCAGAACTGCCTTTTGCGGCACCACAATGGCGTTCGGCCTGGAAGCTCCGATTGCCCGCGCCCGTACGAATTGGCCGGGACGCAGTTGGCCGTTGGGGTTGGCCACCACGGCGCGGACCAGAAAGGTGCCAGTGTCCTGGCTATAAGAGGGCGCAGCAAAATTCAGGCGACCACGGTCAGGTACCACTGACCCGTCGGCCAGCACCACTTCTACGACAAACTCACTGCGCAAAGGGAATATGAGGTGCCCGGAGGCAATCTCGTCGCGGTACTTGAGCGTCTCGTTTTCCGAAAGACTGAAGTTGACGTAGATCGGGTCCATCTGTGAGACGGTGGTCAGCAGCCCGGACTCACCTGGTGTGACATAACTGCCTTCCTGCTTTTTGGCAAAGCTTGAAAGGCCGGTGAGGGGAGAGGCGATGGTGGTGTAACTGAGGTTCAACTGCTCGGTTCGAACCGTGCCCTCGGCGGCAAGCACGGCGGCCCGGGTCTGACGCTCATCGCCGACCGCATTGTCCAGATCCATCTTGCTGACCGCATTCTGCGCCGCCAAGGGACGGACACGGGCCAGTGTGGCCTTGGCCACTTCCCAGCGTGCCTGTTGTTGAGCCAATTGGCCCTGCGCCGACAGCAACGAGGCTTCAAAAGGTTTACGGTCCATCTGGAACAGCGTTTGCCCGCTTTTCACCAAATCGCCTTCGGTGTACAGCCGCTTTTCCAGGAAGCCGGCAACCCGGGCGCGGATCTCCACCTCTCGGGAACTCTGTGTTTGGGCAACGAATTCGAACGTCACCGGGGTGTTGCGCGCGGTGACCGTCATGACCGTTACATCGGGGGCTTGACGGGCAAGCGTAGTGGGCTCTTTGCCGCAACCTGCAACCAGGCTTAAGACCCCTACCATAATGGCGATGGGCAAACCGACGAGCTGTCTGACAACGTTCATGTTTGCGCCCATGCCCATACTCCATAAAGGTCACTCGAACAAAAGCGTAGCCACTATGTCTTCACAATGCGAACTAATAAACCGAGGAAAATTTCACTGAAATCAATGATCACGACGAGCCAGCCGAGCAACCCATGGATTGGCACTCAAACCATGTAGTAGCACGCTGAGTAAAACGGTACAGACAGCGGTAGCCACCAAGGTACGACTGGCTTGTAGAGGGAAGTCCAATATCATCACGGCAAAGACGATACTTGCCAGACCTCGCGGGCCAAACCAACCGATGAACAGGCGGGTTTCGAAATCGAAACGAGTCCCTGCCAGGCTGATGAGCACAGGCAGTATGCGAATCACGGTCAGACTGAGCACTGCGTAGAGCCAGATGTTCAGGGTAAGACTGCTCCAGGCCCGAGGGATGACCAGCGCGCCAAATACGACCCAGGTAATGACCGATAACAGGCTGGCGAATTCTTCGCTGGCCTTAAGCAGGTGATGTTTTTGCTCGGTAAACAAATAGCTTGCGAACAACCCGCCGACGAACGCGGCGATAAACCCGCTACCGCCTAATGCTTGCGCTGTGGCGAAGCAAAGAATGGCTAACCCGGGCAGTGTCAGTTGTGACCACATGGGAGTTTGCCAATGGTGTTTTTCGGAGTGACGCTGCAACAGCCAGGCGATAAGCGTAAGGGCGATACCGATGACTGCACCGATGCCCAACTCCTCGACAATCAACTCCACGGCCAGCGAGAGGGGGGACTGCGTCTGCTGTTCGACCAGCAGGGCCAGGAACATCAACAGTACTGGAACGCAGATGCCATCATTCAAACCGCTCTCCACGTTTAACCCTTCACGCACGGACGCCGAAACCTTGGGATTGCTCACAACGGCCTTACCCAGCGCAGCATCGGTGGGCGCCAGAAGGGTCGCCAGTATTGCCAATTCCACCAGGGGCACCTGCGGGAACAGCCAAATGCCGACCAACCAACCACTTAGCATGGTCAGTGGAAGCCCTATCATCAATAAGCGCAGCGGCAATCCTTCGTGCGCTCTTAGAACCTTGAGGTCGGCGTTGGCTGCATCGCTGAAGAGAACAATCGCCAATGTCAGTTCTGCGAGGATCTTGAGGCCGTCCTTGTCAATCCGGGGTTGGAGAATCCCCAGAAACGCCGGGCCGAGAATCAGACCGGCAAGCATGAACATGAGCGGACCATTGAGCAGACGTGACTCGAAACGCCCCGCAAATAGGCTGTAGGTCAGGAGGAAAGCGGCAAGCAGGGCTAAGTTCTGATACATCGATGACCTGCTTGTCCAGGTTGATGCTACGGCAATGGCATCATTGCCCTTCTGACTCGGCGCTTAAAACGCAGAAAAGTCAGGTTATTCCAGATGCTCGGGTTTGACCGTGTCCCCCGACTTCATATCCAGCTGCACCCTGACATCTTCGAACATCAAGTCGTAGTTTTTATGCATTGAACCGATGGCGCTGTACATCTTGGGTATGCCGTACTTCTCTGCAATTTGCGTGACGTTGCGACCAAAGTTGTAGGCCTGGTCCTTGGGCAGGAAGAATTTTTCTTCCATCTCCCGGCCCTGGATATTGCCGTGCATCGTGAACAGCATGCCTTTACCTTCCTTGGGATCCTGGTGGACTTCATAGTCGATGCATATGTTGTAACTGACATCGTCCTTGTTCAGCGCGTGGCGCTCGATGTGCAGATGACCGGGCTCAAAGGTAGCCATTGTTGTCTCTCCTTCAAAAAGGCATTGAATCAGGGCGGGTTTCAGGCCGTCCCCGGAGTTCTCTTATTGGTAGCTAATGCCAGGTTTCGCTGTGCTGATGCGGGTGCCGGCCGTGCCCTGAACGATGGCCTCGATGTCCGAGAGTGAGCCGATCACCGCGACTTTTCCGGTATGGCGGGCGAACTCGCAGGCGGCCTGAACCTTCGGTCCCATGGAGCCTGCTGCGAAGCCGAGTTTTTCCATTTCGTCGGGGTGTGCCTGAGCGATGGCCTTTTGGGTCGGTTTGCCGAAGTCGATGTAGGCGGCGTTGACGTCGGTGGCGATCACCAACAGATCGCTTTCCAGCTGTTCGGCCAGCAGCGCCGAGCACAGGTCTTTATCGATTACCGCTTCCACGCCCTGCAGTTTGCCGCTGGCGCCGTACATCGTCGGGATGCCACCACCGCCGGCGCAAATCACGATGCTGCCTTTTTCCAGCAGCCATTTGATCGGGCGTATTTCGAAGATGCGTTTCGGTCTCGGGCTGGCGACTACGCGGCGGAACTTGTCACCATCCGGGGCAATCGCCCAGCCTTTCTCTGCCGCGAGTTTTTCTGCCTCTGCTTTAGCGTAGACCGGGCCGATGGGTTTGGTGGGGTTCTGGAAGGCCGGGTCATTGGCATCGACTTCGACTTGAGTGAGCAGGGTGGCGAAGGGCACTTCGAAGTCCAGCAGATTGCCCAGTTCCTGTTCAATGATGTAGCCGATCATGCCTTCGGTTTCGGCGCCGAGTACGTCCAGCGGGTACGGCGAAACCGAGGTGTAGGCGGCGGCTTGCAGAGACAACAGGCCCACTTGCGGGCCATTACCGTGGGCGATGACCAGTTCATTGCCGGCATAAATCTTGGCGATCTGTTCGGTGGCGACGCGGATGTTGGCGCGCTGGTTATCCGCGGTCATGGGCTCACCACGGCGGAGCAGGGCGTTACCGCCCAGAGCAACGACGATACGCATAATGCAGTCCTTCTAAACAAAGAGGTTGCGAGCGACTCGCTCCCACAGAGAGCAAACCGTGACAGTCGTTAGATATCCGCCAACGCCGACACCAGGATCGCCTTAATAGTGTGCATGCGATTTTCCGCTTGCTCGAAGGCGATGTTGGCCGGCGATTCGAAGACTTCTTCGGTCACCTCGACGCCATTGGCCAGGTGCGGATAGCGCGCGGCGATGTCCTTGCCTACCTTGGTTTCGCTGTTGTGGAACGCCGGCAAACAATGCATGAATTTCACGCGCGGGTTGCCGGCGGCCTTCATCATCTCGGCGTTGACCTGGTACGGCAACAGTTGCTCGATGCGTTCGTCCCATGCCTCCACCGGCTCACCCATCGACACCCAAATGTCGGTGTGGATGAAGTCCACGCCCTTGACCGCTTCTTTCGGGTCTTCGGTGATGGTAATGCGCGCGCCGCTTTCTTTGGCGAAGGCTTTGCACTGGGCAATGAAGTCAGCGTGTGGCCACAGGGCTTTCGGCGCGCCGATTCGCACGTCCATGCCGAGTTTGGCGCCGATCATCAGCAGCGAGTTGCCCATGTTGTAGCGGGCGTCACCGAGGTATGCGTAGCTGATGTCGTGCAGCGGTTTGTCGCTGTGTTCGCGCATGGTCAGAGTGTCGGCGATCATTTGGGTCGGGTGGAATTCAGCGGTCAGGCCGTTGAACACCGGCACGCCGGCAAACTTGGCCAACTCCTCGACGATTTCCTGTTCAAAGCCACGGTACTCGATGGCATCGAACATACGCCCCAGCACGCGGGCGGTGTCTTTCATGCTTTCCTTGTGGCCGATCTGCGACGACACGGGGTCGATGTAGGTGACATGGGCACCCTGATCATGGGCCGCGACTTCGAAGGCACAACGGGTGCGCGTCGAGGTTTTCTCGAAGATCAGTGCAATGTTCTTGCCTTGCAGGTGCGGACGCTCGGTGCCGGTGTACTTGGCGCGTTTGAGGTCGCGGGAAAGGTCCAGCAAATAGTGCAGCTCGCGAGTCGTATGGTGCATCAGCGAGAGCAGGCTGCGGTTGCGCATGTTGAAAGCCATTTTGGATCTCCTTAGGTATCGGTTATCCCCTTGGCCGCGCATGCCTTGGTGTAGAAGGCTGCGCGAGTCGAGGTGGGCAATTTTAATAGTCGATAGGGTCACGAATGATCGGGCACGTCATGCAGTGGCCGCCGCCACGGCCGCGACCCAATTCGCCGGCGCTGATGGTGATGACCTCCACACCGGCCTTGCGCAGCAGGGTGTTGGTGTAGGTGTTGCGGTCATAACCGATGACCACGCCTGGTTCCACGGCCACCACGTTGTTGCCGTCGTCCCACTGCTCGCGTTCGGCGGCGAAGCTGTTGCCGCCGGTTTCGACGACACGCAGCGCTTTGAGGTTGAGGGCCTTGGCCACGGTGTCGAGGAAGTTGGTCTCTTCGCGACGGATGTCGATGTTCCCCGGTTTGCTTTCGTCAGGGCGAAGGGTGAAGGCCACAATCTGGTTCACCACTTCCGGGAAGATGGTCACCACATCGCGGTCGCAGAAACTGAACACCGTATCCAGGTGCATCGCCGCCCGGGATTTCGGCAGGCCGGCGACAATCACTTTCTCGACGGCTTTGTTCTTGAACAAATTGACTGCCAGTTGGCCGATAGCCTGACGAGACGAGCGTTCGCCCATACCGATCAAAACCACCCCGTTACCAATCGGCATGACATCACCCCCTTCCAGGGTGGAACTGCCGTGCTCCTTGTCCGGATCGCCATACCAGATCTGGAAGTCGGCGTTGGTGAACTGCGGATGGAACTTGTAGATGGCAGTCGCCAGCAGGGTTTCCTGACGGCGGGCCGGCCAGTACATCGGGTTCAGCGTCACGCCACCGTAAATCCAGCACGTGGTATCGCGGGTGAACTGGGTGTTGGGCAGCGGCGGGAGGATGAAGCTGGAGTGCCCGAGAAAATCGCGGAACATCTGGATGGTCTTGCCGCCGAAGCTGTCCGGCAGGTCGTCAGCAGACACCCCGCCAATCAGGAACTCGGCAATCTTGCGCGGTTCGAGGCTGCGCAGCCAGGAACCGGTTTCGTTGATCAATCCCAACCCAACCGAGTCGGCGGTGATCTTGCGTTCCAGAATCCAGTCCAACGCTTCCGGGATGGCGACGATATCGGTCAGCAGGTTGTGCATTTCCAGCACGTCGACGTTGCGCTCGCGCATTTTGGTGACGAAGTCGAAATGGTCGCGCTTGGCTTGGGCGACCCACAACACATCGTCAAACAGCAGTTCGTCACAGTTGTTCGGGGTCAGCCGCTGGTGAGCCAGGCCTGGAGAGCAAACCATGACTTTACGCAGTTTGCCGGCTTCGGAATGGACGCCGTACTTAACTTTTTCGGTGGTCATTACAGTGATCCTCCAGATGACAAAACACTCAGGTGTTACAGAGTCAGGAAGCCGTCATACAGTCCGTAGGCTGCGACCAGGGCACCCACGACGACTGCTGCGAAAATCAACTTCTCGACGTTGGTGAAAACCGGTTTATTGACTTCAAGTTTAGCCTTGGCAAAAAGAATCGCGCCGGGGGCATAGAGCAGGGCGGAGAGCAGCAAATATTTGACGCCGCCGGCATAGATCAGCCAAACCGCGTAAATCAATGCAACGGCGCCGATGAACAGGTCTTTCTTGCGTTCTGCCACGGCTTTTTCATAGGTTTCGCCGCGCACTGCCAGCAGAAAGGCATAAGCCGCGGACCACAGATACGGCACCAGAATCATCGAGGTGGCGAGGTAGATCAGCGACAGGTAAGTGCTGGCCGAGAACAGGGTGATGATCAGGAACAGCTGCACCATCGCGTTGGTCAGCCATAAGGCATTGACTGGCACCTGGTTGGCATTTTCCTTGCGCAAAAACGCCGGCATGGTGTGGTCCCTGGCGGCAGCGAACATGATTTCCGCACACAGCAGCACCCAGGACAGCAGGGCCCCCAGCAAGGAGATGATCAGACCGACGCTGATCAGCACTGCCCCCCACGGCCCGACCACATGTTCCAGCACCGCGGCCATCGACGGGTTCTGCAGTTTGGCCAGTTCCGGCTGGGTCATGATGCCCAGCGACAGCACGTTCACCAGCACCAGAAACAGCAGCACAGTGATGAAACCGATCACGGTGGCTTTACCGACGTCGCTGCGTGTTTCCGCCCGGGCCGAGAAGATACTCGCGCCTTCAATGCCGATGAATACCCAGACGGTGACTAGCATCATCTTGCGCACTTGGTTCATCACGCTGCCCAGGTCCGGGTTTTTGAGGCCCCAGATATCGGCGGTGAAGATATCCAGCTTGAAGGCGAAAATCGCGATCAGGACAAACAGCAGCAGCGGTACGATTTTGGCGACCGTGGTCACCAGGTTGATGAATGCGGCTTCCTTGATTCCACGCAGCACGAGAAAGTGCACGGCCCAGAGCAGCACCGACGCGCCGATGATCGCGGCCACGGTGTTGCCTTCACCGAAGATCGGAAAGAAGTAACCGAGGGTGCTGAACAACAGAACGAAGTAACCAACGTTACCCAGCCAGGCACTGATCCAGTATCCCCAGGCAGACGAGAAACCCATGTAGTCGCCGAAACCCGCCTTGGCGTAGGCGTAGACACCTCCGTCCAGATCTGGCTTGCGGTTGGCCAGCGTCTGGAAAACGAAGGCCAGGGTCAGCATGCCGACGGCCGTAATCGCCCAACCGATCAGCACAGCGCCGACGTCAGCACTAGCGGCCATGTTCTGCGGCAGGGAAAAGATCCCGCCCCCGATCATTGAACCGACGACCAATGCAACCAGAGCGCCGAGTTTCAGTTTTCCGGGGGATTGAGACATTGCATGACTCCATTGCAGGGGGGGAACACCATTTGGTTTCGTAATTTTCTTTCGTTTAATGCAGATCTATATTTCGTTATTATTTAAAGACTTACGAAAATAAGGCTGTTCGTAACAATCTTGTTGCTGTAAATATTTTTTTGCAGATAGACAGAAAATAATTGCTGACTTCACGCTAGTTGGTTTCCGGGGTTTGGCAAATTTAATTGGTGCAAATAGAATCTGGATTAAGTGTTGGTAATTAAACTGCCGTTTTTATTTCGATAAGGTATAAAAAGGATTACCGCCTGGCGTTAATCGGTAACCCCTATCGATGATTGGTGGCGGCATCTTTTCCCTGCCGCAGAATATGGCCGAGAAAGCCGATGCTGGCGCGATATTGATCGGCTGGGCCATTACGGCCGTTGGCATGCTGACCCTGGCCTTCGTCTTTCAGACGCTTAATCCCTGTGGGAGCGGGCTTGCTCGCGAAGGCGGTGTATCAGGCAACATTGATGTCGGCTGACACACCCTCTTCGCGAGCAAGCCCGCTCCCACAAGTACTGCGCTTAACTGACTGGCATTCCGGCGGTCGGCAATGCATGCGCTGTCTCCAGCGGAATCTCCAGCGTGAAAACCGCTCCGTGGCCTGGTCCGTCGCTATGCACGCAAAGATGCCCATTCATCTCTACCGCTGCGAGTGCACAACTGTGCAGGCCAAAACCGTGGCCTTCCTTGCGCGTGGTGAAACCGTGATTAAAGATGCGGGTGATGTTCTCGGCAGCGATCCCTTCGCCCTGATCTTCTACGCTGAGGCGCAGTGTTGCGTTATCGACAATCTTGACGCCCAACGTCATATGGCGCTGATGATCGCTAACCTTGGACATTGCATATTTGGCATTGCTGATCAGGTTGATCAGGATCAACAGCAGTCGGTGTTTGTCGCCGATGATCGTCGGCGTGTCCTGGTAGTCCTTGGTGACGACGACATGGTGGCGACTCAACGCACCGGAATTCATGCGTAACGCATCCTCGAACAGATCGACGACGTTCAACGGCTCGACCAGCCTGGCGGCGCCGGCATAAGCCTGCTGAGTGGAAACGATGTCCTTGATGTGATCGATGCTTTTGCTGAGTTGTGACAGTTCCTCAACGATGCTCGATTGCTCAGCCGCAATGGAATCGACCAGTTGATTGAGGTAACCGCGCAGTAGTTTGCCTTTTTCATCGAAGGTCATGAACTGCCCCAGGTCTTCGGCATGCTCATTCATCATGTTTACCGCTTTACCCAGGCCCAGGGTTTTGCTGACCGCTAATTTGCGCGTAATCAAATCTGCCGAGACATTAACGCTGTTCAGCACATTGCCGACGTTATGCAACACATTGGTTGCGATCTCTGCCATGCCGGCCATTCGCGCGGCATCGACCAGTTCGCGCTCGGCTTCGATCAACTCGCGGGTGCGTTCCTCGACGCGTTGCTCCAACCGCTCGTTTGCCGTCTGTAACTCGTTGTTCATCTTGTTGATCACGGCATAACTGCGAACCAGCCGGGCCGCCAGGTACAACAACAGCAACGCCATGATGCCGGCGCATATTCCGAGATAAAGGTGATATTGGTGGTCTGTTGCGCCAGTGCGCCGTTGTGTCTCGTTCAATAATTCGTTGAGGCTGTCCAGTTGCTGTGCGACCGGAATCACACTGATGCGATCAAGCAGGTCATTGACAATGGGCTGCTCTCGAACGATGGCGTTTACATGCTCGACAAATGCAGTAAAAGGCTGGCGCCGATCCAATGGCATTTGATCGATGTGTTCGTTGAGCTCGTTCAGTTGATGGGCGATCTCGTCGGCTTTGTCATGGGATACATAGAGGGCGTACTCGACGGTTGCCAGCATGAGATTGAATACGTTTGAGGCGGCGGTTAAATCCTGATTGTTGTTATTGTCCAGTAATGCCTGAATGTCATTTTCTTGTTCAGGCAGGGCATCCAGTGAAGTTCGCAATGCCGTGTTGTGCTGTTTGAATTGCTCGACCAATCGGGTTTTGTTTTCCACCGCATCCAGATAACCCTGGCGCCGGGATTGCCAAAGGGTCGAAAGCGGGCCGGCAGCGTTAAGGTCATCGAGATGCTGCCATCGTTGCTCTGCTTCAGGATGTGGCACCAGAAGCAGATTGTTGTTTATACCGATTTTTGCTCTAAGAATTTTCACGTTCCAATTGGCATCGAACTGCTTGAGTTGGCGAACGAAGTCGCGCGACTCGAAGTAGGTCGATGTGTCATAGGAATAGGATTTGATCAGCAAAAATATAAGTACGCTGAAAAGGGTCAGCGCAATGGCGCCCAAGGCCGTCCATTTGTAATGATTGGAAAGCGTCATTGCGGCATTCCTCCCTGGGCCATCTTGAGAGAGAGGATTTGCCGACGGTTAATAATTTCCATTTTTGCGCTCCCTGCAAAATGGCGATCATCACCACATTGTTTGTAAGCCTAGCGTTGTTGGCGGACACCGTTGAAAAAAACACCGAATGCGCTATCAGCGCCGCTATCGCCTCAATCAGGCCCGTCGCGCTTTGCTGCAGCGGGTAGCAGAGGCGGGAATTCCTCCGGTGTGAGGGTTTCCTTTTCCAGCAACAGGCGAGCCCCCTCATCCAGGTCGGCCCGACGACTCTCCAGCAATGCCTTGGCCCGTTGGTAGGCTTCATCGAGCAGGGCGCGGATACCCAGGTCGATTTCGCGGGCGGTCTGCTCCGAATAATCCTTCTCGCCCACCGTGGCCATGCGGTCTCCCAGGTATGTTGCGTTTTGCCGCTCCAGCACCGATTGTCCGAGTTCGGCACTCATGCCGAACCGGGTGATCAGTTGCCGGGCGATATCGGTCGCACGGACAAGATCATCGGCGGCACCGGTGGAGATCTGGCCATAGACCAGGTCTTCGGCGGCACGCCCGGCCATTAGCACGACAATCCGGTCCTTGAGCGTCTGGCAACTGATCAGGAAGTGATCCTCGGTCGGTCGTTGCAGGGTATAGCCGAGCGAGCCGATGGCGCGGGGCACGATCGATACTTTATGCACCGGGTCCATCGCCGGCAGCGTGCTGGCGGCCAGGGCGTGCCCCATCTCGTGATAGGCCACCACCCGACGCTCGTCAGGATCGAGCAGGCTGCTCTTGCGCTCGAGCCCCGCGATAAGGCGCTCTACCGCTGCGGTGAAATCATTCAGACCGACCGCCTCGGCGCCGCGTCGGGTGGCGACGATGGCCGCTTCGTTAACCAGATTGGCCAGGTCGGCGCCGGTGAAACCGGTGGTGATCTCGGCGATACGTGCGCCATCAAGCCCTGGCTCCACGGTGACTTTCTTGAGATGAACGCTGAGGATTGCTTCCCGACCTTTGCGGTCGGGGCGGTCGATCAGAATCTGCCGATCGAAGCGTCCGGCCCGCAACAACGCCGGGTCAAGGACCTCCGGGCGGTTGGTCGCGGCCAGCAACACCACGCCCTCGCGGGGATCGAAGCCATCCAGCTCGGCCAGTAACTGGTTGAGGGTCTGTTCTTTTTCGTCATTGCCGCCCAACGTTCCGACGCCGCGCATCTTGCCCAGCGCATCGAGTTCATCGATGAAGATGATGCAGGGTGCTGCCTGCCGTGCCTGTTCGAAGAGGTCGCGGACCCGGGCTGCACCGACCCCGACGAACATCTCGACGAACTCGGAGCCGGAGATCGAGAAAAACGGCACACCGGCTTCACCGGCGATGGCTTTGGCCACCAGCGTCTTGCCGGTGCCGGGCGGGCCGACCAGCAAGGTGCCCTTGGGAATGTGCGCACCCAAGCGTGCGTATCGTTCCTTGTCTTTGAGAAACGAGACGATTTCCACCAGCTCGGCCTTGGCTTCGTCGATGCCGGCGACATCGGCGAAGGTCACTCCGGTGTCGCGTTCGACAAACACCCTGGCCCGGGATTTGCCGACATTCATCAAACCGCCAAGGCCTTGTTTGTCCGCCATCCTGCGAAACAGGAAATTCCAGAAGACCATAATCAGGACAAACGGCAATAGCCAGCCCAACAGGCTGTTCATAAAAGTGTTTTCGGTAACTCCGGTAAAACTGGCGCCCGATTGAGAGAGTTCTGTCGCCAGCGCCGGATCGACCCGCACGGTGGAGAATCGATCGTGTCCGTTGATGGGCTCTTGCAACTTGCCGCTGATCTGGTCCTTATCGACCTGCAAATCACTGACTTTCTGCTCGTTCAACAATTGCAGAAACTGGCTGTACGGGAGGGGCTGCACCGTCTGGCGCTCGCCAAAGAATATCTGCATGAGACTCAGCACGATAAAAACGATCGCGAAGTAGGACAGATTCCACTGGTCATTCTTTTTCATGGCATTGGCTCAGCATCAGCATGAGAACGCAGGGTCGTCAAAAACGAGCCACGCACGCCTGATGCTGGTTTAACACTTGAACCTGTGGGAGCGAGCCTGCTCGCGATGGCGGCGGGTCAGTCGACATCGATGCTAAATGTATCTCCGTCATCGCGAGCAGGCTCGCTCCCACAGGTTTATGCACATCAACTGACTGGCATTAAACCGCGCCCGCCCGGTTATTTTTAGACCCCATCAAAAAAGCCCCGTGCCGGCTTCCCGACAAGGGGCTTTTCTGGCGCGAAGGGTTGTCTCGAATTCAACCGGATTTGATTTGCACCTTTTTGTCCGCTTTCATGGCTTCGGGCTTTTTCGGCAGTGAAATACTCAGCACTCCTTTGCTGAAATTTGCTTCGATCTTGTCGGTATCGACACCTTTTGGCAGGCTGAACGCCCGCTCGAAGGCGCCATAATGACGCTCTGACACGTGATAGCCTTTTCTTTTTTCTTCCTTATCCTCTTTCTTTTCACCCTTGATGATCAAATTGCCGTTGGACAATTTGATGTCGATATTCTCCTGATCCATGCCTGGCAATTCGGCGGTGATTTCGAAGCTTTCATCTTTCTCGGTAATGTCCACCGCAGGCAGGCTGCGCCCGATAAATTCCCTGCTCCAGAACGGTTCGACATCGAACAGTCCTCGCCGGAAAGGCGTTAGTCCCGAGCCACGATTGAAGTCTTCGAACAGGTGATCGACCTGCTGGCGCAGTTTTTCCAGAGGACGCCAAGGGTCTGATGTAGCCGTCGGTTGCTGATTGGTTTTTTCATCATCGGTCTGCACCGGCATTTTCTTCTCGAAATTGGCCATTTTTCATACCTCCTCTCGAGTACTGCGGTGGGCCGGGAACAACTCGGAGGCCGGTCCACCACGACAAATTCAGGCCTTACCTTAAAAGGTTAGTATTCCTGCGACCGCCAGACCGACCAACAGTCGGTTGATGACGGCGAGCCGTCTTTTTTCGAGAACTTGCGCGCACCGAAGTGCGAAGGCGAGGAAAGTTTCGCACCTTCTGCGTAACCCAATCTGGAGGAGTCCAGCCTGTCTGATCACCAGTTAAAGCTGTTCCAGTGAGAATGGGGAGAGCCTTGGCCGATGTTCGGCTACAGTAGGTAAGTCATCGAAATGGAGATCGGACATGCAATGCTTGATTTGCCAGGCTGCGGCAAAAATTGTTCACGCGACAGGATGCTGGTCCGAGGTCAAATGCTCGGCCGGATGTGGTCACTTCAGGGTCTCAGCGAACCTTGTCGCGAAGATGAAGTTCAAGAACGAATTCTTTGACGTTGAGCGAACAAGGCAATGGCTTGGGATGGCTCGGAACGAGGGGCCAATGCCGTTGATATCGACCTACGATTACAATGTTTCCTTATTGCGCCGCGCCACCAATGAGCGATCTGGAAGCTTGTCGAGCCCTTCGAGGAAATCGATCACTTCGGAATAGATCTTCGTACTTCGATCCGCCCCGGGCCTGGCGTATTTGCAGGGGCGATGTCCGCTAATTTGACGTATTTTGACTTCCATCGCTGTCTAGCTATTTACTAAAAATCTTTATTAAACATGTAGATGTTCGGTTTTTTGTCTTTTGTGTTCCAACGGATGTTACTGACGTCATCCAAACACCCGCAAATTAAATCTTTCTCATTTCCTCTGCTACTGCCCCCGGTGGGCTTGTGTCATTTCATATCTCTCACCTGCATCCACAGCACCGCGTCTTGCGACAAGGGTTTGCCCTTATGGGTTTTCGTTTTGCCGATGTCGAGCGCCAGCACCAAGGCGCGGAACACTCCGCCGGTCCAGTTTGCATAAGGCTTGTTCAGTGGCGAGCGTGAGCAACGTTGCGACTGGGTCGATAAATTGTATGCCGCAGGACGGCATGGGCAAAAAACCGGGCTTGGGTTTTATTGCTATGCGCCGGGCAGCCGCCAGGCTGTGCCGGATTCATGGCGGGCGCAATTGTTGGAGCAGCATCGCCAGCAATGGAATATTGCGCCCCGTAGCATCACTGATCAGGAAATCGAAGAACGCTGCCTGTTTGCGATGATCAACGAGGCTGCCTGGTTGCTCGACAACGAAATTGTGGAGCACCCTGCTGATATCGATCTGGTATGGGTTCATGGCTACGGCTTCCCGCGTTACAAGGGCGGGTTGACCTACTATGCCGACCAGACAGGGCTCGGCTATGTGGCGAAGGCGCTTAAGCGCTATGACCGGGAAGCAGGGAGGGAACTCTCTACGTTCATGACGCGCCGGAAAACCTTCCACGTCAACTGACGAAAAGCCCCGGCGGCTGATAGAGCCCGCCGGGACCTTTTGGGGTCAGGCTTCCTTGATCACGTACCGCAAAATCAAGGTCAACACCGTGGCTACACACAGCATCGTCGCCATCGCAATGAGCCCGGCGTTGAATGAGTGTGTGACGTCTTTGAGCCAGCCCACCGCGTACGGCCCCACCAACCCGCCAAGGCTGCCCACCGCATTGATGAAAGCGATGCCGCCGGCCGCCGCCTGCTTGCTGAGGAACGTCGTAGGGATGCTGTAGAAGCAGGTGCGCACCGAGCTCAAGCCGATCAACGCGACCGTGAGGCCAATCAGGGCTGGAATCAGGTCACTGTAGACCACCGAGAAGATAAACCCGGCCGCCCCCGTGGCGCAGGTAATCGCCAAGTGCAAGACATAACGGCGCTTGCGTGCGAGCACCTTCGCCCACAGCAACATGGCGATGCTGGCAATCAGATAGGGAATCGCCGACACCCAGCCGATCTGGGTGGTGGTCAGCGCATGGGTCTTGAGGATTTGCGGCAACCAGACGCCGATGCCGAGGATGCCGATGATATAGCTGAACAGAATCGCTGCCAGCAGCCATACCCGCACATCCTTGATTGACTCGCGAAAGCTGTGCGAACCCCGTGACTCATGCTCGGCATCGAGGGCTGATTGCAGCGCATGGCGCTCCTGCACGGTCAGCCATTTCGCGTCGGCGGGCTTGTCGGCCAGCATGTTCAGGCACATCACACCCAGTACGCAGGCCGGCAGGCCTTGCAGCACCAGCAGCCATTGCCAGCCGCGGTAACCCCAGAGGCCATCCATCGCCAGCATGGCGGCCGAGAGCGGCCCACCGAGCACGGAAGACACTGGAATGGCGAACAGAAACCAGGCCATGACCCGCGTCCGATACTGGAGGGGAAACCACAGCGACAGGAAAAAGATTACACCGGGGAAAAAACCAGCCTCCGCGATGCCGGCCAGTAGCCGAATCACCGAGTAACTGAGCGGCCCTTGAGCCAACGCGGTGGAGGCGGAGAACAGTCCCCAGGTGATCATGATCCTGGCCAGCCATCGCCGCGCGCCGAAGCGGTAGAGCGCCAGGTTGCTGGGTACTTCGAACAGGCAATAACCGACATAAAAGATGCCAGCCGCAAAACCGAATTGTGAGGCAGTAAGACCCAGGTCGTCGTTCATGGTTAGCGACGCGAACCCGACATTGGTTCTGTCGAGATAATTGAAGAAATACGCAATGGCGAGCAAGGGAATCAACCTGATCGCGGCTTTGCGACAGGCGCTGGATTCCAGTTCCTCCTGGGGTGTGACTTGACCGGCTGTGAGTGTATTCATGAGGCTCCATTATTATTGTCATCAGGAGCCTGGAAGCATATGGCCGGCGTTCTGGTGCGCGCCAAGACCTTTAAACCATAGGTGTCCATAACGGCAGAGCATGGGACTTGGAGGGCATCAGTGCAGGGCTGCGGTCATGCCCGACAGGCATTGAACATCATGAGATATCGGTATTGGTTATTTTCTTCCCAGTGCATAAACCTGAGCGTTCACACCAATAATAAAAGGCACACCCCATGCACTACACTCGCGTCATGCAATCTTTAATCGTCGCTGGCGTCATTGCCTATAGCCTGCCGGGAAATGCCGATGATTCGGTACGCACGCTGGTTGCCGAAAAAGGCAACGTGCATATCGAGGCGCTGGACCAGGGCAAGGGCCATGTCATCGTGATCTTGCCGTCAAAAGGCCGGGGCGCGAATGATTATGACGAGGTGGCACGCTACCTGGCCGCGGACGGCTACCGCGTAATCCGCCCTGAGCCGCGTGGGGTCAAGGGCAGCAAGGCGCCGATGGACACGCCGACGCTGCACGATTTTGCTGCCGACGTGGCCCTGGTGATGGACAAGGCCAGGACCGGGCCTTCTGTGGTGGTCGGGCATGCCTGGGGTAGCCAGCCCGCACGCGTGCTGGCGGTGGATCGCCCGGACCTGGTCAATGGCATCGTGTTGGCGGCCGCGTCGATTGGCAAGTTGCCCGCCGGCTCATCGGAGAAACCCTATGGCCGCATGGTCGAGGCCATCAAAGGCGCGGGTAATTATTCGTTGCCGGAAGCCAAGCGTATCGATTATCTCAAAGAGGCGTTCTTCGCCCCCGGCAATGACCCGCGCGCCTGGCTGAGTGGATGGTACGACAAGACCCACCAGGCCCAGGACCATGCGCGCGATACCACGCCCGTGGAGCTTTATTGGTCAGCCGGTAACACCGTGCCCATTCTTGACTTGCAGGGGCAGCATGACGCGGTGGTGATCCCGAATATTCTCAAATCGATGCTCGGCGACCGGGTCGAGCACAAGACCATCGCCAACGCCGGACACGCCATGGCGCCTGAGCAGCCTCGTGAAATGGCGGATGCCATCGCCGAGTTTGCGCAGCGCGTGTATGCGGCCAAGTGATCAACTGACGGTGCATTCCCTGGAGGAGGGCGCCCGTCGCCATTTGGCTACGCCCTAACAAAAAAATGCTCCGAGTCGTTCGACTCGGAGCATTCCTCATCACCCGCTACATTATTTTTTTGCGTACTGCGCCTTGGCGAACGTGGCGATTGCATCCGCCATCGCCTTGGGTTGTTCCGGGGCCATGGCATGGCCGGCATTTTTCAATACCACCACCTGGACCCGGTCACCGAGCATGCTTTTGAGCACGCCTGAGAAACGTCGGGGGGCCACCGTGTCCGCTTCGCCTTGCAGGTCGAGAATCGGCGCAGTGCCGGCGGCGAAGTAGTCGTCCACCGGCGTGGTGTTGCGTGCGTGGCCTTCGGCATCGTGGGTTGCCTGGTGCCAGCCGCCCAACCAGACCCTGGGGTCGTTGCCAGGTGCAAAGAACGCTTTGCGCAGGTAGATCAGGCGTTGCTCTTCGGAAAGCGACAGATCGCCCGCGCCATCGATGGCCTGGCGCATCTCTGCGTTGATGGGTTTTTCAGTCGAGCCCGGCGGTACCTTGCCGGCAGACGCTGCGGCCATGACCACGCCGCGTACCAGGTCGGGGCGGTCCGCGGCGAGCATGCGCGCCGCGAAGTTGCCCCAGGCGTGACCGACCACCACGATGGGGCCTTTGTTTTCATGCTCCACCACTGCCGCGACGTCGCGGGCAAAGTCGTGCACGGTCAGGTTTTCCATCGGCCCTTTGCTTTGTCCGATGCCACGCGGCTCCGGCCTGATTACGCGGAAGCCGTCGGCCTGAAGATAATCGGCGACCTGGTCGTAATCGCGACCCGAGCGCCCCAGCGAGGGCAGCATCACGATCACTGGCCCTGTGCCTTGGGAGTTGACCTCGATTTGCACATTGTCGTAACTGACCAGTTCCTGTTTGAACGGAGCACTGGCGGCCATCGCAATGGCAGAGGCCAGGCCAAAGGTGGCACCGAGCAGAAGACGCGAGACTGTTTTCATTATTTGGATTCCTGGGTAGTCAGGTTTTTCGCCGGCTCAAGGCCGCTCTCTTCAAGCAGGCGGCGTGCGGCCGGGCTGTTTAGGAAGGCAATGAATTCGCGGGCAGGCACCGCATTGGGCGTTTGCTGGGCAACGGTTGCGCAGAAGCGGCTGACTTTCTGCACCTCCTCTGGCAGCGGGCCCAGGTAGTCGACACCTGGGGTGACTTTCAATTCGCTGATCTGTTGCATGCCGATATCCGCATCGCCCCTGGCCAGGGCCGTGCCCACCAGTTCTTTACCGGCGATTTCAACGGTTTTGTTTTTCACCTGGTCGGTAATACCCAAGCGCTGGAACAGCTCGGTGCGGATGTACACGCCGCTGGCGCCCTGGGAATAAGCGATCTTGTCAGCCTTCAGCAGCGCTGCTTTCAACGCGGCGACACTTGAGACTTCCGGCTTGGGCTTGCCGTGAGGCACGCCGACACCGATGCGTGAATCGGCGATTTCGCGGCGCGTGGTCATGTCGAAGGCGCCGGTGGCCGAGAGCAGCTCCAGGGTTTCGTCGGCCATGATCGCCAGGTCCATCGGCTCCTTATGCCGGATGCGCTCTGGAATGGATTCAGGCGAGGTGCCCATCGAAGGCCCCCAACTGAAACTCAGGGTGTTGCCGCTGGTTTTTTCATAGGCCGGCTGAAGGTGTTCCATTGCGCCGCGCAGTGCGCCACTGGCAATGACCTTCAGTTCAGCCGCTTCGCCCAACTGAGAAAACCCGAGCAGGCTGACCAGGCCGGTGGTCACTAACATCGGGGCAGATCTTGTTTTTTTCATGGTGCTACCTTCTCTATTAGGCGCTCGTTTCAAGCGCCGCGGGTGTTGACGAACAACGAATACAGCGAGGTGGTTGAAGCCATCAGCAGGCGATTGCCGCGTGGCCCGCCAAAGCACAAATTGGCGCAACGTTCCGGCAAGTCGATATGCCCAATGGCGCTGCCATCGGGGGCAAAGATGCGTACACCATCCAGCCCGGGCTCGGGTGCACCCCAGCCGCACCAGAGGTTGCCGTCCATGTCCAGGCGCAAACCATCGGGCAGCCCGCTTCCGGCATCGATCAGCTCGCGCCGTTGGCTGAGGCGGCCCTGGATGTCGACGCTGTAGGCCACGATCCGTCGCGGGCGCGCCCTGGACTCGACCAGGTAAAGGGTTTTTTCATCCGGGGCGAAGGCGAGGCCGTTGGGACCCTCGAGGTCTTCAGCCACACAGTGCAGCGTGCCATCCGCATCGAGGCGATACAGGTTGGCCGGCAGTTCGGGCGTGCCTTGACGGCCCATATAGTCACTGATCAGGCCGAAAGGCGGGTCGGTGAACCAGACGCTGTCGTCCGATCTCACCACAATGTCATTCGGCGAATTCAACGGCTTTCCCGCGAAGCTGTCGGCCAGCACGGTGATGCTGCCGTCGTACTCGGTACGGGTGACACGTCGGCCACCGTGTTCGCACACCAGCAAGCGGCCCTGACGGTCTCGCGTCATGCCGTTGGCCTGGTTCGAAGGGTGGCGAAACACCCCCAGGCTGCCGGTGGCTTCGTCCCAACGCATGATGCGATCGTTAGGCAAGTCGGTGAACAGCAAAAAGCGTGCGTCGGCGAACCAGGCCGGGCCTTCCGCCCAGCGCAAGCCGCCGCCGAGCCGTTCGACCTTGGCATGCGCCAGGCGGTAGTGGGCAAAGCGCGGGTCCAGCTCGCGTACCCTGGGATCGGGCACGCGCGGGCTGGGCGACCATGTGATCTCGTCCATCGTTTGATCTCCGAAATGGGCGGGCGTCAGGTATATAGACGCGCGGGGTTATCGATCAGGACCGCCTGCTGCAAGGCGGGGCTGTCGCAGACTTGGGCAATGAAATCGAGCAACTGCGCGTCATCCGGGACCGGCCCCTTGATATTCGGGTGCGGCCAGTCCGACCCCCAGATAGCGCGTTGCGGCGCGCATTCGAGCAGCGTGCGCACCTGATCCAGCGCCTGCGGCCACGGGCCGGGCATGCCTTGCATGGCGCGGTCGATGCCGGACAGTTTGATCCAGCGGTTTGAATGGCTCAGCTCGACACGCAGTTCGCGTATCAGCGTTGGATCAACGGGCCCGGTGAGGTCGGGACGGGCCATATGATCGATGACCAGCGGCGTCTTCAGATCGCGCCAGGCCTGTAGAAACGGCAGCAGCACCGGCAATTGCCCATGTACCAGCACATGCCAGCCGAAGGGCGCGACGCGTTCGGCCAAGACGCGCAGTTGCTGTGGGTCGCGGGCGCCTGGCAGGTGGCCCATCAAGTTGAAGCGGATACCGCGCAGGCCACCGTCGTGCAGTGCTTGTAACTGGGCGTCGGTGGTGGTGTCGTCAATGATCCCGACACCCCGATAACGCCCACCACTGCCGGCAATTGCCTGCAGGATGGCGGCGTGGTCGGTGCCATAGGGCGCGGCCTGCACCAACACGCCGTGGCTGATGCCCAGCCGCCGATGCACCGCCAGTAACTTGCAGAAGGGCGCCGGCTCCGGCGTGTAGGCGGCATTGGCCGGCAGCGGGAATTGGGCCCAGGGGCCGTAGATATGCGTGTGGCAATCCCACACACCCGTAGGGCTGGATGAAGTCGACATACTGGCTCCTGCGGGTTGGCTCAGTCGCAACGCGCGGTCATGCCGCCATCGACGATAATTTCGGTGCCGGTGACAAAGCGTGATTCATCGCTGGCCAGGTACAGCGCGGCGTAAGCGGTATCGCGGCCGTCGCCCATGAACCCGAGGGGAATGCGTGCCAGACGGGTGTCGAGCAATTTGCTCACGTCACCGCCGGTGCGTTGTCCGGCCAGGCGCACTTCGACCATCGGCGTATGCAACTGCCCGGGCACCACGGTGTTCACGCGGATGCCCTTGGGCGCGTATTCCACGGCGGTCACACGCGACAGCTGGATCACCCCGGCTTTGCTGGCGGCGTACGCCACTTGGGCCGAGCCCGTCCAGCGAATACCTGACGTCGAGGCGGTGTTGATGATCGAACCGCTGCCCTGAGCTTCCATGAGCGGCAGCACGTGCTTGCAGGTCAGATAGACGCTGCTGAGGTTCAGGGCAATCTGGGCGTCGAACTTTTCTTCAGCCAAGGCAACTGCGCCACCCGCCGCCGAGCCGCCGACGTTGTTCACCAGAATATCGACTGTGCCATAGGTCTCTTTGCAGGCTGCAACCATGGCGGCGACGGCTTGGGTATTGGTGACGTCGCAGGCATAAGGCGCGACTTCACCGCCCGCATCGCGGATGCACTCCAGCGTTTCCTCCATGGCCCCCAGATCACGATCGACCGCGAAGACCTTGGCACCGGCCATGGCGAATATCACCGCGACCGCGCGGCCGTTGCCCCAGCCGCTGCCGACACAGCCAGCACCGGTGACGATAGCGACCTTGCCTTTGAGACGGTCGCTTTTTGGAAGAGTATCGGTCATGCACATATCCTCAGTTCAATGTAGTTGGCAGTTCGGCAGTGGCGTCCGCAGGCGGAGGCACTTCGAACACCTTGATGGTCATGGAAATCAGGCTGTAGTAGCCGGCGATGCCAACCAGGTCGACGGCCGCATCGGTGCCCAGCAGCTCGACGAACTCGGCGTAAAGGCCGTCGCTGATTGCACGCTGGGCATGCAGTTCGCGAATGAAGCGATACACCAGCGCTTCATCGGCGTTTTCGAATGCAGGCGCCAAGTCATCGCGAATCGCGTCGATGATGTGCGCTGCCAGACCCGCTTCCAGCGCGAACGGCTTGTGAGCGGCCCATTCGTACTCGGCGAGCCAGTGGCGACCCATCATCAGGATGGCCAGCTCCGACAGGCGCGGTTCCAGGCAAGTGTCATAGCGACAGTAGCGGCCCAGTGCCTGGGCGCACTCGGCCAGTTCCGGCCGATGTAGCCAGATGGCTAGTGGGCCTCGTACACCTTTGCGCGGGCCATTGGCGATGCGCTCGTAAACCGCGCGCTGCGCATCGCTGAGGTTGTTCGGGTCAATAGGGGGCAGACGATTCATGGAGCTTTCCTGTCAGGGACGCGGTGAATGAACGTGGGATTTTTGCGCAGGCTCGATGGGGCTCTCGTCCGACTGGTTTTCCACCGGTGGGCGCAGCAGGCTGCGGCTCGGTTTGCGGCCGGTTTCGCGCTCGAAATCTTCCGGCTTGAAGGCGCCTTCCCAGCGTGCGATGGCAAACACCGCGACGGTGTTGCCGACGATATTGGTCAGGGCAGTGGCGGTGGCCATGATGCGGTCAATGCCGAACAGCAAGCCCAAGCCACTCAGGGGCAGGGTTTGGACCGATTGCAACGTCGCAGCCAGTTTTATGAAGGCGCCGCCCGCAACCGTAGTGCCGCCCTTGGAGGTGATACTCAGGATGGCCAGCAGGCCCAGTTGCTGTACCAAGGAGAACGGCGTGTCGGTGGCCTGGGCGATGAAGCCGATAGCAATCGCCATGTAGATCGCGGTGCCGTCGAGGTTGAAGCTATAGCCGGCGGGAAGGACAAAACCGACCACCACTTCATCGCAACCGCTGCGCTGCAGTTTTTCGATCAGGCGTGGAAACACCACCTCACCGGACGCTGTGCCGAATACCAGCAGGATTTCATCGCGAATCAAGCGCAGTACGCTGCCGAACGGCAAGCCGATGGACCAACTGATCGACCCCAGAATGCCAAACACGAAGATCAGGGACGCCGCGTAGTACACCGCGATCAGCTTCAGGAGGTAGAGGAGGGTGTCGCCACCGTAGCTGCCGATGGCCGCGGCCATGGCGCCGAACGCGCCCAACGGCGCCAGTTTCATGATGAAGCTGAGCATTTTGAACAGGATGCTCTGGGCTTCGCCAATGGCTTTCACGGCGACCGAATCCGGGCCGCACACGCGGTTGATGGCGATGCCGGCCAGTACCGAAATGATCAGTACCTGGATGATGTCGCCCTTGGCGAACGCATCGACCAGCGTGTGCGGGATCAGCCCCAGCAGGTAGTTGATCATGGACACACTGCCGGCGGCGGAGGTGGCCTTGATCGCTTCGCTGGATTCGTTAAGGCTGGTGGCATGCAGGCCCACGCCGGGCTCCACCACGTTGACCAGGATGAAACCAATCAACATCGCGACCGTGCTGACCACTTCAAAGTAGATCAGCGATTTGACCCCGAGCCGGCCGAGTTTGCGCATGTCTTGAACGTGGGTGAGGCCATGGACAAGGGTCACGAAGACGATCGGTGCCAGCATCATTTTCAGCAGGGCAATGAACGCTTGTCCAAGGGGCTTCATGGCCACCGCCCATTGTGGCGCGGCGAAACCGAGGATGACGGCAGCAACAAGTGCGATCAGCACCTGCACGTGGAGCTTCTTCAACTGATTCATGGCATTTCCTGACCCAATAGTGGGCATCATTATTCTTGTGGTAACACGTCCCTTGGCGGGCAAGCTGGGCGTTCAGCTATCTGCGTTGAGCATAGAAAAAACCAACGCTAGGCACAAAAACCTTATTTTGATACAAAGCTATGCTCTGACGGCATGGTGAGTACGATGGACATTCGAGAGCTCCGCTCCTTTGTAAAAGTGGCTCAGTGCGGCGGCTTCAGTCGCGCGGCGAAAGAGCTTTTCATCGCCCAGCCAGCCCTGAGTCGGCAGATCGCCAAGTTAGAAGAGCAGTTGCAGGTGGCACTGTTTATTCGGCATGGAAGGGGAGTGGAACTCACCGCCGCCGGCGCGCGCCTGCTCGAACGTGCGGACGTGATGCTGCGCTATATGGAAGAAACCGCCGACCATGTGCGCAACAGTGCGTTTGAAGAGCGCGGGCATCTGGCGGTTGGGTTGCCGCCTGCAATCGGTACCATCGTTGGGCCGCAGTTGATTCGGCGTTTTCACGAACGCTGGCCGAAGGCGTCATTGCATGTACTGGAAGGCTTGAGTACTTCCCTGCAGGAGTGGTTGCTGGATGGCCGGATCCAGGTGGCGGTGGTGTACAACCAGCCGTTGCTTGAGGCTTTCGATGTGCGACCGATTTTCAGCGAGCGGATGGTATTGGTCGGACCACCAGGGGAGTCGCCAAAATCGGTGCGTATCATGGGCCTGGCGGATTTTCCGCTGATCCTTCCTGGTTTACCCCATAGCAACCGACGCCTGATCGAACAGGTAGCGGCGCAAAACGGATTCCAGTTGAATGTCGTATTCGACGTGGACAGCGTCAATTTGACCAAACGCATGGTTGCCGAAGGCATGGGCTATTCGATTCTTGCCCACGCCGCAGTCCAGGAGGATATCGCCAATGGCATTCTGGTGGGGCACGCCATTGAGAGACCCGGCATCCGGTCTACCGTTTCGCTCACTACGCTCAGGGAGCGCAGAAACAGTCGCCTGGCGTTGAGTTGGGAAAAAATTCTGTTGGAAACTTTAGAAGAGCTTGTGACGGTTGGAGCCTGGAAGGAGGCCACTCTTTGGCTGGGTAGAGAGGGCGCGTGAGAGAGCATCACGTAAGCATCGCAGCGAAAATTCAGTGGATGGCGCACCGCTCGTTTCGCCCATTCTCCGAATGACGTGATGAGTTGTTCATGTGTGTTAATGGGAATAAGTTTTAATTGCGAATGGTTTTGTATAGCATGCACGGGTCTTTATTGGCGTTTTTACCCTGTGCTTTGGCCTATTCGTAAAGGTTTTCCTCTCCATGCGTCGAACCCTGTTTTCCATTTGTGTAATGCAAGCGTTGTCGTCTTCCTCATGGGCTGAACAAACGGATGTAGCCCCCTCAACGCTTGAGCTGGACGCAACCGATGTTATCGGTACCACGAATTACGAAAGGGCGGACGGGCCGGTTCAGGGTTATCGGGCAACGCGCTCGGCCAGCGCCACGCGTACCGACACGTCGATCCATGAAACCCCGCAATCGATCAGTGTGGTCTCGAAGGATGCGGTCGAGGATCTCGGAGCGACCCGTTTGCAGGAAGCGCTGGACTATGCCGGGGGCGTGGGGCGGGCGAACAATTTCGGTGGGCAGGGCCTGACCACGTTTACAATTCGTGGCTTCACTACTGGCGAGTTTTACCGCAACGGTTTTCCGATCAACCGCGGCTACCCGAACATGCCGGATGCCAACTCTATCGAGCGACTCGAAGTGCTGCGCGGCCCGGCAACCATGCTCTACGGTCGGGGTGATCCTGGCGGGACGTTCAACGTGGTTTCCAAACAGCCGCTACCCGAGCGCACCGTCACCTTGGGCAGTCAATTGAACGATCAGGGCATGAAGCGCGGCACGCTGGACGCTTCCGGCCCGCTTGACGAAGAAGGCCGTCTGGCTTATCGACTGAACGTAGTGGGCGAGGGCGGCGACACCTTCCGCGATCACGTCGAAACCGAACGCTACGGTATCACTCCTGTGCTGACGTGGCAGGCAACCGATGCGACCAAGCTCATTTTCGAAGGCGATTTCATGCGCAACAACGCGCCTCTGGATCGAGGCGTTACGCGTTACGCCAGACAGATTGGCACCGCCTCCCGCGACAGTTTTTTCGGCGAAAAAGACGTTGGCAAATTGCACAACGACAACAACATGGCGCAATTGCGTTTCGAGCACATGCTCAATGACGACTGGACGCTGGGGGGCGGCGTTCAGTGGCTTGATGGTTCGCTCAAGGGCAACGCGGTCGAGGCCAACGGTATTGCCGATGACGGCCGCACCTTGGGGCGCAACTTCAACTATCGCAAGCTGGAGTGGACCGACAAGGACACCCAACTCAATTTGACCGGCCATTTCGATACCGCTGGTTTGCAGCACACTTTGCTCACCGGTATCGAGTACGAAGATTACGACTACAAGTCGATCATTCAACGCTCCAGCGGTGCTGTCGGCGCGTACCCGATCGACATCTTCGATCCGGTGTACGGCCAGCCGCGTCCGGCGCTGACTCGCACGCCGACTCATGACAAGGAAAACCTCAAGACGTATGCCGCGTTCGTGCAGGATCAGGTGGCACTGACCGACAAACTGAAAGTGCTGGCAGGGGCGCGTTTCGAACGTTTCGAACATGACTACGAAACCTACGTGCCGGGCGGCAAGAGTTGGCAGGCCAGTGACAACGCGGTGACCCCGCGCATTGGCGTGACCTACGATTTGACCGAGACTTTAGCGGTCTACGCCGACACCGCGCGATCGTTCAAGCCCAACACCGGCGCAAGCCGTCTCGGCGGTGGGTTTGCGCCGGAGAAGGGCAAGTCTTACGAAATGGGCATCAAGTGGGAAGCACTGGATGAGCAGTTGAGTGTCGATGCGGCGATCTATCAGATCGAGAAGCGTAACGTTTTGACCACCGATCCCGTTGATTCGACCTTCAGCGTTGCTGCCGGTGAAGTGCGAAGCCGCGGTTTCGACGTCAACGTCGCAGGTAACCTCACCCCCGAATGGCGCGTGATCGGCGGCTACGCCTATGTTGATGCCGCGGTGACCAAAGACAATGTGCTGCGCTCTGGCACGCGCCTGCTGAACATCCCGAAAAACAGCTTCAGCCTGCTCAATATGTATGAGTTCCAGGACGGTACCCTCAAGGGGCTCGGCGTGGGCACCGGACTCAAGTACGTCGACGAGCGCGCTGGGCAAACCGCCAACACCGCGTTTTCGATGGGCAGCTACACCGTCGTTGACTTGCTCAGCTTCTACAAGATCAATGACAAGGTGCGGCTCAATCTCGACGTGAAAAACCTGTTTGATCGCGATTACGAAGAAGGTGCGTTCGGCAACGTATACGCCTTTCCGGGTGCGCCACGAACCGTGCAAGTCGGTATTTCCTACACCTTGTAACGCGCCTTGCTGGCACACGCTGCGCTTGCTCGATGAGGTCGGATACGCCGCTCTCTATCGTCATGGGTATTCCGGTCCAAGTGTCTGGATTTGGCCCTGTCGAGCGATCAGTATGTCGAAATCAGACTTAAACATGTAGTGAGCGGGTTATACGGATTTAAGACGAGTCCCGTACGGTTGCGCATAAATTTGTCGCCGTGTGGTCGTAGTCTCACTGGAGCTGGGTGTTCGTGCCCCAGGCTGAAATAACCGGTCGCTTAGTGCGCCAGTTAAAGCTGGCGGAGGATAGTCGATGAAAGTTCGATACTGATAAGAAATGGGCTGAAGTGTGGGCTGGCAGGTTTTTCCAAACCCCAGAAACGACAAAGCCCTGAATAATCAGGGCTTTGTCGTATAAAGATGGCGGAGGCGATGTCCGCCATTTTGACGTATTTTGAGTTCTATCGCTGTCTGGCTGTTTACTAAAAAAACTTTATTAAACATATAGATACTAGGTTTTTTGTCTTTTGTGTTCCAACGGGTGTTACCGAAAGCCACCGTCCAAGGTGTGGGCTGGAGTGTGGGCTGGAGCTGATTTAGATTAGGTCATCGTCCTTAAAAAGATGAGGTGACGCATGGCATCGCTTACGACAAAGACGGTTGAGAAAATAGTCAGGACTGGCTTGCCTGGAATGACCAATGACGGTGATGGGTTGTATCTGAGAGTTGGCCCTACAGGCAGCGCCAGTTGGCTTTTCCGTTACAAACTCTCAGGAAAAGGCCGATACATGGGCTTGGGGAGGCATCCTGAGACAAGTCTCGCGGTAGCTCGGGAAAAAGCAGCTGATGCTAGAAGACTAAGCAGATCTGGAGTCGACCCAATTGCGAGTCGAGATGAGGAGTTGGAGCGGAAAAAACTGGAAAAAGAAACCACTTTTTTATCAGCGGACAAAGCCCCGACCAAACCGACAACCTTCAAGGAGGTTGCTCTCGATTACATTGCTGCCCATAAGGCAGGCTGGAAAAATGCCAAGCACGCCCAACAGTGGAAAAACACGCTGACCACTTATGCGTTCAAGGTCATAGGCGATCTTCCCCCGCAGGAGATAGGCATTGAGCATGTGCTGAAAATCCTCATGCCGATTTGGACAGAAAAGCCCGAAACCGCCAGCCGTTTGCGAAACCGAATCGAATTGGTCCTCGATGCAGCAAAGGCTCGAGATCTCCGCGCTGGCGAAAATCCCGCTCGATGGCGAGGACACTTGGACAAGCTTTTGCCTCCCCGCCAAAAAGTGCGTGCGGTGAAACATCACGCAGCCATCCCATGGGTCGAACTTCCCGCGTTTGTGGCGACTCTTGAAAAAGCACAAGACCTGAGTGCTAAAGCCCTGCGCTTCACTATCCTGACTGCCTGCCGAACCAGCGAAGTGCTCTCTTCCACGTGGGCGGAGGTTGATCTCGTAGCAGGGGTATGGACCATTCCGGCGTTGCGAATGAAAGCCAGGAAAGAGCACCGAGTTCCGCTGTCGAAAGCAGCATTGAATCTACTGATCGATCTTCCTCGTGTAGAAGGGAACAATCATCTATTTCCTGGTGCTCGAAAAGGGAAGCCGCTGAGCAATATGGCGATGTTGATGGTGTTGCGTCGAATGAAGCGCAACGATCTCACGACGCATGGATTCCGCTCGACTTTTAGGGATTGGGCGAGTGAGGTCACCCACTATCCTCGAGAGGTCTGTGAGCATGCACTTTCACATACAGTAGAGAATGCAGTCGAAGCCGCATATCGGCGTGGAGACCTCTTCGAGAAGCGGCGTTGTCTCATGGACGATTGGGCGAAATATGCCACGGTGGTTCAGGAAAAGTTGCCAGAAAGTTTATGCCTATCGGGTTAATTGCGAACTCCAAAAAACATTTTGACATAGCTCTATCACAGTGTTTTAAAGTCTAAAAAATGTCTTTATGCCGCCACTTTTGCCCCGGTCAACTGGAGCGATCCGGTCCTGAGCACTCGCGCCGTGCGTGAGTACCTTGAAGGCCTCGATGAAGAGGCTTTGGCCGAAACGCTACCAAAGCGCCTGTCGCTGACGGGGCCTCAAGCCCGCTGGACCGCTGCTCCGGGAGGCCCAGCGTTCTTCGCCTATTCCACGAACTATCTGATCGATACCGAACACGGCGTGATCGTGGATGTGGAGCCCACACCCGCTCATCGAACCGCAGAAGTCGAGAGCACCAAGACGATGATCGATCGGGTCGAAGCGCAGTTCGACAGGGCCATTGGCGACTCTAGCGAAATGAAAGGAGTTTGATTCTGGCATGCATTAGCCTAAATCCGATAGCGTGCCGTTCTGACCGGCTTTTGCGTTCAGATTTGGAGCTGAACATGACTCTCTTCTTACAAGCGTCATGGGTTCTGCCTTCATGCCTTTTCTAAGCATTTTAAGAATCGGAGAACGCGTTAGTGAGGCATTACCTGTTTTTTGCCATTCACAAATACGTAGGTGTCTGGCTCCCACTCAAATTGCATTTTAGAGAAATTGGCTGACGCGAGTTTTTTATCGGAAGCCTGGAACTGGTTGTAGTCCATGGTGCCGTTGTAGATGTAGTTTTGCCCAGGGTCAATTTGGCTGTCATCGGAGAGGGTAATCCGCTTAATGACGTCGCCAAAGATATCCTTCAGGACAACTGTACCTTTGATACCCGAAAGGGCATCAGTGGTGTTATTTTTGAACGCAACACGGATCGAAAAATAGTCGCTATAGCGTTTTTGAGCATAGTCTTTTGAGCTTAATTCGAGTCCAACCAACGATGCAGTTAGCGTAGCATTCATCTCTTTAAGGCTTTGGAGTTGTTGCTGCTTCACCTGTTCTGCCAGTGCCTTCTGTTTTACCTCCTCAGCAGCTTTTTCATCGAGCCAGGCCTTTTGAGTTTTGAGAGCTTCTCCAACCGTTGTATCCGTTACGGCTTGGGAGCCACCAAAGGCGCTAGCAATCGCCCGGCGCGTTGCGTAACCAAGGAACAGTTTTTTTTCTTCTTCGGGAAGTTTTTTGACCGACTCAGCGAGTTGTGCATCATCCGACCATTTGCTGATGTCGGCTGGTAACTTGGCATCTTTGGGATCGGAGCATGCGCTGAGAAGAGCGCAGACGAGAATGGTAGCAGCAAGTTTTGCGTACATTTTTCTTCCTGATTAGTACGTTTTCAAATGACAAGGCAGGCTAGGTGCCAGCATCATTCAAGAATTGTTATTCAGGACAGCCAATTTCACAAGCGAAGTGTTTGATCACAATTTTTTGGTGTACCGTTAGGAAACTAATCACATAGAGATTACTCCGTGTCTAAACTCGCAGAATTCCGCCAGCTCGAAAAACACCTTGCCGAACAACTCGAAGCTCTCGAGGCGCTGAAAGGCGATGCTGGCCTCAAGAAAGAAATTGAATTTGAAACGAAGCTCCGCGCCTTGCTAGCTGAGTACGGTTACAGCTTGCAGAAAGTGATCAATTTGCTTGATCCACAGGCCGGTCGTCGCGCTCTAGCAGTAGAGTCCAAGTCTGGCAGCCGCAAGTCTCGCCAGGTGAAGGTCTACAAAAACCCTCACACCGGCGAATTCGTAGAGACCAAAGGTGGCAACCACAAAACGCTGAAGGAGTGGAAAGCTGAACATGGCTCCGCCACTGTCGAGTCCTGGCTGACCAAGTGAGTTTGGTTTGAGTACAAAGGGGCCTGCGCGGGCTCCTTTTTTTTAAGGCGAGAGCATCCGTTCATTTACATACTTGGCTCAGATGGATAATTCGCTATTGGCTATTTTTAGCAAAGGCCAACTGTAGCCAAAAAAGTCTCCTGGGCACGGCCCAGGAGCAAATAGCTGACGGCACTGAGATTCGGGTGACCAAACCACATTACGGCTTCACATGCGGGGATGAAGCTGTTCATCTCAATGCGTCAGCCATGAGAGCAAACACAATGATGTGACCAAGAGGACGGGCTTGCTTAAAAACGCGATCGTTACGAAAGACAGCTCGCGTCAAGGATGTCTGCGGACAAGGCTCATGCCGAACCATTAACTCCCTGCAAGAGGCAAATTTCCTCTGCGGTATTTCTTTCTAAGCGATGTCTTTATCTGATAAAGCAAACTCTGTTTGGTCATGTCCGAGCAAATTACAAAGTACTTCAACGATGATTTGATGATCTTGACGGTCAGGCAGGCCCGAAACAGTCACGCTGCCGATAACCCCAGCTCCTTGAACAATGATTGGAAAGCCTCCACCACAACTGGCGAAATCAGCAGGGGAAATATGGTAGCGCTGCAGAATGTCCTGCTCCTCAATAGCGAGCTGGTGGGCGACTCGATAAGTGCTGCAGAGGAAGCGTTGCACGGTGTTCGTTTTTCGCCGTACCCAGTCGTGATTATCCGAAGTCGCCCCGGGCCTGGCCGCAAAAAATAATGCACGGTCGAATCTTCTTACGTCGATTACGATTGGCAATTCCTCATTTACTGCCCGTTTGTGCAGTAGCGAGCCTAGCTGCCACGCCGTGTTTTCATCGAAACCGCTGAACTGGAGCGCTTCTTCCTGTCGAACCAATAATGCGAGTTCTTCCTTCAAATTCATTGCAGTACCTCCATCAGTACAAGGGCGCTCAATGGGTTGGATCGCCTTTGGTTTCAGCGGATGTAACTCCCTCTATTAACGTCCAATGTCGCGCCTTTCCGCGAGGCCCGCGATTTACGCAAAGCCAATTCTACGAGCTAAGCGACTTCTTCAGGTTCTGCCATTTCATCGATTGGAAAATCAACGACAGCTGCCGGCTTTCCATGAGCTTTTTCAGGACATTAATGCTTGTGGTTTGAGGTCAGTAACAGCCTTTAAGTCTACAAGTGATATGTGTTCCGCCACTCTTAGGGCCTGAGCTGCAATCGTTAGCGAGGGATTCACTGCGGCAGAAGTTGGCATGAAGCTGGCGTCGACGACAAACAGGTTCTGGTGGTCGTATGAGCGGCAGTAGATGTCCAGCGGCGCGCTGGTAGAATCACTGCCCATTCGGATGGTTCCGCACTGATGCGAAGGCGTGCGTTTGTCAAACGGCCGCGTAAGTACGATAGGGAATCCGGCTTCTTTGAGGACTTTTTTGAACGTGTTAACGAGCGTTAGGTGGGCATTCCAGTTGGTACGCTCCCACGTAAGAACAGTGCGATCGCCTTCAACGGTCACCCGGTTGGTGGGCGAGGGGAGATCCTCACTCATTGCGTAAAAGTCCACGCAGTGACGGCTGAATTTATTCAGTATCCATTCCGGGACTAGCGGCATGCTTCCTTTCAGAATTGCACCGGAAATTCTGCCTAAGAGCTGAATATTCCCCAAGGGATATCCACCATTGCTGTCGGAAAGGTAGAAATCGTCAATTCCAAATGATTTCTGATAGATCGAGCTGTTCACGAAGCTCGGGCTAAAACCGATCACAGCTGAAGCATTATGATTCATAAAATTTCGGCCGACTTGGTCAGAGCTATTTGCAAGACCTGCAGGGTGATTGCCATCCGCTGACCTCAGGAGCAAAGCAGCCGACTGAACTGCCCCGGCGCTAAGGATGACCAGTTTGGCTTTCATCTGATGAACAGCGCCATCCTTTCGATATTCAACAGCAGTGATAGGGCCATTTTTTGTACATGTCTTCAGTGCAACGACAGCTGCCCCCGTTATAAGGCTGACGTTTTCGTACCCGAGCGCAGTATTGAGTGCAGCAGTTTCAGCATCCATTTTCCCCTCGTTGCTATGAGGGTGGGCGTCCCATGGGGTGGCCCGATTTGCTATCCAGCGATCAATGTCTACGCCGAGGGGCAACGAATAGGGGTGAAGCCCCTTGGCTGACAGCCGGCTACGAACTTCAGAGATAGATGGCTCATCTGGTACAGCCGGATAATCATATGGGCGCGAGTGGAACGGCTCGGTTGGATTCTGGTGAAGCGCTCCCCGAACTTTGTAGAGTGATTCTGCGCGGCTATACCAGGGCTCCAACTCCTCATAACTGAACGGCCACGCAGGAGATACCCCCTCCTGATGTTCCATTTCCTCAAAGTCTTCTTTTCGGTACCTGGCTAACACGGCGCCGTAGAACTTCGAGTTACCACCCACGTTGTAGTAGTTGCCAGGACTGAATGCGTTGCCGTTCTCCTCGTACCAAACCTCTTTTGGACGGAAGAATTGCTTCTGGAAAATAGCTCGTTGGTCTATCTGCTCAGGACAGTTATTCAGGTGTTCGCCAGCCTCGAGGATTGTGATACGGGCACCGGAGGGGGCAAGCCCGGCTGCTACTGTCGCCCCTCCTATGCCAGATCCGATGATGAGGATATCAGGGCACTCTTTCATGTTGCCTCCGACGGTTCAGCAGTGAACTACAGGAGTGGCTCGGCCAGACTGTGCGGCCTGGACGACCGCTATACCGGTGGCCAATGACCAAATGCCGTCGTGCCCTGTCGCTGCAGGTTGCGCGCGCCCGGCAACAGCCTCGCCGAATTGGCGGAACCCGGACTCATAAAGATTCACATGCTCCAGAATCATCTTGCGAGTGCCTTGAGCGTTAATCAGCGACACTTCACCCACTGGCTGTTGAGTCATCACATTACGAGCTACCAAGGTTCCCTCGGTGCCAATGATTTCCAGTCCGGTATCTGCATGCTTAGCGGTGAATGAGTCATGAAATTGAGCGATCAAGCCAGACTTGAAGCGCATGACACCCATGACAGAATCGGCTAACCCTGTTTTGCTCAGGACGCCCGTTTGAGTAAAGGCCGTGACCTCTACAGGATCATCATTCAGGATGTAGCGTAAGGTATCCGCATCATGAACAGTGATGTCCAGGATGACCCCACCACCTTCGGCTCCTTCGGCGATCCGCCAACCTTGCAAGTGAGGTGGAAGAGATACTGCGTGAAACACTCGTGCTGCCAGCGGTTTACCGATCAGGCCACTTTGGACGGCTTGCCGCATTGCGGTATGACTAGCTGCATTGCGCAGGTGGTGATTGGTAGCAAAAACCAATCCAGCATCTTGCGCCGCTTTAACCATCTCATGTGCGTCTTCAAGGCTTAGCGCCAAAGGTTTCTCGCACATCACGTGCTTGCCTGCACGTATTGCGAGCAACGCTTGCTCTTTATGGAGGTGATTTTTTGTGGAGATATATACCGAGTCCACATCGGGATTCTCAAGCAGTGCATTGATGTCACTGCTGTATTGAACGATTTCGTTGCTTTGTGCATATTCCTTCGCTCGCTGATCGTCAGCGCTGACGACTGCAATCACATCATCTCCGACAGCGCGGATAGCCGAAATCACCCATTCTTTAGCGATGGTGCTTGCACCGATTAGTCCCCATTTCATCGTTTATTCCTCTTGTAGTTGTTAAATGTGATCTTGAGAGATTCAGCGTACAGCTCGGCGGGTGTAACAGCCGTACAAGGCAATGGCGGTGTAGCAGATGGCAGGAACAACCAGTGAGAAGGAGAGACTGGTCATGTCGGCAGTCAAGCCTGTTAGCGGCGGGACGATGGCACCTCCAACAATAGCGCAGCAGATCAGTCCTGAACCTTCAGCGGCGCGTGAGCCCAGGCCCTCGGATGCAAGAGCGAAAATCGTGGGAAACATGACGGAGTTGAAAAGGCCGATGGCAAGGATCGCCCAACCTGCGGTAGAGCCATTGGAGTTAGCGGCGACAGTGATCAGGGCAATTACCACAGCTGCGGCGGCTGCGAGGATCTTGCCAGGGGCAAAGTGACGAAGAAGCGCGGCACCAATGAAGCGACCAACCATGGCGCCGCCCCAGTAATAAGCAACGTGTTTACCTGCTAGTTCTGCATCGAAACCGAAGGTCGATTCTTGCATCAGGAAGTTAGTGAGCAGACTTCCGATTGCAACTTCCGCACCCACATAAAAGAAAAGGCAGGCAGCTCCGAATGCGAAACGAGGTTGCTTGAGAAGGTTCAAGGCTGCAAGCGGGTTAGAATGTTGAGGGCTCGTGCTCGCCGGAATCTGCTTGCGTTGATGCCAGACAATCATCGCTACGATGAAAAGGGCAATGGCAATGCCAGCGTAAGTGCTGCTGATTACTTCTGCTTCTTTGGCCAAGAACTCAGAAAGCGCCGCTGGACTTAATGTGGAAGCGTCCACTTCGTTGAGAGTGCCCAGGATCAAGATAGCGCCCAAATATGGAGCGACTGTGGTACCCAGCGAGTTGAATGCGTGAGCAAACGTGACTCTACTGTGCGCAGTCTTCGCAGGCCCGAGCAGGCTAATAAGCGGGTTCGAGACAACCTGTACCACAGTCACGCCAATTGCCAGAATAAACAACGCACCCAGAAAGGCGCCGAAGATGCCAGCCTGGGTCGCAGGGATAAATAGCAAGCAACCTGCTGCCATCGTGAGTAACCCGACAAAAGCAGCCCGCATATAACCAATCTTGGCTATCAGCAGTCCGGCAGGGATTGACGCAATAAAATAGGCAAGAAAGAAGGACGACTGTACTAGCATCGCCTCGGCATAACTTAGGCTAAAAAGACTTTTAAGTTTTGGGATCAACACATCATTTAAACTGGTGATGCTTCCAAATATGAAAAATAGGCAAAAAACGAAAAAGCTAAGTCTTTGTACATTGCTATTGGCAAAAGTTTGAGACTCTTTCTTTGCTACATATACGCCTTGCATAATATCCACTCCCTATATTTTCTTGTAGTAGGAAAGGAATTTTCGGTTGTGCGTAGTCTCGAGCTCTGAACGTTCAGAGACCGTGGAGCACTTCCAATGTGAATTTTTTGTAACGATCGTACGCAGATTCTGCTTATGTAGGATCTGACAATTTTTCCGACTGGTGGGACAGATTGAACTCTTTGCATCGCGGCGGATTAACCATTTGATTACCTATTGATAGTTATTATTTTTACAAACTGGTGAGGTTCAGGATGCCTCGAATCCGATGAATTGAGGAGTGTCGTAACGGGCGTTGAGTGATACGATTGTGGCGTCTGTACCGATTGAATGGGTGGGATAGGATCGTCATGAAGCCGAGTTTTGAGAAGGTTCCCAGTGAGGCCAACGCCTCATGGACGATGCTGAACAGGCGCTTGCCTGACGAGATTCCGTTTGAGTGGCATCATCATCCCGAGTACGAGTTGACCCTGACCCTTAACAGCCGAGGGCATCGCTACATCGGTTGTGATGTGCAGCTATACGACGATTGTGATCTGACCCTCGTTGGCCCAAACGTGCCACACAGCTGGTGTTCTCGCGAGCTTATCGATACCGGGAAGCCCCATGTTGCATTGGTTATCTGGTTTTCGGAGGCGTGGGCAACGTCGCTGGTTACCCTGTTTCCGGAGATGGGTCAGATTCGCACCTTGCTTTCGGCTGCCCAGTGCGCGGTGTCATTCAGTAGTGAAATAGCTCGTGAGCTACGTCCTAAAATTGAAGACATGGTCTATCAGGACGAATCGCAACGCCTGGTTTCTCTGTTGGATATCCTCATTAAACTGACTCAGGACACTGCGGCTCAACGCATCATTCCACCAGAGCCCGCGTTCGTGCCTGAAATTATTTACGAGGACGCACGCATTCACCGCGTTTTAGACTATATACACGCGAATTTTGCCTCCGCGTTGATGATCCCAGATCTTGCTGAGATGGCTTGCGTTAGCGTTTCTGCTTTTCACCGTATGTTCAAGCGTCATACGCGCAGCACTGCTTTTGACTATATTGCCAAATTGAGAATCGGCCGTGCCTGCTCGCTGTTGATGGAAAGTGGGACTGTGATTTCCTTGATCTCCGAGGAAGTTGGATATCCCTCGGTCGCTTTGTTCAATCGACAGTTCAAGGCTCTAAAGGGTATGACTCCGACTGAATTCCGGCGTCAGCATGGCCATCATTTCAAGTGAACCCCACATCTTGACGTAAACTCGCGTGAGGGGTTTATAAGAAGATGTGCCACATCTATGACTGACATAGAGGCGCGTCTAGCTGCTTCTATACCTTGGGGGCTGTCTTCGAATACCAAACATCGTTCAGGGGCTATTCCAAGAAATTTAGCCGCGGCAAGAAATAGATCAGGTTCGGGTTTAGGAACGCCCACATCGTCGATAGTGATCAGTTTATCGAAGTGTTTCGTGAGGTTGAGCGCATCTAGAGAACTGGTAACGATTTCACGTGATCCACCCGAAGCCACGGCCATGGGCAGCTTGCCAGCGAATCGCCTGACAATCTCGGTTACTGCTGCTATCTCTTGGAGGTTGGCTGTCAGGTGATCCAGGTAGTAGCGTCTCATGGTTCCGACAACATTTTCGCGATCAAGAACGACACGATGTTCATGTTCGAATTGATCCATCAGGACGTGTTCAGAAAGACCATTACGGGCTTCGTACCAGCCCACATCCATGATTACTCCAGACAGCGCAAACCCGGCAGTCCAGGCCACTGAGTAAACGGGACAACTGTTTACCAATGTTCCGTCACAATCAAAAATCAGGGCGTCAGCCCCTGCAAGCATTTCTTCCAAGGCCGTCATCGAGATAATTTTCGTGTGCATTGCAACATCAACTCAGCGTTTAGGGAGTTTGGCTCCGCACGTGTCTCGTACGATCAGTTTTGGCTTGAGTAAAAATCTCATAGGAGGCGCATCGGGGTTCTTCAATCTGGCTAAAAGCATCTCACTCGCCACCTCGCCAAGGTGTTCAGGCTCCAGCGCCAGCGTCGTAAGGGGAGGGCTGCAATAGGCTGATGCGGCTACACCATCACTGCCGATTATCGCGATGTCCCGACCTGCACGAAGCCCGCGATTGTTCAGTTCGCTCAGCGCGCCTGTGGCGATGAGATCGTTGTAACAAATCACCCCGGTTGGACGGTGCTGCTGATCCAACAAGCGGCTCATTCCGTCCTTGCCCCCGGCCAAACTGATGGGTGTTTCGATCATCCAGTCGGTGTTTGGAGTAATCCCATTCTTCTCCAGGCAATCGCTGTAGCCCTTCAATCTTTCCATGCTCACCGAATAGGTGCTGTTTCGTCCGATGAAGGCGATGTCTTTATGCCCAAGGTCGATCAGGTGCTGTGTCGCAATCTGTATGCCGAGGTAGTTATCGCAACCTACAAAGTCAGTGTCGTCCCCACCCAGCGCACGCATGACGGTCACAAAAGGCAAGCCCCATTGCCTAAGTGAGGTCACTAGTTCTATAGGTGTCTCGAACGTCGGGCAAATGATCAGCCCGGCAGCCTTGTGTTCACGCATTGATGCAAGCACTTGGCGTTGAACATTCTGATCTTCGGCTGTGTGGGCGAGGAGGGTGATGTAGTTCGATTCCAGCATTTTGCGCTCAGCGCCAATCAGTAACTCAACGAAAAATGAGTTGCTCAGGTCGTTGACCACCATACCGATAACGTTGCTGACACCCTGTCGAAGGTTTGCAGCGCTGCGATTGTAGACGTACCCCAATTGTTCGGCGGCAGCTCGCACTTTTTCTGCAGTCGCAGGACGTATCAAGGGGCTGTTATTCAGCACAAGTGACACCGTGGATTTGGATACTCCGCTCACCCTGGCGATGTCGTTTATGGTGGCCTTCTCTTCAGGCAAATGATGATCGGTCAACGTAAAAATCTCGGTTGGAGGCGGAAGTCGACCGAAGCCGGAACGTTCCAAATTACCCTTTTTTGCGGTCGGTCGACTAGCCAGAACATCCTGAACCTATCGTTACGCCAAAGCATTTCGTTCGCTTGCGTGCTCTCGACGACAAATGGTGTTGACAGGATTCTATACTCAATTTACATTTTTGGAACGTTCCAAAAATACATTGGAACGATTTAATAACAAAAATTGGTGACTCATGATGAACGTTGTCTCTGTGCTTCCAGTGCTCTGCTCGCGCTTACGTACTCGGATCGATTCCTTCTTTTCCCCTTTTTCCTATTCCCAATCCGAAACGATCGCATCCCGTCAAGAAAGCTTGGATGCCTTCGCTGGTGCCTTGGGGGTGGCCGTAAGCGCAAACTTCGCTGGTTTTAGTCCTAGGCACTGATACGACAGTCGCTTCATCAGCGCTGCCATTACGTTTCCAACATGGCGAAAATATTCATGAAAAAGCTCATTACTGCTGAGCAGGCTGCGAGCCTGATCCACGACGGAGATACCGTTACCGTCAGTTCATCCAGTGGCCTTGCATGCCCAGACGCAGTGTTAGCTGCAGTGGGGGAGCGTTATCGCAATTCTGCGCACCCTGCAGGTTTGACAATGCTGCACCCCATTGCCGCTGGTGATATGTACGGCATCAAAGGCATTGAACATCTGGCACAACCAGGTCTGATCAGTAAAGTGATGGCTGGCTCATATCCAAGTGGCCCTTCCTCGATGCCGATGCCGGAGATCTGGCGGATGATCACTGATAACGAGATCGCCGCGTACAACGTGCCAAGCGGCATCTTGTTTGATCTGCACAAGGACGCTGCGGCCAAGCGTCCTGGTGTGTTGACCAAAGTGGGGCTGGATACCTTCGCAGACCCAGCTCGTCAGGGCTGTGCGATGAATGCTTTGGCTGCCGAAATGCCTATCGTTGAGAAGGTGTTGTTTGCGGGCGAGCAGTGGCTATTTTTTCCCACCGTCATTCCAAAGGTCGCGATCATTCGTGCGACCACCGCTGACGAGCGCGGCAACCTTTCTTACGAACACGAAGGCGGTTTGCTCGGTGCTCTTGATCAGGCCTTGGCCGTTCGCAACAACGGCGGCATCGTTATCGCTCAGGTGAAACGAGTCGTGCGTGCCGGTTCGTTGAAGCCTCACGATGTACATGTCCCCTGCAACCTGGTTGACCATATCGTCGTGGCGCCTGATCAAATGCAAACAACTCAAGTTGTTTACGACCCTGCCATCAGCGGTGAAATCCAACAGCCGGAATCCGCATTTGAGTTTGCACCCTGGGGCGCTGAAAAAGTCATCGCTCGTCGCGCCGCCATGCAAGTCGAGAAGGGTATGGCTGTGAATTTGGGTTTTGGCATCTCGGCAAACGTGCCTAGGATCCTGTTGGAAGAGGGTTACCACGGCGCCGCTACCTGGGTCATCGAGCAAGGTGCTGTCGGCGGTATGCCGTTGCTGGGCTTCGCATTCGGTTGCGCCGCAAACGCCGACGCAATCATGCCGTCCTCGGCTCAGTTCACCTATTTCCAGGGCGGTGGTTTCGATCTGACTTTGCTGTCTTTCCTGCAGATTGACCGGTTCGGCAACGTCAACGTATCGAAGCTGCCAGGAAAGCCTTACCTCACTGCTGGCTGCGGCGGCTTTGTCGACATCACTACCCACGCCAAGCGCATTGTGTTCTCCGGCTTCTTCACTGCCGGCGCCAAACTGTCTGTGGATGACGGGCGTCTGAACATCTTGCAGGACGGTAAATCCCGCAAGTTGGTCGAGGATGTGGATCACGTGACCTTCAGTGGTCGCATGGCATTGGAACGCGGGCAGGACGTCACCTATGTCACTGAGCGTTGCGTGATGAAACTCACCGCCAATGGCCTGATGGTGACTGAAATCGCACCCGGCCTGGACTTGGAAAAAGATGTGCTCGCCCAGGCAGATTTCCCGCTGCTTGTAGCAGACGAAGTACGAGTAATGAGCCCTTGTCTTTTCACTGACGCCCTGATGGGGCTGCAATTGAAGGAGCACCAGGCATGAGCTCAGTAGAGGGTTTTGTATCAGTAGAAATTCAAAAAACGGTCGCGGTCGTTCGTCTTGAGCGCCCAGGCAAGCTCCATGCACTAACTCCAGAAATGATTACGCAGTTAGGTCAGATTGCGCTTGATTTGGATAAACGCACAGATCTACGGGCAGTGGTACTGACCGCCACCGGTGACCGCGCCTTCTGTGTGGGCGCCGATATTCGAGTGTGGTCAGGTCTGCAGCCTCTGGATATGTGGCGTCAGTGGGTGCGAGACGGGCATCGCGTATTCGATGCTTGGGCAAATCTGCGCCTGCCTGTTATTGCAGCGATCAACGGCCATGCATTTGGTGGTGGGCTTGAGTTGCTGGCAACCGCCGATATTCGTGTGTCAGCACCGAACGCGACTTTTGCATTGCCTGAGGCGGGTATCGCGACTTGCCCAGGTTGGTCGGGGACGCAGCGCTTGGTCAAGTTGATTGGCCCCAGTCAGGTGAAGCTGATGGCTTTAACGGGTCGACGTATCGATGCAGCTGAAGCTCAACGCGTTGGATTGGTTCAAGACATCACCGAGCCTGGCAATGTCGTGGCCCATGCCCTGGAGTTGGCACATCAAATCAGTAAGCAGGCGCCGATCTCGGTGCAACTCACGAAACAACTCATCGACGCAGGCACTGGCACCAATGTAGCTGCCGTGCTTGAGGGGATGGCTGGAGCTCTGGCCGCCACCACCAACGACGCACAAGAAGGCTTAATCAGCTTCAACGAACGTCGACCAGCCGATTACCAAGGAGTTTGAAATGAAGTTTTTGACCGTAGATAACAGCGCCGAGATTATTGGGGCCCCGTTCAAAGGCCGCATGCTGATCAATGGCGAACTGTGTGATGCGCAGAACGGCGATCAGGCGGAACGCCGTAGCCCGGCTCATGACGTAGTGGTTGGCATCTACCCTAACGCTGCACGTGCTGATGCCGTGCGGGCCATTGATGCTGCCCGAGCAGCCTTTGATGAGGGCACCTGGCCAAACATGTCCGCACGCGAGCGGGCCGATGTGTTGCTCAAAGTGGCCGACGGTATTTCTGCCCGAGTGGAAGAGATGGCACTCATCGAATGTCTGGAAACCGGCAAACCGTTGACCCAGGCTCGTGGCGAAGTCAGTGGCTGTGTTGACCTTTGGAAATATGCGGCGTCTCTTGCACGCAACCTTCACGGTGAGAGCTACAACACTTTGGGCGAGTCGCACCTTGGGGTTGTCTTGCGTCAACCGGTCGGCGTGGTATCGATGATCACCCCGTGGAATTTTCCAATCTGGATTCTGAGTCAGAAACTGCCCTTTGCTCTGGCTGCGGGTTGCACCGCTGTGATCAAACCAAGTGAACTCACGAATGGCACTACCCTGATGCTGGGCGAAATCCTCCTTGAGGCAGGCTTGCCAAAAGGCGTCGTAAACATTGTGACTGGCCTTGGCCCTGCCGTGGGTCAGCCGTTGGTCGGCCACCCGAAAGTCGACATGGTCTCGTTCACTGGCTCCACGCGAGTAGGGCGCCTGATTGCAGCCGAAGCCGGCGCCGCGCTGAAAAAAGTTTCCCTGGAACTGGGCGGCAAAAACCCGCAGATCATTTTCCCGGATTGTGATTGGGACGCTGCCGTAGATGCCGTTGTATTTGGCGTCTATTTCAACGCTGGCGAATGCTGCAACAGCGGCAGTCGCATCCTGGTGCACAAAGATATCGCTGAACGCTTTACCCAAGCCGTTATCGATCGTACCCGCCAGGTTCCGGTGGGTGACCCACTGCATCCAGACGTGAAGGTCGGCGCAATCATCAGCGAAACGCAAATGGGCGGTATCCAGGCTGCCATTGATGAGGCCAGAGAGGCCGGCGCAACGATCAGCTTGGGTGGCGAACGTCACGGCACGGAACCTGGGCTCTACATCCAACCGACCATCGTCACCGGTGTCACCTCTGACATGACCATCGCCCGGGAAGAGGTCTTTGGGCCTGTTCTGTCGGTACTGACTTTCGAATCGGTAGACGAAGCCATCGCGCTGGCCAACGACACCTGCTACGGCCTCTCGGCTGCAGTGTGGAGCAAAGACATCGATGTCTGCCTGAAGGCTGCTCGGAAAATTGACGCTGGCACCGTATGGGTAAACACCTTCCTCGATGGTTTCGCCGAATTACCTTTCGGTGGCTTCCGTGACTCCGGATTGGGTCGGGAATTGGGCCGTCACGCAGTCGAAGACTACACCGAGCAGAAAACTGTCCAATTGCACATTGGCGAGCGTACGAACTGGTGGTTGCCGAAGTAATTTTCGCGCTCATTTGCAGAGAAATTGGAACGTTCCAAACGTTGAGAGTGAAGCCATGACAAATAACAACAAGATTACAAAACGCCCAGTTGCATTGGTCACTGGAGGACGTCGCGGTATTGGTGCCGCAATCGTCCTGCGGTTGGCTCGTGACGGTTTTGACGTTGCCTTTACTTGTCGTAATGAAGATGAAGTCGCACAGCAGTTGTGCGCGGAAATTGAAACCTTAGGCGGACGTGGCCTGGCAGTTGCGAGCGAGCTACAAAGTCTTGAGGCACATGCTCAGTTACTTGAGCGCGTGCAGACATGGGGCGGCGTAGTTGACTGCTTGGTGAACAACGCCGGAATTGGTTCACCGGTTCGCGGCGATCTGCTGGACATGAAACCCGCAGCCTTTGACCAGGTACTGGATACCAACTTGCGTGGGACATTTTTCCTGACGCAACAGGTCGCAAAACAGATGATCCAGGCGTCTTCTGAGCAGCCGCGCAGCATCATCAACGTTTCCAGTGTCAGTGTGGAAATGGCGTCACCTGAGCGTGGCGAATACTGCATGTCGAAAGCGGGTCTCGGCATGGCGACAAAGCTTTTCGCTTTACGCCTGGCACCAGAAAACATTGGCGTGTTTGAAGTTCGTCCCGGGGTCATTCGTACCGACATGACAGCCGGCGTCGCCGACAAGTACGAGCAGCGCTTCAAAGATGGTTTGGTGCCGATGGGCCGTTGGGGTGAGACCAGTGACATCGCTTCGATAGTCAGCGCTTTGGCTTGCGGGCAATTCGGTTTCGCGACTGGCTCTGTCATTCATGCCGATGGCGGGCTCGCCATCCCACGCCTGTGAGTGCTGTCATGAGATACGACTTCATCATCATTGGTGGCGGTTCGGCGGGGTGTGTACTCGCCAATCGACTCAGCGCAAATCCTAGCAACAAGGTGCTGCTCCTGGAGGCCGGTGGCGGCGATAGCCACCCTCTGTTCAGCATGCCGGCAGGCTTCGCGAAGATGACCAAGGGCAGAGGCTCCTGGGGCTGGTCGACCGTACCGCAGAAACACCTGAAGAACCGCGTATTGCGATACACCCAAGCCAAGGTTATCGGTGGTGGGTCTTCTATCAATGCGCAGATCTACACCCGGGGAGCGGCAGCGGACTACGACGAGTGGGCGAGCGAATGTGGCGCTGAAGGCTGGGCGTACAAGGACGTTTTGCCTTACTTCAAACGTGCTGAAAATAACCAGCGCTATGCCAATCAGTATCATGGGTATCAAGGGCCATTGGGAGTCTCAAACCCAATCAGCCCTCTGCCGATCTGTGAAGCTTTTTTCCAGGCCGGACAAGAGATGGGGATTCCTTACAACCCAGATTTTAACGGGGCTGCTCAGGACGGGTTGGGCTACTACCAACTCACCCAGTTGAATGCCAAGCGCTCATCTACTTCGGCAGCGTATCTGCGTCCAGCGATGGGGCGATCCAACCTGACGGTCATGCTGGGCGCATTTACTCGGCGCGTGATTATCAAGGACAAGCGTGCCATTGGTGTCGAAGTGGTGCCCAAAGGCTCGAGCGAATCGACGCATTACCATGCAGACCGCGAAGTCATCGTCAGCAGCGGTGCAATCGGCTCTCCCAAGCTGCTGATGCAATCAGGTATTGGCCCGGCAGACCATTTGAGCGAAGTCGGCATTACGCTTGAACACGCACTCCCAGGTGTCGGCTCCAACCTGCAGGATCACCTCGATCTTTTTGCTATCGCGGAATGCACTGGTAATCACACCTACGACCCCTACGGCAAACCACACATGGCGGCATGGGCGGGGCTCCAATACCTGCTGCTGAAGAAGGGGCCGGTAGCGTCCAGTCTGTTCGAGACAGGTGGCTTCTGGTACGCCGACTCGCAAGCGCGGTCGCCGGATATCCAGTTTCATCTCGGGCTTGGTTCCGGTATTGAGGCCGGCGTCGCCCAGATGAGAAACCCAGGTGTAACGTTGAACTCGGCCTTCCTGCGGCCTCGCTCTCGCGGCACGGTGCGTTTGGCGAGTGCCAACCCAGCCGATGCACCGTTGATCGACCCTAACTACTTCTCCGACCCTTACGACCGTGAGATGTCCATCAAAGGGTTGCGTCTGGCACGTCAGATTCTGGCGCAGCCGGCACTCCAGCGCTTTGTGCTGGCAGAGCGCTTGCCAGGCCTGGATATGCTCAGTGACGAGCAGCTTTTTGAATACGCCTGTGCCAACGCGAAGACCGACCACCACCCAGCTGGTACTTGCCGCATGGGTAACGGTGAAGACGCCGTAGTTTCCACCGAGCTGAAGGTGCATGGCATCGACAGGTTGCGCGTGGTTGATGCGTCGATCATGCCGCGTCTCAACAGCAGCAACACCAATGCTCCGACCATCATGATCGCCGAGAAAGCGGCAGATCTAATTCTTGGCAAAGTCCCCCAATCAGAGGAAAAGTCTCATGAATATTCTGCTGCCCACGCTTGATGGCCGTGTTGAACGCTACTCGCTGCAAAATGCGGATGCACCTTACGCAACCTTTCAAAAGCGCCCGTTGTGCCGCATTGCTTACGCCGCTGCGCATGTTGTGGTGGATCCAGCCCGTCCAGCCAATCCATGGGACGAAACAGTCGCGATTGACTGGGATAAAACCATGGGCTTTCGAGAGTACCTATGGAGCCTTGGCTTCAAGGTTGCTGAGGCTATGGACACTGCCCAGCGCGGCATGGGCTTGGGCTGGAAGGATTCTGCCGAGCTGATTCGTCGTAGCGTGACTCACGCCCGTCAAATCGAAGGCGCTGATTTGAGCTGTGGCGTGGGCACAGATCAGTTGGTCGTTACGCCGTCGACAACCCTGGATGACGTTCTGGGCGCTTATCGGGAGCAGTTTGAGGTCGTCGATAGTGTCGGCGGAAGCGCCATTCTGATGGCCAGTCGCGCACTCTGTGCAGTAGCCAAGAGTGGGGAAGACTATGAAAAGGTCTATTCAACCCTGCTGGGCGAGGCACGCCAAAAGGTTGTCCTTCATTGGCTGGGCGAGATGTTTGACGCCAGCCTGCGCGGTTATTGGGGCAGTACCGATGTACCCACAGCCATGAACACCGTGCTGTCGATCATTGAATCCAATGTCGACAAAGTCGATGGCATCAAGATTTCGCTGCTGGAAGCCAAGTGGGAAGTTGAATTACGCCGTCGTCTGCCTGACGGCGTGAAGTTGTATACCGGCGATGACTTTAACTTTGGTGAATTGATTGCTGGCGATGCGACCCACCATTCCCACGCGCTTCTGGGGATTTTCGACCCTATCGCTCCAGTCGCGGCTCATGCATTGGCGGCACTCACCGACGGCGATGTAGCGCGCTACCACGCACTAATGAACCCGACCGTGGCGCTCTCTCGCGAGATCTTTAAAGCCCCAACCCGTTACTACAAGGCAGGTGTGGTGTTGCTGGCTTGGCTGAACGGCCACCAGGATCACTTCAGCATGCTGGGCGGTATGCAGTCTGCACGCTCCCTGTCGCACTACAGCGAAGTCTTCCGTCTTGCGGATCAAGCAGGCGTGCTGATTCAGCCTGAGCTTGCCGTGGAGCGCATGAAGGGACTGGCTTCTGTCTGTGGCGGGATAACCGGCTAGGGATAGCGACTGCTGTTGAAGGTGAGGCTCACCTACGTGAGTCTCGCTGAGCACCACAACAAAAATAAGAGGTTCACCATGAGCACCATAGCTAGCAGTGTTCCAACGACATCCACTGCGGTGGTTGAGAAGAAAGATCTTCATCGGGTCATTATGGCAAGCGTCGCTGGTAGTGCGATGGAGTGGTACGACTTCTCCATCTACGGGACAGCATCCGCCCTGGTTTTTTCCGAGTTGTTTTTTCCAGGGATGGATAAGGCATCCGCACTTTTAGCGATCTTCGCAACCTATGCTGTTGGATTCGTCGCAAGGCCCTTTGGTGGTCTGTTCTTTGGTAGGGTTGGCGACCGAAAAGGTCGAAAGTTTGTATTGGTATCCACTGTCCTGTTGATGGGTATTTCGACGCTGCTCATCGGCTTGCTGCCGACCTATGCGGACATAGGCGTCTGGGCAACTGGCCTCTTGGTGCTATTACGACTGCTTCAAGGATTTGGTTCTGGTGCAGAGCAAGCCGGCGCCTCTTTGATCGTTGCGGAGTTCGCACCCAAAGAAACGAGAGGTTTTTATGCGTCTCTTCCATTTGCCGGGATCATCATCGGGATCCTTATGGCGGCGGGAATGTTCTGGGCCGTTCAGCAACTGCCGCAGGAAGATTTCATGTCCTGGGGTTGGCGCATTCCTTTTCTATTCAGTGTGGTCGTGATCGCAGTCGGCATCGTGATCAGGCTTCAGGTGAAGGAAAGTCCTGTGTTTGAGGAAATCAAACGCAAAAAGCTCGCAAGCAAACAGCCGGTCAAAGACCTCCTGCGCTACTCCCGCAAGAATCTGGTCGTAGCGTGCTGCCTGCGTATTGGGGAAAACGGCACGTCTTACTTGTACCAGGTGTTCGCCCTCAGCTACCTCGCAAAAGTACTAATGGTGGATAAGTCTGTCGGCACGGTTGGGCTGATTACAGCCGCAGCATTGTCAGTGTTTACCATTCCGTTCATTGGATATTTGTCCGACCGTCTGGGCCGTCGGATCATGTATCGCGTCACTTCTTTGATCGCCGCGCTCTGGGCATTTCCAGCGTTCTGGCTGTTCAACTCCATGGACTCAACGCTGATTGTGTTGAGCATGGTTGTAGCCATCAGTTTGGGCGCCTTCGGCATGTATTCCGTGCAGGCCGCTTATTTCCCGGAACTGTTTGATGCCCGATATCGCTATACCGGTATCGCAGTCAGCAAGGAGTTTGCAGCGCTCGCATCTGGCGGTATCGCTCCGTTCGTTGCGGCTGCGCTCTTGAGTTGGTCTGGCAACCATTATTGGCCCGTAGCGACCTACGTCGTGGTGCTGGCCGGTATCTCATTTGTCGCAACGTTCTTCGCACCTGAAACACGCGGTTCAGACATAAACGTTTGATCTTGGGGTAGGCAACACCATCCAGTAAAACGAGGCGCGTATGTCCATGTCGCAGTCCACATGATGACGATTTTGGATGGGGCGTTAGCTCAACGCAGTTACTTTTCACCGTCATTGCCTGAATCTTTTCCACGCAAATTGATTCAGGCAATGCGGTGTTTTTTTCGACAGCAAGTGGATCGTTGTGAGTGAGAAAGCCGTTGGTCGAGCACCAGCACTGGCTCGATCGTTCTGGAAACACAGATAAAAACGCCAGAATCGTATTGTTCAACGCTAGTAAAGAGACTGCCGTAAACCCTGTTGCAGTGTTTTCATTCGCGTATGAAAAAACAAGAATTCAGGTGTGTCATGAGCAAGTATCAAGCTTTCGAAAGTGCTGCCCTTCCCGAAAATTACAAAGACAATATCGTCAAAATGAAAAAGATGTTGCGCGCGCAGATAGGCGATGTGGAATCCCTTTTCGCCGAGGTCAGCGAATTCATTGCAGCCGAAATCACATCGATTAAAGAGCAGCAGGCTCTGACTGGCTCCGGGTGGCCTGTCCTTGAGTTCGACGACATTGCACAAGGGAAAGTGACGCAGGAGCAATTGGCGCAAATCAAGCGTCGAGGCTGCCTGGTCATCAAAAACCACTTCCCCAGAGAGCAAGTGCTGACGTGGGACAGGAACCTGTTGGAGTACCTCGACAGGAACGATTTTGACAGGATCTATCGTGGGCCAGTCGATCAGTTTTTTGGAAACCTTGACGCTTCTCGACCTGAGATTTTTCCGATTTATTGGTCGAGCTCACAAATGCAACTGCGTCAGGATGAGCGCATGGGCGCAGCGCAATCATTTCTCAATCGGCTATGGAAAATTCATTCCCATGGTCAGGACTGGTTCAATCCGGATGTCAACGCGCTTTACCCTGACCGCGTGCGCCGCCGTCCGCCTGGCACCACTTCTAAAGGGCTAGGGCCACACACGGACTCCGGTGCTTTGGAGCGATGGCTACATCCCGCCTATTTGAAGGTGTTCGACAAAATCTACAGCAATGATTTCAAATCATACGACCCTTGGGATGCGGCGCATCGCACGGAGGTCGATGAGTACGCTTACAAAGACACGGTGAAGTGCTCAGCGTTTAGAACCTTTCAAGGATGGACTGCATTGTCCGATATGAAAGCTGATCAAGGAGTACTGCATACATTACCTATCCCCAAGGCTATGGCCTACATGCTTCTACGTCCGCTGCTTAATGACGTTCCAGAAGATGAGTTGTGTGGTGTTGCCCCAGGCAAGGTGCTTCCGGTTTCGCAAAAATGGCATCCGCTATTGGTTCAAGGGATGACACCCATTCCCGACGTGCAGGCAGGGGACTCGGTTTGGTGGCACTGCGATGTTATCCATAGTGTCGCCCCTGTTGAGAACCAAGAGGGATGGGGCAACGTAATGTACGTGCCGGCTGCTCCGATGTGCCCAAAAAATCTCAAATATGCAAAGGATGTATACCGAGCATTTGAGGCTGGCGAGTCGCCGGATGATTTTCCCCCAGAACACTACGAAACGGCATGGAAAGACCGATTCACGTTGGAGCAATTGAACGCCATTGGTCGTAACGGGTTAGGTATCTCCTGATAGAAAGCTGCTGTCTTGTTGTATTGCTCAATTGGTGGATTAACTCCTCGCACGGCAAGCTCGACGCTTGCCGGTTATAACAACAAAAAAGGTACAAAGATGAACGCGATTAATCGCCTCACCACTGTCATTTCCTTGGCCACTCTTTTTCCTCTCTTTGTGCATGCTGCTGAAAGCAAGGGCACTGTTGAAGTCGTTCACTGGTGGACATCAGGAGGGGAAGCCAAATCTGTGAACGTGCTTAAACAGATCGTCGAAAAGGATGGCTTCACTTGGCAAGACAGCGCTGTGGCGGGTGGCGGGGGGGCTGCGGCCATGACGGTGCTTAAAACCCGCGCCATCTCCGGTAACCCTCCTTCTGCCGCGCAGATCAAGGGGCCGGATATCCAGGAGTGGGGGAAGCTGGACTTACTAACCAACGTCGATGACGTGGCTAAAGCAAACAAATGGGACAGTCTGCTGCCTCAGACTGTTGCGGACATCATGAAATACGATGGGCACTATGTAGCAGTACCGGTGAACATCCATCGCATCAACTGGTTGTGGATCAATCCGGAGGTGCTCAAGAAAGCTGGCGTCGCCAAAGCCCCGGCGACCTTGGAAGAGCTCTACGCTGCTGGCGACAAACTTAAGGCCGCTGGGTTTGTTGCGATTGCTCACGGTGGTCAACCATGGCAAGACACCACGGTATTTGAAGATCTGGTTCTAAGCATCATGGGAGCAGACGGCTACAAGAAGGCCTTAATTGATAATGATGAAAAGGCGCTTACCAGTTCGAAAATGACCGAGGTATTTGCCGCTCTTCGTAAGCTGCAGTCTTACATGGATCCTGATGGAACTGGTCAGGACTGGAACATAGAAGCTGCAAAGGTCATCAGTGGCAAGGCAGGCATGCAAATCATGGGGGACTGGGTCAAGAGTGAGTGGACGGCGGCCGGTAAGAATGCTGGTACGGATTACGAGTGTGTACCTTTCCCAGGTTCGCAAGGGATCTATACCTACACGATTGACTCACTGGTCATGTTCAAATTGTCCAAGAAGAATGATACGCCCGGCAACAATGCGGCGCGGGACGACTTGGCCAAGGTCGCTCTGGAACCGGAATTCCAGTACGTCTTCAATCAGAACAAAGGCTCAATCCCGGTTATCAAGGGCCTGGACATGAGCAAGTTTGATAGCTGTGCTCAAGCTTCGGCCAAAGATTTCGCCGAAGCCGAAAAGGCTGGTACGTTGGAACCAAGTATGGCTTTCAACATGTCCACTTCCCAAGCAGTGCAGGGGGCAATCTTCGATGTGGTCAGCAATTTCATGAGCGACAAAAAAGCTGATCCGAGTAAAGCTGGCAAGCAGATGTATACGGCCATCAAAGCGGCTGCGCAGTAGCGTTTAGCTCATTGCATTGGAGACCCGCCAATGATGCGGTAGCCCCTTGGATCAAGGGGTTACCACTTGCTAGAACGCTCCTGCGGAAATTTCGTGTCCCGACCATCTTCGGTTTGAGTTGAATGTAAACAGGGGGCTGGTGATTTTTATACCGTTTTAGAGGATTCAGTCCGCATAAAAATTACTGCTTGCCGCATAAGTTTTTCGCATGTCCCCGTGCCGAAGGCCGCCGTTAACATATTTGGAGACCATAAAAACAAAGGTTTTCCGCTATGCGACTAGGTTGGTATTCAGCGCTTACGCCAAAAGAAAAACGTACCTATTGGGCCTGCTTCGGTGGGTTCACCCTGGACTCGATGGACTCCACCATCTACGCACTGATGATGCCGGTGTTGATGACCGTGCTCGCTTTGAGCAGCTCTGACGCCGGCATGCTGGGATCGGTTTCATTGATTGGCAGTGCCATTGGCGGTTGGGGCGCGGGCCTGTTGGCTGACCGTTTCGGTCGCGTAAGGGTTATGCAAGTCACTGTGTTGTGGGTTGCACTCTTTACTTGTCTGGCGGGCTTATGCAGCAGCTTCTGGCAGTTTCTGCCCGTGCGGTTTCTACAAGGAATCGGCTACGGCGGTGAAGCGGTGGTTGGTGCAGTGCTGATCAGTGAAGCCATTTCGCCGGCCTTGCGTGGCCGAGTTGCCGCCTCAGTGCAAAGTGGCTATGCCGTCGGCTACGCGATTTCGCTGACCTTGATGCCGCTGGTATTTGCCTGGCTGCCCGAAGATATTGCCTGGCGCGCCTTCTTCGCCATTGGGCTGTTGCCAGCGTTTCTGATCTGGTTTATCCGGCGCCTTGTGCCAGAATCCGAGGCATTTACTCAAGCCAGCCGCACACCGAAGAAAATGAACCTACGGGAAATTTTCGGCAGTGAGCACCGTCGAGTAACCTTGATCAGTACGGTTCTGGCCAGCGGCATCTTTGGCGGTGCCTACATCATGATCACATGGCTCCCCACCTACATGCGCATGGTGCTCAACCTACCGGTGGCGTCGACCTCAGGATACCTGGCGGTGAACATCATCGGTTCGCTATTGGGGCCTTTCATCTATGGCCGTATCAGCGACAACATTAGTCGCGGTAAGGCCTTCATGCTGTTTTTGATCTGCCAGGCGTGCGTGGTTTCGGTGTATACCTTTGCGCCGATCAATATGGCTGTAACGCTGGGTTTGGGTTTATTGCTGGGAGCCTTCCAGGGTGGACTGGCATCTGGGTTACCTGTTGCCTTCGCTGAGCTGTATCCCACGCGTATCCGTGCCAATGGCGCTGGGTTCTGCACCAGTTTTGGCCGCGGCTTCGGTTCGATCATGCCAGCCGCCGTTGGGTTTGCTTCAACGAGCATGGGTCTTTCCACTGCAATGGGAGTATTCGCTATCAGTTCATATCTGATCGCATTTCTCGCGGCAATGTGCCTGCCCAACGCGACGGGGGTCGATATGAACACTGAAGTCTCCCAAACACCGATGCGCGGCGACTCATCCGAAAGTCCAGTCGTTGATCAGGGGCAGCGATCCTGACTCGTCATCACTAATCACCGTTATGCGTTGAAAGTATGCTGCCGCCCCGATCTCTAGTAATGCTTGTCCGGGACTGGTGGCAGCCTTGCGCACTATTTGCAGATGGTTATCAATAACAAAAATCGATAGCTGCTTAAAGGTTTCCCAACGGCGGTTGAACACCTGTGGTCTTAGAATTGCGCTCATCTTCTACATGCGCTGCTTCGGACTTTTCATTGAAATTCTTGCTGGTCTCTTCACGCTTCGCGTTTGCTCGGTGCTTCATGGCCGCAGTCGTTTCTACTAGCCTGTGGTGCGATGTCGTGACAGCGGCAGAGCGGACTCTGGATACCGTCTACGGGCTGGTCAGAATCAACGGAGTGCCTAAAAGAGTCGTAACACTGGGGGAAACTGCGCTCGACGCCAGTTTGACTCTTGATGCTCATCCCTTGGGGGCGCTGGCGGCTCGAGGCGGTAGTCAAGTGCCGGAGTATCTTCAGGAAAAGGCAGGGCACATCGAATTGGTCGGCAGCGTACGCGAACCCAACCTGGAGGCGGTGTTGGCATTGGAGCCAGATCTAATCCTGGCTACCAATGACTTATCCAAGCAACTCTTTGACCAGCTCAGCCTTATTGCACCAACCGTGATTCCGAAAGTGGGCAGCCTGGATGACTGGCGAGCCTCGTTCCGCCTTTATGCGCTTGCGCTGGACAAGCAAGCCATGGCCGAAGAACGTCTGAAGGATTTCGATCATCAGGTTGAGAGCTTGCGCCAGAGCATCGCAACCGGGCAAAGCGCAACGGTGTTGCGCTTGAATCCTCAAGGACCGATCTTGATGTCGGCCCAAGTCTTCGCCGGTCAAATACTCGCAAGCCTCGGCTTTTTACCAAATGAGCTGGCTGTCTCGCTCAAGCATCGCCCGCACAGTGACATCTTGAGTCTCGAAAACCTCACCAAGGCAAATGCTGATTGGCTCTTCCTAGCAACCCTGAACGCCGATGGCGATAAAGCGCTGGATGAAGTCAGCGGGCAACCGGTTTTCGCACAACTGAAAGCGGTAAAGGACGGGCACGTAGTCAGCGTCGACGGGCAAGTATGGAGTAGTAGCGCGGGTTATATGGCGGCCGAGCGTATTCTTGCGGATATCGCGAAGGCATTGGCCCTCTGATGCCGGAGCGTTCGCGACACCTCGCACCCATGTTGTCGGTAGCTGGCGTCGGGTTGGTGCTGCTGTGCCTGATCAGCCTACTGATCGGTGCGGGTGATGTCGGCGCCTGGCGAAGTTTGGAAACCCTATTCGGGCAGGGGGATGAGCAATCCAGGTTTGTCATTTATGGCCTGCGTTGGCCGCGTACCGAACTTGCCGTCGTGGTGGGAATCGCGTTGGGCGCAGCAGGCGTGCTATTGCAGTCCGTTACCCGAAACACCTTGGCCGAGCCTGGACTTCTAGGTGTCAGTGCCGGTTCATCCTTTGCAGTAGTCATGGCGATTAGCCTTGGCGCCTCGGCCTCATCTCTCGCTTTCAGTGTTGCCGTGGTCGGCGCATTAATCGGCTGTTTGCTGGTCATGGCTGTCTGCCGGCTTCGTGGCGTAGGCAGTGATCCCGTTCGCCTGATTTTGGCTGGTGCGGCGTTTTCCGGGTTTCTCAGCGCCCTGAGTGGTCTGTTGCTGCTCCGGGATCAGCGTACCGCCGACGAAATGCGTTTTTGGGTGATTGGCTCTCTGGCTGGTCGGCCTGTCGAAACACTCTACGCAGCGCTACCGAGCCTGATTTGCGGACTGATATTGATGCTACCTTTGGTTCGCCCATTGGCGGCGCTGGCCTTGGGAGAGGCGTTGGCCAGCAGCCTTGGCCATCATCCACAGCGAGTGCGTCTGGGGGTGTTGATCGTGGTCGCGATGCTGGTCGGAACGGCCAATGCCGCAGCTGGCCCGATTGGATTTCTGGGGCTTATCGTGCCCTTCATGGCTCGCCGAATGGTGGGCAGCGACATTCGCCAGACACTTTGGTTAAGCCTGTTGCTCGGCCCTTCGGTGCTTCTGGGTACCGATATCGTGTCACGCCTGCTGGTACGCCCTTATGAATTGCCCATCGGGGTCGTCACCGCTTTCATTGGCGCACCTGTACTCATAGCAACGGTGCGCGCGCAGCGTCTGCCGATCCTATGAAATCAATGGTCGTACGTCGTCCCTTACATAGGTCTCCCGCCGGTTTTTGGCTGTTGCGCCTAGGCCCTTGGACTCAGTTGGTATCGCGCCGTTCGTTTGTCGCGGGAGCACTTCTTTTGCTGCTATTGGCATGCGCCTGTCTGGTCTCACTGACCTTCGGTGGCAGTCGGCCAATACCTGTCAAGGACGCGCTGCTCGTCCTGGCAGGCCAGGGAGATGCCGTCAGCCGGTTGCTGATCAACACGCTTCGAATGCCGCGGATACTCGCGGCTGTGTTGACCGGCGCCGCCTTGGGCGCCGCCTTGGGCGCCGCCGGCTGCCTTATGCAAACCTTGGCGCGCAATCGACTGGCTACTCCTGGAATTGTCGGATTGGACAATGGCGCCACGGCTTTTGCGGTGGCTTCCATCTTGGCAACGTCCACTAGCCTGTTGCCCTCGATGCTGGCCCTTTCCGGAGCGGCCACTGCAGCTGTTTTGACGTTCGCTCTGGCGTCTGGCTCGGGTTCACGGGGCTATCGTTTCATCGTTACGGGTATCGGCGTCGGCGCGATGTTCAGCGCACTAACAAATCTCATGCTCTCCCAGGCCCCTATAGACGCTGCCAATCGCGCCTACCCGTGGACGGTAGGCAGCCTGAATGGGACGTCGGTCGTTGCCATTAGGGCGCTCGCGGCAGGATTGTTCTTTGGCTTGCCCTGGGCCTGTCTGCTGGGGCGCCAGCTGGCTGCGATGGGTTTTTCTGAACGGGTGTCTATCAGCCTCGGCGTGCGCCTGGGCGCTTTGCGCATGACGACGTTGGCGGCGACCGTTTGGCTTACTGCGTTGGGCGTAGCGGTGGCCGGCCCGGTAGGACTGGTGGCGCTGATCGCACCGGAAATAGCGCGTTATCTTGCCAGGCAGGGTGGTGTTCCGGTTTTGAACTCGGCCTGGAGCGGGGCGCTGCTGATGGTGGTCGCCGACTGGGCAGGTCGCAATATCCTGTCCCCCATAGAGGTGCCTGTCGGTATCGTGATGGCCATCATTGGCGGCCCTTATCTGATATGGATTGTTTTGCGCCAACCTGATCGGAGAGTCCAATGAAGCGATTCGAGGTACCGTGCATCGGCGACGCCATGGCCACTCTGGAAACGCGCGATCTGTATCTCGGGTACGCACGACGCATGGTGGTCAATGGCCTGAATTTGCACATTCCGCAAGGACAGGTGACGGTCATCGTCGGCCCCAATGGCTGTGGCAAATCCACTTTGCTCGCTGGCCTGGCGCGGCTCAATAAACCACGCAGTGGCGCCGTCTTGCTCAACGGTCAGCCAATTGGTTCATTGCCAACCCGCGACGTAGCCCGGTTATTGGCCCTGCTACCTCAGGACGCAAGTGCGCCAGAGGGGATAACCGTGAATGAGCTCATCCGGTTTGGCCGGCAACCGCATCAGGGCTTGATGCGCCAGTGGAGCTCCAAGGATCAACTGATCGTAGAAAATGCATTGCACGCCGCAGACCTTGTCGAGTTGGCAGACTGTGCGCTCGAATCCATGTCCGGTGGACAGCGACAACGCGCCTGGATTGCGATGGCAATCGCCCAGGACACGCCTTTGCTGTTGTTGGACGAGCCAACTTCAGCGCTGGATTTGGGTCACCAGATAGAAGTCTTTGAGCTCGTTCGCCAACTGACCAATGCCGGCAAGACGGTGGTTATGGTTCTGCATGATCTTTTCAGCGCGTGCCGATATGCAGACCATCTGGTGGCCATGAAGGCGGGGCGTATTGTGATTGAGGGCGCTCCAGACACAGTCGTGACTTCTGCTCTCATTGAAGAGCTTTACGGAGTGAGTTGTGTACTGTTGAAGTGCCCCCAGACAGGCACGCCTGTTATCACCGCGATTCAACCGCTACCGCATAAGCAGCAGAAGCAGCAAGGTCAGACAGAGTTCGTGGCTGAAGAGTTTCAGTGCTGATCGAGACTGTCAGTAAGAGTCTCAAGCAAGTACCACAAGGCTCTGTTGCGCAGAGATTGAATGTTTTCTCTAGATGTAATGGGGAGCGGAATGATCGAGTGGGTAGGGAAGCGACAACGGTCGACTTCTTTCTGTAACTAATGACCTTATGGGATGTTTGCTGCCGGACTCAAGGTGATCGGGCCCGGAAGAGTAAACCGAGAGAACCTGGCGTCGTATCAACGGCCCAAACAGATCAAGCTGTTACTTAAGGACATTTCCTTCAGGGGCGGTGAACCGGCGCAAGGCGAAAACCCGGTTCTCCGCCGCCTGAAGGTCGAACGCTTTCAAGCTACCGATAGATCAGTCTTAACGGGTGCTCCGAACTACGCGCCCGGGCACGACGCCATCAACCTCTTCACGGTTAGTGCGAGTGATACCGTGAAAAAGAAGTGCGACATGAAGCCGCCAATGATGACGACAGGGTCGTAGTAATTTGGATGATTGTCCGAAGCAATGGCGATAGCCACGTGCATCACGATCCACGCGATGATGGCGTAGAACAACGCGATGAAAGTCGCTTCATATCCACGACGGCGGAAATACGGCCAGATGAGAGCAAACAGGACGCCCCATCCGATTGCGAAGAAAAAATGAATCGCAGTGCCGAGAAGATAGGCCCAAGGGCCGAGCGCCTCTTGAACTTCCTTGCCGAACACGAGACCTGTCGCGTTACGCGGAATGCCGGCGAGCGGCATCAGATGTTGTACCCCAACCCAAATCAGGGCCTCGTAAATCCAGATAATTACCGCGCCAGTCAGGCCGCCAATCACACCGGCGCGAATTAAAGTTCTCAGATTCTGCTTATCTGAGTTCAACGTAGAACCCGTGTTGACATCGTTGCCGCTCATGCTGAAGCCTGTTTCGTGACTCATGCTTTCACCTTCTTATTGTTGTAAAAAAACTACAGAGCTGGACTGCCAATAGCCTAACGCTGGGGCTGACTGTAAGCCGCAGGTCTCTGCTACACCTCTGGGAAATGCTTAAGCAGGTATCGGTTTTCTTTATCGGGTGATTTTGAGCTTTGTGTCAGCTTATCTAGCAAACAGCGTGGGTGATTGAATCTGCGACCCGTGCCGAGAATCGGGCAAGAAGAACTTGGCCTAATGCTGGCGGCGGGCCACTAGCCAGATGCTTGGCATATCCTGCGCCTGCACCTTCTCGCGATTGGCGCGACGGTTGGCAAAGGGATAAGCACAGTGCGAGCACGCAGCACCTGCGACCATCCGCGCAAATGCGGTTTCGGCACTCCAGGGCTGTGTTGTCGTAGCGCCATTCGCGCAATTGCTCATGGGGCAGCGATAACCAAGCAGCATTAGAGCGCTTGTTTATGTCATGCGCTCATAGATTGCCTGTTGAGTTGCGATGATGAAGTTGCCGGAAGAGTCGGTTGCCACGAAGACATCCAAAACGTTCTCCGAAGCAGGCAGCGCAGGAAACAATACGCTGGCGCCTGTGATCATGCTGGCACTGTTTAGCTGTTCGCGAACCATTGCGTTGATTACGCCGTCCCTGCATGCCCGATAAGAAAAACCGATACCTGCTTAAGGATTTCCTAGAGGCGGGGCGAGCACTTGCGGCTTTACAGTCATGCCTAGTATCCGACTGAGTGAAAAGGTCTTTTCATTCCCGAGCCTGTCGGATGGTCTACAAAAATAAGAAGGTGAAAAGCATGCGTCACGAAACGGTCGATATCAAAGCGTGGATCGACAACCGCCCGGTTGCCGGCTATCAGTGGCTCATCATGAGCCTGTGTTTCTTCATTGTGCTGTTCGATGGCTTTGACGTCGCGGTCATGGGTTTTATCGCGCCTTCGCTGATTCAAGATTGGGGCCTGTCCAAAGCGGCCTTTGGCCCAGTCATGAGTGCCGGCATGGTCGGGTTGGCCATTGGCGCCCTGACGGCTGGCCCCTATGCCGATCGCCTAGGGCGCAAAAAAATACTGCTGTTCGCCGTTACTGGTTTCAGTTTGTTGAGTCTTGCTTGCGCATTTGCCAGCAATCCTTACGAACTGGCGGCCTTGCGTTTGTTGACGGGTGTGGCTTTGGGCGCAGCGTTGCCCAATACCACAACACTGCTTTCCGAGTACCTGCCAGAGCGCAACCGGTCGTTGTTCATTACCATCATGTTTACCGGTTTCAACATGGGGTCGGGGTTGGGCGGTTTTTTGGCGGCCTGGCTAATCCCGCACCACGGCTGGCAATCGGTGCTCCTGGCTGGTGGAATCCTGCCGCTGGTGTTGTTGCCGTTCCTCTGGCTGCTGCTGCCCGAATCCGCGCGTTTCCTGGCAACGCGTAATGCCCCCGCCAGCCAGATCGCCCGAGTGCTGAACAAACTGGGTGGCACCTTTTCGGCCACCACGAAATTCACCATGACCGAGCCTCAGGCTCAGCATAAGGCGCCCGTGCGCATGCTCTTCAGCGAGGGCTTCCGGTTTGGCACCGTCGCGCTATGGATGACTTATTTCATGGGCCTGTTGGTGATCTACCTGACCATGGGCTGGATGCCGACGCTTTTGCGCGAAGGTGGTCTGTCCATCGAACGAGCGGCGACTATTACTGGCCTGTTCCAGATCGGCGGCACGGTCGGCGCAATTGTGGTCGGCTGGGCCATGGATCGGCGTAATCCAAACCGTGTGATTGCAACGGCCTACGCGATGGGCGGTGCGTTCATCCTGCTACTGGGAGCATTCAGTCTCGAGTCAAGTCTGTTGGCATTCGGCGTAGTGGCGGCTGGATTCTGTATGAGCGGTGCGCAGACCGGACTCAATGCTTTTGCTCCCGGCTACTACCCAACTGATTTTCGCGCTACGGGTGTGAGCTGGATGCTGGGGATCGGTCGCTTCGGGGCTATCTTTGGTTCTCTCATCGGTGGTGCAGTGCTCAGCCTCGGGTTAGGTCTGCCGTTGCTGTTCACCCTGCTGAGCGTGCCGGCTTTCATCGCTGCACTGGCAATCCTGGCCAACGGTCATGCTCGGCGACGGGGAAATAAGGCTTTGCTGACGCAATAATCTACTTCGAACAAAGGAACTAATCATGGCACGCATCATCGGTGGCCTCGCTGTATCGCACACACCAACCATCGGCTTTGCCGTCGATCACGAAAAACAGAATGAGGCGGCCTGGGCGCCGATCTTCGAAGGCTTCGAACCGATCAAAGTCTGGCTGAAGGAGCAACAACCGGATGTGTTGTTCTACATCTTCAACGACCATGTGACCTCGTTCTTCTTCGACCACTATGGCGGGTTCTCCTTGGGAGTCGATGAGCATTACGAGGTGGCGGATGAGGGCGGTAATCCGCGCTTGCTGCCCGCGGTTGGCGGACATGCGGCGCTGTCGCGGCACATTGGTCAAAGTCTGATGGCCGATGAATTCGACATGAGTTTCTTCCGTGACAAGCCACTGGATCATGGCTTTTTTTCGCCGATGTCTGCACTTTTGCCGTGCGAACCTGAGTGGCCGGTAGAAATCGTGCCGCTACAGGTCGGCGTGTTGCAGTTCCCGATTCCCAGTGCCCTGCGCTGCTACAAGCTGGGCCAGGCCTTGCGCCGTGCCATTGAAAGCTATCCCGAAGATCTAAAGGTGGCCATTGTCGCGACCGGTGGGGTGTCCCATCAGGTGCATGGAGAGCGTTGCGGCTTCAATAACCCGCAATGGGATGAGCAATTTGTTGATCTGCTGGTCAACGACCCGGTGCGCCTGACCGAAATCACCCATGCCGAGTACGCCACCCTCGGCGGAATGGAAGGCTCTGAAGTCATCACCTGGCTGATCATGCGCGGTGCGCTGTCGGCCACGGTGAAGAACCTGCATCAGGACTACTACCTGCCGTCCATGACGGGTATCGCCACGCTGTTGTTGGAGAATCAGGACAGGGAGGTGCCCGTCGAAGTCACGACGCGTCACTTGCAGCATATGCAGCATCAGTTGGCGGGTATCGAAAAACTGGAAGGCACCTACCCGTTCACCTTGGAGCGCAGCGCCAAGGGCTATCGCCTGAACAAATTCCTGCACCGGATGATCGAGCCGCAATGGCGCCAACGATTTCTTGAGGCACCGGAGGCGCTGTACGAGGAGGGTGGCTTGAGCGAAGAGGAATGCGATCTGCTGCGACGTCGTGACTGGCGCGGTATGATCCAGTACGGGGCGATTTTCTTTGTGCTGGAAAAACTCGCTGCTGTGCTCGGCATTCCAAATCTGCAGGTCTACGCAGCAATGCGTGGGCAGACCCTTGAGGAGTTTATGAAGACCCGCAACCAGCAGGTGCTGTACTCGGTGGCGGGCAAAACCTCTCGCTGATCCTCAGGGGCGATCGCTCCGTTAGTTCTCGGCGACCTTTTCCGGGTCGCCATCACCCATTTTTCGCTTGATCCCAGTGTGCCCGGCAAATAAGGGCGCAGGGCATTTCTTTACCCAAAAATCGGAAAACAATAACAATGAAAATCACCGTTAATCGCCGAATCGCTTGCTCGCTGGCTGTTGCTTGTACGGCACCTCTGGAAGTTCAGGCCGCAGGTTTCATCGATGACGCCAGCGCGAACCTGAACCTGCGCAACTTCTACATCAACCGCAACTTTACCAATCCGGCTTACCCGCAAGGCAAGGCCGAAGAGTGGACGCAGAGCTTTATCCTCGATGCTCGTTCGGGTTTCACCCAGGGCACGGTGGGATTTGGCGTAGATGTGTTGGGACTCTATTCGGTCAAGCTTGATGGTGGGCAGGGCACCGGTGGTACGCAGCTATTGCCACTCGATAGCGATGGGCGTCCTGCCGATGATTTCGGCCGCTTGGCGGTCGCCGGGAAAATGAAAGTGGGCAAAACCGAACTGAAGGTCGGTGAGTGGATGCCGGTATTGCCGATCCTGCGTTCCGACGATGGCCGTTCGCTGCCGCAAACCTTCCGTGGCGGCCAGATCACCTCGCAGGATATCGATGGCCTGACCCTGTACGGCGGTCAGTTCCGGCAGAACAGCCCACGCAACGATTCAAGCATGGACGACATGTTCATGCAGGGGAAAACCGCGTTCACGTCCGATCGCTTCAACTTCGTCGGCGGTGAATACAGCTTTAACGACAAGCGCACCATGATTGGCCTGTGGAATGCCGAGCTCAAGGACATCTATCAGCAACAGTATCTGCAACTGGTACACAGTCAACCGCTCGGCGCCTGGACGCTGGGGGCAAACCTGGGTTACTTCTGGGGACGCGAGGACGGCAGTGCCCGCGCCGGCGACCTAGACAACCGCACCGCCTCAGCGCTGCTCTCGGCCAAGTACGGTGGCAACACCTTCTACGTCGGCCTGCAAAAGCTCACCGGTGACAACGCATGGATGCGGGTCAACGGCACCAGCGGCGGTACCCTGGCCAACGATAGCTTCAACAACAGTTATGACAACGCCCGAGAGAAATCCTGGCAACTGCGCCACGACTACAATTTCGTTGCCCTTGGCATCCCCGGCCTGACTTTGATGAACCGCTACATCAGCGGGGAAAACGTGCACACAGGCAGCATCACCGATGGCAAGGAGTGGGGGCGTGAGTCCGAGCTGGCCTATACCGTGCAGAGCGGCACCTTCAAGAACCTCAACTTGCGCCTACGTAATTCCAGCATTCGTCGGGACTACAGCAGCAATGAGTTTGATGAGAACCGTCTGATCATCAGCTATCCATTGAGCCTGCTCTAACGCCTTGGCAAGCAGATTCGCCCCACAGGTGACCATTGTCGTTCACGAAGTCGTGTACGGCCTCAATCCCCTGCGGGTGCGAGCCTGCTCAGCCGCAGTCACTACTTGGAGCTCGTCAAATGTTCCCTGATCTTAAAATCCGCACCGGTATGATCACGGTGCTCTTACTCTTCATCGCGGCATTGCTCTTCTTGACCCTGAGCAGTTGGCGGGCGGCAGTCACCAGCCACGACGAGATCATCGAGTTGAACAGCGCCACTATTGTCATCGACGGCGTAAACAATTCGCTGCTATTGGCTACCCGAACCAGTGCTAACGTCTCTTCGGCGTTCATAGAAAGTATGGGCGGCCACGTTGAGGATGCACAAGCGCGTCTGTTGCGTAGCGAGGGTATCTGGGTGGAAAGTATCGCCAAGCTCAACGCTGCCACCGACGCCATTAAAGATCCGTTGCTCAAGGGTATGGCCGACGAACTCAAGGTCTGCTTCGACAAGTTCGGGGCTGCCGTTGTCGGCCAGCGCGCAGCGGTGCGTGCTTTGTCGGCCGCAGATTACATTGAGTCAAATAAAGCGGCCGTTGATGGCATGGCCAAGCTGCAGGCGGTACGCCTAAAGCTGGTTGGCGAGCTGGAAACACGAAGCAAGCAGATCATTGTGCAATCAGTTGACCGGCTGAAAATGGCGCAGACCGTGGCAGCTACACTTGGCGTTATTACATTGGCCATGGCCATCCTGTGCTGGGTCTTTATCGCTACCCGTGTATTGCGGCCCTTGCGCGATGCAGGTCAACATTTTCGACGTATCGCAGGTGGCGATCTCACTCAGCCTGTGGCCGTTCCTGGCCGCAACGAAATTGGCGAACTCTTCGTCGAGCTTCAGCGCATGCAAACCAGCCAGCGCGTCACCCTGGATCTGATCACCGGTTCCGCGACCCAACTGGCATCAGCTGCACAAGAACTGAATGCGATAACAGGAGAGAGCAATCGTGGGCTTCAGCAGCAGAACCAGCAATTGGAACAGGCCGTCACGGCAGTCAACGAAATGACGAGCGCCATCGAAGAGGTGGCTCGTAACGCCGTGTCGACTTCGCAAACGGCCGCTGCCTCCGACAACCTATCGAAAAAGAGCCGTCAGCAAGTCCACGAGAATATCGAGGGAACCCAATCGATGACAGCCGATATCCAGGGCAGCGCCGAATGCATTCAAAATCTGGCTCATGAAGTGCGAAACATTAGCAAAGTACTGGACGTAATACGGTCGGTTTCCGAACAGACCAACCTACTGGCGCTCAATGCTGCCATTGAAGCAGCACGCGCCGGTGAAGCCGGACGTGGTTTTGCGGTGGTGGCCGACGAGGTACGGACGCTGGCATACCGGGCGCAGGAGTCGACTCGTGAAATCGAACAGATCATTGCTAGCGTGCAGAGCACAGCCGAACAGGCGGTTGGAGCTATGCATGCTAGTTCGTCTAAAGCACAGGTGGCGCTAAACATGACTCAAGCGAGCGGTGTAGTGCTGGAAGAAGTATTCGCTGCCATCGGCCAGATCAATGAGCGCAACCTGGTGATCGCGCGCGCAGCGGAAGAACAGGCGCAGGTGGCGCGTGAAGTGGACAGCAATCTCCTCACAATCCGCGACCTGTCGGCGAAATCTTCGGAAGGTGCGCAACAAACGAACACTGCCAGCAAGCAGCTGACACAGCTTGCGGAGGAGTTAAGCGGGCTGGTAGGACGCTTTCGCACGTGACTATTGGTAGTTTCCCCGTAAATGGGCAAACTCAAACTGTTTCATTGAGCCTCCTCGCGAAGCAGTGCTCCAGGCACATATTAGGTTGGTGACGGGCCTGAACCACTGCCTGCCTCAAGGATTACCCGGCGAATCGTATCCATCAGGGCTTTAGCCACCGGAGAGTGCAGGCAGCCGCTACGATAAGTCAGGCCGATGGCCCGGGTAGTTTGCCTCAGCTCCAGCGGCAGGATGCACAATTCGCCAGAGGCAATCTCATGTTCCAGCTGGTGAGTGGACACTGCGGCGAGCATGTCCGAACGCAATAACAGTCCACGAATGATAGACATGTCGCCGCTTTCCACCATCGGTCGGGGCGGCGCAATCCCGAACCGGGTGAAGCACTCGTCGAGCATCTGCCGGGCGGGCGATCCGGCGCGAGGCAGTACCCACTGGGCGGCGCTGAGCTCATCTTGCAAAGCCGTTTTTAGATAGAGCGGGTGATCACGCCGCGCCACCACTACCATTTCCTCCGTGAGCAACACTTCACCGCTCAGGTCGCTGGCGTAGGCCTGCGGCCGTAGGGCGCCAAAAATGAAGTCCACATCGCCGGCTCGCAACTCGGTCGCCAGCAGATCGAATGGGCTTTCGTTGGTGATAACTTGGGTCGCAGGGTGTTCGGCCATCAAGTGCACGATGGCCTCGGGCAAAATACGTGTACGACCCAAGGGCAGGGCACCGACATGTACCACGCCTTGCAGGTCACCGCGCATTGCGGTGATATCGGTCTCGATATGGCGCAACTCGTTCAGCGCCCGACGGATCGGAAAGAGGATTTCATGGCTGACACGCGTCGGCTGCAGTCCGCGAGGTGTACGCTCGAACAATGATTGGGCACAGCCATTTTCCATGACCTTGATGGTCGAGCTGATCGCCGGCTGGCTTAGACCAAGCAAGCTGGCAACGGTCTGCATATGGTGGGTTTCACAAAGTTTGACAAAAACTTGCAGGCGCCTGTTCTGGAACAGGTAAAGCGGTTCGACAGCACGCTTCTCCCCACTACCTAGTAAGCGTGGCACGCTTTCGAGCTCGGCCAGTACCCGACGCGCCCGAGGCAATAGCCGCGCACCGTAATCGGTCAAACGCATACCGTTGGCATGACGTTCAAACAACGGTACATCCAGCCGGGCTTCCAATTCGGAAATAGACCGGGTGACCACCGACTGCGCCCGGAACAGGGCCACAGAAGCCTTTGAAACGCTGCCATGGTCGGCGACTCTGACGAAGGCTCGCACCTGCATCAGGCTGGGAAGTTCATTGGTCTCCATGGGAAGCGTGCTCTACATATCGATGTTTAAGTCTGACTATGCATCGCCCATTGGCTGTAGGCAATAAAAAAAAAGCATACCTCGAAAACTCTAACGCATTTCTACCTCAGTGGTTCGCGGTGCGATGCTCTTTCGAAACGCAGGAGGAGAATCCGCAATGAACGAATCACCAAAAAACGCGCTGGTCGTCAGCGCACACTCTGCCGATTTCGTCTGGCGTGCCGGTGGTGCCATCGCGCTGCATGCACAGCAGGGTTACAACGTGCACATCGTCTGCTTGTCCTTCGGCGAACGCGGTGAGTCCGCCAAGCTGTGGCGCAAGGGCGAGATGAGCGAAGGAAAAGTCAAAAGCGCTCGCCGCGAAGAGGCCCAGGCCGCCGCCGATATCCTGGGTGCCAGTGTCGAGTTTTTCGATATCGGCGACTACCCGATGCGTGCCGACAAGGAAACGCTGTTTCGCCTGGCCGATGTGTTCCGCCGGGTTCAGCCAGAATTCGTGTTGAGCCATTCGCTGAAAGATCCTTACAACTACGATCACCCGCTTGCCATGAACCTGACCCAAGAGGCGCGTATCATCGCCCAGGCCGAAGGCTACAAACCGGGTGAGAAAATCGTCGGCGCACCACCGGTCTACAGCTTCGAACCTCACCAGCCCGAGCAATGCGAATGGCGCCCTGACGTGTTGCTGGACATCACTTCGGTCTGGGACAAAAAGTACGCCGCCATCCAGTGCATGGCCGGTCAGGAACACCTCTGGGAGTACTACACGCGCGTTGCCCTGCAGCGTGGTGTGCAAGCCAAGCGCAACGTAGGGATCACCTCCAGCCGCGACATCATTTATGGCGAGGGCTACCAAAGCATCTTCCCGCGCGTGACGGAGAATCTGGGATGAGCGAGTTGATCGGAAAAACCGGTGTTGTCGTGCGCAACATCGCCAGGGCCGACCAGGTGTTGGTCGATGAATTGCGGCGCTTCGGTGTCGCGACCGTCCACGAATCTCAGGGGCGAAAAGGCCTGCTGACGTCTTCGATCACACCAATACAACGAGGCACAGTGATCAGTGGCTCGGCGGTCACGGTGCTGGTGGCGCCGGGCGATAACTGGATGTTCCATGTGGCGGTGGAGCAGTGCCGCCCCGGCGATATCCTGGTGGTCGCCCCCAGTTCGCCATGCACCGACGGTTACTTCGGCGACCTGCTCGCCACTTCGCTCAAGGCTCACGGCGTGCGCGCCCTGGTGATCGATGCCGGCGTGCGTGATACCCACACGCTGCGCGAGATGGGGTTCCCGGTTTGGTCTCGCGCCATCAGTGCTCAGGGCACGATCAAGGAGACCCTTGGTTCGGTCAACCTGCCACTGGTATGCGGCGGTCAGTTGGTCAACCCAGGTGACGTGGTGGTAGCCGATGACGATGGTGTGGTTATCGTGCGTCGCGGCGAAGTGCCCCAGGTTGTCGAAGCCAGTCGAGCGCGTGCCGATCTGGAAGAGCAAAAGGCCTTGCGCTTGGCGAAGGGCGAATTGGGGCTGGACATCTACAACATGCGTGCACGCCTCGCTGAAAAAGGGTTGCGGTACGTCGACAGTCTTGACGATCTCGGAGATTGAGCATGAGCCAGACACGCATTCCTTGCCTGTTGATGCGCGGGGGGACGTCGAAAGGGGCTTATTTCCTTGCTCAAGACTTGCCAGAGGCGTCGGCACTGCGAGACCGCGTTTTGCTGGCCGTCATGGGCTCGCCTGATGCGCGCCAGATCGATGGCATCGGTGGTGGCGACTCGCTGACCAGCAAGGTGGCGATCATTAAGCCGTCCACGCGTGTCGAAGCTGATGTTGATTACCTGTTTGCCCAAGTGTTGGTGGAGGAGCCGCGAGTCGATTATGGCCAGAACTGCGGCAACATCCTCACCGGTGTCGGCCCGTTCGCCATCGAACGCGGACTGGTGGATGTGACGGGGGATGTGACTCCGGTGCGTATCTTCATGGAGAACACCGGGCAGATTGCGATTGCGCATGTGCCTACCCCCAATGGTGCCGTTTGCTATACCGGTGATGCGCGAATCGACGGAGTTCCCGGCGGTGGTGCGCCGTTGATCGTGGAGTTCGAGGATGTCGCCGGCTCCAGTTGCGGTGCTTTGTTGCCGACTGGCAATGCAGTGGATCTGTTCGACGGCGTTGAAGTCACTTGCGTGGACAATGGCATGCCAGTGGTGCTGATCCGAGCCGAAGACCTCGCTTTGAGCGGCTATGAGAGTCCGGCACAACTGGATGCCAATACTGAGTTGAAAGCCCGCCTTGAATCGATCCGCGTGCAGGCCGGCCCGCGCATGAACCTCGGCGATGTTAGTCAGCGCAACGTGCCCAAAATGTGCCTGATTGCACCGGCACAAGCCGGTGGGGCGCTCAGCACCCGCACATTCATTCCTCATCGTTGCCATACCAGCATTGGGGTGTTCGGTGCGGTCAGTGTTGCCGCTGCCTGCTTGATCGAGGACAGTGTGGCTTCACGTCTGGCCAGGGTGAAGGATGGAGACGTTAAGCAAGTTTCGGTTGAACACTCGATGGGCGAGTTCACCGTGGAACTGCGTCTGCACAATGGCCAGTTGGTCAGTTGCGGGCTGATGCGAACGGCAAGGTTGTTGTTGGATGGAGCCGTATGTGTTCCGGCGAATTTGTGGGAGGGCCGGGGCCCATCTCGGCGATAACACTTAGCGAAATGAAAGACATGGTGCCGACGGGCTGCGCCCTGTGCAGCCGCAGTCGGTACCCAGCAGCTAATGTCGGACACCCACCCATCGATGGCAAGCAATCACCCGACAAAGTGTTTGACTCCATTGGTTGGATCTCCATCAGCGAGCATCTGCTTCAAGCGCTGACGTTCCTCAGTCCCAGGCAGTACGCCAGTCGTCTTCGCCTCCAGCACGGTAATGCCCTCTGCGTTCAGTATTCTGACTTCTGCTTTTGCGCGACCGCGCTCATCGATATCAACGATGAGCCAGTGGCAGGTGATCTCGTCTCCCGCATACACGGGACGTTTAAACTCGAAACTCATTCCTGTAGCGAGCCAACCAATTTGCCCACCCACTTCGGTGACGAGGCTGGCCGTCAGCATGCCATGGGCAATGGGGGCCTTGAACCCACGCAACTCTGCGTAGCGTGTGTCGCAGTGAACCGGATTGTAATCGCGAGAGATCTGCGTGAATCGACGAATATCGTCCTCTGAAAAACAGCGGACTATCGTGAACCGGTCTCCGACCTCAACACCTTCGGCAGCACGCTCTCTTGGACTTTTCATCGCAACTCCTTGGAAGATGAGGGGAAGACCTAAAAAGTATGTTCGGGGCCTGGAAATGTTCCTGCATTTACCTCAAGCGCAAAGTCCCTTGCTGCCGTGTGAAGTACCGATCGAAGATCTGCGTATTGTTTGACGAATCGCGGCAGACGACCGCTGCGCAGTCCGGCCATGTCCTGCCAGACCAGCACTTGAGCATCGCATTGATTACCCGCGCCAATCCCGACAGTCGGAATTGAAATGGCTTCAGTGATCGCTCGACCCACATCACCAGGCACCATCTCAATGAGAACAGCAAAGGCACCGGCGGCCTCTAGCGCTTTGGCACTGTCAATCAGGCGCTGCGCATCTTCGCCTCGGCCCTGGACGCGGTAACCACCCAGTTGATGTTCCATCTGAGGGGTGAAGCCAATGTGCGCCATGACGGGTATGCCTGAGCTCGCGAGTTTCTCACTGGAAGAGTCAGGTGTGTTGCTCGGCTATCGAGCACAACTTGATCCAGGTGCATTGGGCCTTAACTTTTCCGCCGTGGTATTTGCCACATTGCGTGAAGGTGACAGGCAAGCGGTTGAGGCCTTCGAGAGAGCACTTGTTGATATCCCTCAAGTGGTCGACGCTCAACGATTATTTGGCGAGCCAGACTACCTGCTGCACGTCATTACTCAGGATTTACCTGCGTTTCAACGGCTCTACGATGAGAGCCTTTCGACGCTGCCCAACGTGCAACGTCTGACCTCAACGCTTGTAATGAAACGGGTCGTTCAGGACAGGCCCCTTCCTTTATGACCGGGGCCAGCGCATCAGGATTGGCTAGCCGCCTCTTGAGCTAGTTTCAGTGAGATCAGAAGGGATACGGTCAGCAGGCCAGCGATGAAAAGTCCCACGCCCAGCAAGTGAGCATGCTGCCAGAACATCCCTCCCCAAGTACCCACAACGCTGGCTCCTATGTAGAAGAAAATCTGATAAAGGGACGTAGCTTGTCCTTTTGCAGTCTTCGCGCATCGACCGATCCAACTGCTGGCAACGGCATGAGAACCAAAAAAACCGAAGGTGAAAACCACTGCGCCAATGACGAGTGAGTAGAGATTGTTCACTAGCGTGAGCACTACGCCGATCAATGTCAGCAGAATGATCTTCCAGAATACTTTTGGTCGTCCAACTCGGTCTGAGTACCAGCGCTACCCAGCACATTGATAAATTTCTCCGTATCGAAATCTAACAACTTACCAACGGCGACCGCTGCCGCCAGCGTGCCGACGGTGGCAGTAGTGTGAAACACCGTGTAATGCGAACGGCCCAAGAACTCGCCGATGCGGATTCCCGCCTCATAACCGGCAACTGAGGCCAGCAGCAGGTCACGTCCGGACTTACCCAAGTCTTGAGCGGCTGCCAATACTGCGGGAAACACCACCGTAGCCGGGTGCAGTACCGAACTGTTGTGTAGATCGTCCTGCTCAACTAAATGCGACGACGCAGCGTTCACCAGTGCAGCGAAATACGCAGACGTCCCAAGGCCATTGACCAGAATTTTCGCTGGGCCATCGCTTGGGCCCATACGCTGCGCATAGCGCTCGAACAGCGGGATCGGGTGCGAGCCTTGACTGGCCAGCGCAGAGCCATGCCAATCGAGAAACAGGTCTTCCGTCCGGTCGAGAACAGTGTTGGGGATGTCGTCGTATTTCAGCTCGGCCAGAAAACCGGCAAGGGCTTGGGTATGGCTCATTATCATGTCCTCAGAAGCTGCGTGGCAGTTCGAGCAGGTGCTCGGCGACGTACGAAAGAATCAGGTTGGTAGAGATCGGCGCGACTTGATAAAGGCGGGTTTCGCGGAACTTGCGCTCGACGTCGTATTCGCACGCAAACCCGAAGCCGCCGTGGGTTTGTAGGCATGCGTTGGCCGCTTCCCAAGAGGCTTTTGCCGCCAGGTACTTGGCCATGTTGGCGCTTACTCCGGCGTTGACTCCGCTATCGTATTCCTCACAAGCACGCCAGCGCATCAGGTCGGCTGCTTCGATTTCGATATGCGCTTCGGCGATTGGAAATTGCACACCTTGGTTCTGGCCGATTGGACGACCAAACACCACGCGGTCGCGAGCGTAGGCGCTGGCCTTTTCTATGAACCAACGACCGTCGCCAATGCATTCTGCGGCGATCAAGGTACGTTCCGCGTTCAGTCCGTCGAGGATGTACCTGAAGCCTTTGCCTTCTTCGCCAATCAGACTGCTGGCAGGGATCTCCAGGTTGTCGAAGAACAACTCGTTGGTCTCGTGGTTGACCATGTTGGCGATCGGTTGCACGGTGAGACCGTTACCGATAGCTTCGCGCAGATCGACCAGGAAGATCGACATGCCTTCGGACTTCTTCTTCACTTCTGCCAATGGCGTGGTGCGCGCTAACAGGATCATCAGATCGGAATGTTGAATGCGCGAGATCCAAACCTTCTGCCCGTTGATCACGTACTTGTCACCACGCTTTATCGCGGTGGTTTTGATCTTGGGTGCCTGTGGTGGGCTCGGTCACGCCCATCGATTGCAAGCGAAGTTCACCACTGGCCAGCTTCGGTAGGTAATAGCTGTTCTGTGCCTCACTGCCATTACGCAGCAGGGTGAACATGTTGTACATCTGCCCATGAACAGTGCCAGAGTTGCCACCGCAGCGATTCACTTCCTCGAGAATGACTGAGGCTTCAGCCAGCCCCAGGCCCGATCCGCCGTATTCTGTCGGGATCATCGCCGCCAGCCAGCCAGCATCGGTCAAGGCTTTGACGAAGGTTTCCGGGAAACCTTTTTCTTCGTCGATTTTGCGCCAGTAGGCGGCATCGAATTCGGCGCACAAGGCGCGTACGCCTTCGCGGATGGCATTCAGTTCTTCATTGTCATTCGGGTTCATCATTAGGTTCTCATGGGTCATCAGGGACACATTTTTAAAAAGAGGACGCTGGTGTCAGTCGAACAGGACTTCAGCGCTTTGAGCGATTCCGACATGGTTGCCAGCCCATAGCTGTGCTTTGCCGGGCTCAATAATTCGCCCGCCCACGTTGAAAGGCTGAGGCGCGATCAGAGGACGGACACCTCGATAGGAGAAGTGGCGAAGACGCGCATCAGGATTGGCGCGTGAAAATGCGCGCAGGTTCAGGGTGGCGATCATCGGCCCGTGGACAACCAGTCCGGCGTAACCTTCGGTTTCGGTGACGTAGGGGTAGTCGTAGTGAATACGGTGGCCGTTGAAGGTCACGGCGGAGTAGCGAAAAAGCAGCGTCGGGGTGGGCTCGACACTTTCGCTCCAGTCACCCTCATCAAGCGCATGGCCGCTATTCGCCTTGGGTGGATTTGGTTCGCGATAAACGATGTCCTGTTCTTCGCGGATCGCCAAACGACCGTCTTGGGAGTACTCGTGGCGCACGGTGACGAACAACAGCGCGCCAGTACGACCTATCTTTTCTTCGATATGGGTGATGGTCGACAAGCGATGGGCGTCAGCGCCGACTCGCAGCGGTTCGATAAACTCGATACGGCCACCGGCCCACATGCGGTTGCGGTTGTCAGCCGGGGGCAAGAATCCGCCGCGTGCTGGATGACCGTCCGTGCCGAGTTGAGACTCCGCCACTGGCTCCTGAAAGAAACACCACTGCCAAAGCGGCGGTAGTGCTGCGCCGTTAGCTGGAGTGTCTTCACCAAAGGTAGCGGCGATGCGCTTGATCAGATTTCGGCTCAAATGATCCTGAGCTTCTTCGGTGCGCCCCAACCAAGCAGTAAAATCTGTATCAGCCATGCGGGATACCCTCGCCAGTTATTGTTCTGAGGGGGATCATGCACTTCGATCTGGCCGACTTGCGCTTGTTTATCCACATAGGCGAATCACCAAGCCTGACCCAGGGGGCTCGCCGAGCGTTCCTGTCACCGGCGGCGGCCAGTGCCCGTATCAAAGCGTTGGAGAATCAACTCGATACACGTTTGTTGTACCGGGACAGCCGGGGTGTCGAGTTGACCCCAGCCGGACAACGTTTGCTCAAACATGCACGACTGATCATGCGTCAGGTGGATTATCTGAAGTCCGAGTTCAGCACCAACGATGCCGACTCGGCTGGGCATATACGGATTTTTGCCAACACCACGGCAGTCACCGAATTCCTTCCGGAAGTGTTGGCTGGCTTTCTGGCGAAGCGGCCTGCGGTGACGGTTGACCTGCAAGAGCGTATGTCGCGGGATATCGTGCGAGGGGTATTGGACGGCAGCACTGATATGGGGATTATCGCTGGGCCGGTGGAAGCTACGGGGCTACAGGTGATGCATTTCAGTACCGATCGGCTGGTGTTGGTGGTGCCTGCGGGACACGCGTTGGCTGGGCCGAAACCGGTGAAGTTGAAACAAACGCTGGCGTTCCAGCACATTGGTTTGCAAGAAGGTACCACGCTACTGAGCTTTCTACGTGACCACGTGGAGCGGCTCGGGCAGAACCTGTCTTTACGGATTCAGGTGTCGAGTTTCGAGGCAATCTGCCGGATGGTTGAGGCCGGGGTGGGGATCGGGATTATTCCCGAGTCTGCTGCGCTTCGGCACAGTCGTACCATGGAGCTTGAGATTGTTGAACTTGATGAGCCTTGGGCGATTCGCGAACGAAGTATTTTGGTCAGGGAGCTAGATGCGTTGCCGGGGGCTGTTCGGGCGTTAATTGCGACACTGATGCCTGCGGTTGCGGAGGAGGAAGGACTAACGCCATCGGATCCATCGTGAATGAATGACGTGATCATCGATTTCTACCTGATTGGTGTCAAGTCCTGGCTGACCAAGTGAGCTCATTTTGAGTACAAAAGGGCCCTTCGAGGGCCCTTTTTGTTAAACACGACGAGTAAATAGACTTAGGTATTAGGTATAGCCTTGGATAGCCTTCTACGAGGCTGCTTTGATTTCACTAATCAAGTCATCAACGGCGGCAAGCATGAACTCAATCGTTTTCTCATCAATGAAGCTGCCGTCCTGGATCTTTTCATTGACGCCCGGAATGACTATTTGAGGGCCGCGAATGACTCTGGAAAGGGTCGCTGATAGCGTCTCCCTCAATTGTGCCTGGGCGCGCACCCCGCCGAGCACGCCTGGTGATGACGTCATGATCAGCACCGGTTTGTTTTTCAGCGGTGAATTGAAGCCCGGGCGGGAGGCCCAATCCAGCGCATTTTTCAGCACGCCGGAGGTGCCGTAGTTGTATTCAGGCGAGCAGATGATCAGGCCATCGGCTTGTGCGATGGCCTCTTTCAACGCTGCCACGAATGTCGGCAGCGCTTGCGTTTCGATATCTGCGTTGTACAGGGGGATGTCATTCAGCGCGAAGAGGCTCATTTCTGCCTGATCGCCCAATCGAGCGCAAAGCGATTTGAGAATCGCAGTATTCGTTGACTGTGAACGCAGGCTGCCTGAAATGCCGAGTAGACGAGGGGTGGTCATAATAATCCTTCAATCCGAGAGATGAATAATCAAACAACTACACAGTCTTTTTCTCTGCGGGTGACACCCCGATCATCACAAACAGTGCCCGGGCAATCCGCTCACTTTTGTTGCGCCACGCGTGTCGCGTGCCATTTTGAATAACGATGTCGCCAGCCTTTACCAGACGGCTCTGACCGTTATCCAGCTCCAGCCACATTTCACCTTCCAGAATGATTCCGTAATCGATGGTGGCGGTGGTGTGCATGCCCGGATTTTCCGGTTCAAAGCTTTCGATCAAGCCAGGCAACGCCGCCCCCAACTCTTCGTAGGCCAGGACACCATCGACAGGGTTCTGCATGACCGAGTCAGGTGGAAAATCGAACATGGCAATGCTGGTGCCGCCCTGAGGAGGAATCAGCGAAGAGTAATCAAGCGTGGGATCACGCTCTTGTTCGAGGTGTACCGGATTTGCTGGGGTCGCCCACAACTGCGCCATGGCATGCCCCGGGATTGAGGTAAAAGATTGAGCTCTCGGGGCGTAGTCATCTGAAACGAACACAGAGTTTCCTTGTTCGTCATGACCAGTCACGATTCTTCTTATCTTCATAGGGATTACTCAACGGGCAGTCAAAGAGGCAGCGAGGGGCGGTTGAACCGCTCCGCTCGCTAAGTTTAGTCAAGGACAGATGACGTAGTTGCTGAAGCCGCCGTGACGGTTTTCGATACCGGTAATCGCGCTGTTGACGTCCTCCAGACTGAAGGCTGTGTTTTCGAAGAACGAGAGATCAAGCACCCCGGATTCAACCATGTCCGCCATGGCTTGGCCTTGTCCGGTGGTGAACCAGGCCGATCCGCTGATCTGAATGTCGTTGTCCATGATCCAGTGCAGATCGATCGGCACTTCGCCGGCGATGGCGCCGACATTCACCAGGTGCCCACCGCGGTGGAGGGATTTAAGCGCCTGAGTCAGGCTCTCGTGGGGGGCGCCAGGGCCCAGGGCATCAATGACCACATCGACGCCTTCACCATGGGTGACTTGATAGGCCCATTCGTTGGTAGGAATCGTACCAAGGGTATGGATTTCAATCCGGCCTGGGGCCGCCAGGTCTTTCACCTTCTGGAACAGGTCCTGGTTTCGGGCGGTGCCGAGGATTTTACGAACGCCCATCGCCAGCGCCAGGGCGACGGCGCCCAGTCCGAGCGTCCCGCTGATCCCGTTGATCAGCACCGTGCTGCCGGGACCCGCGTTCGCCTTGAGCAATGCCTTGTAGGCGGTGCCCAGATAGCCCAAGCGCGCGGCGGTTTCGAAACTGATGTTGTCCGGCAGTTTGACCAGGCTGTATTGCGGGGCAGGGATGTACTCGCAAAGTCCACCGTAGGGGTAATCTTCGAACATGCGCGGGCTTTTCGGTGTGAAGCCGAAATAGCCGTTGAACGTATAGGCGGTGCACGCAATGGTGTTGCCCGTGCGGCAGGCCCGGCATGAACCGCAGTGCCTTCCCGGGTTGACGTAAACCCGGTCGCCGACTTTGAAGTCGTAGACCTGGGCGCCGACGGCTTCGACGACACCTGAAGGGTCCAGTCCGAAAATGGCAGGGAGCTTCGGCAAGGGATTCTGCGGGAACCATTTGACCCAGTTGGTGAGGATGTTGTGCAGGTTCGGGACGATCCCGCAGGCCTTGATCTTGACCAGCACCTCGGTCGGACGAATCTCGGGGACGGGCACTTGCTCGATGACCATGGGTTTACCGCCTTCATACAGACGTGCGGCGCGCATAGTTTTTGCAGTCATGATGTTCTCCAACACACATATTGTTTTTGTAGTGGTATGTAACCCTGCAGCACGCTTCAAATCGTCGGCCCTAACGCAGCCCGTCTTCGCCCTTCACCTCGCTGGCCGCCAGCCCGCCGAGTCGCGCGTGAATCCTGCCGCCCGTGGCCATGGCCAGGCCAAACGCGATTTCGCCGCGACGAGGGCCGTCCCACACGGTCATTTCAGCCACGCCGAAGTGGCTGCGCACATAGGCCGCCTGGATGTGCCCGAGCGGGATCATCACCCTGCAACCAGGGCCGCCGATGGTCTTCGCCGCCGGCACGATCGCCTTCGGATTGCCGAGGGCTTCGCGCATGGCCCAGCCGCCGGCTTCGTGCCAGACCGCACCGTGTTCCAACTCGCCGTCTTCGCCGACGATTGCACCCTTGCCATAGGCTTGTACATGCCTGGCGCCGCCCAGTGCATGAATCAGTTGCTCGGACAGCTGCGCCCCTAATCCTCTCAATTCCTGCATGAACGGCAGCAGGTCCTCGACATATTGACCTGCGTAGGGATTGGCGACCACAGCGGTGGCGACCGCAATCCTGAGCGGGGCCGACGAGCGAGGCCCGCCTTCGTGGAACACTTCTTCGATGTCCAGTTTTACCTTACGAACCATCACAAGCGACATGCCTAACCTCCAGAACCGAGAGCCTCAAGCGGCTCGTTATTTTTTTAAAACCGGTCTTTTGCATTATGCATTTTATGATGTATGGTGCAAGAAATTAGTTTTTGTGCATAAAAAACAGGAGAAGAACATGAAGCTGATTTCGTACCGCAAAGAGGGGAAGGCCCATTTCGGCGCTGTGTCCGGTGACGGGGTGGTCGAGCTGTCCCGGCGTTTTACGCAGGTTGCGGACCTTGCATCGTTTCTGGCCGACCCGGCCTTGATGCAGCAGGCTCGGCAGATCGTAGACGCCGCGCAACCCGACTACCCGTTCTCAAGCGTTGAACTGGAAGCCGTCATACCCAATCCCGGAAAGGTGATTTGCGTCGGCATTAACTATGTGGCTCACGCTGAAGAAGCCGGCAGAAAGGTCGGTGAATTCCCGGTGATTTTTCAGCGTTTTGCCGAAACCTTGCTTCCCCACGGAGAACCGCTGGTAAGGCCTCAGGTATCCGAGCAATTTGATTTCGAAGCCGAGCTGGCCGTGGTGATCGGCAAAGGAGGGGCGCATATCGATCCGGCCGATGCGATGGACCACGTCGCGGGTTACACCTGCTTCAACGACGCCAGTGTTCGCGACTGGCAGTTCCATACGCACCAGTACGGCATGGGCAAGACCTTCAGAAAAACCGGTGCGCTGGGCCCATGGCTCATTCCTGCTTCGGAAATTTCCGATTACCGTAAGCTGGTGGTACGAGGAGTACTCAATGGTGAGCAGTTGCAGGAAGGCAGTCTTTCAGAGTTGGCCTTCGACATTCCGCATTTGATTTCGTACGTGTCGAAGGCACTGGCGTGGAACCCGGGCGACATTCTGGCCACCGGTACGCCGAGCGGGATCGGCTTCAAGAGGAACCCACCGATTTTCCTCAAACCCGGTGATATTTTCGAAGTAGTGATCACGGAGATCGGGACGCTATCGAACGGCGTTATTGACGAAGCCTAAGCGTTGTCCTCTACACAATCATAAGAACTGGAGGTTCCAAATGCCCGCCTTACCGACTATCAATTTCACCCACTCCGGCGTGTTTTGCGCAGACCTCGATCGCATGGTCGATTTCTACTGCCGTACCCTAGGCTTCATCGTCAGTGACAAAGGTGTCGCCTCAACGGGGCATCGGCTGTTTTTCATGACCCAGAATCCGGAGTTGCATCACCAGGTCGTGCTCTTCGACGGCAAACCCGTCGACCTGCCGTTCAACCCGATCAATCAGTTGTCGTTCCTGCTGAACTCGCTGGATGACTTGAAGACTTACTACCAATTCGCCAAGAGCAGCGGTGTTGAAGGGATCGCTCAGGTGGATCACGGGAATGCCTGGTCGATGTACTTCAAAGACCCTGAAGGCAACCCCATCGAAATGTATGTCGATGCACCGTTCTATACCGCACAACCGTGCAAGGAGCCTCTCGATCTCGAGCTGCCGAGCGAGGTCATCCTGGCCCAGACCGAAGCCATGTGTAAGCGCCGCCCAGGCTTCCAGACGCGAGAAGAGTGGAAGAACTCCATCCGCGCGAAGATCGAAGAGCAGCGGGTTCGAATCGGCTGACAGCGCGCCGATCTGTGGATGTTGAAGCCTGGTTGGTGGGCGCGCACACGCCTGTTCATCAATCAGACGTCGCACTGGATAAAAACAAAAAGCGGAGTAGACGATGGACTACGATGTCATCATTGTTGGAATGGGTCCGGTGGGTGCTCTGTGCGCAAATCTGGCCGGTATGTGGGGGCTGAAGGCTCTCGTCGTGGACAAGTCCGAGACGGTGTACACCAACCCCAGGGCCATGGGGTTTGACCACGAAGTGATGCGTGTCTTTGGCAATATTGGCCTGGCCAATGAGATCGCCGAACATGTCATGCCTTATCGCCCCTCGGAGTACCGAACCACCGGCTCTGCGCTGATCAAGCGCATTGATGCCGCCAAGCCTCCCTTTCCGCTGGGTTGGGCACCGAACTATGTGTTCTCGCAGCCGCCCGTCGAGCGTGCGCTACGGGGCAAAATTGCTGATTTGAAGTCGGTCACCGTGGAACTCGGTTCAGAGGTTCTGTCGGTCGATTCCACGGGCTCGCAAGCGCAAGTGCGCATTCAGGCCAAAGACGGAACCGAGCGCACGGTCACGGCCGACTATGTGCTGGCGTGTGATGGCGGCACCAGCCCGATCCGCACCCGACTGGGCCTGAAGATGGAGGATCTGGCCTTCGATGAGCCGTGGCTGGTGGTCGATGTGATCCTCAATGAAGGGGCGGGCGAGCATCTGCCGAAGACCAACGTGCAGTTTTGCGAACTGGCCAGGCCTTGCACCTTTGTTGTCGGACCGGGTCAGCATCGGCGCTGGGAGTTCATGATCAATCCTGACGAACAGCCGACCGAAATCTCACAACCCGAAGCGATCAAGAAGCTGATTTCCCGCTGGTTACCAGAGGGCGACTATCAGCTATGGCGGGCGTCCGCTTATCGATTCCACGCACTGATCCTGGAGCAATGGCAGTCCGACCGGGTGTTCTTCCTCGGGGACGCGGCGCACATGACGCCGCCCTTCCTGGCGCAAGGCATGTGCCAGGGGATTCGCGATGCATTGAACCTGGTCTGGAAGCTCGCGCTGGTGAAAGGCGGGCTGGCAGCCCCGGCCTTCCTCAATACCTACCAGACCGAACGCGTGCCTCATGTGCGCCAAACGACGATGGCTGCCAAGGAGTTCGGTGGCGTGATTTGCGAACGCGACAGTGAGAAAGCCTCGATCCGCGATGCGCGGTTGATCCAGCAGATGACGGAGAACCCGGCAGGGACCATCCGGCAATCGCTGATTCCGGGGTTGTCCCAAGGGTTTGTCGCCCTGGTCGCGCCTGCCGGTGAGCTGTTCCCGCAACCGATGGTCATCAACCATGCCGGCAAGACAGCGCTGCTGGATGAGTTTACCGGCCAGTCCTTCCGAGTGGTCATTGCCCCCGGGTTTGACGCCAGCGCTTTATTGAGATGTCTGCGCAGCAGTCAATCGCTCAAAGGTCTGCCCATCCATGTCGTGCGATTGGTCGACCCTCAACAGTCAGGCCCACGCACTGCGGATGATTATCAGGAAGTTGACGGGGTGTTGGCGCAGTGGCTTGAAAGTCGAGGCTGCAATGTCGTCATCGTGCGGCCGGATCACTATGTGTACGGTGGGGCAGTCACGGTTGCCTGGGCGATGGAGTTGCTGGAGGGGATGGAGCTTGCGCTGTGGTGCAAGACGCCTGAACAGGCTGCGCAGAGTGATGGCGGCGCCAGCGACCCTATGATCAGGTTTGCTCAAGGGCTAAGCCAGTAAGAGAAAAAGCCCTTCGCTTTGCACTGTCCACGAAAGCAGTTGCAAGGCGAAGGGCTTTTTTCTGCAGTCCCGTTCGATCTATTGAAGCGTGGCCTGTTGCCGTTCGATCGCTTCGATGGTGCGGTCCAGGGTGTCCTGAATGTGATTGCGCAACAGCGTCACCGCTTTGTCGGAGTCCCGTGCCAGCGCCGCATCCATCAGATCCTGATGCTCATTGCCTTTGTGGCGTTGGCGGATTCGCTGCTTGGCAGAGAAGCGTCTGTAGCGCTCGGCCCGGTCAAAGAGGGAGTCGATCATCTTGAGCATCAACGGCGATGGGCACGCCGCGAACAGCGCGAAGTGGAACGCCTTATGCCGGGTAGACCAGTCATCGTCGAGTACCAGCACGCCAGTTCCGAGCTTTTTCTCAACCAGATTCAACCGGTGAAACGCGCCCAGTACATCGGCTTCCCAGGCGTCATCGCCAAACTTGATGGCATCGCCTAGCGCCTCGCATTCCAGCAAGCAGCGCATCCGCGTGATGTCGCGAAAATCCGTGGTGGAAATCGGGGCAACCCTGAACCCCTTGTTATCGCTGGCTTCGACGACGCCGTCCTGCGTCAGGCGATTGAGTGCCTCACGAATAGGGGAACTGCTGAGCCCGTAGGTTTTGGACAGATCGGCGACTTTGAGTTTTTCGCCAGGGGCCAGCTCGCAACAAACAATCGCTTTTTTCATCTTGGTCAATGCGACTTCGATCAGCGGACTGTTGGGGGAGGAGGGGATCATGATGGGTCATCCTGAAATTTGCACTAAACGGATTTTATGCGCAAAAAGTTGTTTGGTGCAAAGGATGAATGCCGCGTTGCGCATAAATTTTCCTGCGTCGCAAGGAAAAAATTCAAGAGCAGTCTTTCGGACGCTCTAGACCGGCCCTTTGTCTCCAACCACCTTCCCGCCATCCATTTCAACACTCATGCCGCTGCTGTCCTCTTGAGCTTCCCGCCTGCCGAAACCCCCCGCCCCAGCTATCCGAATGAGCGCCCGAATCTTCTTGACTTTGAATTTGTGCAGGATTACGTTTTGTGCACAAAGCGATATGAAATGCAGTAAAACATGTTTTACGCATAGATGGTCGGCTTCGCAAATCTGACCAGATCGGACAGGGAAGGAACGCCGCAGCACCCGTGGTATTCGCAGCCAATGCTGCGAGTGGATGACCTTTTACAAAAACAAAAAAACAGGAACATCTTCATGAAAACAGCCAACCAGCGGCTCTGCCCGTTGCCGGTTTCCAGCATCGCCTGCGCGGTCAGCGCAACGGTGCTGCTGAGCCTCTCAACGCCCTCGCACGCCTTCCAGATCGACACCGGTAATCCCGATCTTTCGGCGACTTGGGACAACACGATCAAGTACAGCAACGCCTGGCGTGTGAACAAACTCGATCACAAGGTCGCGGTCGGCCCAGGCACCTCCAACAGCAATCCCAACCTGGATGACGGCGACCGAAATTTTGATCGCGGGCTCATTTCCAATCGCCTGGATGTCCTGTCCGAATTCGACATCAAGTACAAAGACGTCGGTGCTCGTCTCAGCGCGGCCTCCTGGTACGACGATGTCTACAGCCACGACAACGATAACGACTCTCCCGGCACCGCCAACTCGTTGAGTGTCGAGCACGATGAGTTCACCAGCGACACTCGTCGCATCCATGAACAGCACACCGAAATCCTCGATGCGTTTGTCTATGGCTCGAAGGAAATCGGCACGACCTCGCTGTCCGGGCGACTCGGCCAGTTCACGCAAATCTATGGTGAAAGCCTGTTCTTCGGGGCCAACGGCATCGCCAATGCTCAGTCCACCGTTGACCTGGTGAAGCTGCAATCCGTACCGAGCTCGCAGTTCAAGGAAATCCTGATGCCCACCAAACAGGTGTCAGGCAACTGGCAGCTGAACGACACGGTCAGCGTCGGCGCCTACTACCAATTCGAGTGGAACAAGACGCGACTGCCCGCAGCGGGCAGCTACTTCAGCGGCGCGGATTTTGTCGGTGAAGGCGGGGAACGGGTGTTCTTTCCTACCGGAGAGCTACGCCACGGCAAGGACATCGATGCCAAGGATTCAGGACAGTTTGGTGCGCAACTGAAGTTCGCTGTCGAGGACTGGGAATTCGGACTGTACGCGGCGAAATATCACGAAAAGACCCCGGTGTTTTACTTCCGTCCGGCCGCGCTGGTCCCCGGTGCTGATGACACGTTCGTCAACGTTTATCCCGAAGACGTCAAAGTGTTCGGGGCGAGTTTCAGCACCCTGGTCGGCGAAGCCAACATCGCCGGTGAAACCTCGATTCGTCTCGACACGCCGTTGGCGGGCGTCGGCGGAACGATCATCACCGGTATGGATTCCGACAATGATTCCAACCCGGCGTACCCCATCGGCAAGTCGTGGCATGCCCAAGTGTCGATGGTCAATGTCTACGGCGGATCCGCGCTGTGGGACGGCGCTTCGTTCGTCGGTGAGCTGGCATTCAACCGTCGTCTGAGCGTGAGCAAAAATGCCGATCAGTTGGACCCCAACACCACTCGCGATGCCTTTGCGCTGCGCTTCACCTTCGAACCTCAGTATTTCCAGGTCTTCCCCGGCATCGATGTTCAAGCCCCGATCACCATTGGTTACAACCCTTCCGGACGCTCCTCGGTCACGCCTCAGGCGTTCGGCCCGGAACATGGCGGGGATCTGACGTTGGGCCTCAAGGCCGATTACAAGAAACAGTGGTACGCCTCGCTGACCTACACCAACTTTTTCGGTGAGGCGGGACCTGTCATCAACTCCTCCAACTCGTTCACTTACCAGCAAAACATGAAAGACCGGGATTTTGTGGCGTTCTCGATCCAGCGAACCTTTTAAGCAAAGAACAGGCGGGCCCTGATAATGACAAAAATTAAACTGCTGTTGCTTTCCACCCTGTCGATCTCAATCTGTGCCAGCACCGCGTTCGCGGCGGTGAGTCCTGACGAGGCGGCGAAGCTCAAGACCACCTTGACCCCGATGGGCGCCGAAAAGGCCGGCAATGCCGACGGCTCCATTCCGGCCTGGACAGGCGGACTGACCAAGGAAGTGGCCGGGGCAAAATCCGGGGACATGCCGGCCGATCCTTTCCCTGGTGAGAAGCCGCTGTTGCAGATCACCGCGAAGAACGCTGCGCAGTACGCGGACAAGTTGAACGAAGGGACGAAAGCCTTGTTGGCCAAATATCCCGACACTTTCCATCTCGATGTGTACCCGACTCATCGAACCGCCGCGGCCCCCGACAGCGTTTATCAAAACACCTTTACCAACGCGACCCAGTGCAAGACCACCAGCAATGGGTTGTCGGTGGAGGGCTGTTACGGCGGCATTCCGTTCCCGATCCCTAAAACCGGCAACGAGGTGATCTGGAATTTCCTGCTGCGGGTCGAGGCCGAATCCATTCAGATGGGCTATGCCAACATCATCGGCAATGCTGATGGCACCCGAACACTCGCCAGTCGTGGCGTCGAGAACTGGCAGTACCCGTATTACTTCAAAGACGGCGGCGTGGATAAGTGGTCGGGGCAGTATGCGTTGCTGCGTTTCTTGACCAACGAACCCCCATTCAAGGCCGGCGAGTCGCTGGTGACCCACGACAGCATCAACGCCCAGGAACCGCGGGAAGCCTGGCAATACCTGGTTGGCCAACGCCGCGTACGCCGCGCGCCTACCGTGGGTTATGACACACCAGACTTCGTAGCGTCGGGTGCCAACTACTTCGACGAGGTGCATGGCTTCATTGGCCACCCGGATCGTTATGACTGGAAACTGGTCGGCAAAAAAGAGCTGTACATCCCGTACAACGACAACAAATTCAACGCCGAAAAACGCGATGATGCCTTTGCGGCTAACCACCTCAACTCGGACAAGGTTCGCTGGGAGCTGCATCGCGTCTGGGAGCTGGAAGCCACGGTCGCAGCAGGTAAACGCCACGCCGTGCCCAAGCGCAAATTCTACATCGATGAAGACAGCTGGACGGTCTCGCTGGTCGATGGCTATGACGCTGAGGGCAAACTGTGGCGTGTGTCCCAGGTGCTTCCATTCGTTGTGCCTTCCATCCCGGCGGTGGTGGTGAAACCTGTGGTGATCTACAACCTGCAAGCCAAGACGTACAGCGTCGTGCAAAGCCTGAACGGCGAAACCTACAGCGTTATCCCACGCAAGCCCGAGAACTTCTTTACCGGGAACTCGGTAGCGTCCGGGTCGGTGCGCTGAGCCTCGCAACAGCGTGTTCACACTTGTGTTCCATGGACGCCGGCCACTGACGCGGCGTCCACTGAACCGCATCATCGAGGCTAGAAAATGCGTATTCAAACTCCCAGGCTTTTTCATCCGCATCCGTTCAAGGCGTTCATGCTGAGTGTGTCGATCATCACGGCGCTCACCGGCACGGTTGCGGCGGCACAAACCGATGGACTGCCGGTGCAGCCATCGATCACCAGCGCCATGGCGGCGCAGTCGGTCATGCTGAGTGTTGCGAGGGCAGGGCACCGCCTGGTGGCCGTTGGCGAACGAGGGTTCATCATTGTTTCTGATGACAATGGCGGCACCTGGAAGCAGGTCAGTTCGCCCGTCAGCATGACGCTGGTCAAGGTCCGCTTCATCGATGACCGCGAAGGCTGGGCGGTCGGGCATGCCGGGGTTGTCTTGCACAGCCAGGATGGCGGGCTGAGCTGGAACAAACAGCTTGATGGCGTCCAGGCAGCCGAGATCGAATTGCAAGAAGCGAAACGCTTCGACGATGCGGAAAAAATCGCTCAGGCACAGCAACTGGTAGACGATGGCCCCGACAAACCCTTGCTCGATATGCTCTTTCTGGACGCCAAAAACGGGCTTGTGGTGGGCGCTTACGGTCTGGCGTTTGTCACCCATGACGGCGGGCTAAGCTGGCAATCGATCCGTTCCCGTCTCGATAACCCGAACGGATTGCATCTCTACAGCATCGAGCGGGTGGGCGCGGACCTCTTCGTCGCTGGCGAACAGGGCACGTTGTTGCGTTCAGGTGACGAGGGCCAGACCTTCGAGTCGTTGGCGTCCCCTTACGAAGGCACGACTTTCGGGCTCCAGGCGACCAACAGCGGTTCAATACTGGCGTTTGGGCTGCGTGGCAAAGCCTTCGAGTCCAAAGATCGCGGCGAGACCTGGCAGCGCCTCGATACCTTGCAGCCCGTCACCTTGACCAGCGGCCTGCGCCTTGACGATGGCTCAGTCCTGCTCACCGATGAGTCCGGCCGAGTGCTGCGTTTCGCGGAGGGCGATACCAAAGCCTCTCTCCTTCAAGTGACTCAACCCGGTTACTTCACAGGCATGGCGCAAGCCGCGAACGGTGACCTGATCATCAGCAGTGCACGCGGCATGCTGTCGTCCGTGGTTGCCGTGGAATCGTCGGAGCACGATCAATGAACAGCTTTACGCGTACTGCCGAGCCTCACACTGTCCCTCAAACGGACACCTTCGATCCTTCTTCCGGCACCCTGGTTGAACGGCTTTTGTTCAATCACCGCCGCATCATTTTGGGCATCTGTGTCGTGCTCAGCCTGGTGTTTGGCTACCAGGCGCTGAGTTTGAAGCTCAATGCCGCCTTCGAAAAAATGATCCCGACGGATCACCCTTATGTGCAGAACTACCTGCAGAATCGCGGCCAGTTGGGGGAGGGCGGCAATACCCTACGGATTGCAATCGAGGCAAAACAGGGCAGCATTTTTGATGCCGCCTACCTTGAGACGGTCAAGAAAATCAACGACGAGGTCTTTTTGCTCCCCGGCGTCGACCGGTCGTACATGAAGTCTCTGTGGACCCCGGCGACCCGCTGGATCGGCGTGACGGAAGAGGGTTTCGACGGTGGCCCGGTGATCCCTGACAACTACGATGGCTCTGCCGGCAGCCTGGAGCAGGTTCGACAGAACGTCGAACGATCGGGAGAAGTCGGCCGACTCGTGGCCTCTAACTTCAAGTCCAGCATCGTGCTTTTGCCGCTTCAGGACATCACCTCGGACGACGGCAAACCGCTGGACTACAACGCGCTCTCAAGCCAGCTCGAACAGATTCGGGTCAAGTACGAAACCGACAACATCAAAATCCACATCACCGGTTTCGCCAAGGTGGTGGGCGATCTGATTGACGGCATGCGGCAGATGCAGCTGTTCTTCGCCGCGACGCTGGTGATTTGCGGCATCGTGTTGTTCTGGTACACCCGCTGCATACGCAGCACGCTGTTAGTGCTGCTGTGTTCGATCATTGCTGTTGTCTGGTTGCTTGGATTGCTGCCGACCCTGGGCTTTGACCTTGATCCGTATTCCATCCTGGTTCCGTTCCTGGTGTTTGCGATCGGGTTGAGTCACGGCGCGCAGAAAATGAACGGCATCATGCAGGATATCGGGCGCGGAGCCGACAAGCTGGTGGCGGCACGCTTCACCTTTCGCCGATTGTTTTTGACCGGGCTGATGGCACTGGTGGCCGACGCCGTGGGGTTCGCCGTGTTGATGATCATCAAGATTCCGGTGATTCAGGACCTGGCCGTCGCTGCGACAATCGGCGTGCTGACGTTGATTTTCACCAACCTGATTCTGTTGCCGATTCTGTTGTCGTACACCGGTGTCAGCAAAGCGGCGGCCCAGCGTGAAGCGGCTAACGACAAATTCTCGCAGCTGGATGCGCTTCACGCCCGGCACCCGTTCTGGGCTTTTCTGGATCGATTCACCGAGCGCAAATGGGCGAGCGGGGCCATCTTCATCGCCGTGATGCTGGGGGTGGCTGGTTTTGCCGTCAGCCTGCACGTGAAGATCGGTGACCTGAATCCCGGGGCGCCGGAGCTGCGTCCGGAGTCGCGCTACAATAGCGACAACCGCTTCATGGTCAGCAACTTTTCCGCCAGCAGTGACAAGTACGTGGTGATGGTGAAAACACCGCAATACTTCTGCGCCAACTATCAGACATTGGTGTCGGTCGATGCACTGGAGGCGCAGCTGCAACAACTGCCGGGCGTGGTGTCGACGACTTCGTTGGCGGCGCTGAGTAAGCAGGCCGCAGCGGGCATGAATGAAGGCAGCATGACTTGGTATGAGATACCCCGTAATCAGGGGCTGTTGAACGCGATCATTACCCGTGCGCCGCGAGAACTGTTCAACCAGAACTGCGACCTGCTGACGGTGTATGTCTACCTCAAGGACCACAAGGCCGACACGCTTACCAGTGTGGTGCAGACCGTCGAACAGTTCGCGTCGACCCATAACACCGATCAGATCCAGTTCTTGAATGCGGCGGGCAATGCCGGGATCGAAGCGGCCACCAATATCGTGGTGAAACGTTCGAATGTGCAGATGCTGTTCATGGTGTACGCGGCCGTCATCGCCCTGTGCTTTATCACCTTCAGGTCCTGGCGGGCGGTGGTGTGTACGGTGCTGCCGCTGATGCTGACGTCTATTTTGTGCGAGGCCTTGATGGTGGGGCTGAACATCGGCGTCAAGGTGGCGACGCTCCCGGTCATCGCATTGGGCGTGGGGATCGGTGTGGATTACGCGTTGTATATCCTCAGCGTGACACTCACCAATCTACGCAATGGCTCAACCCTGTCCGATGCGTACTACCTGGCCCTGCTTTCCACAGGCAAGGTGGTGGTGATGACCGGAATTACGCTGGGCGTTGCGGTGCTCACCTGGGTGCTGTCGCCGATCAAGTTTCAGGCTGACATGGGCATTCTGTTGGGGTTCATGTTCATCTGGAACATGGTGGGCGCGTTGGTACTCGTACCGGCGCTGGCGCATTTTCTGCTCAAACCCAAGTTATTGCTGACGAATGTGTGAGGTCTGTTTAGCGGAGTATGGGTTGGATATTACTCTATGCATCGCTCTATATTTAGTGTGAAAGACGAGGGCGCAGCAATGCTTAGCATCTCCACTCTGATAGCAAGAGGGCGGCCTTGGCTAAATGAGGCGCCTGGGTTTGACGAGGTGAAGCTGAAGCGATTTGTAATAAACACCTGCTTTCCAAGCTCGCCGAATGTGGACATTATCCAGTACATAAAAAGCGTTGGAGATTGAAAAAACTCAACGTTTTCAAGGAGAAAGAGTGTGGGTTTCAGTCTCGTTTCCCGCTCCAAATATTGCGCTGCAGAGTTTCACTGAATTCTGTAAGTGATTGAAATCAGGGCCTTTAGGCCCTTTTTTCGTTCCAGCGGGAACCACTGAAATCCAGCTCCATCCAGTGCTTTTAAGTCCCGATTTAAGTCCCGAATGAGGATCTTGGATTTGGATGTGCACTGAATCGGTTTTTTTTCTGGAGCAGCTTGGATAGCGAGTCGAGCTTCCGGTCCTGACTCTGTTCAGGAGCTCGCTATGGCACTCTCGGATATGACCGTTCGGCAAGCCCGAATCACTGGCAATGACTAAACGATAGGCGACACGGATGGGCTTGCGCTCAACGTGACCTGCTTGTTCATTCTGGGTCAAGCGTGAGAAAAGGATTATCGGGAGGGACTTTTCCGAAAAGCAGCTCTGTTTTTCCTAATAGATAACCTTTGAGTTTTGCCCTCTTGCGGGGGCCTTGGATCTGGCAGGTCCATATATTTAGACCATTCTCACGCTTTTTGTGAACCTTCAGTTTTTCAAACTGCTTCTGCACCCAGCGCCATTCTTCAATTTCTTGATCGGTCCCCTGTGAGATACCAGGAAACTCCTGCGCGTAGCGTTGGAAGAGGCCAGGTGTGACCAGAAATACGCTGCCACACACTGTGTGGATTTTGGCCTTGCTGTCATTGATGATCAGCTTGTGACTCAGGATGCCTTCCTTAACCCAATTCAGGAATGCCAGACTAGGGTCATCCGACGAGGGATTTGAGATTTCGAGAGTGCTTTCTGAAGAGACGTCGCTAGGCTCAGGCTCTTCCAGCTCGAACATATCCAACAGCGTGCCGAGATAGTTAGCGTCTTCCATCGCCATTGGGTCTGTCAGCGAAGAGCTTTGACGCGATTCTGTACTGGCTGCCTTGGGTGCCGGTGCCGGAGCGTGGGTCGGGTTGTCATCGAGTGCTACGCTCACCGTTCCGCTGAAAGCAGCGGGGCGGTCTTTGCTTCGCCAGATCAGCGCTGGCTGGATTCGCAGAAAGGTGAAGGTCTGCTGCCATTTTCCCTGTGCCACGAGCGCAGTCCAGATGGCTTTGCCTTCTGGAGTCGACTCGACCAGCCCGTGCGACTGCAGTTCGTCGAACACCGCGATGTTGGACGAGGGAATGCCCTCTATCGCTTGCGACAGCAGATAGGCTCGCAGCTTGTCCGTGACCGTCTTGCTGACCAGCCAGAGTGCGTCCTGGGTCAGCCATCCCGCGGCACCCGGCTGGTTGAGTTTCAGCTCGTGCTGAACCAGATGACGCAGTCCGCTGATCAAGTGATGTTGCAGCGAATGAATCGGCGCTTGCAGCGCCTTGCTCGGGTTACCACCGATGTTCTGTGCGGTGGAAA
>Ga0255334_1000028_pt1 | contig 211461 bp, 172 predicted proteins | sample EtOH5_35cm_T3_12_FD_202080 | JGI IMG/M metagenome (GOLD analysis project Ga0255334, IMG submission 202080) | Sandy soil microbial communities from University of British Columbia, Vancouver, Canada - EtOH5_35cm_T3_129 | ecosystem: Engineered > Artificial ecosystem > Sand microcosm >... | reverse complement strand
TGAAACGATGCATCGCCGATGGTAGTGTGGGGTTTCCCCATGTGAGAGTAGGTCATCGTCAAGATTAAATTCCGAAACCCCTATCTGCGTATGCAGGTAGGGGTTTTGTTTTGCCCGCAGGAAAGTGGCGCAAAAAATGGACAGCCTTTTCGGCTGCCCCTGAACTCACCGATATGGTTAGTGAAACATCGGCAGAACGTATTCAGCGATCTCTTCGATCACGTCGGCAACCGGTCGTTCGCTACGACGCACATGCAGACCAACATGCTGCACACCGGCTTCACGCAATGCCTGAAGCTCATCAATCAACGCCAACCGCCCGCAAATACCGCCGAACCGTACACGTCGCATCGGAGCATGAGGATTGGTCGCCAGGTCCAGGTGAACGAAGCTGATGTAAGGTTTATCCCCACCCACTTCCCTCCAAAGTCCCACCCGACGACGATGTTCATCCGGCGTGCCGGGGTAGGCGAGCCAGCCATCCATATGTTCACCAATCCAGGCAGGTGACTGCTGACCAAGACCTGCCACCAACAATGGCAATGCCTGGTCCCGTTGCGGAAGCAATTGCGCACCTTCTGGCAAACGGCCTACCCCTTGGTCGCGCAGTAATTCCACCGTATCGCGGAAGATCTCTGCGCGCTGATCGTAATCCACACCAAACAACGGATACTCCATCGGCCGATCGCCGCTGGCCACGCCAAGCAGCAAACGCCCGTCGCTCAATTCATCAATACTGTTTGCGGCCTTCAGGGTGAGCCAGGGCTGACGCAATGGCAATACAACCGCCGCCGTACCCAACATGATGTTGTCGGTGATTCCGGCCAGGTATCCAAGGTAGGAAAAGGTTTCGAACACCTGTGCGGCATCGCCGAAGTTCGGATCGTAAACCGGTACATCGCGGACCCACAGCGCGCGGAACCCAGCCTTGTCCGCCAGCCGCGCCATCGCCGCATGTTGCTTCAGGTCCGGAACACCGAAAGGCCGTTCCTCAGCAATTCGCCGCCGCTGACCCTCACTGGACCAATCGTTATCCAGTGGCAACTCCAGGCCAATGGAAAACCCATTGGAGCCCAGTAATCGTTTAAATCGTGAATGCATGAAAAGACTCCCAGACAACAAAATGGAATGACATGCACTCAGTATCCACAGGCCTATCGGCAAGAAAAATGCACGAATGGGAATAACAATCTTGAGCAAAACGCACGAGTCCACACAAAGAGCCAACTGTCGATTTGGCCCTCAAGGACAACCATTAGAGGAAATCGCACTAAAGAGACCGCACGGTTTTTGGTATGGTGCAGCTCGTTTTTTAACGGACTGATTTCAAGCCTGAGGATCGGCGCCCCATTTTAGTCAAAGAGCAGCTACAGAAATGCCCGAACCAATACCGATCAAGGATCACGAAAAAGAGACACGCCTGGTCAACAAAAGACTGATGGCTTGCGCCCTGTTCGTCGTCGGCATCACCTGCGCACTGGTGGTGCGCATGTACGTGCTGCAAGTGGTCGAGTTTGACTATCACTCGACCATCTCCGAAAACAATCGCGTCCACGTATTGCCGATCACCCCCACGCGCGGGTTGATCTACGACCGCAACGGTGTGGTGCTCGCGGACAATCGCCCCAGCTTCAATCTGACCATCACCCGCGAGCGCGCCTCCGACGTCAAAGAAGAGTTGGATGAGGTGGTCAACCTCCTGCACCTGCCCGCTGAAGACCGGACGCTGTTCGACAAGGCGATGAAGCAGGCACGTCATCCATTCGTGCCCGTCACCCTGTTCTATGAACTCAGTGAAGAGCAAATCGCCGTACTTGCCGTGAACGAATTCCGTCTGCCGGGGATCGATGTCGAGCCGCAATTCGTTCGTCACTACCCGATGGGCGCGCACTTCGCGCATTCGATCGGCTACGTCGGTCGCATCAACGAGAAAGAATCCAAAGCCCTGGATACCGTCGAGTACCGTGGCACTCAATCCATCGGCAAGACCGGGATTGAAAAGTTCTACGAGTCAGAGTTGCACGGCCAGGTCGGTTACGAAGAAGTCGAAACCAACGCTCAGGGCCGCGTTCTGCGAGTGCTCAAACACACCGATCCTATCCCCGGCAAAAACATCGTTCTGAGCCTCGATGTCAAACTTCAGGAAGCCGCCGAAGAAGCCTTGGGTGATCGTCGTGGTTCAGTGGTCGCACTCGATCCATCGACCGGCGAAGTCCTGGCCATGGTCAGCAAACCGAGCTTCGACCCAAACCTGTTCGTGACCGGGATCAGCTTCAAGGAATATGCAGCACTGCACGATTCCATAGACCGGCCGCTGTTCAACCGTGTGCTGCGCGGACTCTACGCGCCAGGCTCGACTATCAAGCCGGAAGTGGCCATCGCCGGTCTCGATGCCGGCGTGGTTACCCCGCAGACCCGCGTCTTCGATCCCGGTTACTACCAACTTCCCGACTTTGATCACAAATACCGCAACTGGAACCACAGCGGCGATGGCTGGGTGGACATGGACGCGGCGATCATGCGCTCCAACGACACCTACTTCTACGATCTGGCGCACAAGCTGGGCATTGATCGCCTGCACGACTACATGGCGATGTTCGGCCTCGGTGAGAAGGTCTCGCTGGACATGTTCGAAGAGTCTGCCGGCCTGATGCCGTCGCAGGCCTGGAAGCGTGCCACGCGCCGCCAGGCATGGTTCCCCGGTGAGACCGTGATCCTCGGCATCGGCCAGGGTTACATGCAGGTTACGCCGTTGCAGCTGGCCCAAGCCACTGCGCTGATCGCCAACAAAGGTGTGTGGAACCGACCTCACCTGGCCAAGACCGTGGACGGTGTTGCGCCAGTGGATGAGCATCCGATGCCCAACATCCTGTTGAAGGACCCGCGTGACTGGGAGCAGGTCAACCACGGCATGCAAATGGTGATGCACGACGCACGCGGGATTGCGCGAGCGGCGGCGCAGGGGGCTCAGTACCGGATCGCCGGCAAGAGTGGTACGGCGCAAGTGGTCGCGATCAAACAGGGCGAGCGCTACAACCGGGCGAAAACCCTGGAGCGTAACCGCGACAACGCCTTGTTTGTCGGTTTCGCTCCGGCCGAGCATCCGAAGATTGTGATCTCGGTGATGATCGAGAACGGTGAGGCCGGGGGGCGTGTCGCCGGCCCGGTGGTGCGGCAGATCATGGACGCCTGGTTACTCGATCAGGACGGTCATCTGAAGCCGCAATACGCCACGCCGAGTAAAGCGCCTGGCGATCCTCACGTTTGACCGTTCAAGGCTTCACAGCACAGGCTCACGAATACTGAGCATGTGCTGGAAGCTTTCGAGGAACACGGTTTCGGCCTGACTCATCTTCTGCTCGCGATTCCAAAGCAGCTGGATATCGAAATCCACCACCCCGTCTTCCGGCGGTAAACGCCAGAGCAAACCTTGCTCGACATCCCTTCGCACCAGGTGTGTCGGCAAGCAGCCAATCCCGTAGCCTGCGCAAATCAAGCGGTAAATTTCTTCGAAACTCGTCGATGAAGCGACGATTTTGCCGGTAAAGCCTTGCTCGTCGCGGAACAGTGTCAGCGGCGAAAGGTTGCCGCCGAGCTGGTCGCTGGTGAAGCTGACGAAGTTCTCCGCCGCGAGCTGTTCCAGTGTCAGGTTTTCTTGCCCGAACAGTCGATGACGCTGGCCACAAAAGTACGCATATCGCTCGCGAAACAGTACCCGCTGCTCCAGCCGCGGCTGCGGCAAGCGGCACAGCCCGACACCAATGGTCGCGGTCTTCTGCAGCAACGAACTGATGATGTTCGAGCTACCCATCACCTCGACTTCCAGCTCGATTTTCGGATGGGTTTCATGGAAGTCGGCGAGGAAGTCATCGTAGTGTCGCGCCTGCACGCCGCTGACGGTGAGGATGCGAATCTTGCCCACCACGTCGTCGTGGCGACTCTCCACCACCGTGCCCAATCGCGAAATATCGCCATAGATATCCGCCGCAATGCGCAGGACTTCCTCCCCGGTTTCTGTCAGATCGAACCGTCGTCCGCTGCGGGCAATCAACACACATTCCAATTGTTCTTCCAGCCGTTTAAGCGCCTGGCTGACCGCCGACTGCGTTATGTGCAGCCGCGCCGCAGCACGGCTCATGCTGCCTTCCTGGCCGATCACCAAGTAAGTGCGCAACAGGTTCCAGTCGAGGCGATCGTTGAGAAAACGTCGGCCCACCCAAGGGTTCGTGGAGGTCATGCCAACTCCAAGTAGTAGCTGTGCTAATAGCAAAGATAAGAATATGAAAATTGACTAATCCTGGCACGGAAGCGATAAAGCCCACAAGCACCACAGAGTGCAACCATCAACAGCCTTCAGTACCTGCCCAAAACTATAAATACACAGGGTCCTTGCATGCACACCACCGCACAACCGCGACGAGCTGCGGCCGCCGCCTTCATTGGCACGACCATCGAGTTCTACGACTTCTACATTTACGCCACCGCGGCGGCGCTGGTGCTTGGGCAAGTGTTCTTTCCCAGCAGCGACCCCGTAATGAGCACCCTGGCCGCCTTCGGCAGTTTCGCCGTTGGCTTCATTGCGCGCCCAATGGCCGGCATGGTGTTCGGTCACTTGGGTGATCGTCTGGGCCGCAAGAAAATGCTGCTGGTGACCATGGCGCTGATGGGCCTGGCGACTGCCGGGATCGGCTTGCTGCCCAGCTACGCCAGTGTCGGGATCTGGGCGCCGATCGGTCTCATCGTCTTGCGCCTGATCCAGGGTGTTTCGGTGGGGGGCGAGTGGGGCGGGGCGGTGCTGATGGCCAGCGAGCATGCGCCGGCCAAGCGCAAAACGTTCTACGCTTCGTTCGCCCAGCTCGGCAGTCCTGCGGGTTTGTTGCTGGCCCTGATCGCCTTTCGCCTGGTGACGTCCCTTGAGCCCGAGGACTTCTTGTCCTGGGGCTGGCGTCTGCCGTTTCTCGCCAGTGGTGTGCTGATGATGGTCGGCCTGATGATCCGTTCCGGTGTGCACGAATCGCCGGAATTCGCCAAGGCCCGAGACAACAACGAAACCGCCCAATACCCGGTGAAAGACGTCATCCGCACCTGCTGGCGGCAGATCCTGTTCGCCGCTGCGGCGGTGACCATCGGCTCCGCCGGGTTCTTCTTCACCAACACGTTCATGATCACGTACGTCACCCAATACCAAGGCATCGCGCGCTCGACGATTCTCGATTGCCTGTTTTTGGTGACCATCATTCAACTGCTTTCGCAACCGCTTTGCGCACTGCTCGCCGAGCGCATCGGCGAGGGGCGCTTCCTCAAGCTCGTCGCACTACTGTGCATGGTCACGCCGTACCCGATGTTTCTGCTGGTGGGTACGCAAAACATTCTGTTGATGACGCTCGGCATCGCCCTGGCGGTGGTGATTCTGTCGGCGTTGTACGCGGTGATCGCCGGCTACATGACTCAGGCGTTTCCAGTGCATCTGCGCTACTCGGGCATTTCCATCGCTTACCAGTTGAGTTGTGCGCTGGCCGGCGGCACCACGCCGCTGATCGGCACGCTGCTGGCGAGCAAGTTTTCCGGAGAGTGGCTGCCGCTGGCGGTGTTCTTCACCTTGCTCTCGGCCCTGTCCCTGATCGGTGTTTGCGGGCTGGCCCGCCTGCGCGCCAACCCGGTCGTCACCCACGCTGCTAAAGAGGTGTATTCGTGAGTAAACCTGAACACATCGGCCCGGTTGAGTGGAAGGCTCGTTGCGAACTGGCTGCGCTGTATCGGCTGGTCGCGCACTTTCGCATGACCGACTTGATCGACACCCACATTACCCTGCGGATTCCGGGGCCTGAGCATCACTTTCTGATCAATCGCTACGGGGTGATTTTCGACCGCATGCGAGCCTCGGATCTGGTGCGTATCGATCAGGACGGGCGCATCGTCGATCCGGCTTACGAAGGTCATCGGGTCAACGCCGCCGGCTTCGTCATTCATTCGGCGATCCACATGGCCCGCCCGGATCTCAACTGCGTGATTCACACTCACACCGCCGCCGGCATGGCTGTCGCCGCGCAGAAGCAAGGTTTGCTGCCAATCAGTCAGCACGCGCTGAAGTTCTACGGCAAGTTGGCGTATCACACCTATGAAGGCATCGCGCTCTCGCTGGATGAGCGCGGGCGTTTGATCGACGACCTGGGGCCACACCGGGCAATGATCCTGCGTAACCACGGCTTGCTGGTCGGTGGGTCGGGCGTGGCTCAGGCGTTTCAGGAGATTCACTTTCTTGAGCGTGCCTGTCAGGCGCAGGTCGCCGCGCTGGCCGGCGGTTGCGAATTGCATTACCCGTCCCCGGAAGTCTGCGCGCACACGGCAGAACAGTTTGACCGCGATGAGCAGGACAACATCATCGACCTGGCCTGGGAGGCTGCACTGACCCTGATCGAATCCCAGCGCGAGTCCTATCTGTCATGAACACCGTGGTTTTGCTGTCCCGCGACACCCTGCTGCTCAAGCAGCTGCAAGCCGCGTTTGCCCGCAGCGCGCCGCAACTCACGACCGTGCTGGCGGATGATCCGCTGGCCAGGAATGCGCAGATCGCAGCGTGCTGGTTTCCGTTGCCGGGCAGCCTTGCGGCATTGCCGAATCTGCAAGTGATTCACTCGGTCGCCGCCGGTATCGATCATCTGGAAAACGACCCCTCGTGCCCGGATCTTCCGGTGTGCCGGGTGGTCGACCCCGGCCACCGTCAGGGCATGACCGAGTACGTGCGTTGGGCAGTGATTCACTATCACCGTGGCTTTGATCAGGTGCTGGAACAACAACGGCAACAACACTGGGAGCGGCCGCTGCAACGGGCGGCGGGGCAGTTCAAGGTCGGGGTGATGGGGCTGGGATCGTTGGGTAGCGCCATTGCCCAGGATCTGGCCGCTTCCGGTTATGAAGTTCGTGGCTGGGCTCGCGGTAGCAAGGCGTTAACCGGTGTCCAGACGTTTGCCGGTGCGCAAAACCTGAACCCGTTTCTCGATGGCGTGGAGGTGCTGATCAACCTGTTGCCGCTGACTCGGGAAACGCGCGGCATCCTCGGTCAGTCAACGTTCGAGCAGCTTGCCAACGGCGCCGCACTCGTCAATTGCGGACGAGGCGGCCATCTCGATATCGACGACCTCGAACAAGCCCTCAAACGAGGAAAACTGCGCGGCGCGCTACTGGATGTGTTCGAACAGGAACCACTGCCGGCCGATCACCGCCTCTGGACAATGCCCGGCGTCACGATGACCCCGCACATGGCTTCGGCAGCTTCCCACGACTGTATTGCCGAGCAAGTAGCGGAGAACTTTCGGCGCTTGAATGCCGATGAACCGTTGTTGAATAGCGCCGACCGATTATTGGGTTATTGAACTTGCAAACTCGCCCATTAGATCAACGGCCGCCAGCGTGATCGAACAGACGCTGGCGTCCGATCACGCCGAACGGCGCTTGCTCGAGCGGTTACGTGCCGGTGAACCGGTGGCGAAGGTGTTGCGTGTCTAGGCGATTACGCACAACCGAACCTGTAGGAGCCGGCTTGCTGGCGATAGCGGTTTGTCAGGCAACATTGATGACGACTGTTCCGACGGCATCGCCAGCAAGCCGGCTACTACAAATCACCGTTTTTCAGCTGGAGTGATTTATGTTGAAGATTAATGGCGAACGCCTGTGGGCGAGTCTGATGGCCATGGCCGAAATCGGCGCCACCGCACGCGGCGGCAGTTGTCGTCTGGCCCTGAGCGATGAAGACAAGGCCGGTCGCGAACTGTTTGCCCACTGGTGCCGCGAAGCCGGCATGACCTTGAGCGTGGACGCTATCGGCAACCTGTTCGCCCGCCGCGCCGGCACTGATCCGGAGGCAGCGCCGGTGATGATGGGCAGCCATCTCGACACCCAGCCTGAGGGCGGACGCTTCGACGGCGTGTACGGCGTACTCGCCGGCCTGGAAGTGGTGCGTTGCCTCAACGACCTCGGCATCCAGACCCGCAAGCCGCTGGACGTGGCGGTGTGGACCAACGAAGAAGGCGCGCGCTTCACCCCGGCGATGTTCGGCTCGGCGGTGTTCACCGGCATCATGCAACTGGACGCGGCGCTGGCGGTGCAAGACATCGATGGCATCAGCGTCGCCGATGAGTTGCAGCGCACCGGTTACGCCGGTGAGCGTCCGTTGGGCGGCGCGGTGGATGCGTATTTTGAAGCGCACATCGAACAAGGCCCGATCCTTGAGGACAACGCCAACAGCATCGGCGTGGTCAGCGGCGGCCAGGCGATTCGCTGGCTCGACGTGCGGGTCGAAGGCATGGCCGCCCACGCGGGCACCACGCCGATGCCGCTGCGCAAGGACGCCTTGTACGGCGTAGCGCGGATGATTCAGACGATTGAGGGGCTGGCGGCCGATTTCGCGCCGGAAGGCCTGACCACCGTCGGCGAGCTGAGCATCAACAAGTCGTCGCGCAATACCATTCCGGGGCTGGTGAATTTCACCGTCGATCTGCGACATCACCGCGACGAAGCCATCGAGGCGATGGAGCAGCAGGTGCGCGCGCGGCTTCAGGCGATTGCCGATGAGCGCGGTCTGAAGCTGACGGTCACCCCACACTGGATCAGCCCGGCGACGCCGTTCGATGCCGATTGCGTGGCGGCGGTGCAGCAAGCGGTGGATGCGCTGGGGTACGCTCAACAATCGATAGTCAGCGGCGCCGGGCATGACGCGATTCACCTGGCGCGGTTCTGCCCGACGGCGATGGTGTTTATTCCGTGCGTTGGGGGGTTGAGTCATAACGAAGCGGAAGATGTGTTGCCTGAAGATGTGCGGCAGGGTACGGATGTGTTGCTGAACGCCGTGTTGAGCCGCGCTGAAAAAGTGGAATAAACACAATTCCCTGTGGGAGCGGGCTTGCTCGCGAAGGCGGTGCGTCATTCAGCATTGATATCGGCTGACACTCCGCATTCGCGAGCAAGCCCGCTCCCACATTAGAACGCGTCCGGATTCAGGATTTACGTTAACTGACAGGTATCAACCCATGCGCAGTTTTTTTCATCCCGAACAATTGCTTCATAATCCACGCAGCTACTACTCGCGAGGGCAGATGCGTACGCCGCAGGAAGTGCCGGAGCGTGCGCAACGACTGGTGCAGGCATCTCACTCATTGGGCTTTAAGGTCGAGCAACCGGTCGATGCCGGACTTGATCCGCTGTTGGCGGTGCACGGTGCGCCTTACCTGGCGTTTCTGCAGGAAGCGCATCAGCGCTGGAAGGAAATCCCTGAAGATTGGGGCGATGAGGTGATGTCGAACATCTTCGTCCGCGAGCCCAACGCCCTGCGCGGGATTCTGGCTCAGGCGGCCCGGTATCTCGCGGACGGCAGTTGCCCGGTAGGCGAACAGACCTGGCGTTCGGCTTATTGGTCGGCGCAAAGTGCAGTGGCCGGGGCCCGGGCGTTGCTCGATGGCGAGCCGGCGGCCTACGCCTTGTGCCGTCCACCGGGGCATCACGCTCGAGCGGAGGCGGCGGGTGGTTTCTGTTATGTGAACAACGCGGCGGTGGCGGCACAGGTGTTGCGCGGCGGGTTTGATCGAGTCGCAGTGCTCGATACCGACATGCACCACGGACAAGGTATTCAAGAGATTTTCTACGACCGCGACGATGTGCTCTATGTCTCGGTGCATGGCGATCCGACCAACTTCTATCCGGGGGTTGCCGGGTTCGGGGATGAGCGCGGTGTCGGGGTGGGTGAAGGGTTCAACCTCAACTTGCCGATGGCGCATGGTTCAAGTGAGGCGGATTTTCTTGCGCAACTGGACGTGGCGCTGGCAGCGGTGAAGGATTTTGCTGCGCAAGTGCTGGTGCTGTCGTTGGGCTTCGATATTTTCGAGCTGGACCCGCAAAGCAAAGTGGCGGTGACGCGTGAAGGGTTCAAGCGGCTGGGTGAGCGGATCCGCAGCCTTGGGTTGCCGTGTCTGATTGTGCAGGAAGGGGGGTATCACCTGGAGAGTCTTGAGGATAATGCGCGGGCGTTTTTTGTCGGGCCCGAGGTGTGGCGGATCTGAGCCTTGAGTTGCCTGGGAGACCGCTTTCGTGAGCAAGCCCGCTCCCACATTGGGTCGGGGTTGAACACAAGTCCGTGGTTCATACCCAATCGGGTGTGGGAGCGGGCTTGCTCGCGAAGAACGATAACTTGGTGCAGCGGATGAGTCCCAAACGCCGTAAGGCACTTGCCATCGCCCTGACGTTAACGTAAAGATTGCGGCAGGGCGCTGAACTTAAAAGAGCGCAGGGCGGACCGATCCGGAGCGCTTGATGACGCTGATAAAAACAACTTCCCCCAAGCTGCACCGCGAAGCCCGGCTGGCCCGGGAAAAACTCCATCTTGAGGGCGAAGTCCCCGATGGCGTGTTGCGGGCAGAAATCGATGCGTCGTGGCGGCGCAGCCTCAGCCATGGCGTGCATTTCAACAGCAAACATGAACTGACGCTGGAATCGAGCGCGAGCCTCGATGTGCTGTTGTCGAGCAATCGCCTGCTGATTGACGCGGCGTTGCCGGCCATCGATTACCTGGCCGAGCGTCAGGGCAAGGAAGGGCTGATCATCCTCGCCAACTCCGACGCCACCATCCTCGCCGTCGAAGGCCGTGCCGATCGCCTCAAGGGCAGTGGCCTGCAAGACATCACCCTCGGCGCCTGCTGGAGCGAAGCCGCTCGCGGCACCAACGCGCTGGGCACTGCACTGGTGGAAGCCCGGCCGACGATGATCGATTGCGGCGAGCATTACCTCGATCGCCTGACCGACTTCTCCTGCACCTCGGTGCCGATCTACTGCCCGCAAGGCGACATCCTCGGCGTCCTCGACCTGACCCGCGAAGGCCCGCTCGGCCGCGTTCACGACAGCACCGCGCTGCTGGCCATGGCCGTCAGCCAGATCGAAAGCCGGGTGTTCAACGCCAGTTTCCCCGACCAGATCGTCCTGGCCTTCCACAGCCGTCGGCAATACCTCGAATCCCCTTGGCAAGGCCTGCTGGCGGTGAGCCTCGGCGGGCAGATTCTTGCGGTCAGCGCCCAGGCCTGTCAGTTGCTCCACGCCGAACGCTCGGCGCTGGTCGGCCGCCGTTGCGAGGAATTTCTCGGCGTCGATGGCTTGCAACTGTTGTCGCGTTTGCATCAGGGCGGCGTCGGCAGTCTGCAGACCGCCAAAGGTGAATTCTTCTACAAAACCCTGCGCGCGCCGCAGCGCTCGATCAACGTCAGCACACCGCCGCGCAGCACCGCCAAAAACGCTAAACCGCAACCCGATCTCGATGCCCTGGCCGGCAGCAATGTCCGCTATGCCCGGGCCTTGCGTATGGCACGCCAAGGGCTGGCTAACGAATTGCCGGTGCTGCTGCTCGGCGAAACAGGCACCGGCAAGGAAGTCATTGCCCGCGCGTTGCACATGGCCGGCAGTCGTTGCGACAAACCCTTCGTCGCGGTGAACTGCGCGGCGATTCCCGAAGGCCTGATCGAGTCGGAACTGTTCGGCTACCGCGAAGGCGCGTTCACCGGTTCCCGTCGAGGCGGCATGGTCGGGCGTCTGCAACAGGCCCATGGCGGCACGCTGTTCCTCGACGAAATCGGCGACATGCCGCTGGCCTTGCAGGCGCGTCTGCTGCGCGTCTTGCAGGACCGCAAAGTCGCCCCACTGGGCGCTGGCGAAGAACAGGACATCGACGTCGCCCTGATCTGCGCCACCCACCGCGACCTCAAACGCCTGGTGGAAGAAAAACACTTCCGTGAAGATCTTTTCTACCGGGTCAACGGCATCAGCGTGATGTTGCCGGCCCTGCGCGAGCGCGACGATTTCAGCGGGCTGGTCATTCGACTGCTGGCAAAACTCGACGCACCGACCATGGTTTTGCATGACGATCTGAACCGCCTGCTCGCGGGCTACCACTGGCCGGGCAACATCCGCCAACTGGAAATGGTGCTGCGCACCGCGCTGGCCATGCGCGAGCCGGGCGACACAGTGCTCACCGTCGACCACTTGCCCGACAGCATGCTCGACGAACTGAACGCCAGCGAACGCCCCCAGTCGGGCAGTATTCGCGAAAACGAACTGGAGCTGATTCGCCAGTCTCTGGACAGCCATCAGGGCAACGTCTCGGCCGCCGCCGACGCCCTGGGCATCAGCCGCGCGACCCTGTATCGCAAGCTCAAACAGTTGCGCTCGTAATGCTGCGCCTGATCGTTCGGCTGATCGACAGCCAGAACCCCGAAGCCCTCCAAGCGGCATTGCGCTGGCTCTACAGCTTTGTGCGGCCGCATCGTCTGGCGATTGCCGGGCTGCTCGGCTTGTCGGTCTGCGCCTCGTCGCTGGTGCTGGTGCAACCCTGGCTGACCAAGCTATTGATCGATGATGGCTTACTGGCGCGCAACTTTCCCATGCTGGTGCTGATCGCCGGGCTGATGATCGTTGCCGGATTGCTCGGCACGGCTTTGTCAGGGATCAATCGTTACCTGCACACGCGGTTGTCCGGGCGGATCCTGTTCTCGCTGCGCGACGACCTTTATCGGCATTTGCAAACCCTGTCACCGAGTTTCTACGGGCAACGGCGCATCGGTGATTTGATGTCGCGCCTCGATGGCGATGTTGCCGAGATCCAGCGCTTCGCCGTGGACTCGTTGTTTTCGGCAGTGTCGAGCGTGATCGGCCTGGTGGTCGCGGTGGCGATGCTGCTGACCTTGTCGTGGAAACTTTCGTTGCTGGCGCTGGTGCTGATTCCGCTCGATGTGCTCTGGCTGCGCTGGATGCGGCGCAAGGTCGAGCGCGATGTGCGCCAGTTGCGTGAGCGTTCGGCGGACATGTCGTCGTTCATGGTCGAGACGCTGCCGGTGATGAAATTCATTCAGTCGGCCGGTCAGCAACAACGAGAGTCGCGACGACTGGAGGCGTTGGGGCAGGGCTACATGAGTCAGTTGCTGCGCCTGCAGGTCACCGAGTTTTTCACCCAGGCGGTGCCGGGCACGTTGACCTCGCTGTCCCGGGCCTGTGCGTTTTTGATTGGCGGTTACTGGGTGGTGCAAGGGACGTGGCAATTGGGCGCGCTCATCGCGTTTTCCACGTATCTGGGGATGGCGGTCGGGCCGGTTCAGAGTTTGCTCGGGCTCTATGTCGCGATTCAGCGGATGACCGTCAGCCTCGGGCGCGTGATGGAATTGCGTGGTGAAGAACCGACGGTGCTGACCCCCGTTGAACCCAAGCCGATGCCGACTTCCGGCGAACTGCGTTTCGACGATGTGCACTTCTGCCATCCCGGTCGGCCGAGCACCCTGAGCGGCATCGATGCGCGAATTCCCTATGGTTTGAAAGTCGCTCTGAGCGGCGGCTCCGGGGTCGGAAAATCGACGCTGATCGACCTGTTGCAACGGCACCATGATCCGCAGTCCGGCAGGGTACTGCTGGGCGAGGTCGACCTGCGGGAACTGGACTTGTTCCAGTTGCGCCGGCGGATTGCCGTGGTCAGTCAGGACATTGTTTTGTTTCGCGGCAGCCTCGCCGACAACCTGGCCTACGCCGTGCCCGACGCCAGCCGCGAAGCGATTGCCGAAGTGGCGCGGCTGGCGCAACTCGACAGCCTGATCGCCTCATTGCCCGAAGGCCTCGACAGTCCCTTGGGCGAGCGCGGTCAGCAGTTGTCCGGCGGGCAGAAACAGCGCATCGCCATCGCCCGTGCGCTGTTGCAGGACCCGCTGATTCTGGTGCTGGACGAAGCGACCTCGGCGGTGGATGAAGCCACCGAGCGCGAAGTGATCGAGGCCATCGACTGCCTGTTTGCCGGGCGCACGCGCATCCTCATCAGTCATCGCCCTTCAACCCTGGCCGACGCCGATCTGCGCTTCGAATTGCTCGATGGCGTGCTCACTTCGAAAACGGTGCAGCATGAAGTCTGAAGTGCGAATCGGGGTGGTAGACAGCGGTCATTCGGCGGCGCAGCGGGTGCAGGTGATCGCGGGGCGACGCTTCTCGTTGCTGGAGGATGGGCTGGCCGAAAGCGCTTTGCGCGATGATCCGCTGGGCCACGGCAGCGCGGTGATCGAGGCCATCGGTCGGCGTGCTCCTTCGGCGGTGTTCTGCGTGGCTCAGGTGTTCGATCAGCGTGGCGTCACCAGCGCCTTGCAGATTGCCACGGCCATCGACTGGCTGGTGGCGCAGGACGTGCGGCTGATCAATCTGAGCCTCGGGTTGCGACAGGATCGCAGCCTCTTGCGCGAGGCATGCGCAGCGGCGGTGGCGCGGGGCATTTTGCTGTGTGCGTCCAGTCCGGCCCAGGGCGAGGGCGTGTTCCCGGCGAATTATCCACAGGTGCTGCGCGTGACCGGCGATGCGCGCTGCGCCGAACAGGAATGGTCGTGGCTCAACAGTGCCCAGGCGGATTTCGCCGCGTGTGTGCACGGGACGTATCCGGGGCAATCCGGCGCCAGTCTGGGCTGCGCGGCGTTGAGTGGGCACATTGCGGGGTTCCTGGTTGCACAGCCCGAGGCGAGCAACGAGCAGGTCATTGACTGGCTGCGGGAAAACGCCCGTTATCGCGGGCCTGAACGGCGTTTCGGCCCATGATTCTGATTCTTGGCGCAGGGCCGGCGGGCGCGGCGGTGGCCCTGGGTTTGCGCCGGCTCGGTTACGCCGTCACGCTGGTCAGCGAGTGGCGACGGTTTGCAGCGCTGGAAGGCGTTTCCATCCGGGTGCTGGACGCCTTGCGCGGTGCCGGTCTGCATCAAGCGTTGGCGGATGCGGCGTTGCCGTCTCAGCGGCAGGTGTCGTGGAACGGTCAGCAGCATGCGCAAAACATCGAATTTTTGCTGGACCGCCCGAACTTCGATCGAGGCCTTCGTGAAGACTTGCGCCTGGCGGGCGTTGAGTTAATCGAAGGTCGGGTGCTGAGCGTTCAGACCTCAGCTGGCGGACATCGGGTCGAGATTGAAGGGGGCGAAGCGCTGGTCGCCGATTTTCTGGTGGAGGCCCGCGGACGCCAGGCACCGGCGCTCGGCAAAGGCCTGCGTGGCCCGGAGACGGTCAGCCTGCTCAATCGCTGGCAAGGTGTGCCGGGCGACACCGCCAGCGCCGTGGAAAGCCTTGAGGACGGCTGGGCGTGGATGGCGCGGCGAGCGGACGGCCAGTGCTATTGGCAATGGACGGTGGACGTGGCCAGCGCGCACTTGCCGGGCAAGGCGCAGTTGCTCGATTACTGCCGCCAGCGGCGCCAGGGTTCCGCATTGGCGCGTGAGTTCTTTGGTGTAAAACCTGAGATCGACCTTCAGTTGCATGCCCGCAGCAGCACCGCGATACTGAGCCCGCAGGTGTGTGGCGAACACTGGATTCGGGTCGGCGATGCGGCGATGGCGGTGGATCCGCTGTCGGGCAATGGCATCTTTCAGTCCTTGTCCTCGGCGTTACAGGCGCCGACGGTGATCAATACGCTGTTGCGAAAACCTGAGCGGGCGGCGCTGGCCCGGCGGTTTCATCAGCAACGGGTGGAACAGTTGTTTTTGCGGTTTGCGCGGATCGGGCGGGATTTTTATGCCGATGAGTGGCGTTGGCTGGATCAGCCATTCTGGCAGGCGCGGCGGCAGTGGCCGGATGCGGAGGTGGCGCATGCCGAGGCGGACTTTTCTTCGTTGAAAATCGAGCGAGCGCCGGTGTTGAAAGAGGGGTTTGTGGATGAGGCTGAGGTGGTGATCACAGTGGATCAGCCGTTGGGGATCTGGCATGTTCAGGGGGTTGAACTGGCGCCTTTGGTGCGGCGGTTGCGCACTGAGCCGGCGGAACGAGCTTTAGCCGGGTTGACGATGGAGCAGGGCAGGATGGTTCGCAGTTGGTTGTTGGGGCAGGGGTTCAAACCCTGAAATCTCGGTTGCCTGGGCCGGCCTCTTCGCGGGCAACCCGCTCCCACAGGTTTTTGGGGTGAATCCGCAATCTGCGGCACACACAAATCACGGTGGGAGCGGGCTTGCCCGCGAAGGCGGCCTAAAGAACGATGAAGATCAAAGCTTGATCAACACCGATTTCAATTCGGTGTAATGCTCGATCGCCGCATACCCCATCTCCCGCCCGACTCCCGACATCTTGTACCCGCCAAACGGCAACGCCGGGTCCAGGGCGCTGTGGCAATTGACCCACACCGAACCGGACTTGATCCGCGGGATCATCCGGTGCACCGCCGCCAGATCATTCGACCAGATACTCGCCCCCAGTCCGTACGGACTGTCATTGGCCATGCGCAACGCATCGGCCTCGTCATCAAACGGAATCGCGACCAGCACCGGGCCGAAGATCTCTTCCTGCACCAGTGAATGCTTCTGATCGACATCGACGATCACCGTCGGTTTGACGAAGAATCCCGGCCCGAATTGCTCACCGCCACAGGCGATGGTCGCGCCACTTTCCCGGCCCTTTTCGATGTAGCCGTAAACCCGTTCCTGCTGCCGCGCGGAAATAAGCGGCCCCATCTCCACGCTTGGGTCCAGCCCGTTGCCGAGCTTCATGGCGTTGGCGATGTCGGCGATGTCCGCCACCACATTGTCGAAATGCTTGCGCTGCACATACAGGCGCGAACCGGCGCAGCACACCTGGCCCTGATTGAAGAAAATCGCACTGGCAGCGCCTGCGGCGGCGGTCTTCAGATCGGCGTCGGCCATGACGATGGTCGGCGATTTACCGCCCAGTTCCAGCGTGACCCGGGTCATGGAATCCATGGCGATCTTGCCGATTTGCTTGCCGACAGCGGTGGAGCCGGTGAAGGTCAGCTTGTCCACCAGCGGGTTATGGGTCAGGGCCGAACCGGCGGTGATGCCGGTGCCGGTGACCACGTTGAACACGCCTTCGGGGTAACCGGCTTCCAGCACCAGTTCGGCGAGTTTCAGCGCGGTCAGCGGGGTTTCGTCGGCAGGCTTGAGCACCACGGTGCAGCCTGTGGCCAGGGCCGGACCGAGTTTCCAGCAGGCCAGCAGCAACGGAAAGTTCCAGGCGACGATGGCGCCAACCACTCCCACCGCTTCGCGACGAATGAAACTGTGGAACTGATCGTTGGGCATCAACGGCAACGACACTTCCACGCTGGAACCTTCGATCTTGGTCGCCCAACCGGCCATGTAGCGCAGGAAGTCGATGGACAACTGCACGTCCATCACCTGGGCCACGGCGGCGCTTTTACCGTTGTTCAGGCATTCCAGCTGCGCGAGCAGTTCGGCGTCGCGCTCCATCAGTTCGGCGAGTTTCCACAACAGATTCTGCCGTTCCCGAGGGCGGGTGCGAGTCCAGGCGGAATCATCGAATGCGTGGCGGGCGGCGAGGACCGCGCGGTCAACGTCTTCCGGCGTGGCCCGCGGCACCACGCACAGCACCTCGCCGGTGGCCGGGTTGTGCAGGGGCATGGTCTGGCCGTCGGCGGCCTCGACCCAGTCACCGCCGATAAGCATGCGCGGGGCGCGCTGGATGAACGCCGAGGTGGCGGGAAGCAGGTAAGGGAGCGTCATGGCGAGGCCTCTTGTTGTTCGTGAGAACGAGGCTTTCGCAATGGCTGTGCCAACTGCCCGCAAGGGCCGAATAGCCCTTGGGTGGCGGGCGCTGGAGCAGCGTCGTGGTCGACAGGACCTGACGCTTTGTCGCAAATCGCGACGATGCCTGAGATTCAAGAGACGGTTGTTTCAGCCCGGATCGATGCTGAGGTCCGGGCTTGTTCGGGCAATCTGCGCCTGTTGTCGGAATCAGGCCGTCACGTCGACCTTATTGCGCTCGGAAAGCATCTGCGCTTCCGTCGCCTGGGTCATTCGCTCGCCTTTGCTCCACAACTGAGAAGAGAAAAATCCGTTCAGGGTTTCCGCGTTTGGCACCGAACCTTTCTTGAGGAACAGGGCGCCCAGATCGATGGTGCTGGCGAAATTGTCCTTGTTCAGGTTGTACCCGCCCACGTAGCTGCCTCCCCATACGGAGTCGGCAGCCACTAAATCGATGGAGGCGTCGCGGTAACTGCTCGCTGCTGCTTTCAGCGAACTGGAGGCATTCAGCAGATTGTTCAGCCGATTCATGTCGGAGGAACTGAGCTGGCCTGAACTGTTGAGGGCCTTGAGGCTTCCATCCGCTTGGAGGGTGAAGCCGAATTTTTTGTCGGCGAGATCCGGGTAGGCGTGGGCCAATGCAGACTGGAACTCTTCGAAAGAGAATTTCAGTGATTGATGGGCGTTTTTGTGACGCTCGGCAACCTGTGGGAAATCAGGCGACTGGGATCGGCCGATCCAGGTCTCGATCGATTCTATGGTCAGACTGGTTGCTGGCGTTTCATCGCTTGGATGGTAAATCGCCGCCGGATTGATGTTGATCGCCGTCTTCTGCAGGTCTTCACTCAGCGTTTTGGCTGTCAATGGTTGGCTGGACTGGCTGAGCTGAGCGGCTGATGGCTGGATAAAGGCAGCGTTTAAAGAAATTGCCATGTCGTCTTCCCTGAACGTTTGGTGTAAGCAGGTTATCGACGCTAAGAGGGAAAGCTTGAATGCTGGCGCCAGCCGTCGAGACGACGAGCAACCGGGTTGCGCCCTTGAGTCCCCCACTTTCGGGGAATAGAATTTTCAGGCTCGGTGGGTGAAATGACGGAGCATTTGCCCGGCACACATCTGGTGTAAGGGAGGTTGCGATGTTTCTTTCAACCCTGGAAATCCAAAACATCATCGAACACAGTTTTCTGCCCGCCGTCTGCACCTGCAACCTGGAAGCGGACCAGTCCCTGACGATCCGGGTCTGTGACTGCATGACTGGCAAAGTGGACCTGATCGCCACCCACGTTCCGGTGTGGACACTGGACAGTCCCCACGCCATCGCCACGCTGGTGGCCGACATGCGCCAGGAAATCGAGGCGCACAAAAGCATTCATACCACCTATTCGATCTGAATCAGCGTCAAGCCGCACCGTGTAACCGGTGCGGCTCGCGTTGGGCCATCAGGCGGCGATTTTTCGGGAAATCTCCTCGAATGTGTTGCCATCCACGGCAACCAGCAGCTTTCTATCGTCCTTGAGCGTTGCCAGAAAGGTGACTTCGGTTTCTTTCCCGGCCAGCATGAACCCGGCAATCGCGCCGATGGGGCCTAGCAGCATGGCGCCGGCGACCCCGAAGCCGATGGCATCCTTGATGTTGTTGATCGAGTCCTCGTTGGCGACTTCCACGCTTTTGAACGAGGAGAGTGGCAGGGTGATGCCGGGCCACGGGTGAAGCGACGTTCTCAGGGTGAAAACGCCGTCTGCGTACTCTCCGTCACCCTGCAGAAAGTCCCCCGCGAGGATAGTGATGCTTGCCATGGTGTGACTCCCTGACTGGCAATGGGTGAACACTTATTTCGCCCCCGCGGGGGGCTGTCGTCAATCGTCGGGCGATGAGCTGTTCCGGCCATGGCATCTATGCTTGTCTCAGACTGCAACAACTGTCGCGATATTAGACGCAGGCGCTCTCGATCAGGCAGGGTCAACCGCAGGCAACTTCACGCAACCGTTTGATAAAAAAGGTAATCGGCAAGCTGGCACGCTCCGTGTATTGCTCATCGCAGACGTTTCTCTTGCCTCCGTCTGCGGTGCGCCGCCGGCGGCAGAAACCATAAAAACGATAAGCCACAAAAATAAGAAAGCACCGTGCGAGGTTCGACGTTGATGAAGAGAAAACTCCGATCAGGCCTGAGCGCCAGTCTGTTGGCCGTGGCCGCTTGTGTGGCGTTGCATTCGCCTGACAGCCTGGCAGCCCGCGACGCCCAGACCATCCTCAAGGAAACCTGTCAGGGCTGTCATACCCCCGAAGCCGATAACGCCCTGAGCCGCATCAGTCACCAGCGCAAAACACCGGAAGGCTGGCTGATGAGCATCGCCCGGATGCAGACCATGCACGGTTTGCAGATCAGCGATGACGACCGCCGCACCCTGGTCAAATACCTGGCCGACACCCAGGGCCTGGCGCCGAGCGAGACCGACGGCGTGCGGTATGCGCTGGAGCGCCGACTCAATACCGTCGAGAAATTCGACGACCAGACCAGCCAGATGTGCGGCCGCTGCCACTCCGGTGCGCGGGTCGCCCTGCAACGGCGTCCGGCCCAGGAATGGGAGCGTCTGGTGAACTTCCACCTGGGTCAGTGGCCGTCACTCGAATACCAGGCCCTGTCCCGCGACCGCGACTGGTTCGATCTGGCACGCAAAGAAATGGTGCCGCTGTTGGCCAAACGTTATCCGCTGGACAACCCGGCCTGGAAAAAATGGCTGGGCACCGCGCCGAAAGCCGAGGCGCTGGTGGGCGACTGGAGCTTCAGCGGCCACTTGCCGGGTAAAGGCGAACTGGCCGGGGTGATGAGCGTAAGCGCCGATGGCGACGACACGTTCAAGGTCAGCGTCAAAGGCCAATACGCCGACGGCACGCCGTTCAACGGTGACGGCAGCGCGATTCTCTACACCGGTTACGAATGGCGCGGCAACGTGACCATCGACGGTGTGACCATGCGTCAGGTGTTCGCCGCCCAAGGCAATGCGATGCAAGGGCGGATGTTCGAAGCCGAGCACGATGAGCGTGGGCTGGACTTCGTCGCCGCCAAGCAGGGCAGCAGTCGTTTGCTGGCGGTGCAGCCTGGTTATCTGAAGGCCGGCGTCGAGACGGAAGTGACCCTGATCGGCAGCGGTCTCACCGGCAAACCGAACTTCGGCAAAGGCGTGGAAGTGGTCGAGGTTGTGGAGCAAAACGCGGATCGCATCAAGGTCAAACTCAAGGCCGCCGCCAATGCCCAGCCGGGCCTGCGCCACGTCACCGTCGGTACGCTGAAAGGCCCGACCCTGTCGGTCTACAGTAAAATTGCCGAAGTCAAAGTCGTGCCCGAGTTCTCGGTGGCGCGGATCGGCGAGGGCGGTGGTTCGACGCCGAAAGTCCAGGGGCGTTTCGACGCGGAAGCCTGGGGCAAGGGCGCCGACGGCAAGCCGTATCGCATCGGCGTGTTCCCGGCGCAGTGGTCGGTCGAAGCCTTCGACGACCGCGCCAAGGAAGACGAAGACGTCAAGTTCGCCGGCACCATGCAGGCTGACAGCGGCGTATTCACACCGGGCGATGCCGGACCGAACCCGCAACGCAAAATGTCCACCAACAATGCCGGCAACCTGAAGGTGATCGCCGCCGTCGACGACGCAGGGAAATCCCTGACCGGCGAAGGCCACATGATCGTCACCGTGCAACGCTGGAACAATCCACCCATTCCGTGAGTTGGCTGAAACCAAAGGCTTCAGACACTTTTTCGGAATGACCGCAGGCCCCGCCAAGCGGGGTTTGCACAGGAGGTTGCAATGGGCGCTATTTTGAATCTGGTTGAGCGGAATCTGCACGAAGTGCACGTCGATGCCGACCGCATGCTGTTTCACATTCCCAGCAGTTCGCTGTTCGCCAGCGATGAGCTGACCGGCACCATCATCGATACGTTGCGCGGTCCCGGCTGTTCGTCGGACGACCTGATCCAGCGTTTGTCTTCACGCTTCAACGGCGAAGAAATCACCGAGACCTTGCGTGAGTTGATGTCCCTGGAACTGGTCAGCGACGGTTCGCCGCTGACCCCGGACATCGGCACCAAACGGGTCGAGCGCACCGCGATCAACACCGTGGTGCTCAACGTCAACACTGGCTGCAATCTGAGTTGCACGTACTGCTACAAGGAAGACCTCGACAAGCCGTCGGCCGGCAAGAAAATGGACGTCGAAACGGCGGTCGCGTCGGTAGAAATGCTACTGCGTGAATCGCCGGATGAAGAGCGCTTTACCGTGGTGTTTTTTGGCGGCGAACCGCTGAGCAATCGCAAGCTGATCGAGTACATGGTCGACTATTGCGAGAAGCGTTTCCGCGAGGCGGGCAAGTTCGTCGAGTTCGTCATGACCACCAACGCCACGCTGCTCACCGAAGAGACCGTGGACTACCTGAATGCCCATCGATTCGGGCTTTCGGTCAGTATCGACGGACCGAAAACCGTGCACGACCGCAACCGCATCACCGTGGGCGGGCAGGGCACCTATGACGTGGTGCGGCGCAAGGCCGAGATGCTGCTGTCGCGTTACAACAGTCGTCCGGTGGGCGCGCGGGTGACCCTGACCACCGGCGTTACCGACGTCGAAACTATCTGGGATCACCTGTTCAATGAACTGGGCTTTGCCGAAGTCGGCTTTGCCCCGGTGACCTCCGGCGACATCAGCACCTTCAACCTGACCAGCGACGAGCTGATCGAAGTCTTCGCCAGCATGAAGAGGCTCGGCCGGCGTTACCTGGAAGCGGCGCTGGAGCACCGCAACATCGGGTTCTCCAACCTGCACCAGCTGATCACCGACATTCACGAAGGCCACAAAAAAGCCCTGCCATGCGGCGCGGGCCTGAAGATGCTGGCGGTGGATCACAAAGGGGAGCTGAACCTGTGCCACCGTTTTACCGGCTCATCGCTGCCGACCTTCGGCAACGTGCACAGCGGTGTGAAACAGGTTGAGCTGAACGACTTCCTGTCCCAGCGCCTCGACCGTACTAACACCGGGTGCGAAGACTGCCAGATCCGCAATCTCTGCTCCGGCGGCTGCTACCACGAGAGCTACGCCCGTTACGGCGATCCGACCCACCCGACCTATCACTACTGCGAACTGATGCGTGACTGGGTCGACTTCGGCATCGAGGTCTACACCCGGATCATGGCCCACAACCCTGCGTTTATCAGCAGCTACATCACTCCGCGCAAGGCTCACTGATATGAAACATCTCAAGGCAATCAATAATAAAGCGTTGAAACTCGATGAGGCCGCGGCCGAAAACCGTATCGAAGAAGTGGTGGCGATGAGCTCTGTTGCGGGCTGTGCCTCGACCACCGACCCGGGTTGGGAAATCGATGCGTTTGGCGGTGTGTCGTCGTTGTGCCAGCCGATGGAAGCCGATCTTTATGGCTGCTCGGACCCTTGCTGGTGGCCGGCCCAGGTGCCGGACATGATGAGCACCTACCCGGACTGGAACAAGGATGCCCAGGCGTCCAACGACAACTGGCGCAACCTTGGCACTGTCTTCCCGAAAGACAAGTGATCGGACAGAGAAGAAGGATTCCAGCATGCACAGCATCAAAGCCTGCGGCCTGGCCGCGTTTGCCGTCCTGAGCGTCTGTTCGTTCAACGTTCTGGCGGATGAAAACACCGCTCTGCAAGACGGTCACGAGTACATGTTGACCACCAATTATCCGAACAACCTGCACGTGATCGACCTGGCCACGGACACCCTGTTCAAGACCTGCAAGATGCCGGACGCCTTCGGTCCGGGCACTGTGCAGTTATCGCCGGATCGCAAGACCGCTTATGTGCTGAACAATCACTACGCGGATGTCTACGGCGTCGAACTGGATAGTTGCAAACAGGTGTTCCACGCCAGCATCACCCAGAAGCCGGGAGAGAAAGCGAAGTCGATGTTCGCCTTCACCCTCAGTCATGACGGCAAGGAGCTGTTCACCATTGCCAACCCGACATTGATGCTCAACGACCGCTACGAGGTGCAGCAGCCTCGGCTGGATGTCTACGCCACCGACGCCGGCATGGACGCCAAACCGGTGCGCAGTTTTCCGGCGCCACGGCAGCTGACCATCATGCAAAGCGGCGACGACGGTACGCTGTACGTGGCCGGGGCGGACATCTACAAGGTCGATGTGAAAACCGGCAAGTTCGACGTGCTGATTCCCAGCCGTCACTGGAAACGGGCCAACTACAGTGCGCCGGATGTGCTCTACGTGTGGAACCAGCAGACCTATCGCCATGACTTCTCGTTGCTCTACACCGCGGCGAAATTCAAGGATAAGAAGCAGGATCCCGCCACCGCCGAGTACCTTTACGGGTTGTTCAGCATCGACCTGAAAACCGGCAAGACCGAAACCACCGACTTCGGTCCTCTGACGGAGATCTACTTCAGCGGCATGCGCTCGCCGAAGGATCCGAACCTGATGTTCGGCGTGCTCAATCGCCTGGCGAAGTACGACATCAAGGAAAAGAAAATGCTGCAGGCGGCGACGCTGGATCATTCCTACTACTGCATTTCCTTCAACAAGGAGGGCAGCAAGATTTACCTGGCCGGGACGTTTAACGATGTGGCGATTTTTGATGCCGACAGCTTGAAACAGGTGGGTAGCATCAAATTGCCGGGTGGGGATATGGCGATTACCACGGCGCAGATATTTGTCCGGTAACGGCGGCGCCTGCTCTGACGCCATCGCCAGCAAGCCGACTCCTACAAGGGATTACGCCGAATCTGTAGGAGCCGGCTTGCTGGCGATGTTGTCTTCAACAACAACCGAGACATTACTGTCCCGGCACTGGACAACTCAAATCCCCCTCCTGGCACTTCAAGTAGATCTTGAAAGCCTCAACCCGCGCTTTGGTCAGATCCGTGATGCAATTACTGTAAATCAACGGATAAACACTCCCGCCCTCAACCCCGGACGCGGAGAACTTGCACTCGGCATCCCGAAACCCGATCCACGCCCGCTGCGCGCCGACCAACAGCTTCTTGCTGTCGGGGCTGTCCTTCAGGCGTTCGGTGATCTGCTGGTAAAGCGTATTCAATTCCTTGTCCGCCGCTTTGTTCTGCTGCGCCGCACATTGATTCATCGTGGCCTGGTCGGTGGCGTTGTCGCAATCGACGGCCTGGGCAACGGTGCTGAACAGCAACGGCGTCAGCGCCAGGAGAAAGCGTGGAGGCATGGGGTTCTCGCTGTGACAGGAAAAGAAGAGGTGCAGTGTAGCGAAGCCTTATTCCGTTGCGGCCGGAGTATTTGAAGCCTGGAGTAATCGAACTGCATAAGCTTCGATGTCCTCGCACCTGTGCAACTTTTGCAGCCAACGGTCGGGAATGGCCTGCACGCCGTAAAAAGCCCCGGCCAACTGACCGACGATGGCGGCGGTGGTATCGGCGTCATCGCCCAGATTGGAGGCCATCAGGACGGCGGCTTCAAAGCTGTCGGTGTGATGAAAACACCACAGCGCCGCTTCCAGCGAGGCAACGCAATAACCGCTGCCACGGATAGCGCTTTCGGGTTTGTCGAAGTAATCGCCGCGTGCGATGGCGGTGACTTTTGGCTCCAGGAGGGTCGTGGCCGGCAAACGGAGTAAATCCGCTTTGGCCGCGCCCTGTAACGCGTGACCTATCAGCTCGGCGAACAATTGGCAGCACTCAACGGCTTCAGGCGCGGCGTGTGTCGTGCGGGAACTGTGAGCGGAGAACTCGCTGATCCGGTTACGGTCGGGGAAGTAATACAGAACCACCGGCACCAGCCGCATCAACGAACCATTCCCTGCGGTGTAGGGATCGGTTGAACCTGCGAAGGGCTCCCCGGTTTGCTGATACCGGGTCAAGGCGTCACTGACGGTCATGCCAATGTCGAAGCATTCCCCGGTCGAACTCAGGTAACCCCATTGCCACCAATTGAGGTAGCGACCCATCTGGTCGGCGGCATCGAAGCCGTTTTTGCTCAGCAGGCTTTCGGCCAGGCATAACGCCATCGAGGTGTCATCGGTCCATTGCCCGGGCTTCAGATTGAAAGGGCCGCCGCCCACCATGTCGGTCAAGGGGCTGAACGAGCCGCGTGGCTGGAATTCGACAGTGGTGCCGACGGCATCACCGCAGGCCAGGCCCAGCAGGGCGCCGCGATAACGTTCCGTGAGTGAGGGCTGCATGAATCTTCCTTGTCCGGTCAATGTCGTCCCTGCAAACGGTAGCAGCTCCCATCGGTTGACTCTCGTTCTCAACCGCGAACTTTGGTGCGGATGTGCGGCCGAATATTTCAGACAGGGTTGATTGAGCAGCCCGATTGATACAACTTTAAGGTTGGTCTTGTGGTCTTACAGGCCTACTGTTCAGTACAGGAGGTGACTTATGAACCCAGCATCAGATCGCATCGAAAGGAAGATCCTGCTTAAAGCGCCGCGCTCGCAGGTCTGGCGTGTGCTGGCCAACGCAGAAGCGTTCGGGCAGTGGTTTGGCGTGGCACTGGAAGGCAAGCGTTTTGTCGCCGGCGAATGGACTCAGGGGCAGATTACCTACCCCGGTTATGAGCATTTGCTGTGGAACGTCCTGGTAGAGCGAGTCGAGCCGGAACGCGTGTTTTCATTTCGCTGGCACCCGTATGCCGTCGAGCCGGAAGTCGATTACTCCCAGGAACCCACCACGCTGGTGCTGTTCGAGCTTGAAGACATGGATAACGGCACCTTGCTCAAGGTCACCGAGTCCGGTTTCGATCACATTCCCCAGACGCGGCGGCTCAAGGCCTTCCGCATGGACAGCCGGGGCTGGGATGAGCAGATGAACAACATCGAAGAATTTCTGAAGATCAATACCAAGGCCCGCTTGCAGCAGGGCGAGTAATGGCTGCAAGTTGAAAGGCGACTGCAGGCCCCGAAACTCGTAGCTTCCAGGCTCGACACCTGATGCGTCTAAGGGTTTTCGGAAGGGGTGGTATAGCGAATGTCCTACACGCGATGGTAACTATGTCGCCTGTTGCGGATTGGATCCGATGCGTAATCTAGCCTCATCAACCGGAGCACAGGAAGTGCTTCGGGATCAAGGATGATCGGCCATCAGCACGGAACGCTATCGACAGGGAGTCGACATGGTCTTGGGAAAACCCGCTTCGGCGGGTTTTTTTCGTCTGCTGAAAAGCTCTCTATTTTTTTGGGAGTGAGACTTTGTGGCGAGGGGATTTATCGGAATGCCACACAGGTTCGCTCCCACACTGTCGGCATGCTGATGGTCAATGGCTTACACCAGAGCGCGTGTATGTCGTCTGTTTACGCTTCAACAACGCAGTTACTCTGGATCCATCAACTGAGTCGCAGGATGCACTCAGGATCACGGATGATCGACCATAGGCCTGGATGGCTGCTGACAGGATGTCGCAATGGTCTTGAGAAACCCGCTTAGGCGGGTTTTTTTGTGGGCGATGGAAAATCCTCGGTGAAGCCGGACACTGGCTGCACCGAGGAATGGATCAGCGTACTGATGCCTGATCGAGCTTCGCCGCAACGCGCTCGGTGATTTCCGAGCGTAATTTCAACGACCCGGCAGCCCGTTTCCGCGCGTCCTCCAGCACGCTGGCCGGCGCGGTCTCAGGGCAGCCCGAAGCAAACGGTGGCGCCGGAGCATATTCCAGCTGCAACTGCACTAACTGAGCGGTGTCCTTATCGAACAATTCAGCGGCCAATGTCAGCGCGAAATCGATGCCAGCGGTGATTCCGCCACCGGTCAGCAGATTGCCATCGCGCACCACCCGATCCTTCACCGGGATCGCACCCAATGGCGCGAGCAATTCGTGGTACGCCCAGTGAGTGGTCGCGTGTTTGCCCTTGAGCAGGCCCGCGGCGCCCAGCACCAGCGCTCCCGTGCACACCGAAGTGACATAGCGCGCATGGGCCGCCTGAGCCTTGATGAACGCCAGCGTCTCGTCATCCTCCATCAACGGTCCGACACCGCTGCCGCCGGGAATGCAGATCACATCCAGTGCCGGGCAATCGTCGAAGGTAACGGTGGGCTTCAGCACCAGGCCGGTGCTCGCGGTGACGGGCACCAGGTCTTTCCAGATCAGATGCACCTTCACATCCGGGAGTGAGGCCAGCACGTCATAAGGGCCGGTCAGGTCCAGTTGCTGAACCTGCGGGAACAACAGAAAACCGATCTGCAACGTCATGGTGTTTTTCTCGCGAAGTGGGTGGACGGCTTCACTCTAGGCTCGTAGGATTTGGCGCATACGCCAATTACCCCACGAATTACGCCAAACATGCCCAAGACCATTCATGTGCTCGCGTTCGCCAATGTGCAACTGCTCGACGTTACCGGGCCCTTGCAAGTGTTCGCCTCGGCCAACGACATAGCCCGCCATAAAGGTTTGCCGCCGCCTTACGCTCCGACGGTGATCGCCTGCGGCGGCGGGGCGGTGATGTCGTCGGCGGGGTTGGCGTTGTTGGCCGAACCGTTGCCCGGGCAAGGCAGCGACACCTTGATCATTGCCGGAGGCTGGGGCGTTTACGCGGCGGCGGAGGATGCGGCACTGGTGGCGTGGGTGCGTGAGCATGGGGCGGGATGTCGCCGGGTGTCATCGGTGTGCACCGGCGCGTTTTTGCTGGCGGCCAGTGGCTGGCTCGATGGCCGTCGGGTGGTCACGCACTGGACTCGTTGCGAGCAGTTGGCGCAGAGGCACCCAGGGCTTCAGGTCGAGCCCAATCCGATTTTCATCAACGACGGCCCGGTGTGGACCTCGGCGGGGGTGACTGCCGGCATTGACCTTGCGCTGGCCATGGTCGAAGAAGACCTGGGGCGCAACATGGCGCTGGAAGTGGCGCAGCAGTTGGTGGTTTTTCTCAAACGTCCGGGCGGCCAGTCGCAGTTCAGCGTGACCCTGTCATTGCAAAAGGAAGGTAGCCGATTCGATGACCTTCATGCCTGGATCAGCGAACACCTCACCATGGATCTGGGTATTCCCACCCTGGCGCTACAGGCCGGCATGAGCGAACGCAGCTTCGTCCGCCACTACCGCGCCGACACCGGCCAGACGCCCGCGCGGGCTATCGAACTGATTCGGGTCGAAACAGCGCGACGCCTGCTCAGCGACACCGGCGTGCCGATCAAAAGGGTCGCGGTCCAGTGCGGGTTCGGCAGCGAAGAGACGCTGCGCCGCAGTTTTCTGCGCGCCATGGGCGTGACACCGCAAGCCTATCGCGAGCGGTTTTCGGTCAGCGCTCCAGCAGATCCAGTAATGCCCTGATCGTTGCCTCAGGCGCTTCTTCGGGGATGTTATGCCCGACGCCTGCCAGCACGCGTCGTTCATAGAAACCTGTGAAATGGGCGATGTCTTCGTCGACTTCCGACGCCGGGCCCACGCCATCGTCGGCACCGCAGAGGGAGATCGTCGGAACGTTGATTGGCGGTTGCCGGGTCAGTGCCTCTTCAATCGATTCCAGCGCCGGATCACCCGCGACATACATGAAGCGATGGCGATAGGAGTGAATCACGACGGCGACGAAATCCGGGTTATCGAATGCCGATGCGCTGAGCGGGTATCGTTCGGGGCCTTCGGCCCAGGTTGGTGACCACAATTTCCACAGCAACTGGCACAAGGCGCGGCGATTTTCGGTCAGGCCTTCAACGCCGCGCGGGGTGTGGAAGTAGTACTGATACCAGAGCCGATGCTCGGTTTCCGGGTCCAGTGGCCGGGTCGAACGGGGAATGTCCTGAAGGTTGTAACCGTCACCGGTCACCAGGCAACGAACCCGCTCCGGCCACAGCGCCGCGACAATGCACGCCGCCCGCCCGCCCCAGTCGTAACCACAGAGGGCGGCTTGTCTGATATTGAGTGCGTCCATCAGGTCCAGCAAATCCTGAGCGAGGGCGGCTTGCTGACCAGAACGCAGGGTATCGGTGCTGTTGAATCGGGTCGGGCCATAGCCGCGCAGATACGGGACGATAACCCGATAGCCTTTTCCGCCAAGGACTGGCGCGATGTCGTCGTAGGCACGGGGCGAGTAGGGGAAGCCGTGAAGCAGGATGACGGGGTCGCCCGTGGTGGGGCCGTGTTGTTCGTAGGCGAGTTTCAGATGCGGAGTCAATGCATGGTTGATCAGTGCGTCATTGTTCATCTAACTCTCCAGACAGGTTGCCGGGGTCATTCCTGAACTTCGGTTTCCGCCATCTGATTAAAGTATTTGGAGCGATCCGGCGTAAACGTCACCACCATTCTGGTCCGGGAGCAGGTCAATACCCGTTCTTCGTCCAAATCAACCTCCAGATCTTCCCCGCGCAAACCCTGCCATTGAGCAAGGTATTTGAGCGATCCGTACTTTTCGAGTTTTTTCAGGCTACGGCTGACGCCACCTTTCCAGCCCAGCACCGGCAATTCGCCGACGCGGCATTGTTGGGCGAGTTCGGGGAAGCGGGCGGCGCGCTGACGGCCGATTTCCCAGCATTTGATCAGGCCTTTGTCGGGGCCTTCCCACAGTTCATCGCGGTTCAGGCCTGTACGGAGTGGGGTGTCGATGCTGCGGTGGATGCGCTGAGTCATTCGGGTTCCTTGAATTCGGGGGTGTTGGACAGCTCCGCTGTGCCCGTTGACGAGGGATGTTAGGTGGGGATGTGGTGAGTGGCAACAAAGGATTTCCAGAGGGGCTAATGACTTTCTGTGCGTTGGTTATCGGGTTTTGTTTAGTGGTTGTAGGCGCCTGGATTGCACAGGGCGCCAGGTTTTCAGTCCTTTGGCTGATCCTGTGAGCCTTGTATTTGGCTGATGGCCTCTTCGCGAGCAAGCCCGCTCCCACATTCGACCGGGTTCCTTCAGAAAGTATGCGATCGAATGTGGGAGCGGGCTTGCTCGCGAAGGGGGCGACGCGGTCTCACGGTTGCCAGTAATTCTTCTCCCCACTCAATTTCCGGTCCAGAAAACTTGCCGCGCTGATCAGCGCCAGGTGCGTGAGCGCTTGCGGTGTGTTGCCCAGATGCCGCGCATGGCTGTCGAACTCTTCGGCGTACAACCCCAGCGGATTGGCGTACCGCAGCAGTTGTTCAAATTCCAGGTGCGCCTTTTCCACCTGGCCGGCCCTGGCCAGGCATTCGACGTACCAGAACGAACACGCGGCGAAGGCGCCTTCAGTGCCGGTGAGGCCGTCGATCTGGCTGTCTTCGTTGCGATAGCGGTAGACCATGCCGTCGCGTACCAGGGTTTTCTGGATGGCTTCGAGGGTCGATAGCCAGCGCGGATCCTTGGCGCTGACGAAGCGCACCAGCGGCATCAGCAACATCGAACCATCCAGTGCGGTACCGCCGATGTGCTGGACGAAATGCCCGCGTTCTTCATTCCAGAAGTTTTCCCAGATGTCGACGTAGATCGCCTGGCGGGTCTGGTCCCAACGGGCAAACGGGGCGGGCAGGGAGCGTTTGGAGGCGAGGCGGATCGCCCGGTCCAGCGCCACCCAGCACATCAACCGAGAATGCAGGAAATGGTGCTGCTCGCCACGCATTTCCCAGATGCCGACGTCTTTTTGCTGCCAGGTTTCGCAGACCTGATCGACCACTTCCACCGCGTGATTCCAGCCTTCATGGGAGATGGCGTCGCCGTATTTGTTGACCAGATACACCGCATCCATCAATTCGCCAAAGATATCGAGCTGGACCTGATCGTACGCACCGTTACCGATGCGTACCGGCGTGGCGCCGCCATGGCCGGACAGGTGCGAGAGTTCGGTTTCCGGCAGTTCCTGGCGGCCATCGATGGCGTAGAGAATGTTGAGCTTCATCGGTTTGCCGTGACAGTCGCTGACCCGCCCGCGCAGCCAGCGCATGTAATCGTTGGCTTCCTGGACAAACCCCAGGCGCATGAAGGCATAGACGGTGAACGAGGCGTCGCGGATCCAGGTGTAGCGATAATCCCAGTTGCGTTCACCACCCGGTGTTTCGGGCAGGCCAAACGTGGCTGCGGCCACAATCGCGCCATGTTTGCGTGAGGTCAGCAGCTTCAGCGCAAGGGCCGAGCGGTTGACCATTTCCCGCCACCGACCGCGGTAGTTGGACTGGCCGATCCAGTCGCGCCAGGACTTCAACGTGCGCTCCATGCACAAGTCTGCGGCCCCTGCCTTGAAGCGGGGATCGCCGAAGCCGCCCAGCAGGAACTGCGCGCCCTGACCCTGTTCCAGGGTGAAGTCAGCCACCGCCGCGTCCCCTTTGACATGCAGCACCTGATCCGAAGACAGGCGCATGGACGGCTGATCGGTTGCCTCGAATACCACGTCCTTTTCGTCCAGCCGCGCACGGGTTCTGGCACGAGCGTAGTCATGCCTCACGGCGCAGCGCATGTGAAATGTCGCTTGGCCGCTGACCACCCGCACTCGACGCATCAGCACCGGCAGATCATCGTCGCTGTCGCCGATCGGCAGCAGGTCGGTGACCTCGACCACCGCGCTGTCGCTGAGCCAGCGGGTTTGCAGCACGTTGGTGTCGGGCAGATAGATCTGTTCGCGGCGGGCGTCGGGCAGGTCCGGCGTCAGTTGGAAAATGCCGGCCTCGGGCGTGTCCAGCAGCGAGCAGAAGATCGACGGGCTGTCGAATTCCGGCCAGCAGAAAAAATCCACGCTGCCTTTGTCGTTGACCAGTGCCGCGCTGCGCATGTCGCCAATGATGCCGTGGGCGTCGATGGCGCTTTGTCGTTCGGGATGATGATCAGTCATTAGCGCGAAACTCCGGATAGAGGCTCTTGCAGCTGTCGATGTAGTCGGAGGCACCGATGGTGAGGGCGACTTGTTGGGCGAGGGAAATCTGCATGTAAGTGAGCGCCTTGCGGTGAGGGCCTGATCAGGTGACTGGTTTGGGCGGCGCAGAGTTCATTTGGCGAAAGGAAATGACCCCATCGCCAGCAAGCCGGCTCCTACAGTAGAAGAAACGCGATCAACTGTAGGAGCCGGCTTGCTGGCGATGGGGCCTTCACATTCAACCAACAATTCGACCCTTTCCCCTTAAGCAGCCTTATGGCAACTTGCAGGCCCTTATCGAGAGCCGAACCATGGCCAACCCCTACCGCGAACTGTTCAAAGCCCCGGGCAGCCGAGCCTTTGTGCTGGCCGGGATGATCGCGCGCATGCCGATTTCCATGACCGGCATCGGCCTGATCACCATGCTCTCCCAGCTGCAAGGTGGTTACGGACTCGCGGGCGCGGTGGCGGCGACGTTTGCTTTAGCCACCGCGTTCTGCGCGCCACAGGTTTCACGCTTGGTGGACCGTTTCAGGCAGCGCCGGATCTTGCCGGTGTCGGCGTTGATCGGCGGCGGGGCGTTGTTGCTGGTGTTGCTGTGCACGCGCTTGCAGGCGCCGCAATGGACGCTGTTCGTGTTTGCCGCGCTGGCCGGTTGCATGCCGAGCATGTCGGCGATGGTGCGGGCGCGCTGGACCGAGGTCTATCGCGGCCAGCCGCAACTGCAAACCGCGTATGCCCTGGAATCGGTGCTCGACGAAGTCTGCTTTATTGTCGGCCCACCGCTGTCGGTGGGCTTGTGCGTGGTGGCGTTCCCCGAGGCGGGGCCGTTGGCGGCCTTGCTGATGCTGGCGATCGGGGTCACGGCGTTTGTCCTGCAACGGGACACCGAGCCGGCGATTCATCCCCATGAAGAACACCATCAGGGCTCGATCATTCGTTCCGGCGAGATTCAGTTGCTGATGCTGTTGATGGTCGCCATGGGCACCATAGTGGGCGTGGTGGATGTGGTCAGCGTGGCGTTTGCGCAGCAACAGGGCCAACCGGCGACGGCGAGTATTGTGTTGTCGGTATATGCCATCGGCTCATGTCTGGCCGGGCTGGCGTTCGGGGCGTTGCGTTCGAAAGTGCCGTTGCCGCGACTGTTTCTGTACGGCGGGGTGGCGACGGCGGTGACTACGTTACCGTTGCTGCTGGCGAGCAACATTATCGGGCTGTCACTGGCGGTGTTCGTCGCCGGGCTGTTTTTTGCGCCGACGCTGATTGTTGCGATGGCGCTGGTGGAACGGATTGTGCCGCCGGCCAAGCTCACCGAAGGCCTGACCTGGTTGGTCACCGGGTTGAGCATTGGCGTGGCGATTGGCGCGGCGAGTTCGGGTTGGCTGGTGGATATGTTTGGCGCGCGCAGCGGGTTCTGGGTGGCCATCGCCGCCGGCGCCGTCGTGCTCGGGTCTGCAATCCCCACTTATCGCCATCTGAAATAATGCTTTACCTGTAGGAGCCGGCTTGCTGGCGACAGCGATGTATCAGTCACATCAATGTCGATTGATACGCCGCTATCGCCAGCAAGCCGGCTCCTACAGGGGGCTCTGTACTAATTCCCCTCGGCGCTCATCCGTTCTCTTTACAGACAACTTTTCGAGGTAAGCCCGGTGACCCAGCTGACATTGCTGTGCCTGCCCTATTCAGGCGCGAGCGCCATGGTCTACAGCCGCTGGCGGCGCAAACTGCCGGAGTGGCTCACGTTGCAGCCAGTGGAACTGCCAGGGCGCGGCGCGCGGTTCGGTGAGCCATTGCACACCGACATGCGGCGCCTGGCGTTGCAACTCGCGCACGAACAGAAAGCCACGCTCAAGGCGCCGTATGCGCTGTTCGGCCACAGTCTCGGCGCTTTGCTGGCCTGCGAGATGGCTCATGCCTTTCGCTCGCTGGGTTGCCCGGAGCCGGTGGCGCTGTTCGCTTCAGGCACCGCTGCGCCGACGATGCGGGCAGATTACGACCAGGGTTTTGCCGACCCGAAAACCGATGCCGAGCTGATCGAGCAACTGCGCACCCTCAATGGCACCCGCGAAGAAGTGCTGGCCAATGAAGAGTTGATGAGCCTGACGCTGCCGATCCTGCGCGCAGACTTCCTGCTGTGCGGCCGCTTCGAGCCGATCCAGCGTCCGCTTTTGACATGCCCGGTGCACGTGCTTGGCGGCAAGGCTGATCGCGCGACTACCGAACAGCTGATCGGCTGGAGCAAGGAAACTCACGGCAGCTTCTCAGTGGACATGCTGGCCGGCGGTCACTTCTTCATCCATGAACATGAAGCCAAGGTGTTGCGGGTGATCAAGGACCAGCTCGATGTTCACCATCGCCGGCACGTGATGGCCGTCACTGCCTAATACAATCTCAAAACCACCTATATCGAATGTGGGAGCGGGCTTGCTCGCGAAGGCGGTGGGTCAGTCGACATTAATGTTGACTGACCCACCGCCTTCGCGAGCAAGCCCGCTCCCACATTTTATTTGCAGCAACCTTAGATCCCACGGTTCGCCTCCCCGCTGACACTTATTCTCATTCGCTAATTTTTCCGGTCTGCATTCGTTTTATAGGGACGACGTGCCTTTGTGCTTCCCGCCACTGATCCGGATGCTTAGAAATGAATGCTGAAGACTCCTTGAAACTTGCTCGCCGGTTTATCGGGTTGCCCCTGGAAAAGCGCCAGATGTTCCTTGCGGCCTTGCAAAAGGAAGGTATTGATTTCGCCCGGTTCCCGATTCCTGCCGGCGTCGAGGCCGAGGATCGCCAGGCGTTGTCGTACGCTCAGCAACGCATGTGGTTTCTCTGGCAACTGGACGCGCACAGTGGCGCCTACAACCTGCCGGGCGCGGTGCGTCTGACCGGGCAGTTGAACCGGCCTGCGCTGGAGCAGGCTTTTGTCGGCCTGGTGGATCGTCATGAAACCCTGCGCACGGTGTTCCAGCGCCAGGCCGATGGCAACCTGCGACAAGTGCCGGCCAGCGCACCGCTGATGATCAATCATGTGGACTTCAGCGCGTTGCCGGCCACGGAGCGCGAACGGGCTGTCGCCCAAACGGCCGAGGAACAATCGGTACTGCCCTTCGATTTATCTGTCGGCCCGTTGCTGCGCGTGACGTTGCTCAAGCTCGCCGAACAGGAACACGTTCTGCTGCTGACCCTGCACCACATCGTTTCCGATGGTTGGTCGATGAACGTGCTGATCGATGAATTCATCCGCTGCTACGACGCCTTCGAGGCCGATGCACAACCGCAACTTGCTCCATTGCCGATCCAGTACAGCGACTACGCGTTGTGGCAACGCCGCTGGCTGGAAGCGGGTGAACAGGCGCGTCAACTGGAGTACTGGCAAGCGCAACTCGGTGACGAACACCCGGTGCTGGAACTGCCCACCGACCACTCGCGCCCGGCGATCCCGAGCTATCGCGGCACCCGCTACGAATTTGCCGTCGACCCGCAACTGGCCGAGCAACTGCGCGCCACCGCGCAAAAACACAACATCACCCTGTTCATGCTGTTGCTCGGTGCATTCAACGCGCTGCTGCATCGCTACACCGGGCAGACCGACATCCGTGTCGGCGTGCCGATTGCCAACCGCAACCGTGCGGAAATCGAAGGCCTGATCGGCTTCTTCGTCAACACCCAAGTGCTGCGTACCCAGCTCGATGGCCACACCCGCGTCGAGGATTTGCTGCGCGCCATCAAGGAAACCGCCCTCGGTGCCCAGGCCCATCAGGACCTGCCGTTCGAGCGTCTGGTCGAAGCGCTGAAACTGGAACGCAGCCTCAGCCACACGCCGCTGTTCCAGGTGATGTACAACCACCAGCCGCAAGTCGCGGACATGTCCAGCATCAGCACCGCTTCCGGCCTGGTATTGGGTGCGATCGAGTGGGAAGGGCGCACCACGCAGTTCGACCTGACCCTCGACACCTATGAAAAGGGCGGCAAGCTGCACGCCGCGCTGACCTACGCCAGCGACCTGTTCGACGCGCCGACCATCGCGCGTATGGCGCAGCACTGGACGCGCCTGCTGCAGGCGATGGTGGTCGATTCGAATCAGCGGGTCGGCGAGCTGCCGATGCTGGCGGCGGATGAGCAGCAGGTGCTGGTGCACGACTGGAACCGCACCGCCGAAACTTATCCCGTCGAACAATGCGTTCATGAATTGATTCACGCCAGGGCCTTGCTCACACCCGAAGCGCCGGCGCTGGTGTTTGGCGACCGTCAGCTGACTTATGCACAGCTCGATGCGCGCACCAGTCAATTGGCTCATTACCTGCGCGAGCAGGGTGTCGTCCCCGATGTGCTGGTGGGTATCGCCGTCGAGCGTTCGCTGGAAATGGTCATTGGCCTGTTGGCGATTCTCAAGGCCGGCGGCGCCTATGTGCCGCTCGACCCGGAGTATCCGGCGGAGCGCCTGGCCTACATGATCGAAGACAGCGCGATCGGTGTATTGCTGACCCAAAGCGCTTTGGTTGGCACGCTGCCGACCGAAGGCATCAAGGTCATCGCGCTGGATCAGGACGAGGGCTGGCTGGACGCTTACAGCGAAACCTGCCCGCAGGTGTCGGTGAATCCGCTGAATCTGGCCTACGTGATTTACACCTCCGGCTCCACCGGCAAACCCAAGGGCGCCGGCAACAGCCATGCGGCGCTGGTCAACCGTTTGTGCTGGATGCAACAGGCGTATGGGCTGGACGGCAGCGACTCGGTGTTGCAGAAAACCCCGTTCAGTTTTGATGTGTCGGTCTGGGAATTCTTCTGGCCGTTGATGACCGGCGCCCGTCTGGTGGTGGCGCCGCCGGGCGCGCATCGCGAGCCGGCGCGGTTGATCCGCCTCATCGGCGAGTTCGGCATCAGCACCTTGCACTTTGTGCCGTCGATGCTTCAGGCGTTTATCCACGAACCGGGCGTTGAAGCCTGCATCAGCCTCAAACGCATCGCCTGCAGCGGTGAAGCCCTGCCGCTGGACGCCCAGCTTCAAGTGTTCGCCAAGCTGCCGGGCGCCGGGTTGTACAACTTGTACGGGCCGACCGAAGCGGCCATCGACGTGACGCACTGGACCTGCGTCGACGAAGGCGCCGACAGCGTGCCCATCGGCCGGCCGATTGCCAACCTGCGCACCCATGTTCTGGATGCGCAGTTGCTGCCGGTGCCGGCAGGCGTGGCGGGAGAGTTGTACCTGGGTGGCGCCGGTCTGGCGCGCAGTTATCACCGCCGTCCGGGGCTGACCGCCGAGCGGTTTGTGCCGTGCCCGTTCCATGACGGTGCGCGTCTGTACCGAACCGGCGACCGCGTACGCCAGCGTGCCGATGGGGTGATCGAATACCTCGGCCGTCTCGACCATCAAGTGAAACTGCGCGGGCTGCGTATCGAGTTGGGGGAAATCGAAACCCGCCTGATGCAGCATCCGCTGGTGCGCGAAGCCGTGGTGCTGGTGCAGGGCGGCAAGCATCTGGTGGCGTACCTGGTGCTGGAAAACGCCGAGGCGCAGTGGCCGGAAACCCTAAAGGCCTGGCTGCTGAGCAGCTTGCCGGAATACATGGTGCCGACCTACCTGATGCCATTGGATGCCTTGCCGGTGACCGCCAACGGAAAACTGGACCGCAAGGCCCTGCCGCAACCGGATGCGGCGCCGCAACAAGTGTTCGTCGCGCCGCAAGACGCCATGCAAACGGCGCTGGCGCAGATCTGGCAGGACGTGTTGGGCCTGGAGCGCGTGGGCCTCGAAGACAACTTCTTCGAGCTGGGCGGCGACTCGATCATCTCCATTCAAGTGGTCAGCCGCGCCCGTCAGGCCGGCATCCGTCTCAGCCCACGCGACCTGTTTCAGTACCAGACCGTGCGCAGCCTCGCGCTGGTGGCGGCGTTCGACAACCGCAGTTCCATCGACCAAGGGCCGGTCAGCGGCGAGGCGGTACTGACCCCGGCGCAACATTACTTCTTCGAACAAGCCATCGCGCAGCCGCAACACTGGAACCAATCCTTGTTGTTGACGCCACGCGAGGCGCTGAATCCTGAAGCACTTGAAGCTGCACTGGTCGCGGTGATCAATCATCACGATGCCTTGCGTTTGCGTTTCACCCAAGGAGTCGATGGCTGGCAGCAGCGCCATGGATCTCCGGTCGAAACGGCGGGGTTGTGGCAGCGGCGGGCGTCGTCGACCGAGGTGTTGTCGGCCCTTTGCGACGAAGCGCAACGCAGCCTTGATCTGGCCGACGGGCCGTTGCTGCGCGCTTTGCTGGTCAGTCTCGACGACGGCACGCAACGCCTGTTGCTGGCGGTGCACCATTTGGCGGTGGACGGCGTGTCCTGGCGAGTACTGCTCGAAGACCTCCAGCAGGCTTATACGCAGTTGGCGAGTGGCGGCGCCGCGACGTTACCTGACAAAACCAGCGCCTACCAAAGCTGGGCCAGTCATCTGCAAGAACATGCCCGCACGCTGAGCGAGCAATTGCCGTATTGGCAGGCGCAACACGCCGATGCCCGCGACCTGCCGTGCGAAAACCCGCTGGGCAGCCTGCAGCATCGCCACGGCCACAAGATCGAATCGAAGCTCGACGCCGGGTTGACGCGGCAATTACTGCAAACGGCGCCGGCGGCCTATCGCACTCAGGTCAATGACTTGCTGCTGACGGCGCTGGCGCGGGTGATCTGCGGCTGGACCGGGCATCACTCGACGCTGATCCAGCTTGAAGGCCATGGCCGTGAAGACCTGTTCGACGACCTCGACCTGACGCGTACCGTGGGCTGGTTCACCAGCCTGTTCCCGGTGCGCCTGCGACCTCAGGCCGACACGGCGAATGCGATCAAGGCGATCAAGGAACAACTGCGCGCCATCCCCGAAAAAGGGCTGGGTCATGGCTTGCTGCGCTACCTCGGCGAGCCGGCCCAGCGGGAGACCTTGCAACGGTTGCCGGCACCACGGATCACCTTCAATTACCTCGGTCAGTTCGATCGCCAGTTCGATGACGATGCGCTGTTTGTACCGGCGCTGGAAAGTGGCGGTCAGGCCCAGGGTGACGAGGCGCCGCTGGCCAACTGGCTGACGCTGGAAAGCCAGGTCTATGGCGGTCAACTCTCTTTACAATGGGGTTTCAGTCGCGACATGTTCGCCGACAGCACCGTGCAGCAACTGGCCGATGCCTACACCGAAGAACTCACCGTGCTGATCGAACACTGCTGCGCCACACCGGCCGGCCAGGTCACGCCGTCGGACTTCCCGCTGGCACGGATCAACCAGGCGCAACTGGACGCACTGCCCGTCGCGGCACCGGCCATCGAGGACATTTATCCGCTGACGCCGATGCAGCAGGGCATGCTGTTCCACACCTTGTATGAGCCACAGGCCGAGGCCTACATCAACCAACTGCGCCTGGATATCCGGGGGCTTGAACTGGCGGCCTTCGGTCGGGCGTGGCAGGTGGCGATCAACCGTCACGACATTCTGCGCAGCAGCTTCCACTGGTCAGGTCTGGAGTGCGCGCATCAGGTGATTCATCGCCAGATCGACCTGCAATTGCAGGTGATCGAAGCGGCCGATATCGACCTCGATGCGCTGGCCGCCGAAGAGCGCAGCCGTGGTTTCGAACTCAGTGCCGCGCCGCTGTTCCGCCTGATGCTGGTACGTCAAGACGGCGACGCCTGGCACCTGATCTACACCAGTCATCACATCCTCATGGATGGCTGGAGCAACGCGCAGTTGCTCGGCGAAGTGATTCAGCATTACGCCGGGCAGACACTGGCCAAACCTCTGGGGCAATACCGCGACTACCTGGGCTGGATTCAGCAGCAGCCACTGGCGGCGGGCGAACAGTTCTGGAAGCAGGCGCTCACCGCCCTCGAAACGCCGACGCTGCTGGCGCAAGCCTTGCCGACACCGGTCGAGGGGCGCGGCATGGGCGAGCATCACCTGACGCTGGAAAGCACTGCGATGCAGCGCCTGGCCGAGTTCGCCCGGCAGCAGAAAATCACCCTCAACACCCTGTTGCAGGGCGCGTGGGGTCTGTTGTTGCAGCGCTACACCGGTCAATCGTGCGTGGCGTTCGGTGCGACGATTGCGGGGCGATCCGCACCGTTGCCGGGCATCGAGCAACAGTTGGGCCTGTTCATCAACACCTTGCCGATCATCGCCACGCCACACTCCGCGCAACCGGTCAGCCAATGGCTCGACGAGCTGCAAGCCTTGAACCTGAGCCTGCGCGAGTTCGAGCATGTACCGCTTTACGACATTCAGGGCTGGGCCGGGCAGCAGGGCAACGCGCTGTTCGACAGTTTGCTGGTGTTTGAAAACTTCCCGGTGGCCGAAGCCCTCAAGCAAGGCGCGCCGGCGGGCCTGGCCTTCGGTGCACTGCGCAATCACGAAATCACCAGCTACCCGCTGACCCTCGGCATCGAAGTCGGCGCCAGCCTGCGTCTGGAATTCAGTTTCGATCAGGCCTTGTTCGGCGCCGCGCAGATCGAGCGGCTGGGCGCGAACCTGCTGCATGTACTGGAGCAATTCGTCGCGCAGCCGCAACAGGTGCTGGGCGCCGTCGGCCTCTTGGACGCGCAGCAAAAAGCCGAGGTGTTGCTGGGCTCGCGTCCCGCCGCGCCGCTGCTGGACAGTCCGTTGCTGGCGCATCAACGTTTCGAGCAGCAAACGGCCCGCACGCCCGATGCGTTGGCCGTGATCGTCGGCGACGAACGCCTGACTTATGCACAGCTCAACGCCCAGGCCAACCAGCTTGCCCATCGCCTGCGCGAGCACGGTGTGGCGCCGGGGCAACGGGTCGGCCTGTCGGTGCGGCGCAATGCGCAGATGATCGTCAGCCTCATGGCCATCCTCAAGTCCGGCGCCGGTTATGTGCCGCTGGACCCGGACTACCCGGCCGAACGCCTGGCCTACATGATCGAAGACAGCGGGATGGATCTGCTGCTGGCGCAACCGGAACTGCTGGCTGATGTCGCGTTGCCCGATGGCTTGCCGCGTCTGGCGCTGACGGCGGCGTCGCTGGCCGGCTATTCAACGGCCAACCCGGTCAACCTCGCCTGTGCCGAAGACCTCGCCTACCTGATTTACACCTCGGGCTCCACCGGCCGGCCGAAAGGCGTGTGCCTGGCCCACGCCGCGCTGCGCGAGTTTTGCGTGATTGCGGCGGACTATTCGCAACTCAGCGCCGACGACCGCGTGCTGCAATTCGCCACGTTCAGCTTCGACGGCTTTGTCGAGCAGTGCTACCCGCCGCTGTGCGTGGGGGCGGCGCTGGTGTTGCGCGGCGATGAGCTGTGGGACACCGACACCTTGTACCGGCAGATCATTGAACAGGGCGTGACCCTGGCGGACTTGCCGGCGGCCTATTGGTACTTGCTGGCCCAGGAATGGGCCGCGCAACCTCAGCGCGACAAAGGTCGGCTGCGTCAGGTCCACGTCGGCGGCGAAGCCATGTCGCTGGAAGGCCTGAAACTCTGGCATGCCGCCGGTCTCGGCGACGTACGCCTGCTCAACACCTACGGGCCGACCGAAGCCACCGTGGTCTCCAGCACTCACCTGTGCACCCTGGCCGACACGCAAAACCTGATCGGCGTGCCGATTGGCCGCGCCTTGCCCGGTCGAGCGCTGTACGTGCTCGACACCGAGGGCCATCTGCTGCCAACCGGTTGCGTGGGTGAGTTGTGCATCGGCGGTGACGCCGGCATTGCCCAGCACTATCACCAGCGTCCGGGGCTGAGTGCCGAACGCTTCATCGCCGATCCGTTTTCCACCACCCCGGGGGCACGCTTGTATCGCAGCGGCGACCTGGCGCGGTATCGCGAAGACGGTGCGCTGGAGTACCTGGGACGCATCGATCACCAAGTGAAAATCCGTGGTTTCCGCGTCGAGCTCGGTGAACTGGAAGCGCACCTGCAAGGCTTGCCGATGATCAGCGAAGCGGCAGTGCTGGTGCACGAAGGCGTCGGCGGCAAGCAACTGATCGGCTATGTCGTGCCGACGCAATCCAACGTCGATGCGCGGCCACTCACCGAAACCGTGCGCCACGCCTTGGGCGAGCGCCTGCCGGAGTACATGCTGCCGGCGCAACTGGTGGTGATGAGCGCATTGCCGCTTAACCGCAACGGCAAACTCGACCGCGCCGCGTTACCGGCGCCAGAGGTCTGGGAAGCCGTGGCCGGCAGCGCGCCGCAAGGCGAGCTGGAAATCGAGCTGGCGCAGATCTGGCAGCAGGTGTTGCACGTCACCCGTGTCGATCGCGAAAACAGCTTCTTCGAGTTGGGCGGTCATTCGTTGCTGGCCACGCAGATCGTCTCGCAGATTCGTCAACGCCTGGGCCTGTCGGTGAGTTTGCGCAGCCTGTTCGAATACCCGCGCCTGCAGGATTTCGCCGCTCAGGTACAAGGGCTGCGGCACGACGCCAATGTCTGCGAACGCCCGGCGCTGGTGGCGAACCACTCCGGCGAACGCCAGCCGTTGTCCTTCGCCCAGCAGCGGTTGTGGTTCCTGTGGAACCTGGAACCGGACAGCTCGATGTACAACATGCCCGGCGCCTTGCGTTTGCGTGGGGATCTGAACCTCTCTGCACTGCAGCAGACCTTCGAGATCTTGGTGCAACGCCACGCCGTGTTGCGTACCACATTCGTTGATGAAGACGGTCAGACCTGGCAGCGGGTACACGCCGAACTGCCGTTGAACTTCGTCGCCAGCGACCTGCGGCATTTGCCGGCGCCGGACGTCGACGCCGCGCAACTGGCCCGTGAAGAAGTCGCCCGGCCGTTCGATTTGCGCAATGGGCCGTTGTTGCGGGTGCGGGTGTTGCAGGTCGCGGATCAGGAGCATGTGCTGCTGCTGACGGTGCACCACATCGCGGCGGATGACTGGTCGTTCCGGATACTGATCAATGAATTCGTCACGCTGTACCCGACCCTCAACCGGGGTGGTGTCGCGCAGTTGCCGGAGCAGGTCGTGCAATACGCCGACTTCGCCACATGGCAGCGTCAGTGGCTGGAGCAGGGCGGCGAGCTGCAACGTCAGCTCGATTACTGGATCGCGCGCCTCGGGCAACCGCAAGCCGTGCTGGAGCTGCCGGGCGACGGCGATCAGCGTCAGTCGCAGGAAGGCGCCAGCCAGCATTTCACCTTGAATTCGACCTTGAGTCAGCAATTGCGCGACTTCGCCCAACAGCGTGGATTGTCGTTGTTCATGGTGCTATTGGCCGGCTTCACCCTGGTGTTGCGTCAGCGCACCGAGGTCAGTCGCGTGCGCATCGGCACCGATATCGCCAACCGAAATCAAGTTGAGCTTGAACAAATGGTCGGCTTCTTCGTTAACCAGTTAGTGCTGCAAGTGGAGGTCGATGCCGACCAGGCTGCCGGGCAACTGTTGCAAGCCTGCCGCCGTGCGGTTCTGGAGGCTTCGGACCATCAGGACCTGCCGTTCGAGCGATTGGTGGAAGCGTTGCGTTTGCCACGCCGGGCCGGACGTTCGCCGTTGTTCGACATCAAGTTGATCTACCAGGAAGGCGTCGGTCGCTTGCCGTCCATGGACGGCCTGCTGGTCGAGGACTTCCCGTCGGGCCGTCAAGCCGCCGAGATCGGCATGGTCGCTGCGTTCTACAACGAGGCCGAACACATTCACCTGAGTGTCGAAACACCCGCCGGGCAGTACTTGCCGAGCACGCTGCAAAGCCTGTTCGAACAAATCGAGGCGGTACTGCAAGCGTTGTTGCGCGCTGACGAGCTGACGGTCAGTCAATTGCTGGACCTGGCCACCGATGTGCAGCGCCGCGCTGATGCGCGCCTGAACGAACAACGCAAGGCGTTGCTGGGTGGGCCCATGGCGATCAAGCGCCGCTCGGCGATGCGTGGCACGCCGGCAGCGCAGACCGCGGCGGACTGATTTATTGCGGCGGCGTCAACCGGGCGTCGCCGTCATCATTTTCTGGAGGGGTTTATGACTGTTTCAACCACCAAGTCCATTCCCAAAATCGGCCGCGGTGCACGCAAGAGCCTGTCCACCGACCCGACCCGGCTGGTGAGTTTTGCGCCGATGTTCGACGGCGTCAGCATGCCCCTGGTGTGCCGCCCGGCGGTGCCCGGCGTGAGCCTGGTGGAGTGGGCGACGGAGAATCGCGCGCTGATCGAAAGCAAGCTGCTAGAGCACGCAGTGATTCTGTTCCGTGGCTTCCAGGTGGCCGACATTGCCGAGTTCAACCGCTGCGTGGCGGCGATTTCCGACGGCGCCCTGGAATACCTGTTCCGCGCTTCGCCACGAACCCAGATCAGCGGTCAGTTCAAGATCTACAGCTCCACCGACTACCCGGCAGCGGAGAAAATCTTCCCGCACAACGAGCATTCCTATTCGCCGGTGTTCCCGCGTCACTTGTATTTCTACTGCGATACGCCCTCGACCACCGGCGGCGAAACCCCGTTCGGCGACACCCGCGAAATCCTCGCGCGCATCGATCCGGCGGTGCGCGAGGCGTTTCAGCGCAAACGCATCATGTACGTGCGCAACTACGGCGACGGCATGGGGCTGCCATGGCAGACCGTGTTCCAGAGCGAAGATCGCGGCGAAGTCGAAGCCTACTGCGCCAAGATCGGCATTCAGGCCGAGTGGAAGCCGGGCAATCGCCTGCGCACCCGGCAAAACGGCCCGGCGATCGTGCGCCATCCGCTGACCGGCGAGCGCATCTGGTTCAACCACGGCACCTTCTTCAACGCGCTGACCCTGCCGGACAGCATCCGCGACAACCTGCTGCGTGAATTCGGCCCGCTGGACCTGCCACAAAACACCTTCTTCGGCGACGGTTCGGTCATTCCGGATGACGTCATCCGCCACCTGCAAGGCATCTATCGCGACGTGATGGTCGAGTTCGCCTGGGAGAAGGGCGACGTGGTCCTGCTGGACAACATCCTCAGCGTGCATGCGCGCAACGAATTCACTGGCTACAGAAAAATCCTCACGGCCATGGCCATCGCGCAGAAAAGCGCCGACCTGGATCAGGAATAAGGACTCTCGACATGAACACCACCGCCCTCGAACCTTCGGTAGACGTTTTCCAGACTTCGGCCCAGCAAGCCTTCTATTTGCGTGCTCAGGAGCTGGGCGGGCAGAGCTTGTTCGCTGCCCTGACCGTGCCGGTCGCCCAAGTTGTGGAGGCGCAGGCCTTGCGCTTTGCCCTGGATGAATTGGGTCAGCGCCATGAAACCCTGCGCACGGTCTATCGCCGTTTGCCGGGCATGAAGTGGCCGGTACAGAGCCTGTGTGATGAGCTGCCGATGACGCTGCTGGATAACGTGTCTTCGGTGGCTGAAGCCCTGAGCCGCAGCCGTGAAACCCTGGCTGCCGATCCGGCTCGAGTGTTGGTGGTGACGCCCGTGCAAACCGCAGAAGGTCAGCATTTCGTCACGCTGCTGGCGCCGGCCAGCAGCCTCGATGAAGTGTCGCTGCGGGTGCTGTCGATGGAGCTGGCGAGCCTGCTGCGCGGCGAAACGCTGGCCGACAATCAGGACGATTTGCAGTACCTGGATTACACCGCGTGGCAGGAAGAACTGCGCGAGGAAGACATCGGCCATCAAGGCGCGGCGTTCTGGCGCAACCTGCAACAGCAGTTCGCGCAGGCCCATCGTCTGCCTTTCGAAAAAGCGGTTGAGATGACGCTGGCTCGCCATCAGGCGACGCACGACGACGCGGCATGGCTGGCCGAAGTGCAACGGGTGGCCGACGCTCAAGGTGTCGAAGCGCAGCGTGTGGCGTTGTTGCTGTGGAGTGCGTTTGTGGCGCGCATCGGCAATCAGGAAAAGTTGCTGATGGGCTGGGAAGTGGCCGGGCGCAACGAGCAGACCGACGCGACCCTGGGGCGTTTCGCCCGGCGTTTGCCGGTGGCCTTCGACAACCGCAGCAACGAGACCCTGGCGCAAGCGCTGGCCTCGTTTGCTGGCAGCGTCGAGCAATCGCTGTCCTGGCTCGACTGCCTCAACGAGTTTGAACTGAGCGCCGAAGTCGCTACGCCGCTGCGTTATGGCCTGGTGTTTCAGGCCGATGCCGACACGAACATCGAAGTGGACGACGCCAACCCGGAAGTCCTGCGCCTGCGGGTTCAGGGTGAGCACTTGCAGCTGTCGTGCCTGGCCGGCGCAGTGCCCGAGTCGATGCTGGCGGCCTGGCTGGAGCAGTTTGTCGAATTCAGCCGCCAGTTGCTGACTTCGCCTGAGCTGACGTTGGGCCAGGCGACTCAGGTCAACGCGGTGCAACTGACCCGTTTGATCGAAGACTTCAACCCGCTGGCCGCCGAGCAGGCACTGCCGCATCGCTACCTGCAAGACCTGTTCAGCGAACAGGCACGCCTGTATCCGCAGCGCATCGCCGTCAGCGTCAATGGCCAACGCCTGAGCTACGCCGAACTGGATGCACGCTCCAACCAAGTCGCCAATACCCTGCGCGCCCAAGGCGTGGCGCCGGACGAAATCGTCGCGGTCTACGGTCAGCGTTCGCTGGAAATCGTCATTGCATTGCTCGGCACGCTCAAGGTCGGCGCCGCTTACCTGCCGCTCGATCCCAACTACCCGATCGACCGTCTGACGTTCATGTTGCAGGACGCCGCTGCGCGTCAGGTCCTGGCCTGCCAGCCGCTACCAGAGGCGTTGCACAGTGAGCGAGTGATTTCGCTGATGGCCGATGCCGAGGTCTGGTCCGCCTCACAAGAACAGCCGACGCCGCTGGGCGATAGCGCGAATCTGGCCTACGTTATTTACACCTCGGGCTCCACCGGCAAACCCAAGGGCGTGATGATCAGTCACGCCAACGCGGTGGCCTCGACCCTCGCACGCAGCGCGTTTTATCGTCAGCCGTTGCGCGCGTTTCTGATGCTCTCGTCGTTCTCCTTCGACAGTTCCGTGGCCGGGGTTTTCTGGGCGTTGGGGCAGGGCGCGACCCTGTGCCTGCCGGACGAACACAGCTACAAGGACCCGGCGCTGCTGGCGGCGCTGATCCAGCGTGAAGAGATTTCCCACTACCTGACCTTACCGTCTTACCACGCGCAGATTCTCGAACACCTCGGTGACCATGCCCTGGCGTGCGTGATCGTCGCCGGCGAAGCGTGCAGCAACGCCTTGGTCGCACGACATCGCGAGGCCTTGCCGCAGGTGGCGCTGGTCAACGAATACGGCCCGACGGAAGGCACGGTCTGGTGTTCGGCGTGGGAACTGCCGCTCGGTCAGGATGAAGACACCGTCCCGATCGGCCAGCCGATTGCGGGCATGCGCATTCACGTGCTCGGCCCGGACCTGATGCCGGTGGCCGTGGGTGTCGAAGGTGAACTGTATGTCGGCGGCGCCGGCATCGCTCGCGGCTACCTCAAGCGCGCCACGCTGACCGCCGAACGTTTTGTTCCAGACCAGTTTGCAAAACAGGCCGGTCAGCGCCTGTACCGCACCGGCGACCTCGCACGCTACCGCGCCGATGGCGTGCTGGAGTACCTGGGCCGGGTCGATCATCAAGTGAAAATCCGCGGTTTCCGCATCGAACTGGGCGAGATCGAATCCGCCATGCGCAGCGCGCCCGGCATCGAAGACGCCGCGGTCATCGCCCGTGAAACGCCGACCGGCCCGCAACTGCTGGGCTTCGTGATTTCCCCGGCCGACACCGCCGACATCCGTCTCAACGAATTGCGCAGTCACCTCAACGAAGCGCTGCCCGAGCACATGCAACCTGCGCGCTTGCAGGTGCTGGAACGCTTCCCGCTGATGCCCAACGGCAAACTCAATCGCCAGGCCTTGCTCGACCTTGACGTGCGCCGCAGTGCCTTCGTCGCCCCGCGCACCGACCTGGAAAAAGTCCTCGCGGCGATCTGGGCCGAAGCGCTGCACGTGGAGCGGGTCGGCGTGCACGACAGTTTCTTCGAGCTGGGCGGTCACTCGCTGCTGGCGACGCGGATTCGCGCGCGAATTCAGGAAGTGCTGAACCTGGCGATCCCGCTGAAGCTGTTCTTCGAAGGCGACACCCTGGAACGCCTGGCGGCGCAAATCGAGCAGTTCCGTCAGCACAGTGAACACAAAGAAAACGATGTAGACGCGCTGGAAGCGTTGTTCGATGAAGTGGATGAGGAACACACGCGATGAGTGCTGCACCGGACAGAATGATGACCCTGGCCCAGCGTTTCTGCGGCTTGAGCCTGGACGCGAGGCGTGCCTTGCAAGAAAAGATGCACGCCCAGGGCCTGACCCTGGAGCTGCTGCCGATCCCGCCAAGGGACCCGGCGGTCGACACGTTGCCGGCGTCGTATGCGCAGCAGCGTTTATGGTTTTTGTGGCAGATGCAGCCGCAGGCGACCGCGTACAACCTGACCGGTGCCTTTCGCCTCAGCGGTGAGCTGAACCGCGCAGCGCTGGCGCAAACCCTCGCTGCGCTGGTGCAGCGTCATGAAGTGCTGCGCACCACCTTCGTGTTCGATGAGCAGCAGGTGCTGCAAAAAATCCACCCGCAGATGGGCGCGCCGCTGGTCGAGGCAAACGCCGCCGACGAGGCCGAACTGCATCGCCAGATCGCCCTCAACGCCGAGCAGCCATTCGACTTGCAGCACGGTCCGTTGATGCGCTGCCGGTTGATCCGCCTCGACGCGCAGCAGCATGTGCTGGTGCTGACGTTCCATCACATCGTCACTGACGGCGGTTCGCTGCCGATTCTGTTGCAGGAATTCACCCAGCTCTACGCGCAACTCAGTGCCGGACAATCGCCGCAACTGCCGGAGCTGGGCATTCAGTACGCCGATTTCGCCCGCTGGCAGCGCCTGTGGCTGGAAGCCGGCGAGGCCGAGCGTCAGCTTGAGTACTGGCGTGAACAATTGGGTCGCGAGCATCCGCCGCTGAACCTGCCGACCGACCGTCGTCGCCCGGCGATCCCGAGTCAGCAGGGCGCCAGCGTCGAGCTGAACGTGCCGGCGGCCCTGGCGTCTGCTCTGAAAGATCTCGCCCGTCGCGAAGGCTGCACGCTGTTCATGGTGCTGATGGCCGCGTTGCAAACCCTGTTGCATCGCTACAGCGGCGAACGGGACATTCGCGTTGGCGTGCCGATTGCCAACCGTACCCGTCAGGACGTGGAAAACCTGCTGGGCTTTTTCGTCAACACCCAGGTGCTGCGAACCCAACCCTATGCCGATCAGCCATTTCTGCAATTGCTGGCCGAGGTCAAAACCGCGGCATTGGGCGCACAGGCGCATCAGGATCTGCCTTTCGAGCAGTTGGTCGATGGCCTCGACGTCGAGCGCAGCCTGAGCCACACGCCGTTGTTCCAGGTGATGTTCAACCACCAGCGCGATGCTGGCGGCAAACAGCGCTGGGATTTGCCGGGCCTGAGCGTCGAGCCGCTGATCTGGGATGAAAAGACCACCAAGTTCGAGCTGATGCTCGACACCGTGGAGAGCGACGACGGCATTCACGCCTCGTTCGTCTATGCCACCGAATTGTTCAACGCTTCGACCATCGAGCGTCTGGGGCAACATTGGCTGAACCTGTTGCAGGCGATCTGCGCCGACGGCTCGGTCGCGCTGGCGGACCTGCGCATGCTCGCCCCAAGCGAGCAACACGCGACTTTGCTGGACTGGAACCGCAGCGCCATGTCGGCCGCGCCCCATGAATCGAATACGCTGTGCGCGCATCAACTGATCGAAGCCCAGGCCGCCGCGTACCCGCACAACATCGCGGTGACTTGCGACGGCGTGACCCTCAGCTACGCGCAATTGAACCAACAGGCCAACCGCATCGCCCAGCGTCTGCGCGAACGCGGCGTCGGCCCGGACGTGTTGGTGGGGATCGCGCTGGAACGGTCGCTGGAAATGATCGTCAGCGTGCTGGCGATCCTCAAGGCCGGCGGCGCCTATGTGCCGCTGGACCCGCAATATCCGCAGGACCGTCTGGCCTACATGCTGGCTGACAGCGGCACGCGCCTGTTGCTGACCGATTCTGCGCTGCTGCCGCGACTGCCGTTGTCCGAAGGCATCGAAGCGATTTGCCTCGACCACGCCAGTGACTGGCTGAATGAAGCGTCTGCCGAGAATCTGCCGAACCTGACCCACCCGGAAAACCTGGCGTACGTTATCTACACCTCCGGTTCTACCGGCAAACCCAAGGGGACGCTGCTGCCTCACAGCAACCTGACCCGCCTGTTCAGCACTACCGAACACTGGTTCGGTTTCAACGCGGACGATGTCTGGAGCCTGTTCCATTCCTACGCCTTCGACTTCTCCGTGTGGGAAATCTTTGGCGCGCTGTTCTACGGCGGCAAACTGGTGGTGGTGCCGCACGCCATCAGCCGTTCGCCGGAAGATTTCGCCCGCTTGCTGTGCGATGAGCAGGTCACGGTGCTCAACCAGACACCGTCGGCGTTCCGCCAGTTGATGCCGTTCGCCTGCGCCAATGCCCAGGGCCTGGCCTTGCGTTATGTGGTGTTTGGCGGTGAGGCGCTGGACGTCACGAGCTTGCGTGCGTGGTACGACGCGTTCGACGAGCAACAGCCAGTGTTGATCAACATGTACGGCATCACCGAAACCACGGTGCACGTGACGTACCGGCCGTTGTCCCGCGCCGACCTCGACGGCGCCAACAGTTCGCCGCTGGGCGAGCCGATTGCCGACCTGCGCTGGTACGTGCTCGACCCGCGCCTGAACCCGGTGGCCAAGGGCTGCGTCGGTGAGCTGTACGTCGGCGGTGCCGGACTGGCGCGCGGTTATCACCAGCGCGCCGACCTGACTGCCACGCGGTTTGTCCCGGACTTGTTCGCCGATGAAGCGGGTGCGCGCCTGTATCGCACCGGCGATCTGGCGCGCTATTGCGCCGACGGCAGCATCGAGTACGCCGGGCGTATCGACCATCAAGTGAAAATTCGTGGCTTTCGCATCGAGCTGGGAGAAATTCAGGATCGCTTGCAAAATCACCCGGCCATCGAACAAGCGCTGGTGCTGGCGCCCGAGATCAATGGCAGTCAGCAATTGGTCGCCTGGTTCACCGTCACTCAGGACGTCGCCGATCTGCGCCAGTCGTTGCGCGAACACCTGCAAGCGGGCCTGCCGGATTACATGGTGCCGGCGCATTTGCTCAAGCTCAATCACTGGCCGCTGACCAGCAACGGCAAACTCGATCGCAACGCGTTGCCCAAGCCTGATGCCGCGTTGGCGCAACAGGTTTACACCGCACCGGCGGACGAGATGCAAGCCGCGCTGGCGACGATCTGGCAAGACGTGCTCAAGCTTGAGCGCGTGGGGATCGACGACAACTTTTTCGAACTGGGCGGCGATTCGATCATCTCGATTCAGGTGGTCAGCCGTGCGCGTCAGGCCGGGATCCGCATCAGCCCGCGCGATCTGTTTCAACACCAGACCGTGCAGAGCCTGGCGAAAGTCGCTCAGCGCAGTGCCGGTCTGGTCATCGATCAGGGACCGGTGCGCGGCGATGTGTTGCTGACGCCGATCCAACACTGGTTTTTCGAGCAAACCATCGAGGCCCGCGATCACTGGAACCAGTCGGTACTGCTGGAACTTCGCGAACCGCTCGACAGCGCCTGCCTGCAACAGGCGCTGGCCGCGCTGCTGGAACATCACGACGCGTTGCGCCTGCGATTGCGTCAGGTGGATGGCGTGTGGCAGCAGGCTCAGGCCGAGCACTGGAACAGCGCCGAACTGTTGTGGCAGCGTCAGGCCTCGAACGCCGACGAGCTGCTTGAACACTGCAATGCCGCCCAAGCCAGCCTGAATTTGCACGACGGCCCGCTGTTGCGCGCCTTGCTGGTGGACATGGGCGCGGCCGGTCAACGCTTGCTGTTGGTGGTGCATCATTTGGTAGTGGACGGCGTGTCCTGGCGTCTGTTGCTCGAAGATTTGCAAACGGTCTACGACCAGGCGCGTCAGGCGCAACCCCTGCGCCTGCCGGCCAAATCCAGCGCCTATCAAGCCTGGGCGGCGCGTTTGAAAATCCATGCGCAAAGCCCTGAACTGGCGAGTCAGGCCGATTACTGGCAGCGCCAATACCACGACGTGGTGGTGGACCTGCCCGCCGATCATCCACAGGGCAGTCTGGCCAGCGAACATGCCGTGAGCGTGGAAACCGTGCTCGACAGCACCTTCACTCGCCAACTGCTGCAAGACGCGCCAGCGGCGTACCGCACGCAGGTCAACGACCTGTTGCTGACGGCGTTGGCGCGGGTGTTGGGTGCCTGGACCGGCCAGCCTTCGACCCTGGTCAAACTGGAAGGTCATGGTCGTGAAGACCTGTTCGACGACATCGACCTGACCCGCACCGTGGGCTGGTTCACCTCGATCTTCCCGGTCAAGTTGACCCCGACCAGCGATCTGGCGGGGAGCATCAAGGCGGTCAAGGAACAGCTGCGCGCCGTACCGGACAAAGGCATCGGTTTCGGCATCCTGCGGTATCTGGCGCAGGCCGGTCTTGAGGCGTTGCCGCAGCCGCAAATCACCTTCAACTACATGGGCCAGTTCGATGCCAGTTTCGATGAGCAGGCACCGTGGCGTCCGGCCCGGGAAAGCGGTGGTGCCGAGCAAGGTGCTTCGGCCTCGCTAGACCGTGGCCTGAGCATTAATGGTCAGGTCTACGCCGGGCAACTGCGCCTGAGCTGGACCTTCAGCCGCGAAGTGTTTGCCGAGCACACCGTGCAGCGTCTGGCCGAGGCCTATGCCGCCGAGCTGCAACAGCTGATCGAACACTGCCTCAGCGGTGCCGGTGGCCTGACACCGAGTGATGTGCCGCTGGTCAGCGTTGATCAGGCGCAGCTCGATGCACTGCCGCTGGCGATGCGTGAAATCGAAAACATCTTCCCGCTGTCGCCGATGCAGGAAGGCATGTTGTTCCACAGTTTGTTCGCCCCGGATGCCGGCGCTTACATCCCGCAAATGCGCGTGGACGTGCAGGGCATAGACGTCGAATCGTTCCGCAGCGCCTGGCAACAGACGCTGGAAAACCATGAAGTGCTGCGCGCCGCGTTCTTCAACGAGAGCAATGGTTCGCGACCGCTGCAAGTGATTCTGGCCCAGGCCACGCTGCCATTGACCGTGCTCGACTGGCGCAATCAAGCGGATCAGGCACTGGCTTTGCACCGTCTGGCCGAAGACGACCGCCTGCGCGGTTTCGACCTGACAGCCGCGCCGTTGCTGCGCCTGACCCTGGTGCAGACCGCGAACGACACCCATCACCTGATCTTCACCAACCACCACATTCTGCTCGACGGCTGGAGCACCTCGCAGCTGTTCGGCGAAGTGTTGCAGCGTTACTCCGGCGTGATGCCGGTGGCGAGCGGCGGTCGTTATCGTGATTACATGACGTGGCTGGGTGGGCGTGATCGCGCTGCGTGCGAAGCGTTCTGGCTGGAGCAGTTGCAGGCGTTCAACGAGCCGACCCGTTTGGCCGGCGCGATGCCGGGACCGGTCGCAGGGCAGAGCGACGGTCATCGCACCGTTCACCTGAGTCTGGACCGGGCGGCCAGCGAGCGCCTGAGCGGGTTTGCCCGTCAGGCCCGCGTCACGCCGAACACCTTGCTGCAAGCGGCGTGGCTGTTGCTGTTGCAGCGCTACACCGGCCAGCGCACGGTGGCGTTCGGCGCCACGGTGTCGGGGCGTCCGAGCGAGTTGCAGGGCATTGAGCAGCAAGTCGGTCTGTTCATCAACACCTTGCCGGTGATCGCCACGCCGCACCCCGAGCGCACGGTCAGCCAATGGGTGGGTGAGGTGCAAGCGCTCAATCTCAAACTGCGCGATGTCGAATACACGCCGCTGGCGGATGTACAGCGTTGGGCCGGGCACTCCGGCGAGTCGCTGTTCGACACGCTGCTAGTGTTCGAAAACTACCCGGTCGCCGAGGCACTGGAGGGTGGTAATCCGAGCGTGCTGAAGTTCTCCGGTATCAGCCATCACGATCAGACCAGTTTCCCGCTGGCCATCGCCGCCGAGCTGGGCGAGTGCCTGGACCTGCGTTTCAATTACGACACCGCGCTGTTTACCGCCGAGGCCATCGACGGCCTGAGCAAGCGTCTGGTGGCGTTGCTCGATGCCATGGTGCGCGAACCGCAACTAGCCTTGGGTCGCCTGAGCCTGCTCGACGCTGCGCAGACCGCACAGCAAGTGCAAGGCTTCAACGACACCGCCGTGACCTGGCCCGATGTGCGTCCGGTCCACCTGTGCTTCGAAGCCCAAGTGCTGAAAACCCCGGACGCCCAGGCTTTGGTTTTTGCCGGTCAGACCCTGACGTATCGTCAACTCAATCAACAGGCCAACCGACTGGCGCACTACCTGCGCGCCCAAGGTGTCGGCGCCGAAGTGCTGGTCGGCATTGCCGCCGAACGTTCGCTGGAACTGGTGATCGGTTTGCTCGCGATCATGAAGGCCGGCGGCGCTTATGTGCCGCTGGACCCGGATTACCCGCGCGAGCGCCTGGAGCACATGTTCGAGGACAGCGGCGTGCATGTGCTGCTGACCCAGCGTCATCTGCTGGCGCAATTGCCGATTCCGGCCGGGACCACGGCGATCTGCCTGGACGACAGCGCTCGGTTAGTCGAAGGCTTGAGCGACGAAAACCTGCCGTGCGTGGTCGAGCTGCAATCGCTGGCCTACATGATTTACACCTCCGGCTCCACGGGTAAACCCAAGGGCGCAGCCAACCGTCACGATGCGTTGTACAACCGCATCGAGTGGATGCAGGGCGCGTACCCGCTGGACGGACGCGACACCGTGCTGCAAAAAACGCCGTTCAGTTTTGACGTGTCGGTGTGGGAGTTTTTCTGGCCGCTGATGGTCGGTGCACGCCTTGCGGTGGCCGAGCCGGGCGCCCATCGCGACCCGGCGCAACTGGTGCGTTTGATCGAGCAGTATCAGGTCAGCACCCTGCATTTCGTGCCGTCGATGTTGCAGGCGTTTGTTCAGGGCGAGGGCTTTGAGCGTTGCGCCAGCCTGCGGCAGATCATGTGTAGCGGTGAGGCACTGTCGGCGGATTTGCAGAACAGTCTGTTCCGCGTGCTGCCCGGCGTCGGTTTGTACAACCTGTACGGGCCGACCGAAGCGGCCATCGACGTGACTCACTGGACGTGCGTCGATGACGGCTCGATCAGCGTGCCGATCGGTTACCCGATCGCCAACCTGGTGACCTACATCCTCGACGACAGCCTGCAACCGCAAGTGGCGGGTTGCGTCGGTGAGCTGTACTTGGGCGGTGTCGGCCTGGCGCGGGGTTACCACCGTCGTCCGGACCTGACGGCCGAGCGTTTTGTCGCCAGCCCGTTCGGCGTGCAGGGCGAGCGCCTGTACCGCACCGGCGACCTGGCGCGTTATCGCGAGGACGGCGTGATCGAATACGTCGGTCGCCTCGATCATCAAGTGAAGATCCGTGGCTTGCGCATCGAACTGGGTGAGATTGAGGCCTGCCTGCTGGAACATCCGCAGGTGCGCGAGGCGGTGGTGATCGCGCTGGATGTCGGTAAATCCAAGCAACTGGTGGCTTACGTGGTCGGCCAGTCGTTGTTGCTCGACGCGCTCAAACAACACCTGCGCAATGCGCTGCCCGAGCACATGCAACCGAGCCATGTGTTGGTGCTTGAGCAACTGCCCGTGACGCCGAACGGCAAACTCGATCGCCGCGCCTTGCCACAACCCGATCAGCACGTGCGCGAATACGTCGCGCCGCGCAATGCCGTGGAGGCCACGCTGCAAGACGTGTGGCAGGCGTTGTTTGAAGTGCAGGTCGGCATTCAGGACAACTTCTTCGAACTGGGCGGCGACTCCATCGTGTCGATCCAGGCGGTCAGCCGTGCGCGCAAGGCCGGCCTGAGCATTTCGCCGAAACACGTGTTCAGTCACCCGACCATCGCTGAACTGGCGACGGTTGCCCAGGCAGTGGACGCCGTGGGAGCGGCGCCGGTCATGGATACGCCAGCGCTGAAAACCGAACTGAGCGAAGCGCAATATCAGGCGCTGCAATTGACGGCGGACGAGGTGGACGACGTTTATCCACTGTCGCCGATGCAGCAGGGCATGCTGTTCCACTCGGTGCAGGACGGCGACTCGGGGCTGTACGTCAACCAGATCGAAGTGGGCGTGCGTGGCGTTGACGGTCCGCGCTTCCGCGAAGCCTGGGCCGACGCCGCGCAGTGTCACGCGATCCTGCGCACCGCGTTCCTGTGGGAGGGCGACAAGGAGCCGCTGCAAGTGGTGTTGCGCAATGCGCCGACGCTGCTGACCGAACTCGACTGGCGCGGTCTGGATAACCAGCCCGAGCGTGTGCGCCAATTGGCCGCTGATGAACGTGAACGTGGCTTCTCGCTGAACCGCGCGCCGTTGTTGCGCTTGCTGCTGGTGCGTCTGGAAGACGACCGTTATCGCCTGATCTGGACCTACCACCACATCCTCATGGACGGTTGGAGTGTGTCTCGCCTGATCGGTGAAGTGCTGCGTCATTACAGTGGCGACGCGCAGGAACCGGTGGCCGCGTATCGCGACTACATCGACTGGCTCGGTCACCAAGCCGTCGAGGCCAGCGAAGCGTTCTGGAAAGACAAGCTCAAGACCCTCGAAGGCGCCACGCACCTGGCCCGCGCATTGCCGGTGAAGGCGCCGCAAGCGGGTTATCACGCGATCTATACGCACCTGAATGCTCAGCAAACCGCGCGTTTGCAGGCGTTTGCCCAGCAACAGCAAGTCACGCTCAACACCCTGGTGCAAGCCGCGTGGCTGCTGTTGTTGCAGCGTTATACCGGCCAGCGCACGGTGACGTTCGGCGCCACGGTGTCGGGCCGACCGGAAACCCTCAACGGTTCGGAGAACATGCTCGGGCTGTTCATCAACACCTTGCCGGTGGTCAACAGCGTGCCGACCGAGACGAGCGTCGGCGACTGGCTGCGCGAGATCCAGGCCTACAACCTCGACATCCGCGACTTCCAGCAAACCCCGCTCAGCGACATTCAACGCTGGGCCGGGCAGGGCGGGCAGTCGCTGTTCGACAGCATCATCGTTTTCGAAAACCAGCCGGTGGACCGCACGTTGCGCGAGTGGAACGGTGATTCCCTGCGTTTCGAAGACGTCTCCGATTTCGGCCTGACCAGCTTCGCCATGGACTTGATGGTCAGCCTCGATGAAGGGCTGCGCATCGAGTACATGCACCCGCTTGATCAGTTCGACCTGGCCACCGTCGAAGTGCTGCGCAGCCACATGGAAAGCCTGATGCAGCGTCTGTGCGACAACGCCGGGCGCGCAGTGGGTGAGTTGGGCTTGCTGACGCTGGACGAAGGCCGGCAACTCGACGGCGAACTGCCGACGCTGGCCGACGACCACGAACGGCCGGTGCACGAGCTGATCCGTGAGCGCGCACGTCTGCAACCGGATCACACCGCGCTGGTGCTCAGCTACGCCGACCGCGATGCCGAACACTTGAGTTATGCCGAACTGGATCGTCGTTCCGATGCACTTGCGGTCCACTTGCTGGAGCAGGGCGTGCAGGCCGAAGACGTGATCGGCGTGTTCATGGAGCGTTCGCTGGAACTGGTGGTGTCGCTGCTGGCGGTGATGAAGTGCGGCGCCGCGTACGTGCCGCTGGACCCGCAATACCCGCAGGAGCGCCTGCGCTACATGATGGCCGATAGCGACATGCGTTTGCTGCTGACCCAGGAGCGTTTGCGTGACACGGCGCAGCTCAATCCGGGCACGCCGATGGTCGCCGTGGACCGCTTGAACCTCGACGTCGAGGTGTTGGCGCCGCAAAACAACGTACACGCCGAGCAACTGGCGTACCTGATTTACACCTCGGGCTCGACCGGCAAACCGAAAAGCGTCGCCGTGGCCCACGGGCCGCTGAGCATGCACGTGCAGGCGATTGCCGAGCTGTACGAAATGGACCCGGGCAATCGTGAACTGCATTTCATGTCGTTCGCCTTCGACGGTGCCCATGAACGCTGGATCACCGCACTGATCAGCGGCTCGACCCTGGTGGTGCGCGACAACGCTTTGTGGACCGCCGAGCAGACGCTGGCGGTGTTGCACCGTCAGCGCATCACCGTCGCCTGCTTCCCGCCGGCGTACCTGCTGCAACTGGCCGAACATGCCGAGTTGCAGGGCGGTGATCCGCCGCCGGTGCGTATCTACTGCTTCGGTGGCGATGCGGTGCCGGACGCCACGTTCGAACGGGTCAAGCACACGCTCAAACCGCAATACCTGGTGAACGGTTACGGCCCGACGGAAACCGTGGTCACGCCGCTGCTGTGGAAAATCGCTGCCGACGGCCACTGCGAGGCGATGTATGCGCCGATTGGCCGCCGCGTCGGCACCCGCAGCCTGCATGTGTTGGACATGGACCTCAATCCGTTGCCGGTGGGCATGGTCGGCGAACTGTACATCGGCGGTCGTGGCGTGGCGCGTGGTTACCACCGTCACCCGTGGCAAACCGCCGAGCGTTTCGTCGCCGACCCGTTCAGCCGCGACGGCGGTCGCTTGTACCGCACCGGCGACCTGGTGCGCCGCCGCGAGGATGGCGTGTTCGATTACGTCGGGCGCATCGACCATCAGGTCAAAGTGCGCGGCTTCCGCATCGAACTGGGTGAAATCGAAGCTCGTCTGCGTGAGCAGGTCGGAGTAAACGACGCCCTTGTGGTGGTGCGTGACAGTGGCCAGGGTCCGCAACTGGTGGGTTATGTGGTCGCTGCCGAGGACGACGGTCTGGGCCCGCGTTGCCAGGCGGCCTTGCGTGAAAGCCTGCCGGATTACATGGTTCCGACGCAGGTCGTGGTGTTGCCGCGTTTCCCGCTGACACCGAACGGCAAGCTCGACCGCAAGGCCTTGCCGGACCCAACCTTCGAAGGCCGCGACTACGTGGCCCCGCGCACCCCGCTGGAATGGGCGCTGGCCGAGATCTGGCAGCAAGTGCTGGGCGTCGACAAAGTCGGCATCACCGACAATTTCTTCGAGTTGGGCGGCGACTCGCTGCGCACCCTCAAGGTGATCTCGAAAGTGCGAGCGCTGAATGAGCCGGGCTTCCAGCTCAAACTGCGCGACATGATGGCCAAACCGACCATCGCCGGGTTGTCCGGCGTCGATGAGCAACCGCTCAAACAGAGCCCTGAACCGTTGCTGCTGTTGAACCAGCCAGTGGACGATCAACCGGCGCTGTTCTGCCTGCACGCGGGGTTCGGCACCGTCTTCGACTACGAGCCTTTGGCCCGTCGACTGGAAGGTCTGCGCACGGTGTACGGCGTGCAATGCCGCATGCTGCTCGACCGTCAATGGCACGACACTTCGCTGCGGCAAATGGCGGCGGACTACGTCGAAGCGATCCGTCGCAAACAACCGCAAGGCCCGTACCATTTGCTGGGCTGGTCGTTGGGCGGGGCGCTGGCGTTGATGGTTGGCGACCTGCTTGAACAACAGGGCCAGCGTGTGGCGTTCGTCGGTCTGGTGGACAGCTTTGTGCCGACCCAGGCCAACGCTGCCGCCCGTGCAGATGAGTGGCGCGCGGACCTGCGCGAGTTCCTCGGGGCAACGTTGAGCATGGACAGCGACGTGATTGCTCAGGCGTTGAGTGTCGAAACCTCGGGCGATCAGGACGCAGTCGCGCGGATCATTCGCACAGTGATCGACACCGAAGGCGAGCAGGCCAGCGGTTACGCATTGCTGGGGGCCGATGAGTTGGCGCAGACGTTCATGGTCAGCACGCGCTTGAAGGCGCTGTCGCGGCAGGTCGAGACCTTGCCGCTGCCGCACGCCGAACTGTACTGCTGGTGGGCGGATGGCAACCCGACGGCCGAACGCGCGACGCTGGAGCGTCAGCAACCACGGCTGCGCAAAGTGCAAACCGTCGCCGCCTGCCACTTCGATATCCTGCAACGGGAGGAATGCCTGAGCGCCGTGGTGACGGCCCTCGGTCGGGAGGTGGTGGCGCAGGACTGAGGTTTTACCGCGCCAAAACAAGCTCGCCCTAATGAACGGCCCTCGCGGATCGTTTATAGGGCGAGCTTTTTTATTTTTTGGAGACCACCGCCCATGGCACTGCACCCGGACATCGAAGGTTTTCTGGAGCTGGCCGAGTTCGGCCGCCTCACCGGCAAAAGCCTGCCCATGCACGAGCTGGCCCCGGCCGAAGCGCGCCAGCAATTCGAACAAACCTCGCAGCTGCTCGACGCCGCACCAATGGGCGCGCTGACCGTGACCGCCGTCAGCATTCCGGCCCGCGACGGCCACTTGCTGAATGCGCGCCTCTACGCTCGCCCGTCGCTGGGCACTCAGGAACGTCCGGTGCTGCTGTACTTTCACGGCGGCGGCTACGTGGTCGGCAGCCTCGATTCCCACGACACCCTGTGCCGGCGCCTGGCGCTGGCGGGTGGTTTTGCGGTGCTGTCGGCGGATTATCGACTGGCCCCGGAACACCTTTTCCCCACCGCTTACGAGGATGCCGAAGACGTGACGCGCTGGCTCGCCACCAACGGCGCCGGTGCCCTGGGCCTGGACGCTACGCGAATCGCATTGGCCGGCGACAGCGTCGGCGGCAGCCTGGTGGCCTCGTTGTCGATCGCCATCGCACAGAATCCGCAAGCCTGGCCGCTGACGCCACGGGTGCAAGTGTTGTTGTACCCGGTGATCGACGCCGTGGAAAAACGCCTGTCCCTCGCACGTTTCGCCGAGGGCTATCTGCTGGAAGCGACCACGTTGGAGTGGTTCTATCAGCAGTACCAACGTAGCGCCGATGATCGTCGTGACTGGCGCTTTTCCCCGTTGTTCGCCGAGACCCTGCAGGGGCTGACACCGACCGTACTGTGGCTGGCCGAATACGATCCGTTGCTGGATGAAGGCCTGGCCTGGGCCGAAAAATTGCGTGCCGCCGGACAACCCGTGGTGCTGGACGTGAAAGCCGGAATGACCCACGACTTCGCACGGATGGGGGAGATGGTTCAGGAAGTGCCGGGGATGCTGGAGCAACTGGCGGGGCAGATCACCGAAAGCCTGAGTTGATGCACTCGCAGCGATCGTTCCGCACTCTCGTGGGCGATCCTATCGCTTGTGACTTTGTAGGAGCGAGCTTGCTCGCGATGGACTTAAGGACGGCGCGTGTATCCAGAAAATACGCGTTATCGTTGGCATCCATCGCGAGCAAGCTCGCTCCCACAGGAATCAACTTTTGCTTGAATGATTGGCATTAAAGCTTGGCCCGGCGACGTTCCGAGGAAGAACGATAACGCAGTGCGATTGCCGGACTAATGCACGTCCTCTATCGGATCCAGATGGTCCAATGCCCGATTCACAGTCAACTCCGCCAGCATGATCACCTGCGAAATACCCAGCAGCGAATTGCGCGACGATCCCTGCAAATGATCAGCCAGATCATTGGCCATCACCTCGGCCGAGGCCAGTGATTCACACGCATAGCCCAACAGGGTTTCGATATCGAATTCCGGATTGACGATGAACATCGTGTTCATGGTGCGTGGGGTGGCTTTGATGTCGGCGAATGAAGGTTGGATATCAGGCCTGGGGTTAGTGGAGGAGTCGACGTTTTCATTGGGGGAGGCCGGATCGAGTTCCGGCGGGTTGGGTGTGACCTTGGGCATAGATGGAACTCCTAACGCGAAAAGCAAAGGAGCCATCACCCTCGCTACCAAACGAAGGTGGCGGCCATACGCGGGTTGGTAGACCGGTCGCATTAGGACCCCGGCGCCCCCGAGGGAGCCCTGCGCATGGCCACCATAAATCAGAGCCCTGAGAAAGCGACTGCATAAGGTGAAGCTATGCGCCTAAGCGAAACGGGCTACCAAACCCGACCACTGATTTGCAGTGGCAGGGAAACGATAGAGACCATGCTCATGACGCACAAGCCGGCGGATTCTGGCGTACCTGTAGGCAACGACGCAAGGTGATGTAGCTTTCACGAAGTAACCTGTAGGCCGCTTAAACAAGCTATGCAAAACCGCAGTGGCTGCGCGGTTCCTGCACACGAGGTAAGTGCGAAAAAATATCGAATCAAACCGCTAGTCGCGCATCTGCCAGAGTATTAAATCCACTTTCTTGAGATCGGTAAGCTTGCCGTGCTCGGGTATCAGGTCGTTAAACTGGTTGATCCAATTGACACCCTTGTCGGACGTCAGAAAAGTTTTGTACCAGTTTTCGATATCGGCGTAGCGGAGTTTGGCGTCACGAATCTTGGTGTGAGACGCATAGGATGGAGCCTTCTGGCCAATGTTTTTAAGGACGTGCTGGTCCCATACAGGCTTGTCATCACATAACGTCGCGACCAGTTTGCTGGAAAAAGACGGTTCGTAGCGTCCAGTTACTTCGTACACACGGTCTAGAACGTCACCAAAAGTGGGCTTCGAACCTTTCAACTCCTCCATGAGGTTGTAATAGGTGGAATACCAGGATGCCTGCCGACGCTGGACTCGATAGAACCCGTTATAAGCTCGCTGAAACTCTGCATCCGTCGAGACATTCACCTTCGCCACTTGATCCATCAGTGCCAGGTATTTCTTGATGCCTGGTTTGGCATTGTTAATGGCAGACGTCACATCTGTAACCATGGAATCGATTTCCTTTCAGTGGGTAGCGAGTGCTGAGGTTGGCTTACGTGTGCCCAGTCGCGGGCGGTTACTTGTTATCGTTTTTGCGTGATCGCGCTTTCGCGATCATGTCGTCAAGCTGGCTGATCATCTCATCAACGTCGATTTCTTTGAATTCGCCACACGACGCCGCGATGATCCGTTCGGCAAATTGTGGGCTGTACTCCAGAGGGGAAAAGCCAGGATCGTTCTTGTCGATTGCGGTGTAAATCCACTGGCCGTCAACCTCTTGGCCACACAGGCGTTCTTCTTCCTGTAACCCCAGAATAATCGACTGGAATTCAGCCTCGCTTGGGTGGACCTTTTCCTGCATTACCCGCCGACGCAGATCAGTTGCATTGATCCCCCCGGTCGCGGCCTGAAACACCAGCGCTTTTAACATCTCGATGTTGCTCATTGATGCCTCCTTCATCCGCCTGCCCCGCGGGTGGGGTTCGACGTGCTCAACGTGATTGCCTTGCCAATGAGGAGCATCATGAAATCAAATAGGGTCACTTCCTGTCCCTATCGAAAAAAATGATAAATCGTGCTCACCGCCGTGATTACTTGCGGCAAATCCTTCTTGCAGCCGGCAAATCGGTCAGTACCGCCTACCTTCACAAGCGACTGGTCGGCTGGGTTTCGCGCAATGGTGATGGAAGTGATGTTCATCACGAAAGAACCACCCGCAGGGACTTGAAGGTGCTGAAAGAACTTCACTACGTCGAATCCGAAGCGGGGGAAGATGACAAGAGGGAGTTGTTCTGGAAAGCGGTTGGCCGAAGCCACTCGCTAGTACTGTCACCTTCAGACGCAATGTCACTCACTTCGATCTTCCAGCACGCCGAACGTTTTGGCCTGCAGTCAGCGACTGAGGAGCTCAAGGGCCTGCGGCACTACGCTGAGCTGGTCATGCAAGACGGCTGCGAACGAAAGCTGGATTTCACTAAGCGTATTACCTCCGGCACCCGATTTACGGTACTGCAGCCTGGTAAGCACAACCCCGAACATCTCAAATGTTTGCAGACAGCCATCATGAAGGACACTCCCTTGGAGGTTGGGTACCTTCCTCGCGATGCCGACGGCGTTGAGTGCATCTACCAACTAAAACCGCTGGGGCTGTCCCACCAGGACTCCAATATTTATCTCTCCGCCTATGTTGTCGAAGAGAAGTGGCTCGGCAAAGAGCCTGATCCTGAATTGCCGCGTGGTAAATACAGCAGCAATGGTCCCAATAAACTTTGCGCGCTGATGCTTCATCGAATCACAAAAGTCGAGCCTGGAAAGCGGAATATCAACGACCCAGAAGGCTACGATGTTCTCTCAGACGAAGCACAGAAAGACCTTGTGAGCGTTTACACGCCCCCGCAATTAACGCGCCTTCTTCTAAGTGACAACCTGTACAACCGGCTTGCTGAAAACCCACTCGAAAAAGACCAGAAGCTGGAGCCATTCGGGAACAAATGGTTGCTGACATGCAAGACTCGCGACTCTCAAGGGCTGCGACTTTTTCTAATGGCGAACGCTGCGGATATAGAAGTATTGGAGCCCATTACCCTGAGGGATCATATCCGGCAGATGCTCATCGCTGCGGTGAGGACGTACCAACAATGAGAAGCAGTGTCTCGACGCTAACAGAAGGGATACATCTGCCGTTCACTGCCGGTAATCACTGCAAATGGGCGGGTCAAGTCAATGCAATACCCAGGGTGTAGGGGAGGGCTGCGGAAATGGCTCCAGCCAGCGGCAAGTTAAGCAGCGGACGTCGCGCGAGTTCAATCGTCAGCGGCACGTTTTCGGTACCTGTTTTCACTCACTCCGCCATTTTGGGCGACGGGGCGGACTCCACCCAAAACTTCGGGAGGACGGACAATTTTCAATAATGGCATTATGATGTCGTTTCGAATGGCAGCTCAGGTAGCCAGTATCTCGTAAACTGCAAAGCCAGCTTTCCCTCGCCGACGCTGATTACCGGCAGTTGCACACCCTCCAACCTCAAGAAGCAAGGACGCTCTATGCGCACTCTATTTAAGCTTTGGCTCGGCGCGACTATCGTTTCGCTGACCCTCTATCTTCCGTTCTATGTGTTCTCCAACAACGCCATCGACGCTGTCGAAGAGCTGACTCCCATTGACCTGATCCCGTTGACCGGGATGAAGGGCCAAGACCCGGAACAACGAGAGAACATGCTGAAAAGGATGGGCATCGATACGTCCATGGAGCTTGAGGATGCCTTGGACGACAATGATCGTTTGTCCAATGTCGATATCGATTACGTGGACACCGACGAAGCCCGGCAGGTCGAGCTGTCCAGTGGTCTCAAACTCGTGGCGGCAACCGCCGATATCGCTGGAGGCAAGCAACTGAAGATCGTTTTCGGCGTGGTACCGAAGCGATTTCTGAAAAGTGTCGCAGGCGTTGCAGGAATCGTTGCTTTCCAGATTACCGATGGGAAACATTCACTGGGGATCATCAATGGCGTGTCTGATGAGCTCTATCTGTGGACGTTGTTCGAACCCACCGGAAAGGCAGGCGTCGAGTCCGTCGATCGAATGGTGCAGATGTTCGATGCGCATGTCGCCAGAATCGAAGAAGACAAACGTGCCCGTGAGCAGGACCAAGCTGCGCAGGCGAATGCCCAGCGCTCAACCCAGGCAGTAGACACTCAGGCAGCTGCGCCACAGGCTCGCCAATTCGAGAGCCGCACCGTCGCGGGTAATCCGAGCCCTGAACAGGTCATTATTTTCCAGTGGGAAGGTCAGCCTGCTTATTGTGCGGATGAAGGGGCCGATGGCGCTAATTGCCATGGCGATGGTTCCGCCTTCATTGGGCAGGGGTCTCACAAGGACTATATGGATTCCGGCAGTGCGCTCTGCATTGCAGGTGAGCCGGATTGCAAGCTTCCACAGTATTTTCCGGAAGATGTTCGAGGATAGTCGGCGTAGACGCTCTGGCCAGCAGCGCCCTGGGCGCTGTGTTGGAATCAAGTCGGCTTCTATTGAGCCGCCCCGGTAATACCCATCCCCAAAAACAAAACCGGGCCGCAAGCGGCCCGGTGGTGTTCAATATTTAACGAACACTGCAATCAATAATTAGCCCGCAACGTCAACGTCAAATTCCGCGGATCCCCATAGAAGTTAGTCCCCCACGAAGCATCCACGCGATCGTAGTACTTTTTATCAAACAGGTTGTTGCCAGTCAGTGTAGCCGACAGGTTCTCGTTGAACTTGTAGCCGACCTGCGCGGTGGCGATGCCGTAGCCGCTTTGTTCGAAGCGTACTTCACGCTGGTACCAGGTCTTGCTGACTACGCGCACGCCGCCGCCGACGCTGAAGTCTTTGAGCGGGCCGTCAGCGAATTCGTATTTGGTCCACAGGTTGAAGTTGTGCTTCGGCGTGATGGTGCTGAAAGTGCTGCCTTCGGTCGCGTCGTCAGATTTCAACAATTTGGTGGTGGTGAAGGCGTAGCCGGTGACGATGCTCCAGTTGTCGGTCAGGTTACCGCTCAACTCGGTTTCCCAGCCCTGGCTACGCGCCTTGCCTTGTGCTTCGTTTCCACCGGTGTCGGCGTTGAATTGAGCACGGTTTTCATCGTAGATGCGGAACATCGCGATGCTGGCGTTCAGGCGGCCGTCGTAGAACTCGCGCTTGAGGCCGACTTCATATTGCTTGCCTTTACGCGGTCCGATGGGCGTGTTGTCGCTGTCGAGCTCGCTTTGTGGCTTGAACACGCCGGTGTAGCTGGCGTAGGCCGACAGTTCCGGGGTCAGCTTGGCGATGATGGCGCCGTAAGGCACGACCTTGCGGTTGATGCTGGTGTGGGCTTCGCCGAAGCTGTTGAAGAAGGCGTTGGCGTTCTTCGCGTCGCTTTCGTACCAGGTCACGCGGCTGCCGCCGATCACGTCGAGCCAGTCGGTGACGTTGAACTTAGCGCGGGTATAGAGGCCGTACTGGTCGGATTTGGACCAGTTACCGTTGTTGCGCTCGTAGTCGTTCTTGGGAATATCGATACTGCCCGGGTTGTAGACGTTGATCGGGAAGTACTCGCCGCCACCGTATTCGAAATCTTTGTCCAGGTGCTGGTACTCGGCACCGACGGTGAACTCGTGTTGGCGATCAGCGAATTCGAACGGCGTGGTGACGAAGCTGTCGACACCGATGGTCTTGATGTGGGTGTAGTAGTCGTACGCCACGGCCCAGCTGTCGCCATTGGGCTCGACTGCACCGTCGGCCCAGGTGAAGTTTCGCTGTGGTGTTTCTGCGTCGCGGTAGGTGACGGTGGTCTTGAACTGACCGCCGTTATCCAATGCGTGATCGACCTCGGCAAAGGATTCCCAGACTTTCTCGTTCAGGGTGTTCCACTTGGCGTCGACGAACGTCGAGCGCGGCACGTCCAGCAACTTGCCGTCGGCAAACGCCGGCAAACCGAACGCCGGGGTGGAATGGTTCTGCTGGTAGGCACCGCCGACCGACAGGGTGGTGGACGGGTCGAGGTCGAATTCCAGGCGGCCGTACACCATCGGGCGTTCGTTCTGGGCGGAGTCGACGAAGGATTTGTTGTTTTCGTAAGCGGTGATGAAGCGACCGCGCACGGTGCCCTGATCGTTCAACGGGCCGGTGACGTCCACCATCGAGCGGTAGTGATCATAGGAGCCTGCGCCCAGTTCGCCGCCGAGGGCGAATTTGTTCAGGGCGCGCTTGCGGACCACGTTGATGGTGCCGCCGGGTTCGCCAGCGCCTTGGTACAGGCCCGACGGGCCGCGCAACACTTCGACGCGGTCGTACATCGCGAGGTCGAAGCTGGTGCCCATGTCACCCTGGCCAGTCGGTTGCGATACGCCGTCAACCTGTACCTGGTCGACGAGGAAGCCGCGCATGTAGACGTCGTTCAGGCTGGAGCCGGAGTTGTACGTCTTGATGGTGACGCCGGTGACCTGACGCATCGCGTCTTGCAGGCTGTTCATGTTCTGGTCGTCCATGCGCTGGCGCGTGACGACGGACACCGACTGCGGAATGTCCTTGAGCTTGATGTTGCCCTTGCCGATGCTGACTTCATCGGAGGTGTAGGAATGCGTGCCTTCGGTGGTCGGCCCCGGCGCAACGCCAGAGATCGCGGTCGCGCCCAGTTGCAGCGCACTGGAGTTGCCGGCGACCGGAATCAGCGAAACGGTGTTGCCAGTCAGTTGAAACGTAATGCCGCTCCCCAGCAGCAACGTGTTCAGTGCCTGTTCCGGCTCCAGATTGCCGGAAACCGCCGTTGATTTGAGGCCGTTGACCATGTCCTGGCTGTACAGAATCTGCAGGTCGGTCTGTTGACCCAGTTGCTGTAGCGCGCTGGCCAGCGACTGCGAAGGAACGTTGACGTTCACCGGCGCGGCCTGGACTTCAGACGTGCCCAGCAGCAACAGGGTCAGCAACGCACCCGGTACGACTGTTCGGAATTTCTTTTGCGGCGCGATGGCCAGTGCCAACGGCGCGCGGGACAGGGTAGGGCTTTGCATTGCTCAAATCGCTCCTGAGGTGTGCAGTTTTTTAGTTAATGATAATTATTATTAGACGCGTCACTTCGACGAAACCGGAAAACAAACCCCGAAAAAATCGTCGAGTGATGGGTGTTGCTGCTCTCAGGCGGTTGCCCGCTCGGTCACCACTCGGCCCGATTCCATGCGCACCAGCTGATCGGCCATGTCGAAATAGCGATCGTCGTGGGAGATGACGATGATGGTTTTGCCCAGGCGCTTGAGGTCTGGAAGCAGCTCGGTGTAGAAGATCCGGCGGAAGGTCGGGTCCTGGTCGGCCGCCCATTCGTCGAACACCAGCACCGGCCGTTCTTCCAGCCAGGCATTGATCAATGCCAGGCGTTTACGCTGGCCGGTGGACAGGTCGGTGGTGGTGAAACTGCCGTTCTTGACGCTGACCTTGTGCGCGATTTCCAGGCGTTGCAGGTAGGTGTTGGCGTCTTCGGGAATGTGCTGATCGCCCTGCACCACGTCATCGAACAGGTAGTAGTCGGCAAAAATCGTGGTGAACAGTTGGCGATAGTCGTCACGGCTCTGCGCATCGACACCTTCACCGTTGAGCAGGATTGCGCCTTGCTGCGGCGCATAAAGCCCCAGCAACAACTTGATCAGCGTGGTCTTGCCGCAGCCGTTTTCGCCGACGATGAAAATGATGTCGCCCTGTTCGATGGTCAGGTTCACCGGCCCCAGGCGGAATGCTTCGCTGCCCGGTGCGGCGGGGAAGGCATAGCTGACGTTGTCCAGTTGCAGGCTGTTGACCACGGCCGGTTTTTTACCGGTGTCGTTGAGCAGCAGATGCGGCTCGGGCGAGGAGAACTGGCTCGACAGTTCGGCGATGCGGCGGAAGGCAATCCGCGCCCGGCTGACCACCGGCAGGGTGCCGACCAGATGCTCGATGGGGCCTTTCATGTACAGCAGCACCAGGACGAAGCCGCTCATCACCGACTTGTCGGCGCTGGGCCAGAACGATTGCAGGGCCAACGCCAGGCCGATGACCACGAAGAACAGCATCGACCCCAGCGTCTTGGCGATCACGAAGGTATTGATCGAACGCACCTGGGTGTTGCAGATGAAGTCCGCCGTGCCCTGGATACCCGACGTGAACATGCGCTGGCGGCGCGGACGGTGGATGCGCAGTTCCTTGGCGCCGCCGGCGATGGCGTTGTAGTGCTTCTGCAATTCGTCTTCGGCGTCACGGGCGGCCATGAAGCCCTTGATACCCTTGCCTTGTGCATAGAACTGGATGCCGGTGCCGATGGCGATCGCCAGCACCATCATCAGGAACATCGGCCACGACAACAGCGCCAGGTAGCCCATGCAGCCGAGGGTCACGGTCAGGGAAATGGCCAGCGGCGCGAAGGCGAATGCGAAGTCGCTGATGGTGTCGACGTCATGGGTCAGCACCGGAATCAGGCGGTGGCTGCGGTAGCGTTCGATCTGTTCGATGGGCGCCGACAGCACCTTTTCACCCAGCTCTTTGCGCAGCTTGGCAATGATGTGCTGGCCGACGTAGTTGGTGCCGATGTCCGAGCAGATCGAACTCGCCAGCGCCAACAGGCAAAGGCCGCCGAACAGGGCGACCACGCCTTGGGTCAGGCCACTTTCCGAATGCAGGGCATTGTTGATTGTGGCCAGCAGCACCGTCACGCTCAGACCGCCCACCATGCCCAGAATGATCGACAGGCTGACCACCAGCCGGAACGGTTTCAGGAGGGTGAACAATTCATGAATTGCACCGCGCGTAGGCTGGGTCATGAGCAGAGAGTTCCTTTGGGTCGTGAGGCAGATACCCAATAGGACGTGTGGTCAGGTGTTTAATTTAGACGGCCACCGACTGGCGGCGGCCGCAGGGGAAGGGCATCAGCCATTGGGAGGCAGATCGCGCACCACGCGAAAACCGATCCAGTCGCCACGGGTTTGCGGATAAATGTTGTTGCGGTTGCCGGAGCGCGAGAACACCGGTGCTTCGCCCCAGTCGTTGCCGCGAATCTGCAGGGCTTCGCAATTGGGTTCGACCCAGGCGCTGCCATCCGTGGGGGCCCCGACGTAATCGGTGTGCTCGCAGTCGGCGATCCACTCGTAGACGTTGCCGTGCATGTCGTACATGCCGAAGGCGTTGGGCGGGAAGCTCCCGACGGGGGAGGTGTAGCTGTAGCCGTCGGTTGGCCCGTACGTATTGGCATGGGTGGCGATGCTGTACTCGGTGCCCTCATCGAAGGGGAACGGGAACGGTCCCGTTGAGCCGGCACGGGCGGCGTATTCGCGCTGGGCCTCGCTGACGATGTGGTAGTGCTGGCCGGTCTTGATCGACAGCCACGCGACATACGCGCTGACCTCGGCAAAGTTCATGCACACCGCCGGCTGACGCGGGCCCTGTGGATAACGTGGCTTGCTGTTGATGCACTCGCGCCCGGGGCGGGTGTCGCCGTCGGGAAGGGTGATCCCGGTTTCCTTCATGTATTGCTCCCATTCACCGGCGGTAATCTGGTATCGGCTCATGGCAAACGGCTTGGCGAACGTCACTTCGTGCATCGGCCCTTCATCGGGCTCGCGACCGACTTCACCTTCCGGCGTGCCCATGGTGAAGGTCCCGGCGGGCAGCACCACCATTTCCGGGCAGTTGCGGCAATCCTTGAACACCTTGCCCGGCAGCGGCGCGTTGGAAGCCTGGGCAGCGGCAGGCAGCGCACCGCCGAGCAGCGCCAGCAGGGTCAGTGCACCGAGATGTTTGAGTGACGTTCGGGGTCGAAGCCCGAGTCTGTGCAGGAGGTTTTTCATGAGCGTTCTCGCTAAAGGGAATCGGTGTGTCAGAGCTTGCTGGCCAACAGCGCCATGACGCGGTCGATGTGCGCCTCGGTGTTGAGCAGGCCCGGGGACAGGCGAATGATCGGGCCGACATCACGGTCGACGGCGTCGCAGACAACGCGCTGGTCCATCAGGAAATTGGCGACTTCCTCGCAGTCCCGGTTCTTGATGCGGAAGAAGGTGAAACCGGCGGAATACTCGGGCGACAACGGCGTGACGAGCTCCACCGACGGGTGCTCCTGCAAGCGCTTTTTCAGGTAGCTGTTGATCTCGTGAATGCGCGCCTGAACCTCGGCCTTGCCCAGGTCCAGATGCAATTTGAACGCTTCGGTCAGCGCCCAGCGGTGTTCAAACGAGTGATAGCCGCCGTAGGTCATCACGGTCGAAAAGGTGGTCGCTTCGGAGAACGTCGGAATGGTCGGCGTGATGTCCTTCATCTCGTCGGAGCGCGCGCAGATGATCCCGGTACCCCGTGGACCGAACATCCACTTGTGGGTGCCGGCGATGAAGTAGTCGCACTGCATGTCCGGGAAATCGAGGTTCTCCACGCCGAAACCGTGGACGCCATCGACCACATAAAGGATGCGATTTTTTTCCTCACGGTCGCGGTTTTTCTCGGCGACCAGTTTGCCGATCTCGCCAATGGGCAATTTCACGCCGCTGCCGGAGTGCACCCAAGTCATGCCGAGCACGCGGGTCTCGGGGCGAATGTTGCGGGCAATCGAGGCCAGTATTTCATCGGTCGACACCTTGTACGGGTCTTTGAACAATTTGATTTTGCGAACCTGGGTGCCGTCCTTTTGCGTGCGGAATTCAAACACGCTGTTGGCGGCGTAGTGCTCATGTTCGCTGGTGAGGATTTCCTGATCCGGGCGCACATGGATGCCGGCGTAAATCATTGCCAGGCCTTCGGTGGTGCTGCCGGTCAGGGCAATCTGCGAGGGTTTGGCTTTCAGGTAACGGCCGGCCCACACGCGGACTTCTTCTTCGCGGCGTTCGGTTTCACCACGATGCCAGTCCATGGCCAGGCCCGGGTTACGGTCGAGGTTGGCGCGGTGCATCTCGATGGCCTCGCGCACGGGCCGTGGGTGCGAAGTCACCAGAAAGTTGGCGAAGTGCAGGTAATCGGGGTCCTGATTGAACAACTGGCGAAATTGCGCCCATTTGTCTTTGGGCAGCGGCGCGGGCGTGGCGGCCAGCGCCGGCAGGCTGACCGCGGAACTCAGGGGGATGCCGGCCGCGATAACGCCAGCCTGTTTGAGGAAGGTACGACGGTTGGTCATGAATTCGGTTCGCTTGGCAAAGTGACGATCAGTGTTTGACGACAGGCCGGGAGGACTTCTGTACCTGGTCCCAGACCCGCAGGAAATTGCCGCCCCAGAGCTTGGCAATGTCGGCTTCGGTGTAGCCTCGGCTGATCAGTTCGGCGGTGACGTTGCGTGCCTCGCTCACGTCTTTCCAGCCGTTCAGGCCGCCACCGTCGTTGAAGTCGGAGCTGATGCCGACGTGGTCGATGCCGATTTTCTTCACCGCATAGTCGATGGCGTCGCCGTAATCCTTGAGAGTGGCTTTCGGTTCTTCATCGAGGATGCCGTAGAGCTGGCTGGCGTAGTCGCCGAAGCGTTGTTCCGACCACACGGTGATCACCGGGTCGCCCGGCATCAGTGCCATCTCCAGGCCTTGCAGCGGTTGCAGGTCGAAACGCGCACGCAGGGCGTTGAGTTTGTCCAGGGTGGCCTGGCTCAGGGGCTTGATGTAGGTTGGGAAACCGACGATCTGCACCACGCCGCCGCTGTGCTTGATCAGCTGCATTTCCTGGTCGCTGAGGTTGCGCGGGATGTCCACCAGCGCCCGTGGCGCCGAATGCGAGGCGACCATCGGCGCGCGGCTCAACTGGCTGACTTGTTCCAGGGCCTTGGTCGACATTTGCGACACGTCGATGATCACGCCGAGGTCGTTCAGGCGATGCACCGCTTGCTTGCCCAGCTCTGACAGACCGCCCAGCGCATCACGGGAATCATTGAAAAACGGCAACGGCCGGGACGAATCGGCCCAGGCGTTGTTGCCCACATAACTGAAGCCGAACATGCGCATTCCGCGGGCGGCCCATTTGTCCAGGGCGTTGACGTCGTTGCCCAGCGGGTAGGCGTTGAGCATGCTGATGAACACGGCGAACTTGCCCTCGCCATGCAGGCGCCGGAAGTCGTCCGGGGTGTAGGCAATGGCGACCTGATTGGGGAAGTCGCGCACCAGGGTGCTGATGATTTTGTAGCGGGTTTCCTGCTCGTGGCGGGCTTCGTCGATGAACCCGGCGGTGGGGCGGTGCGGGGCGTTGTCGCCGTTCCAGATTTCGGGCCAGCCGAAAATGGTCAGTGCCGCGCCGGACAGGCGACCGCGTGCGGCCTTGACCAGATCGAACTGGCCGCTGCCGTCCTTGTCGGCCTCGTTTTCGGCGGTGCCGAAATCCATCGGCACGGTGATGTGGCTGTCGAACGAGAGGATGCGCTCTTGCAGTTCATCGGCCTGTTTCATCACCGCGACCGGGTAGCCGGGGTTGTCCTTGAACCAGTAATCCCAGGCCGCAAACCCTGCCGCGCCAGCGATGGCCAGCGCCAGGGGCAGGCCAATGAAAAGAGCCTTTTTCGAACGAGGTTTTGTCATTGCCATCTCAGTCAGGTTCGCCGTCGAGGGTGCAGGCGCGGGGGCCTTTGCTATCTGGGAAGAACGAGCGGCCAGGGCAAGAATTTAGGTTGGTCCTGAAAAGATCGCAGCCTTCGGCAGCTCCTACATCGGATCGGCGTGCACCCGTAGGAGCTGCCGAAGGCTGCGATCTTTTCGGTAAACCATAAATTTGTCGGGGCAACGAACGTTCTAGCTTGGATAAAGCCTGCTCCATGGCTGACACAGGTAGGGCAATGACGATTTCTCGACGATGGTTCCTGGCGGGTCTGGCACTGACCGGCGCCGCCGTGCCTGCGGCGTATTACGGGCATCGCGAACTGACAAGACCGGACCCGACGATTACCCCCGGCGAAGCCACATTTGACGTCGCGGATGTGGCTGGACAGCGTCTGGCCACTACGCTGCAAGGCGTCTGGAACATTCGTTTCGAAGGCCGTGACGCCGGGCTCGACGGCTTGCCTCGCGAGGGGCTGCAAGTGTTGCTCGACGTCGGTCACAAGGGCCGTGGGCTCAATGGCTTTCTTGATACTTTTGATGCGCTGCGCGGCGAACCGACGCCGCGCTATCGCGTCCTCGGCGACCTGGCCGGCACGAACACCACCGAGTTGAGCTGGCGCCTGATCGATAGCCGATCCCCGACCGGGACGCCGGACTACGAATTCACCTTCAAGCTGGACGAAGTCTGGGCCGCCTTCGGCAATGCTGGCAGCGGCACCTTGAGCGGGCGCGTGTTGCGTCTGGATCGTCCGCTGGCCTTGACCGCTCAGGACCATCGTTTCGTTGCGGTCAAGCAAGTGTTCCCCGAGGCGCGCGAGCGCACAGGCCTGGGGCCGGCGTTGCTGGCGTGGCTGATTTCGCCCGAGCACCGCCTGTTCCATCAGCTCTGGCACGCTTCTCGAGACAAATGGCACACCTTGTCCGAAGACAAGCGCAACGCCCTGCGCGGTATCGGCTGGCAGCCGGGGCTTCGCGACAAAGAGCGCGATGCGCGCGGGCCGCGCAAGGATCGCAACGGCTCGGGCATCGACTTTTTCTTCATGCACCGCCATATGCTCGGCACCGCGCGCTCCTTGCAGGATTTGCCGTCCTGGCAGCAGTTTCCGTTGCCGCAACCGGAGCTGGTGCGCGATCGCCAGGGCTTTGCCCGTTACTTCGACAACCACGACGGCACCGCACTGCCACCGGCCTGGCGCGCCGAAGATGATGACGAGTATTCGCAGTGGGTTGCCGATCTCAAGACTGCCGAGACTTACCACAGCAATTTTCAGGTCTGGGAATCGCGCTACCGTGACCCGCGTTACTTGTCGAAATTGACTTTGGGGCAGTTCGGTTCCGAGGTCGAACTTGGCCTGCATGACTGGCTGCACATGCGCTGGGCATCGGTGCCCCGCGACCCGTCCAACGGGCAGCCTGTGCCGTTTGCCCGCGACACGGCGGACTTCTCCGCGCGTTGGTTCGCAGCGGAAAACGACTTCCTTGGCGACCCGTTTTCCTCCCACGTGAACCCGGTGTTCTGGCATTTCCATGGCTGGATCGATGACCGTCTCGAAGACTGGTTCCGTGCGCACGAGCGCTTTCATCCGGGGGAAGTCAGTCGGCTGGAGGTCAATGGTGTGCCATGGTTTGCGCCCGGTCGCTGGGTCGAGATCGACGATCCGTGGCTTGGCCCGAGCACCCACGGCTGCAACACCACGCCGGGGTTGCAGGCAGGCAAGTCGGTGGAAATGGACCCGGAAACCATGAAACTGGCGCTGCGGATTACCTTTGGTGAAGACGAGAAGAAGCTGGAGGATCTGTTCCGCAAAGTACCGCAACGGCCGTGGTATGCGCGGAATCTGAAGGCCAAGCCGATGACCAGTTAATCAGGGGAACTGCGTTATCTTTCTTCGCGAGCAAGCCCGCTCCCACAATGGACCTGTGCATGCAGGGCTAATGTGGGCGCGGGCTTGCTCGCGAAGGCAGCCTGACAGACACCGCAATCTATAAAACCTGCCACCCACCCCCAAGCGCCTTGTACAACGCAACACTCGCCTGCAACCTCGCCAGACGCAGCTGCACATTCAAATCCTGCGCGGCATACAGCGTGCGCTGGGTTTCCAGCACCGTCAGCAAATCCTCGGCCCCAGCCTGATAGCGGCTTTGTGCAATGTCGAAAGCCGTTTGCGCCTGGTTCAACTCTTCACTCTGCCATTGGCGCTGGGCGTCCAGTCCGCGAATACCGGTCAGGGCTTTTTCCACGTCGGCAAAGCCGTTGATGATTGCGCCACGGTAGGTTTCCAGCAGTTCTTCCTGACGGGCCGTGGCTTTGTCGCGTTCGGCGCCGAGACGGCCGTTGTTGAAAATCGGCGCGACCAATCCGGCGGTGAGGTTGTAGAACGGGCTGCGCAGCACATCGTTGAAGGTATCGGCGCCAGAACCGATCTGGGCGCTCAAGGTCACTGTGGGCAGCATTTTCGCCCGGGCCACGGTCACATCGGCGTGTGCGGCTGCCAACTGCGCTTCGGCGCGAGCGATGTCCGGGCGGCGGTTGAGCAAGTCGCTGGGCACGCCCGCGCCAATGGCCGGCCAATTGAGCTGGTCGAAGCGCTGATCGTCGAGCTTCAACTCCTGAACCGGACGGCCGAGGAGGGCCGCGAGGGTGATTCGCGCTTCGTCGGCTTGTTGCTGCACCAGCGGCAGCTGCCGTTGTTGCGCGGCCACCAGGCTCTTTTGCTGGGCCAACTCCAGGGCGGTGGCCGAGCCTGAGTCGAAGCGGGTTTGTACCAGGCTCAAGACCTTTTGCGCGTTCGCCAGATTGAGCTGCGCGATACGCTGCTGCTCTTGCAGCGACAGGGCTTGCGCATAGGTGCTGGCGACAGCGCTGAGCAGCGTCAATTCCACCGTGTCGCGATCGAATTCACTGGCCCGCAGGCTGAATTGCGCACTGTCGCGGGAGGCGCGCTGGCCGCCCCAGAAATCGATTTCATAACTGGCGCTGAGGCTGGCGTCGAAGTAATCCACCGCCTTGTTGCTGTCGTCGGCGTCCAGTTGGCTGTAGCCGTTGCCGCGCATCAGCTTCTGACGATTGGCGTTCCCTGCGGCCTTCACTTCCGGTAACAGCGAGCCGCCGGCGATCACGGTGGTGGCCTCTGCTTGGCGCACCCGGGCCAGTGCGGCCGCCAGGTCATAACTGCCGACGCGGGCCTGTTCAATCAGTTGATCGAGCTGCGGGCTGCCAAAGTGCGTCCACCACCGGGCGTTGCTCAACACGGCGTTTTCACTGTGCGCCGAATGCCAGGCGGGCGGCGGCTGCAGGCCACTGTCCTGACGCGGGTCCGGGCTGGCGCACGCACTGAGCAACACGCAGAGGGTCAACAGGCTGAGTGGCGCTTTCATAGATCGATCATTCACTGGTAAGGGCCGTGACCGGGTCGAGCCGGGCAGCTTTGCGAGCCGGCATGAAGCCGAAGACAACACCGGTGACCAAGGCGCAGCCGAAGGCACCGAGTACCGCTATCAAAGAAAACGCGACCGCGACTTCGCTGAGGATCAGCATGCCGCCGACGATCAACGCGAGGGCAATGCCGGCGAGGCCGCCGACCACCGAAAGCATCACCGCTTCGGTGAGGAACTGGCGCAGGATGTCGCGCTGTCGGGCGCCGGTGGCCATGCGGATGCCGATCTCGCGGGTGCGTTCGCGCACGGTCATGAGCATGATGTTCATCACGCCAATCCCGCCCACCAGCAGCGAAATCGCGGCGATCGAACCGAGCATCAGCGACAGGGTATTTTGCGTGCGTGCTTCGGCCTGGATCATTGCTGCGTTGTTGGTCAGCTCGAAATCCTTCTTGCCGTCGTGCAGGCGCAACATCAGCTGTTCGATGGCCATTTCTGTTTCTTTGACCTTGCGCGCATCAGCTGCCGCAATGGCCACGTATTCGGGGTTGTGAGTGCCGAACAGCCGGACGCTGGCGGCGGAATACGGGATGGCGATGCGGTCGTCGCTGTCGGTGTCGCCGGAGCTGGCACCTTTTTCCGCGAGCACGCCGACCACCTGGAATGGCACGTTTTCGATCAGGATGTATTGGCCGATCGGGTTGGCCACGTCCTTGAGCAGTTTGGTCCGCACCTTGTGGCCGATCACCGCGACAGCCGCTGCGTTGCGTTCATCGTCCTGGGTGAAATAGCTGCCTTCCACCACGGGCCAATTGAAGATCGCCGGGAAGTTGGTGTCGTTGCCGCCGACGTAGCTCAAGTGGTCGAGGTTGCCGAAGCGCACCCCGGCTTCCTCGCCGTTGACCGGCATGATGCGCGTCACCTGCGGCAGGCTGCCCACCGCCGCGACGTCATCGAGGGTGATGATGCCCGGCGGCGTTCGCGGGTTCGGGGCCGAGCCACTGAGGTAAATGATGTTCGAGCCGAACGCGCCCATTTGCGCCATCACCTGACGCTTGCTGCCCTCGCCAACGGCCAGCATCACCACCACTGATGCGACGCCGATGATGATCCCGAGCAGCGTCAGGGCGGTGCGGAACTTGTTGATCCACATCACCCGCCACGCGGCATGCACGGCGTCCACCAGTTCGCCTTTCCAGGCCCCGGTGGCTTCAGCGCCTTCGCTCAGGCGCTTGCGCAGATCGACCGCTTGCAGGGCGCCGGGGTTGGCCGAGGTTTGCACGTCCGGGTTGTCATGGGCGCTGTCGCTGATGATCAACCCGTCGCGGATTTCGATGATGCGTTTGGCCCGGGCCGCTACTTCGCGGTCGTGGGTGATGAGGATGACCACGTGGCCCTGGCTCGCCAGTTCATCGAGCAGGGTCATGACCTCGGCGCCGCTGTGGCTGTCGAGGGCGCCGGTAGGTTCGTCGGCGAGGATGATGTGGCCGCCGTTCATCAAGGCACGGGCGATGGAGACGCGTTGCTGTTGGCCGCCGGAGAGTTGATGCGGGCGGTTGCCGGTGCGCGAGGCCAGGCCGAGGCGGTCGAGCAGGGCGGCGGCGCGGGCGTGGCGTTCGGCGGCCGGCAAGCCTGCGTAGATCGCCGGCATCTCGACGTTTTCCTGGGCCGAGCCGGACGGGATCAGGTGGTAGCCCTGGAACACAAAGCCAAAGGCTTCGCGACGCAGCCAGGCCAGTTCGTCGCTGTCGAGTGCGGCGACGTTTTCCCCGGCGAAACGGTATTCGCCCGAGGTCGGGCGGTCGAGGCAGCCGAGGATATTCATCAGCGTCGATTTGCCGGAACCGGAGGCGCCGACAATCGCCACGAATTCACCGGCATGGATCGACAGGTCGATGCCGCGCAACACGTGAACCTGTGGTGAATCGCCGCCGCCGTAGGATTTGCGGATGTCCTGCAGGTCGATCAGGGGCGTCAGCATTCAGCCGCCACTCCCGTCGGCCGGGCCGATCAACAGGTGATCGCCTTCCTGCAGGCCGTCAAGGATTTGCACCCGCAGGCGATCGCTTATCCCCGTACGCACCTCGCGTTGCTCGATAGCACCGTTTTTGGCCACGACCCGAGCGGTCTGGATGTTCGGTTGCGTACCGCCTTGCAACGCGGCGACGGGCGCGGTGAGCACGCCTTTTGCCTGGTCGGAAACGAAGAACACCTGGGTGGTCATTTCCGCCATCAGCGCGTTATCAGCGTTGTCGACGTCGAGCAACACGGTGTACAGCACCACGCGGGCGCTGCCGCTTTTGCTCGAGCTGGCCGGGCTGCCGCCGCCCTGGCTGGTCTGGTCCAACGGCTTGGGCGGCACCGGCAGAATTTGCCGCACGGTGCTGCTCCAGCGACGCTTGCCGCCGCTGAGTGTGGTGAACCAGGCGGTCATGCCGGGTTTGACGTGACCGATGTCGGCTTCCGAGACTTCGGCCCAGACGGTCATCGGCGACAACTTGGCGATGCGCAGGATCAACGGCGTTTGCTGTTGCGCATTCAGGGTCTGGCCTTCACGGGCATCGAGTGCAACAACGGTGCCGGACATCGGTGCGTAAATGCGCGTGTAGCCGAGCTCGGCCTGATCGCTGCGCAGGCTGGCCTGGGCCTGGCGGATCTGCGCCTGGAACATGTCGATGCGCGCCTGGGTGGCGCGCAGTTCTGCCTGGGCGGTTTGCACGTCTTCTTCGCGGGTGGCACCGCCGGCCTTGAGGTTCTGCTGACGCTGGAATTTTTGCCGGGCCAGTTCGTGTTGCGCCCGCTGTTCCTCGAGTTGGGCCTTGAGGTTTTCAATCGAGAATCGCCCGGCGTCGAGTTTGGCCTGTTGCGTGGACGGATCGATTTCCACCAGCAACTGGCCTTCCTTGATCACATCACCGACGTCCACATGGATCTTCTGGATCTGCCCGGACGCCTGCGCACCGACGTCCACGTAGCGTCGAGGTTGCAGGGTGCCGAGGGCCGTGACGCTGCTTTCGATGTCGCCGCGGCTGACTTGCACAGTGGCGAATTTGTCGCGGCCGGGCGGGATGACCTGCCAGGCAGCCACAGCGATAACGGGGATCAGGCAAAGCGCTACAAGCAGGGCGCGTCGGGTCTGTCGGGGACGTTTCATGCAGGGTTCCGGCCAATGGATATCGGCCCGTCGCTCAGCCTGCGCACGAAATTCGGCAACAGTTGAACGCTGTCGGGAAGCCGACAGAGACGGGGAGCTGTCCTGTAAACGAGGGACGCGGCGAGGAATTTAGCCCTCGACACAAGCCGACACAATCACATTGCGGGAGCGGCTGGGATCATATTCACAACACAAAACGTTGTAGGAGCCGGCTTGCTGCCGATGGACGAAAGTGCGCCGCGTTGATTCAGGCAGAACGCGTTATCGTTAACGACCATCGCCAGCAAGCCGGCTCCTACAGGGGGATCGGGTGCATAAAATAGCCGGTTGCAAGCAGGGAGTATTAAACAGATCGAAGACTATTTATCGGGCAAATTGAAGCAATACTTTAAATCTATATGAGAATTACTATAAATTACACACTCGAATTGCCACTATCGTGCCACTGCCCATTTCGGCAGTCGTTGCGGTGGCTCAAGGATAGAAACCGCACCCGTGCGGCCGGGAGTCATGGTTGGAAAACTACTATCGCGAGCTGGTGTGTTTCCTCAACGCCAAGCTGGGCAACCGTCAGGTGGCCGAAGATGTGGTGCATGACGCTTATGTGCGGGTCCTGGAACGTTCCAGCGACACGCCGATCGAGCAGCCCCGGGCTTTCCTGTATCGCACCGCGCTGAACCTGGTGATCGACGACCATCGGCGCAATGCCTTGCGTCAGGTCGAATCGCTGGAAGTGCTCGACAACGAAGAGCGCTACTTCACCCCGTCCCCTCACAATTGCCTCGATCACGGCCAGCGCCTGGAGATGCTCCAGCGTGCGTTGGCGGAGTTGCCACGGCTGTGCCGCGAGAGTTTCCTGCTGCGCAAGATTGAAGGCCTGTCACATTCGGAGATCGCCGAACACCTGGGCATTTCCCGCGCGTTGGTGGAAAAGCACATCGTCAATGCGATGAAGCATTGCCGGGTGCGGATGCTGCAATGGGACGCCCACTAAGCGTTTGTTGTTAAATTTTATTTCATTGTCCTCGTTCCTACTCAACAGACGACCTGCTGTGCTCCCAAGGATCGCCAGGTCACTTAGGCTTCCTCCCCTTGTTGAGGGGTTCATCCAGAGGACACTGGAAATGACACAGGCAATTGCATCGCCCATCGTTCACGACCTGATCGGCGTCGGTTTCGGCCCTTCGAACCTGGCGCTGGCCATCGCTCTGCAAGAGCGCGGGCCGAGTCAGGGCGAGCTGGATGTTCTGTTTCTCGACAAGCAGGCGGACTATCGCTGGCACGGCAACACCCTGGTGACCCAGAGCGAATTGCAGATCTCCTTCCTCAAGGACCTGGTGACCCTGCGCAACCCGACCAGCCCGTATTCCTTCGTCAACTACCTCAAGCACCACGGCCGTCTGGTGGACTTCATCAACCTCGGCACCTTCTATCCGTGCCGCATGGAGTACAACGACTACCTGTGCTGGGTCGCCGGGCAGTTTGCCGAACAGAGCCGTTATGGCGAAGAAGTGCTGACCATCGAGCCGGTGTTGCACAACCAGCAGGTCGAAGCGCTGCGTGTGATCTCCCGCGATACCCAGGGCCAGCAACACGTGCGCACTGCCCGTTCGGTGGTGGTCAGCGCCGGTGGTACACCGCGCATTCCCGAAGCGTTCAAGGCGCTGAAGGATGACGGCCGGGTGTTCCACCACTCGCAGTACCTGGCGCAGATGGCCAAGCAGCCATGTGTGAACAATCAACCGATGAGCATTGCGATCATCGGTGGCGGGCAGAGCGCGGCGGAAGCCTTCATCGATCTGAACGACAGCTTCCCGTCGGTGCAGGTGGACATGATCCTGCGCGGTTCGGCGCTGAAGCCGGCGGACGATAGCCCGTTCGTCAACGAAGTGTTCTCGCCGGAATTCACCGACCTGGTGTTCCAGCAGGCGAGCAGCGAGCGTGAGCGCCTGGTCAACGAGTACCACAACACCAACTATTCGGTGGTGGACATTGACCTGATCGAACGCATCTACGGCATCTTCTATCGCCAGAAAGTCTCGGGCATTGCCCGTCATGCCTTCCGTACCCTGACCACTATCGAAAAGGCCACCGCCAACGAGCGCGGCATCGAACTGGCCCTGCGTAACAATGCGACCGGCGAAGTCACGGTCCGTCATTACGACGCCGTGGTACTGGCCACCGGTTATGAACGTCAGATGCACCGCAAACTGTTGGCGCCGCTGGAGCAATACCTCGGTGAATTCGAGGTGGACCGCAACTACAAACTGATCACCGACGAACGCTGCAAGGCCGGCATCTACATGCAGGGCTTCTGCCAGGCGAGCCATGGTTTGAGCGACACCCTGTTGTCGATTCTGCCGATTCGCGCGGATGAGATTGCCGGGTCGTTGTATGAGCATGGCAAGAGCCGGGGGCATGGTCGTTCGGTGATGGATTTGTTGTTGGCGACAGCCAGTTAGGATCTTTGGCGCTTGTCAGGCCGCCATCGCCAGCAAGCCGGCTCCCACAGGGGAATGCGATCACCTGTAGGAGCCGGCTTGCTGGCGATAGCGGTCTGAACAACAGCACAAAATATCGAATCCTGAACCCTTCCTGAAGAACCCCGCAATTCCCCAACGACTTGCCAATCCTTCGTTTACTCTCCACAAATCGGGGCGTAAGCTTCGCGCGTTTTCATCAATAGCGGAGACCCACAGTGGGTACTTGTTCGAGTGACAGTAGTCGGCCGGTTCCAGTAACCGGCACATCCTCGGCAAGATAACGCGCACATTTCTTGTGCCGTTGTCTCGCCGAAAAAGCGAGCAGCGGCCTCCCGATCGCGGCCAGTCATGGTCCGTGTCCCGACGTCCTCTCATCGACGCTGAACCGTGCGTGATGTTCGACTTGTTGTCGTCATCGCGGCGCACCGACACGCCTGCTGGAAGGTTTCCCGGCTGACCCTGGGGGAACTGCCATGAACCTGACCTTGCTCAAGGAATTCTTCGCCGGATTCTTGCGTACCCGCCACATCGCCCGACACTTCCGTCGCCTGGCGCTGCTGGAAAACTTCACTGAAACCACGGTCAGCCGCGAGGTGCCGCCGACACTGGCGCAAACCCTGGTGAGCGCCGCCAACAGCGACACCGACCAACTGCTGGACAACCTGAACAGCCACACTGACGGCCTGAGCGAAGCCGAAGCCGATGCATTGCGCGTGCAATTCGGTCTCAACGAAGTCGAGCACGAGCAACCGCTGCCGTGGTGGATTCACCTGTGGCACTGCTACAAAAATCCGTTCAACCTGCTGCTGACATTGCTCGCGGTCATCTCCTGGCTGACCGAAGACATGAAAGCCGCCATCGTGATTTTCTCGATGGTGGTGCTCTCGACACTGCTGCGCTTCTGGCAGGAAACCAAATCCAACCAGGCGGCCGATGCGCTCAAGGCGATGGTCAGCAACACCGCCACGGTGATGCGTCGCGATGCCCTGCGAACCGAAGTGCCGATCAAGTTGTTGGTGCCGGGCGATCTGATCGTGCTCTCGGCCGGCGACATGATTCCCGCCGATTGCCGGGTGCTTAACGCCAAGGACCTGTTCGTCAGTCAGGCAGCCATGACCGGTGAATCGATGCCGGTGGAAAAATTCCCTCGCCAGCAGGACAGCGACACGAGCAACCCGCTGGACCTCGACAACATCTTGTTCATGGGCACCAACGTGGTGTCCGGGACCGCGATTGCGGTGACTCTGACCACGGGCAACAGCACCTATTTCGGTGCGCTGGCCCAGCGGGTCGGTGCTACCGACCGCGCGCCGACGTCGTTCCAGACCGGGGTCAACAAAGTCAGCTGGCTGCTGATCCGCTTCATGTTCGTCATGGCGCCGCTGGTGCTGTTCATCAACGGTTTCACCAAAGGCGACTGGACCGAAGCGCTGCTGTTCGCGCTGTCGATTGCCGTGGGTCTGACCCCGGAAATGCTGCCGATGATCGTCACCTCGACGCTGGCGAAAGGTGCGGTGTTCCTGTCGCGCAAAAAAGTCATCGTCAAACGCCTCGACGCGATCCAGAACTTCGGCGCCATGGACGTGCTGTGCACGGACAAGACCGGTACCCTGACCCAGGACAAAATCTTTCTGGCGCGCAACGTCGACGTCTGGGGCAACGACTCCGACGACGTGCTGGAAATGGCCTACCTCAACAGCTACTACCAGACCGGCCTGAAAAACCTGCTGGACGTGGCGGTGCTCGAACACGTCGAAATCCACCGTGAGCTGAAAGTCGGCACGGCGTTTCACAAAGTCGACGAGATCCCGTTCGACTTCACCCGGCGGCGCATGTCGGTGGTGGTTGCCGAGCGCGGTCAACCGCATCTGTTGATCTGCAAAGGTGCGGTGGAAGAGGTGTTGGCGGTGTGCACGCGGGTGCGTCACGGCGAACACGATGAAGCACTGAGCGATGAACTGCTGGCGCAAATTCGTCAGGTCACCGCCTCGTTCAATGCCGAAGGACTTCGCGTAGTGGCGGTTGCCGCGCGGCCAATGATCGAGGGGCGCGACACTTACAGCCTGGCGGATGAGCAGGCCCTGACGCTGATCGGTTACGTGGCGTTTCTCGATCCGCCGAAGGAAAGCACTGCGCCGGCCTTGAAAGCGCTGGCCGCACATGGTGTGGCGGTGAAAGTGCTGACCGGCGACAACGAACTGGTGACCGCGAAGATCTGCCGCGAAGTCGGCCTGGAGCAGCAAGGCCTGCTGATGGGCAACGACATCGAGCGCATGACGGACGCTGAACTGGCGCGGGCGGTGGAGACCACCAACGTCTTCGCCAAACTGACGCCGTCGCACAAGGAACGCATCGTCCGTCTGCTCAAAGGCAACGGCCACGTGGTCGGGTTCATGGGCGATGGCATCAACGACGCCCCAGCCCTGCGCACCGCCGACATCGGTATCTCGGTGGACAGCGCCGTGGACATCGCCAAGGAAGCGGCGGACATCATCCTGCTGGAGAAAAGCCTGATGGTGCTGGAGGAGGGCGTGCTGGAAGGGCGCCGCACCTTCGCCAACATGCTCAAGTACATCAAAATGACCGCGAGTTCGAACTTCGGCAACGTGTTCTCGGTGCTGGTGGCCAGCGCGTTCATCCCGTTCCTGCCGATGCTGCCGATGCACCTGCTGGTGCAGAACCTGCTTTACGACATTTCGCAGATCGCCATCCCGTTCGATAACGTCGATGAAGACATGCTCAAGCAACCCCAGCGCTGGCAGCCGGCGGACGTCGGGCGCTTCATGCTGTTTTTCGGGCCGATCAGTTCGATCTTCGACATCACCACGTTCGCCTTGATGTGGTACGTGTTCGACGCCAATACCCCGGACCATCAAACCCTGTTCCAGTCCGGCTGGTTCGTGGTCGGGCTGCTGACGCAGACGCTGATCGTGCACATGATCCGTACGCCGAAGATTCCGTTCCTGCAAAGCCGTGCGGCCATGCCGCTGATGGTGATGACCGGGATCATCATGGCCGTGGGGATTTTCCTGCCGATGGGACCGCTGGCGCACTACTTCAAACTGCAGGCGCTGCCATCGCTGTACTTCGTGTTCCTGCCGGTGATTCTGCTGGCGTACATGGCGCTGACCCAGGCCGTGAAGGGGTTCTATATCCGCCGGTTCGGCTGGCAGTAATGCCGCAGTACAACAATCTCCTTGTGGGAGCGGGCTTGCTCGCGAATGCGATGTATCAGTCACCATCATCATTGACTGACCCACCGCTTTCGCGAGCAAGCCCGCTCCCACAGGGGGCGTGTGTTTTTCAAAGGATTCATCATGCAAGCACTCAACAACATCAACCTGACCTCGCTGGTCGACACCCTGGTCAGCCTCAGCGCGGCCTTCATCCTCGGTGGCCTGATCGGCTTCGAACGCCAATACCGTCAACGCACCGCCGGCCTGCGCACCAATGTGCTGGTGGCGGTGGGCGCGGCGATTTTCGTCGACATGGCCAACCGCCTCGGCGGCGCCGAAGGGGCGGTGCGGGTGGTCGCCTACGTGGTCTCCGGCATCGGCTTTCTCGGTGCCGGGGTGATCATGCGCGAAGAGGGCAACGTGCGTGGCCTCAACACTGCGGCAACGCTTTGGGCCTCGGCGGCGGTCGGTGCCTGCGCCGGTGCCGACCTGGTCCTCGAAGCCTTGCTCGGTACGCTGTTCGTGCTGGCGGCCAATACCTTGCTGCGGCCGATCGTCAATAACATCAACCGTCAGCCGCTGGATGTGATTTCGGCTGAAGTCACCAACATCGTTTACGTGATCGCCCGACGCTCGCAGCAGAAAGCAGTACTGGCGCTGCTCGAGGCGGAACTCGAACGCAGCAATTACCCGGCGAGCGATGTGGACGTACACGCATTCGGCACGGAGGAAATCGAGGTGGAAGCGACGCTCGCGACGACGTCGGTGGACGGGGATGAACTGGACGCACTGGTGGCGCGGATTTCGACGTCGACGCTGGTGGTGCAGGCGTTCTGGAGTCCGAGTACGACAGAGTAATGGTGCGGAGGGTAAAAGATCGCAGCCTGCGGCAGCGCCTACACGGTACGCCGCAATCCTGTAGGAGCTGCCGCAGGCTGCGATCTTTTGACTTTATTTTCCCCCTCCGGCGTCCTGGATTTTAGGAATAGTCCTACAGAAAGCTCGTTGGCTCTTCCGTAGCCTTGCAGCCTCACGAATCTGAAACCCTCCTGGGGGCCCCGGTTGCCGAACAAAGCGTTACGTATCCTGATTGCCGACGAGCAGCATTTCCAGCGGCTGAGAATCGAGCGCCTGTTCAACCGGCTCGACTACTACCGCGTGGCACCGGTTCAAGACCTTGCGGAATTGCTGACGCTGGTCGATTACGGGAGCGAGCCTTTTGATCTGGTGGTCATCAATGCCTCGCTGGCGAGTGAAGCGTTCGACCTGCCCGGTTTCTTCCTCGATAACCCACAGGTTCACCACGCATTGATCTATGACGGCGAGCAGATGAAGTGGCCGTCGATCCCTGCCTGCGGCCAGCAGAAGGTTCAGATGAGCCTCGCCGCGCTGCCTGATCTGGCGTGCATTCAGCGGTTGATGACAGCGGTTGATCCTCGATTACCGTTCGTCGGCACTGTCATTTCTGTCAGGTAGTCTGGCGCGGATATCCATGCAACAGTCTTCGCGCAGCCCTACGTACTACCCGGACCTGGTTCATGGGTATTGATTGCTCAATTGTCGTGCCTTTGCACAGGAGTTGCCATGAAGCCAGCGAGATCAGTGGTGGTCGCGGACGACCATCCGGTGGTTCGCGCAGCCGTCAGAATCCTGCTTAGACAGGAGGGGTTTGATCCGATTCACGAGGTATCCAGCGGCAACGAGGTCTTTTCCGCGATCCGTGCGAATAAACCTGGCCTGTTGGTGCTGGATCTGACGATGCCCGGTCTCGGCGGGTTGGAAGTACTGGCTCGCATCCAGGCCAGTGACGAGCGATGCCGAGTACTGGTTTTCACCGGGCAAGACCCCCGGTTTTATCAAGACCGTTGCATGCGTGCCGGCGCCAGGGCGTATGTTTCCAAGGCCAACGATTTGCAGCATTTGCACGAAGCGGTACTCGCGGTGATGGCCGGTTACACCTATTTCGCCAAGCTGCCGTCGAGTTCGGTGGCGCTGAGCACAATGCAACGCAGCGAGAATGAGTTGATCGACAATCTCTCCGACCGCGAACTGACCATCCTGCTGTACCTGGCCAAGGGATTGGGCAACAAGGCAATCGCCGAACTCATGAACCTGAGTCCCAAGACCACCAGCACCTACAAGACCCGGCTGAAAGAAAAACTCAACATTGAATCCAATGTTCACCTGAGTCATTTCGCCAAACGCAATCATTTGATCTGAATGAAGACCTTCCGACGTCCGCGTTGCCTGCTACTTCTCGCGCTGCTGGGTTGTCTATGGATATCCAGCGTCTGCGCACAACCGCAAACCCTGACATTGCTGGGACGCTCCACCGTCGACGGCTATGACGTCAAACTCTCGGATGCCGACTCGCGGTTGCTGCGGCAAAAGGGCCGGTTGTTGCTGGCCATCTCGGCGCCGGATTATCCGCCCTTCGACATCACCACCACCGGCACGGATTACGAAGGATTGACCGCTGATTATGCCGGGCTGCTCAAGCAGCTATTGCACGTGGAAATCGATGTTCGCCGCTACAAATCGCGGGGCGAGGCAGTGCGGGCGATCAAGGAAGGCAAGGCTGATCTGCTGGCAACTGCCAATCGTTACGAGGTCGAGGACCCGCAGTTGCGGATGTCCGGCGCCTATGCGGACGATCAACCCGTCGTGCTGACCCGCACGGATTCGGCTGCGCCGCTCGACCCTGACCTGGCCGGCAAACGGCTGGCGATGCTCTACCACTATTTGCCCGAGCAGCACGTGCGGGCGTTTTATCCCAAGGCGGATGTCGAGCTGTTTCCCTCGACGCTTGAAGCAGTGGGGGCCGTAGCGTTCCGTCAGGCGGACGCTGTCCTCAGCGATGCCATCAGCGCCAACTACCTGATCAGCAAAAACTACCTCAACAATGTTCAACTGGCCGATTTTGCGCTTCTGGAGTCCGGGCGTTTCGCGTTCGCCATGAGCCGCGACAATCTTCAGCTGCAACGCATCGTCAACCGGGCGCTGACGGCGATCCCGACCAATGAACGGATGAACATCCTGCGTCGATGGGGCGGCAGCGGGACCTCCATCGCAGGTACTCAGGCCCCGCTCTTCAGCGTGCTCGAGCAACGCTGGATCGACGATCATCCGCGCGTGCGAGTGGCGATCAACGAAAACCTCATGCCGATTTCCTTTCGCGACAGTGAGGGTAAGTACCGGGGCATCAGCATTGATGTGTTGGCAAAAATCAGTCTGCGCACAGGCCTGAAGTTCGACATTCAACCCATCCGGTCAGTGGTTGAAATGCTGGAATGGATCAAGACCGGACAGATCGATCTGGTCGCCGGGATCAGCCCCAGCATCGAACGTGAAACCGAGTTGCGCTTTACCCGACCGTTTTTGACCAGCCCTAATGTGCTGGTGACACGTATTGAGCCGGGCAGTCCCCGAACACTGGATGACATGGCGGGGAAAACGCTGGCCATCACCCAGGGCAACAGTGCCGGTGAATTCATTCGTCAGCACTTTCCGCACATTGAACTGGTCAATGCGTCATTGACGGCGCAAGCGATGGAACTGGTTGCCCAAGGCAAGGCTGACGGCGGCATCAACTCGCTGATCGGCGCGAGGGTCATGATTTCCCGGCAGTATCGGGACCAGTTGCAGGTGACCAGCACCGTCGGCACCGACCCGGCCCGTGCCACCCTGGCGACCGGTCGTGAGGCGGTCCTGCTGCATTCGATTCTGGACAAGGCGCTGCTCAGCATTCCACCGGAAGAAATCGATGAAATGACGGGCTACTGGCGCAATGACCTGATGGTCGAGCCAAGCTTCTGGCTGGGCCATCGCCGGGACATTTTCCAGGCCTTTGCCGCCGCCGGCGCCTTGTTGTTGCTGGCGCTGGCCTGGATCGCCTGGCAACGTCGACAGATTCGCCTGCGTCAGCAATTGCTCAGTCAGTTGCAGGACGCCAAGGACGCCGCGGACGAGGCCAACCGTGCGAAAACCACGTTTCTGGCAACCATGAGCCATGAAATCCGCACGCCGATGAATGCGCTGCTAGGCATGCTTGAACTGGCATTGAAACGAGCGGATGAAGGCGTTATTGATCGCCCGGCCATCGAAGTGGCGTCCAGTGCCGGCCAACAGTTGCTGGCGTTGATTGGCGACATTCTGGACATCGCGCGTATCGAGTCCGGGCATTTGTCCCTGACACCGGAACGGGCCAATTTGCGCTCGCTGGTCGAGTCGGTATGCCGGGTTTTTGAAGGTCTGGCGCGGCAGAAAAACCTGGAGTGGCGTGTCGAACTGGGCGATCAAAGCGATTGCGATGTGTTGATCGACCCCACGCGCTTCAAGCAGGTGCTGTCCAATTTGCTGGGCAACGCGATCAAGTTTACCGGCGAAGGCGAAGTGAGCCTGACGCTGCGGGTCGAACCTGGCGTGGCGGGGCATCTGGCGGTCAGCGTGCGCATTGCAGACACCGGCATTGGCATCAGCGCACTCGATCAGCAGCGACTGTTCAGTTCGTTCGTGCAGGCCGGTAACAATCCGCATTCAGGCCGGCAAGGTTCCGGGCTGGGGTTAGTGATCAGCCGGACTTTATGCGAAATGATGGGCGGGCGGTTGCTCCTCGAAAGCACGCTTGGACGTGGTACGCGGATCGATGTCTGCCTCGAACTGCCCCTGTTGCCTGCGCTGCCCTCCTGCGTTGTGTCCGAAGACAAAGGGCTGCCGCAGACGCGTCCGCTGACGATTCTGGTGGTCGATGACTACTCGGCCAATCGTCTGTTGATGTCACGGCAGCTGGGCTATCTGGGGCATAGCGTGATGGTCGCCGAAGAGGGGCGGCAAGGGTTGGAGCGGTGGCGCGAATTTCAATTCGATGTGGTCATGACCGATTGCAACATGCCGGTGCTCAACGGGTATGAGTTGACGGGGGCGATACGCGATGAAGAGCGTGCGCAAGGATTGCCGCCAACGCTGATTCTGGGGTTGACCGCCAATGCGCAGCCCGATGAGAAAGCCCGTTGCCTGGAGGCGGGCATGGACGACTGCCTGTTCAAACCGATCGGCCTGCCGGATCTGAGTGCCTGGTTGGCCTCGAAATTTACCGGCGGCCAGGAATCGACCACCGAAGCACCTTCAAACACCGAAATCGATCTGAGCGGCCTGCTGCAATACGTCGGCGGCGACCATGAATTGATCACGCAATTGCTACACGACGTGGTCATGACCAATCGCACGGATCGCGATGAACTGCTCGAGGCGCATGCGAGCGGCGAGCAGCAGGTGCTTTGCACGCTCGCGCACCGTATCAAGGGCGGGGCGTTGATGGTTCGGGCGGTCAGCCTGATCGAGTGTTGCGAGGCACTGGAGTGTGCCTGCAGGGAAGGCCATGCTGCGCAGATCGACATCGCGGTCGACCAGTTGCAACAGGCCATGATGCGGCTGGACCAAAGCCTGGCGCAGGGTTGACGGTCAATCCCAGTGCGGCGCGATGCCTTTGGGGCTGGTCAGGCGCTGGCCGCGATCAAGACCGGCGATCAGCGCCATGTCGGCGTCGCTCAGGGTCAGGTCGCAGGCTTTCAGATTGCTTTGCAGGTTGGTGCGTTTGGTGGACGAAGGAATCACCGCGTAACCGAGTTGCATCGCCCAGGCCAGCGTCACTTGCGCGGGCGTTGCTTGCAGGCGATCGGCGATCTGCTGGATGACCGGGTCTTTCAGTACTTCGCCATACGCCAGGGTCATGTAGGAAGTGATCTGTATGCCCTGGCTTTGTGCGAACTCGACGACCTTGCGGTTTTGCAGGTACGGGTGCAGTTCGATCTGGTTGGTCGCGATGTGTTCGGCACCAATGGCGGCAATCGCCTGTTTCATCAGGTCGACGGTGAAGTTGGAAACGCCGATCTGGCGGGTCAGACCGAGCTGTCTGGCTTCGAGCAGGGCGCCCATGAATTCCTCGACCGGCACCTGGTCTTCCGGCGACGGCCAGTGAATCAAGGTCAGGTCCAGGTAGTCGATTTGCAGTTTTTGCAGGCTCTCCTTGAGGCTGTCGATCAAGCGATCCTTGGCGAAGTTGGCGATCCAGATCTTGCTGGTGATGAACAGCTCTTCACGGGCGACGCCGCTGGCTGCGATGGCCTCGCCGACCTCGGCTTCGTTCTCGTAGATCTGTGCGGTATCGATGACCCGATAGCCCAGCGCCAGGGCGGTGCTCACCGAATCGATGACCACCTGGCCTTGCAAGCGAAACGTACCGAGACCGAATGCGGGAATAGACATCTATGACTCCAGGGTTTGCAGTGGGAATGGGCACGAGTATCCGCGTGCGCATCCTTGAGAAAAACCGCTGGTGGGGCAAAGTAATGTTTACCGCAAGTCATGAATCGAGGGGAGTCTGGGGGATTGATGGTGGTGGATCTGGCCACATCGCGAGCAAGCCCGCTCCCACATTTGATCTGTGTCGGACAAAAAATTTGTATTCACTGCAGATCAAATGTGGGAGCGGGCTTGCTCGCGAAGACCACGACTCGGTCTGAAGACTTACCCCCGCGCCTCAAGAATCATGCAAGTCGTCGACCCCGTCGCATACAACCGCCCATCCACATCGTAAATCCGCCCCTCGGCCAGCGCCGTCGAGCGTCCCAGATGGACAATCTTGCCCTCGGCCCGCACCGGTCCACTGGCACCGGTCAACGCACGAACATAGCTGATGCGCAGATCCAGCGTCGTATACCCCTGGCCCTTTTTCAGCTGCGTGTGAATGGCGCACCCCATGCACGAATCCAGCAAGGTCGCCGCATAGCCGCCATGTACGCTGCCCAGCGGGTTGTAATGCCGCGAATCCGGCGTGCCCTGAAAGATAAACAGCCCGGCCGACCATTCGATGGGGATGAAATCCATCAGCGTGCCAATGGGCGGCGAGGGCAGTTCACCGTTGCCGATGCCGTCGAAAAATTCGCTGGGAGACAGCGCGCTGACCTCGGCCATCGACAGACTGCCGGGGGCAGCCAAACGTGCGCGCATGGCATCTTCCTGAGCAATCCATTGGGCGAGGGTGGCTTCTCGGTTAGGGCTTTGCATGATCATGTCCTCGGACGAGCGCAGATATTATGGTTGTAATCTGCGCTGATATTATGTCCGAAATAAAAACTCTGCCAGCCCCGTGTGTCGAGTCCTTCACGCAATATCGCTGTGACTGAATTCCTCCCCCAGAAAGTCGATCAACGCCCGCACTGACGGCAGCAATCCACGGCGCGACGGAAAGATCGCGTGGACGATCCCGCACTTGGGCGCCCAGCCCGGCACCAGTTCCACCAAGCGTCCGGCGGCGATGTCATCGCGCACCACCACGCAGGGCAGGTGCGCGACGCCGATGCCCGCGAGCACCGCGTGACGCAAGGCCAGCAGGTCATCGGTGACCATGCGCGGCGCGTGCCGGATCAGCGCGCTGGCGCCGTTCGCGCCGAACAACTCCCACTGGTATTCACGTTGCGCAGCCCCCCAATGCACGCTGGGCAAACCGCTGAGGTCGGCCGGGGAGGCGGGCTTCGACAAACGCGCGGCAAAGGCCGGGCTGCCCACCAGGCATTGGGTGCTGTTACCCAGCACCTTCATCACCATGTCGGTGTTTTCCAGCGGTGGAAAACGTACGCGCAGGGCAATGTCGAAGCCCTCGTGGATCAGGTCGACCCGGCGATTGGTGCTCTCGATGAACAACTCCACCAGCGGGTACTTGAGCATGTAGCGGGTCAGCATCGGCCCGACCCAGGAATTGAGCAGCGCGGTCGGGCAACTGATGCGCACCAGGCCCTGGGGTTCGGAGCGGTTGCGTTCGATCAGTTCGGCGGCGCTTTCCGCTTCGACGCGCATGGCCAGACAGCGCTGGTAATAGGCCTGGCCGATTTCGGTCAGCGAACAATGGCGGCTGGTGCGATGCAACAAGCGCACGCCGAGGCGCTCTTCAAGTTCGGCGATGCGCCGGCTGAGCTTCGATTTGGGCATGTCCAGTGCCCGCCCGGCTGGGGCGAAACCCTGATGTTCCACCACTTGGGTGAAGTAGTAGAGGGTGTTGAGGTCTTCCACCATCGTTCTCCATATAGAACGCTAAGGCTGATTTTTGCAGTCTAGCGCACCAAAGGGTTCGCTTTTAAGCTTTGTTCATCGCGTCAAACCACAGATTTGGAGGCAGCATGAAAAACATCATCGGCATCTACACCAGCCCACGGACCCATTGGGTCGGCGACGGTTTTCCGGTTCGTACGCTGTTTTCCTACGACAACCTGGGCAAACACATCAGCCCGTTTTTGCTGCTGGATCACGCCGGTCCGGCTGAATTCACCCCGACCACCGAGCGTCGTGGCGTTGGTCAGCATCCGCACCGCGGCTTCGAAACCGTGACTATCGTTTACAAAGGCGAACTGGAGCACCGCGACTCCACCGGCAGCGGCGGCAAGATCGGCCCGGGCGATGTGCAATGGATGACCGCCGCTTCGGGAATCCTCCACGAAGAATTCCATTCCGAAGGTTTCGCCAAAACCGGTGGCACCCTGGAAATGGTCCAGCTGTGGGTCAACCTGCCAGCCAAAGACAAAATGGCCGACGCCGGGTACCAGACGATTCTCGATGGCGACATCCCGAGCATCCCGCTCAAGGACAAGGCGGGCAGCCTGCGTCTGATCGCCGGCGAGTTCGACGGCCACACCGGTCCTGCGCGGACATTCACCCCGGTCGACGTCTGGGACCTGCGCCTCAACGGCGGCAAGTTGCTGACCCTCGATCTGCATGAAGGTCGCAATACCGCGTTGGTCGTGCTGCGCGGCACGGTTCAGGTCAACGGCCTGGAGCTGGTGCGCGAAGGGCAACTGGCGTTGTTCGAACGCAATGGCAACCAGATCGGCCTGGAAGGCAATAACGATGCAGTGGTGTTGCTGCTCAGCGGCGAGCCGATCGACGAGCCGATCGTCGGCCACGGTCCGTTCGTGATGAACAGCGAGCAAGAAATTCACCAGGCTTTTGCTGACTTCCAGTCCGGCCGGTTTGGCCAGATGCACGGTTGAAACACGGATATACGGTTACACCGCGCCAGGCATGACTGACTACGCTTGTCTGGCCGCGTCTGAACGATCAAACAAAACACCCGTTCGCCGAACTGTTCGGCATCGATTAAAAGCGAGGATTACCCCATGACTACTTCTTACAAGCGTCTCGACAAGGATAACGCCGCCGTTCTGTTGGTGGATCATCAGGCGGGCCTGCTGTCTCTGGTGCGGGACATCGATCCGGACCGTTTCAAGAACAACGTGCTGGCCCTGGCCGACCTGGCCAAGTACTTCAAATTGCCGACGATCCTCACCACCAGTTTCGAAACCGGCCCCAACGGTCCGCTGGTGCCTGAACTCAAGGCGCTGTTCCCGGACGCGCCATACATCGCCCGTCCTGGCCAGATCAATGCCTGGGACAACGAAGATTTCGTCAAGGCGATCAAGGCCACCGGCAAGAAGCAACTGATCATCGCCGGCGTGGTGACCGAGGTGTGCGTGGCATTCCCGGCGCTGTCGGCCCTGGCGGAAGGCTTTGAGGTGTTCGTGGTGACCGACGCTTCCGGCACGTTCAACGAGCTGACCCGCCAATCGGCCTGGGACCGCATGTCGTCCTCCGGTGCGCAATTGATGACCTGGTTCGGCCTGGCCTGTGAACTGCACCGCGACTGGCGCAACGACGTGGAAGGCCTGGCGACGCTGTTCTCCAACCACATCCCGGACTACCGCAATTTGATGACCAGCTACAACACGCTGACCAACAGCAAATAATCACTGAAATACATCGCCCCTTGCAGGAGCCGGCTTGCTGGCGATAGCGGTCTCACAATCACGCAACAGGTGACTGTCTGACCGCCATCGCCAGCAAGCCGGTTCCTACAGTGTTTTGTGTTGTTCTCAGACCTGCGTTTGCTCCTACACTGTGCCCATTCGTACATGGCTGGAGTTGCTTGATGCTGTCATTGCTTACCAACCACCCGCTGGTCAGCGCCCTGATCCTGATCCTCATCGACCTGGGCCTGTGGCGCCTGATCAGTGCCAGCGGCAGCAACTGGAAACTGGTGGTGCGGGTGCTTATTTTTTCGCTGTTCAGCATCCTGTTGTTCAACGAAGGTTTGAACCCGTTGGAACCCGCGCCCTGGGCCGACAATGTGCCGCTGCACCTGGCGGCGACCGGTTTGCAGATTGGCTGGTGGCTGTTCGGCGCACGGACCCTGACAGTGCTGATCGGTGCGGTGATGATGCAGCGGGTCGGGCACACCGGACGCTTGCTCCAGGATTTGCTCGGCGCGGTGATTTTCCTGATCGCGATCATCGCGGCGCTGGCCTACGTGCTCGACCTGCCGGTCAAAGGCGTGCTGGCCACCTCCGGTGCGTTGGCAATCATTGTAGGCCTGGCGTTGCAAAGCACCCTCAGTGACGTGTTCTCCGGGATCGTCCTCAACACCACCAAACCCTACCAACTGGATGACTGGATCTCCATCGACGGCACCGAAGGCCGGGTCACCGATATCGACTGGCGCGCCACGCGCCTGCAAACCGCCCAGGGCAGTATGGCGGTGATCCCCAACTCGCTGGCGGCCAAGGCCAAGATCATCAACTTCAGCCGGCCGAGCGACATGTTCGGCGTCTCGATCAGCCTGCAAGTCAGCCCGCACGCACGACCGCAAACGGTCATCGATGCGTTGGAACGGGCGATGGAGGGTTGCCGTTATCTGTTGAGCAAACCGGCGCCGAGCGTTTCACTGAAAGGTTCGAGTGCTACCGGCGTGGAATACGAAATCAGCGGCTTTGTGGTCTCGATGGATCAGAAACGCATGGTGCGCAATCTGCTGTTCGACCTCGCGTTCCGGCATTTGCAGGCGTCGGGTGTGAGCCTGTTGTCCAACGTCGAATCGAATGCACCGGTGGGTCTGTCACGCCCAAGGGCGTTGCTGGAAAGTTCGGCCATCTTCTCGACCCTGCGCCAGGAAGAGAAAGAAACTTTCAGCCAGCACATGACCCTGCAAACCTTCCGTCCCGGGGAAATGATCCTGCCGGCGGGGGAGGTCAGCGATCATTTGTTCATCATCGAATCCGGCGTGGTGTCGGTGGCGCTGAGTCGCGCCGGGGTCAAGTTCGAGTCCGGACGCATGGGGCCGGGCGAGGTGATCGGCGAGGGCGGAATTCTGTCGGACACGGCGCTGCCGGCGGACTTCACCGCCAAGACGGCCTGCAGTTTGTACCGGATCGAGAAGGACTACCTCAAACCGTGCCTGGATGCGCGGCACGACATTGGTGAAGCGATGAAGGCGCTGCTGGATTTCCGCTTGCACAAGGCGCAGTCGTTGACCCAGGAAGCGCCGAAGGTGGTGGAGAAGAAGGGGTTTTTGCAGTGGTTGCGGAGTCGGGCTTAGCGGTTTGCAGTGAATGACCGCTGCGCGGTTCGCGAGCAAGTCCGCTCCCACAGTTGATCTCCAGTGAACCGAAAATTCGCGTTCGACACAGATCCATTGTGGGCGCGGGCTTGCTCGCGATGGCGGCTGCAGGCTCACCGCATGATTCAGATCAGAAATCCAAAGTCGCCGACACCTTCAACGTCCTGGGCGTCCCCTGCGTCAGGTACCCGCCATTCGCCGACGCCCAATACGCCTTGTTCGCCACGTTCTCCAGATTGGCCCGCAAGGTGATTTCCTTCTCATCAAGCCTGAACGCATACCGCGACCCCACATCAAAGCGGTTCCACGCCGGAATGCTCTGGGTGTTGGCGGCATTCAAATATTGCCCGCCCGTGCGCAGCATCCGCGCACTGAGCGCCGCACCTTCAATCCCCGGCACGTCCCAATCCGCCCCGACATTGAGTTGAAAACGCGGTACGCCGACGGCGCGGTTGCCGTCGTTGACGCCGTTGGTGCTGCCTTCGATTTCGGTTTTCATCAGTGTCGCGCCGCTCAGCAGACGCAGGCCGTCGAGGGGTTCACCGTAGATGTTCAGCTCCACGCCCTTGTTCTGTTGCTGGCCATCGACACGGAAGATCCCGTTCTGCGTATAGCTCGACGGCTGTTCGATGCGGTACACCCCCAGGCTCGCACCATAAGTGTCCATGTCCAGACGCACGCCGGCTTCGATTTGCTTGCTGCGCACCGGGGCGAAGGTTTCGTCGCGGTTGATCGCGCTGGTCGGCGGTGTCGGGCCCTTGGCCAGGCCTTCGATACGGTTGGCGTAAAACGAAACGTGTTCCCACGGCTTGATCACCAGGCCATAGACCGGCGTGGTGATCGACTCTTCATAGCTTGATGTGCGCGCGCCGGTGGTGGTGTTCCAGCCGTCGACGTTCAGTGTCTGGCGGCGTACGCCCAGGGTCAGCAACACGCGATCATCGATGAAACCCAGCGTGTCGGACACCGCCGCGCTACGCAGGGTGTTTTTGCCGACGATGCGCGGATCATTAATGTCGCTGCCGAATGAAGTGGCTCGTGGACGCGGTTTATCGGTGACGTCGTAGAGGTTGGTGCTGTAGCGCCCGGCGGTGGCAATCGTTTCGAACGCCGAGCGCTGCTGGCCCCAAATGCCTGCCAGACCGAGGTTGAGCTGGTGGCTGATCGGGCCGGTATTCAGATGCCCATTGAGGCCGGCCATCAGGCTCTGGTTATCCTCGTCGTGCGGCGAGTAAAGCATGCCACCACGGGCGGCGCCGTTGAGGTTGGTGACGGTCAGCGACGAATACACGCCGTTTTCCCGGGTGTGTTTGGCGCCGCCGGAAACGTAGGCGGTCCAGCTGTCGCTGAGGTCGTATTCGGCGCGGGCCATGCCGAAGGTGTCTTCCAGTTGCGAGTAGCTCCAGCTCTGCGCATAGCCGGCATTGGCGTCCGGCACCTTGGGGGCTTTCTGCAAGGACGAGTCGACATACACCACCGAACGACCCTGATTGATCACTTGTTTCTGGTAGCCCAGGTCGGTCGACACACGCAGGCGATCGCCGCGATAGTCCAGGCCGAGGCTGATCAGCGACGAGCGCTGGTCCTCATCGTCGACCGCGGTGTCGCCTTCGCGTTGCAACAGGTTGATCCGCGCGCCGAAGCGGTTGTCTTCGCCAAGGCGCTGGCCCAGGTCGAGGTGCCCGCCGACCCGGCCATCGGCGCTGTAATCGAGGGTGACGCTGCGGGTCGGCACATCATTGGCGCGTTTGGGTTGCAGGTTGACGCCGCCGCCAATCCCGCTGCCGCTGGGCGTGACGCCGTTGACGAAAGCGTTCGGCCCCTTGAACAACTCGACCCGTTCCAGCGCTTCGGTGGCGATGATCTGTCGCGGCAAAACGCCGTACAGGCCGTTATAGGAAATGTCATCGGACGCCAGCGGCAAACCACGAATCATGAACACCTGGGAAAAGTTGCCGAAACCGGCGGACTGACGCACCGAGGCATCGTTGAGCAACACATCGCCGACGGTTTGGGCCTGTTGGTCGGCGATGGTTTTGGCGGTGTAGCTGGTGACGCTGAACGGCAGGTCTTTCAGCGCCTGATTGCCGAGCATGCCGACCTGCGCCACTTTGGCGATCTGGCCGCCGCCGTAGGTGTCAGCGTTGTCGTCACGCATCGCGCTGACGTTGGTGGCGCCCAGTTCCAGCGCGCCGTCGACGGCCAATTGCGGCGCTATGGTGTAACCGTTCCCGCCCGTGCTGATCAGCTCGAAACCACTGCCTTCAAGCAGTTGTGCGAAGCCCGATTGCACGCTGTAGTTGCCCTGCAAACCCGGACTCTGGCGATCGCCCAGTTGTGCCGGATCGAATGACAGCGGCACCCCGACCGCCACGGCAAATTGCGCCAGCGTCTGGCTGAGCAACCCCGGCCCGATGTTGACGTTGCGGCTGGCACTTTCATTGACACTGTCGGCGGCCTGACTGGTGAAGGGCAGCAACGCGGTAAAGGCCAGGGCAATGCTCAGGCTCAAGGCCTTGAGCGGGAAATCGGCGGGGCGTTGCAGTGGCGTTGAAGTCATTCGGCGTTCCTGTCGAGCGCGTGGAATTGAAGAGGTCTATCCACACACCGAACGAAACGCAGAAAGGTATCAGGGGGCAGTGAAAATAATTTATAGCGCCGTCAGACCCGCGGTTCGACCGACATCCAATACCGGGTCAGGCTGCTGATTTTCAGCGGCAGCGTATCGCTGAGCAGGCGCAGGCTGGCGTCGGTATCGCGCAGGGAAAACGCCCCCGACACCCGCAGACCCGCGACATCGGCATGACAGCGCAACACGCCGGGGCGGTAGCGGCTCAATTCACCGAGCAATTCATCCAGGCGCATATTGTTGGCCAGCAACATGCCCTTGTCCCAGGCCAGCGCACGGGTGTCGAATCGTTCCAGTGAGTCGAACCGGTCGAGCTTGAAGCTCTGGCGTTCACCGGCCTTGAGCGTGGCGCTCTGGGAAAGCAACAGCGGCGTGACCTCCACGAGCCCTTCGAGCACGGACACCTGGCTTCGCGAGCCGTGGATCCGCACGCAAAACCGGGCACCTGGCGCACGGGCAACGCATTGCGGGGTTTCAACGATAAACGGCCGAGCACCCGGATCACTCGCGGCGTTGATCAACACTTCGCCCTCCAGCAACATGACGCGTCGCTCATGCTCGTTGAAGGCAATGTTGACGGCACTTTCCGTGTTCAGCAGCAGCTCGCTGCCGTCGGGCAATTGCAGGCGTTTCTGTTCGCCCACGGCGGTACGCTGATCGGCGGTCCATTGCTGCCAGGGCATATGTTGCGAGGCGAAGCCCAAAGGGCCGGCCATCAGGAACAGTCCCATGCGCGTGAGGGTCTGGCGACGGCTGAGGCCTTCTTTGCGCGACGCCCGTTGCAGGGTCTGGAGGGCGAGGTTGGCCGGTACGCTGCGAAATTCGCCGAGCAGCGCTTCGGCCCGCAGCCAGGCCTGGGCATGCTCGGCGCTGCGATTGCGCCAATGGGCAATGGCCTGATGGTCGGACGGCGTTGCGGTCCCCGAATGCAGCTGCACCAGCCAGTCGGCGGCTTCGCCGAGAATCTGCGGGTTGATCATCGACGAGTTCATCAAGCGACACTCAGGCAGGCAATGAACGCGGCACGCATGTGTCGTTTGACGGTGATCAGCGACACACTCAGTCGCTCGGCGATCTGCGCGTAAGTCAGCCCTTCGATCTGCGACAGCATGAAGGTGTCGCGAGTGACCGTCGGCAATTCGCGCAACAACGCTTCGATGCGCATCAGGGTTTCGAGAATCAGCAGGCGGGTTTCCGGCGACGGGACCTCGGCGAGCGGCAGTTGAGCGATGGTTTCCAGATAGGCGCGCTCGATGTCCTGACGTCGCCAGCGATCGATCACCAGGCCCTTGGCGATGTGCGTCAGCAAGGCACGGGGCTCGCTGCCCAAGGGTTTGACGACTTGTCGGGTCAACAGGCGCAGGAACGTATCGTGGGCCAGATCGGCCGCGTCGCAGCGGTTGCCGAGTTTTCGATGCAGCCATCCCTGAAGCCAACCGTGGTGTTCGCTATAGAGGGTATGGATTTGCTGGTTCGAAGGCTGGTCGGCTGACGACATAAGGGACAGATACTCGTTTCGGGCGTCCTGGCCTGATTGCAATTAAGAATTGATCGCATTCTAGTGGCGCGGACCGAGTACTGGCAATCAGCCTGACAGACTATTTTTCGTACCCTGTAGGAGCCGGCTTGCTGGCGATAGCATCACCCTGGTCATCCATTTGCTCCGAGTTGTCCGCATCGCCAGCAAGCCGGCTCCTACAAGGGATCGTCAGTGGCCTCCTCGACTTCTGGAGTATTGGCTATTTGAGTAGTGGGTCTGCGGGATTAACTTAGCTCCATCCCCACTTGCTACTGGAGTCCGCCATGAAACCTCGTATCGATTTCTACACCGCTTCCCCTGATGCACTGAAAGCGATGATCGCGCTGGAAACCGCCGTCTCGAAGCTGCCACTGGAAAAAAACCTGATCGAACTGGTCAAGCTGCGTGCGTCGCAAATCAATGGCTGTGCCTTCTGCATCGACATGCACACCGCCGATGCCATCAAGGGCGGGGAAACACCGCGTCGTCTGTTCGCCGTGACGGCCTGGCGCGAGGCGCCGTTCTTCAGCGATCGCGAACGTGCTGCGCTGCTGTGGACCGAATCCTTGACTCAACTGAGCCTGACCCACGCCCCGGACGAAGATTACGACGTGGTCGCTGCACAGTTCAGCCCCAAGGAAATGGTCGACCTGACCGTGGCGATTTCCACCATCAACAGCTGGAATCGCCTGGCGGTAGGCTTCCGTAAAATGCCTCAGGCCTGATCAGTGAGCATCAGCTGACGGCGCGGCCGGTGGTTGCACCTTGCGCATCAAGGGCACCATCGCCGTGGGCAGGGTGCCGCCGGTCGTATAAACATTTCGCCTGGTTTTCTGACCGCTTCATGTAAATCTGTTCTAACGGACTGTAACTAATGACAGTTGTATAGGTATATCGCCAGCCCTAAAGTCTTCGGTATCAATTGTGCCGGAACCGTTGAAATGGCAGACGAAGAACAGCGTGCATCCCTTACTCACCTTTACCGCAGCCTTGAGAAGCCAGTGTGGCTGATCAATGCGGGTCTAAGTAAAGGTATCTACCATGATCGGTACACCGTAGGCGCTATTCTTCCTGCAGGCACGACCCTACGATTTCGCCAGTCTATTCCAGATTCAAGCAGTGGCGTAATACTGCGATTGATGAATGACGATTCGAAAACAGAAGTTCAAAGCGAAGTTACTGCCAATTGGAATGAGATTGTTTCGATTGTCCCTTCCGTTCCTTTTTTTTCGACGCCGTATACTGAGCACGCGGGGGAGCTTATTGGTATCGAAGTGGAAATAGTTGGGGATTGGAAAATTCTGCCCATTTATAAGCCAGGAGTGAATGCCGATTTATTCTTCCAAGGGTGGGATTCGCGTGAGGCTGAATATGCATTGATTGATTCGGTCTATGCAAAAATTCTCGTTCCAGCTAAAGATAAAAACACACTAAAAACACTGCATCGGGAGTCTGGGCTGCAAAGCCTGATCGCATACTACAACGGGATTTTTGAGTACTTCAATTATCTTGCTGGTCTCTCTTTTGATCCGGTCGCGGACACGGATAAAAATATACCCAATCGTTTTTTTATAAAAGCCGATAAGTCTGGGGCCGGCGCGGCGTATTATGGGCATGGTTGGACTGCCGAATCCTCAGATTCGGTTGCAAGTTTCTGGTTGAATATCAATGGTGCAAATTGGGGGAGCATTCATGAAATAGGTCATGGGTATCAGGGGACGTTCATGGCTTATAGCACTGCTCATCTCGGGGAAGTCTGGAATAATCTGTTGGCATCCAATTATCAGAAAAAGGTTTTGGGGGAAGATTATTATAAGGTTGGCTGGTTATATGCCGGCGGTGAGGAAAATCTTTATGCTTATGCGCGTGAGCACTTTGATTCGGGCTTGGTTGGCGGGAGTTTAGGTCTGATCCTGTTTTTTCTGTTGTTGGTTTTTGGGTGTTCCGGTGAACAGGGTATTATCGAGTTTTTTCAACGTTATCGTCGCTTGAGTAATACCGCTGGGTTTAAAGCGGAAAACTACCCGGCGATGGATTTATTAAGCACTGTGGCCATCGATGTGGCTAATGCCGATGTATCCAGTTTTATGTCATTTGCAAAAATTTCCCTTACTCCTCGACAACTCGTAGAGAACGCTTATAGAAATGCCCAAGTATTCTACCCTTTGTATTTACTGATTCCGGAGAGCGATCTCAAGCAGGTTCAAACGTTACTGGGGTTGAGGGGGCCATTGGATCTAGTTAGCTGCACTCAACTAGCTGTTACTGGTTTGAAGAGGAGCAAATCGTTCGGTTTTGACAGTTATATGTATCCTGAAATTGCTGGAAAAAGTTTCATGCTAAGAGACGGGAAAGGGCCAGCCAGGATCGTTAAAATCACAAAAATGTTGATGACGGTTCATGACTTGCCTGTGGGGAATTATGCGTTGCAATTACCCTCTCCGGACGATGGGAGTTATCAGCCCGTCAGCCATTATGTGGCGGTAAAGGACGACTACCCTAATTTTAGCTGTGTCTATGAGAAGAAAATTGCGAGTGATTTGGCGGACCAAGTTGTGTTTCTTGGTGGGTTGTATGGTGTTTTCTGTAAGCTTGGCGTAAAAATTTCGTGTGGACAGTTGTTTGTCGATATTTTGCGCGAGTCCCCACACAGTGGTTTTTCGGGTCAAGTGTATGCGGAAGTGACAATAAAGGATGTGCAGGGTAGCGTTGTGTATTCTCGAAGCATGCAGGGCGATAAAACCGAGTTGGCCTCCAGTCAGATTTCGATTGCTGATAACTTCGTTATCGAAATAATGCATATGGAGCCTTCGCGCATGGACGCGTCTAACAGCTCGGCATCGCCTGTGATTGATGGAATAGCAAAGATTAACCGGTTGAAAGTGACTGCTCAGGGGCTGATAAATATCGGCCTTGGTACAGATGCTGGTGAAAATCTGAAAGCTGAAATTGAAAAGTGTGCAGCGACTTTTGAATCGTTACCTCATCTCGCTCTGTATGATGATTATCCAGTAAAGCACTCTCTTCGATGGGCGATTAATACATTCGCTGATCCCGTTCGTAGTCAACTATTTGAACGTTATCGAACTGTTGAGTTTGCTCTGCCCATGAATGACCGCGTCGCCGTGGGTGGGAGATTTACTTGGCATCTGCAAGGAAACGGTGGTCGAGCTGTGGGTTATATAATAATCGACCTCTGGGCGCGGAAAGTTGATATCGAATTTTACGCTGTTAATCCTCATGAGTATTTTTCTTCGATTTATGTGTCTGTTGTGATGAAGTCAGCGCTGGGTGAGGTGCTTTATCTATATGACCTTCGGGGGGATGTGCTGGCTGAAGCGACTCATGTGCAGTTACCTCTTGTTCTTGGGAGTGCAGTGAGCGTCATGCATAGAGAACCCAGCCGTTGCTGGATTGTTAATGAGGATTTTCAGAAAGTATTGCCCGTGGGACGTGTCCAGCATGTTTCATACAATGCCCTTGCCGGTTTGAACTTCGCTAGTTATTGGCCAACGATAAATAATGAATCCTTGATAGAGGAGTAGTTATCGAGGATCAATGAGCATCCGCACTTGGCGCGGCCGGTGGTTGCACCTTGCGCATCAAGGGCACCATCGCCGTGGCGATGACGAAGCAGACCCCGATCATCAAAAATGCGTCGCCGTAGGTTTGTGTCTGTGCTTCGCGATAGGTCAGCAGCCATAGCTGATGCAAGCTGGCGGTGACACCGGTGTCACCGCTCTGGCCGAGGGCGGCGAAGTTGTTGCCGACCTGGGACAGCCACTGGTTCAGCGCCTCGTTGGTGCTGTTGAGGTTTTCCGCCAGGCGGGTGAAGTGCAGATTGGTCCGGTCATTGAGGATCGTTGCGCAGGCGGCGATGCCAATGGCGCCCCCCAGGTTTCGCATCAAGTTGAACAATCCCGACGCATGTTTGAGCCGGGCGGGCGCCAGTCCGCCGAGGGTCAACGTCACTGCGGGCGGCACCGCCAGTTGCTGGGCAATCCCGCGCAGGGCCTGCGGCAACATTAACTCCTTGGCCCCCCAGTCATGGGTGATCGGGCTGAAATCCCACATCGACAACGCGAACAAGCCAAGGCCGGTCATCATGATCCAGCGCAGATCGATGCGGTTGGCCAGAAAGGCGTACAGCGGAATCGCCATGATCTGGAACACCCCGGTGGAAAAAACCGCCAGACCAATGTCCAGCGCGCCGTAGCCACGTACTCGGCCAAGAAACAGCGGCGTCAGGTAAATGGTGGCGAACAGGCCGATCCCGGTGACGAACGAGAAGAAACAACCGAGGGCGAAGTTGCGGTCTTTCAGGGCGCGCAAATCGACAATCGGATTGGCCACATGCAAGGTTCGGCCGATGAACGCCAGGCCCGCCAGGCCACTGATCCATGCGGTGGTCAGAATCGTGCGGTCGCTGAACCAGTTCCAGCGCGGGCCTTCTTCGAGGGTGTATTCCAGGCAGCCGAGAAACAACGCCAAAAACACCATGCTGAGGTAGTCGGCGCCCTTGAGCAGCGACAGTTCCGGCTGATCGATTTTCACCAGCATCGGCACCGCCACCGCGACGAAAATCCCCGGCACCAGGTTGATGTAGAACAGCCAGTGCCAGGAGGAAACGTCGGTGATCCAGCCGCCGATCACCGGGCCCAGTGTCGGCGCCAGTGACGCCACTGCACCGATGGTCGCGGCGGCGATCACCCGTTGTTTGCCGGTGAAGAAAAAGAACGCGGTGGTGAACACCAACGGGATCATCGAGCCGCCGAGAAACCCTTGCAGGGCGCGGAAGGCGATCATGCTCTGGATGTTCCAGGCCGCACCGCAGAGCAGGCTGGCCAGGGTGAAACCCACTGCGGATGCGCAGAACAGCCAGCGGGTCGAGAACACGCGCGAGAGCCAGCCGGACAGCGGAATCACGATGATTTCGGCGATCAGGTAGCTGGTCTGCACCCAGGCGGTTTCGTCAGTGCCTGCCGACAGCCCGCCGCCGATATCGCGCAACGAGGCCGAAACGATCTGGATATCCAGCAGCGCAATGAACATGCCCATGCACATGGTGGCGAAGGCAAAGACCTTGGTCGCCGTCGCCATGCTGGCGGCGTTGAACGGTTGCGCAGGGGCGGCGAGGGCGCGGCTCATGGCGCGCTGGCCACGGCTGGGGTTTCAGGCTCCTTGCGCGTATCCACTTCAGCGGTCACTGAAAGGCCCGGACGCAAATGACCGAGCACGCCATCGGCTGGATCGAGCACGATCCGCACCGGCACTCGTTGCACGATCTTGGTGAAGTTGCCGGTGGCGTTTTCCGGTGGCAACACGCTGAACTGCGAGCCACTGGCTGGCGCGAGACTGTCCAGATGACCGTGGAATGCCTGGCCCGAGAGCACGTCGGCATGAATGACCACCCGTTGGCCCGGAATCATGCGCGCCAGTTGGTCTTCCTTGAAGTTGGCATCGACCCACAGCCCGCTCGCCGGCACCACCGACAACTGTTGCGAACCGGCCTGCGCATACGCGCCGACCCGCGCCCGGCGGTTGCCGATCACGCCATCGATGGGGGCGCGCAGTTCGGTGTAACCGACGTTCAGTTGCGCCAGATCTCGCTCGGCGCGGGCCTGCATCAGCGCGGCGCGAGCTTGTTGTTTCTGCGTGGCGATCACGTTCAACTGACGTTGCGCGGCCAGCAGTTCGGCCTGGGCCCGGGCACTGAGTGCCTGGGCGGTCTTGAAGGTGGCGTTGGCGCGTTGAGCGCTTTCGACCGAGACAGCGTTGCTGCCGACCAGTTTTTTGTAGCGCGCATCGTCATCCCGGGAGCGGGCGGTCTCGGCACCGGCGGCATCGATCCCGGCGCGGGCCTGACCGATCACGGCCTGTTGCAGTTGTTCCGTGGCATCGAGGTTGGCGAGCAAGGCTTCTTCTGCGGCGACCGCACCTTCGGCCTTGGCCAGGTTGGCGCGGTAGTCGCGGGCGTCGAGGCGGATCAGCACATCACCGGCCTTCACTTTCTGGTTGTCGGTGACCAGCACTTCTTCGATGTAACCCGCGACCTTCGGCCCGATCACCGTCACGTCGCCACCGATGTAGGCATCGTCGGTTTCTTCGATGAAGCGGCCGGCGGTCCACCAATGGGCTGCGTAGAAACCCGCAAACACCAGAGCGGCAATGGCCAGAGTCAGCAAGATCAGGCGTTTGAGCAGGGGAGGCTTTGGAGTGGTCACCGGGACAGCCAGGTCGGGCTCAACGTTAGGCATGCTGGTCATGGAGGATTACCTGTAGGAAGCGGCATTTAATTACGAGCGTAATATGACGCATGTCATATTTAGTGGCAATTTATTTTTGTCGCCGGTCGTCAAGTAATTATTTCAGCCACGCACCGGGGGTGATGCCCGTCATGTCCTTGAAGAAAGCGATGAAGGCGCTGTCGCTGGCAAACCCCAGTTCGAACGCGCTGTAACCGATGTTTCGTCCGGTGGCGAGCAATTCGACGGCGCGCATCAACCGCCACTGTTGGCGCCATTGCTGATAGCTCATGCCGGTTTCTCGCTGGAAGATTCGGCCGATGGTGCGGCCGCTGGCGCCGATCTGCGCTTCCAGAACCTGAAGTTCGGGTGGCAACTGATCGAGCGATGCGAGCAGGGGCGCCAGGCGTTTGTCCCAAGGCAACGGGAGCAGCATCGGTTGTTGAGCGGCATCGCGAATTTCGCTGAGGCACAGGCCCAGCAGGTGAACGAATTTACCGTGCTGCCAATCGGTGTCGAAGTCGGCGAGGGCGATCGGCTCCAGCACCGCGCGCAGTAGCGGGCTGACCTCAATCACACAGACCTGTTGCGGGAGCTCGGCGCACAAGGCGGGTGTCAGGTAAATCGAGCGGTAGTCGACGCTCTGCTGCATCACTGCGCGGTGCGCCACCCCGGACGGAATCCACGCGGCGCGGGAGGGTGGCAGCAGGCATAACTGCTGCGCCAGGGTAATTCGGGTGCAGCCTTTTCGGGTGAACAGCAGCTGGCCACGTTGATGCTGATGCACGTCTGAATCGTGATCGCCAAGGGTCGCGGCGATACCGATGACGGGGGCCGTGTAGCGGTCGGGGTCGAATCGGGCGCGGGCATCGAGCCAAGCCATGGTTTGTCCGATTTCATCGATTAGTTGTCAGGATTTTGATAGTACGTCAGTCACGGCTAATTAAGCTGCTCGCCAGTTTTTCCTGAAGAGTGAAGCCGTGATGAATTCCAGAAGCCTGCTGGTGTTGGCTATTGCCTTGCTGATGTTTGCGCAGATCGCCCAAACCCTTTACAGCCCGGCGTTGGCAGACATTGGCCAGGCGTTCACCGTCACTGCGCAAGAGACTGCGCAGATGCTGTCGGTGTATTTCCTAGCCTTCGCATTCGGCGTGGTGGTCTGGGGCCGGATGTGCGATCGCCTCGGACGTCGACCGTCAATGCTCGCTGGTCTGGCGTTGTACGCCGGTGCATCCACGCTGGCGCTGAACGTCCGCACATTCGATGCATTGTTGATGGCGCAAGCACTGGCCGCGTTCGGTGCGGCAGTGGGCTCGGTGGTGACGCAAACCGTCCTGCGTGACCGCTTCAAGGGTGCGGAGCTGGCGCAAGTATTTTCGGCAATGGGCATCGCCCTGGCGGCGAGCCCGGCGATTGGATTGTTCACCGGGGCGAGCCTGGTGGAAGGTTTCGGTTATCGAGGTGTGGTGGCGTGCCTGTTGCTGTTGTCCTCGGCGTTATGGCTCTGGTGCCTGCGCGTCTTGCCCGAAACACGACCGCCACCTGTAGCAACGCCAGCCCTGTTCGAGACGCTGTGGCAAATGCTCGGCGACCGCGATATCTGGCGTTCGGCGCTGCTGGTGGCGCTTTTCAACGTTGCTCTGTTCAGCTACTACAGCCTCGGTCCTTTCGCGTTTCAGCGATTGGGCCTGAGTGCGCAGTGGTTTGGTTACAGCGGGGTCATTCTGGCGTTGGGTTCCGGTCTTGGCGCCTGGCTTAACAAGCGGCTGCTGCATCGAGGTGTGAGCGGCCCGCAGCTGATTCAGGTGGCAACGACGCTGCAACTGGTCGGGGGCGGTGGCGTATTGCTGTTTGCAGAAAGCCCTTTGTTTGTGTTGCCGATGCTGTTGGTGGTGCTGGCGTTCGGCATGGCCATCCCGAACGTTCTCGGCTCGGCACTGGCCGGTTACGGGGATCGGCTGGGCACGGCGGGTGCGTTGTTTGGTTTGCTGTATTACCTGTTGATTGGTGGCGGGCTGATGCTGGCAGGCTGGGCACAGGCGTTGGGTGAAACCTTGATGGTGTGCGGTGCGCTGGCGATGCTGCTGGCGACGGCATCACCTCGGTCATCCAGTTGCACCTAGTTGCCTGCATCGCCAGCAAGCCGGCTCCTGCAGGGTGAGTTGATTCTCGCGTCTCGCAGACGGTGCGCCTGAATCGCAAGAATCTGTACTTGAAGCTGAGCGTCGGCTCGCGGTCGGAGTTGTTTCGCTGTTGTAGGAGCCGGCTTGCTGGCGATGGCATCACCTCGGTCATCCAGTTGCACCGAGTTGCCTGCATCGCCAGCAAGCCGGCTCCTACGGGGTGAGTTGATTCTCGCGTCTCGCAGACGGTGCGCCTGAATCGCAAGAATCTGTACTTGAAGCTGAGCGTCGGCTCGCGGTCGGAGTTGTTTCGTTGTTGTAGGAGCCGGCTTGCTGGCGATGGCATCACCTCGGTCATCCAGTTGCACCGAGTTGCCTGCATCGCCAGCAAGCCGGCTCCTGCAGGGTGAGTTGATTCTCGCGTCTCGCAGACGGTGTGCCTGCATCGCAAGAATCTGTACTTGAAGCTGAGCGTCGGCTCGCGGTCGGAGCTGTTTCGCTGTTGTAGGAGCCGGCTTGCTGGCGACGGCATCACCTCGGTCATCCAGTTGCACCGAGTTGCCTGCATCGCCAGCAAGCCGGCTCCTACGGGGTGAGTTGATTCTCGCGTCTCGCAGACGGTGCGCCTGCATCGCAAGAATCTGTACTTGAAGCTGAGCGTCGGCTCGCGATCGGAGTTGTTTCGCTGTTGTAGGAGCCGGCTTGCTGGCGACGGCATCACCTCGGTCATCCAGTTGCACCTAGTTGCCTGCATCGCCAGCAAGCCGGCTCCTGCAGGGTGAGTTGATTCTCGCGTCTCGCAGACGGTGCGCCTGCATCGCAAGAATCTGTACTTGAAGCTGAGCGTCGGCTCGCGATCGGAGTTGTTTCGCTGTTGTAGGAGCCGGCTTGCTGGCGACGGTATCACCTCGGTCATCCAGTTGCACCGAGTTGCCTGCATCGCCAGCAAGCCGGCTCCTGCAGGACGGTGTTAGTCCTCGCGTTTTACTACCAATGTGAGGATGTCGTAACTGGCAACCAGCTCACCCAACTGATTGGTCACCTCCACATCCCACGCCACCACGCCCTGTGGAATGCCCTGCGGGCTCTTTTTGCCCTGATCGATTTTGCGTTTGCAGGTCAGGCGCGCCTGGATGGTGTCGCCGATGCCCACCGGGTTGATGAAGCGCAACGTATCCAGGCCATAGTTGGCCAATACTGGACCCGGTGCCGGCGACACGAACAGACCGGCCGCCGCCGACAACACAAAGTAGCCATGGGCGATGCGTTTGCCGAACTGCGATTCCTTGGCCGCGATTTCGTCGAAGTGCATGTAGAAATGATCGCCGGACAGGCAACCGAAGTTCACCAGATCAGCCTCGGTCACGGTACGACGGTGGGTCAGCAGCGACTCGCCGATCTGCAAGTCCTGGAAGAACCGGCGGAACGGATGCACGTCGGTTTCGATGACCTTGGCGCCCCGCACGTATTCGCCGGTAACGGCGGCCAGCATGGTCGGGGAACCTTGCACCGCAGCGCGTTGCAGGTAGTGCTTCACCGCGCGCAAACCACCGAGTTCCTCACCGCCGCCGGCGCGACCCGGTCCACCATGTTTGAGTTGTGGCAGGGGCGAGCCGTGGCCGGTGGATTCGGCGGCGGATTCACGATCCAGCACCAGTAGGCGACCGTGCCAGGCTGCCGCGACCGGGATGGCTTTGGCGGCAATCTGCGGGTCCTTGGTGATCAAGCTCGCCACCAGACTGCCTTTGCCGCGAGCGGCCAAAACCAGTGCTTCATCCAGATCGTCATAGGCCATCAAGGTGCTGACCGGACCGAACGCTTCGATGTCGTGGGCGCCACCCTCGGCGTGCGGGTCGCGGGCCTGCAACAGGGTCGGCGCGAAGAACGCACCCTGGCTGACGTTCTCGCCACGCGGTTCAAAACCGTCGCGGGCGCCGAACAGCATATCGCTGTTTTGCAGCAAGCTTTCCAGGCGTTCGGCGACGTCTTTTTGCTGGTCGTGAGAGGCCAGCGCACCCATGCGCACACCTTCCACCGACGGGTCGCCGACCACGACTTTCTTCAGCCGATCGCGCAAGCGGCTGGCGACCGCATCGATGTGTCTGGCCGGCACAATCGCACGGCGGATGGCGGTGCATTTCTGCCCGGCCTTGGTGGTCATTTCCCGGGCGACTTCCTTGATGAACAGCTCGAATTCTTCATCGTCCGGCTTGACATCCGGGGCGAGGATCGCGCAGTTCAGCGAGTCGGCCTCGGCGTTGAACGGCACCGCATGGCGGATCAGGTTCGGGTTGACCCGCAGCTTGGCCGCGGTGTCGGCCGAACCGGTGAACGTCACCACGTCCTGGCCTTGCAGGCGGTCGAGCAAATCACCGGTGCTGCCGATGATCAATTGCAGGCTGCCCGCCGGCAGCAAACCGGATTCGTCCATCAGGCGTACCACGGCTTCGGTCAGGTAGCTGGTGGCGCTGGCCGGCTTGACGATGCATGGCATGCCGGCGAGAAAGCTTGGCGCGAACTTTTCCAGCATGCCCCAGATAGGGAAGTTGAAGGCGTTGATGTGCACCGCCAGGCCGCCGCGTGGCACCAGGATATGCGTGCCGGCGAAGGTCCCCAGTTTGCTCAGCTGCATCGCCGGGCCTTCATGGACGATGTTGCCCGAGGGCAGCTCCCGCGAGCCGAGGCTGGCGTAGGTGAACAGCGTGCTGTTGCCGCCTTCGATATCGATCCAGCTGTCGGCGCGGGTCGCGCCGCTGTGGTGGGAAATCGCGTACAGCTGTTCCTTGCGCTCGCTCAGGTACAAGGCCAATGCCTTGAGACGCTGGGCGCGCTGCTGGAAATCCAGCGCCATCAACCCGCTGACGCCCTGGAGGCGACCGTGCTCGATGGCTTCGGCGAAGTCCGGACGCTCTTCGTGGGTGCGCGCAATCTCGTGGCCGTCGATGGCGCTGCGCAGCACCTGGGCACCGTGTTGGCCGATCCAGCGGCCGGCGATGAAACTTTGCAGGGTAGGGGCGTGAGGCATCACGATTCCTCCAGGTTGTGAAAGGTGTTGGCGCGGCCGCGACCGCGCCTTTCAGGGATTACCAAAGCGCCACGGTGTAACCGACGATCAGGCGGTTTTCATTGAGGGCGGTGTTCAAGCCATTGCCGGAACGGAAAGTTACGTTGCGCCAGCGCAGGCTGACGTCCTTGAACGGGCCGCTCTGGATCACGTAACTGATATCGGTGTCGCGCTCCCATTCACGGCCGTTGTCGACGGCACCGGCCTTGACGTGGCGACCGTCGGTGTAGCGGGTCATGAAGGTCAGGCCGGGGATGCCTTGCGCCGCGAAGTCATAGTCGTAACGCAGCTGCCAGGAGTCCTCGTCGGCGCGGGTGTAGGTGTTGTAGGTCACCAGGTTGACCACGTACGGATCGCCGCCGTTGAGGAACGGAAAGGCACTGTCGCCGGACAACTGCTGGTACGTGGCACTGACTTTGTGGGCACCGTGGGACACGGTGAACATGCTGTTGAAATTGCGGTTGTCGATACGCCCGGCCCGCTCTGCGCCGTCGCCCCGGCTGTCGAAATAGCGCAGGTCGCTGCGCAGGTTGAAACCATTGCCCAGCGGCTGGGTATGCACCAGCCCGACGAACTGCTGGCGATAAATCTGCTCAAGCTTGCCGTAGTAGTAGCTCAGGTTCAGTTGCGGACTGAACGCGTAGCTGCCACCGGCGAAGTCGAAGTGGTCGCTGCTGGCGGCGCCATAGCCGATGTCATCGTTGCTTGAGGAGTCCCGTAGATTGGCCTTGGTCAGGCGCCCGGTATTCAGTGTCAGACCGCTGATTTCCTGGCTGGTCAGCAAGCCGCCCTCAAAGGTCGAACCCAGCAGACGGGTGTCGTTGTAGGTCGCCACCGGCAACAAGGGTTGCAGGGTGCCGAGCTTCAATACGCTTTTCGACACTCGCAGCTTGCCGGTCAGCCCCAGCTCGCTGAACTCGTCCGCAGGCTCATGGCTGTTCCGGCCGAAGGGCAGCAGCCCGGTGCCACGGCGATCCGGGCTGGAATCGAGTTTCAGCCCCAGTTCCCCCAGCGCGTCGAGACCGAAGCCGAAGGTGCCGTCGGTGAACCCGGACTCGATGCGCGCGGTGAACCCCTGCGCCCATTCTTCAGCCTTGGATTGCGGCGCGTTGTCCTGACGGAAATCGCGATTGATGTAGTGGTTGCGCATTTCAATACGGGCCTTGCTGTCGTCGATGAAGTCGGCCAAGGCGCTGGGTGCGACCATGGGCAGACTCAATGCGGCGGCTAGCGAAAACAGTGATTCGTAGGGTGCGGGCTTCATTATTTTTATTCCCTGGCATCAGTCGGTCGTTGTTAGTGCTTGCTGGCGCCGGAGGCACCGATACCCGTCATCGAACGGATGAACTGCGCCAGGTAACGGCCGCGCTCAAGGGCCGCTCGCGGCGAGGTGTCGGTGACCGAAAACAGCCAGGCACTGAAGAACGCCAGGCTCATGGAAAACAGCGCCGGGTTGGAGTAGGGGAACAGCGCCTTGTCGTGATGCAGCACGTTGACCCACACCGCCGGGCTCAGCACCAGCAGGACAATCGCCGAGACCAGGCCTGCCAGGCTGCCGGTGACCGCGCCGCGAGTGGTCAGGCCTTTCCAGTACATCGAGAGGAACAGCACCGGGAAATTCACCGACGCGGCGATGGCCAGCACCAGGCCGGAGAGGAAGGCAATGTTCTGCGACTCGAACAGCAAACCGAGGATGATCGCCAGCACGCCGATGCACAGCGTGGCGATTCGCGAGACGCGAATTTCCTGCTGCTCGGTAGCCTGTCCTTTGCGCATCACACAGGCGTACAAATCGTGGGACACCGCCGAGGCGCCGGACAACGCCAAACCGGCGACCACCGCCAGAATGGTGGCGAAGGCGACCGCCGAGATGAAGCCGAGAAACAGGTTGCCGCCCACGGCTTGCGCCAGGTGCACGGCGATCATGTTGCCGCCGCCGATGATCGCACCGTTGGCGTCGCGGAACGCTGGATCGGTGCCGACCATCACGATGGCGCCGAAGCCGACGATGATCAGCAGCAGGTAGAAGTAACCGATAAAACCGGTGGCGTAGAACACGCTTTTACGCGCTTCCCTGGCATCGCTGACGGTGAAGAAACGCATCAGGATATGCGGCAGGCCGGCGGTGCCGAACATCATGCCCAGGCCCAGCGAGATCGCATCGATCGGGTTCGACAGCAAACCACCGGGGGCCATGATCGCGTTGCCCTTGGCATGCACGGCAGTGGCGCCGGCGAACATCGCTTCGGTACTGAAGCCGAAATGCTTGAGCACCATGAACGCCATGAAGGTGGTGCCGAACAGCAGCATCACAGCCTTGATGATCTGCACCCAGGTGGTGGCGAGCATGCCGCCGAAGGTGACGTAGAACACCATCAACACGCCGACCAGCATCACCGCGTAGAGGTAGTCGATGCCGAACAGCAACTCGATCAGTTTGCCGGCGCCGACCATCTGCGCCACCAGGTACATCAGCGCCACGGTCAGGGTGCCGAAGGCCGAGGTCAGGCGCACCGGGGTCTGTTCGAGGCGATAGGAAACCACGTCGGCGAACGTATATTTGCCGAGGTTGCGCAGGCGTTCAGCGATCAGGAACAGAATGATCGGCCAGCCCGCCAACACACCCAGTGCGTAGAGCAAACCGTCGTAGCCGTTGAGGAACATCATCGCCGAGATGCCGAGGAAGGACGCCGCGGAGATCATGTCGCCGGCAATCGCCAGGCCGTTCTGGAAACCGGTCATGCCACCACCCGCGGTGTAGAAATCGCTGGCGGAACGGGTGCGCAACGCGGCCCAGCGCGTCACGCCGAGGGTGAACAGCACGAACACCAGGAACATGCCGATGGCGTTCCAGTTCAGTGGGCGGGACGCGCCGTCGGCCGCTGCCGCAAAGTCAGCGACGAAGGCCAGAGGCAGCAGGAGCAATGCAAAAAGACGGCTCATCGGGCGCACTCCTGTTTCAGTTTTTCGTTGAGTGGGTCGATGACGTTGTTGGCGCGATAGACGTAGAAACCGGTCAGCGCAAAGGCCAGCACCACGATCACCACGCCGACCAGCATGCCCACGGAGGTCACGCCACCGCTCAGGGATTGGCCGAGGGTGCTGGGGGAGAACGCCACCAGCAACACGAAGCCGAAATAGATCACCAGCATGATCAGCGACAGCGACCAGTACAGGTTTTGTTTGCGACGAACCAGCTGGATGAAGTCGGGGTGCTGGCGGATGAGTTCTATGTCCGTGGGTGTCATGGCGCGCTCTCTGTTGTTGTTTTTGTTGTGTTGCGGAACGTGATGTTGCTGGAACCGGTTTTCTGTAGGAGCCGGCTTGCTGGCGATGGCGGCCCGATTTCCACCGGTGATCTCAAAGGCCTGATCGCCAGCAAGCCGGCTCCTACAAGGGGTGTGGTGATCTTCAGCGTTGGTCGAAATCCGGGATTAAGGGGTGTGGTGAGCTTCAGAGTTGGTCGAAATCCAGGATGACTTTGTCGCTGACCGGATACGCCTGGCACGACAGGACATAACCGGCCGCCACTTCGTAATCTTCCAGGGCGTGGTTGCTGTCCATTTCCACTTCGCCTTCGATGACCTTGCACTTGCAGGTCGAGCACACGCCGGCCTTGCACGAGTAGGGCAATTCGGCGCCTTGGGCGTTGCCGGCGTCGAGGATGCTCTGGCTGTTGCGTGGCAGGTCGAAGGCGAGGGCGCGGCCGTCGCTGATGACGGTGATCTGGCTGACGGCGGCATCCACCTGGCGAGCAGCCTCCCGCGCTTCGCGTTTTTGCTGGCTGCCGGCGGCGGCAAACAGTTCGAAATGGATCCGTTCAGCGGGCATGCCATTGGCTTTCAGGCTGTCGCGCACGGTTTCGGTCATTTCCTGCGGGCCGCAGATGAACGCTGCATCGAGGGCTTTGACGTCGAGCCAGCGGGTGAACAGTTGCTCGCATTTCTCGGCGTTGATCCGCCCGTTGTACAGGTCGACATCCTGCTGCTCGCGACTGAACACGAAGATCAGGTTCAGACGCTGCAAGTAACGGTTTTTCAGGTCTTCGAGCTGTTCACGAAACAGCGCGCCGGAACTCGAACGGTTGCCATAAATCAGGGTCACGCGGCTGTGCGGTTCGGTTTGCAGGGTGGTCTTGATGATCGACAGGATCGGCGTAATGCCGCTGCCTGCTGCAACCGCGAGGTAGTGGCCATGGCGAGCCGGATCGAGTTCGACATGGAAATGCCCGGCTGGCGGCATCACTTCCAGGCTGTGTCCGGCTTTCAATTGCTCGTTGGCAAACGCTGAGAAACGCCCGCCCGCAACACGCTTGATGGCGACGCGCAGTTCGCCGTCATTGACGCCGGTGCAGATCGAATACGAACGACGCACTTCTTCGCCATCCATCTGCGTGCGCATCACCAGGTGCTGGCCCTGGGTGAAATGAAAACTGTCTTGCAGGTGCTGCGGAATCTCGAAGGCGATGGACACCGCGTCACGGGTCTCGGCGCGCACGTCCTTGATGGTCAGGCTGTGAAATTTACTCATTATTGTTCTCCAGCTGGGACGGCCGATCGCCGCTCAGATGCACTTGAAATAATCGAATGGCTCGCGGCAATCGACGCAGCGGTACAACGCCTTGCACGCCGTGGAGCCGAACTCGCTGAGCACTTCGGTGTGCGCGCTGCCGCATTGCGGGCAGACAATCACCGGGCTTTCGCCGAGCAGGCTGCGTTTGCTCGTGCTGCCCTCGGGCGGCGCAATGCCGTAGGCGCGCAGGCGTTCACGGCCGCTGTCGGTGATCCAGTCGGTGGTCCAGGCCGGGGTCAATTTGCGTTCCAGTTGCGGCGCCCGGAAACCGGCGAGTTCCAGCGCGTCGCGGATATCGCTTTCGATCACTTCGGTGGCGGGGCAGCCCGAGTAGGTCGGCGTGACCACCACGTGCAAGTGACCGGCCTGCCAATCGAGATCGCGCACGATGCCGAGGTCGACCACGCTGACCACCGGCACTTCCGGGTCCATGACTTGCGCCAAAGTCGCCCACGCGGCAGCCAGGTCGGTCGGTTGGGCCGGCCGGGCGCCGAGGTCGCTGGCGATCAGCTCACCAGGTTGCATCGGGGTACGCTCGTGGCAGGAATTGCATTTCCGCCAACAGGATGCCGAGGTGTTCGGTGTGCAGCCCCTTACGTGCATTCAGGTAGAAATAGCTCGGTGCGGCGGGAACGGGCAGGGTGGCGCTGGCGAAAATCTCGTTGACCTTGGCTTGCCAGGCAGCCGCGACTTGCGCGGTGTCTGGAGTGATGCCGGCTGCGTGCAAACGTTGTTCGCTGTCATCGGCGCTGGTCAGTTCGACGGTGAAGCGCCAGACCTCAGGGATTGCCGCGAGCATGCGCTTGTGGCTTTCCTCGGTGCCGTCACCCAGACGCTCGACCCACTCGCCGGAGCGACGCAGGTGATAGGTGACTTCCTTCACCGCTTTGGCGGCGATCCCGGCGATGCGTTCGTCGCTGGACTGGCTCAGGCCGCTGAGTACCTGAAGGTGCCAGGCGTCGTAGAGAAATTGCTTGAGGATGGTCACCGCGTAATCGCCGTTGGGTTGTTCCACCAGCAGCAGATTGCGATAGGCGCGTTCATCGCGGCGGAATGCCAGGTGATCGGCGTCGCGGCCGTCGTCCAGCAGTTCGGCGGCGTATTCCAGCCAGTTGCGTGCCTGGCCGACGAGGTCGAGGCCGACATTCATCAACGCCAGTTCTTCTTCCAGCGCCGGGGCCTTGCCGCACCATTGGCACAGGCGCTGGCCCTGGATCAGGGCGCTGTCGCCGAGGCGCAGCAGGTATTCGATCAGATCAGTCTGGTTGTTCATGGTCGACCTCACATGTGCCCGACTTCGGCCGGCAGCTCGTAGAAGCTGGCGTGGCGGTAGACCTTGTCGTCCGAGGGGTCGAACAGTGGGTCTTTTTCATCCGGCGACGACGCGGTGATCAGCGCTGACGGCACCACCCACAGGCTCACGCCTTCGCTGCGACGGGTGTACAACTCGCGCGCGTTTTCGATGGCCATGGTGGTGTCGGCGGCGTGCACACTGCCGACATGCTTGTGGTTGAGGCCGTGCTTGCTGCGCACGAAGACTTCGAAAAGGGTCCATTCGGACATTTCAGTTACTCCACATCTGTTCGGTTTTTGCTGGCGGGGCTGAAGATCAAAAGATCGCAGCCTTCGCCAGCTCCTGCATGGGATCACCGGCTCCTGTAGGAGCTGGCGTAGCCTGCGATCTTTTGGCGGTATGGAAGCCGCCGAAGATCAAGATCTAAAGATCGTCAAACGTGCCGAGTCAGGCGGCGTTCTTCTTGTGTTTTTTTCGAGCGTGGGCGACGGCGGCTTCGCGGACCCAGGCGCCGTCTTCAATCGCCTTGCGGCGGGTGGCGACGCGTTCCTGGTTGCACGGGCCGTTGCCCTTTAGCACTTCGTAGAATTCGCTCCACTGGATTTCGCCGAAGTCGTAGTGACCGCGCTCGGCGTTCCACTTCAGGTCCGGGTCGGGGCAGGTGCAACCGAGCAATTCGAGTTGCGGGATAGTCTGGTCAATGAAGCGCTGGCGCAGTTCGTCGTTGCTCTGGCGTTTGATTTTCCAGGCCATCGATTGCGCGCTGTTCGGCGAGTGTTCGTCGCTTGGGCCGAACATCATCAGTGACGGCCACCACAGGCGATTGATTGCGTCCTGGACCATGTCTTTTTGCGCCTGATTGCCGTGACGCATCATGGTCAGGAGGATTTCGTAGCCCTGGCGCTGGTGGAAACTTTCTTCCTTGCAGATGCGCACCATGGCCCGGGAGTAGGGGCCATACGAAGTGCGCTGCAATACGACCTGGTTGACGATCGCAGCACCATCCACCAGCCAGCCCACCGCGCCCATGTCGGCCCAGTTCAAGGTCGGGTAATTGAAGATGCTTGAGTACTTGGCCTTGCCGCTGTGCAGCTTGGCGATTTCCTCGTCGCGGTCGGCGCCGAGGGTTTCCATGGCGCTGTACAGGTACAGGCCGTGGCCGGCTTCGTCCTGAATCTTGGCCATCAGTTGCAGTTTGCGTTTGAGCGATGGCGCGCGGGTGACCCAGTTGCCTTCGGGCAGCATGCCGACGATTTCGGAGTGGGCGTGCTGGGAGATCTGGCGGATCAGGGTTTGGCGATAGGCGTCAGGCATCCAGTTTTTAGCTTCGATCTTGATTTCTGAATCGATTTTTTCCTGGAAGGCACGTTCCTGTTCGGACATTTCCGACAGGTCTTTGATGCGCTTTACGCCGGTTTCTACGAGCTGTGCGTACATGTGGGGTCTCCCGCCTTGAATCTGAATCGAGGGCATGGAGAACTTTATAAGCGATACAGAATTTAATATCAAACATAAAATATCGTGTCGTATGTTTTTTTGTATCGCTTTGGGGATGGGGTCTATCCGTTTCTTCGGTAACGGTGGCTTATGGTTTCGCCCTCGCGGCGAGTCACTCTGCTACGTGTATCCCGTCCCCCTGTAGGAGCCGGCTTGCTGGCGATCGCGGTGGGGCAGTCGACACATCTATCGTCTGAACGGACGCTATCGCCAGCAAGCCGGCTCCTACACGGGGATTGGGTTCCCACAGTTCGCAATTGCGGGAGCCCGCTTGCCAGCGATGGACGTCAACGATGGCGCGGGTTGTCTGAATGAGCGCGGTGTCTGGGGGGGGGCGCGAGATGGTCGCCGTTACCGCAGAAACGGATATGTACACCCGAAAAAAAAGGGTCGGCTGTCAGGTCGCTTTCTCTGGCAAGCCAAGCTCCTACAGGGATCGGGTGTGCGTTGAACATGAAGCAGGTCGAAAAGTCAGCGAAACCCCAAAAAAAAGCCCCGCAAAAGCGGGGCTTAAAGGGTGCAGCAGTCATGCTTTCGGGCGCTTGTCCATCACGTGACAAGCCTTGCCCTCAGAGCGCTTGATCGAATGCAGAGGCTGCAAAACAATCCGCGAACTGATCCCGATGTACGTCTTGATGTGCTTGCTCAACTCGCCACAAACAGCCTTCTGCTGCTCATCGCTCAAGTGCTGGTGTTCAGCCTTCAACTCGACATGCACATCCACGCTGTCCAGGTTCCCATTGCGATACAGATGAATCTCATAACACTCTGAAAGCTGTTTTATTTTCAGCACCTGCTCCTCGATCTGTGTCGGAAACACGTTCACCCCGCGAATGATCAACATGTCATCGCTACGCCCGGTGATTTTGTCGATCCGCCGCATCGGCCGCGCAGTCCCCGGCAACAGGCGCGTCAGATCGCGGGTGCGGTAGCGGATCATCGGCAAGGCTTCTTTGCTTAGCGACGTGAACACCAGTTCGCCCATCTGCCCGTCCGGCAGCACTTCACCGGTGACCGGGTCGATGATTTCCGGGTAGAAGTGGTCTTCCCAGATCGTCGGGCCGTCCTTGGTTTCGGCGCATTCCATGGCGACGCCCGGCCCCATGATTTCCGAGAGGCCGTAGATGTCCAGTGCGGTGATGCCCAAACGGTTCTCGATGGCGCTGCGCAGTTCGCCGGTCCACGGCTCGGCACCGAAGATGCCCAGGCGCAGGGCCAGTTTGTGCGGGTCGATGCCCTGGCGCTCGATTTCATCGGCGATGTTGAGCATGTAGGACGGCGTGACCATGATGATGTCCGGCTGGAAATCCTTGATCAGCTGCACTTGCTTTTCAGTCTGGCCACCGGACATCGGGATCACCGTGCAGCCCAGGCGTTCGGCACCGTAGTGCGCGCCGAGGCCGCCGGTGAACAGGCCGTAGCCATAGGAAATGTGCACTTTGTCGCCCCGTCGACCGCCGGCCGCGCGGATCGATCGGGCGACCACGTTGGCCCAGGTGTCGATGTCGTTCTGGGTGTAGCCGACGACGGTCGGTTTGCCGGTGGTGCCGCTGGAGGCGTGCAGGCGCACCACGTCGTGCATCGGCACGGCGAACATGCCGTAGGGGTAGTTGTCGCGCAGGTCGGATTTGGTGGTGAACGGAAACTTCGCCAGATCCTCCAGGCATTTGATGTCATCCGGGTGCACGCCCAGCGCATCGAAGCGTTGGCGATACAGCGGTACATTGTTGTAGGCGTGGTTGAGACTCCAGCGCAGGCGATCCAGCTGGAGCTGACGGAGTTCGTCGATGCTGGCGGTTTCAATCGGGTCCAGCACAGGATCAAGCACGGCGTTGGCAATTGGCATGTTCATAACTTCACTCGAATTATTTTTGTGTTTCAGCCCTTTTGCGCAAGGGCTTTGAGTGCATGCCCCAAGGATACCTCTCGGCTCCCCGGGAATCGCGATTCTTTAGTCGGACAGACGCTCGATGATCAGCGCAATGCCCTGGCCGACGCCGATGCACATGGTGCACAAGGCGTAGCGGCCCTGACGTTCTTCCAACTCGTGCAGGGCGGTGGTCACCAGCCGCGCACCGCTCATGCCCAGCGGATGACCGAGGGCAATCGCGCCGCCGTTCGGGTTGACCCGCGGATCGGTGTCGCTCAGGCCGAGTTCACGCAACACCGCCAGACCCTGCGCGGCGAAGGCTTCGTTGAGTTCGATCACGTCCATGTCGGCGAGGCTCAGGTTGGCCAGTTCCAGCACCTTGCGGGTGGCCGGCACCGGGCCAATGCCCATGATTCGCGGTTCGACGCCGGCAGTGGCCATGGCGACGACCCTGCCGCGTGCTTTCAAACCATGGCGTTTGGCGATTTCCGGGCTGGCCAGCAACAGCGCGCAAGCCCCGTCATTGACCCCGGACGCGTTGCCGGCCGTGACACTGCCACCTTCGCGAAACGGCGTGCCGAGCTTCTGCAATTGCTCAAGCGTGGTGTCACCGCGTGGGTGTTCGTCGTGCTCGACGACTTTGGCCGGGCCTTTGCGCTGGGGGATTTCGACCGCGACGATTTCTTTGGCCAGACGCCCGCTGGCCTGGGCTGCGCTGGCACGCTGCTGGCTGCGCAGGGCGAAGGCGTCCTGGTCGGCGCGGGAGATGTTGAACTGCTCGGCGACGTTCTCGGCGGTTTCCGGCATCGAGTCGATACCGAAAGCTTTCTTCATCAGCGGATTGACGAAGCGCCAGCCGATGGTGGTGTCGTAGAGCTGCGCGTCCCGGGAGAACGCTTGCTCGGCCTTGCCCATCACCAAAGGGGCGCGGGACATTGATTCGACGCCACCGACCAGCATCAGCCCGGCCTCGCCGCAACGAATCGCCCGCGCCGCCGTGCCGATCGCATCCAGCCCGGAACCGCACAAACGGTTGAGCGTGGTGCCGGGTACGCTGACCGGCAGTCCGGCCAATAGCGCCGACATGCGCGCGACGTTGCGGTTGTCTTCGCCGGCCTGGTTGGCGCAGCCGTAGATCACATCGTCGACCGCGTTCCAGTCGACCTGCGGGTGGCGGCGCAGCAGTTCGCGCAACGGCACTGCGCCGAGGTCGTCGGCGCGCACACCGCTCAAGGCGCCGGCGTAGCGACCGATCGGGGTCCGTACCGCGTCGATGATCAGGGCATCATTCATTCGGGTTCTCCTGCGCGAGCACTGCGCCGCGCACTTTGTAGGATTTGCCATGGAACAGCGCGATCAGCTGGCCCAGTTGGTTTTCAATGCGCACGTCGTAATTGCCGGTGCGACCGGAGCGGCTTTGCTCGGTGCAATCGGCGGTCAAGGTGTCGCCCAGGCGTGCCGGGGCGATGTAATCGATGCTGCAACCGATGGCCACCGTCGCTTCGTTGTAGCTGTTGCAGGCAAAGGCGAACGCCGAGTCGGCGAGGGCGAACAGATAACCGCCGTGGCAGGTGCCGTGGCCTTGAATCATGTCGGCGCGCACGCTCATGCCGACGCGGGCGCAACCCGGTGCGGTCGAGAGCAGGCGCATGCCCATCGCCTGGCTGGCGGTATCGCGCTTGAACAGCGTTTGCGCGCAGGTGCTGGCCAGGTTCATCGCTTCATGGTTAGTCATGGAAGGTCCTCCCTTCGGCAACGCGGCGGCGCAACAGCAGCGACGGTCGATAGCGTTGTTCGCCGTAGCTCGTTTGCAGGTTTTCCAGCACCTTGAGGATGTGCGACAGGCCGATGGCATCGGCCCAGGCCAGCGGGCCTTGCGGGTAGTTGACCCCGGCGCGCATCGCCAGATCGATATCGGCGGCCGAGGCCACGCCTTGCAGCACGGCATCGGCGGCTTCGTTGGCAAGCATCGCCGCGGTACGTAATACCGCGAGCGCGGGGCTGTCGCTGAGTTGACTGACGGTGAACCCCGCCCGTTGCAGCAGCGCGACGCCCTGTTGGAGGGCAGACGCTTCGATGTCCGATGCGTAGCTGATGGCGATTCGGCTGGCCTTGCCGTAGTCGAATGCCAGGTCCAGCAGAATCAGATTGCGCAGGCCATCTTCCCTGGCGCGCTGACAGGCCATGCGTCCGTCACTCAGTGCCAGAACGGCATCGCCAACGCGCAACAAGCCTTGGCCGTCACGCTGAACAACGTCGACGTTGTGTTCGCGCAGGCGCGCAATCAACGTATTGGCGATGCCGAGATCGCCTTCTGCAACGCAGGTTTCAATGACGTGTTCGCTGCTGATAAAGGTTGGCTGTGGACGTTCGGCACCTTCTGCATAGCGATAGAAACCATGACCGGTTTTACGTCCCAGGCGTCCCGCGTCCACCAATTCCTTCTGAATCAACGACGGCAGGAAGCGCGTGTCGCCGTAGTAGGCGTCAAACACCGAACAGGTCACGGCATAGTTGACGTCATGGCCAATCAAGTCAGTCAGTTCGAAGGCGCCCATCGCAAAGCCACCGGCCTCGCGCATCAATGCATCCAGCGTCGCGCAATCGGCCGCGCCTTCCTGCAGCAGGCGCAGGCTTTCGGCGTAGAACGGGCGAGCGACGCGGTTGACGATGAAGCCTGGTGTCGAGCGGGTGTGTACCGGTTTCTTGCCCCAGGCCTTGGCGGTGTCGTAAAGACACTCGGCCAACGCCGGAGCGCTGGCCAGGCCCGAGACGATTTCCACCAGCGCCATTACCGGCGCCGGGTTGAAGAAGTGCAGGCCGAGCAAACGTTGCGGATGGTTCAGCTGCGCAGCGATGCTGGTGATCGACAGCGAAGAAGTGTTGCTGGCCAGGATGCAATGCTCACTGCAGATGCCTTCGAGTTCGCGGAAGAGGGCGCGTTTGACCTCAAGGTTCTCGACGATGGCTTCGATGATCAGCTCGCAATCGGCCAATGCTTCGATGGCTTCCACGGCGTGCAGACGCTGGATTGTCGCGGTCCGGTCTTCTGCCGACAGCTTGCCTTTCTCGACGCGTTTGCCCAGTTGCCGGTCAATGCCGTCGATGGCCTGGGCGGCAGCGCCCGGACGATTGTCGAGCAACATCACCGGATGACCGGCCTGCGCTGCAACCTGAGCGATGCCTGCGCCCATGGCCCCGGCGCCGATCACCGCGATGCGTGCGTGGGTGTTCAGTGCGGTCATGGCTCAGTGCCCCTTGAAGCTTGGGGTGCGTTTTTCCATGAACGCGCTGACGCCTTCACGGTAATCCTCGCTGCGCCCGGCCAGGCGTTGCAGGTCTTTTTCCAGCTCCAGCTGTTCGTCGAAGGTGTTGCTCAGGCTGGCGTTGAGGCTGCGCTTGATCAGGGCCAATCCATATGTCGGTTGCGTGGCCAGATGACGGGCAAGTGTCAGGGCTTCATGGCGCAGTTCGGCATCGTCGACCACGCGATAGATCAATCCCCATTGCTCGGCCTGCTCCGCCGTCAGGCGATTGCCCAGCAGGGCCAGTGCCTTGGCGCGGGCCATGCCGACCAGGCGCGGCAGGGTCCAGGTGCCGCCGGAATCGGGGATCAAACCGATCTTGCAGAAGGCTTGAATGAAACTCGCCGAACGTGCCGCCAGCACCAGGTCGCAGGCCAGCGGAATGTTCGCGCCAGCCCCGGCCGCCACGCCGTTGACCGCGCAGATCACCGGCAGCGGCAGGTCGCGCAGCTGGCGGATCAGCGGGTTGTAGAACTTCTCGATCGACTCGCCCAGATCCGGCACGGCGCTGCCCGGTGCGACATTACGGTCGCTGAGGTCTTGCCCGGCGCAGAAGCCGCGACCTTCACCGGTCAGCAGCAAGACGCGCACGTCTGGGTTCTGCCGGACCTGTCTCAGCGCTTCTTTCACTTCGCCATGCATCTGCGCGTTGAAGCTGTTGAGCTGGTCCGGTCGATTGAGGCTGAGCAGGGCGACGCCGGCCTCGATGGAAAACAGGATGTGTTCGAAGTTCATGGTCTTGGCGCTCTCTTGGAGGTCGTTCGAATTCGTTATCGATGGCCGGATTACTGCCCGGTGAAGGTCGGCGTGCGTTTTTCCTGAAAGGCCCGGATGCCTTCGTCCCGGTCGCGGGTGCCGGCCAGTACGGTGAAGGCGTGGCGCTCGAAACGCAGGCCGCTGGCGAGGTCGGTGTCCATCGCCTTGAGCAGCGCTTCCTTGGCCAGACGTACGGCCAGCGGCGCTTTTTCAGCAATGCTGCGGGCGATCTGCAGGGCGCGTTCGACGGTGAATTCCGGTTGCGTCACTTCACTGATCAGGCCGGCGCGTTGGGCCTGGCGGGCATCGATTGGCTCGCCGGTCAGGACCATCTGCATGGCCATGGATTTGCCCACGGCGCGCAGCAGACGTTGGGTGCCCCCGGCGCCGGGCATGATCCCGAGGTTGATTTCCGGCTGACCGAAGCGGGCGTCGAGACCGGCAATGATGATGTCGGCGTGCATGGCCAGTTCGCAGCCACCGCCGAGGGCGAAGCCGTTGACGGCGGCGATCAGCGGTTTGTTGAAGCGGGTGATGGTTTGCCACGAGGCCTGGCGCGGGTCGTCGAGGATGCCGACCAGATCGCGCTCGGCCATTTCCTTGATGTCGGCGCCGGCCGCAAAGGCTTTGCGACTGCCGGTCAGGACCACGGCGCGGGTGTCAGGATCGGCTTGCGCGGCGCTCAGTTCATCGGCCAGTTCGCCCAGCAGTTCGGTGGTCAGGGCATTCAGCGCTTGCGGGCGCTGCAGGGTAATCAGGCGAACACCCGGCTCGATGATCTCGACAGCAAGGGTTAGAGGCATGGCGGATGCCCTCACGGTGTACGCTCGGCTGTAATGCCGGCTCATTATTGGATCGGCGCGGTAGGCCGGTTTTGCCCGAGTATACCTGCAACGTGATACGTAAATGCAATAGTAAAGTTGAATTAATGTGTCTTGTTTGTGGTTATTTGATTTGTTGGTAAAGGTTTTTACCCGGTTGAGAATGTGCTTAATGCGCCTGTTTTATTGGCTTTGCCCTTGGTTTTAAGGCGTGAGCAGGCGCCTCGCATTGCAGGATTCATAAGTGATACGGTTTTTGTGCTTTGTTATCGTAAAAGCGATGTGATACAAAACTAGCCTGTATCTGCATCGCTTTATGGAAGGGAACGTCCCATGACCTGTTACAGCCTCGATGGTTTGACCCCGGTGGTTGATCCCACTGCTTACGTTCATCCGTCAGCCGTCTTGATCGGTGACGTGATCGTCGGTCCCCGGTGCTACGTCGGTCCGCTGGCCAGCCTGCGCGGGGATTTCGGCCGGATCGTGCTGGAGGAGGGTGCCAATCTGCAGGACACCTGCGTGATGCACGGTTTCCCGGACAGCGACACCGTGGTCGAACGCAACGGTCACATCGGTCACGGCGCGGTGTTGCACGGGTGCCGGATTGGCGCCGACGCGCTGGTGGGGATGAATGCGGTGGTGATGGACAATGCGCGCATTGGTGCTCGCTCATTCGTCTCGGCGGCGGCCTTCGTCAAGGCCGGTTTCGAAGGCCCCGAGCAGTCGCTGATCATGGGGGCGCCGGCCAGCGTCAAGCGCAGCCTCAGCGATGAAGAGGTGTCGTGGAAGCAGGCGGGCACTCGCGAGTATCAGCAACTGGCCAAGCGTTGCCTTGAGCAGATGCGCGTTTGCGAGCCGCTGACCGAACCGGAGCCCGACCGCCCGCGTATCAGCGACAGCGGCCTGCGACCGAAGGGCAATTCTTTATGAATACGCGATCCTCTGTAGGAGCCGGCTTGCTGGCGATGGCGGTGTATCAGAAACATCAATGTCGACTGACACTCAGTCATCGCCAGCAAGCCGGCTCCTACAGGGGGATGCGATTAACCGACGGACTTTCGGTATATTCCTTTTCTTTTTTCAGCTCGGTACGCCCATGTCGTCCCTGACACCTTTGAACCACCTGATTACCCGCTTCCAGGAACAGACGCCGATCCGCGCCAGCTCCTTGATCATCACGCTATACGGGGATGCCATCGAGCCCCACGGCGGCACGGTGTGGCTGGGCAGCCTGATTCAGTTGCTCGAGCCCATCGGCATCAATGAACGGCTGATCCGCACCTCGATTTTTCGCCTGACCAAGGAAGGCTGGCTGACCGCCGAGAAAGTCGGGCGTCGCAGCTACTACAGCCTGACCGGTGCCGGCCGCCGGCGCTTCGACAAGGCCTTCAAGCGCGTCTACAGCTCCACCGTTCCGGCATGGGACGGTTCGTGGTGCCTGGTCATGCTCACGCAACTGACCCAGGACAAGCGCAAACAAGTGCGCGAAGAACTGGAGTGGCAAGGTTTTGGTGCGATCTCGCCGGTTGTGCTGGCCTGTCCGCGCAGCGACCGGGCCGATGTCAACGCGACCTTGCTCGACCTTGGCGCCCAGGAAGACACCATCGTTTTCGAAACCACCGCGCAAGACGTACTGGCCTCCAAGGCCCTGCGACTACAGGTACGCGAGAGTTGGAACATCGAGGAGCTGGCGGCTCATTACAGCGAGTTCATCCAACTGTTCCGACCGCTCTGGCAAGCGCTTCGCGAGCAGGAGAACCTGCAACCGTCGGACTGCTTCCTGGCACGGGTCCTGCTTATTCACGAGTACCGCAAACTGCTGTTGCGCGACCCGCAATTGCCGGACGAATTGTTGCCCGGCGATTGGGAAGGACGCGCCGCCCGGCAGTTGTGCCGCAATATTTACCGGCTGATCTACGCCAAGGCCGAGGAATGGTTGAACAGTGCTCTGGAGACCGCCGATGGTCCGTTGCCCGATGTGGGTGAAAGCTTCTATCGGCGTTTTGGCGGGCTTAAATAACCCGTTGGTTTTCGAAGGAGAGTCACTGTTCAGGAGAACCCGTGGATTGGCGTAGATAATAAAAACAAGCCTGCGTGAGGCCCGACATGATTTCTTCAATTGCACAGCGCCGTGATAGCTTCGATCAGTGGATTCATCAGATCAACCAGATCTGTGGCGCCTTCAACGCGCAGCCCCTGGGTGACGAGTTTGCCGGGCAGATTCGCGAACACCAGGACGGTGCGCTGAAGCTCAGTTTTGTCGATGCCCGTCAGGCACGGCTTTACCGCACGCCTCAGGAAGTCGCGGCGGGCGAAGGTGGCAAATACTTTGCGGTGTTCCAGCTCGATGGCACCGCCGGTATGGCCCAGGGCGACAGCAAGGTGTTGCTGTCAGCCGGCGACATCACGCTGATCGATGCCTCGCGCCCCAGCGACTTTACCTACAGTGAAAACTCGCGGCAGTTGTCGTTGATTCTGCCGTCGCAACTGGTCGAGCAAACCCTGCGCTTCAGTCAGGTCAAGTGCGGTCACCGGATTGCGTCGACATCGCCCATCGCCATGCTGTCGCACCATCTGATTCTGGACGCCACGCACCAGCAATGCCTGAGCCGGGCAGAAAGTGAAGCGACGCTGGAGGCGATTGTCAGCCTGTTGCGTCCGGCCATCAGCCACAGCGAAGCGTGCACGGATGTGCAGGAGCGCCTCTTCCGCAAGACCCTGGGCTTTATTGATGAGCACATCCGCTCGGAAGATCTCTGTCCCGAATGGCTGGCACGAGAAGTGGGCATGTCGACGCGTGGGCTGTACCGGATGTTTGCCAGGAAAGGCCTGGTGGTGGCGCGGTACATCAAGAATCGTCGGCTGGATTTGTGCGCCGAGTCCCTGCGCCAATCGCGTACTGAGCAGAAGTTGTCGGTGTTGGGGTATTCGTGGGGATTTTCCGATTCGAGCTACTTTTCCACGGCGTTCAAATCGCGGTTCGGCATTTCGCCCGGCGAGTACCGCAAAAAGCACGCCTGACCGTTCACTTGAAAACACAACCCCCCTGTAGGAGCCGGCTTGCTGGCGATCGCGGTGTGTCAGAAACATTAATCTCGACTGACACACCGTGATCGCCAGCAAGCCGGCTCCTACAGGGGGGGCCGTATTACTGCGAGGCGTTGAGATTCAACGTCGGCGTCTCGTCAAAGAAATTCCACGGCTTCAACAGCACATGCACCCACTCGGTCGGCATGATCGGCCATTCTTCCGCCCGGGCAATGTGCGTGGTGCCGGTGGTCAGCCAGACCACATCATCGGTGTTTTCGATGGACTGATTATCGTGGGTGAACTGCCCCAGCCCCGCGTCCTTGTCCGAGCGGTTCGGGTATTTGCCTTCCGGAAACTTTTCTTGCGGGTTATAGCGGGTCACCCACAGTTGTTTGTCCATGAAGCTCAACCGGTGATAGAGCCATTCGTCCTTGCCGAAGTTGGCGCCCTTGGCCACTGGGTGCGTGCCGCCAGCGTACGGAATCAGCTGATAGGAAACCGGGTTGCCGACTTTGTTTTCCTTGCTGAAGTTGGTCAGCAGGCGAACGGTCGAGGGGTCGAATTTCTGCGCGGCTTGCTGTTCGGTGCTGACGACCTTGTTTTCGGTCTGCATGGTGCTGGTGCGCGGTCCGCCACGGTCGTTCGGGGCAACCACCGGGTTCACTTCCACCAGCGAGTTCTGCTCACCGTCGACGTCCATGTCGAGTCGGAAGTTGTAGATGTGCTGGTGCGTGGTGCCGACGATGTTGTGGTCCAGCAGTGTGCCGTAGCGCGTGTCTTCCTTGGCCGTGGCTTCGTGCATGGTTTTCGATTTCACGCCCTTGACCGCTTCGATGCCGGTGGCACCGGCGTCGATGCCGATGGTGCCGTTCTGCTGGAAGACCCAGTCGAAAATGTAGTCGTAATTGCCGACGGTGCTGATCCAGCGCACCACCAGTTCACGCCGTTCGGTGCTGAGGTTGGGCTGTCCCATTTCCTGGTGTTTGTATTCCGGGCCGGCGTAACGCTCGAACACCGCCATGGCACGTGGAATCGAGGTCGGGGCGCCGGTGTAGTCGGCAATCGTGGCGTCCAGCAGCACCGCGTTTTGCGGCGCGTCCTTGCCGCGCGCAATCGGCGAGGTCAACGTGCCCATACCGTAATCGCCCGAGTCGAGATACGCCTTGAAGTACCAGCCGCCATCGGGATCGCCATACGGCACGATCATGCCGCCCAGCGAGCCTTCGTACATGATTTTGCGTTTCTTGCCCTTGTCGTCGTAGGTGACGGTGGACAGGATCGGGCCGACCCGGGAATCGAGGCGGACGTGGAAATCCCAGTTCTGCCAGTGAATGCTGTTGCCGGTGATGGTGTAGTTCTTGCCTTCCGGTTCGATGATCTCCAGCGGCTTGACCGACGTGCCCTTGCGCCCGCGCCCGTCGTACGGCGTTGATTTCATCGGCACCGGAATGACCGCGTCGTCCTCGATCTTGATCAGCTTCTTTTGCTCCAGGTCGACAATCGCCACCAGGCCCTCGATCGGGTGTGCCCAGTAGTTGCCGTCCCCGGTATTCAAATAGCTGACGATTTTCAGGAAGCGCTTGTCCTGCGCCAGGCCATCCTTGCCGTCGAAGTAACCGACCGTCAACGGCGTGGCCACGACCTTTTTCACATCGGTGATACCGCGCTTGGCCAGTGCCTGTGCGTAATCGGGGCTCGCTTCGATGGCCGATTGCACCGTCGCGAAGTCATCCAGCAGGACCATGCCGTGGGCACCTTCGATGGGGTTCCATGACTTGAGTGTCTTGCTGTCGAGATCCACCAGGCCCTCGATCACATGCTTGCCGTCGAGCACCACGATGTTGGCCTGACGCGGCTGGGAAACGTTCTGGCCGGTGTAGACGAAATTCCACACCTGATCCTTCGATGGTTCGTTGACCGAGACTTCCGTGAAGCGGAAACCGGGCTTGTAGTGCTTCGATTGCTTGATGATCTCGACAGCGGTCTTGATCTCATCCGCGCTCAGCGGGTTGAGCGGGTTAGGGCGCGTCTCGACGACAAAGGTCTTGTCCAGACCGGACTGGAACACCTGATTGATGAAGTCCTTGGACATGAAGGCGGTCTTGCCCTTGAACACCACCGGCACGCTCAGTTCCATCCGTTTGCCGTTGAGCATGGCAACCTTGCTGCCCGGTTTGACCTTGAGGTAAACGCCGTCCTTGGCAATCACGAACAGGTCGGCGTAGTCGTCCCATTTCACCGTGGCGCCAAACTCCTCAAGGCCCGCTTGCAGCGGCACCATCTCGGCGCGGCCACCATGGGCCTGGGCGCTGCCCGCCCAGTAAGGCAGGCCGAGCGTGCCCAGGCTGATGGCCAGCGCGAGGCGGGCGAGGGGGGGGGGCTTTTCAGTGAGGCTAAGGAGGTGAACATGTCTGGGTTCCTGGACGAAAGCCGATGACTGGCATTAGCACACTTTGCTACAGCCAGTGGCTGGCTTCTTTTGAATGCCTGCCAGAATCCTTTGGCTGTGTGCCTAAATCAACTTTCCCGCTGATCTGCCTCGGGTGTAATCCATTGCTTCCGGTTAATAAGAAGCATTATTATTAGCGCCCGTCTTCACAGCACACCGCAATGACCCCCAAGTTGCCCCGCAGACACGGCTTTTTCGAGCATTACGAAGAGTTGGTTGGCACCTGGACCCGTCGCCTGAGAAATCGTCAGCAGGCTGAGGATCTGGCCCACGACACCTTCGTGCGGGTGCTTGAGTCCGATTCGGCGGCGGTGGCGCAACCCCGGGCGTATTTGCACCAGACCGCGCGCAACATCGCAGTGGATGGTTATCGGCGTGAGGATCGACGGGGCGCCATGGAGTCGGAGGCGATCGATCACAGTGTGTCGTCGTCCGGCGACCCGGAGCATTTCATGCAGGCGATCCAGTTGGCTGATTCCATCGAGCGGGCGCTGACCGAGTTGCCGGTCAATTGTCGCAAGGTGTTTGTCTGGCAGAAGATCGAAGGCCTGACCCAGGCCGAAATCGCCGAACGCCTGGGGCTGTCCAAGAACATGGTGGAAAAGTATATGATCCGCACCCTGCGGCATCTGCGCGACCGCCTCGACGGACTGCAATCATGATGTGCGCTGGCTTTCGTAGGAGCTGCCGTAGGCTGCGATCTTTTGGCGCCCTTGAAGTTGCCGAAAATCAAAAGATCGCAGCCTTCGCCAGCCTCTGCACGAAACAAAGGCGCCGCGCCTTCTCATCCCCAGCCAAACAGGAACTTCCATGATGGATACTCGTGATTGCGCGTGCGGGCAAACAACGGTTCGCGATGAGGCGGCGCGGTGGTTCGTGCGTTTGCAGGAACCGGCTGTCGATGTCGAAGAACATCGACGCTTCGAGCTGTGGCTGAACGAGCACTCTCAGCATCGTGACGAATTTCAGTTGCTTCAGGGCTTGTGGTCGGCGGCGGATCTTGTGCCCGCCGCACGCCTGCAAGCCTTGTGTGAAACCCCGCCGACCCGCAGCCAACGCCGTCCGTTGTTGCGTTATGCGGTGGCGGCCAGTGTGGTGGCCGTGGCGCTTGGTTTGGGGTTGTTCAGCGGCTTGAATCAACCCGCGCCATACACTGCGGAGTTTTCGACGGCGCTGGGCGAACGTCGTCAGGTGGCGTTGCCGGATGGTTCGGTGATCGATCTGAACAGCCGCAGCCGCCTTCAGGCGCGCTATGAAAAAGGCCATCGAGACATTGAGCTGATGGAAGGCGAGGCGATGTTCAACGTCGCGCATGACAGCGATCGGCCATTCGTGGTCCAGGCGGGCAGCGGCAAGGTCACGGTCACCGGCACCCGCTTCGATGTGCGTCGCGGCGTCAGCGAAACCCGGGTCGTGGTGGAGCAGGGCACGGTCAAGGTCCAGGGGCGTGGTGCGCCCGACAACGAATTCATCAACCTCACCGCCGGCTTCGGTACACGTGTCGATGCCCAAGGCACCGTCGCGACGGCGTCTGCCGTCAACCCGGCGGAACTGACCGCCTGGCGTAGCGGCAAACTGGTCTTCAACAACGCCAGCCTTGCCGAAGTGGCCGAGGAAGTGTCGCGCTATCGGGAGAACCCCCTCACCGTTGGCAACGACAAGGTCGGCAATCTGCGCCTGACCAGCGTGTTCAAGTCCGACAACACCGAGGCACTGCTCAAGGCCTTGCCGAACATCCTGCCGGTGGCCGTGCGCACCCTCGAGGACGGCAGTCAGGAAATAATTTCAAAATAGATTCAGGTTTTTTTCGAGTTGATCGTCTTCCTGTCCAACTGCAACTGGTTTGCATTAACAGGCGCACACTCTTGCGATCCACAGGACTACGTTCGACGTGAAAAAATCCATCGCTAAAAACAACAAACTCCCATGGTTGCCGCTGGCTCTTGCGCTGGCGGTCAACGTTGCGTTGCCTCAGGCCTTTGCTGCCGATGCCATTCACATCCCGGCGCAAGCCCTGGGTCAGGCCCTCAGTGAACTGGGCCAGCAAACCTCGCTTCAGGTGTTTTTCAGCCCTGAGCTGGTGGCCGGCAAGCAAGCCCCGGCGGTGGATGGCAATCTCTCACCGGAACAGGCCCTGCGCCAGTTGCTGCAAGGCAGCGGCCTTGAATATCAGATTGAAGAGGGTTCGGTAACCCTGACCCCGGCGCCGACTTCCGCGGCCAACGGCCCGCTGGAACTGGGCGTGACCGATATCAAAGTGGTGGGCGACTGGCTCGGTGACGCCGATGCCGCCGTGGTGCAAAACCACCCCGGCGCGCGTACGGTGATTCGCCGCGAAGCCATGGTCGAGCAGGGTGCGATGAACGTCGGTGACGTGCTCAAGCGTGTGCCCGGTGTGCAAGTGCAGGAGGCTAACGGCACCGGCGGCAGTGACATTTCCCTGAACGTCGGCGTGCGCGGCCTGACGTCGCGCCTGTCGCCACGCTCCACCGTGCTGATCGATGGCGTGCCGGCAGCGTTCGCGCCGTACGGCCAGCCACAGTTGTCGATGGCGCCGATTTCCTCGGGCAACCTCGACAGCATCGACGTGGTTCGAGGCGCCGGCTCCGTGCGTTACGGGCCGCAAAACGTCGGCGGTGTGATCAACTTCGTGACCCGCGCCATCCCGGAAAAAGCCTCCGCTGAAATCGGCACCACCCTGGAAACCTCCCGGCACGGTGGCTGGAAACACATCGATACCGCGTTCGCTGGCGGCACCGCGGACAACGGCATCGGTGTGGCGCTGTTGTACTCGGGCGTGAACGGCAACGGTTACCGTGAGCGCAACAACGGCAACGACATCGACGATGTGATTCTCAAGACCCATTGGGCACCGACCGATGTCGACGATTTCAGTCTCAACCTGCATTACTACGACGCCAGCGCCGACATGCCTGGCGGCCTGACCCAGGCGCAATACGACGCCAATCCGTTTCAGTCCGACCGCAACAACGACAACTTCAGCGGACGCCGCAAGGACATTTCCTTCAAGTGGGCGCGGCAGATCGATGACCGCACCCAGGCCGAAGTGCTGACCTACTACTCCGACAGCTTCCGTGGGAGCAACATCGCCGCCCGCGATCAGAAGACCCTCGGCTCGTTCCCGCGCACTTACTACACCCTTGGCATTGAGCCACGCGTGTCCCATGTGTTCGACGTTGGCCCGACCACCCAGGAAGTCAGCGTCGGTTATCGTTACCTCAAGGAAGCCATGCACGAGGAGGCCAGCCGTCTGGCGCTGGTCAACAACGAGCCGGTCGCGACCAAGGCCTCGGACGGCCATGTCTATCAGGATCGCACCGGCGGCACTGAAGCCAACTCGGTGTACATCGATAACAAAATCGACGTCGGCAACTGGACCATCACGCCCGGCATCCGTTTCGAACACATCAGCACCGACTGGCACGATCGCCCCGTGCTCGATACCGCCGGCAAGCGCGTGCCGGAAAAGAACCGCAGCATTGAAAGCAACGAGCCGCTGCCGGCCTTGAGCGTGATGTATCACCTCTCCGATGCCTGGAAGCTGTTCGCCAACTACGAAACCTCGTTCGGCAGCCTGCAGTATTTCCAGCTCGGCCAGGGGGGCATAGGTGACAACACCGCCAATGGCCTGGAGCCGGAGAAGGCCAAGACCTACGAGGTCGGCACGCGCTATAACGATGACGTGTGGGGCGGCGAAGTGACGCTGTTCTACATCGACTTCGATAAAGAGTTGCAGTACATCAGCAACGACGCGGGCTGGACCAACCTTGGCGCAACCACGCACCAGGGCATCGAGGCTTCGGTCCACTACGACATGGCGGCACTCGACCCGCGGCTCGACGGCCTGACCGCCAATGCCGGGATCACCTACACGCGCGCTGTTTATGAAGGTGAGATTCCTGCTTTCAAGGGCCGCGACCTGCCGTTCTACTCGCGTCAGGTAGCGACCGCCGGCCTGCGTTACGACATCGATCGCTGGACTTATAACCTCGATGCGTTTGCCCAGTCCAAACAGCGCTCGCCGGGCGTAGCGGTGAATGCCGATGGCAGCTTCACCAACAACTACATCACCGAAGGCACCGCCGACGGCCAGTACGGCGACATTCCGGGGTACGTCACCTGGAACGTGCGGGGCGGTTATGATTTTGGCGCGCAGCTGTCGAACCTGAAAGTCGGTGCCGGGGTGAAAAACATCTTCGACAAGCAGTACTTCACCCGTTCCAGCGATAACAACTCGGGCATGTACGTCGGCGCGCCACGCACGTTCTTTGTGCAGGCCAGCGTCGGGTTCTGATAAACCGAGTCGCCTTCATCGCGGGCAAGCCCGCTCTTACAGGGATCTCCAGTGAACAAAAGTCTGTTTGCGACAAAGATCTAATGTGGGAGCAGGCTTGCTCGCGAATGCAGTTTCATATCCAACATAAATGTGACTGACAGACCGCTTTCGTGAGCAAGCCCCACACTTGTTCAGCGTCGTACACACATTTTGTGTTCAGACTTTCAACACTTTCCCGCCGATAGCCACCGCCACCAGCAACACCGCCATCAATCCAAACGCAAAACTCAAACTGCTGCCGTGGGCGATCAACCCGATCACCGCAGGCCCCGCCAGAATCCCCGCATAACCCAGCGTCGTAATGGCCGGCACGGCTACGCTTTCCGGCATCACTGTCTGTTTGCCGACGGCGGTGTACAGCACCGGCACGATGTTCGAACAACCAGCCCCCAGCAACGCATAACCGACCAGCGCCAGCTCCCAGCTCGGTGCGAATGTCGCCAGAAACAGACCGCCAGCGGCGGTCAGCCCACCGAACACCAGCACCCGTGTCGCCCCGAGGCGGTGGACAATCGCGTCTCCGGTCAGCCGGCCCACGGTCATGGTCAAGGCGAACGCGGCATAACCCAACCCTGCATACGCCGTGTCGATTCCGCGCTCCTGTGCCAGGAATACCGCACTCCAGTCGAGCGCCGCGCCTTCGGCGAGGAACACGATGAAGCACATTGCGCCAATGAACAGCACGATGCCGTGGGGAACGGCAAACGCCGGCCCCGAACTTTCACTGCCATACGGCAACATGTGCGGCGCGGCTTTGCACAGCGCGATCAGCAGCAGCACGACCACCACCAGCATCGCCCCCAGCGGCGAAACCCCGAAGCCGAGCAAGGCGCTGACGCCCGCCGCGCCGACAATCCCGCCCAGGCTGAACAGCCCGTGGAAACCCGACATCATGGTCTTGCCGCTGGCCCGTTCGACAATCACCGCTTGCAGGTTCACCGTCGAATCCACCGTGCCCAGGCCTGCACCGAACATGAACAACGCGCCGATCAGCGCCGGAATCGACGACACCGTCGCCAGCAACGGCAGCGCCGCGCAGATCAACAGGGTCCCACCGACCGCCACCCGCCGACAGCCGAAACGCGTGGCCAGAATCCCGGCCATCGGCATCGCCAGAATCGAGCCCACCCCCAGGCACAACAACAGCAAACCGAGGGTCCCTTCATCCAGCCCGGCCCGCGCCTTGGCGTAAGGCACCAGCGGCGCCCATGCGGCGATCCCGAACCCGGCGATGAAAAAAGCCACGCGCGTGGACATCTGTTCCAGGCGTCCGGGCACGAAGGTGGTCTGGGTGTTGAGGTTGGTCATATCGATCCTTGGCAAAAAACGTCGCGTCCCCAAGGGACAGTGACTCACCGGTGTGGTTCGATCAGCGTCCGGACGGTTTCGCGTTCAGGCAGGGCGACATCCTTGCACAGCCCGTCGCGGTTTCGCGATATGTTGCACGCCTGCGATGGTTGTACGGGAGGCGCCATGACGCCGTTTTACGATGCTCGAGGCAATATCTATGCGGTAGTGGCGCCGGACGCGGTGCGTCGCGAAGGGATCGCTTTACCGGAACAGGCCGGTCTGGCGGCGCAAACCCGCGCGGCATGGGCGATGTCGGCCATCGAGGCGTTCTGCGCCTGGGCGCCGGGCACGCAACCGCCCGGCAGCAAGGACCATCGCTGCGATGGACTGCTGGTGGGGCCGTTTCAATCAGCGCCGCCGTTCGATCTGTTGATCGTCAACACCGACGGGACTTTGGCTGAGCGCAGTGGCAACGGGCTGACGATTTTTTCCCGGGCGCTCAGTGACCAAGGGCTTTTTCCGGACAGCGATGCCTGTGTGCTCAGGGTTCATCACGACAAGTCCGATACGCCTTCTCCGGGTCAAACGTCGGTGAGCGCCGCGCAGGTCGACGGTGCGGAGGGTTTCTGGCTGGATCTGGGCAGACCGGCGTTCGGGCCGGAGGCGGTCAGTGCGCATGGGGTTGAAGGGGTGACAATGAACGGTCGCGAACTCAGCCAGGTTCAACCGCTGTCGGCACTGGAGCCGGCGTGGTCCCGCAGCCAGTTCGTACGGGTTGGCAATCCGCACTGCGTGACGCTTGTGGAGGACGTGCAGGCATTGCCGTCCAATGAACAGATGCGCGAAGCGAGGTTGTCCGAAGGCTTGACGCAAATTGCCTACGCCATGCCGACGGGGGCAGGGCGACCGTGTCCGGCGGGTATCAATCTGCAATGGGCGATGCGGGAGTCAGAAGGGCGAGTGGTCGCTCGAGTGTTTGAACGCGGGGAAGGCCCGACCGCGTCGTCCGGCACCAGTGCCAGCGCGGTGGCGTGTGCAGCCTGGCGGGTGGGTTGGGTGGCGGCGGGTGAGGTGAACGTGGTGATGCCCGGTGGTACGGCGCCGGTTTTGCTGGAGGAAATGGACGGTGAATTGAGTCGGGTCAGTTTGTTTGGTACGGCGCGGTTGATGCGGTGATCTCAGGATCGCCTTCGCGAGCAAGCCCGCTCCCACATTTGATCTGTGTCTGACAGATACTTTGTATCCACTGAAGACCAAATGTGGGAGCGGGCTTGCTCGCGAAGGCGTCATTACTGTCGACGCAAAACTCAGGGTTGCTCGCCAAAAAACTCCACCACCGGCATCTGCCGCTTCATCAACACCTTCCCTCCGCGCACCGAATACAGCGGCAACCCCTGACTGCGAATCACCTCGTAGTCGCTGTCCGCCGACAAAATCAGCAAGTTCGCCGGCCGTCCGCGTTCAAGCCCATAACGCTCACCCAACGCCATGGCTCTGGCGCTGTTGTCGGTCACCAGGTCCAGCGCGCTTTGCAGGTTGCGATACCCCAGCATGTGACAGATGTGCAGACCCGCTTCGAGCACCCGCAGGATGTTGCCGTTGCCCAGTGGATACCACGGATCGACGATCGAATCCTGGCCGAAGCACACGTTCATCCCCGCTTCGAGCAGCTCATTCACCCGGGTCACGCCGCGGCGTTTCGGGAAATTGTCGAAGCGTCCTTGCAGGTGGATGCTTTCGGTCGGGCAGGAGACAAAGCTGATCCCCGAATGCCCGAGCAGGCGAAACAGTTTGGCGCAGTAAGCGTTGTCGTAAGAGCCCATGGCCGTGGTGTGGCTGGCCGTGACCCGAGAACCCATGTCGCGGCTGCGGGCTTCCTCTGCCAGCACTTCGAGGAAGCGCGAATGGGGGTCGTCGGTTTCGTCGCAATGCACGTCCACCAGGCAACCGGTGCGTTCGGCCAGGTCCATCAGGAATTTCACCGAGCTCACGCCCTGATCGCGGGTGTATTCGAAATGCGGAATCCCGCCGACCACGTCCGCGCCCATGCGGATCGCTTCTTCCATCAACTCGCGACCGTTGCGGTATGACTCGATGCCTTCCTGCGGGAACGCGACGATTTGCATGTCGATCAAGTGCCGACTTTCTTCGCGCACTTCGAGCATCGCCTTCAGCGCCGTCAGCTGCGGGTCGGTGACATCGACGTGGGTGCGCACATGCTGGATGCCGTGGGCTGCCAGGGTCTGGATGGTTTTCTTCGCCCGGGTCTTGGTGTCCTCTTCGGTGATGGTCACCTTGCGTTCGCCCCAGCACTCGATGCCTTCGAACAATGTGCCGCTCATGTTCCAGCGCGGCTCGCCGGCGGTCAGTGTTGCGTCGAGGTGAATGTGCGGCTCGACGAAGGGCGGCACCACCAGGTTACCGCCGGCGTCCAGATCCTCGGGGCCCAGGGTCGGCGCTTCGGTCTGACGGGCAATGTTGCTGATCAGGCCGTTTTCCAGGTGCAACTCATGCAGGCCTTCTTGGTTGCGCAGGCGGGCGTTGATGATGTGCATCAGGTGAATCCTTTTAGAGAGCTTGTAAGGGTGCGTTGGCGCTTGGCATGTCGAATACGCCCGTCACACATACGTTAGCGCGGCAGCGGCAATCGAGCATCGGCCGGACGTGAATATTGACCACGGCAGCGAAAGAAAACGCCCGCCATTGATCGGCGAAGCGGCTGAAAAAACACAATCCATTGTAGGAGCCGGCTTGCTGCGGGCGGCGTTCCGACGATGGCGGTGTGTCACGCAACATGTGTGCCGAATGACACACCGCCATCGCGAGCAAGCTTGCTCCTACAAAGAATCGAGTGTTTTCAGGGGGATTGGGGCAGGAACCGAAGCAGCGCCGCGACGATGGCCTCCGGTGCATCCTCCTGAACCAGGTGCCCGGCATTGGGGATTGGGTGAAATTGCGCCCCCGGAATCATCTGTTGCAATGCGCGGCCACGCTCGATGGGAATCCATTGGTCATCCTCACCCCACAGAATCTGCACCGGGCAACGAATCGTCGGGTACAACCCTTCAACCTCGCGGGTATAGCGCTCATCCATTTGCGCGATCTGCCGGTAAAACCCCGCCTGTCCCGGATCGCCCAGCCACGGCTGGACGTAATGGGCGAGTTCCTCGTCGGGGATTTCCCGCTTGATCGCCCCGCGAATGTAAGCCGGCACGATCGCTTGCTGAATGTAATCAGGCAGCCCGCTGAACGCCGCCTCATGCTGGCGCACATGCTGCACAAACGGCGAACCCCACGGCGTCAGCGCCACCGGGTCGATCAGCGTCAGGCTGCGGTAATTCTTACCGTTCAGCAGATGCGCACGCAGCACCGTGGCGCCGCCGAAATCGTGGGCCACCACATCGGGACACTCCAAACCCCAATGTTCCAGCAGTTGCGCCAACAGCTCGTTCTGTACGCCAAGGGACACATCGCCCTCGACCTTTTCGGACAGCCCATAACCCAGCAAGTCGAAGTAGTGCACCCGGTGCGACGTGATGAAGTGCGGCGCAATCCGGTGCCACACATAAGAAGAGAAGGGCGTGCCATGCACAAACACCAGCGGCGGGCCATCGCCCCGTACGGCGTAGCGAACGGAGTGCCCGTTGAAGCGAAAGGTCTGAGCCAACGGCCAGTCAGTCATGGGTGCGTCCTCTTGGCGGGTACGAGCCAAAAAGCATAGGCATAAAAAAAACGCCAGTCCCGGCAGTTTTTTTGATCTGTCGGATCAGCGGGATGAATACCTGTGATTTGTGACAGTAGACGGCTTTTGGACGCAGATGTTATCCAGAGTCCATGGACACCATCAGCCTGCATCACGGAACGCCCAAGCTCGCGGTCATCGACCCGCGCGGATTGGCCGTGCGCAACGTGGCGTATTGGCGTGGGGAGAGTGGGCAAACGCCGCAGGCGCGGGTGACGCGGCAGGTGTTCGATGCTGCTGGGCGTGGGGTTGAACAGTGGGATGCGCGGTTGTTGGTTCCTGCATTGAGTCATTGCTACAGCCTGGCCGGCAAGGCGTTGGCGGAGGATGGCGTCGATGCCGGTTGGCGGGTTTTGTTGTTGGGGCAAGCGGAGGAAGTGCAGAGCCGGTGGGACAGTCGGGGTACTCGGCAGGACACGCAGTACGACGGATCGCTGCGCCCTGTCGCCGTGACGGAACAGGCGCACCGGGAAGCAGCGAGGGTAGTTGAGCGCTTTGAATATGGCGTCGCGGATCCCGTGGTCAATCCCGGCAATCAATGTGGCCGAGTGACTCGTCACGACGATCCGGCCGGTACGCGGCATATGCCGGCGTACGATCTGCTGGGGCTGGCGCTCAGTGAAATCAGCCACTATCTGAACAGCCTTGATCCGCCGGACTGGCCGCGGGAAAGCTCCGCACGGGACCTGTTGCTTGAACCCGTCCCCGGCCTGGAAAGCCGATGGACCTATAACCCGCTCGGCGATCTGCTGAGCCTCATCGACGCTAAAAAACATCGCCGCCACTTTACGTACACCGTGGCCGGGCAGCTCAAGGAGGGCTGGCTGCAACCGGCGAACACTGCGGCGCCCGGACAGTGTCTGGTGCACGGCATCCGCTACAACCCAGGCGGGAAAGTCGAGCGGGAAATCGCTGGCAACGATGTTGTCACCGAGGCGGAGTACGCGCTCGATGACGGGCGTCTGCTGCGCTTGTGCGCCGGGTTGCCGAACGCCGCGCCACTGCAAGACCTGCGATACACCGTCGACCCGATCGGCAACATCCTCCAGATCGACAATCACGCCTTGCCGATCCGTTACTACAAGAACCAGCGCGTCGACGGCCAATGCATCTATGGCTATGACACGTTGGGCCAGTTAACCCACGCTAGCGGCTGGGAAGCCGAACGCTCATCCCTTTATCCCGGCACTGCGTACCGCTCCTCGGCCAATCCCAACGCCGTGGTCAACTACGACGAAGAATACGACTACGACGCGGTCGGCAACATGACCGAGTTGCGGCACCTCGGCGTCCAGCCGTTTACCCGTCGTTGGGCCGTCGCTGCGAACAGCAACCGCAGCCTGATCGAGGATGATCAACCGCCGGATTTCGACAGCCATTTTGATGACAACGGCAACCTGCAGTCTTTGCAACGTGGTCAAGCCATGACCTGGGACCTGCGCAACCAGCTGTCCAGCGTATCGCCGGTGGTGCGCGAAGACGAAGACGACGACACCGAACGCTACCGCTATGGCGGCGGAGGCAAACGCCTGCGCAAAGTCCGCACCGCACTGGCCGCCGCTCATATCGTGATCACCGAAGTGCGCTACCTGCCGGGGCTGGAGATTCATCATCGTCCGGGCGGCAAGCAGCATGAAGTGCTCGACCTCGAAGCGGGGCGCAACCGGGTGAAATGGCTGCACGGAGTCGATGCGCCCGACCATTCATTGCGTTACCTCCTGACCGACCACCTCGGCTCCGTCATGCTGGAACTGGACGAACAGGCCAAGGTGCAAAGCCGGGAAGTGTATTACCCGTTTGGCGGCACGGCTTGGGAGGATCACAGCGATCAAAGCGGCGCATACAAAACCATTCGTTATTCGGGCAAGGAGCGGGATGCGACCGGGTTGTATTACTACGGTTTCCGCTACCTTGCGCCGTGGCTGTGCCGATGGATCAACCCGGATCCGGCGGGGGCTGTGGATGGGTTGAATGTGTATTGTTTTGTGGGGAATTCGCCGGTGGGGAGAGTGGATCGGGATGGGCGGATGTGGAGCGGAAATGAATCATTGTTTGGTGAGGACTCTCAAGAGTCCTTAGAAACGCCGCCACATATGCTCATTGCTTTAGCGATGGCTGGCTCGAGCGACCTGCCCGAAGTCATCGTTCACCCTGATGACCTCAACTCCCAGGATTCATTGGCTGATCTGTTTAAAGCGCCAGTAAATGGCGAAGAGGCAGAGCTTGCGTACTCATTTCTGGGAGTCACACCATCTCCCGTGACAGCTTTGCCCTCCATTCCTCTTATCGCCGGACTTTCGTCAGCTACTGCATCAACACTACTTAAACCTTATTCCTGCTCAATGTGCAGCAGAACGTTCAGGCTTCCTCAGCATCTCGCTGCTCATGTAAAAGCTCATACCAACAAAAACTATTTCAAGTGCGACTCGCCTGGCTGTAATAAATCGTTTTCACATAAAACCAATTTTAATCAGCATTTGCTCACTCATTCCGGCGTAAAGCCTTTCAAGTGCGATTTATGTGAAGAGTCCTTTGCACAAAAAATTACCCTCACCCAACATATATATACGCATACGAAAAATAGACCCTACAAATGTGATTGGATTGGTTGTCGCGATTCATTTTCTCAAAGTTCAACGTTGGCCCAGCACAAGCTCAAACATACCGATGTAAGGTCTTTCAAGTGTGACGTTTGTGGGAAAGCGTTTCAGCGTAAAACCCATCTAGAAAGGCATGTCTGGACCCATCGAGCGACAGCTCCATGTCAAGTTGAAGGCTGTTTCAGCAAGTTCAGCGCTCCGCAAACGCTGAGACAGCATATGAAAGAAAAACACCCCAACCACACTAAACTCTAGTGTCCTCAGAAACATGAAAGAAAAAACCACCGATCTCGGTGGTTTTTTGAGTCTGGGTTTTACTCCCCGCGATAAATACAACCGCTCGTACAAGTCTCATGAATCCGAATCGCACTAAGCTCCGGCAACAACGGTTTCAACTCACCCCAGATCCACTTGGCCAGCACTTCACTGGTCGGATTCTCCAATCCCGGAATGTCATTCAAATAGTTGTGATCCAACCGCTCATACAGCGGCTTGAAAATCGCCTTGATCTCCGAGAAGTCACGAATCCAGCCGGTATGCGGATCAAGATCGCCACTCAAGTGAATCGCCACTTTGAACGAGTGACCGTGCAGGCGGCCGCACTTGTGGCCGTCCGGGACGTGGGGCAGGCGGTGGGCGGATTCGAAGGTAAATTCTTTGAAGATTTCCACAGTGTTTTCAGCTCTGTCAGGTGGCGATCGCCGCGGCGATGTGGGCAGGCGGCGAGTTTAACAGTTTGTCCTGACTAAAGGGTCAGCAAGCGTTCGCCAAGGCGACCGTTGGCGGCCAGTTCGAGAAATTCATCGCCCAGCCTGCGACTTTCATCCATCGTCGCACGCCAGTATTTCTGCCGGCTCGGCGCATCGCCCATGAAGCGCTTGAAGTCGTTACGGTCCGGCAGTTTGCCGTAGGGCAGGCGCGCCAGGTATTCCTTCGACGGCGCCAGTAAAAGGACATCCTGCAAACGCGCAGGGCAGGCGCGACGCCACGGCAGGGTTTTGTCGAACCAGCCAGGGATGACCCGGTCGGTGAAGTGTGGATACAGCACGATGTCGTTGCCGCTGTAGGGCAGGTCGAGGTGATAGTCCAGCAGACCGCCGTCGCGGAACGTTCCGGCGCCGGCGCCCGGCAGGTCGCGCACGCCTTCCATCACCATCGGGATCGAACCCGAGGCGAGCAAGGCCTGACGCAGGTTGTCGGCATTCAGCGCGACGAAGCGTGACGGAAAGTCGTTCAGCGCATGAACCGGTGGCGCCAGGCGCGGATCGTGGATGATCAGCCGCTCGAAATGCCGCGACAGCCGCGCGCGACCGCGCAGGTTGTCGGCAATCACCGACGACAGGCCTAACCCGAGGCGACCGCGATGATCATCCGCGAGCAGGCCGTGGCTTTTGACCACCATGATGTTCAGTCGGTAATGGGCGTTGTCCAGAATCGAGGTGTCGCGGCCGTCGAGCAGGTCATTGAGCATGCGCTGAGAGCTCTGGCTGATCTGCGCCATGGTCACGCCCTTGGCGAAATTCTGCTCGGTGTAGAGATGGCCGAGGCGGCGGATGCCTTCGGCAGCATTGGGCAGGCAGGCACTGGCAAAGCGCCAGGAACCCACCGAAGCGCCGATCAGCGACCGTTCACGCGGCGCGGCAGGCAGCCATTCACCGAACAGCGCCAGGTCCAGACCTTGAATCCCCAACGCCTTCGGTCCGCCAGCGGCACCCGGTAGCGTGCCGACATCGGCGGCGTTCAAACCGTGTTCGCGGATGCGCGCAAAGGCACGAGGACCGGCCTTGAGGGTCAGGGAAGGGAATTTGATGTGGATGGCGGTCATACCGGTCTCGATGTCTGGCAAGCGGGGGATTATAGACTTGCGCGATCATTGTGGGCGCGGCGGTGCGACGATGGCGGACTGACATTCACATTGATGCCGACCGACACGATGCAGAACCTGTAGGAGCCGGCTTGCTGGCGATGGCGATTTCAAAGGCGCCATCGCCAGCAAGCCGGCTCCTACAGGTGCTGTGTATGCCTGCGATATCGAGTTGCCATCTCTGATGATGGCAATTCAGTTTCAATTAAGTTCGAATCGCTAAAGTGGCCGCCGTACGCAACGCATAAAAAATACGGAGACACCCCATGAAAACCCTGACTGCCCTGATCGCCGCCTCCCTCATCGCCATGACCGCGAGCCTCGCCCACGCCCGTGACCTGGGCCCCGACGAAGCCCTGCGTCTGCGCGACGCTGGTACCATTGTGTCTTTCGAGAAGCTCAACGCCACGGCACTGGCCAAACACCCGGGCTCGACAGTCACCGAAACCGAGCTGGAAGAAGAGTACGGCAAGTACATCTATCAGGTGGAGCTGCGCGACCCGCAAGGCATTGAGTGGGATCTGGAATTGGACGCTGTCAGCGGGCAGATTCTCAAGGATCATCAGGATACGTAATGAAGGTGTGTTCATTTTCACGCATGGCGCTGGTGCTTCTGGCGTTTTGCTCGGTGGTCATGGCCCGCGACCTGGATCAGGACGAAGCCCTGCGCCTGCGTCAGCGGGGCGTGATCCTGCCGCTCGAGCAGCTTTTGACGCAGGCAATGGACCGCTATCCGGGGTCGAAACTGCTGGAAGCCGAGCTTGAAGAGAAACATGACGTCTACATTTATGAAGTCGAGTTGCTGACCACCGAAGGCGTGGTCCGTGAGCTGGACGTCGACGCCACCACTGGCCAGTTACTGAAAGACAAGGAAGATTGACCGATGCGATTGCTGCTGGTGGAAGACCATGTGCCCCTGGCCGACGAACTGATCGCCGGCCTCAACCGCCAGGGTTACGCCGTGGACTGGCTGGCCGACGGCCGTGACGCGGTGTACCAGGGCAGCAGCGAACCCTATGACCTGATCATCCTCGACCTGGGTTTGCCGGGTTTGCCGGGGCTCGACGTACTGGCGCAATGGCGTGCGGGCGGGCTCGCTACGCCGGTGCTGATCCTGACGGCGCGCGGCTCCTGGGCCGAACGGATCGAAGGCCTCAAGGCTGGCGCCGATGATTACCTGACCAAACCCTTCCATCCTGAAGAACTGCACTTGCGCATCCAGGCGCTGTTGCGCCGCTCCCACGGCAAGGTCAATCAGCCGACACTGCAGTCGGCGGGCTTGCACCTGGATGAAGGTCGCCAGTGCGTGACCCGCGAAGGCGCCGACATCCAGCTCACCGCCGCAGAATTCCGTCTGCTGCGTTATTTCATGTTGCACCCCGAGCAGATCCTCTCCAAAAGCCACCTCGCCGAACACCTCTACGACGGTGAAACCGAGCGCGATTCCAACGTGCTGGAAGTCCACGTCAATCACCTGCGACGCAAACTCGGGCGCAGCGTGATCGAAACCCGGCGCGGCCAGGGTTATCTGTTTGGCGGTCAAGCGCAGTGAGGTCGATCCAGCGCAGCTTGAGTCTGGGGCTGATCAGCGTGATGGTGATCGTCGGCCTGGTGCTGGCGCAAACCAGTCTGTGGCTGTTCGAAATGGGTTTGCAGCGCTACCTCGAGGCGGGACTGCGCAACGACAGTGAAAGCTTGCTGGTGGCGCTGGTGCGTGGACCGCAGGGCTTGCAACTGGATGAACGGCACCTTTCGCCGGCTTATCTGCGCCCGTTTTCCGGACATTACTTTCGCATCGATTTTGCCGACAGCCATTGGCGCTCGCGTTCGCTGTGGGATCAGGAATTGCCGCGCCTCGACCATCCCGGCCTGCACAGCAACCTGCAACTGGGGCCGGAAGGCCAGCAATTGCTGATCTTGCGTTCGGACTATCGCCGTTTGGGCCAGTCGATTTCCATCAGCGTCGCCCAGGACTACACACCGGTGCGCGACAGTTTCAAGCGCATGCAGCAAGTGGGGCTGGGCCTGGGATTGGCGGGGCTGTTGCTGATTCTGCTGTTACAGCGGATCACCGTGCGCCGTGCCTTGCGCCCACTGGAAAAGGCCCGCGAGCAGATTGCCCAGTTGCAGCAGGGCCAGCGTTCGCAACTGGATGATCAGGTGCCGGTGGAGCTTGAACCGCTGGTGGCGCAGATCAACCATTTGCTGGCGCACACCGAAGACAGCCTCAAGCGTTCACGCAATGCGCTGGGCAACCTCGGGCATGCCTTGAAAACCCCGCTGGCGGTTTTATTGAGCCTGGCGTCCAGCGAAAAACTCGATGCCCATCCCGAGCTGCGAAAGATTCTAAAGGCACAACTGGAACAGGTTCAGCAGCGACTCAACCGCGAACTCAATCGCGCCCGGCTGTCCGGCGATGCGCTGCCCGGGGCGTTGTTTGATTGCGATGCGGAACTGCCGGGATTGCTCGCCACGCTGAACATGATCCACGGCGAACACCTTGAACTGAGCTATCGCGCGCCGGCCGGTTTGCAGTTGCCGTGGGATCGCGAAGACTTGCTGGAACTGTTGGGCAACCTGCTGGACAACGCCTGCAAATGGGCGGATGCCGAGGTGCGGTTGAGTGTGGTCGAGACGGCTGAAGGATTTCAGTTGAGCGTGGAAGATGATGGGCCGGGGATTCCCGAGGACCAGCGCGATCAGGTGTTCAGCCGGGGGATGCGCCTGGATGAACAGGCGGATGGGCATGGGTTGGGACTGGGGATCGTGCGCGACATCGTCGACACGTGGGGCGGGGTGTTGCAGCTTGAGGAGAGCGAGTGGGGCGGGTTGAGCGTTGTCATTGAACTGCCCAAACGCTGAAATTGAAAACCCCGATAACCTGTAGGGGCCGGCTTGCTGGCGATGGCGGCGACACATTCAACACATGTGTTGGCTGTCACGGCGCCATCGTCGGAACGCCGCCCGCAGCAAGCCGGCTCCTACAGGGGGGATTGGCGAGGTCCGTTGAGTCAGACGCGGAATTGATCCATCAAACTCTGCTGCTGATTCGCCAGGCTATTCAACGACTGACTCACCCGCGCCGACTCATTCGCCTGCCCCGACAACGACTCCGTCACGTCCCGGATCGTCGCCACGTTGTTGTTAATCTCTTCCGCCACGGCGCTTTGCTCTTCTGCCGCCGATGCAATCTGCAGGTTCATGTCGCTGATCACCGTCACCGCATCGCCAATCTGCCGCAACGCCGTGACCGCCTGGCTGACCTGCTCGACACTGCCTTGCGCCTGACGATGGCTGTTGTTCATCGACCCCACCACGTCCTGGGTGCCGTTCTGCAATTGCTCGATCACCAGCCGGGTTTCTTCGACCGACTCCTGCGTACGCCGAGCCAGGTTGCGCACCTCGTCGGCCACCACGGCAAAACCACGGCCGGCTTCACCGGCACGGGCGGCTTCGATGGCGGCGTTGAGGGCCAGCAGGTTGGTCTGTTCGGCGATGGCGCGGATCACTTCCAGCACCGAACCGATCTTCTCGCTGTTCGCCGCCAGGCCCTCGACTTGCACCATCGCCGCACTCATGTCTGCGGCGAGGTTGTCGATGCTGCTGGTGGTCTGGTCGATCACCGTCAACCCGCGACGAGTGGCCTGATCCGCCTCCTTGGCAGCCTGTGCCGCTTGCGCGGCGCTGCGCGCAACGTCCTGGGCAGTGGCACTCATTTCGTGGGAGGCGGTAGCCACCTGATCGACCTGGCGGTATTGCTGCTCCATGCCGGCGCTGGTTTGCGTGGCGATGGCGGAGGACTGGTCCGCCGTGCTGCGGGCGTCCTGCACCGAGCGTTTCACTTCGGCGATGATCGGTTGCAGCTTGTCGAGGAAGCGGTTGAACCAGCCAGCCAACTGGCCCAGCTCATCCTTTTTGTCGTAGGCCAGGCGCCGGGTCAGATCACCTTCACCGCTGGCGATGTCTTCGAGCATGTGCGCCACGCCGAGGATCGGCTTGGTCACGCTGCGTGCCATTAGCCACACCAGCAACAGGCCGATCAACGCTGCCAGCACACCGAGGCCGAGTTCGACCAATGTGCCGGCGGTGTTGCTGTCATCGAGTTGTTTCTTCAGCGCTTCGGCCGGGCCGATCAGGACTTTTTCCGGCACTTCGAGCAGCACGCCCCACGACTTGCCACCGGGGATCGGCTGGAACGGCGACAGTACTTTCAATTGCTGGTCGCTGTGCAGGCTTGCAGTTTTGCTGCTGGTGGCGAGCAGGCGGATCAGCTCGGCGCCGCTGGTTTTATCCACAGCGTCCAGGCGCTGGGCGAGTTTGCTGGTGTCCGGGCTGTAGCCGGCGAGCAAACCGGCCGGGCTGATGATGCTGACGTTGGTCTGGCCGTCATAGAGCTTTTTGCTCGCGTCCTGGCTGACCGCTTGCAGGCTGTTGAGGTTGATGTCCACCGACAGCGAAGCGATGACTTTGCCGTTGACCATCAGCGGGAACACGATGCTGGTCATCAGCACCTTCTGGCCGTCGATCGCATAGAAGTAGGGTTCGATCACGCAAGGTTTGAGCGAGGTGCGCGGGCAGGTGAACCAGGCGTTGGCGGGCTCGCCGCTGGGGCCGGTGCTGGTGTCGGCCATGTCGGTTTCGGGCAGCGCCATCGACGTCACTTTGCCGGGCGTCGGTTGCGACCAGTACAGCGCGAAACGGCCCTTGTCGTTACTGCCCAGCTCAGCCTGGCCGGCGAACAGTTCGTCCTTGCCGTCCAGCGCATTGGGCTCGAACACCAGGGACAGGCCGAGCAACTCCGGATTGGCTTGCAGCGCCGACTTGACTTGACGGGTCAGGTCTTCACGCAAGTCGAAGGCATCGAGAAAGCGTTTTTCGGCCTGGTCACGCAGGAACAACACCTGACGTGAAAAGCCGTGGCCATATTGATAGGCGTCCATGAACTGCTGGCGAATCCCCAGCGCCTGGTTTTCGCCCTGGGACTCGATCCGGGCCTGGGCGGCTTCGGTGAGCATCTCCATGCTCGAGGCTTTCACCAGCTCGGAGCTGTGCTCCATGCGATACAGCGAAAGACCTACCAGCAAGGTCACGATACCCGCCAGGCAAAGCCCGGCCAGCAGGGTGATTTTCCATTGAATGGAAAGTTGTCTGAGCGACATGGAGACGTCCTTTATTCGATAAATATCTGAGACTTTGCACTGTAACGGCTGAAAATCCGCTTTCTTTACGCCGTCCGACGAAAATCGAATCGCTGGTGCGAACCCCTGTAGGAGCCGGCTTGCTGCGGGCGGCGCTCCGACGATAGCGGCCTCGGCTCATGCATTGGTTTTCCTGGCCCCATCGCCAGCAAGCCGGCTCCTACAGGGGGGGGGGGCGATCTGGCGTTCGGGGCGTTGGCTTTGACAAGGCGGCAGCGGTCCGGCACAGTGCGCGCCCTCTAATAAAACCCATTCCTTGTCCCGCTGGCGTCTCTTCGCAGATTACCGGCCGGGCTCATTTCGCTTGCCTTGAGGTAACGATGATTAATGCTGTAATTGCCGCGGTCGGCGTCATGCTGGTGCTCAGCCTGTCCCGCGTGCACGTTGTGATCGCGCTGATTATCGGCGCGCTGGTGGGCGGTCTGACTGGCGACCTGGGCATCGACGCCACCCTGAAGGCGTTCAACAGCGGCCTCGGCGGCGGGGCGACGGTGGCGTTGTCTTATGCCTTGCTCGGCGCGTTCGCGGTGGCGATTGCCAAGTCCGGCCTGGCCCATGCATTGGCGGACAAGGCCCTGGCCATGGTCGATCGCCAGCACGCCAGCGGGGGCGGTTCGGTCAAGTGGCTGTTGATCGGTTTGCTGGGGGTGGTGGCCATCGCTTCACAGAACATTCTGCCGATACATATCGCTTTTATTCCGTTGCTGGTGCCGCCGCTGTTGTATGTACTGACCAAGCTGCAGCTGGATCGCCGCTTGATCGCCTGCGTCATGACCTTCGGCCTGATCATGCCGTACATGTTCCTGCCGGTGGGCTTCGGCAACATCTTCCTGAATGAAATCCTGCTGGCCAACGTGACCCGCAGCGGCGTGGACATCAGCGGCATCAACGTCACCCATGCCATGGGTATTCCGGCGTTGGGCATGGTCGTGGGGCTGGCGGTAGCGTTCATCAGTTATCGCAAGAATCGCGTCTATGACCTGGAAAGGATCGAGCAGGTCGAGCAGGTCGCGGTGCAGTACAACCCGTTGAGCCTGATGGTCGCGGGTGTGGCCATTGCGGCGGCGTTCATCATTCAGCTGCTGCTGGATTCGATGATTATCGGTGCGCTGGCAGGCTTTTTGATCTTCTCGGTGTCGGGCATCGTCAAGTGGCGCGACACCGACGACCTGTTCACCGAAGGCATGAAGATGATGGCGATGATCGGCTTCATCATGATTGCCGCCTCGGGGTTTGCCGAAGTGATGAAAGCCACCGGTCAGGTGCAGACGCTGGTTGAAGCGTCGGCGTCGTGGATCGGTCACAGCAAAGGCATCGGCGCGCTGTTGATGTTGCTGGTCGGCCTGCTGGTGACCATGGGCATCGGTTCATCGTTTTCGACGGTGCCGATTCTGGCGGCGATTTTCGTGCCGCTGTGCGTGCAGCTGGGTTTCAGCCCGATCGCCATCGTGTGCATCGTCGGCACCGCCGGTGCGTTGGGCGATGCGGGTTCGCCGGCGTCGGACTCGACGTTGGGCCCAACCTCCGGCCTGAACATCGACGGCCAGCATCACCACATCTGGGACACCGTGGTTCCGACCTTCCTGCATTACAACCTGCCGCTGCTGGCGTTCGGCTGGGTGGCGGCAATGGTGCTCTAAACAACCGAGGTCCAATGTGGGAGCGGGCTTGCTCGCGAATGCGGTGTATCAGTCGACATATCCGTTGCCTGACACACCGCATTCGCGAGCAAGCCCGCTCCCACATTGGTTCGGTGTGACGCTGGCTCAACTTTTGGTTTCGCGTGCCGTTAAAGCCTTTAACCACGCCAATAAAAATCAAAATGAGTGAACCGTCATGCGCATGAGCCTGAAGGCTAAAGTCCTGTCCCTTGCCGTCCTCCCGGTGTTGCTCTTTGCGCTGGTCATCAGCTTGACCACGTTGTTCGTTCTGCAGGAACAGGCTCGCAAGGAAGTCGAGGAGACGCGCCAGCGCCTGCTCAGCGACGCCAAGGCCACCCTGCAAAGTTATGTGGCCGTGGCGATGACTACGATCAAACCGCTCTACGACGCCGCCGCCCCGGGTGACGACGCAGCGCGAGCCCAAGTGATCAAATTGCTGTCGAGCATCAGCTACGGCAAGGAAGGCTACTTCTTCGGCTACGACTCCAACACTGTGCGCCTGTTCAAGGCCAACAGCCCCGAAGGCGTGGGCCAAAGCTTCAAGGACAACCGTGATCCGAACGGCGTCTACGTCAACCGCGACCTGGTGAAAGTCGCCAAGGACGGCACGCACTACCTGCAATACAGCTCGCCATTGCCCGGCAATACCAAGGTGCTGGTGCCGAAACTCGGCTACACCGAATACCTGCCGAAGTGGGACATGGCCTTCGGCACCTCGGTCAACCTCGATGGCATCGAAGCGCAGGTGGCGGTGGTCGAAGCCAAGGTTCAGGAGCGCATGGAAGGCGTATTGCTGAGCATCATCGGCATCGCCGTGGTGGTGCTGTTGGTGATCGCTGCCGCCGGGATGCTGCTGGCCAACACCATTTTGCGTCCGCTGAACCTGATGAAAGCCAACCTCGATGACATCGCGGCGGGTGAGGGCGACCTGACCCGGCGCTTGACCATCACCAGCCAGGACGAGCTCGGCCAGCTCGCCGGTTCGTTCAACCGTTTTGTCGACAAGATCCATGGCCTGGTGCGTCAGATCACCGAAATGACCTCGCAACTGACCGGGCTGGTGAACCAGGTGTCCGATCAGGCCCAGCGTTCGGATCAGGCGATGGAGCGTCAACGTCACGAGACCGATCAGGTCGCCACGGCAATCAACCAGATGTCCGCCGCCGCGCAGGAAGTCGCCAAAAGTGCGCAAAACGCCGCCGTCGCCGCGCAGCAGACCGACGAAGAAGGCCAGGCCGCCAAGCGTGTGGTGGCCGGCAGCATCGTGAAGATTCATGCGTTGGTGGACGATATTCGCAGCAGTGGCGTGTCCCTCGACAGCCTGCAAAAGGACGTGTCGTCGATTGTCAGCGTGCTCGGGGTGATCCGTTCGATTGCCGATCAGACCAACCTGTTGGCGCTCAACGCCGCGATCGAAGCGGCCCGTGCCGGTGAGGCCGGTCGCGGTTTTGCGGTGGTGGCCGACGAAGTCCGCGCATTGGCCAGCCGCACACAAATCAGCACCCAGGAAATCCAGGGCATGATCGATCGCTTGCAGGCCGGTACTCAATCGGCGGTGGAAGCGATGCGCCGTTCCAGCGAGGCTGGCGATGGCACGTCTGCACAGGCGAACGAAGCGGGCGCGTCCCTCGACACCATGGCCCAGCTGATCGGCACCATTAACTCGATGAACGCGCAGATCGCCAGCGCCGCCGAAGAGCAGACCGCCGTGGCCGAAGAAATCAACCGCAGCGTGCATCAGATCGCGGTGGCCGTGGACAACGTGGCCGACGAAACCCAGCTCGGCGCCCAGACGTCCCGCAGCCTGGCAGATCTGGGTCAGCGTTTGGGCAGTCTGGTCGGACAGTTCCGCATCTGACCCACACACCTTGTAGGAGCCGGCTTGCTGGCGATAGCGGTGCATCAGTCAGCATTGATGGCGCCTGACACAACGCTATCGCCAGCAAGCCGGCTTCTACATTGGGTTGCGGTGTTGCAGGTGTCAGGGCCTGTCCCAATACGGCACCGGCCCAAAACACTCGACAAAGAAATCAATCACCGTCCGCACCTTCACCGACAATCGCCGGCTACCGGGCCAGAGCACGGCGATCTGTTGCGGCTCAAGGCTGTTGGACACCTGATAGTCCCCCAGCACCGGCACCAGCGTGCCATTGCGCATCGCTTCACCGATCAGCCATGACGGAAACATCACCAGCCCCAGACCTTGTTCGGCGGCCTGGGTGAGTGTGTCCGCGTGGTTGCCGGTGATCGGTCCCTTCACCGAGAAGGGTGTCCAGTCCTGCTGACCCTGGCGGAAAAACCAGCGCTGCTGGCCGGTCACGCCTTTGTAGGCCAGGCATTGATGCGCCGCCAGGTCTTCGGGACGTTGCGGAGTGCCATGGCGTTCGAGGTAGGCCGGGCTCGCCGCGACTTGAAAGCGATGGGGCGCCAGAATGCGCGCCTGCATGCTCGAATCGTGCAGCGGGCCGATACGGAACAACAGGTCGGCGCCTTCCTGCAGCGGGTCGATGTAGCTGTCGGTCTGTTGGATATCCAGTTGCAGTTTCGGATAACGCTCGCACAGCCGCCCGAGCCACGGCGTCAGGTGCCGCTGCCCGAACACCACGGGGGCGTTGATCCGCACCAGCCCGCTGGGATCGCTTTGCTGTTCCTGCAAGGCTTGCTCGGCTTCTTCCAGTTGCACCAGCACCAATCGCGCATGGTGGCCGAGCATTCGCCCGGCTTCGGTGGGTGAGACGGCGCGGGTGTGGCGGTAGAGCAATTGCTGGCTCAGGGCCTGTTCCATCAATTGGATCTGCCGGGAAATCGAGGAGGGCGCCAGGCCCTCGCGGCGTGCGACTTCGGAAAAGCTGCCGTGATCGAGCACCGCGACAAACAGCCGAAGCGCCTTGAATCCCAATTCGTTGAGGCCGTGCATGACGATTCCTGCTGTGCGAATTTCGCAAAAGTGTTGTCAGTATGATCCCGTTTATCGCAAAGCAGTGCCAGCCGATAATGCGCGCCTATTCCACTGGCAATGCGAACCCTGTAGGAGCCGGCTTGCTGCGGGCGGCGTTCCGACGATGGTGTGTCAGTCGACACAAATGCGGCTGACACACCATCGTCGGAACGCCGCCCGCAGCAAGCCGGCTCCTACAAGGGATCGCGCATTGATTCGTTAACACAGGTGTTCCTTATGCAATCTTCTTCAATCGATATAGCTGCGGCTCCCGCGAGCAAACCCGGGTTGCGACTCTTGCTCTTGCCGCTGGTCATCCTCGCCGGCATGGGCCTGTCCGTGGAGGCCGGTCTGCTCGGCCCCCTCGGCGTCCAGGTCGGGCACTTGTGGGCGACGCTGAGCATCTTCGGCGTGGGCTCGGCGATTCTGTTCCTGCTGCTGTTGTTCAGCGGTCCGCAACAGGGGCCGGCCTTGAACACGTTGCCGCGCTGGCAGTTGATCGGCGGTTTTCTCGGGCCGATGTACGTGGTGGTGCTGACCCTGGCCACGCCGCACATCGGCATTGCGATGACGATGATCGCAATCCTGTCCGGGCAGGTCGGGAAAAGCGTACTGATTGACCATTTCGGCTGGTTCGGCGCCACCCGCAAAAAGGTCAACGGTGAACGGTGGCTGGCCTTGCTGCTGATTGTCGCGGCACTTGTTCTGATTGCTCGGGGTTGATGATGAATCTGATTATTTTGTTGGCGGTGGTGGTGGTCGCCGGTGCGGTGTTGAGTGTGCAGGCGGCGATCAACGGACGTCTGGGCGAAACGGTCGGCGTGCTGCGCAGCAGTTTGCTGACGTTCGTGGTTGGCGCGGTGAGCACCGGCTTGCTGATCCTGTTTTTCGAACCGGCCCACGCCGTGAGTCTGCTGGACGTGCCGAAATGGCAACTCAGCGGCGCATTATTCGGCGTGGTGTACATGATGGTCATGGTGGGTGCGGTGCCGCGGGTCGGCACGGCGGTCGCGACGGTAGCAGTGATCGTCGGGCAACTGGGCATGGGGATGCTGATCGATAACTTCGGCTGGCTGGGCAACCCGGCGATCGAGTTGTCCGGCAGCCGGGTATTGGCGATGGTGTTGCTCGGGGTGGCGTTGGTGTTCATGTATCGCAGCAGTACGCGGCAGGCCTGACACCATTTTTTTACCGTAGGAGCTGCCGGAGGCTGCGATCTTTTGATCTTGCTTTTGAAACGAAAAATCAAAGATCGCAGCCTGCGGCAGCTCCTACACTGATGATACGGTGCGCATCCGTCGCGCCTGACGACCACAACAATGGAGTCAGACTTATGATCGACAGTGAAAGTAAATGCGACTGCCCGAAATGCTCGTGCAAACTGGGTCAGCATCCGATCGCCCGCCACGGCAAACACTACTGCTGCGAAGCGTGCGCCAAGCATCACGAACACGGTGAAGAATGCGCAAGCAAAGGGTGCAAGTGCGCCCATGGCTGACGGCAGGAGCGAGTTTGTCTCCGGGCGGCATTCCGACGATGGACTTTAACGATAACGCGTGTTTTCTGATTAAGCGCGCCGCTCGTTAGTCCATCGCGAGCGAGCTCGCTTCTACAGATAATGCACAGCTATCCCTGCTGATCTTTCTCCCCTCGGTCAGTTCGCTGGCCGCCACGTGACGTTTTCCACGCCAAATTTCTCTGCCATCGGTTTACTGGTCTTCTGCACCTTTTCCCGCCCAAATCGCGGGATTCGACCCACGCCGGCGTCACAGCTCGCCCAGTGCCAGGCCTCCGCATTATCCATCTTGTCCAGGCGGATAATGAAAGACTTGGGGGCGCCATGAAGGGTGTATTCAATGACGAAAAGTTTTGCGTTGTTCATAAAGCCCGTATTCCTCCCTGTGGTAATAAAGGGATCGTCGGGGTTGCGGAAAATTCAGTTGGATTGTCAGACGGCGGCCGCCAGTGGCGACAAGACGTGCGGCTGGTTACCATGCATTCTCTGAAAATCCCCAATGATTGCTGCCCATGGCCCTTGCTGCGCCCCCCGACCTGAGTGACACCGATGTGCCCGTGCAACCGCTGGCGCGCACCTACCCGCGCGGGTTGTATATCGAGCCTCACGAGCATGTGTGGGGCCAGTTGCTGTATGCGATGAGCGGGGTGATGTGGGTCGAGACGCCTCATGAAGCGCTGGTGGTGCCGCCGCAACGGGCGGTGTGGCTGCCGCCGGGCGTGCCTCACGGCATTCGCGTGGTCTCGGACCTGCAGATGCGCAACATCTACCTGAGGCCCTCGTTGGCAGCGACGCTGGACGCCACGGTTCAGGTGATTGAAGTGGGCGGGTTGCTGCGTGAGCTGATCATCGGCCTGGTGGAGCAGGGTGACGACGGCGCGCCGGAGTATTACGACGCGCTGGTCGGGCTGGCGCTGCTGGAACTCAAACGTGCCCGGCGCTCGCTGCTGAAAATCCCCTTGCCGGACGATTCCGACCGGCGCCTGATGAACCTGTGTCAGGCGGTCATGGCTGCGCCGTCGCTGGACATTCCCTTCGAACAACACGCCGAAAACGCCGGGGCCAGCGTGCGTACCCTGGCGCGGCTGTTCAAGGACGGTTTGGGCATGGGCTTCGCCGAGTGGCGACGGCAAGTACAACTGGCGACGGCGGCGGCCGAGTTGATTCAGGGCGTGGCCGTCAGCACGATTGCCCGGGAACTGGGCTATTCGCCGAGCAGCTTCAGCGACATGTTCCGTCGGGAACTGGGTGTTGCGCCGTCGCTGTTCTGCACGACCTTGTAGGAGCGAGCAGGCTCGCTCCTACAAGGTCTTCAGATGGTTTGGCCGAAATTCAGAAGCACTTGGCCGATGCTCGCCATTGCCGGTCATTAGACTTTGGGCATCCCTCAATTGCCCACGGAGTCTGCCATGAGCTACCTCATCTCGCTGGTCATCGGTCTGGGCGTCGGTTTGCTCTACGGCACACTGGATTTTCGTTCCCCCGCACCCCCGGCCATCGCGCTGGTGGGCCTGCTGGGCATGCTCGCCGGTGAAAAATTGTGGCCGATGGGCCGACAACTGGTCACTGGCTGGATCTCCTGAATCTCTTCCCCTGTTCGATGGACACTCCCATGAAAGCATTGCAGTTCGATAAAACCGGCGACCTCTCGGCCCTGCGCTATGTCGAAGTGCCGACTCCCGTTCCCGGCGCCGATGAAGTGCTGGTGCAGATCAAGGCCGCCGGCCTCAACCCCAGCGATGTGAAGAACGTGCTGGGGCGGTTTCCCTACACCACGTTGCCGCGGATTCCCGGTCGTGATTTCGCTGGTGTCGTGGTTGAAGGCCCGCAGGCATTGATCGGTCAGGAGGTCTGGGGCACTGGCCGGGAACTGGGTTTTTTCGCCGACGGCTCCCATGCGCAATTCGTGAAATTGCCGGCCAACGGCGTGGCACTCAAGCCGACCCACTTGAGCTTCGCGCAGGCCGCCAGCCTCGGCGTGCCTTACACCACGGCGTGGGACGCCCTGGAGCGCAGCCTGGTGACGGCGCAGACACGGTTGCTGGTGATCGGCGGCGGCGCGGTCGGCAGTGCGGCGCTGGCGCTGGCCAAGGTGCGTGGCGCCCAGGTGCTGGCGGCGGCGCGGCGGCCGGAGCAGGTGAAGGACTTGCAGGCTCAGGGCTATCAGACGCTGCAACTGGATAAACCCGAGGATTTAGGCGCGCAGGTGAACGCGGTCTATGCCGGCGGCGCAGACGTGATTTTCGACACCACCGGGTTCTGGCTGCCGGCCTCGGTCGCCGCGTTGGCAGCGTTCGGCCGCATCGCGATCATCGCCGCGCCGGTGGATGGTCTGGTGCAATTGCCCGCCTTGGCGTTGTATCGCAAGGGCGGTTCGGTGGTGGGGATCAACTCGCTGTTGTACGGGGTACAGGCGTGCGCGGCGATGCTCGATCAGTTCGGCCGGTTTTTCGATCAGGATTTGTTGCCGCTGCCGCAAGGGTTGCTTGAATCGCCGTTGGCCGAAGGGCTGGAGCGCTATGCCGAGGTGAATCAGGGCAGTGGCGACAAGGTGATTTTGTTGCCCTAACCCGATCAATGTGGGAGCGGGCTTGCTCGCGAAAGCGGTGTTCCAGTCGACATCTCCGTTGCCTGACACACCGCTTTCGCGAGCAAGCCCGCTCCCACATTAGCTCTGCGTTATGCCCGACTCAGCGCATTTTGTGCAGTCGCTGTAGACTCATCCGCACCGACTTCACAAGGTGCACTCCATGAGCGAGCCGATCCGTCTAACTCAGTACAGCCACGGCGCAGGCTGTGGCTGCAAGATTTCCCCTCAGGTGCTGGAAGTGATTCTGGCCGGCAGCGGGGCGCAGAACCTTGACCCCAGGCTCTGGGTCGGCAATGCCTCGCGCGATGACGCGGCGGTATATGCCATCGATGAAGAACGCGGCGTGGTCTCGACCACCGATTTCTTTATGCCGATCGTCGATGACCCGTTCGATTTCGGCCGCATCGCCGCCACCAATGCCATCAGCGACATCTACGCCATGGGCGGCGATCCGTTGATGGCCATCGCGATTCTCGGCTGGCCGGTGAATGTGCTGGCGCCGGAGATTGCCCGGGAAGTGATTCGCGGCGGACGTTCGGTATGCGATGAAGCCGGTATCCCGTTGGCGGGCGGGCACTCCATCGATGCGCCGGAGCCGATCTTCGGCCTGGCCGTCACCGGGCTGGTGGAAAAACGCCACATGAAGCGCAACGACACGGCCACCGCCGGTTGCCTGCTTTACCTCACAAAACCCTTGGGCATCGGCATCCTCACCACGGCCGAGAAGAAGGGCAAGTTGCGCCACGCCGACATCGGCCTGGCCCGCGACTGGATGTGCACCCTGAACAAACCCGGCAGCCGTTTCGGCAAGCTCGACGGCGTGACCGCAATGACCGATGTCACCGGTTTCGGCCTGCTCGGGCACCTGGTGGAAATGGCCGATGGCAGCAATGTAACAGCGCGCATCGAATACGACCGCGTGCCGCGTCTGCCGGGCGTCGAGTATTACCTCGACCAGGGCTGTGTGCCGGGCGGGACGCTGCGCAATTTCGACAGCTACGCCAGCAAACTCGGGCGCCTGCAGGAGATGCACAAACGCGTGCTGTGCGATCCGCAAACCAGTGGTGGTCTGCTGGTGGCGGTCACTCCCGAGGGCAACGAACAATTTCTCAGCGTCGCTGCCGAACTGGGCCTGACACTTGAGCCGATCGGTGAGCTGGTCGAGCGACAGACGAACGCGGTCGAGGTGTTCTGATGTCCAGCGACTTCTCCGATTACCGCGATATTTTCCTCAGTGACCGGCCGATGATGGATGTCCGCGCGCCGGTCGAATTCATCAAGGGTTCCTTCCCCGGCGTGATCAATCTGCCGCTGATGAACGACAGCGAGCGGCAACGGGTCGGCACCTGCTACAAACAACACGGGCAGCAGGCGGCCATTACGTTGGGGCATCAGCTGGTGTCTGGCGAGATCAAGGCTGGGCGTGTTCAAGCCTGGGCCGATTTTGCCCGGGCTCATCCCGAGGGGCTTTTGTATTGTTTTCGCGGTGGCTTGCGTTCGCAGATCGTCCAGCAATGGCTCAAGGACGAGGCGGGTATCGATTATCCGCGGGTCGGTGGCGGCTACAAGGCCATGCGTGGCTTCCTGTTGGGAACGATAGATCAGGCGGTGGCTCAATGTGATTTCGTCCTGCTGGGCGGCATGACCGGCACCGGCAAGACCGAAGTGCTCACGCAGCTGAGCAACGGCCTGGACCTTGAAGGCCACGCTAACCATCGCGGCTCCAGTTTCGGCAAGCGCGCTACGGGCCAGCCGTCCAACATCGATTTTGAAAACCGCCTGGCCGTGGACGTGCTGAAGAAGCGCAGTCGCGGTATCGAGCAGTTTGTGCTGGAAGACGAAAGCCGCGCGATCGGCAGTTGCGCGCTGCCGTTGCCGCTGTATCAGGGCATGCAGCAATTTCCGATGGTCTGGCTCGAAGACAGCCTTGAAGGACGGGTCGAACGGATCCTGCGTGATTACGTGGTGAACTTGTCTGCCGAGTTCATCGACGTGCATGGCGATGAAGGTTTCGGGCTGTTTTCCGAGCGCTTGCTGGCGAGCCTGAACAACGTTCAGAAGCGACTGGGCGGTGAGCGTCATCGGCGGATGTTGATCCTGATGGAGGATGCGCTGGTGGAGCAGGCGCGCAGCGGGGCGGTGGATTTGCACCGGGGCTGGATTGAGGGGTTGCTGCGTGAGTATTACGACCCGATGTATGTGTTTCAGCGGGAGAAGAAGGGCGCGCGGATCGAGTTTGCCGGGGAGCGGGGGGCGGTTATCGAATACCTGCAAGACCGTGACAGTCTGCGAGGGTGATGGTGTATCTGCGGGCCCCATCGCGGGCAAGCCCGCTCCCACAGTGATTGGTGGTGGAACGCAGATTTGTGTTCGACACTGCCTCCTGTGGGAGCGGGCTTGCTCGCGATAGGGCCCAGACAGCCGCTACAAGATTTGAACCATCACCCTCAAGTCGGACAGGTTTCCCGACCGTTATCCAGCCCTTGCTTGTAACTGTGGCTCTGCAGACTGGCCTTGCCGTTGTGCCAGGTCAGCGTGAGCACAAACAGCGAGTCGTAGTCGCTGGACTCCCAGTCTTCAGTGATCTTCTGTTTCTTGCCGATGGCTTCGCCAGCAACTTTGTTGATCAGTTCGGGCAGGTAGCCATGGGACCAGGCGGTGTAGATCACCGCGTTGTGATACTTGTCGTGGAGCAGCTCATCGGCCAGGTCGCTGGTGTCGTTGGCCGAAAAGTTAATGTTCACCGGCAAACCGAGCTTGATCGCGCTGGGGCTGATGGTCATCAGGGGGCGAATGTAACTGTAGGAATTGTCCAGTTCGCCTTCCTCGACATTGCGCGTCGGGTTGGCCGCAAACACATAATTGGCCTTGCCGAACTTTTCCGGGAGCAGGGTCGCCAGATCGATGGCGCGGTTCAGGCCCTGGCAGTTGAGCTGGCCGAGGCCGCCGGCAGGTTTCTCGGCGTGGCGCAGGAACACCAGGGTCTGGGTGCCGTCCACCGGTTGGGCGCGACTTTCGCTCGATTCCAGCGACAGAAAGAGCGCACTGGCCGCCAACAGTGAGGGCAGCACGACATACGCGCGATGCTTGAAGCGTTGGAGGAATTTCAAAGGGTTCATCATGGAATTAGGGAGTCTTCAGCGCATTCGGTTAAGGCTGACAAACCTTTACACCCCGCGCTCCCAGCGTCGGGTGTTTTCCATGTCGTTAAGCCGGTCCGTTTCCGAAAGGGCAACACTCAGAGTCCACTGAAGCCCGTTTGGTTCGATTCCGGCGGAGCAGGCAGCCATCCACCGACAACCTTGAACGGGTTGAAGCAAAGGTTACCGGCGAGATGTTGCGGATTTATGGACACGGTACACGGGATGGCCCCGGGGAAGGCTGCAATACATTGATCTTGCTAATCATCAATATCGATACGCCGGACTTCGCCCCCTTGGGCTGCTCACACTATGATCGTCTCTCTCAATCTCTTCGTGGATCCTTCCCATGACCGATCTGTCTGCGTTCCCCATTACCCAAAAATGGCCGGCTCAATACCCCGAGTGGATTCAGCTCTACTCCTTGCCGACCCCCAATGGCGTCAAGGTGTCGATCATGCTCGAAGAGATCGGGCTGCCCTATGAACCTCATCGTGTGGGTTTCGATACCAACGATCAGCTGTCTCCCGAGTTTCTTTCGCTGAACCCCAACAACAAGATCCCGGCCATCCTCGACCCCCATGGTCCGGATGACAAGCCGCTGCCGTTGTTCGAGTCCGGGGCGATTCTGATCTACCTCGCGGACAAGAGCGGGCAGTTGCTGGCCCAGGAATCGGCGGCACGTTACGAGACGATCCAGTGGCTGATGTTCCAGATGGGCGGGATCGGACCCATGTTCGGCCAGCTCGGTTTTTTCAACAAATTCGCCGGCAAGGATTACGAAGACAAACGTCCTCGGGATCGCTACGTCGAGGAAAGCCGACGGCTGTTGAAAGTGCTCGATGGACGCCTGCAAGGGCGCGACTGGATCATGGGCGAACGCTACACCATCGCCGACATCGCAACGTTCCCGTGGGTGCGCAACCTGATCGGTTTCTATGAGGCGGGCGACCTGGTGGGCATCAAGAATTTCCCTAACGTGACACGGGTGCTGGAGCGCTTCCTCGCGCGGCCGGCGGTGATGCGCGGGCTGGAAATTCCCAAATAGGACGTTTCGATTTCTCAGGACCAGGGCAGGCCATGCATTCATTCGATTTCAAGCAAGTAGATGTCTTCAGCCGCGTCGCGCTCAAGGGCAATCCATTGGCCGTGGTGTTCGGCGCGGACGAGCTCAGCGATGAGCGCATGGCGGCGTTCGCCGCGTGGACCAACCTCAGTGAAACCACGTTCATCCTTGAGCCGCGGGACCCCCGGGCCGATTACCGGGTCAGGATTTTCACCACCCTGAACGAATTGCCGTTCGCCGGTCACCCGACGCTGGGCACTTGTCATGCCTGGCTCGAAGCCGGCGGCGTACCCAAGGGTGAGGAGATCATTCAGGAATGCGGCGTCGGCCTGGTACGGGTGCGTCGACAAGGTGCGCAGCTGGCTTTTCTCGCACCGCCACTGCTCAGGACCGGGCCGGTTGAGGCAGATGTGATGGAGCGTGTCCGGCGCGGGCTCAGGCTGGAACCGGGCGCCATTGTGCGGGCGCAGTGGGTTGATAACGGCGCGGGCTGGCTGGCGGTGATGGTCGAGGATCGCCAGCAGGTACTGGATTTGCAACCGGATCACGCACACATGCTGGGCCTCGCGGTCGGCGTGATCGCGCCGTGGCATGCGGAGCGCGACGGCGATGATGCACAGTTCGAAGTGCGCGCATTCATCTCTGGCGACGGCATGCCGGAAGACCCCGCCACCGGCAGCCTGAATGCCGGGATTGCCCAGTGGTTGCTTGGCGAGGGGCTGGCGCCGACGTCCTACGTGGTCAGCCAGGGCCTGACGATGGGACGCGCGGGGCGTATTCAGGTCGAAAAGATCGGCGACGAAATCTGGATTGGCGGTTCTGTAGTGACCTGTATCTGCGGAACCCTGAAGATCTGAACCTGTGGGAGCGGGCTTGCTCGCGATGAGGCCGTGTCATTCGACATGAATTTTGAATGTAACGACGCCTTCGCGAGCAAGCCCGCTCCCACATGTGTTTTGTGGTGGGTGCGGGAATTGTTGCCGAAGCGGTAACGGTTTTTCCTCTTCCACGGTTTGTAACTGACAGCGCACAGGGCATAAGCTTTCGCCCCCTTACGACTTTCGTCTCGTCCTCCGATTTCAGGAACCCCCCATGTCCAGTCAGTTCCCCGAAGCACGTCCACGCCGTCTGCGCCGCAATGCGAGCCTGCGCAGCCTGTTCCAGGAAACCGAGTTCACCCTGAACGACCTGGTGCTGCCGATTTTCGTCGAGGAAGAAATCGACGACTTTGTGCCGATCAAGAGCATGCCCGGCGTGATGCGTATACCGGAATCGAAACTGGCCGGCGAGATCGAGCGTTATGCCCGGGCCGGGATCAAGTCGGTGATGACCTTCGGTGTGTCGCATCATCTGGACAGCAACGGCAGCGACACCTGGAACGACAACGGCCTGGTCTCGCGCATGTCGCGCATCGCCAAAGACGCAGTGCCCGAAATGATCGTGATGTCCGACACCTGCTTCTGTGAATACACCAGCCACGGTCACTGCGGCGTGCTGCACAACCACGAAGTCGACAACGATCAGACCCTGATCAACCTCGGCAAGCAAGCCGTCGCGGCAGCCCGTGCCGGTGCTGATGTGATTGCGCCGTCGGCGGCCATGGACGGGCAGGTCCAGGCGATTCGCCGGGCGCTGGATGACGCCGGATTCACCCAGACCGCGATCATGGCCTACTCGACCAAATTTGCCTCGGCGCTCTACGGCCCGTTCCGTGAAGCCGGCGGCAGCGCGCTCAAGGGCGACCGCAAAAGCTATCAGATGAACCCGATGAACCGCCGCGAAGCGGTGCGTGAATCGCTGATGGACGAACAGGAAGGCGCCGACGCGCTGATGGTCAAACCGGCCGGCGCGTACCTGGACATCATCCGCGACATCCGCGAAGTCTCGCGCCTGCCGCTGTCGGCCTATCAGGTGAGTGGCGAGTACGCGATGATCAAGTTCGGCGCACAGGCCGGGGCGATCGATGAAGACCGCGTGGTACGCGAGAGCCTTGGGGCGATCAAGCGGGCGGGGGCGGATTTGATCTTTACCTACTTCGCGATGGACCTGGCCTTGGCCGGGATCTGAAAAATACACAAAACCTGTAGGAGCCGGCTTGCTGGCGATAGCGGTAGGTCAGTCACCAGAGAGGCTGGAGGGTCCGGCCTCATCGCGAGCTAGCTTGCTCCTACAGGAATTGCGGCGCACTCAGGAGCCGAAAAACGGCCGTATACCGCGATCGCGGAAATACCGCTCGATCACTTTCGGGTCCGAGCACGTCTCGGCAATCGCCACATAGGTATCCGGCCGCAACAGATAAAACCCGTTACGCCCCAGGCCTGCCGCTTCAAACGCCGGCCGCCAGCCAAACACATGCAACGGCAAGTGATGTTCGTGGCACCAGGCGATCATTTCGTCGCTGGTGTCGCCGTACACGTGTACCTGCCAGCTCTGGCACTTCAGCGACCTGAAATTATCCCCTTCACCATCGTGCGCCCAAGGCAGCCGGTCGCCGCCATGCACGTGTCCAGCAACGCCGATGCTCAATGGCATCCCGCGATAATTGAGGGTGATCTGTGACACCGTGCGGAACAGGAACTCGCGGGAGGTCTCGAATGAAGCCATTTTCGGCAACAGGAATGGCGCCAGACGCATGCGCAGCAAATCGGCAATGCGCCCTTCGGCGGTGACGAAGCTGAACACCCGGTCGGTGGTGGCGACCAGTTTGCGGGCAAACGCGATGCGCTCGGTTTCATAGGTGTCGAGCAGATGCGGCGCGGCACCGCCGCTCAACACGGCGGCGAGTTTCCACGCGAGGTTGATGGCATCGCCAATCCCGGTGTTCATGCCCTGGCCGCCTGCGGGGCTGTGGACGTGGGCCGCGTCGCCCAATAGAAAGGCCCGGCCGCTGCGAAAGTGATCGGCCACACGATGATGCACGCGGTAGGTCGAGAACCAGTTCACCTGTTCGATCTGCACCTTCAGATGCTCGATGGCCCGGCTGCTGACGTCTTCAAACTGCAGGGTTTCGGCCTGCTCGGCGCGTTCGTCGCGCACCGTTCCGATCAGCCGCGCGCGGCCTTCGCCGGCCAACGGAAACACCGCGAGAAAGTCCGCTTCATCAAGATCCACGTGGAGTTCGCCATTGAACGTCGGCCCGCTGGCCTGCACGTCCGCCACATAGAAAATCTGCTGGTAGGTGCCGCCGGGAAATCCGGTGTCGAGGGTTTTGCGCACGATCGAGCGGGCGCCGTCGCATCCGGCGAGGTAGCAGGCCTGACAGGTTTCCTGTTGACCGTCGGGCAAGCGCAGACGTGCGGTGATGCCGTCGCCGGTTTCCTCGAAGCTCTCAAGCTCGGTATTCCGTTCGACCTGGATACCAAAGGCTTCCAGGCGTTCGATCAGCAACCGCTCGTGCTCGTCCTGAGGAAATATTTCGAGGAACGCATAAGGCGTCAAACCCTCACCGACCCGGCTCAACGGCAAGCGTGCCACCGGTTCGCCCTTGACCCAGAAGTTGGCCGCCGCCACGCGATGTCCCTTCTGTATCACGGCGTCACTGAGGTCGAGTTGGTGATACAACTCCAGCGTCCGCGCCTGCACCGCCAGCGCTCGTGAAGTGGTGCCGGGTGCCGATGTCTTGTCGAGAATCCGCACGCGGATCCCCAGTTTGCTCAGCCACAGTGCGAGCACCAGCCCGGTGGGGCCGGCACCGATGATCAGTACGTCGCTACGGTTCATGCGCCTGTCCTCCCCGGCGTTTGGCTCAAGTATGGTTCAGGCGAGGAGGGCCGTCAGACAGACTGCCCAACGGAAAAAGGCCCTGCAGGAGCGGCTTGCTGGCGATGAACGATTACGCGGTCATCTTGATGCACTGCGTTGCTCCCATCGCCAGCAAGCCGGCTCCTGCAGATTGGCGTGTCTGTGGAGGGAACAGTGTGTCGCCGGCACAGTCATAGCCTGCGTCATGGGATTGATCGTATGGTTACCCCGGCCCAACGGATTTGATGGAGCAGTATGCAAGCCAATCGATTGATCATGAGCGTCGCGGCGCTGTTGATTCTTGCCGGGTGCGCAACGCAGCGCAGCGAGGAAGCCCCGGCCCGACCACCTGCCGAGGTCAAGGCCGAGATCGTTCGCCTGCTGCCGGCCAAGACCGCGGACCGCCAAGGCTGGGCCACGGACATTTACGCTGCCTTTGCCGCGCAGAACATTTATCCCTCCACGCAGAACCTGTGTTCCGTGCTGGCCGTCACCGAGCAGGAATCGACTTTCCAGGTTGATCCGTCGGTGCCGGGCCTGGGCAAGATCGCCCGGGATGAAATCGACCGGCGTGCCGCGAAAGCCCACATCCCCGGCCTGCTGGTGAGCGGGGCGTTGAAGGTGAGTTCAAGTAACGGCAAAAGCTACAGCGATCGCTTGAATGCCGCGCGCAGCGAAAAGGAGCTCAGCGCGATCTTCGATGACTTCATCGGCATGGTGCCCATGGGGCGAACGCTGTTCGGCGGCTTCAACCCGGTGCACACCGGTGGCCCGATGCAGGTGAGCATCGACTTCGCCGAACAACAGGCCCGGAATTATCCCTACCCGGTGGGCAGTACGATTCGGCATGAAGTGTTCAGCCGTCGCGGCGGCATGTATTTCGGCATCGCTCACTTGCTCGGTTATCCGGTGAGCTACAAGCAGCCGCTGTACCGCTTCGCCGATTTCAACGCTGGCTGGTACGCAAGCCGCAATGCCGCGTTTCAGAACGCTGTGAGCCGTGCTTCGGGCATCCCGCTGGCGCTGGACGGCGATCTGGTGCGCTACGGCTCGATCATGCCCGGCACCACGGAACTGGCCGTGCGCGCCCTCGGCAAGCGCCTGGACATGCGCAACCCGACCATCAGGGATCAACTGGAGAAGGGCAACAGCCTCGAGTTTGAGGACACCCGGTTGTATCAACGGGTCTTCGAGCTGGCCGAACAAGCCGAAGGCCGTTCATTGCCGCGTGCGGTATTGCCGGGGATCGTCCTGCAGAGCCCGAAAATCACCCGCAAACTCACCACCGCGTGGTTTGCAAAACGGGTTGATGAACGTTATCAGCGCTGCATGGCGCGGGCGGGGAAGTGACCGGTTTCAAAAAAGCGCAAAACCCGGCTTCATCAGGTTGATGAGACCGGGTTTTTTTGTCGAGTCTTGCGGTACAGCCATTCATTCACACTGCACGGCTTTCGATCAGACGGTCGGAGCCACCTTCGGCAACGCGGTTTTCGATCAGACGGTCAGAGCCACCTTCAGCGACGCGGTTTTCGATCAGACGATCCGAGCCGCCTTCAGCGACGCGGTTTTCGATCAGACGATCAGAGCCACCTTCGGCCACGCGGTTTTCGATCAGACGATCCGAGCCGCCTTCAGCCACGCGGTTTTCGATCAGACGATCAGAGCCACCTTCAGCGACGCGGTTTTCGATCAGACGATCCGAGCCGCCTTCAGCGACGCGATTTTCGATCAGACGATCCGAACCACCCTCAGCCACACGGCTTTCAATCAGACGATCCGACCCGCCCTCAGCGACAACCGGGTGAGCAGAAGAAGCGGCAAAAGCGTTAACTGCAAAAACCGAGAAAGCGATGCTGAGGAAGAGTTGGCGTTTCATGATCGTGTGCTCCGGGGTGTTATTGGTTGGTATGGAGGCGATGTTACGCCCCGGAGTTTTTAAGAGAACTTCATTGACGTGATGGTGAACATCGACGGCAGTGATGAATCGGATGGCTTGCCCTGTGTGGCGGTGATCGGCGGCGGCAATCAGATGACTTTCACCGCCCGTCCAATGAACTGAATCGGCCCGGTCGGTTTGCCGATCGGCGAGCCGCTGGGGTTTTCCAGGGTCAGCTCGAACAGTTGGTTCGGTTCCAGCGGCGGCAGTTTGTCCAGGGGCACCGACAGGGTTTGTCCCGGTTTGACCAGCCCCAGCGAGACCGGTCCTTGCCAGCCTTCGGCCTTGGTCCAGAACTCCAGCGCCTTGTCCGCCGGAACCTCTGCCACTCCCAGCGGAATCAACTGGATCTCCCGGCGGTTGCTGGCTTGAATCACCCAACCCGGCGCTTTGTCCTGCGGCGCGACCAGCACCACCATATACGTCGGTTTGACCGTGGCTTGGGTCAGCAGCAACGCACCGAGCAGCAACGTCGCCGCCAGCCCCGCCCCGGCGAGCCCGCGCCAGAGCGGCAAAAGATTCCACCAGGATGACCGTTCGGCCGTTGGCGTGACTGGCTGTCGGTTCAACGCGCTGACGCTGCGCTCGATGCGTTGCCACAGGTGGTGCGATGGGTTTTCGGGCTCGGCGAGGTCGGTCAGGCCCAGCAAGCGACGTTCCCAGGCATCGACGGCCGCGCGCAGTTCGGCGTCGTCGTTCAGGCGTTGTTGAACCTCGGTGCGCCGTTCGGCCGAGAGCGTGCCCAGCACATATTCGCTGGCCAGTTCGTCACGTTCGTCCGGGGTTTCATCCACAGGTCGGGTGGTCATCCCATGCACTCCCGCAAGGCCGTCAGGCTCCGTTTGATCCAGGCTTTGACGGTGCCCAGCGGGGTGCCGAGTTTGTGTGAAATCTGCGCGTGGGAATACCCGTCGACGTAGGCATGCAGGATGCAAGTGCGCCTTGAGGGTTCAAGCTGTTCCAGGCACCGATGAATACGTGATGAGTGCACGTCGGCATCGAAGGTTTCAGCGTCGTTTTGCACGTCGGTATCGCCCTGGATCTCGCGGCTGTTGTCGCGGATGAAATTGAGCGCCAGATGCCGGGTTACGCTGTACATCCAGCCCCGCGCCGATCCCCGCGTCGGGTCGAAACCGGCGGCTCCGGCCCAGATCTTGAGGAACGCATCGTGGACGATGTCTTCGGCCAGCGCGGTGTCGCGCACCAGGCGTTTGGCCACGCCGAGCAGCCGTGGGCTTTCCTGCACGTACAAATCCCGCAGGGCTTGACGCTCGCCCCGGCCACAGGCGGCGAGACGGGCTTCATAGTCGAAAATGGGTTCGGGCAAGGACACAGATCTCAGCCGTTATGTGGGGCAGTCCGAATGCAATCTAGCAAACAATCAGCACCCCTGTAGGAGCGAGCAAGTTCGCTCCTACAGAAGATTGCATCGGGCCGGGGTTTAGCTGGCCGCCCAGAAAATGTAATCCGCCTGGTACTTCACCACTTCCTGCTTGCCCTTGTTGGCCGCCGTGCATTCGGCGCTTGGCGCGACGCCGCCCTTGAGTGCCACGCGCTGGATGTAACTGACACCGCTCATCGCGCCTTTGCCTTCGGCCGGGTTGGCCTTGACCAGTTGATAGGGCAGGTTGCCCGGGCTCGACGGCGCGACGGCCAGCTGGGTGCCGGTGACTTTCGAGCCGTCCTTCGCTTGCCAGGTCGCCGGTGGTCCGAAATAGGTACCGACCTGCTTGCCGCTGCGATCATTGAGCACCGCTTTGGGGCCGACGAAGAACCATTCGGTCTGCCCGGCGGCGTTGGCCTTGTCGCGGCATTCGTAAGTGATCTCGCCGACCCCGGTGGTTTCCAGGGCGACCTTGTGCCCGTCCGGCACCTTGATGCTGTCGGGCAGACTGGTCTGGGCCAGGGCCGCAGGGACGGTGGCGAGTAAACCGGCAAGGCAAATCAGCTGTCTGGCATTCATGAAAATCTCTCCGCTAATGAGTATTCCGTCATGCAGCAAAAGGAGCTGCTACAGGTACTACCCGTCGGAAAGCGATTTGGATGCACGCCTGAAAAAGAAATTTTCAGGCACGGCCAGCGTCAGCTGCTACAAAGAGAACACGCAATGGAGGTGTTTATGTACCAGCTCTATGGACACCAGAACTCCGGTGCCGCCGCCATCGAAGCCGCGCTGGAGCTCTGCGAGATTCCTTACCGCTTCATCGACGTCGAGGTTTCCACGGAGGCGGCCCACGCCCTGGAGAAGCTCAACCCGCTCAAGCAGATCCCGACCTTGCAGTTGCCCGACGGCAGCGTTCTGACCGAAAGTGCGGCGATCCTTATTCATCTCGGGCTCACGTTTCCCAAGTCGAAACTGCTGCCGGATAACGCCGCCGAGCGCGATCAGGCGATCCGTGGCCTGGTGTACATCGTCAGCAATTGTTATGCAGCGATCGGCATCATCGACTATCCCGAACGCTGGTTGGCCGTGGCGGATAAGCCCTCCAGGGACAACCTCGTGGCGGGTGCCCGCGAGCGATTGCACTGGAGTTGGGAGGTGTTCGCCGATCAGTTCTCGGGCGAGTTGTATCTGGGGGATGAGGCGCCGGGAGCGCTGGATGTGCTGGCGGCGGTGATCACGCGCTGGGCGGGTAGCCGGGAACATTTGCGCAGCGCCCGACCGGGGTTTTTCGCCTGGCTGGAGAGGATTGACCGGCACCCGACGCTGGCACCGGTCTTTGCACGGCATTGGCCATCCTGAACACCGCTGATCAAAATGTGGGAGCGGGCTTGCTCGCGAAAGCGGTGGGTCAGATAACGCAAATGTCATCTGACCCACCGCTTTCGCGAGCAAGCCCGCTCCCACAAGGAGGGGCAGTGTCTGGCGTTATTCGCCGCGAATGTACTGCTCCAACTGACGAATCAGTTCAGCCTGCTCCGCAATGGCTTCCTTGACCAGGTCGCCGATCGACAGCAACCCGATCAGCTTGCCGTTCTCCACCACCGGCAGGTGGCGCAGACGTCTGTCGGACATGATGCCCAGGCACGTGTCGACGGTTTGATGGGTGTCCACGGTGATTACCGGCGACACCATGATGTCGCGCACCGGCGTACCGACCGAAGAGCGACCATGCAGCACCAGTTTGCGCGCGTAGTCGCGTTCACTGATGATGCCCAGCACTTGGTCATTCTCTACCACCAGCAAGGCACCGACATTCTTCTCGGCCATCTTCATCAGCGCTTCCAGCACCATGTGATCGGGCTTGATCTGGTGCACTTCCTGATTTTTCTGATCTTTCAACTTGAGCAGTTGGGCGACGGTTTTCATGATGGCTTCTCGGGTGTTGTCGTTGTTCTTGAAGAATCGTAGACGCAAGCGCTGAGGGCAAGGCAGAAAGCGGCAGATAACGCGCAAAAAACGTCATTCAGCTGTTTTTCTTCGATAAACCTCACATTTTCGAACACACCACCGACCTGTAGGAGCTGGCTTGCCAGCGATAGCGGTGGGTCAGACGACCTATTTATCGTTTGAAAGGGCGCTATCGCTGGCAAGCCAACTCCAACAAGAGCTCATCCATCCAGGCGTTCACTGCTATTGGCGGGAATGCCGCGTAGAATCACCATCTGAATCGGATTTGAGGTTGCAGTGGTGGATTTACAGCGGGGCTTCGTCCTGACCCGGCATTGGCGCGATACCCCGGCCGGTACGGAAGTCGAGTTCTGGCTGGCGACCGAGACCGGTCCCCGGCGCATCCGCCTGCCTCATCAACCGTCGGTGGCGTTCATTCCGGCTGAACAGCGCGAGCAGGCCGAAGCGCTGTTGCACGGCGAAAAAAACGTCGAGCTCAAACCCCTGGCCCTTCAGGATTTCGAGCATCGCCCGGTGCTCGGTCTGTATTGCCAGCAACACGGGCAACTGATGCGTCTGGAGACCGCGCTGCGCAAGGCCGGCGTCGAGATGTTCGAGGCCGACGTGCGCCCACCGGAACGCTACATGATGGAGCGTTTCATCACGGCGCCCGTGATCTTCGGTGGTACACCGAATGCCGACGGCCTGCTGCTCGATGCGCAGATGAAGCCCGATCCCGACTATCGTCCAACGCTCAGGCTGGTGTCCCTGGACATCGAAACCACCGCGCAAGGTGATCTGTATTCCATCGCCCTGGAAGGTTGCGGCGAGCGCCAGGTCTACATGCTCGGCCCACCGAATGGCGACGACAGCGCGGTGGATTTCCAACTCGAATACTGCGATTCCCGAACCCTGCTGCTGAAAAAACTCAACGAATGGTTCGCCCGCCACGACCCGGACGCGATCATTGGCTGGAACGTCGTGCAGTTCGATTTGCGCGTGCTGCACGAACACGCACGCCGGCTGGCGGTGTCGCTGAAACTGGGGCGGGGCGGCGAAGAAATGCAGTGGCGCGAACACGGCAGTCGCAACCATTATTTTGCCTCGGCCGCCGGGCGATTGATCATCGATGGCATTGAATCCCTGCGCTCGGCGACCTGGAGTTTTCCTTCGTTCAGCCTGGAAAACGTCGCGCAAACCCTGCTCGGCGAAGGCAAGGCGATCAGTACGCCGTACCAGCGCATGGACGAAATCAACCGCATGTTCGCCGAGGACAAACCGGCCCTGGCCACCTACAACCTCAAGGACTGCGAACTGGTCACGCGGATTTTTGCCAAAACCCAATTGCTCACGTTCCTGCTCGAGCGGGCCAGCGTCACCGGGTTGCCGGCGGATCGCAGCGGTGGTTCGGTGGCGGCGTTCACCCACCTGTACATGCCATTGATGCACCGTCAGGGCTTCGTCGCGCCCAACCTCGGGACCAAACCGGCGCAGGCCAGCCCCGGCGGATTTGTCATGGACTCGCAGCCGGGCCTGTACGAATCGGTGCTGGTGCTCGACTACAAAAGCCTCTATCCGTCGATCATTCGTACCTTCCTCATCGACCCGGTCGGGTTGATCGAAGGCTTGCGCCATCCTGACGACAGCGAGTCCGTACCGGGTTTCCGCGGTGCGCGTTTTTCCAGGGCCCGGCATTGCCTGCCGGCCATCGTCGCCCGGGTCGCCGAAGGCCGCGAAACCGCCAAGCGCGAACACAACGCGCCGCTGTCCCAGGCGCTGAAAATCATCATGAACGCTTTCTACGGCGTGCTCGGTTCCAGCGGCTGCCGCTTCTTCGATACGCGTCTGGCCTCGTCGATCACCTTGCGCGGCCACGAAATCATGCTGCGCACCCGACAACTGATCGAAGCCCAGGGGCACACGGTGATCTACGGCGACACCGACTCGACATTCGTCTGGCTGCGCCGGGCCCACGGTCAGCAGGAAGCGGCGCAAATCGGCCGCGCGCTGGTGGACCACGTCAACCAGTGGTGGCGCGAGCATGTCCAACAGGAATATGGGCTTGAAAGCGCGCTGGAGCTGCAGTTCGAAACCCACTACAAACGCTTTCTGATGCCGACCATTCGTGGCGCCGAAGAGGGCAGCAAGAAGCGTTATGCCGGGCTGGTCACACGTGACGACGGCACAGACGAGATGGTCTACAAGGGGCTGGAAACCGTGCGCACCGACTGGTCGCTGCTGGCCCGGCAGTTCCAGCAAGAGCTGTACACGCGGATATTCCATCGCCAGCCGTATCAGGATTATGTGCGCGAGTACGTGCGTAAAACCCTGGCGGGCGAGTTCGACGATCGCCTGATCTACCGCAAGCGCCTGCGCCGCACCCTGGACGACTATGAGCGCAACGTGCCGCCACACGTTCGCGCGGCGCGGATCGCCGACGACTACAACGATCGGCAGGGTCGGCCGCGGCAATACCAGAATGGCGGCTGGATCAGTTACGTGATCACCGTCGCCGGGCCCGAGCCGCTGGAGATTCGCAGTGCGCCCATCGATTACGACCATTACGTCACGCGGCAACTGCAACCGGTGGCCGATGCGATCCTGCCGTTCGTGGACGACGATTTCTCAACCCTGATTGGGGGGCAGTTGGGCCTGTTTTGAGTCCAGCAGGGTTAACGTCCACGCGTCCGGGATTCCGTGGAAATACTGGTCCAGCGCTTGTTGAAACAGGCTGTTATCCGGGGCGATCTGGGCGAACAGGGTCATCGACGAATGGAATTTCAGGTCGTCCGGATGGCCAAAAATCTCCGCGATGGAACGCTGCGGGATGTTCAGCACCAATTGTGCGCAAGTTCGCAGTCGGGACCCCAGCAATGCATGTTCCAGATAGGCTGAGGCCTCTTCGCTCGAGTGAATGGCATATCGTTGCGACATTTCGCTGCCACCCAGGCCGATGAATTGCGGAAAGATGAACCACATCCAGTGACTGCGCTTTCGTCCTGTGCCGAGTTCGTTTTTCACTCGCTCGAACACCGGGTCCTGCGCCTGGATAAAGCGCTGCAGGTTGAAGGCGTCGAGCTGATCGGTGCTTCTCATGAGAAGCCCTCTGACAAAACCGCGATGGCTCAGACCATGGCCAGTCGCTGTTTGCGTTGTGGCGCGCGAAACGCTTGGTCCAGCGCCTCCAGATCCCCGGCCTCAAGCCGTAATTGCGCGGCTTGTGCATTCAGATGCATGTGTTCAGGCCGAACCGCTTTGGGAATGGCGATAACACCATCCTGTCGCAGAATCCATGCCAGCGCTACCTGCGCCGGTGTCACGCCGTGACGGGTGGCCACCCGGTTGAGTGTCGGGTGGGCCAGCAACGTCCCGCCCTGACCGATGGGACAGTACGCCATCAATGGCTGCCGATGCTGTTGGCTCCAGGGCAGTAAATCAAATTCTATGCCGCGTTCTTCAAGGTTATAGAGCACTTGGTTGGTGGCGCACGCCGGGGAGGCCAGTTCCTCCAGGTCATCCACATCGAAATTGGACACACCCCAACGGCCGATCTTGCCGTCTGCGCGCAAGCGTTCGAAGGCGTCGACGGTTTCTTCAAGCGGATACTGGCCGCGCCAGTGCAACAGGTACACGTCGATGTAGTCGGTGTTCAAGCGGCGCAGGCTGCGCTCGCAGGCCTGGGGAATGCCGTTGCGGCTGGCGTTATGCGGATAGACCTTGCTGACGAGAAACACCTTGTCGCGCAGGCCGGCAATCGCTTCGCCCACCACCTCCTCGGCGCCCCCTTCGCCATACATCTCGGCGGTGTCGATCAGGGTCATGCCCAGTTCGATGCCCAGGCGCAGCGCGGCGACTTCTTCAGCATGTCGAGCGCGATCTTCACCCATGCGCCAGGTGCCCTGGCCAATGACGGGTACGTCGACACCGGCCAGTTCGAGGGTCCGCATGAAAATCTCCTTAATGTCATTCGGTCGATACTTCGGTTGGCAGCAGAATAGCCCATGGGTTCCCCGCACGTGTCGCTACTGCCGGGCTCGCGAGACCGCGTGCGCTGGCGCAGTCCTCGCAAGCGCTGGATTTATCGCGGACTTCGTCCTCGAACGCGGCCTCGCGGGCCGGCAGTTGCTACAGGTGACAGGGGTTACTGAGCGGAGAATTTCAGCACGGTGCTCTGGGTATACGTCTTGCCCGGATCCAGGCGTGTGGACGGGAAGTCTGGCTGGTTTGGCGCATCCGGGTAGTGCTGGGTTTCCAGGGTGAACGCGCTCCAATGCGCATAAGTTTTGCCGGCCTTGCCCTTGACCGTGCCGTCGAGGAAGTTGCTGGTATAGAACTGCACGCCGGGTTCGGTGGTGTAGAGCTGCAAGCGGCGCCCGGACTGTGTGTCGCTGACGTCGGCGGCGAGCTTGCGCGGATCGCCCTTGGCATCCAGTACCCAGTTGAAGTCAAAACCGCCCTGTTTCGGCTCGGCGAATTTCAGCTGTGGATGATCGGCCTTGATGTGTTTACCGATGGCGGTGGGTCGGGTGAAGTCCATAGGTGTGCCGGCGACTGGTGCCAGTTCGCCGGTCGGTATCAACTTGCCGTTGACCGGTGTGTAGTGGCTGGCGTGCAAGGTCGCGATCTGTTGCAACACGTCACCGTTACCGGCGCCCGCCAGGTTGAAATAGCTGTGGTTGGTCAGGTTCAGCACCGTGGGCTTATCGGTGGAGGCCTTGTACTCGATGCGCAGCTCGTTGTTCTCGTTGAGGCTGTAGGTGACCTCGGTTTTCAGGTTGCCGGGAAAGCCCATTTCGCCGTCCGCCGACAGGTAGGTCAGGGTCACGCCCACCGAGTCCTTGCTTTTGGCCGGCTCGGCTTTCCACACGTGTTTATCAAAGCCTTGCGGGCCACCGTGCAGTGAATTCGAGTGGTCATTTTGCGGCACCTGATAGCGCTTGCCGTCGAGTTCGAAGGCGCCATTGGCGAGGCGATTGCCGAAACGTCCGATGGTCGCGCCGAAGTAGGCCGTGCCGCTCTGATAGCCCTGCACGTCATCGAAGCCGAGCACTACGTCCGCCACCTTGCCGTTCTTGTCCGGCACTTCAAGCGATTGCAGCGTCGCACCGTAAGTGATCACGGTAGCTTGCATGCCGTGGCTGTTACGCAACACGTATTGCTCGACGGGCGTGCCGTCGCTGGTTTTGCCGAACGCTTTGTGTTCGCTGGACAGGCCGGCGGCCTGGGCGGTGAGTGTGGCGATCATCAGGGACAGTCCGAGGACGTAATAGGGTTGTCGGGATTGAAGCATGGTTTACCTTCCTTTTTTTGTTGTTTTTTGCAAAGTAGTCATACTAATTGTCGCTTTGTGTGGCGAACAAGGAAGGATTTATAGCTGATATTTATGGAGTTGCACTAATAAAGTATTACTAATTTGCGAGTGGAATATAGAACTGCTCAGGTTGACGGACTGCCGGCACTGCACTTTTTCGCAATCCGCGGCTCTATCCCTTGCCAGCCTGCGGCGATCCCCACTGCCGGCCCATGCCCAAGTCCAAGCCCCCATGGCCCGAGTTTTACCCCTCATCGCTGTGTACATCCGCCGCCACTGCCTGCTGCTCGCCGTCCTGTCGACGCTGTTCACGACCGGGTGCAGCCAGCAACAAGGCCGGGACATCGTCAGCCAGTTTCGCGAGGGCCGGCCCCAGGAATTCCTCCAGACCAGCGTCGACCGCATGGCCACCCTGGCGATGCGCGACAACCTCGACAGCCTCTACCTGCTGATGAGCAAGCTCTACCTGCGCAACCCGCAGGAGCTGAAGAAATCCGGTTTCCTCGACGCTCGCACCGCAGGCAAACAGGTGCGCATGGCCATTGAGCAACAACAGCCGCTGCCGACCCTTGGGGGCAAGAAAGATCTGGCGGCGCTGAGTTACGCCATGAGTCCGGAATTCCTCGGCGACCGGGTCGGTGCCTTTATCTATGCCATCGGCAGCATGCTGGTCACCGCTCACGGCAATCGGCTGGAGTTCTACATGACCGATGCGATCAACCCGACCTTCGTCAACAACGCCGCGCGCAACATCGAGAAAGCCACCTGGATCCTCAGCCAGCGGCAGAACAAGAACGGCGACCCCTTGCTGTTCTCCAACGAGATCTCGGAGGAGGGCAGCAACCTGAGTTTCGCCGTGGAGTTCGGCAAGATCGTCGCGCGCCTGGACCTGCTGACCCAGATGCTGGACGAGCGCTACCGGCGGATCGGCCTGAATTACGCGCAGAGTCTGCTGTTTCTCAATTTCCTGCCTGTGCAGTGAGTCCTCTGTAGGAGCCGAGCAAACTCGGTTCCTACACGGTCCGCGTGTGGGCAGAAGGAATAACGATAGACCCTATCGATATAAGTAGTTATAAGAAAAATCGCTATGCTGCTGGCCAGTTTTTTCATGCGTTTTCAGTGGGCGTGTTAATGGATTTCGTTAACTTCGGTTTGGTTGTGGCAGGTTTGGTGGTGGGGTTCATTGTCGGCATGACCGGCGTGGGCGGCGGCTCGCTGATGACGCCGATCCTGCTGTGGTTCGGCATCAATCCGGCGACAGCGGTGGGTACGGACCTGCTGTACGCCGCGATTACCAAATCCAGCGGCGTGCTGGTGCATCGCAAGAACAAGAACATCGACTGGGCGATTACCGGTTGGCTGACCCTCGGCAGTGTGCCGGCGGTGGCGCTGACGCTGTGGTTCCTGAGCAGTTTGCAAACCTCCCCGGATGCGATGAACGCCGTCATCAAACAGGCACTGGGTTTTGTGCTGTTTGCCACGGCACTGGCGATTTTCTTCAAGAAACGCTTGCTCGACTTTGCCCACAAACGAGCGGGCGGCGAGTACAACCCAAGCGGCCAGCGCTTGAATGTGCTGACTGTGATCACCGGCCTGATCCTTGGCACCATGGTCGCCCTGACCTCCATTGGCGCAGGCGCCCTGGGCACCGTGGCGTTGTTCATCCTCTATCCGCTGCTACCGACCCGCCGTCTGGTCGGCACGGAAATCGCCCACGCCGTGCCGCTGACCCTGGTCGCCGGTCTTGGCCACGCGAGCATGGGCAACATGGATTGGCATGTGCTGGGCTACTTGCTGGTCGGTTCGTTGCCGGGGATTTACCTGGGCAGTCACCTGACGGGCCGTATCTCCGATGAAGTGTTGCGACCTTGCCTGGCCACGATGCTGGTGCTGATCGGCTACAAACTGGCGTTCTGATGGTTGCCCGGGCGTCGGTCATTCACGGGTGAAAATCTCCAGCAGATGCCCGTCCGGGTCATCGAAATACACACGCCTTCCACCCCCATAATCATTGATCTCTTCGGGGTGCTGCTTACCCGGATCAGCCCACCACGGTTGCTTCCTGGCTTGCAGGCGCGCGAAGGCCGCATCGAAATCGTCGTCACCGATCAGGAACGCATAGTGCTGGGAGGCTATTGGCGGGTCATTGTCGTAGTAATCCAGCGATACGCCGTTGTCGAACCTGACAATCAGCATCGGCCCGAAGGGCTCGGGGGCGGGCAGGCCGAGGAGTTCTGTCAGGTAGTTGGCCGATGTCTGCTTGTCGCGACACCAGACGATGGTGTGGTTCAGCTGAGCGCTCATCGAGAAATCCTCACGGCGGATCAGGTGGTTTGTTTATGAACCATGAGATTAGTCCAGCCTGTTGCGCAATGACCGCCCTGACCTAAGCTTGGGTCAAGGCGAGACACAATTGCGGTGCGTCACCCGGAACGATCGCCGCGATGCGCAATCATTAGAGCGTGGATATCAAAAGGAGATGCGCATGCTCATCAGGTCATTGACCCTGACAACCCTGCTGGCGATTGCCGGCCCCTTGCTCGCCGCCGATGGCGACTCACCGCTGGACATGGACAAGGGCAGGTCCCGGCCGCTGATTGTCATTGCTCCGAGCACGGTCGATCCGACGTGGGTCAGCCTGAAAAAGTCGCTGGATGAGCCGGCCAATCGCAAAGAGTTCACCGACCGCAACCTGGTCCTGTACACCGTGCTCAACCTGATGGGCCAGCGCGAAGGCAAAGACCTGGGACCACAAGACACGGCGGCGCTGATCCGTTCGCTCAAGTTGGGAGCCGGGGCGAAGACCAAGGTGATTCTGGTCGGCAAGGACGGCGAAAAGAAACTCGAGCAATCGGATGCGGTTGATCTGAAGACGATTTTCAAAACCGTCGACGAGTTACCGCCGGCCGAGAAAGAAGCCACGGTGCCCACGCCGCCGCCGGTCACTGAAGCCGAACCGGTCAAGGGCGCCAAGGGAACGAAACCGGGCAAGCCGGCGAAGCCCGCCAAGCCACCGGAAATGCCTGACGATTGAACACAGCGATGGACACGCGCTAACGAAAATGGGCGACCTCAACAGGTCGCCCATTTTTGTTTACACCGCTTACCCCCTGAAGGAGTGAGCCCCTGCTACAGAGGTGCGGTTCCAGGCTATTGAGCCAACGCGCTCAGAATCGAGTGCGCGATCTTGATCCGCTCCGGGTTCGGGTAGTTTTTATTGGCCAGGATTACGATGCCGATACCCTTCGACGGTACATACGCCACGTAAGCACCGAAGCCACCGGTTGAGCCTGTTTTATTGAACAGCACATTGGCCGGTTGAGGTTGCGGCGGGTTCAGCCATTGGACTTTATGCGCCTCCATCGCCATCTGCGATGAGTTGCCGGCGAGCAGTTTGTCGAGGCTGATCGGGTAGGTGTAGCGCTCCCAGCCCAGGCCTTGGGTCATGTCGCCAACCGTGTAGTAGCCGGTATGCGTCGCGGCGATGGCTTGCTGCATCGGCGCTTCAAGGCCCGACGGCTTCATGTTCGCTTCGACGTAGCGAAGCAGATCCGAGGCGCTGGTTTTTACGCCATACGCCTCTGAATCCAATGCCCCCGGCTCAACCCTCACAGGCTTGTCATCCTTGGTGTAACCCTGAGCGTAAAGCGCCATTTGGGTGGGCGGTACCTTCAGGAAAGTGTGCTGCAACCCGAGTTTCGGCAGCACGGTTTTTTCCATCAGTGCATCAAATGGCTGGCCCATGCTGTGGGCCGCGAGATAACCGAACAACCCCAGGCTCGGGTTCGAATACTGCCGATGGCTACCGGCGGCGTAGACCGGTTTCCACTGTTTGAAATAGCCGAGCATTTTGTCCGGCGCATCGGCATCGCTCGGGAATTGCAACGGCAGGCCACCGGCGGTGTACGTGCCCAGTTGCAGCACGCTGACGCGATCGAATGCGCTGCCCCGCAACTCAGGCAGGATGTGGCTGGCCGTGTCGGACAGGGACAGTTTTCCGCTGGCCTGGGCGTAGGCGGCGAGGGTGGCGGTATAGGTTTTGCTCACCGAGCCGATCTCGAACAGGGTGTCTTCGGTGACAGCCGTTCCGGTTTTCTTCGAGGCCACGCCGTAGTTAAAGTAATGCGGCTGGCCATCCACCGTGATCGCGATGGCCACGCCGGGAATGTTCTGTTGCTGCATGACCGGGACAACCGCAGCTTTCACTACCGCTTCGATCTGCGCGTCAGTCTGACTTCCGGCAACGCAGTAGCCAGCACCCAGGAGCAGTCCGAAAGCGCTGCAGGATAAGACCTTGCCGAGTTTTAAGTTATGCATGATTGAGCCGCTGTCCATAAGATTTGATGATTAAACCCGCTACACTCCGAGCGGTTTATAAATCGGGCCGCCGATAGGCGTGCCAAATCTAGTCATTCTGCTGGTGCTCGACAAACGACAAATTTTCGGCTGAGCCATTAGAAAAATTAGGGAGTTGGCATGATCCGCCCGCAATTACCGCTTAACGCACTGCGCGCCTTCGAGGCTTCTGCACGCCACCTGAGTTTCACACGGGCGGCGGTTGAATTGTGCGTCACGCAGGCTGCGGTGAGCCATCAGGTCAAAAGCCTGGAAGCCCAGCTCAACGTCACGCTGTTCAAACGCTTGCCTCGCGGCTTGATGCTGACCAGTGAAGGGGAGACGTTGTTGCCGGTGCTGCGCGAGTCCTTCGACCGCATCGCCGAAACCCTCGAGCGTTTCGAGGGCGGGCATTTTCGCGAAGTGCTGTCGGTGGGCGCGGTGGGAACGTTTGCGGTGGGTTGGTTGTTGCCGCGCTTGGCCGACTTCCGGGCGAAACATCCGTTCATAGATTTGCGCCTGTCGACCCACAACAATCGGGTGGACGTGGCGGCTGAAGGGCTGGATTACGCCATTCGCTTTGGAGCGGGGGCGTGGCACGGGATTGAAGCGGTGCGCTTGATCGAGGCGCCGTTGTCGGTGTTGTGCGTTCCCGAGATTGCCCGGCAACTGCACACATCGGCCGATCTGCTGCAGCAGACGTTGCTGCGTTCCTACCGCACCGATGAGTGGCCCGAATGGTTTCAGGCCTCCGGCCTTCCTGCCTATGCCGCGCCGCCCCGGAGCATCGTCTTCGATTCCTCGCTGGCGATGATGGAGGCGGCGCTGCAAGGAATGGGCGTGGCTTTGGCGCCACCGCTGATGTTCGCCCGACAACTGGCAGCGGGTGCCATAGAGCAACCGTTCGCCATCGGCATCACCACCGGCAGCTATTGGCTGACCCGCTTGCAGTCGCGACCCGAAACGTCGGCGATGGCCGCGTTCAAGGGGTGGCTGCTGCAAACGGCGCATGAACACCGTTTACCCCTGTAGGAGCCGGCTTGCTGGCGATCCAGGCGACGCGGTCCATTCGACAGACCGCGTCGCCTGGATCGCCAGCAAGCCGGCTCCTATAGGTGTGCGGTGTTAGCGCACCAGGCATGGGCGCTTGTTATCAAACGTCCAGCCCGGAATCAGAAACTGCATCGCCACGCTGTCGTCCCGCGCGCCCAGCCCCATGCCTTTGTACAGCTCATGGGCCTTGGCCAGTTGATCCACGTCCAGCTCGACGCCGAGCCCCGGCTTCTTCGGTACTTGTACGCAGCCATCGACGATTTGCAGCGGGGCTTTGGTCAGGCGCTGGCCGTCCTGCCAGATCCAGTGGGTGTCGATGGCGGTGATGTCGCCCGGTGCGGCGGCCGCGACGTGGGTGAACATCGCCAGGGAAATGTCGAAGTGGTTGTTGGAGTGCGAACCCCAGGTCAGGCCCCATTCGTGGCACATCTGCGCCACGCGAACCGAACCTTGCATTGTCCAGAAGTGCGGGTCAGCCAGCGGGATGTCCACCGATTGCAACTGGATCGCGTGGCCCATTTCCCGCCAATCGGTGGCGATCATATTGGTAGCGGTTTTCAGGCCCGTGGCGCGGCGGAACTCAGCCATGACTTCGCGGCCCGAGTAACCGTTTTCCGCACCGCAGGGGTCTTCGGCGTAGGCCAGAACATGATGCTGGTCCCGGCACAAACGAATCGCTTCTTTCAGCGACCAGGCGCCATTCGGATCGAGGGTGATGCGCGCATCCGGGAAGCGTTCGGCCAGTGCGGTCACCGCTTCGATTTCTTCATCACCACTGAGCACGCCGCCCTTGAGTTTGAAATCCTTGAAGCCGTAACGGGCGTGGGCAGCTTCCGCCAGACGCACCACGGCGTCGGCGGTCATGGCCTTCTCGTGACGCACGCGGAACCAGTCGTTGTCGGCGTCCGGTTCGCTGCGATAGGCCAGGTCAGTCTGATTACGGTCACCGACATAAAACAGATAACCGAGCATCTTCACTTCATCGCGCTGCTGGCCTTCGCCGAGCAGGGCGGCGACCGGCACGTCCAGATGCTGACCGAGCAAGTCGAGCAACGCCGCTTCCAGGCCGGTAACGGCATGGATGGTGATGCGCAGGTCGAACGTCTGCAAACCGCGGCCGCCGGCATCGCGGTCAGCGAAGGTCTGGCGCACTTGATTGAGGATCTTCTGGTACGTACCGATCGGGCTGCCGACCACCAGGCTGCGCGCATCTTCCAGCGTCTGGCGAATACGCTCGCCGCCGGGCACTTCGCCGACGCCGGTGCGCCCGGCGTTGTCCTTGAGGATCACGATGTTGCGGGTAAAAAACGGACCGTGCGCGCCGCTGAGATTGAGCAGCATGCCGTCGTGACCGGCCACCGGAACGACCTGCATGCTGGTGATGATCGGGGCTTTTGCGGTGTCTTGTGCGTTCATATTCTTATCCTTGTAGACCGGAGCTCAGGCGTGTTCAGGCGTTGGTTTGCCCAGCGCAACGGCCGGTGCAGTTTTCGGGGTATTACGGGCGGCGAAGACGATGATCGCGGCAATGATCGACGTGGCGGCCAGGCCATACAGTCCGCCCTGAATCGAACCGGTGTGCTCTTCGAGCAAACCAAAGGTGGTCGGCGCGACGAAGCCGCCGAGGTTGCCCACCGAGTTGATCAGCGCGATCACGCCCGCGGCGATTCGTGCATCGAGGTACGCCTGGGGAATCGGCCAGAACAGCGACGAAGCGGATTTGAAACCCAGTGCTGCGAAGCAGATCGCCACGAAGGCAAAGATCGGCCCGCCGGTGGTGGACATGAACATCCCCGCCGCCGCGATCAGCAGGGCAGCGGCGACCCAGGCTTGCTGGTGTTTCCATTTCGCCGACAGCGAAGCGAAGGCGTACATGCCGACGATCGACAGCAGCCACGGAATCGAGTTGAACAACCCGACCTGAATGTCGCTGAGGTCGCCCATCTTCTTGATGATGCTCGGCAGCCAGAAGGTCGCGGCGTAGATGGTCAGCTGAATGAAGAAATAGATCAGGCAGAACAGGATGATCTGGCGATCCTTGAGCAGCTTGCCCAGCGACGGTTTGATCGGCGTCGCGGCTTCGCGGGCCAGTTGTTCGTCGTCGATGGCTTTGACCAGTGCGTCTTGTTCTTCGCGGCTCAGCCATTTGGCGTCATGGGGCTTGGAGTCCAGCCAGAACCAGACGAACACGCACAACCCGACCGAGAACATGCCTTCGATGAAGTACATCCATTGCCAGCCGTGCATGCCGAACCCGCTGATTTGCAAGAGCAACCCGGACAACGGGCCGGAGATCAGTGAGGCAATGGCCGAACCGCTGAGGAAAATCGCAATGGCCTTGCCGCGTTCAACGCCAGGCAACCAGCGAGTGAAGTAGTAAATCACCCCCGGGAAGAACCCGGCTTCAGCCACGCCCAGCAGGAATCGCAGGATGTAGAAATGGGTTTCGTTCTGGATGAACGCCATGCAGGCGGCCACCAGACCCCAGGTCAGCATGATGCGGGTCAGCCAGATTCGCGCGCCGACTTTTTGCAGAAGGATGTTGGAGGGAACTTCGAACAGCGCGTAACCGATGAAGAACAGACCGGCACCGAGGCCGTAGGCGGCAGCGCCGATGCCCAGGTCATGTTCCATGTGGGCGCGGACGAAGCCGATGTTCACGCGGTCGATGTAGTTGACGATGAACATGATGACGAACAGCGGTAGGACGTGGCGTTTCACTTTCGAGATGGCGGACTTCAGGACCGGATCGGCGCCGTCGTGCATCCCGGAGATGGATGTATTCACTTGGTTTTCTCCCACTGATTATTTTTATGCGGGGTGTTGCTGATGCTGCTTTGTTGATAGACATCATACAACTGCGAATTTTCATCCTGCAAGAGGATTTAGCCAGTAAAATATGGATTGTTTGGTGGTTTGTGCTCATTTTGAGAAATGTTTATGTGTTGGCTTCTTACCTTGAATACCTGTTTTGTTGAGTGTTGTCATACAAGTTTGAGGCTGTTTTATTGAGATTCTGCTCAGCGGCAGTGCTACGATCCGCTTAGCCTGCTTCCGGATGACCGCCATGCAAGAAGACCTCGACGCGCCTGCCCGCAAGCGCACCCACAACCTGGCCCACGACCTGGTCGCCAAACTGACCCAGAGCATCCTGCTCGGCCAGATGTTGCCGGGGGACAAGCTGCCCTCGGAGAACACGATTGTTCAGGAGCACGGCGTCAGTCGCACCGTGGTGCGCGAGGCGATCTCGAAATTGCAGGCGTCCGGATTGGTGGAAACCCGGCACGGCATCGGCACGTTCGTTATCGAGCGCGCGCCGGAGCAGGGGCTGCGACTGAATGTCGATACCGCGCTGGGGGTGCGCAGCATTCTGGAATTGCGCATGGGCCTCGAAACCCAGGCCGCCGCGTTGGCGGCCATGCGACGCACGGATCAGCAACTGGCGCAGATGCGCGAAGCGCTGGACAACTATCAAAGCCTGCTCGCCAACAACGACAGCTGCGTCGAAGCCGACAAGCGTTTTCACCTGCTGATCGCGGAAGCGACCGGCAACGTCTGCTTCACCGAAATCATGCAGCACCTGGGCAGCGCCATGATTCCCCGGACCCGGGTCAATGCCGCCGAGCGCGGCGCGGCGGATTTGAGCAAGCTGGGGCACCTCGCCAACCTTGAGCACGAGGCGATTCTCAATGCCATCAAGCGTCAGGATGCGGATGCGGCGCGGGCGGCCATGTGGTTACACCTGAGCAACAGCCGGGATCGGTTTCTCGCTGATCGCGGTTAACCATTTGTCTGTTCGATAGCACGCGATTCGCGCGCCTGCTTCCAACGAGTACGGCCCGGATTTACTGGACCTCATCAATGAGGTGCGTCATGGCTAACTCAATGGATCACGATGCTCCACCCGGCATGGACCCTGCACGGGACCCGGACGGCGCAGAGCCTGATCGGCCTGAAGACTGGATGGAGCCCGGCGCGGAGGAGGACGTGCCTCCGCCGGATGAACCCACGCCGCTGTCCGATGACAGGCGCTGAACAGAACCCGGCCAGTGTGTGCCGGGTTTTTTGTGCAGGGCAGGTTGACCGCGTCATCGTTCATCGCGAGCAAGCCCGCTCCCACATTGAAATGCATTCCCCTGTGGGAGCGGGCTTGCTCGCGAAGACGCCAGACGCATCACCACAAATCCTCTCAAACACCCGTCACCCGAATCCCCACCCACCGCCGCTCCAGATTCAACGCCAAGACACTGACCAACACCACCATCGCCCCCACAACAATCATCACCGTCGGCCGCTCCCCCCACGCAACCGAGGCCATCGCCATCGCCGTTGGCGGCACCAGATACAGCGTCATCGTCGCCCGGCTCAAATCAACATGTGCCAACACAAACGCCCAGGCCAGGTAAGCGAGCGCACTGGGAAACACGCCCAACGCCACCACCGCCAATTGCACATGCATTGGCGCGCTGAGTACTTGTGTCGCCAACCCCGGCAGGTACACCAGCAACAACGCTGTCCCCGACCACACCGTGTAGCAAACCAGCGTCAGTCCGTCGTAGCGCCCGGAGTGGTGTTTCTGCAATGCGAAGTAAAAACTCCAGGACACCGCCGCCAGCAGGATCAACAAACCGTGGGCGTCGATGCTGCCCACCCCGCGATCACCGGCGACCACGATCATCACGCCGACCAACCCCAGAAAAACGCAGCCCCAGCGCCAGACGCTCACGCGGTCCTTGAACACGAAACGCGCCAGCAGCGTGCTGAATAGTGGCGTTGTTTGCGCCAGCACACTGGACGCGCCGGCGCTGACACCTTGCTGGCCGAAATTGATCGCCACGTGATGCAGGCTCACGGCAAAAAAACCGAGGCCGAACAGCAGCGGCAAATCACGCCGATTCGGCAGACTGATGCCTTTGACCAGCGCAACCATCGCCATGAACGCAGAGGCCACCAGGAACCGTAGCAAAGCCAGATGCCCGGGTTCATAGGCTTGCAGGCCGATGTGAATGCCGGTCGGGGAGTAACCCCAGCAGGCTACGACAAACGCCATGGCCAGAATGATTTTGACGGGCGAAGGGGGTGTGAGCGTTTGCATGGTCGGGCACCTGTGGACAGATGCATCGAGTATCAGAACTCGGAGCGTTCGCCACAACTGACTTATACTGCGTCAACTATTCACTTTTGGTGATGTATGGAGCTGGCGCAGATTCGCATGTTCAAGACCGTTGCCGATGTCGGCAGCATCGCCCGTGCGGCCGAGTTGCTGCATTGCGTGCCCTCGAATATCACGGCACGGATCAAGGCGCTGGAGGCGGAGTTGGGGGTCGCGCTGTTTCTGCGTGAAGGCCGTGGGTTGCGCATCAGTCCGTCGGGGCAGACGTTTCTGGCCTATGCCTCGAAGATTCTTGCGCTCACGGCGGAGGCCAAGCGTGCGGTCGACCCCGCGGCCGACCCCTCCGGCCCGCTGCGCATCGGTGCCATCGAATCCTCGGCCACCGGGCGCTTGCCGCGTTTGCTCGCCAAGTTCCACAAGCGTTATCCGGCGGTGGCGCTGGAACTGACCACCGGCACCTGGGGCCAATTGCTGGATGACACCGTCAGCCATCGGCTCGACGGCGCAATCGTCGCGGTGGATGTCGAGCGCGCGCACCTCAAGCGCACGCCGATGTACCGCGAGGAGCTGCTGTTGATCGCCTCGACATCCCTGGGCCCGGTGCGTGATATCGCCGATTTGCAGGATAAAACCGTGTTCATGTGGCCACAGGGCTGCCCCTACCGCGCGGCACTGGAACACTGGTTGTTGCGCCAAGGGCAGGCGCTGCCGATTGTCAGCCTGGCCAGTTATGGCGCGATAGTGGGTTGCGTCAGCGCGGGGGCGGGCGTAGCGCTGGTGCCCAAAGGTGTGTTCGATCAGTACGCCAGGGGCGCCGGTTGCGCGGGGTACGAATTCCCTGAGCTGACGGCCATCGACAACCTGTTTTACTGGCATGAAAACGCCGGGGTGCACCCGGCGCGAGAGGCGTTTGTGGCGATGTTGCGCGAAGAGTTCACGTAACGGCATCACGCTCCCGTGTGGGAGCCGGCTTGCTGGCGATGCGTGCGACGCGGTTCATTTGACAGACCGCGTCGCCTGGATCGCCAGCAAGCCGGCTCCTACAGGGGGTTATGGGGGGGCAACGGATCACATTTCGCGCACATCCCGCATCAACAACCCAAACCGCAAATCCACCGCATCCGGAATCGGCAGGTACACCGTGTGCCCATCCCCCGGCGCCACTTCGATGGGCTCGCCTTTGACGTTCTGCAACTGATGCAGATCGAAGTGGAAATTGCCCTTGGGCGTCATCAGTTCCATGTGATCGCCCAGACCGAAACGGTTCTTCACCTTGACCTCCGCCAAGCGGTCACGCCGCTCGCCGGTCAGCTCACCGACAAACTGTTGTCGTTCCGACACCGAGCTGCCGTTCTGATAGTTCTGGTATTCGTCATGCACATGTCGACGCAGAAAACCTTCGGTGTAACCGCGCTGAGCGAGGGATTCCAGATCGGTCATCAGGCTGCGATCAAATGCGCGACCGGCCACCGCATCGTCGATTGCCTGGCGATACACCTGAGTGGTCCGTGCGCAATAGAAATGGGATTTGGTCCGGCCTTCGATTTTCAATGAGTGCACGCCCATCTGCGTCAGACGCTCGACATGCTGCACGGCGCGCAGGTCCTTGGCGTTCATGATGTAGGTGCCGTGTTCGTCCTCGAACGCCGGCATCAGTTCATCCGGACGATTGGATTCCCGCAACAGGAACACCTGATCGGTCGGTGCGCCAATCCCCAGGGTCGGTTCGGGCTGGAAGGTCTGCACGATTTCGCCGAGCTGGTTTTGCGTGGCTTCTTGCGCCGAGTACTTCCAGCGACAGGCGTTGGTGCAACTGCCCTGATTGGCATCGCGTTTGTTCATGTAACCCGACAACAGGCAGCGGCCGGAGTAGGCCATGCACAACGCGCCGTGAACGAACACTTCCAGCTCCATGGCGGGCACTTGCTGGCGGATTTCGGCGATTTCTTCCAGGGACAGCTCACGGGACAGGATGATGCGGCTCAAGCCCTGTTGTTGCCAGAACTCGACGCTCGCCCAGTTCACCGTGTTGGCCTGCACCGACAGATGGATCGGCATCTGCGGGAAGTGTCGGCGCACCAGCATGATCAGGCCGGGATCGGACATGATCAGCGCATCCGGAGCCATGGCGATCACGGGCTCCAGATCCTTGAGAAAGGTTTTGAGCTTGGCGTTGTGCGGGGCGATGTTCACCACCACGTAGAAGCGTTTGCCCTGGGCCTGGGCCTCACGAATGCCGAGCGCCAGGTTGGCGTGATCGAATTCGTTGTTGCGCACCCGCAGGCTGTAGCGCGGCTGGCCGGCGTACACCGCATCGGCGCCATAGGCGAAGGCATAACGCATGTTTTTCAGGGTGCCGGCGGGGGCGAGCAGTTCTGGCGTGGCGAGGGTCATGGGCGGGTCGATCGCAAAAGTCCGCGAGGGTAATCGGCTTGGCCGCAGGTTTCATTGATCTGGATCTATGCTTGATGAACAAGCGGATGGCACTCGCGCGAACCGTGGCGGACTAAGCATCAGGACGCGATATCGCGTCCCTGCGGACTGACATGGATCGGACATGAACGAAGAGACGGTACAAAACAAATCGCTGGTGATTCTGCTTGGGCTGGTGACCGCGGCGTTTATCTGGATTTTGCTGCCGTTCTACGGCGCGGTGTTCTGGGCGGTGATCCTCGGCATTCTCTTCTCGCCACTGCAACGTCGTCTGCAACTGAAGTTCGGCTGGCAACGCAACCTGACGTCGCTGCTCACCCTTAGCATCTGCCTGATCATCGCCATTCTGCCGGTGATCATCCTCAGTATCCTGCTGGTTCAAGAGGGGGCTGCGCTGTACAAAAGCATCGAAAGCGGCGAACTGGACATCGCGGGGTACGTGACCCATTTCAAGCACAGCCTGCCGCCGTACTTTCAGCAATTGCTCGATCGGGCCGGGGTCGGTGAGCTGGACGGGCTGCGGGAGAAGATCATCAAGAGTGCGGTGTCGGGCAACGAGTTTGTCGCCACACAGGTATTCAGTTTCGGGCAGGGTACGTTTGATTTCGTGGTGGGGTTTTTCATCATGCTCTACCTGCTGTTCTTTTTTTTGCGCGACGGTGCAGAGCTTGCACGCAAGGTTCGCGCTGCCGTGCCGCTGGAGGAACACCAGAAACGCCGCTTGCAGCTCAAGTTCAATCGCGTGGTGCGCGCCACGGTGAAAGGTAACTTGCTGGTGGCCATCACGCAGGGCGCCCTCGGTGGTTTGATTTTCTGGTTTCTGGACATCCCGAGCGCGTTGCTCTGGGCGGTGTTGATGGCGTTTCTATCGCTGTTGCCAGCGGTGGGTGCGGGGATTGTCTGGGCGCCGGTGGCGGCGTTTTTCCTGTTCACCGGAGCGATCTGGCAGGGCGTGGTGCTGGGGTTGTTCGGCGTGTTCGTGATCGGCCTGGTGGACAACGTGCTGCGACCGATTCTGGTGGGCAAGGACACCAAGATGCCGGACTATCTCATCCTCATTTCGACCTTGGGCGGCCTGGCGATTTTCGGACTCAATGGCTTCGTCATCGGGCCCTTGATCGCGGCGCTGTTCATGTCGAGCTGGGCGATTTTCATCGAAACCAAGCCGCGGGTGCAGCTGCCTTAGGCGCTGAGTCGACCGCTGTCGAGGCTCTGCGACAGTGCCTTGGCGGCGTTAAGCGAGGTGATCGGGCCGCTGATCGGTTCGCCGTCCTGTACCAGATACCAACAGGCGAGCAATCCTAGCTCTCTAAGCGGGGCGGGAACGGCGCTGCCGATAACGGACATGATCTGAACCTGGGACATAAGTACCTCCATCAATCTATGGAGCTACCTTACGGACCCGGCGCTTGAACGAGAAATCAACGCTTTCGATAGTCGTCATTGACGCCAGTGGCCCCAAACGACCGTCTGTCTGTCAGTCGACCACCAGATCCAGCATGTGGACCACTTCGTGCTCGTTGAGCAGGCCTTTGCGCACCAGGTTTTCGGCCAGCAGCGAAAGAAACTTGGCGCTGCGATGGCCTTCCAGGTGCTTGAGTTCGGTCAGGGCGTTGTACACCTTGCTGGAGGTGCACAAGCTGATATCGCGATGCGGGTTTTGCGTGGGCATAAGGTCGTCCTTGTTGTTATCAACCTGTTGTTGACGGACAGATCCAAGCTTGCGGACCTGACATGACATAAACATGACAGTTTCCCCCGGCGCAGGGGAAGGGCGCTTGAGTCAATCTTGCCCGCTTGAACCTGTGGGACTGTCCCGATAGCGACCTTGGCGAGATTTTTTCAGACCTTAACCGACGAACGGGCATAAAAAAGCCCCGCTATAGAAGCGGGGCCTTGTGCGCCTGTTACCAGCGGCCGTAACCGTGGGGAGGGCCGTAATAACCGCGTGGCGGGCCGTAATAGCCACGGGGTGGACCGTAGTAGACCGGCGGCGGGGCGTAATAGACCGGTTGTTGCACGTAGACCGGCGCCGGCTGGTAGTAAACCGGTGGCGGTTGTTGCACGTACACCGGCTGCGGCTGGTAATAAACCGGTTGCTGCTGGACATAAACGGGCCGGTTGCTGTTGATGATGGCCGAACCGACGATAGCCGAGCCAACGATCGCGCCAAATACCGCTGGACCTTGCCAACCGTGACCGCCGCCAGCCTCTGCCTGCCCTGCGATAGCAAGAGCACCGATCAGCAAGGCAACTGTGGGGATTTTACGGATCATGATCATTCCTCGGTTCTTCAACCCGGCGCTTGCGTCTGCAATAGACCCAAGGATTGTCGCGGGGATACTTCTAAGACAGCGTTTTTTCGAAAATCAGCACAGCCGTTGGGTAAATTTTGTGTAAGGTCTGTACCGGCTTCCTTACCCACGTGCGCTGCCACGAGCAGGCACGCCAATATGATCGATCAGATCTCGATGGAATGGCTAATCCCGTCCATCTGAAAGTGCTATTGAAAGGAGATTTTTCATGCAGATGAACCCCAACAAAGACACCCAGCTGTGCATGTCCCTGTCGGGGCGCCCAGGGAACTTTGGCCTGCGATTTCACAATCATCTGTACGAACAGTTGGGTCTGAATTTCTACTACAAGGCCTTTCGCAGCCAGGATTTGACCGGCGCCGTCGCCGGTATTCGAGCATTGGGCATTCGCGGTTGTGGCGTATCGATGCCGTTCAAGGAAGCGTGCATTGCGCTGGTCGATGAACTGGACGCGTCCGCCGCCGCCATTCAATCGATCAACACCATCGTCAACACCGACGGCCACCTCAAGGCTTACAACACCGATTACATCGCCATCGCTCAATTGCTGGAAACCCATCAGGTGCCCAAGGAATCGACTTTTGCCCTGCGTGGCAGCGGCGGCATGGCCAAGGCCGTGGCGAGCGCCTTGCGCGATGGCGGGTACAAAAACGGCCTGATTGTCGCCCGTAACGAGCGCGCCGGACGTGCCCTGGCGGAGTCACTGGGCTATGAATGGCAAGCCGAGCTGGGCACCCGGCGGCCGCAGATGCTGATCAACGTCACGCCGATCGGCATGACTGGAGGGCCTGAGGCCGATCAACTGGCCTTTGACGCCGACGTCATTGCTGCTGCGCAGACTGTCTTCGATGTGGTGGCGATCCCCTCGGAAACGCCGCTGATCGTGCGCGGTCGCGCCGAAGGCAAGCGAGTGATCACCGGGCTGGAGGTGATCGCGATCCAGGCGCTGGAGCAGTTTGTGCTTTATACCGGGGTGCGTCCGACGCAGGAGCAGTTCCAGAAAGCGGTGGAGTTTGCCCGCAGCTGAGGCCTGCCTTCCGTTATTGGTTGGCTGTGCGGGCCCCTTCGTCGGAACGCCGCCCGGAGCAAGCCCGCTCCCACAGGATTCTGGTCGATCACAAAGTTCGTGTTCGACACCGATCTCTGTGGGAGCGGGCTTGCTCGCGATGGGCGCAACTCGGTCTCCAGTCGGTCGCAGCAGTTTCCCTGCCTATACTTCCCCATCCGCAAGCCAAGACCTGCCCATCACAAACAAAACCGTGAACGAGGTTTCCCATGCATCCCGCCATCCTCAACCTCAATCAGGTCGAACTCGAACCGCTGCCCGAAGCCCTGGCGCCGACCGGTGAAACGGCTGGCCGCTATCAACAGCGGATGGCCCGCGTCGGTCAGCAACTGGGCGCGCAAAAACTTGGCTATCGCTTGTACGTGCTGGAACCGGGGATGCGTGGCAGTCCTTTTCACAGCCATCGGGTCAATGAGGAAATGTTTTACGTGGTGGCCGGGGAAGGGGAGATCCGTCTCGGCGCCGAGCGTTTTCCCATCCGTGCCGGTGACGTGATCGCCTGCCCGCCGGGCGGTCCGGAAGCGGCGCACCAGATCATCAACACCAGCGCCAGCGAGCTGCGCTACCTGGCAGTCAGCACTCAGCAATCGCCGGAAATTTGCGAGTATCCGGACTCCGGCAAATACGCGGTGATGGACGACTTCAAGGTCGATGCCCAGGGCAATGCGTCGGGCTTCGTCGCCGTCGCCAGACAGGCTGATGGTGTGGATTACTGGGACGGCGAGTAATGACCAACACCACCTGTCTAATGTCGGAGCGGGCTTGCTCGCGAAAGCGGTGGGTCATTCGCCACAAGTGTTTACTGACCCACCGTCTTCGCGAGCAAGCCCGCTCCCACATTTAGATCTGTGTCGCTGGTTACTCGAGGCGTGCCAGTCGCTCTTCCAGCGCGGCAATGCGCGCTTCCAGCTCTTCGATCCGCTCCACGGAAACACCGCTGCCGGCACCACGTTCTACCGGATTCTGCCGCGCCGCGAGGATTGCTTCGATATCCGCCGGATCACCCAGCGCATGCATATAACGGTCCTCACGTTGCCCGGCTTGACGCGGAATCAGTAACGCCAGACCGCGAGCAATCAACCGTTCAAGTTGATGCACAACCTGTTCGGCATCTTCGAATTCATGCATGCGGCCACTGCGGGTCAGCAATTCGTTGACCGTCTGCGGGCCGCGCAGAAACAGCAGCCCCGTCAGGATCACCTGCGCCGGCACCAGCTCCAGGGCCTTGTCGACCTTGTGTTCCCAGCGGTCGGCGCGGCTGCCCATCACCAGTTTGGTAAAACCGCGACCTTCGAGGGCGCGCAGGCTCTGGCCGACCTGGCCCTGGGTGAGGTTCATCACCGGTTCGCGGCTGGTTTTCTGGTTACAGGCAATCACCAGGGCGTTGAGGGTCAGCGGATAGGTTTCCGGGCTGGTGGCCTGTTTCTCGATCAACGAACCGAGAATGCGGATTTCCGTGCTGTTCAGGCGCGGCTCGTCGAAGGTCGTTTCTTGCTCAGTGCTCATGATGCTGCGTCCTTAGCCCGGTTCATATTCTTCTCCTGCTGGCATGCACTTTAGATTGGCGTGCGCCAATGGCAACTGAATTCGTCGCGCCACCCTGGCAATGGTCATAAAAGCTACATCAATCCATAACGCTATTTTTACATTCTGGCGGGCACCGTATGCAGGGCCGCGAAATGACGGCCGCACCTGACAGGCGCGGCGTCAGAGCGTATCGACGACGTCACTGGCCTTATTGACTGCAACCTGGAGCAAGGCATGACGCTGACGTTGGGAACGACCCGTAATAATGCGCTGATCGGCGCGTACCTTCCATGACCGTGCTGGTCACCGGCGCCGCCGGTTTCATCGGTTTTCACACGGTCAGGCGCCTGTGTGAGCAAGGTCTTGAAGTGGTCGGCATCGACAATCTCAACGACTACTACAGCGTGGAGCTCAAACACGCCCGGCTCAACGAACTGCGTGCCTTGTCGGGTTTTCAGTTCCAGAGACTGGATATCGTCGACAAACCTGCCCTGATCGCGTTGTTCAAGGAGCACCGCTTCACCGAGGTTATCCACCTGGCCGCCCAGGCAGGCGTTCGCTACTCGCTGGACAACCCGGACGTGTATGCGCAATCGAACCTGACGGGGTTTCTGAATGTGCTGGAGGCCTGCCGACACCATCGCCCGGAGCATTTGATCTATGCCTCGAGCAGCTCGGTGTACGGCACCAACAGCAAAATGCCGTTCTGCGTCGAGGATGCCGTCGATCATCCGGTGTCGCTGTACGCCGCGACCAAACGTGCCAATGAGCTGATGGCCCACAGCTACTGCCATTTGTACGGAATCAAGGCCAGCGGCCTGCGGTTTTTTACCGTGTATGGACCTTGGGGCCGCCCCGACATGGCGCTGTTCAAGTTCACCGAAGCGATCCTCAACGACAAACCGATCGACCTCTACAACCAGGGCCTGATGTCGCGGGACTTCACCTACATCGACGACATCGTCGAAAGCATCGTACGTCTGCGTCCACGTCCGCCATTGCCGGAGGGCGCTGACGAGGGCGTGAACCGGATTTTCAATATCGGGCGTGGCACGCCGGTGGCGCTGCTGGATTTCGTCGATTGCCTGGAGTCGGCCCTGGACCGGCGAGCCCAACGCAATTTGCTGCCGATGCAGGCGGGCGAAGTGCTCAAGACCTGGGCAGACGTCTCGGCATTGGCGCAATGGGTCGATTTTCGTCCGCAAGTGACGGTCGAGGCCGGCGTTGCGCAATTCGTGAAGTGGTACCGCCACTTTTATCAGATTTGAAACGTCGGCCCTCGATCATAAGAAATCCAGGGAAACAGGGGCCTCTATGAGCCAAGACCTATTTGTATCCGTGCTGATTCCGGCCAAGAACGAAGCGAGCAATCTCCCCGCGCTGCTGGAAGAAATCCGCATTGCGCTGGCGGATGAAGCGTACGAAGTGATCGTTGTCGACGATGGCAGCACTGACGCCACGTTGCAGGCATTGCAACACACCCGGCACAGCGGCCTGAGCACGTTGCGCATCCTGCGGCACGAGCGTTCGCTGGGACAGAGCACTTCGCTCTACCATGCCGCGCTGGCCGCCCGGGGCCAATGGCTGGCCACACTCGATGGCGATGGTCAAAACGACCCCGCGGACATCCCCGGCATGCTGGCGCTGGTGCGCAGTGAGTCAGCCACCGCCGACCTGCAGTTGGTGGCCGGGCATCGGGTGAACCGCCGCGATACCGCGAGCAAGCGCTGGGCCTCGCGGTTTGCCAACGGCATACGCCGCCGCATGCTCAAGGACCAGACGCCGGACACTGGTTGCGGGCTGAAACTGATCCAGCGTGCGGCGTTTCTGCGTTTGCCATATTTCGACCATATGCACCGCTACATTCCCGCGCTGATCCAGCGCCACAACGGTCGTATGATCACCCATCCAGTCAACCATCGATCGCGTACGGCCGGGGTGTCCAAATACGGCAACATTGACCGTGCGCTGGTCGGCATTCTCGACCTGATCGGCGTCTGGTGGCTGATCAGGCGCACGCGTTTGAACACCCACGCGCAGGAGATCGAAGGATGAACCTGTCCCGCGAAACCCTGTGGCTGGTGGTCGGTTTCAGTGGCCAGATCGCCTTTACCGGCCGCTTTGTCCTGCAGTGGCTGTACAGCGAATACAAAAAGCGCAGTGTGATTCCGGTGAGCTTCTGGTACCTGAGCATCATCGGCAGCGCGTTGTTGTTCGCCTACGCGGTTTACCGACAGGACCCGGTGTTCATCGCCGGGCAGGCGTTCGGCTCCATCGTTTACTTGCGCAACCTGCAATTGATTGCCCGTAGCAAAACCTTGAAGGACTGACCCATGCGCCGAACCCTGTCACCCGGCGTCGAATGCCTGGGGCTGATGTTGCTTGCTTTGTTGCTGGTCGGCGCAGGACTCGGTCTGCGCCAGCCGCAGAATGTGGACGAGGAGCGCTTCCTCGGCGTGGCGCTGGAGATGCTGCACAGCGGTTCGTGGCTGATTCCCCATCGCGCCGCGGAGATTTACGGCGATAAACCACCGATTTTCATGTGGACCGTGGCGTTTTTCACCTGGATCACCGGGATGCCCGCCATTGCCCTTTACATTCCGGGGTTGCTGTCCGCCACCTCGGTCACGGCCATGCTCTATGACCTGGGCCGCAGACTCTGGAACCGGCGTGCCGGTCGAACCGCGGCGCTGTTGTACCTGGCAACCTATCAGACCTACAGCATTCTGCGGACCGGCCAGATCGACAGTTTTCTGATTCTGTTCACCTCGCTGGGCCTGTACGGCCTGACCCGTCATCTGCTGCTCGGGCCTGCCTGGCGCTGGTTTTACGCTGGATGCGCCGCCATGGGGATCGGCGTGATCACCAAAGGGGTCGGCTTCGTGCCGGCGTTGATGCTGATTCCGTATGCCTACGCGGTGCGCAAAGGCTGGCCTGGCGTGGTGACGACGCCGGGCGAGGCGCGCAAATGGTGGATGGGTTTTGTGGTGGTGCTGGGCGCCGTTGCCATCTGGCTGCTGCCCTTGGCGCTGTCCATCGCGCTCAATGGCGGCGCTGACGAAATCGCCTACGCGCGGGAAATCCTGCTGCGCCAGACGGCGGGGCGCTATGCCGCGGCCTGGGATCATCGCGAGCCGTTCTGGTACTTCTTCGTCAACGTGATTCCGCAATATTGGTTGCCGTTGGTGCTCGCGTTGCCGTGGCTGATTCCCGCCTGGCGCCGGCAATTGCGCAAGCGCGACGGTCGAGTGCTGGTGCTGCTGGGTTGGGTGGTGCTGGTCGTGCTTTTCTTCTGCCTGAGCAGCGGCAAGCGCAAGTTGTACATCTATCCGGCACTGCCGGGGCTGGTGCTGGTCGCCGCGCCGCTGATGCCGTGGCTGTTCAAGCGCTGGTTCCGTCGGCGTCTGCTCGGTTGGCGGATCTTTCAGGGGGTGGCCGTGGCCTGGTTTGCGCTGTGGTTTGCCCGCGGTTTCATCGAGCCGGTCAAGGACGGTGACAATCCCCACGAAGCGTTGATGGCGCAGGCGGCGGCCGTGACCCAGGGCGCCGATCTGGTGTTGGTCAACTGGCGCGAGGGGCATTGGTTGTTTGCAAGGCAACCGATCGTGCATTTCGGCATGGCCGGCTCAACCGTGGAGCAAGCAGCGCAATGGCTGCGCGAACATCCGCAGGCTTACGCGTTGGTGCCGGATGAACAACTCGGCCAGTGTTTCAATCCGCAGGCCGCCCGCGAGCTGGGCGAAACCTCCCGGGCGCAGTGGTCGATCGTCGGTGCCGATGCCGATAACGGCAATTGCCATCCTGGCCCGCCTGCCCATATCTATCGCTTCACCTGGGACCGTGCATCGCTATAATCGACCCCACGTTTCACACCTGTCACCACACGAGACTGCCATGACCATTTCCCTGTATGACGCTTCCGTTCCGGTTTTCAAACAAATGCTCACCGCCCTGAGCGACGTTCTGAACAAGGCCGAAGCCCACGCCACCGCCAAGAACATCGACCCGAACGCTTTCCTGCAAGCCCGTCTGTACCCGGACATGTTCCCGTTGGTGCGTCAGGTTCAGATCGCTGTGGATTTTGCCAAGGGTGTTTCTTCGCGTCTGGCCGAGATCGAAGTGCCGAAGTACGAAGACACTGAAACCACCTTCGCCGAGCTGCAAGCGCTGTTGACCAAGGTTCTGGCTTACATCGGCGAGATCAAGCCTGAGCAGATCAATGGCAAGGAAGGCATCGAGATCGTTACTCGTCCGGGCACGCCGAAAGAGAAGCGCTTCAGCGGCCAGGCTTACCTGCTGAGTTACGGCTTGCCGCAGTTCTTCTTCCACGTCACCACCGCTTATGCGCTGCTGCGTCACAACGGTGTGGAAGTGGGCAAGCGTGATTACATGGGCGCGTTCTAAACCGCCCCGGTACAAAAAAGCCCGCCAAGGTTTGCGCCTTGGCGGGCTTTTTGTTGGCCTTGCGGGAGTGAGCCTGCTCGCGAAGGCGGCCTGACAGCCGACCTGTTTCTATGATCGTACACATCCCCCTGTAGGAGCCGGCTTGCTGGCGATGGCGGTGGGTCATCCAACAAATTTATTGACTGGACGGACGCTATCGCCAGCAAGCCGGCTCCTACAGGGAATCGCGTTTGCTTTTGATTTTCACCACTCATCAGCCCGAGCGTTAGCTCGCCTTTCGCTTTTGATCTTGAGGTGCACGCCCCCTCACGAGAGGCCGGGCGCAGGTTCTGCGCAGTGGGCACCAAGGCAGGGATGCCGCGGTAGCCGCCCCCGGCCATGTATGGCCGATGGCGGCGGGCCCGCCGTCAGGGCGGAACCAATACCCGCCGTTACCGCAGAAACGGATATGCCCCCAATCCAAACAACCACCAACCCCCAATCACGCCAAACGCTGAACCTTCTCGTCCTCACCCAAACAAGCCGCCGCCGTAAACAACACATCAGTCGAAGAATTCAACGCAGTCTCCGCCGAATCCTGCAACACCCCAATGATGAAACCCACCGCTACCACCTGCATGGCAATCTCGCTCGGAATGCCAAACAAGCTGCACGCCAATGGAATCAGCAACAACGACCCCCCCGCCACGCCCGAAGCGCCACAAGCACAGATCGCCGCAACGACGCTCAACAGAATGGCAGTCGGAATGTCCACCACAATACCCAGCGTATGCACAGCCGCCAACGTCAGCACGGTGATGGTAATTGCAGCCCCCGCCATGTTGATCGTCGCACCCAGCGGAATCGAAACCGAGTAAGTATCCTCATGCAGGCCCAGGCGTTTGCTCAACTCCAGATTGACCGGAATGTTCGCCGCCGAGCTGCGAGTAAAAAACGCCGTGATGCCGCTTTCACGCAAGCACATCATCACCAGCGGATACGGGTTGCGACGCAGCTTCCAGAACACGATCACCGGGTTCATCACCAGTGCCACAAACAGCATGCAACCCAGCAACACCGCCAGCAGATGCGCATAACCGATCAAGGCACCGAAACCGGAAGTGGCAAGGGTCGAAGCCACCAGGCCGAAAATCCCCAGCGGTGCAAAACGGATCACCAGACGCACGATCAGTGTCACGCCGTTAGACAAATCGCCGAGTACTTCTCGGGTGGTGTCACCGGCATGGCGAATGGCGATGCCCATGCCGATGGCCCACGCCAGAATGCCGATGAAGTTGGCATTCATCAGCGCGCTGACCGGGTTATCCACCACGCTCAGCAGCAGACTTTGCAGCACTTCACTGATACCGCCCGGCGCCGTCACCGCGACGTCATGGGTGGACAGCACCAGGCTCGACGGGAACATCATGCTGGCCACGACCGCGACCACCGCGGCGGCAAACGTGCCGAGCAGATACAGAAACAGAATCGGCCGGATGTGGGTTTCCTGGCCGTGCTTGTGGTTGGCGATCGACGCCATGACCAGCACGAATACCAGAATCGGCGCGACAGCTTTCAGCGCCGAGACGAACACTTTGCCGATGAACGCGGTGGACTTCGCCACCTCGGGCGCAACCAGCGCCAGGGCAATCCCGGCAAGCAGGCCGATGATGATTTGCGTAACCAGGCTCAAGCGTTTCAAGCGTTGCAATAGCGAAGGGGATGAAGCGGTCATAAAACGGCATCTCTGATTTTATTAGGTGCGGTGTGTCGCGACATCGCGTCCATTAAAGGGCGGATGAACAGGGTGTACGAATCGCAGGGCGCGGACTTTATCACAGCGTCGTCTGTATCCTTCAGACCTGTGACGATCTGCCACCCGCCTGTTAAACGTGAATGGCAGGTTCGTGCAACCGCGTTTGGAAACACTCTGTTAAGATTGCGCATCCTCATTTTCATCTCTGCCAGTGGGCCTTCGGGCTATCGCTGGTGTTGTCGTTTTCTGGAGTTCTGCATGCTGTTGCCCATCCTTCTGTTGTCCGCTGCCGGTTTCACGGTGCTGACCACGGAATTCGTCATCGTCGGCCTGTTGCCGGCGATTGCCCGCGACCTTGAAGTCACCATCGCGCAAGCGGGTTTGCTGGTGACCTTGTTCGCTTTCACCGTCGCCGCATTCGGGCCGTTCCTGACCGCGTACTTCGCCCGGTTCGAACGGCGCAAGCTATTCATCTCGGTGTTGATCATGTTCGGCCTGGCCAACACCCTCGCGGCATTTGCGCCGAACATTTGGGTGATGGCCGTTGCGCGCTTGATCCCCGCGCTCGGGCTGCCGGTGTTCTGGGCGCTGGCCAGTGAGACGGCGGTGGACATCGTCGGGCCGGACTACGCCGGGCGCGCCATCGCCAAGATTGGTTTCGGTATCGTCTGCGCCACGGTGTTTGGCATTCCGGTCGGCACGCTGATTTCCGATGCATTCGGTTGGCGCAGTGCCTTTGGCATTCTGGCGGTGATCGCGTTTGCCAAGGCGTTGTTGCTGTTTATCTACTTGCCGAAAACCAGCCTGCACCAGCATCAGGTGAGTTTCCGTTCACAGTTCAAGATCCTGCGCAGCCCGCTGATGATTGGGCACGTGTTGCTGTCGATCCTGGTGTTCAGCGGCATGTTCACCGCTTACACCTATCTGGCCGACATCCTTGAGCGGCTGGCCGGCTTCAATGGCACGGTGGTCGGCTGGTGCCTGATGGGCTTCGGCGCGGTCGGCCTGATCGGCAATTCGCTGGGCGGTCGTGCGGTGGATCGTCATCCGCTGATCGCTTCCGTGACGTTCTGCGCCTTCATGATTGCCGGCATGGTGGCGCTGGTGCCGAACATTCATTCGCCGCTGGGGTTGGCGGCGGCGATGGGGATCTGGGGCGTGACACAGGCGGCGTTGTTCCTGGTCAGTCATGTGCGTTTGATGAAAGCAGCGCCTGAAGCGCCGGCCTTTGCCGCGTCGCTGAACATTGCCGGGGCCAACCTCGGGATTGGTCTGGGTGCGATGGTCGGTGGGCGCGTGATCGACAGCGTTGGCCTCGGCGGGCTTGGCTTTGCAGCGGCAGCATTTATCCTGGCTTCGATTCTGCTGGCCATGGCGCTGATGACCTTCAAACCCCGCGAAATCTGCGCCTGACCCTTCACATCGCGGTAAACAGCTCGCGTCGGGCACCTTCGGTAATCGCAACGATGCCGGGGTGCTTGACCTTGCGTTCCACCGAAATGGCGTAGAAAGACTCGGTCACGGCATCGGTCTGGCCAATCAGCTCCACGCCGTACTGGTGTTTCACTTCATCGGCAATCACGCTCGGGCCGATGAAAATCCCGCTGCCGGATTGACCAAACGCCTGCATCAACGCGCTGTCGTCGAACTCGCCGACGATTCGTGGCTGGATCTGTTGCTCGGCAAACCAGCGCTGCAAGCGACTGCGCACCACGGTTTCCGGCCCCGGAATCAGCAACGGTGCGCCATGCAGGCTGCGCGGAAAATCCTGCCCGTACTGCGCCGCGAGTTCAGCGGTGGCAAAGAAGCTGATCCCGCATTCCCCGAGTTTCTGGCTGTAGCCCTTGATGTCCAGGTGCGACGGCATCGGGCTGTCGGAGATCACCAGGTCGAGGCGCTGAATCGCCAGGTCGGCCAGCAAGCGTTCGAGTTTGTCCTCGCGACAGGTGATACGCAGCGGCTCGCTCAACTCCATGGTCGGCGCAATCAGGCGATAGACGATGGATTTGGGCACAACGTCGGCCACGCCGACCCGAAACAGAATCTGCTGCTCATTGGGCTGCGCCCGCAACATCAACTCCAGTTCACCGCCGAGCTGAAACATCTGCTCGGCGTAGGGCAGGGCCTGACGCCCGGCTTCGGTGAGTTCCAACTGTCGACCAACCCGGCGAAACAACTCGATCCCGTAGGTTTGTTCCAGCAGGGAAATCTGCCCGCTGATGGTCTGCGGTGTCAGGTTCAGCTGCTCGCAGGCGCGCACGATGCTGCCGGTCTTGGCCACCACCCAGAAGTAATGCAGTTGTCGATAGTTGAGCATGTTGCTGAAACCCCCTGTTCACCTCATGCGTAGGAGCTGTCGAGTGAAACGAGGCTGCGATCTTTTGACGTTGCTTTTAAAGCGCAAAATCAAAAGATCGCAGCCTCGTTTCACTCGACAGCTCCTACGGGCGCCCCGTTGCACGTTTGAGGCTGGATTCGTTAAAACCGAAGTATAGCCGCCAAAAATACGAATTTTCCTGAAGTGTTAGCCTCCCTAGAATGCCTCGCTATCAACGGGCCATCGTTTCGGCCCGTTCTGTTCTATCGAGGAAAGCATCATGAAGCTTACAACCACGGCACTGCTGATCGCGTCTTTACTGGTATTGGCCGGTTGCGACCAGGCCGAAAAAAGCGCTCAGCAACTGATGGGCAAGGCTGCCGAAACCGCCAAACAAGCGATCGACGATACCCACAAAGCGGCCGAGCAAGCGATCAGCGATGCCACCGGCGGGTTGATCAGCAAGAAAGAACCATCGGCCGAAGACAAAGAGAAATCCGAATCTTCGTCCCAGGAAATCTAAACCGTCTTAAACGAGTCAGGACTGACCCATGGAATACCTTTTAGAACTTGCTGCAAGCCCCACCGCCTGGGTCGCCCTGGCTACGCTGGTGGTGATGGAAATCGTGCTCGGCATCGACAACCTGATCTTCATCTCGATCCTGACCAATAAACTGCCCGAGCAGCATCGGCAGAAAGCGCGGCGCATTGGTATCGGCATGGCGCTGATCCTGCGACTGGCACTGCTGAGCACCATCGCGTTCATCGTCCAGCTGACTGAGCCTGTGATCGAGATCCTCGGCCACGCGTTCTCCTGGAAGGACATGATCCTGATCGCCGGCGGCCTGTTCCTGTTGTGGAAGGCGACCACCGAGATTCATCACAGCATGGACCCGGCACCGGACGATCCGAAGTCGGCGACTTCGACCGTGACCCTGGGCTTTGCCGCCGCCATCGGTCAGATCCTGATGCTGGACATGGTGTTCTCCATCGACAGCATCATTACCGCTGTCGGCATGACCGAGCATTTGCCGATCATGATCATCGCGGTGGTGGTGTCGGTACTGGTGATGTTGCTGGCCGCTGACCCGTTGGCCAAATTCATCAACGACAACCCGACGGTGGTGATGCTGGCGCTGGGCTTCCTGATCATGATCGGCATGACGCTGATCGCTGAAGGCTTTGGCGCCCACGTACCTAAAGGCTACGTCTACGCGGCCATGGCGTTCTCGGCCACGATCGAGGGCTTGAACATGATGTCCCGGCGGGCAAAGCAGAAGCGCATCGCCGCTGAAGCGTAACCTGCGTTAAACAAAAGGCCGCCTGCGCTCGAAAGAGCCCAGGCGGCCTTTTTTGTTCGGGATTTTTTGTATGCGTCGGTCAATGAGCCGTCGCGTGGCGTGAAACCGATTTATCGGCCTTGGTTATCCGAACGGGCGGAGCAGGGTGATGGTGTCGGCGCGTAATCCGCAACACGCCCCACAACATGGCGGCGGCAACGGCCAGCCAGCCGGAAATCAACATCACTATGGTCATTGTCAGGCTCATCGGTGCCTCCTCTTTGCCCTGCTGCGGGCACACACTCTGTGCAAGTGACAGTCTAGTCGCTGCCGTGTTTCAGGCTATTGACCAAAGGTCGCCTGTCACCAACCAGTTCGCTCTATCGAATGCATTCGACTGCCGGTTAAGGCTATACCGCTGCCGCGTGGCGTCCTATGATCGATGGCCAAGCCGGGAGCACGATGACGGCGTCTGAACAAAAGAGTGATGAGGGTGCGGGGAATGTCGCGAATTCGAATGGCAGCACTGATTGCCGGTTGTGTTGCGGGTCTGGCTGGCTGTGCGGGAAGCGTTGCGCCGGAGGTCAAGCGGCTGCCGGAACGGGTAGAGCTCAGCGGCACGTTCTACCGCGGGCAAGACTATCAAAGCGGGCCGCAGGTCCTGGCGAGCATGCTGTCGCAGCAGGGCGTGGTGATCACACCGGGGTTACTTGAAAAACCCCTGCACGTTCCCGGTGCCGAAGCGCAATTGCAGCAGAACATGCAGAACCTCGCCCGCGAGTACGGCATGGTCGTTTATCCCCTCGACAGCAATCTGCCTGCGCTGCTGACCCAGGTTGCGGCGGGTTATCCGGTGATGGTGCGCTTCACCGAAGGCTCGGCATTCTGGGCAGAACCGCGTTACGCGATTCTCGCCGGGTACAACCGGCAGAAACAGACCGTGCTGCTGCGCGCCGGGATGAATCGTCGGGAATTGATGGGCTTCGGTTCGTTCGAGTCGGCTTTCAAGGACGCCGGCGGTTGGGCGGTGCTGATCCAGAAGCCGAACCAGATTCCGGCCAATGTCGATCAGCAACGCTGGTTGAAAGCAGCGAGTGACCTGGCTCAGGCCGGTCAGGAGCAAGCGGCAGCCCGTGCGAAGAAGGCGCTGGGCGCTCAGTAGGTTTCCGTTCGTCATCTGCATTGCACTGCTGCGCGCGGTTGGCCTCTGAAGGATAAGGACCCGGATTTTTCCCGGGTCAGTTCCAAGGAGGCGTTCATGACCAATCCCACCGCACCCACCGGCCCGCACTCGTCTGAGCATTCATCAGGCGACGAGTTGGGTTTTGATCCCGATTCGCCGGACCTCGCCGATCCTCAGGTCGACCCCATCGGACCTGCGAAGGCGCCCATGGACATAAAACCGGGCGAGGATACCAAGGCCCCCGCGAAGCCTTACGACCCGCTGGCAAATCTGAAACCCTGACGTTCAGTGTGAGGTGTGTATGTCTACTGATTCGAGTTTTGACGACAAACGTCCGGACAGCGTCCCAACCACCCCCGAAGATGACATTGATCCGGTGATGGATCCCGACAGCCCGATGCGCGACCCGTTGGCCAGGCCCGTGGTGGTGCCGACCGAACATCCGCAGGACAGGAGGGATCCGAGTGCCGGCGATGGCATTCCGGATGACGACCAGATGCCGCTGCCCAATGATTAACGCTGGACGAAAAAAAGCCCCGAAATGATCGGGGCTTTTGCTTTCTGCGTCGTTATTTGGAGGCTTCAACCACACCGCTCTGGCGGTGCTTGAGGTTCTTGTCCGATTTGTATTGCAAGGCCACGGACGGAACGTCGGCGCTCTTGCCGGTCTCGACCCAATTGCGAATACGACTGGCATCAGCAAAGTGCGTGTACTTGCCGAAGGCGTCGAGAATCACCAGCGCCATCGGGCGATTGCCCATGCTGGTCACCAGCACCAGGCAGTGACCTGCTTCATTGGTGAAACCGGTTTTCGTCAGCTTGATGTCCCAGTTAGGCTTGCCGACCAAATGATCGGTGTTGCGAAAACCCAGGCTGTAATTGGGTTTGCGGAACGACACGGTTTTTTCCTTGGTGGTGCTCAACTCGGTCAACAACGGGTACTTGTGCGCGGCGATCAGCAATTTGCTCAGGTCGCGGGCGGTAGAGACGTTACGAGGGGAGAGGCCGGTCGGCTCCACGAAGTGGGTGCTGGTCATGCCCAGCGCCTTGGCCTTGGCGTTCATCGCGGCAATGAATGCAACATAGCCGCCCGGATAGTGATGGGCCAGGCTCGCGGCTGCGCGGTTTTCCGAGGACATCAGGGCGATCAGCAGCATTTCCCTGCGCGGCAATTCGCTCTTGAGTTTCACCCTGGAAAATACGCCTTTCATTTCTGGCGTATCGCTGATGTTGATATTGATGTACTCGTCCATGTTCTGCCTGGCTTCGACCACGACAAGGCCGGTCATCAATTTGCTGACGGACGCGATAGGGACAACCACATCGGGGTTGCTGGCATAAATGACCTTGTTGGTCTGCATATCCAGCAGCAAAGAGCTGCCGGAAGCCAGCTTGAGTTGTTTCGTGTCTCGAGGTGCCGCGGTGGTATCAGCGGCATTGATCGTTGGCGTGATGAACGTCCCTGTAAATGCAAAAAATAGGCTCAGGATGGAAAGACGGATTTTCACGCTGGCAGACTCATAAGGTGTGGATTAGCCGTTCTGTAACGGGTTGTTTCTTGAAAACCGACGCATTTTAGGAGTATGGCTGAAGAACTGTCGATGGTTGTTCAATCAACAGATGAAAGTCCTTGAAAGGCCCTACAAAACAGCAGGTTTCCGGCGAATGGTAGTGGCCGTTCAGCGGGCAAAAAGAACCCCGCCATTGGCGGGGTTGTTTTGTTCGTCGCTGACGCTCAAGCGTGAACTCAGCTGTGCAGCGTTTCCGCTGCGTACAGCGTGTTTTCCAGCAGGCAGGCGCGGGTCATCGGGCCCACGCCGCCCGGCACCGGCGTGATCCAGCCGGCGCGGGGCAGGGCGGTTTCGTAGATCACGTCGCCGACCAGTTTGCCGTCTTCCTGACGGTTGATGCCGACGTCGATCACGATGGCGCCTTCCTTGATCCACTCACCCTTGACCAGGCCCGGTTTACCGGCGGCCACCACCACCAGGTCGGCGCGACCGACGTGGCCTGCCAGATCCTTGGTGAAGCGGTGGGCGACGGTCACGGTGCAACCGGCCAGCAGCAGTTCCATCGCCATCGGGCGCCCAACAATGTTGGAGGCGCCGACAACCACTGCGTCCATCCCGTAGAGATCGGCGCCGGTGCTTTCCAGCAGCGTCATGATCCCTTTGGGTGTGCACGGGCGCAGCAGCGGAATACGCTGGGCGAGGCGGCCCACGTTATAAGGATGGAAACCGTCGACGTCTTTGTCCGGACGGATGCGTTCCAGCAATCTGGATGCGTCCAGGTGTTCAGGCAAAGGCAGCTGAAGCAGGACGCCGTCGATTGCCGGGTCGTCGTTCAGGCGATCGATCAGATCGGTCAGTGCTTCCTGAGTGGTTTCGGAAGGCAGGTCGTAGGCTTGGGAAATGAAGCCGACCTCTTCACAGTCTTTACGCTTGTGCGAGACATAAACCTGAGAGGCAGGATCGCTGCCGACCAGGATCACCGCGAGGCCCGGCGTGCGCAGGCCTTGCTCGCGACGCTCGGTCACTCGTTTGGCGATCTGCTGGCGCAGGCTGGCGGCGATCGATTTGCCGTCGATTAGTTGTGCAGTCATTGCGCGTGATTAACCATCGAGAGGGGAAAAAAAGAGAACGCATTCTCGCATGTCATGAGGTGAGGGCAAAGGCGCTTGGTCTGTAAATTCCCCTAACCCCTTTAATTAAATGAATTTTTTATAAAAAGGATTTGACGCCCCCCGGGGGGCTCTATACTATTCGTCGCACTTGTCGGGCACAGCCTAGCACTGGTTAAGAAGGCTGCGCGGAATTACGGTTCTGCAAAGCTGAAAAGCACTTAGTTTGTAGTCCTCCAAGAGTACAGATTAATAAGGCGCCCGTAGCTCAGCTGGATAGAGCATCCGCCTTCTAAGCGGATGGTCGCAGGTTCGAGTCCTGCCGGGTGCGCCATTAGGTAGCATTGGCACAAGTAGCGCGATATGGTGGGCGTAGCTCAGTTGGTAGAGCACGGGATTGTGACTCCCGTTGTCGTGGGTTCGATCCCCATCGTCCACCCCATATTTCGAAAGGCGCCAGATTAACAGTCTGGCGCCTTTGCTTTAACGGCTACACGCGGATGTGGTGGAATTGGTAGACACACTGGATTTAGGTTCCAGCGCCGCGAGGCGTAAGAGTTCGAGTCTCTTCATCCGCACCAAATAAAGCTTCACTCATGCCGGTTGGTCTGGTTGGGGCTCGACAGAGAAGTTGTTTGGCTTCTTTGTTACGCAATATGGTGGGCGTAGCTCAGTTGGTAGAGCACGGGATTGTGACTCCCGTTGTCGTGGGTTCGATCCCCATCGTCCACCCCATATTTCGAAAGGCGCCAGATTTAACAGTCTGGCGCCTTTTTTGTTTCAGTGTTTTGAGTATCGGCGGCTGCGGTTCAGGGTCGCGAGGGCAGGGCGTTTCGTCGTATTTATGTTTCTCGATGATGCTGCGCTGCCCGCCGGCCTTGCGTGCAAGGTTGGCTGTCAGGGTGATGATCGGCAACCGCTTCTATATATAGAAGGGTTGGCGCAGAGCCTTGGCGTGATGGGTTGTATTTGCCACCGGGGCGAGACGCATTCGTGCATTCGTCCCTCTAAATTGCCTGCTGCGTTTTTACCCGTTTTCAGTAGGGTGACTTCTTGAGTTTGACCTACTAGAATGCATGCCCTTGATTCTGGGGTCGGAAACGGCCGGCCAACGTCTGTGCAACGAGGAATATCCATGCAAGTTTCTGTTGAAAATACTTCTGCTCTTGG